>Ga0310690_10000075_pt1 | contig 221920 bp, 198 predicted proteins | sample AusTroGonzalo_MG_2_FD_207661 | JGI IMG/M metagenome (GOLD analysis project Ga0310690, IMG submission 207661) | Bovine rumen microbial communities from tropical cattle in Woodstock, Queensland, Australia - Gonzalo_04 (v2) (version 2) | ecosystem: Host-associated > Mammals > Digestive system >... | reverse complement strand
CACCGTGAATGTCCACATCGGAAGTCTCGGTGGCAAGACCGAACGACTGCGAACCCGCGGCCACCTTGATGAGGAGGATACCCTTTTCATGGACCCTCTTCTCGGTTTCGGACATGGCACCGTTGGTTACCTGTTCCTGCCAGTACCGTTCGAGTTCCTTCGAGAACGGCGGGAGTTCCGGGATGTTATTCTTGAAAATTTCGCTATTATCGTTCATGTTCAAAATATAGCAAAAATGCGGTCATTTGGAAACCGCATTATGTTAAATCTTACGCAAGGTTGACTTTCAACGGAATGTCCCGCCTGCCGATGGCTATCTTCCTTACAGTTTCCCAATCCTTTGCGGACAGGCCATCGAACAAGCCAAGGCGTCCTGTCTGCAGATAGTTGCGGAACGCATTGAAACTGTTGCACATGAGGTTCACAACATACGGCTTGTTGTCAACGCGGAACTTGTGCATCGTCCCTTCCGGGATTACGATGCGCCACTTGTTATCCTGGATCCATTCAATCACTTGACTATCCTCCCGGACGCGACCGCATCCCTGATTTTCTCAATGAGTTCAACCTCTTCAAGACCACTCAACGTGCACAGCGTATTCGGCTTGTGCAGCATCTTTTCCTTGAAGAGCTCCCGTGCATCGAACGCGAGCCTCCCAAGCGAGTCCTTGAACTGGTCACGCTGGAAATGTTCGCGGAATTCCTTTGGAAACGTAAGTTCCAGCTTGAACTCGCGCTCATTGTAATCAAGAGCCTTCAATTTTTCAACCGCATCCCCGAAGGACACTTCCTCGTCATCGTACTTGAACTTGTCGGCATACACTTCGAGGGTATGGTCGGCATCTTCCCACTGTACGGAACCGTCCGGACACGGGAAAAGCTCCATTTCGATGGGGACAAACGGCTGAATGAGCCGCGCCTGGGCGATTACGGCAGGAGATACGGCCTCATTGGGGCGCCCATCCGAATAGATAGCATACCACCCCGGTTGGGAACAGTCCTTCTCGATTGCTTCGAGAGTATTACCTTTGCAATCGATCATCCGAACACCTTCTGGAACGCTTCAAAGTTTTCGGTGTCCGCTCCACGGCAATATACGGCAAACTCGATTGCCTTGAAACGCTTACGGAATTCCGGCACGACTTCCTTGTAGGCAGCCGCGACAACTTCCGGGTCATTACGGAAGGCACCGCACCCGAACGCGCCGAGGATGACCACATCCGCAAACTGCTGCGCCGCGGAGTTCAAAATCTGACGGGCACGGGACACATGGAGTGCCTTCAATTCCTCGGGAGAAATATCCGGTGCCGGTTCGCGCTCCTGGTTGTACTTGGAAATGTTCTTCTCGCGCAGGTTGGGCGCGGCGCAGGTAATCACGTCGATGAACACCGGCTCAGGGAGCCAGTCGTAATCATCGTTACGGAGAATTGCGACATTCGGCGTATAGATGATGTCGTCGTTGTGCAACGGGCCCACGTTCTTGCGGTGTGGGTCATAGAAACGGATATCCGCTTCCTGGGTCGTAAGGCACGGGTAGAGCGTGGTGCAACGGCAGATGCACTCTTCCTGGGCAGAGGAGCCAGTAACCACACCACCACCGGGACGGGTCGCGCTCGCAAAGTTGAGGACGGCCACCTTTCCACCGGGAATGGCCTTCTTCCACCTCAACGCGCTGTCAATCGAACGGTCGCGGGAGACCGTAACCGGGCAATCCTCGTCGTAAATCGGGGCGATGGACTTGATGTCCACCGGTTTCAGGTGGAACACCTGGTTCAAGATGGAATTCTTGATGATATCCCCAAGCATAGGGTCATCGTTGATCTTGCCCATCGTGTTCTCGAAGATGCCGATGTTGTACTTTCTGTTGTCGTTAGGCATTCTGTGCTCCGCGGTTAATTTTCTTGATTTCATCGGTCGTTTCGGCAATCAGGTTATTTGCCTTGGCGAAGAAGGATTCGGTTTCCAGTTCAATCTTGCGGTGCTGGAGTTCGCACATGAGCACATACTCATGCGAGAGTGTCTTGCACGGCATGAACGCCCCGGTACGGAATATGCCGGCAGTATGAAACCATGTGTCAACGAAATTCAGTTGAACCTGCGCATTGAGGCACTTGAATGAACCGTTGGCACACTCGCCAATCCAGAATTCCAAGGCAATCCCGTCCTTTCCCTTCTTGAAACGGGTGCGGTCACGGTCGGTTTCATAACCGCGCTCGACCATCCAGTCCTTGAACTCACTAATTTCTGTCCATGTAGGTTTTGCCACGATTACCACATCCTGTTCATTGATTTGTCCCACTCATCCTTGATTCTCTTGTAGTCGGCGAGGATGACTTCCCGCAGGCGCTTGCCAAATTCCGGTCCTTCCTGGATACCTTCCGCGGCAACCTGCTTTCCGTATTCGGGTACGCCCTTCCTGCAACGCGCAATGACATCGCATATCGTCGCCGCACCATCACCCAGGGCGGTACCATACGGGTTCAGTTCGCGGTACAGGTTGGTAATGAGCCTGAATTCCGGGGAAGCGGCCAGTTCAACGGAATAGAGCAACTGCTCATCGGCAAGACCGAACTTTCCGGACATGATGCCAATCAGGCCATCCCTGATGCGCTCGGCCATGCGGATTTCCTTACGGGTGCAGCGGAGCCATTCCATGGACTTCTTCGGCAGCATGCAGATGAATACCGACATGATTGTATCGGCATCCACGTTTCCGCGTACCAAGGATTCCACGAGCATGCGCTGACGGTCAAAGCAGAAGCCGACATCCTGGAAAATTGATCCGATGCCATACTCGGACAGGTACCCAATCATGTTCACGAAAGGCAGCACGCCATACTCGGCACACTTGTGCAATTCGTCATGGATGCGCTCCATCGCCACGCTCTTGATGTGGTGCAGGCGGCTGCGCATGGCCAACTTGGTAAGGTCGTCAATCACGAAACCGAAACGGGCGGCAAATCGCATACCGCGAATGATACGGAGGGAATCCTCGGTCATGCGGTCATACGGGTTGCCCACTGCACGGAGACGACGGAATACCAGGTCGTCAATACCGCCGAAATAGTCGATGACATTGAGGTCCTTGTCCAGACCCATAGCGTTAATGGTAAAGTCACGCCGGGCGCAGTCTTCCTTGAAGGACTTGGTGAAATTCACCGAATCCGGGTGGCGACCGTCGGAATAGTTGCCATCGACGCGGAACTGGGTCACCTCAAACACCAGGCCATCATAATGGACCAGGATCGTGCCATGCGCTTCCCCGTTATTGGAGTCGCAGCGGAAGGCAAGTTTCAGGTCCTCGATGGGCATGTTGGTCGCGATGTCCACGTCATGCACGGGAACTTCATTTTCGGAACCCGACACCATGTGCAACTGGCGAATTACGAGGTCGCGCACGGCGCCACCGGCAATGTATGCCTCGTGCCCGCGCTTATGGATTTCGGCGAGCAAGCCGATACCCTTCTTGACTGTCTCGGAAATGTACTTTTCTTCAATCTTCATGTCCCAAATGTAGCAAAAAGGTTGCCTTGCGGCAACCTGACTGTTTAATCCTTCGGCAGTTCATATCGGTCAAATATCTTGACCTCTTCCACATCCAGTATTTTTTGCACCTTATCCTGTGCGTATGTGCAGAAATTCTCCGCATCATCCTTCCGCATGAACACCTTCTTGCCCACCAGGCACCAAGAATCCATCATTTTCAGTACAACGACATATGCCGGCTTAGGATCCTGCTCAGCAACCGCAACCGGTGGGTTAATTTTGTTCGGATGGGGAGGCACCGGCATCCACCATTCAATCGAATGTCCCTCATCCCCAGTTACCACATCAAGGCAACGGTCGCCATGGGTAACTATCCGACCAACATCATTATAGTATTGCCCCACATCCGGAGTTCCGTCTTCCCATAGCAAACAAAGAAGACCATCTTCTTCTGTAGGTTCGCGTTCATCCATTGAAATCCACATGGAACCGGTCGCAGATTCGCGCTGATATGACGCAATCATCTTCCTTAATGTGGCATTTTCTTCTTCCATACGTGCAAAATCGGAAAGTGCAGTATCTGCAAGGTTCTTCAAATGTTCCAATTCGCCTTTATGAACCTCCACCTTGATGTTATGGGGCAGTTCCATTCCAGGCATTACAGGATAATGCGGGTCGTTAGTCTTATCAATCATATTTTAACTCCACAATGGTCTAATGAAGATGAATTTGCCGTTCATCATCGGGATTGTCAATGTTCTGCGCGGTAATCGTGATTGCTTTCGCATTAGGCATGCTGATATCCTTAATGAAATAATTTCGCATATTATAAAGCGGGCTATTCAATATGTATCTAGCTAAGTCCTTGAACATCAGGTTCTTATTCAGATATTCCTTTTCGCGGTACTCGACAACGAAATCAACCAGCATTTTGGTGTATTTTTGCTTGTTTCGAACACTCGTATATTCCTCGTCAACTTCAACGGCAATTGAATATGTACCGTCATCATTACTATAGAATAGATTCTGCCCATTTATTGTCGCAATACGGCAAACATCATAGGGCAAAAGAGTATTAGTAAACACAGCATCGGGAAAGTAACGATGGATTAAAGCTTCCCACCATTCATCCTTGTATGTATTACGATCCTCACCGTCTTTCCATTTTTTCTTCATTATGTATTACCCTTACCAATGTCGGTCTTTGGCCCACTGAAATGAGGAGTGTTCGCCCATATTGCACTCATGAGGGCGTCCTGGGCATCCGCGGCATGTCGGTCAATACCGAACATCTCGCATAAGCAAGGAAACGGCCCCACGCTTTTGTCATCGACAGGTTTGCCACCATATTCGCCCACTTCCTCGAAGCGGTACTTCTGTTTCACATCCGGATACTTCTCATGGTCAACTTCCGAAAGGAACATATCCACTGGACGGACACAGAGCGACCTGTCGCCATACAGGTGACGATAGACTACCATCGGTTCACTGGTCTCGGAATTGTTGGCAATCCCTTCGACAATGTAATACTTGCCCTTGAAATGACGGTAGATGCCGTGCTCAACTACTTTCCTATTTTCCATCTTTCTTTTCCTCTGGAAAACGATATTCTTCCGGATGAAGGAACGCCGGGTCGACCAGTTGCCCTTCCCTTTTCATGTGCTCAATAAGTTCTTTCAGTATGATACGGTTTCCTGAGTCCTCGGTCCATAAGTCACACTCAAAATCGCTTTCAACCTTGGCTGCGCTTTCCGATTTCCATTTTTCAATTATTTCTTTCGGAATTGAAGCGGCCATCTCAATACACCCTTTCAGGTACCAGGCATACTCCCGGTCAGTAAGTTCCCCCGCACTGTGCCGGCAACAGGGGCAGTTGCAGAATTCTCTCATATTTTTACCACGAAGATATCAACCATAGTACAAAAACCACGCAAACAAGCGTGAAAATAAACGCCAATGCACGGTCCATGTCCATTTTTACTTGTCCTTTTTGGATTTCTTGGAGAAAGGCCAGTCCGGTATGGCAAACCAGTCCAGCATTACATCAATTATCTCCAGTATCAGTTCCCACATCGTCACCCTCTTTCAACATTCCGTTGATGTAATTCTGGAATTTTTCATTCGCGGAATCCATCTGCTCCGGAAAATCCTCGGTGGCAGTATTCATCAGGATGTTGAACACCTGGTCATCCATGTGGAATTCCGGCCTGTCCTTGTTGTACATAAGGCTATTGAAGATATTGCCGTCGGCATGACGCTTCACAGCCGCTGTCCAGTCAATCCACATCTCAAGCAACTGGTACAGATTCATTCCAGATATGCCCTGCTCCCCAAAATGCTCGGGGTGATGATCATTCTCGGCATAGTGATGGTCAAGGCCCGGCTTTATCTTCGACTTGGCATCGTCATAAGACTTTTCGCCATAGGTACTAGTCTTCAAATTAGGGGTGCCCTTGTCAAAATATTTATGTTCAGGCTCCACTAGCTTGGAGGCATCGTGATTCTTAAGACGTTCAAGGAACTTGTCACAGAACTTCTTGCCATTTTCATTCACTAGGTCAATATGCTTCTGGGTTTCCGGACGGGAATCTCCCTCGTATTCCGGCTTATCGTATCTAGGCATTGAAGAAAGCCTCCATCATTTCGTCGTTTATGTCCTTCCTGAGAGCATCCCAACGGTCGGCATCTACCTTGAAACCGTAAAGGATGACGGGCTTGTCGCCGTGAATACCTTCGGCAATATACTTTTTCGTAAGTTCCTTGCCGAAATCAGCATCTACGTCGTTTTCGCTCATCATGGCCTTGACTAACAGTCCAAATTCATATACTGCAACGGGAGCATAATCAGAATTTTCAATCGTCCCAATGAACGCACTGTCCCAACGCTTGTCCAATTTACCAACGATTGGCATATCCCAGCGACTAGAATCGCCGCGCTCATCGATGTCATGCAGGACTTCCATGATTACCGGGGCATGCTCATGCTGATATGGGAGGGACCTGACGGTATTATATTCAAAATCTTCCTCGGCAGCGGCAAACAGCTCAGTTTCCATGTATTCGGGGTCAGAAAGCTGCTCTTCGGTATATACACCCATCTCTTTCGCCCAATCAGGGCCATAGCTTTTCATTTTTGACCTGATTGACAGCCCACGTTCATAGACCGGAACTTCAATACCATGTTCGTTCACCATAGTTCCAATCATGCCCAATTCACACCCATCGGGGAAAAGCATGTACTCATTCTGGTTATCGGTACGGCAGGTCGCTTCTTCGAATCTCGCCTTTACTGCATCGGAAAATCCTTCAAGGTCTAAGTCATGAGGAGCAAACAAGTCATCGATTTTCTTCTTTTCTTCTTCCTTATCCATGATTACCCTCATCTACAACAGTTGACCAATCGGGAGTACTGGCTAAATGATGACAACATTGCCCGGGTTGCAGTCCAAGATTATGCTTAACCGATTCCGGCACTTCAACTGCAGAATCAAGTACAGCCTTGCAAGACGGTTCTTCCAGGTTCTTACGAAGCGGATCAACAAATTCGGTATCGTCGTATCGCCTAATCTTGTAATACATTTCACCGGTACCCGCAGTCAATGAATAAGGCACTGGTTTTTCATCCAAATGATTCGGATACGCAAGCGTATTGGTAATTGTTGGCGGAATAATCGCATCGTCTTGACGGGCCATTAAAACCTGTCCCTTGCCTTTTGAAAGCCATTCGGATAGCTCACGATAAGTTGCCAATCCGGCAGACGGGTTAATCTTCACATCGTCATCATTAAATATCTTGATCACATGGTGGTCCAGCTGCTCACTAGAACCCAATGTGCCATCAATGTATGCCAGTGCAAATAGCCGTCCCGTACCGGTAGTTTCGGCGCAGTGGTCCCAGGTGGCGCCTGCATTCTGCGCAGCCATTCCATTCCCGCGAGCAAACACACGCTTAACACCCAGAGAAGGATTTACGTATAACACCTCAGCAAGGTAAGGTGCACTTGTTTCAGGGTCATTCGCATCGTCATCATCCCAAACATACATCGTCTTGGGCGGATTGAACAACACCGGGCCTTCAGGCAAGAATTCCTTGATATCGGACAGTTTTACTGGATTATTTTTATTCATACAAGAAAATATAGCAAAAATGGCACTACTTTGAAAAATAGCAGTGCCATTGAATTGTTAAAAAACGTTTACTTTGAAACAATTTCAACAATACGATTGGCAATCCGCTTCACGTCTTCGCGTCCCTCGTTCACAAGCACGATAGGTTCCGGGAAATGCGGATCGTTGGAACCAAGCCACTTGTTATACAGGTTAGTCTGCATGTCATCCGTAAGAGCGACCATCTTCCTGAAATCGGCCAGCAGCAGCTTGTTCTTCTTGTATTCCTCATCAGGAAGCACACTGAAACCGGTGCATTCCGTCTCGATTCGATTGCGGCGGGCATAGCGGTTCACCACGCGGTAAAGGCGCTCGTCGGTATTCGGCACGGTGATGCGGAATACATGGTCGATAGTACGCGCTGGGTTGACCCATTCGTACATCCACTTGCACATGACGGCGCTCTCGATGAAGATCGTCTTGTCGTTATACGCCCGGTCAAAGGTGAAATTGCAGAATATCTTCCCAAGCGCAGAACGCAGCGGGTACTGGACAAGGTTCATGAGGAAATCATATACGGTCTCGTCCTTCAAGGCGAGGTCGCGCACTTCCTGGGACAGGGAACCGAACATGTCGATTGAATCCTGGCCCCAGATGGAGGTGACAGTGCCGTACACGCTAGGGTTGCTCTTGTAGATAACCTTCATCAGGTCGTCCGTGTTGATGACCGGGTAACCCATCTTCCTGAGTTCTTCGGCCACACTGCTCTTTCCAGAGCCGATATTTCCACAAATGATACCGATTTTCATGCTATTTCCCCACTTTGAGGTTGGCATCCGAGTTAGCAGTATCGCCAAAACGGCGTTTGACGATCTTATGCTCAATGTAATACGGGTCAAGGATGCGTTCCTTGTCAATCCAGGATGCGCAGAGGTTTCCATTCGGATGGAACACGGCCTCGTAGACACGGTTCGGGTGCTTCTTCACTTCGAGACCCTGCTGGACCATGTTAGCGCCCTCGGAGGCGACCGTCGCGCCACGGTACTTGTAGATTTCCACATAGTAATAGTAGCCGAGGATGTTCAGGTACTTCTCGAATTCAGGGTAATTGTCAATCTTGGCCCAGATATCGTTCAGCTTGACCTTGTTGTCCACACAATACTTGGTCTTTTCCAGGTTGATTGCGGTCGTGTCGTAGTCCATGAGCTCGCGGAAGATGAAATTGTTGGCGCCCATGTCGATATAGGTGTCCAAATACTCCTTCATCTTTTCAACGGAGTTCACTTCCTCCTTCAAGAGGAGGCAGGAAATGCGGTGTTTCATGTCGGAATGGTTCGTAATGTCGATGATGTCACGCATCATTTCATTGGAACAGAAACCTTCCTCGTTATTGAAGCGCATGAGGCGTTTCGCAGTCTCGTCGGTGATTGCCGGGCGGGAAATGTTCAAGTGATTCCATCCGTTATCAATAAGATGGTCAATAATCATCTTGTTGCCCACCTTGTCAAAGAGGTGCGAACCGTTGGTCGTGATGGTGCGCTTGCGGAAACCAAGCTCGTTCACCATTTCAAGAACCGGAATGAGCTTCTTGGACATAGTCGGTTCACCGCCCGTAATGGAAATGCTCGGGTTGAGGGGACGGATCATTTCAAGAACTTCACGGCAGCGGGTCAGCCACAGGTTATCCGGCAGCTTCTCCTTCTGGTACATCAGCCCCTTGTTGGCATAGCGGAGCTGTGCAACACAGAACTTGCAGTCCGCGTTGCAGTAGTCGCTGATGAAGATACTGAAGTTGAAGTTCTTGTAGACATCAAAATCACCAGTAGCAAACTTGTGATGAATGCTCTCGTATTGTGTAATATCGTAATTCTTCTGGCGTTCTTCTCTAAGTTCAGGCTGCCAGCGAATTTCTCTTTCTGCACCCACTTTAATCATATTTCTTCTCCATGAAATCCTTTTCGGATGACACCGTGATTAAATGAAAGCGAACCAATGATGTCGGCATCGACCACATGGTTCTTGTAAACCTTGACAATGTACTCCATCCCAGTTGCCTGCGAAGTGTACAGATACTGTTCTATGTCATAGAACATGCCGTTCACCGTCTTGACATATTTAAAATCCTTAATGATACGCACGGTATCGGCAATCCAGTCAATCGGCGTCCACATTTTCTGTATCTTTCCTTCGAGCTCACGGAACAGACAGCTTTCGATACCATTACCATACTGAAAATCGACAAATTGAAGCATCTTCTTGAACGAATCAACATGTCCGGCAAGTAAATTGGTACTGGTGCGTAACTGAACCCCATTCGCCTTGGCGATGGTCGCGAGGCGCCTAAGCTCGTCGTTTCCAATGTTACGCTGCCTGGACGAATACTTCTCGCCCATCATGATGCGGTCATTCTCCCATTCGTCCTCGGCCATGCGGCTAATCGAGATATTGTGGGTGTACCCATTCTCGATTAGGTGCTGGAAGACGGTCTTCCCCTCGTACTTTTCAAGGAGTCCGATGCCTGTGGTAGACACGGTGCGTTCATGCACCCCGTGCTTGGTCAGGATACGAACTGTCTCGACCAGGCGTCTCGGGAGAAGAGTAGGTTCCCCGCCTGTGATGGTCGCTTCCAGCTTCACACCGGACAGCTTTTCCAGACCCTTCTCCAAGTCCTCGTAATATGTAGTGTCACCCATGCGGAACTGGTCCGTCTGCCCCTTGTTGATGCAGAAGTCGCATGCGTTCTGACACGTATTCGTGATGAACACGTTCAGGTTGCAGGGGTTGTAGAACCTGTACTCAGTTTCACCCACCTTAACGGTGTCCACCGAGGCATGCTCGACATCGTGCTGTTCGGTCACGAAGTCATTGTATGGAGCAAACTTGATGGTATTCACGATAGATTCCTCTCATGTTCGGAACGGGCAACCAGGTCCTGATGGAAACACAGCCCATCTACAGAGTAAATCTGCCAGTTTTCAATGTTCTGGACAATCTTCACCCCATCATAGTCGCTTCCAGTCATCTTACCATAACTCTGAAGGTAAAATGAGTGGTTAATGGCCTCCATCCCGGCATTCTTGATTTCCTCGTCAATCCACTCATCGTTATGCCGCTTGCGGGTATTCAGGACAATATTGAAGTTCGGCATGTATTCGGTGGCGAACACATAGTCGGCAATCAGCTTGATATGGTTTTCATGCTTCCTGATAAGCCAGTAGTTCACCGATACCTTGATTTCAAAGGGAATGTCATACCACTTGTACACACTTACCAGGCGAGGCAGGTGTTTCCCGAGCACGATGCCGTTCGTCAGGATATTCACCTTCTTGCAACGGCCAGTCGAGATGGCATATTCGAGGAATAGGTAGAAATTCTTGTGGATCAAGGGTTCACCGCCCTCAAACTGAATCTCGAAGTCGCCATGGCATTCATTTATGATGCGACGGAACACATCGAAATCCATGTCGATAGTATTTCCCGTTCCGGAGTACATGCAGCAAAACGGGCAGTCCGTATTGCAGCGGTTGGTAATATTGATGTAAAGTCTTGTTCCTTGTTCCATACACCGAATATAGCAATACGAATAAAAAATGACAACCGGCCCTCATGATGCCGGTTGCCTACCACAAAGGAGGGTATGTGGTTTGAATTACTTCTTCTTGCCCTTGAGAGCTGCGACAGTTTCCTGCAACTTTGCAATCTTGTCGTTAGCCTTTGCAAGCTTAGCGGCAGATGCGGAAGCAGCCTTGTCAGCCTTGGCGACAGCGGACTTGAGGGACTTCGTGAGCTTTGCATTTTCAGCAGTGAGCTTCTTGATAGTTGCCTGAGATTCCTTGTCTGCAACAGTCTTCGTGGCGGAAGCAACAGCGTTCTTCTTCATTTTTCAATCCTTTGTTAGATGTTAATGTTTTTGTTATCGAATATATAGCAATATTTTCACATGTTGGCAACAGATATTCACAAAATATGAACAAAAAATGCCGACGGCCAGGGTCGAACTGGCAACCTGTCGATTAGAAGTCGAGTGCTCTGAAGTCCATTGAGCTACGCCGGCTGAAAGACTAGGCCTTGGCCGGTCTCAATACGAGCTGGTGCCTGAAATCGGCCCATACGGTAGAAGGGGTCGTACCGCTATAACCGCGGATGTCCACGGTGGAATGTCCGTCGGAATAGGTGAAGACATCGGTGACACCATGCTGATTGACGGCGCCATCGGCGAAAAGGGTGACGCCGAACTCGGAAGGGCCACCGGCGACCTCGCCGCCCTGGCCCCTGAGCCATTCCTTGGCGGCATCGAAATCGCCACCGGTCGCTTCCAGGGCCTGCTTACATAGAAGCATGCTCACCTGGGTCGCCTTGCGCAATTCGTTGATCTGTGCTACCGTAATCATGTTGTATCCTTTTGCTTGAATAAATCCGCGACATTTCAGATGACTTAGGGTATCAGACAAGGCTTGAACTTGCAACAGCTGGTTCCACAAACCAGGGCTCCACCGATTGAGCTACTGACACCATGTAGAGGAGAGGACAGGGTTCGAACCTGCAAGCAGCTTTTGAGGGCCACGGGGGCTTAGCAAGCCCCTGCCTTACCAATTAGGCTACCTCTCCATAGCTCCGACAGCTCGGGTCGAACGAGCAACCGGTTCATTACGAATGAACTGCTCTACCAATTGAGCTATGTCGGAATACTTTCGCGGAAGCGGAGGGAGTCGAACCCCCAAGCCCTTGCGGAACCACGGATTTCAAGTCCGCTTGAGTCGCCAATCTCGTGCGCTTCCATAGCGGAAGCGGCAGGACTTGAACCTACATGAGGAACTTCCTCACCACCGGGTTCGGGCCGGGGGCCTTACCAATTAGGTCTACGCTTCCAAATTCGCGGAAATGGGAGGACTCGAACCTTCATGCAGCTTTCACCACCACGCTCCTTTCCAAGGAGGGCCAATAACCAATTATGGGACATTTCCAAATAGTGGGACCGGGAGGAGTCGAACCTCCGACGCGCAGGGCTTCAACCTGCCGCTCTACCAACTGAGCTACAGCCCCATAAAAATCTTTCGAGCGCTCTGACGGATTCGGACCGCCGATCAGTGGGTTGCAACCACTTGCCTTAGACCAGGCTTGGCTAAGAGCGCATATCATTATCCCGAGGACAGGACTCGAACCTGCACGCCCTTCCGGGCACCTGCTCCTAAGGCAGGCGCGTCTACCATTCCGCCACCTCGGGGAATTGAGCTGGCTGGACTTGAACCAACAACATCAAGACTCAAAATCTTGCGTGCTACCAATTGCACCACGGCCCAATAGTAGCCCCTCCGAGGCTCGAACTCGGGTGCCAGGAATGAGAATCCTGTGACTTAACCGCTGGTCTAAGGGGCCATAAGTCGGCACAGAGGGATTCGAACCCATCACGTACAAATGTACACTGCGCCCTGAACGCAGCGCGGCTACCAGTTACGCCACATGCCGATAGTCGATCTGGTGGGACACGAACCCACAATTCCTTTCGGACGACGCATTTTGAGTGCGTTGCGTATGCTTTCCGCCACAGATCGGTATAATAAAGCACCTAGTCAGAATCGAACTGGCGAGTGCAGTTTGGAAGACTGCCGTGTTACCGCTACACCATAGGTGCATTATAGTGCTCCATGAGAATTCCGCCATCTCGACTCCCGCCTTAAAAGGGCGGTACTCTATCTTCTGAGTTAATGGAGCCGACACGACTGAATTGGCAGTCGTCACCATCATAATCGTTTGTATTTTCGTTTCATATTCATTGTCCCTTGTAGTCGCCCAGACCGGCATCGAACCGGCACGCGAATACTCGCTGCGGATTTTAAGTCCGCATTGTCTACCCAATTCCATCACTGGGCGTTGTTAAAGTTAGTCTCGTCGAGTGGTCTCGAACCACCACGTGTATTTCAACACCAACCCCTCAAGCTGGCGGGTCTACCAAATTCCCCCACGACGAGATAGAGCACCTATCCGGGTACGATCCGGAGCTTCAACCATGGCAAGGTCGTTTGCTACCACTACAACATAGGTGCATAAAATTTAGTTGCCGATGATGGGATCGAACCACCGAAAGAATCCCGCGTTCAGAGCGCGGCGCCTTACCGCTTGGCTAATCGGCAATATTAGCTCCACCTCCACGACTCGAACGTGGGACCAGGCGATTAACAGTCGCCCGCTCTACCTACTGAGCTAAGGTGGAATAAAGAATAGTGGGTGTGGATGGATTCGGACCATCAAAGGCGTAGCCGTCGGTTTTACAGACCGAAGAAGATCTCCAACTCTTCGGCACACCCATAAAAATTTCGCAGGGACTGAGAGACTCGAACTCCCGTAGACGCTTTTGGAGAGCGCTAGACTAGCCACTGTCCTAAATCCCTATAATTTCGTACTCGATAACGGAGTCGAACCGCTGACCCGCTGCTTGTAAGGCAGCCGCTCTGGACCAACTGAGCTAACCGAGTATAACGAGAGCGGCGGGGTTCGAACCCGCGAATGGCGGTTAGACAGACCGCTGTGTTGAGCCTCTTCACCACGCCCCCAAAATGTTTAACGCAGCCCCCGGTGCTTTAGGTTCTTATGTTGTTTCGGCGCTTTATACCGACCGACCTTATCTTTGTCGGGACCGGCATTCTTTAACTGCCGGGCTGCATCGTTGCGGAAGAAGGATTTGAACCTTCGACCAACGGATTATGATTCCGCTGCTCTGACCGGACTGAGCTACACCGCAATAATTTCTTCGTGCACCATCAAGGACTCGGACCTTGGACCCGATGCTTAAGAGGCAACTGCTCTACCAACTGAGCTAATGGTGCATATAGAATTAAAATCGTGGATACTGATGGTGCTCGAAACCATACCAACCGGGTGCAAACCGGACGCTCTTCCTCTTAAGCTACAGACCCATAGTCCTCACCCCTGAGCTCGAATCAGGAACCTCTACCTTATCAGAGTAGCTATCTAACCAATTGATATAGATGAGGATGGTGGAGCACGATGCAACCTAGGTTGCTTCCCGGCAAAGCCGGATGGATACTGCTCCAAAATCCATTTAGTAGGACCTCCGGGTGTCGATCCCGGTTCCCCGCCGTGAAAGGGCGATGAACTAGCCAGCGTATTCTAAGGTCCCATAAAGTAGTGCTCCATCAGGAAGTCGAATCCCAATCGTCCGGTTCGTAGCCGGGTGCTCTTCCAGTTAAGCTAATGGAGCATAGTGGATCGATGTCGGGCTCGAACCGACGACCTCTTCGATGCGAACGAAGTGCTCTACCAAAACTGAGCTAATGACCCATAGTGTACTGGACCGATATCGGACTCGAACCGATGACCTCCTGCATGCCATGCAGGCGCTCTACCAAAACTGAGCTAATGGCCCATAATAAAAGTCATCCGAAATGTCAATCTGCTGCGAGGCTTCACGAGCCAAGCGTTAGTGGATCTGGCGGAATTCGAATCCGCGACCTCCTGCTTGCAGGGCAGGCGCTCTGCCAAAACTGAGCTACAAACCCAAATGGTAGGTAATTAAAAAACCAGGTTGCTCTTTTGTTGCAACCTGGTTCCTTATCAACCTAACCTTTTATAAGGAATTTTTACCAGTGCAACTGTCCCATTTTCTTGGCGCAACCGAGATTACGTTCTGCCAATGCAAAACTCATCGTGCGATAATCTAAGTGTGACAGTTGTTGTTTCATAGTAAATTCTCTTTCATAGCTTATTTGAACACATTCGCGCCCAAATTGGCTATTCGTCATATTGTTTATAGCAATAGTAGAATAAAAATGATGGATTTTCAAGGCTTTTTTGAAACTTTTTATGTAAAAAGAAATTTACATCATTTTTAATCTTCCGCATGGCCAGGCGAGAACTCCGGGTGAGCCTTCTTGTACTCCGGTTCCAGTTCATCCATCCGTCTCGTGAGCCACCCGATGCAGTCACCGTTGAACCATGTCTGATGCTTGAACACGTCGTTGTCGTCAATGATCTTTGTCCACGAAGTTTTCACAATTACCTTCGGGGCGCCTTCCGGAGTTGCCAACGGCCCTGCGACGCTGATGTACAAATAACGGGTATCATCTATGTTAAAATTGGCCCGGTATTTTTCACCTGGGAAACCAGCGCTCGAACTATTATTGATTGAGATATAAGACTTTGCAGGATCAGCCTTGGCAATTATATTGAGTATCTTTTCCCTTTGCTTCGTGGTGAACCTATGGTACTTGCCAAATTCATAGATATGATGCTTTTCCACGTAGTCAGAATAGAGTGCATCCAGGAATTCTTCAGCCCTATTCATTGACATCATCCTAGTTGCCATCCGTTGGGAACGGAAATACTTCTTGAACAGTTCCGGTTCCATGTTGCACACCGGCTTGGCATCGACGACATGCCAGCCATAATCCTGCAAAGGCACGAATCCGGCCATTTTCAACATCGCAGTAAAGTGGATGTAACCGTCATCCATCGGCCTATTATCATAATCGTATAGCGGCATATGGTCACCAATCCAGTTCATCAACCTGTTGAACGGGGTGCACAGGAAATGCCATGGCATCCTGAACAGCGTGTAATACAGGCTCGGCTTGACTAGAAGCACGTTTCTGGTGTAATTGGTCTTTGCATACTGTTCAAGACGTGCCTTCGACCAACGAATATCCAGACGGACACTCATTTCGTGCAATGCAGCGACATATTCATCCATTGTCATAAAAATAACCCCGGTTGTTATCCGGGGTAAAACTATTTCAATAGCAAATGTTCATTGCGTATTATGCGCGACTGCCGAATATGAGACTGAATGAATTCATGAAATCTTCCGCACTTTCGGCATAAGCATCTTCCGGGACATATTCCTGTCCAGTCAGTTCAGCCTGCATCTTCTTGAAATCACCATATGAATCGCCATTCACATCATAACCGTGCTCACCCAGTGGTTCAAGGAACAGGGTCTGCACATAGGCATCCAGTTCTGTCTCGTCATCCGTCGAGAACCGGGCGCTATTATCAAATGTCGCAAGCCGTTCCAGGACCAGGTTACGGCCATATACCGGATTTTCCATGGCCATGCGGTTAAACATGGTAACCGCGTCCATGCCCGGTTCCTGCACAGCTTCGGAGCGTCCACCGAAGACTATCATGTTCGGTGCATCAGCTGACATTACCAGTTCCCCTCGCCATAATATTTGTCAAGGTCCCAGTCATAGCAATCGTTGACAGGCAGGATATACCGGGCGCCGACACCCGCTGCCTCCCCAAGGTCATTACGGGTGAAATTATTGTCATAGAAAGACTTGTTGAGCTTGAAATACTTGCCGGTGACCGTGGAAAATACCTGCTTACCGTCTCCGCTGACATACCAGCCGATCTGCAGCGGCTCGTGCGTTCTTGGACTATTTTCATGTTCCAGATCAGCAAGTGATACATTCTTGAAATGCGGGCCATAGATGCCTGGCTTATCCTTGTAGTCAACATACCGCCAGCCCTTCTTGTTGCCAATATTTTGGCCGCTCAGGTTCCATTGGGCAACCTGGTTGACTACCTGCATTTCGTTATCATCTTTAACTATCTGTTCTTGAATATTGTGCTTTACATCCTTAGCCGCATCAAACGCCTTCGGGATACCGGCCATACCACCGGCACCAAGCGCTGCTGCGATTGCAAGCCCGATAGCATTCTTCTTCACGTAGTCAGTAATAGAGCCGACGCTTTCGGCAACCATCGGGAACTGATGTTTTTCAAAGGACTCGCCTTCGGGTGACGATGTGTAATGGACTGGTTCCACGTAGGATGCCTTCGGAGGAACACTCAGTGCATCACCATATAGCTTTGCTGCAACCGTCTTCGCGGATACACCATCCTCGAAAGCACTGAATACATAGTCGCTATTCTTCTTGAATGCTTCGTTGACAGCATATTCAGTAATATCCTTGCCCATGTCGAGCATCATCTTACGGAATTCAGTACCCACATTTATCATATAGGTATTGATAGTCGTATCCGCACCAACATCGGTGGACATCATTTCATCGGCAGCAGCCTCACAAAGACTGCGGCTGCTGGAGTCAACGGCCATTGATTCAAGAATTTTGAGGTACTTAGAGAATTCCACGGTAAACCATCCCTTATTGTATCTGGGGACAGATTTATAAGATTTTACTAGAAGTCCAGGTGCCTATCGTTCCAAAGCACTAGTTCATTTTCAGGATATAGCGACCTGGAATAGATCCAAATCGGGCCACCGGTCAGCACATAGTCCGGGGTAGGGCCATTGTACTTTTCCTCGGTATAGTCATTGAACAGGTAGCATTTCCGGGCCGGGGTGTTGTTCTCGTTGGTGTAGATGCGGGCATACTTGAAACCAAGTTCCCTGCACTCCTCGGCAAATGCGTTCAGCATCCTGGTGGCAAACCGTTCCCGACGGTACTCGGGCAGCACGCCAATCCACCCGAGCCACGCGCTTTCCGGATCGGACGCCTCGGTATAGATGCCGGACATGCCGATGAACTTACCCATCGGGCAATCCGGGGTACTGTCGCTCCACAGGTAATAATGCCAGATGTCATTGGGGTCATGAGACGGGTCGCACGAGAGCTCGAAACAGCTCTTCAACGGACCACCCTCATCATATAGGTGTTCGTCGGGAAAAATTGTGGCAAACAGTTCATGTGCCTTCCCAACCAACTCAGGAGTTACGAGATGCCTTACGAACATGGGTCCACCTCGCAATGATGAATGGCGACATACACGAACTCACCGTTCCAATCACCAACTTCCTCTACGCCGAACTCCTCGGTATTACCCAGACACCTTACCTCGATGTCGGGCTGTTCCAGGAGCAATTTAGCCAACTTATGTGAAGTCATAGTCATGCTGTAAAACTATTACACTTTGATTTCAATGCCGTATGCACCTATGGCCTGCATGCGCTGTTCGGGACAGTGGATATTTACCGTCTTGTCGCAGGAATAGCCGCAATGCGGGCACCGACACGTATAGTTCACGTAATCAAACGCACCCCGACCCTGACGGGTGACCTTGGCCTCTCCGAGGTCGGCATCGAAAATGCAGTCGCATTCCTCGCACACGAAACGGATCTTCTTGGTAGTGCCTTCACGAACGATATCCATTAGTTGTACTCCTCTGCAAGATATACCCGCTGTTCCACCGGAATCCACCTGATAGCCGATGTTTTCACATTTTCAATCATAACAACGAGTTCACCGGTATCATCAGCCGGTGCCGGATTGCCAACCTTCTCGTGAACACACTTAGATTTTGCACTAAGCTTGATATAGACTCCATTACGAATGTCGCCTATGATTGCGGTTTTGTGCTCGTTCATTTAAAACTCCTTTATAGCCTCATACAGATTATTCACGTAATAGTCAAACGCATTCTGTTTCATATCTCGGTAGAGTTCTTCATACAAATATGCTGGAGGCGTCTCGGGGCAATTGGAACTAGCCTTGTAGAACACCTCAAACCGGTTCTCGGCATCATTCTGACGAAACACCAGGATATCCTTTGAAAAATCATTGCCGTCATGCGTGAACCCCAGTTCAATCAGGCGCTTGGTAAAATCATCCTTGGTCATCCGATTCCTCCGGTAGCTCGTATTCCACCTTGTGTATTTCAATTTCACCCACCTTTCGCATGTCCTCGATGTCACTCAGGGTAACATCGACTTCAAGCTGATGGGTCGTATGCTGATTCTGTTTTACATACTTGATTGGGACCGCAGTGAATGTTATCACCGACCCAGGTTCCAGTTGTTCGCACCATGGGCCCACCCGGACCCAGACATGATCGCAAATCTGGATATGGCGTTCATCCATGATGGCATACAGCAGGGCGAGATTTCCATAACAGTCCACCTTGATGAAAGTCGCCTGGTATCCATGGCGCATCATTGTCTGTCCGAGATTCCGCATCTTGCTAGTCCAACAGTTTCAAGAATTCATCCAATGTTTCAGGGGTGTACACATCAATCTTCTGGCCGGCCTTCTGATACTCATCAATAGCCTTAATCTTCTTCGGGCCGGCATTGTCGCCAAGGAGCACAAGGTTGCACTTCTTCGTAATGGAAGAGCAGATTGTACCCCCGTTGGACACTACCATATCCTTGAACACGTCACGGTCAAGCTTGGAGAACGTACCGGTCATGATGCATACCTTTCCAGCAAGTTTCATGCTCTGGGCTTCCTTGACCTTCTGGGCCACGCCGAGCTCAACCATCTTGGCAATCATTTCCTTGTTCTGGTTAATGAACGTGACGAAACGGGTCATGATGATATCGCTTACGCCCCCTTCCTTTGCAAAGTCGACGAAATCACCCAAGAATTTGGCGGAGGTTCCAGGTTCAGAGGACACGAAGGACCTGAAGCCGCCCGCCTTAGACACGCAGGATGCAACCACCGGAGACGCCTGATGTCCGAGCCCCTGAATGGAGAACCCTTCAATAAGCTGATGCAGGTAGTTGTCCTTGGTCTTCGCGATTGCCGCAATAATCTTCACGGCGCTCTTTTCACGGATGTTGCCGAGGCCAACCAAGTCTTCCTTGGTAAGCGTGTAGAGCTGGTCAAAGGAACGGACCTTACCCGCCTCGAAAAGCAATTCGGCCATGCTTTCGCCCACACCCATGATGTTCATGCAGTCACGGGAGGCAAAATTTGCAAGTTTCAACACAAATTGGGACGTACAGTTTTCATTGTCGCAAATCCAAGCAACCAATTCACGACCTTCGGCGTTCACCGCATATTTCAATTCAGCACCGCAGAACGGACAGACCTTCGGGCGCATGTAGCGTTCGCCGGCGGTTAGTCCATTATACGGCTCGACGTGTGGAATCGGTTCCGGTTTATGACGATCATACTGGTCGCGAATGACTTCATAGTCATCCTTGCTTCGTCCTGTTTCAACACACTTAACAAGTTCCGGAATAATCTCACCGGCCTTACGGATGACCACGTGGCATCCCTTGTAAAGGCCAAGATATTCAACGGTATCCCAGTTATGTCCAGAAATGCGGGAGACCGTAGTCATAGCAAGATGTACTGGTTTGACGATGCATACAGGTGTATTTGCACCGGACATGCCAACTGACGGTTCAATATCGACGAGTTCGGTTTCCTTTTCCTCGGGCGGGAACTTGTAAGCACGATAGAAGTTCGGGGACTTGGCAGTGTAGCCCAGTTCCGGCTGACGGTTCTTGTCGTTCACCTTGATGACCACACCGTCAATCGGATAGGCCTGTTCAAAGCGGCGTTCACGCATGCCTTCGGCAACTGCGGTGAACTGCACAACATGTTCAACAACATGGTGTTCCGGAACTTCAAAGCCAAGGCTGATAAGGGTGTCAATATCTGCAGACTGGGTGGTATTCGGGCTACCCTTTACAATGAGATAGCCAATAAAGGAGAGGCCACGGCGTTCAACTTCATCAGGTTCGTGAAGTTTCAGGGTACCGGCGGCACCGTTACGGGGGTTGGCGAACACCTTCTTGCCTTCCGCGGCGAACTGTTCGTTAATCGGTTCAAAGTCGTCATATTTCCAGACGACCTCGCCACGGATTTCGACATTGCCCTCCATGGCAATCTTGGAAGGAACACCCTTTACTCGGAGGGCATTTTCAAACACGGAGTCGCCGACATTGTCCTTTCCGCGGGTGACAGCATCCATCAGCTGTCCATCCTTGTAAATAAGGGCAAGACCGAGACCGTCAATCTTGTATTCAAGTTCCAATTCGGGCACATTGTGCTCACGTATCATTTCGGTACACCATTGATTGGCTTCGTCAATGCCGTTCGAGTTGGAAATGGAAATCATGGGGATTTCATGTTTCACCTTCCGGAATCCTTCGGCGCCATCTTCCACATGGCGAGTAGGTGAATTATCGAGGATGAATGCCGGATTTGCAGCTTCAAATTCCTTAAGCTGGATATATTTCTTGTCATAAACATCGTCCGTGACGATAGAATTGCCGGCGGAATAGGCCTTTGCCCATTCATTGAGAGTTTCCACTAGGGATACGTATTCATTAAAATCAATCATACCCTGAATATAGCATAAATTGGCCCCGATGGCAACAAAAAAACGGCCCGGAACTAGCCCGGGCCGCATCTCTCTCCTCACCAATTTATCGCTGGATGCCCATCAGGTTCACGGAACCCTTGGAAACCACCTTCTTGCCATCCGTAATGAAGACATAACTTTCGGCAGGGTAGCTACTATGGAGCTTGTTCACGGCATATTCGTTCGGTCCAATCATGCTGGCGTTGAGATAGACCGGCGTATTGGTACCAACAAGGGACATTTCACCACCAATATGCCAGTGACCCATAATTACAGCATCAAAATTCTGGAATTCATCAGCCGAGAACATCCCCTTGTCCTTGAAGTTGTCACGAACGACCGTAGAGAATGGGGAAACGAATGCGCTACCGCCCTTATAGCGGTCGCCATGTTCAAGTTTCCAGCGCTGCTGGCCAACTTTTGTGAACTCAACCACGGAATCGGTCAATTTCATGGACACATTCTTCGGAGATTCCGGCATGTCATAGTATTTCTTCATGAAACCATAGAGAATATACTCGTAAGAATCCTTACCCTTGTTCTTAAACTGATACTTGTCAGTGTTGCGGGCATGGTTTCCGACCACACAGGAGATGGTAATCTTCTTATAGAGCTTCGAGTAAGCGTTAATCAACCCCGTAATGAAGCTGAAATAGTCCAAAACACAGTCGGTAATCACCTGCTGGTTAGTTTCTCGAAGTTCAGCATGGATATTACCGGAAAAGATGTCGCCGAGCATGAAAATATGGAGTTCATCACAGCCATATATGGAAGCAAACTCATAATTCTTCTTGAAAAGAAGCTCATGGCGCTTCTTGGAGATTTCCATATTATAGTTGTTGAGGCCATTGATTGCACGGCCATCCACAAATTCACCATAATGCACGTCGGAAATAGGCAAAATGTTGAAGAACTTGCCATCAACATTTCCCTTAGGGACCTTAGTCACATTGAGTGTAATGGGATACGGTTTCACATGCTTCACAGATTCACTCATCGCATCAATGATTTCCTGCGCAATGAACTTCTGAATCTTGGCTTCGTTCAATTCCTTCTGGACATTAGCCATGTCCTTGCGGAGAATGGCAAGCTGGCCTTCGGAAGCCTGATGCACGATAGATTCAAGGTCATCGACTGCAATGTCGCCATCATTTTCCGCCGCACTCTTCATGCGGTTTCTCTGCTTGCGGACATTTGAACGGAATGCATCTTCCGAATCAGTCACCCATCCAAGGCCCCTGAGGGTCGTGTAAAACGGATAGACCTTGTTACAGTCAAGCTTGTAGATGCTGAGGAGTTTTTCGACCGGAGGGAGATCGGTCTTGTTGTAATGAGTGCCCGGGGTCGGTTTTCCAATCGCCTTGAGGAGCTTCTTGGAATCTACGGTTTCTTGTTTGCTCATAGTTTACTGGTTGTTGATAAGTTGTTTCTTTATGGTAGAAAACTAACATATTATTTTTTGCGTGTCAACCTTTTTGCTTCATTTTTATTTAAAAATTACGAGAATCATAAAATTTTTGCTATATTGAATATCATGAAGACATTATTGGTAATCGTTTCTAAAGACCAACAGCAATATGCCGAGAAAATGAACGAGTCGATCGGCAAATTATCGGTACAGCCTGACGGCGTACTCGTTGTGCTCGACCGTCCATCGCTCGCCGAAATCAACGCCACCAAGCAAGCATATACAAACAAGCTAACAACCGTGCTTGTGTCGTCATCATTGCCTGAATTCGTCGGGCGTCCACAAATGAACTTTCATGTACCATATTTCTGTGCAGCGCATGTGAGAAATTTAGCGGCAAAATACTCTATTCAGAATGAATATGACGCCATAATCTTTATAGATGGCGACTGCTATCCCGACACGGACTTAATCAAGGCACATGTGAAATTGCTAGAATCCGATGAACCTATCGTGACTGTCGGAAAGCGGTGCGAAGCAAAATATGCCTGGCATGACCAGCGCGAAAAGGACCCCACCTACCCTATACCAATATTTGAAAAATGCGAACGGATTACAAAGGAAGCATTCTTTGTTGATTCCGGTGTCCTATGGACATGCAACATGGGTATCAACCGTAAAGCCATGGAATTCTTATTCTCCATAAACAAGATGCTGTATGGACGAGAAGAATTTTGTATGTCGGATTTTTGTGGAACATGGGGCGGGGAAGATGGCTTTATTGGTCTTGAAGCATTATATCTTGACATTGCCGTTATGCCCATATGTGCGCCAAATAGCGGAGTATTGCACAATGAGCATCCACGACCGCATGACAAATACGACCATGAAACTTTTATAAGCTATCTTGAAGAAAAGCGTGAAGAGCTTCTATACCTATTGAAGGCAAATGGAATCGATTGCCCACGCTATACGCCCAAAGATATTATAGTCGGCAACAGGGAATGGATAGCTAAATGACAGTGACAAAAGAATATTTCGAGTATAAAAAGTATCCAGACAGGTTTCCTGCGCTTAAACGCTTCATGGCGTTCTGCATGAACCTAAAGCAATCTGTCACATATCACGACGATCCGGGCTTTATCGGCATCTGCATCTATGACACAAAAGACCATCCGATTACCAAGTACGGAAAATATACGATGTGCTACGACACTACTGCCAAGAAGGCGCTCGTGCTAGGAAGTCCTGATTGGGAAATCGGCATGTCCATGCTTTCGGGCATCATCAATAATTTCTCACAGAAAGAGGATGAAGAACTCATCGACTCTCTGGGTGCAAACATTGGCTAAGTGAACAATCCTGCAATCGCAAGAATCAATGCAACTATTGATATGGCTATCGGCAACGCGGTAGCCTTTCTATCGTTCATCACATTTTCCCTGATTACATTTCCTAGCTGAGTCTGGAGGCCATCAAGGCGTTCGTTTACCGAATTGTATTTTAGGTTTACAGCTTCCAATTCACACCTGACGCCTTCGCTGCATACATTGTTTGTGTCAGCCATGCTGGATCTAAACTTGTCCATGCTCTGCTGCAACGAAGACACCTGTTCCTCGGTTTTATTCAGCCGTTTAAGGGCACCATTCTGCACGTCAAGTGACCGCTGAAATAGCGGCATCTGTACAAATCCCCTCAGGATGTTGGTTACATACTTGGTAACATCCCTCATTACTTCATCCGAATCAAGGTCAGTTTCATAAGTATTGTCAAACCCCGATGTAGTATCGTCACCATTGACCAGCAGGCCGCCCTTGACAAATTCGAGAACCTTCTCGATGGCAGCAGCATCCTCGTCAGATGGAGGTTCAGACACTTCCGAATCCATCTCGCCACAGATTCGGTCAATCTCGTCATCCAGTTCACTTTCCGACACCATTAATTCTTCGGTCGGTTCATATATCATGATATCGTAGCCGGTTTCGTTTTCAACCTTCGGTGTAAAGGAATTCGTTTCGGCAAGACGCCACTTTCTGTATGTAAAGTCAGCATTTCGCTTACTGGGTGCAGCAACCACAAGACGATGACATTCACATGCATCAAGGACAATGGGGAGAGTGCTCTCGGTAGCGAATACCGTACACGGCCACGTATCTTCATCCTTTCCAGCGGCTTCGCAGAAAATCTTAAGTGTCCGGTCGTTCTTCATTGCCGCAATCTTCGGGCAAACAATCCCAATATATTCAGAGGCGGATTCCATCATGGGTTCCATGAATATGCCTGCACTTCCGGAAACCTCGACAACCACTCTAGGATCGCTTACCAATTTCCGGTCATGGAAAATATTCTTTTCAATAATACGGCCATCGCCATCAACAGCAATTATAACACTCAGATCTATCATACCGCTAAACTACTTCAAGTCGCTCTTAAACGTAACATAGGACAGCCTGAACGCATCCACCACGCCATCATTATCAGCTTTCGCCTGTCCAGCCGGTATGAACCTAATCTTGTCAAATCCACCCACTGTATCGGCGGTCGCCATAAGTATCCTGCCGTACCGTGTATCCGGCACGGAGAACTCAACTTTAAGAAGAGTCCCGTCAATGGTAGCGCCCACAGAATGGGCCATTGCATGCCCTTTCCACGGCTCATCAATACGAACACCCTTCTTGGTACGGTCAGGAACAGCCAAATCCTCTACCGTACATCCGTTTGCCATAATCTGGGCGCATACGGAAACAACGGCAGCCTCAGTAAAACGAATTCCGCCGATAGTAGCTACGGCGGAATCCATAATCTCTGCTGTAAACCGAGCAAGCTCTTTCTTACTTGCCATCGCTCCTCCACTTAACCAGCAGGTCATTCATGCCAACACGTTCAAGTGTACGTTCAAGCGCCAGTCGCCTGCGATTCCAGTAGTCGCTCACATTGCGAAGTAACAGGCGGACTTCCGGACCAATTTTAGGGTCGTTAATTATCTTCGCAGCATCGTCATACACCCTGCGGCAAGATTTCCACTCAGCTTCAAGCTTCTTGGTATCACTCAGCAGGAGTTCCCACACCCGCTTCTGTTCCTCCGAGAACGACTTCTTGATTGCTTCTATCTTCTGTAAGTCCATATTTCTTTCTTCCTTCCGGTGTCGATATTTCAGCTTCAAACGCTTTGGTCAGGCGATTCTTCTTTTCTTCGGCATTCGCGATAAGCGTCGGTGCGTTCTGCAACAGATAAGCAGCCTCACTGGACAAGTCCTTGCACTTGAACACCTTGTAAGTCGGTTCCGCTTCGCTAAACCAGCACAGGTAAAGGTTCTTGATGGGAATGCCCGTCTCTTCCTCAAAAATGCGCTTATAGCAGTGCAGTTGCAACGAATACTCGGTAAGCTTGCATTTGTCCAAGTGACTACATGGCGCTTCCAGGTGAAAATCCGACCTCACATCAAATTCGGTATTGGTCTTCCAGTCCCAGATTTCGAACCCTCCCGACTTGACATTGTAGAAAATCTGGTCAATCATCCCGCAAACCATGTACTTCGGACTGCCGATGACAAGTTCGGAACGCACACGGTGCATCTTGCCCTCGATGTCCGCAATAAACTGTTTAACCTTCGGAATGATTCCGTTATACAAAGGCTTTACCGGGTCGCCCGGCATGATTTCCATAAGACCAGGATACTTCTTGAAGTCCTTGTTAAATTCATTGAAAACAATATCCTTTGGATATGGCTGCACCTTGTTGGCAAGCGAAGTTTCAATGAACTTATGGACCGCAGACCCCTTGGCACGGGAAATAAGGTTATTGCGCTTCCATTCCAGAAGCAGCTTGTCTGGATCCACCTTCTGCTTCAACGCAGACTGAAGCACAACCTTCTGTTCAATAAACGGAGGCACCACGGAGCCAGTCACTTTTGTAACCGATACCGTCTTCTGGCCATTCATGGTATAGCTGTGCCAATCATCATCGAAAGCAATCTTGTTGAATACGCTTGTCTTTTCGAAAAAATCAAACATCTTATTCCTGTAGTTCTGGTGTCCATTTCAATAGGTGGATATACCGGCAAGCCACTTTGTAACCCGGAGGAGCCACCGGGATTGCATTCTTGTACTTTGGGCCAAGTATATGATCCCAGCACTCTTCGAGCGCGTCCTTCAAGGTATCCTCAAGCGTACAGCTGATAACGGCAGCAGCAATTTCATCACTATCCATCTTGCGGCGTTTCTTCTTCGGCATACCCGGTATCGGCGGTGCGTCCTCGATAATGAAGTCCGGATATTCCGCCTTCAGCCAAGCTTTCCATGACGAAGCAACATTCTTCGGGAGGTTGTATGGGAACGGGCAGGTATCCTTCCCTTCTACGGCATCTTCAGCAACTGAAATATTCTTGATGAACGTAGGAATGTACGGGATGATAATCGATGGAACCAGTACACGAATGCGGGCAGAATAATGTTTCGTCGGTTGCGGCTGAGGCATGTCGTATTTCAAGTCCTTAAGGATGTACTGGACAGTGAAATCGGATATCTTTACGGCAAGCTCGGTTTCGTCAGTGTCTAGCTTCATGGCACAAGCTCCAGCAGCTGTTTCTTGGAAATATGCGACACCGTAAACAATGCATCAAACGTCTGGAGTACCCCATCAAGCCGTTCCATGTGCATCGGGTGGGAGCTAAACCGAAGTTCCTTTTCCGAAATTTCGTGTGCCCACATCAATCCAATAATGTTCATCACCGAGGCGACAGCACCCTGCGCACCTAGACAGCACGACTGAAGGACAGCGGATGCCCAGGAATCAGCCTGGCGCTCGTCATTGCGGGATATGCTGAGATTCATATCCTGTCCTTCATACGGTGCATGTCCGAGGCAGACATGGCCGCATTCATGGGCTATGACCGACATGAGAATCGTCTTCGCGTACATCCGAGAAACTTCTTCCTGCACACTGTCTTCATCCAGATGGAACTTGTCCCACAGTCTGAGCAAGAAATCCGTTCCGACACAGCCCATTATGGCTGACTTGCGCATCCATTTCAACATGACACGAGCTTTTCGCGTGCTTCCGGTGCGGTCAAGAATCGCAATAACCACCGCCAATGCGCTTATCCAGTCAAGCATGCCCTGGAATACCACCACCCGGTACTTTTGTGGAATGAAATTCTTTGCCTTTTCGGGATCGGCTGGAATCTGTTCCTTGATTTCTTCCTCGGTCATCCGGGATGCACAAGCATTTACCGAGAGGCTGTCCCTAAGTTCAACCCGCGTTTCCATAGCCAGACGGGCCAAGTGGTCCCGCCGAACCTGTACCAAATCGGAATTGCAAATCGCATTGAATGCAGTTGCAATATCTTGTTCACTTAAATGATAGGCCGTTCCATTCCAATTCGACATGCTGCAATCCCCTTGTCGCTAAGGTACTTGTAGATTTTAAGAGAAAGACCGGCCTTGCCGCTTTCCTTCACAAGCATTCGCTTGATATCACGCATGCGGGATACCCTTAACCAGGTATTCCATTCCTCGTCTGTCATGTCACCACGGATTACGGTCGTAATTCCAGGTATGGTTGACTTGAAATCTGGGACCACGACATAGCCGTCGCGGAAATCCTCAGGTAAACTCTCTTTAAGATCTGCCATAATAAAAACTCTTCCTTGGCTATATTGTAAATATAGCAATATTTTTATTAAAATTATTACAAACACTAAAAACTCGCACCATTGTCCGAGTTATTAAACCAGAAATTTGGCGCATCCATACCCTCGCTTCCAGAAATGTCACCCCTGGCGCCACTGGAAAACTGGGAATATCGAGGCCCATTGTTCGGAATGTCAAAGCCATCCGGGATAAATCCGTTGGCTATGTACCCACGCGTACCGTCCGCGTATAGAACGAGCCGTCCAGTTCCATCAGGAGTGTCGATGTAATCGACTATCTTGGCAATCCCGTACCGTTCTTCGGGCGGGCAGCATGGAAATGGAGGAGGTAATGGCGGTCTTTGCATGACTGAAGTTTATAATCATTCTCGCCAGCTTGGCGCCAAGCAAAACCAATTTGATGACATGTGCAATATTTTTGATACGATTCATGCACCTAATGTAGCATTTTGGCTTATGCATGGCAACTTTCGTTTCTCATCGCCTTTCCCAGCCGCCTGAGCTGTTCGGCACGGTCGGATGGACACCAGCGGTCGATGACCTTCGCACACAAACCCAACTTGAAATTGTTGTCCACCGGCAAGTCAATCAGCAGCTGACCGGCCTTAGGGGTAAATCCGGGAATAAGTCCGGACATCGGGATTGGGGTGGCATTCACAATGATATCCATCGTCTCGAACGCGAATGCCTCATATGTCGTACCCTCGACAGCGCAAGTGACCTTGCCAACCTGTTCGGCAATGGCATCTATCGCCAGCTCGATATCGATTGCAGTATCGGACTTTCCGCGACTCACCAGGTTCAGATATACGCAGACGGGATAAAGGGCCATTGCGGCTGCCTTTGCCATGCGCCCGGTGCCGAGGACGGCAGCCATCACATCAGACTTCCCGAACAGAAACGGCATGATTGTATCAACAAGCATGTCGTATGCAGAATCGTTGCCACACACGGTACCGACTTCATCGTTCCAGAAAATCGTGTCGGCAAATCCGGTTGGGGTCTTGGTGAAGCTTTGCCATCCAGCGGCATCGTCGGCCAATTTAGGTTCCGGAAGGTACAGACCCCCTACATACCTATGCTCAACCAAGGACAAGAAATCCCATATATGCGTATGTTCAGAAAGTCCAATGGATTGAATATTGTCACAGGATAGCTGTTTAAAGAAGGTGGTATCCGGTCCTTCCTTAGACAGATTGAGGATCATGTACAACGGTTCCTGCATGGCATCTCCTACGGATGTGGAATACGGACGATTTCGCGCTTGAACTGGTTACGACCGGCCATAGCAGTAATCTTGGCGGCAGCTTCCGGGTCAATTGGCTTGTTGGCGAGGTAATCTTCAATCTGGGCGTAGGTAATGCCAAGGGATTCTTCGTCAGTCTTGCCGCTAAGGCCATCGCTAGGAGCCTTGAACACAAGCCGTTCCGGAAGACCCATAAACTTGCCCAGTTCGCATACCTCGCGCTTCGTGAGGATAGACAATGGAGCAAAGTCACCTGCCAAGTCACCCCATAGGGTGCAATAGCCTACGAGCGCTTCACAGCGGTTCCCGGTGCAGCACACGCGACCGTTAATCGGCTGTCCATTTTCATCTACAGACTGGGCAATGGCATAAAGCGTAGCCATGCGCAGACGAGGGCGGAGATTCAGCTTAGCCTGTTCAGAACCACTGAAGCCAGGGATAATCTTGGCCATCTGGGCATTGACTTCGCCAATGTTCACTTCGTAAGTACGAGTGATTCCGGCAGCAGCCGCTGCATCATAGGCATCCTGGATATCCGGCTGGTAACCGCACGGCATGAAGACCCCGATGACGTTTTCCGGACCAACCGCTTCAACCGCGAAACGGCCAGCAACTGTAGAATCCGCACCACCAGACATGCCAAGAATGACAGTCTTGCCACCACTATTCTTGACATAATCCCTAGTCCAGCCAACAATGTGGTCATGGATCTTGATCAGTTCTTCTTTTTGCATATTCACCTCTTTAAGGTTTTTTCAAAATATAGTAAAAAATACTAGTTTTTATGTATGAAAATCAAATAAAGGGACACTTTATGGTAACATTCGAAGAATTAAAGAAAATTTCTGACATGCCGCTTATTGAACGCAGCTTTTACGCCAAACTTGAAGAAGCGAAGAAGATAGCACTCACTGCCAACAAGCGCAGCATGGAACTCAAGGTCATGAAGCTCAGTTTTTTCACGGATCAACTCGCGGTACTAATCAAGGAACCATTTGATGCAGATGAAATGTACAAGAGTCAGTATGAACAGGTGAAAATGTTCAAGGATGCCGGTTTTACCGTCACTGAGGAAGACCCGGCCCCCGCTATCATTACATCGATCAGCGAAAGTTCGAAAGACAAACTCCAGCGAGAATTTGAGAGCCAATACCTTGAAAAGAAAGTAACCGTTTCCTGGTAACTAAAAGAGGCCGGTCATCCGGCCCCTTTCGTTATTCTTCATCGCCATCCACACAGAAGTTCTTTCGGGCAACTTCCCTGGATTGTTTCAATGCATCGATCCCTACCTTGAACTCGTCATAGTTGTAGGTATCCTTCGCATCATGCTTTACACGCATCATTACGGTAAGGTTCTTGATATCGGCAACGGACGCGCTCAAATCAACCAATTCAGTTGCAACGTCTTCCAAGACATCGGCTTCAATATTATACCCATTCTTCTTTCCATAACGGCACAGAAGTTCCTTGGTCATATTGACATCAGGCGTATTGATAGGCACAACTTCATCGATTCGTTCCGGGCGACCCATAATCGTGCTATTCACGTTCTTCGGGTTGTTTACGGTAGAGAACAGGATTACCGGCACATCCGATTTATTGAGTGCAGAGAAGAAACCAAGAAACTCGCCCACATTGTCGCTGCCCTTACGCTTGATATCAAGCTGGTCAAGGTCATCGAACAAAATTGCGCACTTTGATGTCATTTTAGTGGTAAGGAGAACCTTTCCAAGCATAGTACCCATCATGCGCTTATCAAGCGAGCAACGCACAAGAGTGTACCCGTCATTGCACAATTCGGTCATCAAGTGTTCGCACATGCCGGTCTTTCCGGTACCCGGAGGACCCACAAGGGCATAGGAACGGGTCATATTCAACGCGGAGACTCGCTGGCATTCCTTGCGAAGGCGCGTCAATTCAGCTGACTGCACCCAGCAATCATTGTCACCACCGGTAAAGAAACTGTCGTTGTTGGCAACCATGATCTTGCTCTGGTCCACATAGAAATGATACTTGTGGTAATCAAGACGACGATAAATCGCCATAATCGCATGCTCAATGGTACGGTATTCCGACTCGACGTATCCCTTCACGTACGCGGCATGCTCAACAAGCGTCTTCGAAACAAACGACCCGCCTGTAGATGCCTGGGTACTGCCCATCGACACATGGTCCGGAATTGAATTGTCGCTATCGCGCTCGGTATCCAAGGAAATGGTGTAATACACATCCTCAACCAATTCGCCAGCCTTGTTATAGCTCTTGCAATGAAGCAACGTGATGATATTATCCTTCGTGATAATCGTACCATCACTGTTCATTATCGGGTCTTCGCCAATAAAGCCTACCCGTTCAATGGTCACCTTGGATACATAATCATCGCCAGATGGACGGTAGGTGATAGCGTCATGGTCCTTCACCTTTGACAACAGGTAGATAAGGATATCGGAAAGAGGGAGGTAGCCCGAAGCCGTAGTTGAATAATTGTCACAGAGGGGAATATCCACCTTGAACCGGTTGGCAATTTCCTTCCAGAACAGGATGTCGCCACGATTTTCCACGGACGTGCTCGGGATGATGTTCATGTAGATGTCATCAAGCACCGAATATAATGCGATTGCGTTTCGTGCGGCGGAAACAGCCTGCACCCCGAAAGATTCCTTTGGCTTGTTTTCCCAGAGGGTAAGCAGCAGTTCGGTACCCGTAGTCGCCAACGGTAGCAATTTCTTCGCGTTGATGTGGGTGACCTGGTTGAATAGTTTTTTGTAGTCTATGCCATCTGGGGTGATAAAATCAGTCGAAATTCTCGGAATATCCTTGGAAATCGACGTGAGGATATCCCAAAATTTTCCGCGTGGGGATACGTCGTTTGACATTTATTAGTCCGTTCTTGTTAGGTGTTAATAGTTTCGAGTTCCTTACCGGGGTTGCATTGCAGCACAGGCATGTCCTGGGGGTTAAGGGTATTCTTCGGCTGTTTTAATGCCGAGAATTTAGCCTTCATGCGAGGAATTTCATACCCCACTATAAGGCCGTACAGTACAAGTTGAATGCATTTTGAAGCTGTCATATTCGAAATATAGCAAAAAAACTGCTATTTGCGTGGTTGATGGGTTAAATTTTTGAAATAGTTTTTCGGCATGATAGTACGGATTCCAAATGAACCTTATGTTAACATCATCGAGCTTGCGTGGATTTTCATCAAGCGCGAATTCTTCACGACCATGGAATTCTTGGAATTCTACGATCAGGAAGACCGATCATGGAACGGCAGGGCAATATGGTGGTACATCATCGCGCTCACCATAATGTCGGTATTCCTGTGCGGATTCACCCATTACATACCGGCAATACTATTCTCGGCGTTGGCCACAGGGACATTCACCCGATTCTTGCAGGCATCAAAATGGAAATAAAGGACCCCCAGAAGCTAGCCGAGTACATCACTCTCATGCACCAAAATCCGAATATTCTGGTGCGAATACAGGATGATGGAACCATCGACTTGCTGTTCAGCGAGCTAAAACAGCTGGAACCGGCAATAGAGAGCGTCAAATGCCCCTATTGCGATATCCGCATTCGCGAACACCAGCCACAGTTGGAAGACACCATTCGCGGAATGTACTTGCGATGCCCCGAATGTAACCAGAGATTCTTCATCCACCTATTCGTCCCATTTGGCGGAACCCCGGCTTAGAGATACATGGGCAAGGTTCCGTTGATGAACCGACGGCACTTTCTCCAGAACTTGTACAGTTCCCTATCAACCTGTGGAACATCGCCGCGTTCGCATTTGCTTAACGCTTCCTCACGATACATCATTATAACTACCGCAAGGCGGGTATATTTAAGGAACCTGTTAAATCTACGGGTCCCTTTATCATATCGTCCAGGTATCCTAGATTTACGGACCTTGTCACGGTTGTCGCAATCCTTGCTCGAACAGAACAGACGGCGATACCCCATGTCGGTAAGGTCCATAAGCTGGGTAGACTGGATGTAAACCTTAGTTTCCAAGGACGAAGTCCATGTCGGGCGATATACATTAGTGCCAATAGACAGTCGCCAAAGGCTCGTCAGGTAATACAACGGACGGCCAGCTGCCTTGACATATTCAGCAACCTTGTATTTCTTGTAATTGGTCCTGAAATACACGGTATAGATACCATCGACGGCGCCATATCGATATGCACCCGGAGTTATCTTTCTTTCAATACAGATGTTTTCTTCATCAATATTGATGCCGATTGATTCCAGAAGCCTTTCTTCGGAACTGTAAGTCGGCATATGGTAGCAATCGGACTTCTTTCGCCAGTCCCATTTCTTGGTGAGTTCAGGCATGTTGATATCCGTCCTGATTTCACCACCATCATTGACGAACGAAATGAGCTTCGCACTATGATCCCAGAGTTCTGACGTTTCCATTATAGTTCTCTCGTTTCCATTATATTAGTGTTGTTGTGGTTAATTAAGTTAAGGTGCTTATAGTTCACCGAACCGGCAAGGACATGTCCGGAAATATCCGATAGAGAGAAGTATCCCGACTGCCTGCGGCCATTCACGAAGCAAGGTCGTTCGGCATAAACAACATAATCCATCAGTCTATATCCATGTACCTCCCGAGGTGCCTGGTTGTTCTTCCGAATGCATCCCTTGAGTATGGATGCCTTGTGCAGCTGCCTGTTGTTGGCACGCAACTTGCGGATAATCCAGTAATGCCCGTCGGACTCGGCACCCGTATTGCCACTGATGCAACGGGCGTCTATGGTATGGTCCTTCGGAAGGCCTGCCTTGGTGCGGGCATACTTGGTGATGTAGCCGTACGTCTCGTGGCAAGGAACTGCATCACCGAACAGTTTATCCAGTTGACCGAACACCGACTTCCGCATGATGCCCATTACGGCAGCATCCTTCAAGGAAGCCCCGCGGCTGACATTCTTAGGCAGCTTAATTTCGCCCCTATGATACTTAGCATGGCATTCCGAACACAACGTGATGAGGTTGTTAGGTGCATCTCCACCTGTCTTTCTGCTTTCGATATGGTGGACCCGCAGCTTCCTGTCCTTGGACTTGCCCTTACAGCACTGGCATTTATGCCCATCCCGGAACAACACGTATTCCCTTACGTTAGAAAATCCGAGCTGTTCACCCTTCTGGTAGTCGGTTCCATGCGGCAACGGAAGGCACTGTTCCTGGGCCTTCAACAGTTGAATATCAAACTGTGCCGTCTCCACCGTTATCTCCCCGATAGGTAAAATCTTACATATCTTCGAAATCCAGTATATATGGGAATCCACCTTCTGCCGTACGGAAGGCGCAATCCACCCTGGCTTCTTGGTCCTGTTCAGGAACCTGGACTTGCGGTAGCGAGTTTTCCTGTTCCTTCTGGTCCGACGGAACTCCCTTCGCGTGGATAGCTTCTCCACGATATCCGACCTCAGCAGTAATTCTGCTTCGAAAAGTACCTTCTTCTTGGTAGTGGCGGAGAAACCTACATGCTTCGTACCCGCGTCTACTCCTAGACTGACCTCCTGCACGCCGTTCGGCGTGTCGTAAGCAAGCTGAATGGTGAATGGACGGTAATCGACAACAACCGCGAGACCTTTCCTGAGCAGACGACGGACCTTGCCGTGCCTAGTGGTAGGCATCAGAGGGTTGCCGTATTTGTTCAGTACATAGACCATCTAGTCGTTATCCTTTCGTTGTTTTTTAACCTAACTTAATAGGTAATGCAGGGATTACTCCCTGTGGGTGGTCATCGACAATGTTAGGAAGGCTTGTCATGAACGCCACACTGTCCCTACCCATCAGGACTGTTTAATGACATTCAACAGAGCTACAGACTTGACCGTACATCCGTAGGTGTTATGACCTTCCTAACGTAGTTCAGCAGATTTCTCTGCTTCACTGAGTCTAATCAACTATGAGTCTGAGTTACCCCAAACTCACGGGTCTTTATACCCGTGGGTAGTTGATTATCGCCTCATGAAGTTATAGACAGCGTTATCACCGAGCTTCTTCCACATGTCATTCTTGAGGATGTTGTCTATGGTTTCCGGGAGGTACTTCAACGGACATTCGGTAATACAGCCGTCAAGGTAGTTACGGGCACTCTGCTCGGAAACGACACATGCCCCGTTGATTACCGGGTAGAACATGCGCACCTGTTCCTGACGGTTGTTGTTATCGTATGCGTGGATGTTCAGGATAATCTTGGAGCGTCCGATCCATTTGGCCAGGTTCTCGCCGGAAATGCCCATGGTGATTGTCGTTGCCCACTTGTTGCAGCCGGCATTGGCAAGCTGAGTAAGCAGCTTGGACCTACGCTCGGTCAGAAAGCCATAGAACAGGACATCGACATCCTTTTCCACGCTTGGTACGTCGCGCAAAGTGCTTGCGTAATGCATCGGATGGAATGAAGTACGGATGCCCTTCTTGGCAAGCCAGTCGATATTGTCCAAGTCATAGTCCCATACCTCGTCTGCACCACGAAGCCATTCGAATACATGCGGATTGGCATACTTGCATCCGTCATACATCTGTTCCAACTGGTATACAACGAGTTTCTTGTTAGGATACTTCTTGCGCATACCTGACAGGGTACAACGAGAATCTACATGACCGAGGATGAATACAGTGTCGGCAAATTCAGGCCGGCCACCGCACTCTTCCTTCAGCATGCGGGCAACTTCTGTAAAGACAAAACGGTTTGTAGCTTCAATAATCATTTCTTTGGCATGCAGGAGATGGTGAAACTGTTGCCGGCGCGGCTAATCTTCGAAATTACACCGTGAGTCAAAGTCGTATTCATTTCTTCCTTGGTACGCTCAATCACATCGTCGCAGTGAGAAACCTTACGTCCCGGGAATCGAATGCAGAAGTTTACCGGATGACCCTGTTCCATGAATTCATCACCCTGCTTCAAGATGCGTTCACGGTCAGCATCACCACCGTTGCTCGGGAAACGGAGATCCTTGACTTCGGTAGCCTTGGCTGCTGCACGGTTCTTCTTTTCCATTTCACGCTTCTTTTTCTTCTGCTCGTATTCATACTTGCCACGGTCGCCAAGGCGTGCAACCTGCGGGTCCTGGTTGACAGCTACAACGATGATGTCAAGGTCGCGTTCCTCGGCAATCTTGCGAGCTTCCGCACTTGTCACCACGCCAAGCTGTTCGCCGTTTTCACCCATCAAACGAACCGTTGCCGTAGTGATACCATCCTTCGGCGGGTTACCAAGACGGTACACAGGCGGATTTCCCGACGGATTGACACAAACCAATGGAAGGTCTCGGTCATTGGCAATCGCCTTAGCCTTGCCTGGGTTCATGGTGCCCATAGGTTTTCCATCTTCGCCAATCAGCATGATTGTCGATGCGGAGATGTAGAAATTGTTCTTGAATCCCATATTATTTCTTTACCTCGTAGAGTTTAAAGTTAGAACTGGCTACAATCCTGTCATAGCAGGAATTGAGCAAAATCTTTGCCCACCGTTGGGCGGTTTCTTTATCCGATGGGTGGATGAATGATAATAGCTTTTGGTATTCCATGGTGGAAATGTAGCATTTTATGATTCGGGTGGCAACAAAACCGCCGGAACCCTGAGGCCCCGGCGGTCCTTATGGCAACAAAATTGCTATGATATCATTACTTACTCTTCAAGAAAGTAGGCATGACATCGGCATCATGTTCACTGAAACGTGGCGCCTTGGTTCCGGACACATAGGCATTCCAGGAACGAATCACGTAAGCAACACGAAGCTTTTCCGATACACGTCTATCCTTGTTAGCAAGGTTCCAACGGCGCATCTTTTCAATGACCGGATTGCCCGCGGTATCAAAGGAGTTAATCTGGGTAAAGAACTGCTCGGCCTTTTCTTTGCTCACCCCATTGTCATGTACAAGAGCAAAATACAGAGTACCAACTGTTTTTGGGGTCATTGCATGAGATTCCGTAATACAACGCATTGCAACGCGGGCTGCATCGTCATAGTCTGCCGGGCGGGTATTATATTCTTCAAGCACGGCGGACGGAGTGAGACGGCGATCCTTGAGAGCAAGATGTCCACAATTGCGGAACTCATTCATGCCATTGATAATACCAGTGATGACAGTATGATACTGAACGCCGGACATCTGCAACACCTGCGTACCGGTACGGACACGACCGCAGTCAATGGTATCAAAAGTATCACGCGGCACATCGCTATTGACGAGAGTCTGGAACGGGCATCCAGCCTGAATACAAGCCAAGAGGCGATGTTGTCCATCAAGGACATAGCCATTTTCATCAAGCTTGATTGATTCGCTATTCAACTTCCAACGGTCACTACGCATCTCGTTTGCATAGATTTCAACGGTTCTGGAACTAGTCTTGCGGTTAAGAACACCGGCAGCCTTCGTGCGTTCGAGGAGTTCCTTTGCGTATTCCGGAGTGATGATTTTGATTTTGGATTTTAGTGTCATGATGTTTTTGTTCCTTTTTAGTTTTTGATAACCTAAATGTAGCACCTTTTTTAGCAATTTGCCAACTTATGCCTGTTCAGGCTGTTCCGGTTGATCCGTTTCTGTTTTCTTCTTACCCCTTGGCTTCTTTCCCTGAATTGTAGGGTCATCAAAGAATACCATGTAGTACGACTGGAAACCAGTTGCCGTATACGTAATCTGAACTTCGTTTGGCTTTAACCCAGCTTGGTTCAGAAATTTATCGACATCTTCAACCCGTTTGCATCTGACATGTGTTATCATGTTGTTTACCTCATTTTGTTGTTACTACGAATGTAGCAAATGCATAACAAGGTGGCAACTAGTCGAGAACGTGCAATTCCTTGGCTGCACGCGTAAATGCAGTGTATTTCAATTTGTTGCGCAAAATAACGTCAGAGCATACATTCATGTCACGTTCAACCACAAAGGCATTTTGTACAGTAGTACCTTGTGCCTTATATACTGTCATGGCATAGATATAGCCAACATACATAAAGTTATTTTTAAGCTTGTTGTATGGCTCCCAAGCTTCTTTCTTGGTGTACTTATGTCGCCCCATCTGGCCAAGTTCTTTGGCTCGTTCACGGCATTCGGCAGCAAGGTCAGCCTTCAACTTATTCAGTTTTTCCTGTTCGGATGGCTTAACTACGTAGGCCGTACATTGCTTGCGATGTCCAGGAAGTGCACGGAAATTGACCACAGTCAACTTGTAGCACCCAATATGATATGCCGGATCTCCATCAGGCATGTCTATCACATTGAGGACCTTTACACGTTCCTCCATGCTGTAAACCTGCTCTTCATCATATCGAACCCTCCCACGCCTGTCAGTCTTGTTCATCCTGCGGTAACCCCGGGAGATGCGCAATTCTTCACCTTCTACATATTCAGCTTCTACACCAGGATATCTATGACGGCGAATACATTTATTGAGCGCATCCACGGAAATATTGCGATACGCAATCGCAAGCGCGTAGTCGGTATCTTCCTTGTAAGCATCGGAAGTGAAGTATTCGTACACTTTCGACATAAACTCACTGCGTTCAGTGTAGAAGTAGATACCGCCAGATTCACCAACCTCAGTAACATGGTCAAAATAATCGCCTGGCTGGGTAATATGCTGGCGCATCATGGTGACAGTGCGCATAATCGGGTTGTCAAGTGCCGTACGCATCACCTTGCTAAGCATGAAGCCATATTTCAGATTGAAAACAGGAGACTGCAACAGTCCACGGTTGCTGTCTTCCACAGCAGGAATCTGACACGGATCACCCACATAGATAACCTTTATGTAACTAAATTCGACCAGGTTAGCTTCAATATTCCGCAACAGTTCAGTTCCAGCCATTGAAGCTTCGTCAATTATAATAATGTCATATTCACCAAGTGCGGATTCGCCATTCCGTTCCAGATACGGTTCCTTGTCATCAAGGTCAACAAGCTTCAATCCACAAAGAGAATAAATGGTACGGTCAAACTGACGATTAGTGCGCTTTGCAATGACTTCAACAGCCTTGTTGGTCGGTGCAGTACACACGTACGATATGTTTTTCTTGTCCAATTCATCAAGAAGAACATTCACCAAGGAGGTCTTACCAGTACCAGCCGGACCACAAAGCACCATCTGGCGGCAATCGCTCTCCATGAAGGAATTGATATATTCCAAAGCCGACTTCTGGTCCTCGGTCAAATCATCCTTGGTCAATAGTTTCTGCTTCGGTGCAGATTCTTTCGATGTTTCTTCCGGCTCCTTGATTTCTTTGGTTTCAGAATCAAACAAATTAAAAATATCAGGTGCCGGTTCAAATACCTTTTCGGCAAGCGGAGCTCCCTTAGGGGGAGGCGGAGGCGGATCTTCCGTCATGCATTCGTTAACAGTATCATCCTTAGGTTCAACTTCAATGGCGGAAATCGCATCAACAGCCGCGCCATTAGTATCAACACGCGAGTTCTCAGATGCGGCAGAGTCTTTATGCGATAATTCATCAAACAACTTTTGGAGATCCATGCGAGAAATATAGCAAAAATACCTAAAATGGCAACCGAAACTATAAACTATGACCGAGGTAATATCATGAACATGTCTAATCGCCTACATAATCTAGCTTCTGTTTCCACAGGCACCGCACGAGCGGTGTATGAATCCGCCTACGCAGCATATCACGCCATATTCGAAGGGGAAGAAGATGGTGAACTGGCAGAACTGAACGATCTGGGTAACGAAATCGGAGATGACCTTGGTGGTGAAGGTGGCGGTATGCCTCCGGACGATGGCAGTATGCCTCCTGAAGACGGTGGTGATGCACCTGAAGACGGCGGTATGCCCCCGGAAGACGGTGGTGATGCACCTGAATCTGAACAGCCGCCTGAGGATGAACCATCCGCTGACGAAGAAGCACCTAAAAACGTAAACGCCCAGCCACAGGCAGCTTCGATTAACGCGGATGCACTCATCGCTGAACTTACCAAACTGAAATATCCCGAGAAAATTCGAGAAGTTGGCCAGCAGATGAAACAGACAGCCGGTGGAAAGGCACCAACCGCACAGGATATGGTAAAGCCAGTTGCCGCAGCAATATCAAAGTACATGTCCAAGAAAGGATATGCGGCTATGCAAAAGGAAGATGCCCTCAGGGTCGTCAAGACCATCATCATGGCTGCGACGAATGTCGGCAAGAAAGCCGAAGAAGCCAAATCCAAGACTGCCGATGCTGAACAACCGCAGGGCGAACAATAGACTTATTCCGCATATATGGAAAATGCCGCCTGTTTGGCGGCATTTTTGTTAGCAGTAGTATTCCGCATAGAAATCCGTTTCAAGTTCTGCTGCGGGAAGTCGTTTCTCCCAGTCAACGATTGCTTCCTGTAGTTTACGGTATTCGGAAAGGTACCTGTCCCTACGGTCATAATCCTTCTGGGTCGGATTCGGTATGCGTCCAAGGTCGATGTTGTCTTCGAGGTCGCACACCTTCACCCTGGCTGCGAGGTAATTCTTTGCAACCGCTTCAATGTATTCTTCGCGAGGAGTAGTCTTTCCGCGAGTCAATACGTCAACAACCTTCCACACCACTTCCGGGAAGAACATTTTTAAGTCAGAAACAGTGAATCCACCATCCTCGACTGTATCATGGAGGTACGCAATCGCGGTAAGCTTGTCATCCTCGTATGCATCAGCCACTCTGGCAGCGACGCGTTCAGGATGTTCAAAATACGGAGCACCGCCTTTATCCTTCTGGCCATCATGTGCAAACCGTGCAAAGGTTATCGCCTGTTCAACAAGCGTACTTTTCTGAGGAATTCCTCTCAAAAATTCTTTAATTTCATCACGAGATCGCATTTGCATTATCTCCGGTTAAAATACTGGATGTTGCGTCATGTTTTACTAATGGTAAACTACTCCCTTCAATGATAAAAAGGACTAATTTTATGAAAAAAGTGGGCAAAGTCATGACCAAAGAACAACTCATTGCCGGAATCAGCTACAAATTAGCAGAAGCGTTATCCTTTATCGTCGAAACAACGCCAAACATCACCCTTGGGCAGCCGGTTCAAGGCTACAAAAGTGCCGATACTTCATATTTCAAAGTGCTTGGCGAGTATGCTGCCGGGGAACTGTATGGAAAAATTGAACTGGCCGTGTCCGAAGGACCGATGGGGGCCCGCCCAGTCAGCCTGAAAATGTCATTTGGCGATGAAGCACCCACTCCGATATCCATCGCCAGCCCAAACGACCTGCTTGACGCCATCACAGCCAAGCACCGGGTATTTGTCGAACGCTCTTATAACAAAAGCAGCGCTTTCGCATTGAACGATGCGCTGAAAGAGCTGGAAGAACTTCCATGTCCACCCGAGATTCATCAGAAAATCATGGACATTATCCAGAAACTTCGTTAGACACTCACAAGCCTCGTGCGGCAGGCATGCTGTCGAGAAGTTTCTGAATTTCCTCACGTGTCCAAATCCGCTGATTCGAACTACCCCTGAATTTCAGTGAAATATCCCTCTGTTCCAGGATGAACGGGCCGTCCACCAAGACATCCACCGTTTTGAGGATGTTCGACGTTACGAGATGGATATCCTGGCGCTGCCCAGTCAGCAGGTCATTATCCAACACATAGCCGGTAAACATCCACAGAGTCTTGTCAGGATACTTTTCCTTGAACTTGGAAAGGAACGGCAAGAGCCCCCACTGGTTCTCGGGCTCAAACGGTTCGCCACCAAGTACAGTCAGTCCGGCAATATAGGATGGCCGGCATGCTTCGAGCACCTCATTCTCGGCAATAGCGTCGAATTCCTTGCCATAGGAAAAGTCCCAGGTCTCTGGATTAAAGCAACCCTTGCAGTGGTTGCGGCAACCGGAGACGAAGAGTGAGACCCGAAGGCCTTCCCCATCGACTATTGACATCGGATCAATCTTGCTGTAATTCATTACAAACCTTATTACGCTTTTTATGTTTAATTGTTTTATTCCTAAAAGTAGAAATATAATCCTTTCCATAATGTTTGGCAACATATTTCTCGTATTCCGAACAATCTACTATAATGTCAACATCGTGAGCCAGCATACACTGATGTTTTGCTTCATATAATCCATCCTCATCATGATTATATGGGTTCACCATTACATTATCCGGATTTTTATCCTTGAAGAATTGCCGGCCCTTCAATTCAACTAATCTCGTTTCAACTCTAAAATCCGGGTTATAAACATGAGTCCTTCCATTATATGTATAAGAAAATTGCACATCCGGTCTATACTCAAAATCAATGTTATTATCAGATAGCCATATATAATATGATAAATCATACGAACTATCAAAGATTATATCATTATAAATGTACTTAAAATGCATTCGTTCATGAATCTTCTTACTCTGTGATGGAACGCGGACTCCGTATCGTTTAAGAGATGTTTTCGCAGCCTTCTCCCTATTATTATATGTCTTATCACCATATCGTATCAATTTCGTGCGCGTACTCTTAATTACATTTTGTTGATACCACACATCAGTTGATCCGAATTCGGCAACAATACTCTCCTTCGCTTTGGTACGATTGTTATATGTCGGGTCACCATACCGTTGCAACTTAGTTTCAGCGCATTTTCTACCATATCCATCAATTTTTGCCGGATGAGTAACCCCATATCTAGCTTTCATGGTAGCATTTCGTTTATCACTTGTTGCGATAAACATGCCAGAATAACTACCATAACGCTCCTTCACAACTTGATTCCGATGCTCATCTAATATCTCACGGTAATTTTCGCCATACTTTTCAACCATACTCTTATTATAGTTTGCATAGTATTCGTCCGTGGTATGTGTTTGTTTAGATACGCAATTACGACATCTAAATGGAAATACTATCGTCCGTAAGTTTCGTGATGAAATCTCTCCACATTCTGAACACTTAAAACTAAAATTTAACCGATTATATTTATTTACCGGTTTTAAAGATTTCATCTGCACTAAGTCAGCTTCATTAGACAGATGACCATAAATTGATTTCTTATTAAGCATAAAGTGACCCGCAGTCGGCTAAATTGGCGTTCATCCAACCACGGGTCACCTATAAAACCCATCTCACATCGAAGAACGCCAATTATCCGATGTGCCGGCAATGAGTTTATAACATGACCGTCAAATATTTTTGCGATCTGCCAATTCAGCAAGCTTGCCAGTATTCCAGGACTTCAAAATCGTCTTTCTAGGCGATCCCGTTAAATAACCCGTAATACGGCGAACACGAACAAACATATCTTCATCCCTACAGCCACACTTCGGACATTCGTTATCAATTATGCCATGATATCCACACTTCATGCAATCATCCGACGACATAGTACAACTAAAATAACCAAGGTCGCCTTCATACATTGCATCTATAGCAGCCTTTACCGCCGGCACATTTTTAGTTAAATCACCATTAAGCTTGTAGTAGAAGATGTGACCAGCGTTCGTAATCTTGTGGAACGGCGCCTCAGTCTTAATCTTGTTTTCAAGAGTCGTATCCAGAGAGAAATACATCATATGGCTATTGGTATAGTAACCCTTGCCGAAAATCTTCATGAGGTCAACATCTTCAAGACCCTTAACGCCGATCAGGCGAACCTTCTTCTTACGGGCATCCGGATAAGTGCATTCACATCCAGTAACAAAGTCATTATCGCTCATCTTCGGGTTCGAATGACCTTCACAACCGGTCATCATATCATCGTCATCCGTCGGTTCCTCGATGATTTCCTTGCAGAACTTGTTCTTGTCGATGGAAGCAAAACGACCAGCAACGGCTTCTGCCGGAGTTGCAAAGCACGACCAGTTGAGATGCGTTTCCTTCTGGGTCTTATCGCAGAACTCGCGGATATGTTCCACGATAGAGAGTGCAAAGTCATCGATGTCATGGTCAATACCGAAGGTCTTACCGGTAAGGAGGGTGATGACTTCGGCAATGCCGATATAACCGATGGACAGGGTAGACTGCTTCATCACTTCCGCAATGGAATCGGTGAGCGCGTGCTTCTTGTCATCGGAGGTCAGATACAGACCCTGCTGCATAGTGAACGGGAAGTTCTCGTAGGTCTTTGTATTACAGATAAAGTTGAAGCGGTCGAGGAGGCTATCCTTGGCGCATTCAAGCAACTCATCGAGCTTTTCGAAGAAGATCTGCTTACGGGTTTCCTCGTTCTTGCTCTTGATGTGAGCCTCGATAGCGATACGGGGCAGGTTGAGCGTATGGAACGCGAAGTTACCGCGGGCGGTAGTCTGTTCGGGTCCGTTGATGTTGCCGATGACCCTGGTACGGCAGCCCATCGTGGAAATGGTGGTGTTCGGGATAATCTTGCGAACTTTGAGCTTGTCGCCCGTCTTGGACACGACTTCCCAGTAGTCGCCATTGCCCACATCGTATTCAAACGCAGTGGTTTCGCCGGCCTTGTAATCGCCGAAGCCGAATTCAAAATCTTCGTTCCTACCCCGGTACTTGAACGTCGGGTTTGCATCCTCGACTTCCTTGTATTCGTACTTGACATACGGGAGGTTGAAGGAGGAGTCAACACGTACAAAGTTCGGGTAGAAGCGGCGGGCGAGACATTCGATTGCCTGGTTGTACAGGTCGTAGTTCGGGTCGCCCTCGTACTTGGTATAGCCCTTCATGAGCTTGAAAATCAAGATCGGGAAAATCGGGGTAAGGCCGTCACCCATGCCTTCGTACTGGGCACGCATCAAGTTGTGGCTGACCATTCGCCCGCAGTTGGACGTATCGAGGCCAAAGTTGATTGATGAGAATGGGACCTGGTTTCCGGACCGGCTCTGCAAGGAGTTCAGGTTGTGGACAAGAGCTTCCATAGCCTGATGGGTTTCAATGTTAGTGTACTTGATAGCCTTTTCAAGACATTTCTTGGGGAAACGGTCGGTGTAATGGCAAATCGGCTTGTTCATGGTGACATCGGAAAGAAGCTTGCGCCAGCGTTCCTTATCTTCGTCTTTTTCCGGATCACCAGCAAAGCCCTTGAACTTTTCATCACCAGTGTCTTCGTAATAATCGTTTAGCCTAACGCCGAGATGGGTACGGAAACTTTCATCCACTGACGGGGCAAGGTCAAAGTCAAAGTTATCACATGCAATGCCGCCATACTGCTGATTGGATTGAAGCTGGAAAATCACTGCGGTAAGCGCAGCAGCACTCTGGACAGAATGAGCACGGCGAATGAAGCCCGTGCCGGAATCGAAACCAGTGGACAGCAGCTTGCCAATAGGAGCGAAGAGGCAGTTGAAGGTCAAGTTGTACATGTTGAGGTCATGGATGTGCATGTAGCCATCCTTATGCATCTGGGAATACTTCTCGTTGATGTTATTCAACAGGTTGTACATCTTGTTCGTCTCAGACGCAATCTTGCCATACGCGCCAGCCGGCGTTGCGCCACATTCATTGGCGTTGTCACGGAGGATATTCGACGTGTTCAATGACGTGTACTTGTCATCTGTAATTTCACGCACCGTGTTCAGAAGAGGCATGTTCTTGATAATCGCCTTCTTGGTCGCAAGAACCTTGTCACGGTTGGCACGGTAAATCACATAGGCATCGTATGCCTTGGGCCACTTTTCGCGGAGAACATTCTTCACCGCATTGGCCACCTTGTCGGCAGAGACCGACGCGGTGTTGTAACTTTGGATTTCTTCAATAACCCGGTTGGTCGCCTCATCAAGTTCTTCGTCACTAACAGAAGTCTTGGTAGCATAGAACGCGGTCTTCATCGCGTGTTCAATCTTGCTTGGATTAAAAGTCTGTGGTCTTCCGTCACGCTTGTTCACTTTGGCAAGTTTCGGTGCGGCAATAGGTTCAGCAGATTCGCTTACATTACTCATACATTTTCCTCATTTTTACCTTACAACGGTGACCATTCCTCAGTCGCTTTGTAATAAGGCAAGTAGTGTTTATATCCTCCGCGAACCGACACATAGTGAACATAAATACAGCATATTGTACATTTTCTGGCGTTTTTACACTAGATATGGCGGTTCTGTAGGGTTTGGTGAAAATTGTAAAATCTTCTTTACCTTCCACCAATGACATCCAAAAATTGATGTATCGTCGTCGGCTCGAAGTCATTATCCCCTCTCCGGGTTATCAGACCGGAGCCACGGGATGCCGCCTTCACCGCCAATGCATGCAAGAAACCGCGCTTTCCCGACCCACAGTGAATCACCTGTCCTGCGGTGAGATAAAGCGCGGTAATCATTGAATATGACTGGCGTTTCTTCCACGACACCTTCTCAAAAGTTGTCAATGTCTCCCCATAAACTAGTCCAGAAATCATCCGTTCGGTCTTGTACGATTCCTTGTCATACAAGGCAATCGTAACCGACAGCGTATGGTCAAGACCATCCAGCACGGTATTCACGAAATCAAGAGTTTCATTGCCTGCGCATTGCCCGGCAATCAAGATATTGTTATCCGGATGCATGAGGTGCTCGGGCAAATCCGGAAGCGGGAAGCTGTCAAGTACGACAGCTCCGTCCGGGGCGCCATCCAGCTTGCCAAACGTAATGATCTTGGTAGCCCTGTTTACCATAGGAGCGTACTTTTCATCCCAGTCATGCAATATCAAAATGTGCGGTTTATGCTCAATTCCATCCGGTCCAAGTACTCTACCATCACCGCACTGTACTGCAACCGGTTCCCTACATTCCGCATTTGCCCAGCATGAACGGTGGTCATACATGGCGCACATTCTCGCCAAAACATTAAATTTACTGTGCCAGTCAGGTACTAGAAAATCACGACTGAACTGCATTGGCTAACTCCTCATAATGCTTCCGCAATCCCACAATCTCATCTATCTGCAACTGCGTCAAATCAGGCAGTTGCAACAAAATTTCATCAATGAAAGTGACGCAGTATTCTGCGCTGTCTTCTTCCTCAATAGCCTTCATCACCTTTTCGAAGGTCATTTTGCCGGTACGGTCCACATCGTATATAGTGGTGTCCATGTGTAGTGAAGTCCTTGGAGTGCATTGCCAATCCAGGCTAACCGCCAGCCGACCCATGTCATTGTACTTCTCCACCATCTCGGCCAAAGTGCGCCTGCCGGACACGTACAGTTTAAGGTCTTCGTCGCTCATGCGCCTTACGCATGCCTGCCTTACACGGTTAGCAAGGTACAGCGGACTGCTTTTCAGATATTCAGGTGTGTTAGCAGCCGGATGGAACAGATGGTACGCCACGCATCCCGGCTCTCTATTCCGCACAATCGGCCCGACCAGACGCTTGCATTTTGTAAGAAAAGCATCGTCCTCGGCACCCCAGTTTACAAATTCTTCATCATACTTGCCAACTTGTTTCCACGTATCCCGTGTAAACACATTGCACAGACCAGTCTGACGGTCGATATTTACCCCGTGGTCCTTTGGACCCGGAAGCAGCGGCATACCTTTAACCAGCATTCGGGTATCAGTTTCCTTCAAGTACACTGCCTCTGAATACGGGAACACCAGCGAACCATCATTCCAGTGGTTGCGTATATAGTCAACGACCTTTTCGTTAAGATACACATCGCCATCAACCATTGCGATAGCTTCTGTGTCCGGGACAGCTTCGATTGCCGCATTTAACAGCGCAGTCTTGCAAAAACCGCCGTCAATATTCAATGTAACATGGCGAACCCTGGACGGATCCAAATTAAGCGTATCGAACCACCCAGTCGGATTCTGCTCGGATACGCAAAAAATAGCTTCCGGGAACAATTTCATGTTGTTCTCAAGTGTCGCCTCCAGGTTCCTTCGACGATAGCGGTCACCCTTGTCACAAAATGCAGTAATCACAAGAAACTTCATGTCAAAAATATAGCAAAAAATTTCCCAATTTCTGTCCAAAATCCAAAAATCCCGATAATCGTCCACAAATCAATGCCTTATAAACTGCTTTGTACTATGCCATTCAACGGGATACATAATCTAAGGTCTGCAAGCGAGTCTGTGAAGCTCGAAATGTGGCAGCTGCAAGAAATCGAGCGCTGCACCAAGGACCCTATTTACTTCATCCGCCACTACGTCTACATCAACACAAAGGACGAGGGCACCCAGCTGATGAAGACGTACCCGTTCCAGGACGAGGCAATTCGGCGTTTCCTCAAATACAGGTTCAACATCAACCGATGGTCCCGGCAGGTGGGTAAATCCACCATTGTCCGCGCATTTATCCTTTGGTACGCAATGTTCCACGAAGACCAGCTCATCGCAATGCTGGCAAACAAGCTCATGCTTGCTAAGGAACAGTTGCAGCTCCTGCGAGAATCCTACCTGAACCTCCCCTACTGGCTACAGCCCGGCGTAAAACTGTGGAACAAGATGTCCATCCAGTTCGCCAACGGCTGCCGTATCATCATCGCGGCTTCATCATCGGACGGTATTCGTGGTTTCTCCCCGAATCTACTGTACCTTGACGAATTTGCGTTCTTGCGTCCGGGCATGGCCGATGAATTCATGGCTTCCGTGTTCCCGACTATCTCGTCAGGTAAGAAGACGCGAGTCATCATTACGTCAACGCCGGCGGGCATGAACCACTTCTATCGAATGTGGGAAGATGCGGTCGATGAATCTACGGCAACCGCACACGAATTGCAGGCGAAGTACGTCAGGTCCACGGTGCTCTGGAATGAAGTGCCCGGTCGTGACGAACAGTGGGGCATTGACGAAAAACTCCGCTGTGGCGAAGAAAGATTCCGCCAGGAATACGAATGCGAATTCATCGGTTCCGCAGTCACCCTTATCGACTACCACACCTTGCAGCATCTGCATCCGGACAAACCGATGGCCCATCCGAGAATCCCGGACGAATACCAGCTCCGCGTTTATCGGCGACCGCTCAATCCGCAACAGATGGAATTCGACAAGTCAGTCTACATTGCCGCACTGGATACCGGCTACGGTATGCGTCAGGACTACCACGTCCTCCAAATCCTCTATGCAAAGACCAGTACCAAGCTGGAACAGGTGCTCACACTGTCCTCGAACAGCGTGACCGTAGAAGACTTCTGTGCAGTGTCATTTGCCCTACTCCGGAAATACAATTTCCCCGCACTTACAATCGAATATAATGGCGGATCCGGCTCGCTTGCCTACCAGACGATGACTGCCGCAATGCAGTACCCGAATATCGTTGACTACGATAGCTACTTCCGTGGCATGTACTCCACTGGAACTACCAAGAACCAGGCCGTCATGCTGCTGAAGACTTACATCCAGAAGAACTACCTCATTCTCCATGACGAGAAGACAATCAACGAGCTCATGTCGTTCACTCGACCCACCAAGAGCACCTGGGGTGCTTCCGGCGGTAACCATGACGACCACGTTACGAGCTTGTACTGGGCCGTCTACCACGCCTACTCGCCGTACTTCCAGGGTGAAATGGAAGAAATCTCTTGGGACGACGTAATCAGGGCGGTGTTCGCACCGGCTGCTCAGATTGCCGACATGCGCAACGCGGCAGAGCAAATCCACAACCCGCAAATTTCGCAGGAACAGCGCGGCATGATGGAACTTGCCGGCAACCAGCGCATGTTGCCGCCTGTACAGCGCCCGTCGCAGCAGCAACAACAGCCGGTTCAGGCCACTGTCTATTCAGGCGTTCCACAGCAATACCAGTATGGCCCGCCGCAAGGCTACCGACAGGATATGCAGCATCAATATCAGGCATATCCGCCCGGTTATAATCACATGCAGCAACATCCGGCATATCAGCAACACTATAACTATCAATACCCAGGTTACTATCCACAGCAGCCACAGAACTACGCCTATCCACAGCCGCCCGTACCGGGTATACCAGTAGCTTCGAGAGTATAAACTGTAACTGTTAAAGAAAAGGAATTCCCGATGTGCGATGAACTTGACCAACTGCTTGCTATCACGAGACAAATTGAAGCCTCCCCAATCTCCCGTCCAATGATGGAAGCGGAAGAAGACATTGATGCGATATATGCCGATTACGGCGACAGTTCAACACCGTTCAATGCAAAGCCAACTGTTACCAAGGTAACTAGCAAGGTAACTGGCAAGGCTCCTGGCCAGAAACCTGAACCCGATGAATGCTCCGGCAACCCGACATACCCGGATAAGCAGAAGGGTCCTCTCTTTGAAGACCCGGGCACAGACGCAATGTCCAACATGAACAACGGCATCGAGAAGCTAAAGGAAGGCGTGCAGACATTCGTAGATTCGACAGAAAACGCGGAAACTCCGGTCCAGGAAAGCATGGGTCTCAAGCTGTCCCTCGACGAATGCGTTGAACGCGGCATGGGCCGCAACTTCATGCGAATGTACCAGCTCGAATGCGCTGGCCAGTGCTGCCCACAGCAGGGCGGCTTCCATCTTGGCGACGTGGTTCACTGTGGAAACACCCCGGCACTGTTTGTCGTAAAGAAAGCTGACGGCCAGATGGTTACTGCTGCAAAACCGACTTCCAATCCGAATGAACTTCTTACCTCCTGTGACGGCGAATGGCCTACTTTCACCTTCCGCGCAACCGACATCCAGCCGATGCTCAACGCATCCATTGACGATGTTCAAAATATTGTCGGCTTCAATGACCAGGCAATGCCATTTGACGGTAGCACCATTGATGACAACCCGATGAAGGTTGCCCAGAATGATGCCAAGTGCAACATGCTCGACCGGATTTCGGACAACCTTGATGAAATTCTCGGCATGCCATATCAGGACATCTGTTCCGGCAAGGATCCAAGCTGCAATGTAATGACCCAGCCTACCGAAGTGGTCATCATCAACCCGGATGGCTCGTTCGGCACAGCTCCCCAAATGGGCGGATACAAAGTAAAGATAGGTGACTAATGGCGCTTCCAAGAATTATATACGACTCTACCTGCTCCGTGTGCACGAACTTCATGCACATGATTAGAGCCAAGGTTAAGGACCGTGCGGAATACTACAAGGCCGACGAAAACGCACACGATTTCAAGTACGTCGACGCAAAGGGTGCAACGTATTCCGGCACAGCAGCGGTTGACAAGATGGCGACCGATTTTCCCGAAATCGGCGACTACCTGTTCATCCTCCCGGAAAAATTCAGAAAGGCTGGCTTGAAGGCTGTCTACAAGGTAGCCAAACCCATCAGAAAAGTTATTGGCGCAGTAAAGAAAGGATGCAACTGCGGGAAACATTAAAGGAGACAATCACGCATTAAAAAGGCGGCCATTCGGTCGCCTTTTATGCATTCTGAGTTTCTGTCGTTGAACCACGGTTCATATTACTGCTCTATGCTGTCAATGAATACACGGATACGATTGGTCAAGTGGCCATCATCATCCATAAGGTGAATGGCTTCTTTCTTCATGAAGTTGTGCTTTGCGAGCGTAAATATAATCGCGTCCACCCGGGCATCAGTCAAATTGGCACCACTCAGATTGGAAAGAACCTGATTCAGTTCCGGCTTGCACTCGGCATTGAACCGAGTGTATTGCCGGGATGAACCCGGAGTACTTTCAGCATCATCGATGGTATCGACATGGATCCGGCCATCAGTCAATACAAGGTCAAACTTTACCATACTTTACCCCAATCCAATTGAAATTCCAGTGTCCACACCAGCCACCCTCATCTCGATATGAAGGATGCCATCGACCAAGTTTGCCTTGAACGAATCCTGGGAAGTGTCTACAGGCTTCGGGAAGTAGAACGGGAAGCTGAAATCCCCGAGCAAGTGGCGCCCGACACCGATAAGTGCCTCGTACTGCGGCTTCTTGCCCTTGTTTCCCTTGCCCTTTCCCTTCGGGCGGTACTTCTCGCACATGAGTTCACGGTGCCCGCTGACATACAGGCTTCCACCGGAGAAGTTCATTTTAAGTTCACTCTTCTTCACACCCGGAAGGTCGATGTACAAGTGATACACGCCGTTCACCTCAATCATCTCGTATGCCGGGAAGTTCGGGGCGATTGCGATGCGTTCACCCTGCACCAGCTTGATTTCATCATCGCCCTGCGGCTGTGGTTGCTGCTGGGGCATCGGCTGCTGGTAATACTGTGGCTGTTGATAATATTGTGGCTGCTGGTAATACTGCTGTTGTGGATATACTGGTTGCTGATACATAGGCTGCTGATACACCGGTTGCTGGTAGACGGGTTGCGGTTGCGGCTGTGGGGCCTGCTGCACCGGCTGCTCCACGGGTGCCGCCTCTTGGACCGGCTGTGTCGGCTGGGCCTGCTGGACAGGCTGCTGCACCGGTTGCTGCACGGGGCGCTGCATCGGCCTTTGTGCCGGCCTGCGTTGCCTAACGACCTGCCCCGGGACAATCATTGACGCATTCGCCCTGGCGACCCTTTCCAAGTCCGCCCTTGCGCTAGTGGAAGCGTGGCCAACCATGCGACCGCTATTCGCATCGTACACGGCATCCGACAAGTTGGGCTCGTCACTATAAATAAGGGTAGGACCGTCATCTACATTATACATACTGCGCTCCTCGGAGCCGTCATCGTCCGGCTTCGACTTGAAAAAGTTGACAATTTTGGACCAGATGCCCACATTAAGTTATTCCATATAGCAGTCGCGGAGGACATTGAGGCGCTTGCTGTCCCTCAGCTTCTCTATTGCCTGGTTTTTGATCTTGCGAATCCAGTCCTTGCTCATGCCGGTATTCGCCGCCTCTTCCTCAAAACTACTCCCATCTCCGTCAAGTCCGTACAGGGAACGCAACAATTTGTTCTCTATCGGTGTAAGGACGCGTTTCATTTCGGCAACAAGGCCATCTCGCATGTCTTCCATGATAGCGTTCTTTTCCGGATTGGCATCAGTAGATTCATCGGGTATGACATCGTGTAACAGGAACGTGGAATTTTCACCATCCTCGCCCACTGGCATGTCGAGTGAATCCGGGCCCAGGATGGCATTCATGGCTTCCGTCCCGTAATTCATGTCCATCGGTAGGCCGTCCCGTATAGCCTTCAATACGCGCTTGCGCTGACGCACGGGGACATGGACCAAATCGCGCCCCTGGACAACCATAGACATATGGCGCCTGACTTCCCAGATGGCAAATGAGCCGAATTTTACGCCTTTACGATAATCGTATTTGTAAAACGACTCCATGAGTCCTAGTTTGCCCTCGGTATAAAAGTCGGTAATGGGCAATCCGGTGACATTGTGATAGTCCATTGCAAGCTTCAGCACCAGCCTGAGGTTCGATTTGATGATTTTGACCTTGGCGGCTTCCCTCACTCCCTCATTCTTGCTCGTATGATAGGTCTGGAAACAGGCGTTTTCCGCCCGTTGGCCTATAATTTCATAACCGGCAACCTCGGCGAAGAGCTCTTGCACTCCTGGTTCAATTGAAATTGCGGGCAAAACACACCCCTTTGTATATTGTTAACCTTAATATAACAACTTATCAACACTCTGTCAACACTTAATTGACGAAAATGTAAGAAAAGTTTATACAATCGCAAGCTAAAAAACCGTGGCCAACCGCTAAAGCTTTGGAAAACAGGAGATTTTCCAATGAAAAGACTAGCAATCAGCGTTTCCGGTGGCGGTGCCCTCGGTATCGGTCCACTTGCATTCATGACCAGGATGGAACAAGATTTCGGCAAGAAGCTCTGCGACATGAGTTTCGCCTACGGAGGCACCTCTACAGGCTCGATTATCGCAGCAGGCCTTGCACAAGGCCTGTCGGCGCACGAAATCTTCGACCTGTACAAGGGAAACTTGAAGAATATCTTCAAAAAGTACCCTGCATATAAGGTTTTTGACATCAAGTGCCCGACATATAACAATTCCAAGCTCAAGACGATCCTTCAAAAGACCTTTCCGGGCAAGATAGGCGACTGGAAAAAGTCTGTGTACATCCCGGCTACCTTCATGAACGGCAAGAGCGTCGAAAAGGTCTGGGACCTTGGGGATAAGGATACCGAAAAGTGGTTCGCGGTACTCACAAGCTGCTCCGCGCCGACCTATTTTGACGTAATTATGCAGGATGGCAAGAGCTACTGTGATGGTGGCATGTGGGCCAATGACCCTATCGAAACCCTTGAATCCGGCTTGACCAAGGCAGGACATAGAGATTTCAAGATTCTGTCGTTCAATACCGGCATGGACACCCCGCACACAGCCTGCGGCAACATGTCCAAGCTCGGATGGCTTGAATACATCCTAGACGAATGGGTTGCAAGAAGCGGCATGGCCAATTACTATGAAGCATGCGCCCATCTTGGCGAGGAAAACGTGTTCCGCGCATCGCCATCCCATAACAAGAAGATTAAGATGGACAAGACGGACGACAAGACCGTCAACGAGGTCATCGACATCTGGCAGAAATATTATGAAAGTGTCAAGGGCAAGCTGAAAAAGTTCATAGAGCGCTAAACTTGCGCTTCATGTGCTCCGTAACGAAATCGATTTCGTAATCGGCAGCGACAACCTTGCCATTAAGCATTGCAAATATGAGTGTACCGGTTCTGTTCCGGTACACTTCGCATGTACGGCGGTCCTGGGAGCATTTAACTGTAATGACAAAATCGGAATACATGTTGCCTGGGCCCGGCTTTAGCATCATACCGGTTTCCTGAACATGCTTGCATTCCTTTTTCATCATTTTAAGGAGTATGCCCATGAACTCCGCCTGTGAAGGCGTGAGTATAAGCGAACCCCTTATGTCTTTTGCCTGAGATGCCATAGATTAACCTTAAGTTATTTCTCCAACAGTTCCCATTACATCCTCTCCTTTGTTCCCATGATCATAAGGTTTACACTCTGCGTGGCCATCGGGTAGTTCGCCTGGTCAAACTCTATGAACATCGATCTGAAAATATCGCTATTGAAGTCAAGGTGCGGCTGTATGGCCTTGCCAGAGTCTTGGCGGATCCATCCGGTAAGGTACCTTATGTTACCCGAGCCGTAAACACCGAGTGCTACGCGATACTGGTACTTATCCGTGCTCTCCGCCTGGAGGCCGTTCGTATAAATGTCCATGTGGTAGACCGTATAACTGTCTAGCTTGTACGATATGTTATGATGAGTCGTGTTCGGGGTGGTGCTCAAGAATTCTTGTACATCGCCCCAGTTCGGCGCAATGTCTTGTACACGGTTCTCACCCAGCACGTTCACATGGGCTACATTGCCGTAGAAGTCGACCAAGTACTTGTGACCGATGTAGATCGGGATGTAGCGTACATAGTAGTTCGCTACCATTGCTTTTGGATCGCCATGGCCCACACTGAGAGTCAGATGGTCATGCGGTGATCTAATCATACTTGGATCGGAATCGTCTGTAATTTCTCCAGTAAGGTCGATTACGAAATGGACATTCGGAACAAAGCCGTCGGCATCCGGAGTCATCGCGTAGCCGATGTCAAAATATGACACATTTGTAATGTCGGTTACCTTGTATTCGTAGACTATGTTGTTTTTCTTGTCATTGTTCACAATCGTAGGCGGAGAAATGTGATAGACTCCGAGAATCAAATCGTCTTTCACCATGTCGCCATAGCCGCCGGTCGGCTGTGTACGGCTGTAAGACTTCAGGCCATGAAGGGAACTGATGGCGTTCTGGTTAGAAATCTTCACGTTGGTGCCAGCGGTATATTCAGTCCACGGCACATTAACATATGCCATATTATGATCAAGCTCCACAGCATAATTTTTCCCAGTTGACGTGTAACCTAGCATTATGCCGCCAACAGAACTATCTGTTGCGACTCCAACATTAGCCCATTTACCAGCTTGATTTAGAAATTTGGAAGTATCGTTTCCAAATGCCGGCCCACATGCAACGTCATTCTCATGTCCAGAGGATTCAGTACGAGTTACTAATATGCAGTTTGGAACCTCATTATTCCCAATTGCGACACTCACCTTGCCATCTTTGGCAATATTGCCATGGCCATGGTTACCCCGAGCAACGGCGTTAGCGGCGCTTCCAAATAAGCCGAGACCAATAGTGCCATCCTCAGCAACAAGCACCGGTTCCAATTCTCCATATCGATTCTCTAGCTTACCATCATTAGTAATAAATCCATGTGTATGGTTACCACTTGCAAATTGACCCGCAGCAGTACCAAATGCACCCGTAGTAACTAGACCATCGGTCGTTGTCACCAAAGGAAGCCCTGATGTGTTACCAATTTTACCATCATTAGTAATATTACCATGTGCATGTGAAGGTAAACATCTGGAAGGAATCTTACCTCCCGTATCAAGCGGAGCAATACCAGATTCGGATGCAGTCGCTGCATGTCCAACAACTTCATCCAAACCAATATTTTTTCGAGCCAGTTTCCGTTCATCTGCGGTAGTACCGTTAGTACCGGTAGTTTGGTCTACATTATAGAGAACCTTATTAATCTTGCTCATCAGAAGCTACCTTTTCCTTTGCTGGGGATACCCACAGCTCCATTTCGTTACCCGAGCCATCTATTTTCATGTGGCCCACTTTCTTGTATCCGCTTTCCTGCACATTCTTCACTGTCGGTGCATCCATCGGGTCAACCACGATGAAGCACGGCGAACCGTTGACATTCAGTTGCAGGAACAATTCCTTTGCTACGCCGGATGAGCGAAAATCTTCCTCAATGGAGAAGAAAGACTGTTGCAGACGGCCATCCAGGTTATACCCGGTTTTCAATGAATAGAACCTGATGGGCACATATCCATGATAGTCTTCCATTGACGGGTCCACTACATTCGTAACAGCCACGGGCGCATCGTCACATGTGATGTAGAGGACAAGTATGCTATTCATCAACTGGTCAATCGTCCTTGGTGTCGCCATCGGTTCACGCCCGGATGCCTGTTGCGCAGCAATCACGTTCTTTGCATCATGGGCGCGGTCAACCATGTCAGCAAGTTCAGCCAGCGTATTCTGGTCGAGTTCACTTGGATTCTTGGCATATGCCTTGTAGTGAGATGCATCCAATGTCCCAGCATTGCCTGTCATGTCCACTGACGCCATTTCGCACAGCGGAAGCATACTTTCAAGCGATTCAAACATATCCATCATAATAAACACACCAGTCGGTAAAAATCTTTCATGGTACAGTTTATAATGTAGCGGCGAGAAAACTCACCCATCTTTAGTGGGTGAGATGAAAGCCGCTTGACTATTTTCGGAATTTTTGCTACATATATAAACTGATATACGAAGGCAACTGGTCCTTGCCATCGCAGAAGAGTTTAAAATGTACTTAGGTACATTGTATCCTACCGGAAGGACCAGTTCCGGTAGGTTTTTTCGTATGATAGTTAAGAAAGGCATCGAAATCAAGCTATATCCGAACAAAGCGCAGAAGGTATTTTTCGCGAAGACCTTCGGTTGCTGTCGTTTCGTGTATAACCAGTGCCTTAGAATTAAGTCATATATCTACGAAGAGACCAAGATGTCCTTTCAGCCGAAATTGAAGTCTTTTAAGGAAGAATGGGAATGGTTGAAAGAAGCCGACTCGCAAGGACTGGCTAATGCCTATATGGATATGAACCAAGCCTATCAGAACTTCTTTGCAGGCAAATCCAAGTATCCAAGATACAAGTCCAAGAAGGACAAACAGAGTTACCGGAATGCTATGTGTCACAAGGATATTAAGAAACTAATAGTCGGCAATTCCATTGTACTGCCGAAAGTTGGTGCAATTAAGTGCCGTTTCGGCAAGACATTTGAACACGAAAATATTGTTAAAATCTATCATGTCACCGTAAAGAAGAGCAGAAAGGGCGACTATTATTGTTCTATTTGTTGTGATGTTGATGTGCCGGAAATGGAACATACTGGCGAATGTGTGGGTATCGACCTCGGTATCAAGTCGTCCATCGTGATGTCCAACGGAGAAGTGATTAAGAATCCACATTTCGATAAGAAGTCGGAACGAAAGATTAGGCATTTGCAGAGGAAACTCGCAAAGGCGAAGAAAGGCGGCAGTCGATACGAGAAAGTCCGTATTCAACTTGCTGCAGCCCATGAAAAACTGGGTAACAGAAGGAATAACTTCCTTCATCAAGTATCACACAGGTTAGTCCGAGATTATGACATAATCTGCATGGAGAACCTTAACATAAAGGGAATGCTGAAGAACCGCTGTCTTGCTGGTGCGTTGGCCAATCAGGCACTCGGTACACTAACTAAGATGATAGAGTACAAGGCTCAATGGCATAACCGTACTGTCGTTAAGGTAGGACGGTTCTTCCCCAGTTCGCAACTATGCAACAACTGTGGGCATAGATACCATACATTGAAACTTAGCGAACGCGAGTGGATATGTCTAGAATGTGGTAGCGTAATAGATAGGGACTGGAATGCCGCCAAGAACATACTTGATGAAGGTCTTAGAATACTAGATAATGAAGGTACCCCGCGAACCGGGGAAGCCGTGGTCTTGCGACCGCTATGCCTTGCGGAGAACCCAACTGTGGATGACCGTCTTAACGACCTAAAAAGCAGTGGTGCTGTGATGCGGGAAATTCAACTGGTTGCACCGGTGGTTACTGAAACCCACCGGTCTTTAGCCGGTGGGTAGTTCATAATTTTTAAATCATTGCCAAACAAAAATAGGAGCGGGTTTTCACCCACTCCCATTCATTTCCGTTTCCCCTTTCGGGCAAGACCGGTAAAGATTACCAGTGCTTGTCTTCGAAGGTCAAGCCACCAGCAGCGTTGTAGAGCTCGGTGGACTGATCGTGGTAGGAGAGACCCGGTTCGAGGTTGTCACCCGTGAAGGAACCGTTAGATTCCCACGGAGCTTCGTTCAAGTCGATACCAGTAATCACGTTGTTCACGTTCTTGAACTGGATGATACGATAGAACTGGCCAGCGCCGAGGAGGTTAGCCACGATGGCGTAACGGCTCTTGACGATGAGACGCGGAGAACCATCTTCCTGACCAGCGGTCTTCGTGAAGATGTACGGGATGTACGGCATGAAGATGATGCCGGATTCACCCTGACGAGGACCCTTGAAGCCAACGAGAGCGTAGCTGGCGTTAGCGTAGATGTCCTGGTACAGCTTGATCTGACCGTTGAGGAGAGAACCAGCGTCAGCCACACCACCAGCAGGCTGCATGGTAGCATCAGTACCGAGGTAGCCGTTCGGGATGTAGATACCGTTGTTCAAAGTGGCGATAGCAGCGCCGATGTCCGGGGACACGATGGCGAAGTTACCGGAACCCATACGAGTCGTAAGAGCGATCTTACGAGACACGGCGATGATGGTGTTCACGATGCCAGCTGCGATGGATTCAGCAGCCCAACGACCCTTAGCCGGACCCGTTTCAGTGTTCTTGAGGTCAACAACGATGACCTTTTCACCACCGAGGCGTTCGTTCTGAGCAACCATGATCATGGCCATGAGGATTTCACGGTCGATGTTCTGCTGGATTTCGAACTGGAGGCCTTCGAGCAAGAGAGCTTCAACGTCCTGGCCGTGTGCTGCAGCCATGTCCTGCTGGAGTTCGAGCGTGTAATGGCTCTTGATGGCGCGAGTACCGACGCGGATAGCACCAGAAATCACCTTGATGGATGCTTTCTTGATGTTGTAAGCGTACTGACCGAGTTCATCATCACCATCGTTGGTGAGACCACCGAAGTTGTTGTAGAGGTAGCCCGGATCGCCAGGGTTCTTCACGCCATAAGCGAGGCCGGTACGTTCCTGAGTACCTTCGGAGTAGTTGGAGAGCATTTCGCCAGCGCCCGTGCTGTACGGGTTGAAGGACGTTGCAAAACCGGTGTGGTCAGCGATCAAATCGTAACCGATTTCCTGCTTCTGGCCATAACGGAAGGCAGTCGTCTTGAGCGGTTCGTTATCGTACAGATAACGCAACGCGAAGTAAATTCCCTGTGGAGTAGTCGTCGGGATGACGGCCACAGTGTTCATAGCCAAGAGTTCAGGGAACTGACGGCGAATGAGCGGAAGGGCATACTGTTGGTACTGAGCCACATCAGCGGTGATGTTGGCAGATTCGAACTTGGCACCACGGTTGACCAAGTTCTGGTTTTCAAGAAGCACTGCGATTGCAGAAGCTTCCCCACGGTTGCGGAGCGGGCGACCGAGATTGGATTCAAGGACGGCCTTCCACTTACGTGTATTGGACTTGTTCTGGATAACCTGCATTGTTTGTTACCTTTTGTTGAGTTAGTGTTCCGTTCGCATATCATGTGCTCCGAACGGAAGCACTCTCGAACGTTTTCTGCCATAATGTTTAGAGTTTTCATTTTTTAACATGAAAAACAGGCCAAAAACGTGCACTGAAACCGCTAAAGTCAGAAAAATCCCGGGGTTACCGGGATTTTCCATACATTTTCGGGCTACATCAGGCCTCCGAGACCGCCACCGGCACCACCGCCAGCGTCACCACCGGCTCCACCGCCCGCATCGCCACCACCAGACGAAGAACCGGTTTCGCCATAAAGCTCATCGTTCTTTTCTTCCTGGAGCCACTGGCGAATCTGGTTATATTCTTCATTGCTGACACGAAGACCCTTCATGAGGGCAAACTTCCTCGGAAGCATGCCGGTCGGGTTATCCTTGGAACGGCAATGCTTGGCCATGAGGTCAAACGTATTGAGCCTGGTGTTCCAGATTTCACTTTCGATGAAGTTTTGGAAACCGTTGGAACGTTTGAACCTGACCGAGAAGTTGACTTCACTCTTGATGGAGTTGTCCACGTTCTTCATCGTGTTGAGCACCATGACAAACAGACGAATCATGATTGCTTCAAGCGGGGTCTGATAACGCTGGACTAGCGCGGCAAACGATACTTCGGACTGGGTAACTTCACCAATCTTGCCCTGCGTGTAGTTCTGGTTATCGCCCGCAAGCGCAGTGATACGGCCAGGAGGCACCATGAGGGAGTTGACAAGGTTGCGCTTGAAGAACTTCAAGTCGTCAATGTTCTGAAGGTTGTTGCCGGCATTCATTCGTTCAATGGATGAACCTGTACGGCCCTGGGAAAGACTGATGATGTAATGTTCGGTCAAGCCGATTGCCTTACCAAAGTTCGTCACTTCGCCAGTCTGCGAATTGTAATCCAGCTTACGGGAGAAGACCTTGGCCTGGTCCTTCATGTACTTCTCGGCCTTATCCTTCGGCATGTTACCCGTATCGACCTTCATGACCAGTTTTTCCTGACCCCAGAGAATACGGTACATGACAACGCTATCCTCAATGGTATTGAGTTGGTTATATGGCTTCATTGCCGGTTCCAGAATAGAACGCGGGTCATTGATGCCGCCAGGACCTGTCATGTCGAGAGATGCGTACAGAATCTGGTTCGGGGAGAAGTCCTTGTAGTTCTTGCCACCGTTGCGCATGTTCGTCCAGCCCGACTGCATCTGGCGATAACCGATAATCAAGTCGTCATGGTAGATGACAATCATGTTCTCTTCACGAAGCATCTTCAAGCCAAGAATCTGGCTCTTGTTCTCGTCAAACTCGATTTCAAAGAAGATACGGCCATGAATGCACAGATAGCGCATGTAGTTCCAGCCGTTAATTCGGAAATTGAGAAGCTCGCGAAGAACCTTGCGACGGAAGGTTGAATGAAGGATGTCCTGGGTAGCATCGCCAATCTTTGCATCCGGGTCAATTTCAAGGGAACATGATTCACCCATGTCATCCTTGTACGCAGCCTCGTTACAAATCTGGATGATTGACTCGTTCACTTCGGAACGTCCGGCAACCGTTTCATACTTCAATGAACGCTCGACGTTCTTTCGCCAGTACAGGTCGCATTCCTTCTGGGCAATCGAGTCCTGGACCTTGTCCGGATCCAGCGACTCCGTGGATATGCCGAGCATCGGCGTGAACGTGCTGTAACCGTCCGGGGTAGTCCCGTTCGGAAACATCATGTCATTCATGCCCTGTGCAACCGAGTTCCGGGAAGCATTGACCTTGCGTTCCGTGTCTATTCGATTAAAAATTCGGTCAAAATACGGCCCTTTCGGGTTCCCGATACCGTAATTACGCTCGTAGTTGAGAAGTCTCGACGAGAGGGTTTCCGGTGTCTTGTTTTTCTTGAAAAGCATAACTCTACCTTCCGTAAATTATAACCGTGCCCCCGTAGGTCGCGGCAAAGTTCGCACGCCGCACGGTATTGAAATATTCCTTCAATCCATTGTCAGAGATATTGCGGGCCAACATGCGCTTACCATGCATAACGCATTCGACTATATAGGAGAAGTCCCCGAAATCCACCTCGAACAATGGCAATCCGTTGTACATCCTATGCATTCGCAACAATCCTCCATTGCTCGCTCTGATTGTGCTCGCCGAAATTGCGTGGCTTCAATATGTCAGAAGACACAATCTTCCTGGCGGCCCGTACAAGGAGCACATATCCATTGTTGTTCAGTCCGCGCCCGTCGGTAATCTTGGCATTCCTTGCGTAATCAAGAAATTCCTGCTGCGAGCCAAGCGCACGAACACCAAACGTCGATTCTACAGACGGGAGCACTTCGTCATCAATTTCGACCGTATTCGGAAAACGGCTAAATCTTGCCGAGAACAGTAGGAAGTTCGCCACAGACAGCGCGAATGAAATACGGTCACTCATCGGAAGGTCACTGGTTTCATTAGCTTCCCCGGCCTGTCCGCGCAATGCCGGAGGAATGTAGGCAGCTTCCTCGATAATCGAAAGCACCTGATGGTATTTTTCCGTGTACTTCCCCGCATCAACCTTCCCGTTCATCAAGGCATAAGAATCAACATCCGCATAGGATTCCGCAATGTTGTTCACCCGGTCACCAAGGATTGCCTTCAGGTCAAATACCAAACGATCAAGCCTTGTATACGACCAGTCGTCGGGAGCCTTCATTTCATTGCCCTTTTCGTCAACATGGCCAGTGTGATATGCATCGCTATCCGTAATGGGCGTAGTCAACCGTTTCACCAGATAGCCAAATACGGTGTCATCAAATTCCTGTTTCTTTTTCGTGTACAGCTTGGACATGTTCTACCTACGCATTCTTGTTGTCAACGCAGTCCTTTACAAAGACCGCATCCAATGCACCCTTGCTTGTAAGGTTCTCGTTGTAAATTCTTATCTGGATATCACTTCCCGGTGTCGGCGCAAGTGCGGACGGATCCTCCCCCGCCATCGGAATTGCCGGCTCAGTCCGGCGCGGGTCAACTTCGATGTGGAGTGCCGGTTCACCAGTCTTTGCCGGTGGAGAACCCCATCCATCAGGAAGAATGAGGCCCTGCAAAATCTTTCTCTTCTTGGCATCTTCGCATATTGCGACAGCCTTGTCGCATATCGCCCTGCCGTATCTCGCCAGATGGGTAGCGCTAATATCGACCGCCTGGTAAATGGTCGGGTCACAGCAATGGTTTGATACCTTTATTCCGCTCGCGACAACCTCGTTTGCCTTCTTCTTCATCAGTTCCCTGACTTTCGGAAGGTCAGCATCATTCACCTTCAGCAGCGTGTCGTACGGAAGATGCTTGGCACAGTTAATCTCGGTGCCGCCATGCTTCTTGGTCCAGTCCACATACACCATATTGACCGCGGTACCGCCCTTTCCATAGGAAATTCGCTTGCCCATGTGCCAGTTGTCGCACATGATGCGTCCCTGGACATCCGGCTCACGGATAAGGGATGAAACCTGGATAGTATCGACACCGATTTGTGCACCAAGCCACTGGAGCACCTGCTTGGTTCTCGGCTGGAGGCGAGTGCCATCCGGGTCGATGTTCTTCGACTGCATCTCGATTTTCACATTGGCGCCGGAACCATAGTTGCCCGACTTGTTCGGGAATACGTAAATCGTGGAGCGCATCAGGTCAAGGAATCCACGCTTCACCAGGGCATCAGCCTTCAGTTCCGGCGGAACGGAAGCCGGCGACATGCCGTATTCCACCTTAGGCAACCCGCAGTAGTCATAAATCAGGTTGGCTTCATCAATACGGCGCTTTCTCAGTTCAGTATCGTATTCGGACGACCCGTTCGTAAGTCTAACCAAGATGTCGGCTATATAGGTAAAATGCAGTTTGGCCAGTCTCAAATCCTTCGGGACTCCTCCGTTGTAACGGACAGCCTTGCCCGTTTCTGCCAAAAATTCAACATCCTTGGAACCCTTTTCAGGAATAGCCTTCAAGCCCTGTTCAGGGAGACCGACGATCGTAACCGGATTCCTGCGACCAATCAGATAAGCCATGCCGATATTCAAGCAATAGCTAATCATCGCTGCAGGACCATTAATATTGGCGTCCAATGCCAAGCCGTTTGTCTTCAGGAAGCTACATACAGCAGTCTTGACCGGTTCCGGCATTGAGTTATGCGAAAGGATGCCCCAGTGCAGATACGCCCAGTTGTTCTTGTTGCACACTGCATCCCACAATACCATGTTGACATATCGGAAGTAGGATGCACGGGACTGTTCGGCTGTCAGACTAAAATTCTTTTCTTCATCAGTCAAGTCGCTCAAGACGCGCTTGTCCATTACTCTCTTGACAATTTCGAACTGTTCCTCGCTTAACCCGCCTTCCATGTCGCCCACCGGATTTCCGTGGTCATCGACAGTCGGTACGGCAAAAATAGCCTTCAGTACAAGAATCTTGGCCTTTCCGCCAAGGGATAGCGGGATGCCCGGGCCAACCATCAAATAGCCGTCATCACCCTCATAGAACCCGGTTTCTTTCCGAACTTCATGCTCATAAAGGAAAGGCCAGTTGGGCTGTGAAAAGCCGGGCTTGTAATAGTTGGACAGGGAAATCGGAAGGCCGTTAAGGCCAATGGATATTGGCGGAAGCACATCAGGGTCGAACTTGTTGCCCTGCATAGCCGCAGCGATTGCAGAAGAAAGGCTTTGGCGAGCCGATTCACTCGCACCCCCTGTCAATCCGCCTACAACGCCACCGATAACATCCATTTCGCCGGCAGTCTGGGCACCTCTCTGGTCCAGCTTGTTGACAATATCTTCCATGGCGGTAGTCAAGACACCATATTCATCATTGGCGAGGAAGTCCTCAATCATATCGGCAAACGCACTACAAAATGCGCTCATCCTATGTTGGTTCGCTTCCGGGACTCCTGCCCGCTGCCAATCAGTCAATCCATTATCAGTATCGGCGACATCAAAAAACTTATAAAATTTGAGGATATCATAAAACGAGCCCTCCTGCCCCCTAGCCTTCTCGGCAGCGGCCTGTATAGCTTCTTTAAGTCGTCCGTTGAAATGTCCCATGTTCTGCAGTTTATCAAGGTTGATGTAAAACTATCTTCTTCTAGCAAACAGAAAGACACCACCCAAAGGGCGGTGTCTATTCAAATTTCAATCCAGATTACTTAGCCGCAGCAATCTTCTGTTTGGTCGAAGCAATGATGGATTCAAGCTTGGCATCAAGCGGAGCCTTAGCCGCTGCAGCCTTCGGAGCCTTCACGGATTCCACGATGGCGGCGAGCTTTGCATCGACTGCCTTGTCAGCAGAAACCTTGTTGACGATGGATTCAAGCTTGGCGTCGAGAGCCTTGCTTGCCTTCACCTTGCCAAGAATGGATTCGAGCTTGGCATCCAAGACACTGGACGAAGATTGAACCCTCGGCTTATTGGAACCACTCAAAATGGATTCGAACTTGGCATCGAGCGTCTTGCCTTTCTTCACATTGTTAAGAATGGATTCAAGCTTGGCATCGAGGCCCTTATCCTTGGAAGCATTTTCACAAAGCGTGGCAACCTTGTCACCAAGTTCAGATAACTTTTCGCCCATGGTAGATTCTACCACAGTCTTGCGTTCCTTGGCAGCCTCATTTTCCTGATAATTACTGATGATGCTTTCGCAAAGGGCACGCTTTTCAGCCAAAGCACGCTTACGGTCATAAGCTTCCGTAATTGCACGGACACGTTCCTTAGCAAGGTTGGCTACGTAGTTAGCCTTGATGGATTCAAGCTGAATGTCGGTGTTGTCAGCCGGAGCTTCGCCACATTCGGTTTTAACAGGTGCGGCTGCGCATTCGGTTTCGGTAGGCTTTTCATCTTCGGAACCGCCTTCACCTTCACCGCCAAGATCACCAAGATCGCCAGCATCACCGGCGTCGCCAGTGTCACCACCCAAATCAGAACCATCATCGAGATCTTCATCGCTCATGCCATCGAGGGCACTGAAAAGGTCGTCTTCACTGGAACCGCCTTCGGCAGAAGCGTCGCCACCTTCCGATGCGCCTTCACCGCCTTCATCGCCAAAGTCCAATTCGCCAATTGTGTCAGTGTCATCGCCAGCCGGAGCTTCACCACCTTCATCGCCGATGTCAAGATTGAATGTATCATCGCCACCAGCAGAGGCATCCTCGGCACCCGGTTCGGGCACATCAAGATTGAAGTCACCTTCGGCACCCGGTGCAGCAGAATCATTTCCCCACAGTTCATCGCCGTTGAGGGAGTCGCCAGCGTTGGCATCGAGAGCAGGAGCTTCGGTCGGGGCATCAAGGCCACCCGGAGCTTCCGGCGGGAGTGCACCCATACCAGCAGTCGGGTCAGCGACCGCAGGAGCAGCAGGAGCAGCACCGTTACCACCATTCGTAAGGTTAGTAGCAACACCATTTGGCTGAGCTTCAGAAACGTTCTGGGTAGCAAGACGGTTGTTTGCGTTACCAGTAATCTGGTCAATGAACGGAGTCAAGTCCTGGGAAATGCGGTTTTCACCCTTGATTTTCACCATGAACGGAACAAGGTCTTCGTCATTAAGGGATTCACGGCCATCAGCCTGCAATTCCTTGGCAAGTTCATCGACAACGAATGCCTGTGTTTCGCTATCCATTTCCTTCGGGGTGAACTGCGGAAGTGCCGGCATACCATCAGGATTTTCATTCACTGTCACATCCAGGATATTGTCCGGAGTGTATTCCAGTGGATCATCGGTAGCCTGATTGTCGGTATTGAGGCCAAGACCGCCAATGGCTTCACATACGGCCCTTGCATCTTCCATGCAAAATAGGTCCGCAACAGCTTTCTTGTTCTTTTCTTGTGTCATATAGATTTGTTCCTTTTGAGCAGCCATTGGGGCTGATTTGACAGAAAGTTTATAAGTGTTTCAAAAATTTTAAACCTCGTCGTATTCCATCTTGATATTCGGAATACAGCTTCCCGGATCGGTATTCCCGTCCACTTCGAGTTGCAGGTAAACATAGTCGGTTTCACCCGCCATAAGGGGATTATAGATGCCCCCGCCAACGCGACACATATTGTAGCTTCCGCACATGGCCAACGGATGGTTGTAGACCACATTGCCAAGTCCAGGTGCGCACACGCTCTGATATGCATTAATCCTGGCGCCTGACTTCAAAATCAGTTCCGGATTGACAAAAAGCTCTTCCATGTCAGTATTTCCACGGAGAACAACGACACCCGCAGACACGACATCCTCAGGAATGATTGCCTGCGGAGCAAACATGTTTCCTATGAACCGCATCGGGAACTTGGAACCGCTCTTGTTGAAGAAATGATATGTCTTGTGGATATCGAAAATCAGCTGGGGACGTTCAACCCCATTCAGGAAATAGGTCGGGCATCCATTTGAGCCAGGACGAACCTCGACATCATAGTACTCGGTCGGTTTGTTTTTGAAGTGGTCAGGCAAATCTTCTTCCTTCACCGTACCATCGCTCAAAGTGTAAACGCGCTTGAACCAGCGGTTTGGAACATAAGCCGTTTCGACAAGCTCAGAATCGCCGGAATCAGTAGACTGCCATCCCGGCTCTCCCCAGTACAGAGGCATCCATGCCACCACATATCCAGACCCGCGATAGTCGCATTCCCTATCAGGCGGAATCTGGTAGATAAGACCGGACGGGAACATGTTCATCAGGTTCCATTCTTTCGTCTTTACACGAAGTTCAACAACAGGACCATCGCTTGGATAAATAACCCCATCAACGGCTTTCTTGTCATCAGGGACAACAACCTGATAGAACGGTTCCATGCCAGATTCCTGTGCAATCGTGTTGATGTCCTTTCCTGTTTTCGGATCGACAAATATCAAGCAAGGAGTGTACTTGTGAGTGTTGGCAGCAAATGTACGGTCCTCAAAGGTGATAGTAATGTCTTTCTCATCATCAGTGTAAACGCCGACTGGGACTACTGGTTGGCGCATCCCGTCAAGAAAAACAACGTTCCCCGCGCCGACATCACGGTACTCCGTGATAAAATGGGTATGGCCCAGCTGCTGTTGCGGCATCTGGCCATACAGTCCAGAAACTGTAAGATAAAACGGATGTTCCGGACTAAATTCCCAAATATCGTTAGTTGCAATAAGCGACTTGCTGTTTGTCGGACGGGAATATGAAATCGAGTTTCCTATTCTCAAAATGGCCGGATGTTCGCCACGCGGCCTCGGGCCAGTCGGATAAAGACGAATGTTGGTCAATTGACGGTCAGGCGGGGCAACAAGGTGCACCTTGAACACGCATTCCATCGAGTATGCCTTGCATTTAGGATCGTCCGGACGATAGATGCAATAAAATTGGCTTTCACTGCCATCGTCGGCAGGTACGGTACGCCCACCGAGACGCTCCGAGCTATACACGGACGGGACACACGTGTCAACTCGTTTGATACCCAAGGATGACACCAGTGTCCCAAACTCAGAATCCTTTCCGGTATATTTTTTAATCGCTACTTGTGCAGGCATCGGGCTACCAAATTCCTTTTCTCCTGCAGCTTATATGAAAACTACCTTCTGGACATCAAATCGTTAGCCCCCGGAGCCCGTCCTTCCATTACGGCACGGTATATTTCACCCGGAGTCAACCCGTTACCCTTATCGGTGATATGTATGCGCTCATTGGTCTTGACTGCCTTGCGCATACCGGCAAGCTGTGCATTATTTACGACCTTTTCGTAAATACTTCCGTCAATGAGGCCATTCCTGTCCCCATTGGATTCAATGTCCGCACGCTTGTTGATGTCATCCTGTGCGAGCATAGCTTCCAGTTCGCCAAAGTCCATTAAGTCCTGTGCGGCAATGGCACCGAATTCGTTTTCCAGCTGATTGAACCGGGAAGCATTCGGGCCATCCTGGAAACGGTCATACATGACAGCGCCCTGGTAGCGTTCGAACATGTCACGGGTGTTCAGGAAAGCCTCATGTAAAGCTGATGCAACGGACTTATGTAAGAAAATTGCCTCCCCATAAGACGCCACGCCATCCACATACCCTTCTATTACCGGGCCATCGCTTTCCGTGTAAGGAATCTCAATCTCATCCAGGCCGTAGAACACGCCGTTACGCCACACACCGCGCTTGATATGGTTACTGTCCACCCTTTGCTGCCCATGCATGTCAATCATGGTAGGAACATTGTCAGGTATCTGGTCATGGACCTTGATATACATCTTTCCATTGCTGAGGGAAATAAACCCGGCATCGTTCATGGAATCGATTGTAATGTACACATCCTCGTAATGTTCGCCAAGCATGTTCTTCACATAATCTACCGTAGATGTCGAATAGAAAGCATCCTCGATTGCCTGGTACTTTTCAACGAAATCACCAGCAATCAAGGCCTTGGCTGATTTGATGTTGTTTGTCAGCGCAAAATACCTAATCAACTGGGAGCACGCGGAATCATTCAAGGCCTTCCATTCATAGATGTTTCCTCGATCGCCAAGCGTGTTGCCGTTGGCATTCATCTTAAGGTTAATTAGGTCTATGTATTCAACCAGATCATATAGGACAATGTCTTCCGGTGTATGATAATTGACGATACGGTCCGGAGAAACATAATGATGCCCATTGACAATCTTCGCATTCCGATAAGTTGCGGAAGTCTTTAGGACATACGGTTCATTTCCCTCTGGCGCCTTACCGGTAACCATTCCGGCAGCGTCAACGTCCACGTACGCATATTCCTTAATCGGATCGCGCTGCGCAAGTATCGCCTCGCGGAACTTGAAGGCATCCTTGTGGCCAAGTCCCATTGGCAAGAATTCCCAGTCAAACAAGCTCGGATTGACTACAAGACGGCCACACCACACCACGTTGCACGGAACCCCTGCCCTTCCATCGGCGCATATTTCAGTAAACGCCTTGGCCACCTTCACCAAGCGCTTCATATCGTCGCTCTTGTCTTCAATGGGAGTAGTACGGTCAGCCTGATAAATTAAAATTTTCGCGGCCATACCGTAGTTATGCCACGAAAGCATACTGCTTTCTGGACCGCCCATACAAATACTCTTCTGGTCGTCAGCGGAACGCCACGTGTTAATCAATTCGACGCGTCCCGCACCAAACTCATGCGTAAGGATGGACATCAGGAAGGCAACCTTGTCATAAAGTCCAAACCCTTCTCGCATGTCTTCAATCTTGCGCGAGGTCGGCCTAAACACCTTCCATCCATCAAACCGCTGGGTTTCGGGAACATTCGGGAAACCCCCGTTTCCATACCGAACCACTTCAAACAATTTATCCTGCGAGAACGGACCGTATTCAACAAACGCCTGTTTGCGAATTTCTTCGTCATACGGGAGCCCCGGAGCCTTCACATGAACTGTGACCGGAGTCTTATTTTCACTGTCGTTGCGGCTGCGTTCCGGCGGAACCTTCACAGATACAACCACATGCTCTCCGATCAACGTTGGTGGGTCGGCATCTTCCGGTACATGCGCCGACATGTCACCATCAAACACAACCTGCAATGCCGATTTTGCAATATCATCAAACGTCACTTCACCACTGCCTGCATTCCAAACATCTTCAGGCAGAGGTTCATCAAAATTCAGATACCAAACATTTCCAACCCGTTCGATGGTTGCCGGCTTATCAAGCTGAATAGTGTTGCCCGGTGTTTCAGCAATCTGCGGATATTCTCCGTACACATTCAAGTCATAGAACCGAACTTCTGCCCAACGCACGCCATCAAACACCTTGACGGTTTTATGACGGGTACGTCCAAACCATGTACGATACTTTTTCCTCACCTTCCGGTACATCGCAACCGGAACCATGAATCTGGCAGGCAGAGACCAGACGGAGAACGGAATCTTGACATAATCGTCATCGTTTCCATCACCACGGTTAAGCCAGTTGGCAAAATTGAGGTACATGGACCGGTTGGTAAAGACCGATTCATTTACAAACGCCTGATACCAGATTACTTTGTCGATTGAATCCTGCAATGCCGAAATAGCATCAGACGCATCCTCAAGCGCAAGCCATGCCCTGGCCACACGAACCGGATTCATCAGGAACGCACGGGTTACCAACTGACTGCGCATTTCCTTGTATGCGCTCACCATTACCGACGCGGCACGCATTGCATCGTCAATGTCGGTTTCGCTTTCCGGATCGATACCCCATTCCGGTGTAAATGCCGGAACGAAGTTGGCATAGTCAGTAGCACCGGAACTTGAACTAGAGGATGATTCCCAGTCGATTATGTCATAGTTATCCTTCAAGCTCCATGTCATGTATCCCGCGACAACCATACGGCTCAGCCATGACATGATATTCTCTCCTGGATTGAATGGGTGTGCAGCCAGGAATATTTGGACGCCTTCCCTGGAACCACATTTCTTGAAGAGGTTCATCCATCCGCCAATCAACTCGATAAGACGCTTGCATTGTTTTACCCTGGTGTCGGCATCGGCACTACTATCATAACCGCCATCGAATGTATTATCATTTACGTTGATGTCGGCTTCATAATCAAGCACTTGCTTTCCATCCGTCTTAAGAATCCAGTTGTACGCATCTACAATCGCTTCGCGCACTTCCTGGCCGGTCATTGAGACCACTTTCTTGTTCAGAGTATAATCCGACGCCCGATAAAAGCCAGTGCCGCTGGTAACCCAGGCCCTGCCAATAAACGTCGGATTATCCGGTGGAGTCAACGCCACCCAGGAAGCCGGGGCACCCCCAGCATCCGGTTCGTATTTTCCGTTAATCTGAAACACTCTTGGATATGCGGTTATGTATTCCGGCATATTCTGAACATTACCGGTGGCATATTCGCCATTCCCTGTACCGACAGCATTGTAATTTGTCTGGAATGAATTGATTAATGAATCCAGGTCAAATGCCAGTCCGCCATTATTGGACGGATAATGGGTAAATTTTGCATCGAGCTGTGTTATCTTTCTCTTAGTCTTCCTGCTAAGATACCGCCTCATGATACTCAAGGCATCCCTGATTTCATCATACACGTTTTCAAAGTTCTCATAAAACTCGGTTTCAATCTCCTCTCTCGGATAAAACACGCCTTTCACGGCATCTTTCACCGGGGGAATGAGGGCAGTCACGCCATCACCGGACGGTGTCAAGTCATCAACAAGCGGGGATATCTTAGGATTATCCAGGAATGCCGGCAGATGGATCTGATATGCTTCATCAAAACTTGTTCGGTTCTGCATGGAAGTCCTGGTCTTATCGGCATTAGCAACGGCATTCAGATAAGCCTGGTGTTTCACGCGGGCTGCCTGGGGATTCTTCCTGTAATCTGCGTCGGTAGCATCCTCGACACTTTCCGGCAACGGATCAGACATACTCTGGTCATAGTACTTTACATCGACACCGTAATTGTTCTCACCACACCAGTCAGAAATCTGGTTCATTCTTTTCCGGAACAGGTCGTAGCCGATTACAGCGTTATATCGCGCAGCCTTGCTTTCTAATCCCTTCCTAAACGCCTTAAGCGATATCTTGCGCTTGCCGTTAAGGCCAAGCATCATATAAATCGCACGCATCGACTCGGACAAATTCGCAGCTGGCATTGAATGATGTGAAATCACGTTCTGGTTGACCAGTGTCGGATTCAGCAAGCCGGATGCCAAACGAGCAATCACGTCATCACCGCCAATACCGGTAATAAACTCATAACGCGGTGCGACATACGCCCGGGCGTAAGAGTAATTGACTGAAGGAATGGACGTACCATCATGCAACGGTGTATATGTTATGACAGCGCCCCCATTGCTGGAATCAAGAGTCAAGGAATTCTCCCGCTCCTTGCCCGGATTCCACAGGCTGGCCACATTCGCCTCAACCAAATCAGCCATCGGGTGCATGAGTGCGACACAATGGACTGTGGTGGAACTACCCTCTTCGATCGTAATCTTCAACCTGTCGTTAATTCCGACCGAAACATACGACCCAAAATTCGGATCATTCGACAGGATAATGCCGGTTATGAAATATACGACATTGTTGGTGACATATTCGTTCGGATTTCCCTGGGGATTCTCAATTTGTACACCGCTCAGGTCGATATTGGCTTCGGCCTTAACGTCCATGTCAGCATAGTATTTTTCAAAATCGTACATAGGGAATCCCGTCTATTTTCCATAAAACTACATCGGTCTGCAGTTTATATGATTTGGGACCGTTAAACGAATGCGCGAACCTTCTTGGTTTCGTCGTATTCGAGTTCCTTCGGCCACCCGACAGCCTCGAAAAGACGGCCAAGTATCTGGGCGACAGAGACATGCCACTGTTCTTCCCAGTCGGCATGGAAGAGTTGCAGGAGGCGTTCCGGACACTTCTCACCGCTATAACAGATGATTGAGACACCATAGCGGTCATCGGCCTTCTTGATGAACTTCATCTTGTCACCGGCATAGATAGGCTCGTACGGCTCCTGGGTAAGAACGGGGTCATTCTCAATCAGGTAGTTCCACACAGAAGCGGCCCTGCGGCGCCAGTCGATATCCTTGATTTCGGAACGCGGCATCGTTATCATCTTCAAGTACGGGAGGGGTTCTTCCTTCATACCGGAAGGGCATGCAATGTAGGAGTAGTTGCCGGCATTGACGGCCTCGAAGAATTCCTTCTTCATGACAAGCAGCCTACGGCGCACCTCGTCCCTGTCCATGGTTTTCAGCATCAGCTTCACCATGTCGAGCATACGCTCCCTACTGAACAAGGTGGTAGAACTACGCACAATTTCAAGACCGGTAATAGCAAAATGCGGTTCGAGTTCAAGCGTACCCGGTACCCACTTACCATCTTCGCCTTTATGTCCAAGGTCGAGGTACACGATATCTTCGTTGGATTCAGCTTCGCAGATGTACTTCTTTTTCGCAGTAACGATTGCCTTGTAAATGCACTTTTCACGCTTCAAGAACAATTCGTTGGTCAGGTAGTTCCATTTCTTCGCATACGCAAGCATGTACTCATCCAGCTTCTCTTCAAGCATGGCAGCATCCATAATGCGACAGAAATCCGTGAGGCGGAAACGGTTATAAATCACGCGATAGCGCTTACCCATGACGATACCATCATGGAACATAATCTGCACCTTCGTAAGGCCAGTCTTCTTGTCCACTGAACGGTTCTCCGGGTCATGCCAGACATCATGCAGATACTGGTTGCAAGCCGCGTTGAACAATTTCTTGGATTCAAGAATATGATCATTGTCGAAACCCTGGCGGAAGATTTCCTTGTGGCCATCAAATACGATAACCTCAACACCGGAGCCAGCCTTGGCACCGAATTCCTTGAAAATATCACCAATCTTGCAGTAGAACGAGTCAGTATCACCATGTGACATGCGGCGATAAAGAATCTGGCCATCCTCGTCCTTCGTAGTTCCAAGGAACGAAGGATCAATAGTCGGCTTGTAACCAAAGGCATCATAGAACCGCTGGTCGTTGACAAGTTCTTCATTGAGATACTTGGCGAGTTGAGCAATAGTAAACTTGATGAGCCGTTGACCGTAACCGGTAATAGAAGCGGCATTATCGACATCATAGAACGGGAAGAAGTTGGAACCAAGAAGACCATACAGAGAGTTGCCAAGGACCTTATAGACCTTTTGCATCATATCGTATATGTCCTTCATTTCCATGTCGCCAGCCTTTTCAGCGGCTTTCTTCTTGTTTTTCAGCTTCGCACGACCGTCAAACAACTTTCTCGTAACCTGAGGAACAATGCCTTCCTTGTCACGACGGAAATATACCTTGTACTGACCATTATGTGTCCACGGACTCTCGATGAGCTTGTCCTTCTCTTCCGGAGTAAGCACGTAATCAATCGGCTTGATGACCTTGGTTTCCGGCGAGGTGTTGAAGGTCATCATAATGGACGGATACAGGGAACGATAGTCATAAGAAACCAAGAATTCATAATATCCAGGAATGGAATACACGAATGCACCCGGGTATTCTTCCTTATTCTTGGCTTGCATCGGAGGGAACACAAGATGCTGTTCGTGAAGCATGTTCATCACGAACCCAACCAGCATCTTCTTGGATTCAAATACTGAAGAGAATGGCACGCGGGCTTCCGAAGCAGCCATGACGGCAAGCTGGAACATGCGCACCTTCAACTCAATCTTTTTCAGCAGTCTAACGTCCTGGAAGTTATACAGGATGAACTCATCCCAGTAGTTCTTCCATGACTTGTAGCCATCGGGCAATGGAGCCTTGTGCTCACCGACAACAAGGCCACCAATGTAGTCAAGTTTGTACGACGGTTCTTCCGAAAAAGTGTACTTGCGGTAGAGAGCAAGGAAGTCAATAACTTCCGTACCGGCAATCTGCAGGTTGCCCTCGCGGTCAAAGTAGGCCTTCTGGAACTGGCCCGGGAGCCTGGACATGAGCTTCAAGTCCACCTTCAACTTGGCGGCACGGTTCACCATGTAAGTGGTATCGTACGAGAAGTTCCATCCCGACAGAATATCGACCTGGTTACGTCCAATCTCCGAGAAAAGTTTTTCAAGGAGTTCCTTTTCCGTATAACATAGGACATAATGGCCATTTTCCTTAGCCATTTCCTCCTTGACGTAATCAGATACATCACGTCCAAGACCATACGTCACATAATGGTCAGTCTTGGAAAAATAGACCGTAACACAGTTAATCGGATATTCGGCACGGTGGGCAGCAGGAAAGCGACCCACCGTCTCCACTTCAATATCGAGGAAGCATAGATTGATTTTCTTCATGTCAGGCTTCAACATGCCTGACTTTGCATAATGCTTCTGTAGGAAACGAGCCCTTGGGTCAATATCAATTTCGGAAAGGTGGTTATTCGGACCCATGGTACGCTTTCGTATGTCCTGTTCCACCTTGGATTTACATGTGACCGAGTACATCTCCCTGCCATAGATATCCTTCATCCCGCAGGGAATCGAGTTGTACTCGCCTCGATTAGGCGTATAGAATGTATTGGAAATTACCTTGGTTTCCAGCTTTCCAGTATCGTACCAAAGAAATAACTGGTCGGTATCCCTATCATGATAAATTGCAGTCCACATCGGATGGACTTCTTGGGAGTCTGCAACCTTATTATTTTCTAACACCAATGACATTTCGTTTGGAAATATAGCAAAAAATCCACCCAATGGGTGGATTTTCACATTTTTTCTTTCAGCGACTAGGTAAGCGAAATGCCTTCCCTGTTCTTAAGCTGGTTTCGAGTTGGCATCGGGCCGTCAACACCATTATTGAAGGCACTGTCAGCATCCTGAGCCTTGCGCTTGACCAAATGGATCATGCGGTTGGCAACTTCCTGCGGAGTCTTGCCTGCATTGAGTTCATCACAGATTTCACCAAGGTCGAGACCCTTTGCGTGCTGCGGGCCAATTTTCTTGGCGACAGCATCATAAACCTTCTGAGCGGTTTCCTGAACAGATTCCATCATGGCAGCAGATTCGTTAACCGAAATGCCTTCCCTGTTCTTAAGCTGGTTTCGAGTTGGCATCGGGCCGTCAACACCATTATTGAAGGCACTGTCAGCATCCTGAGCCTTGCGCTTGACCAAATGGATCATGCGGTTGGCAACTTCCTGCGGAGTCTTGCCTGCATTGAGTTCATCACAGATTTCACCAAGGTCGAGACCCTTTGCGTGCTGCGGGCCAATTTTCTTGGCAACGGCATCATAAACCTTCTGAGCGGTTTCCTGAACAGATTCCATCATGGCAGCAGATTCGAACTGAGCCTTGAAAACCTTTTCAGCTTCGGCAAGAACAAGATCAGCAGCACGACGAGAAGCTTCGTCAACTACAAGGCTTTCGATGAAAGTCTTGAACTTCTTCTGCTTCTTGGCCGTTTCGGCAAAGTGCTTTTCCTTGTCAGCAGCAGAACGGTTTGCTGCAGCAGCAGACTTGGCCTTGCTGTCGAAGTTCTTGACCTGAGGTGCCGGTTTAGCCTTGTCTCCATCAGATTCCTGCTTGGATTCAACCACCTGGCCCTTCTTCTTGGACAGTTCAACATTGGTGATTTCAGTCACCTGACCGCCCTTCTTCTTTTCTTCGACAGTGTCATTCTTGGTGATTGGCTTGGCAGAACCCGTGTTGGCAGTCTTAGCCTTATTGACCTTCTTGCTGTCACTGGTCCATTTGCTGAAGTCAACCTTCACGTCATCAAAGACAGCCATCGATTCAACGATGGGTTTTGCACCACGACGAACCGCTGTGTACTGGCTTTCATTGATGGGTTCCTGGGAAATCCTTTCGATTTCCTTCATGATTTCTACATCTTGGTCTATAGAGTATCCCATGTTAAATCCTTTTGGACATTTTTCTTATGCTGAAAGTTTATAGTACAACGAAAAAATATTTATAGTCCAATTGCGTTATAAATCTATATCCGACATCAAAAAGGCATCAATTATGGAACTTAACGTCCCCACATCAGGTTCAGTAAGTCATGAATCCCCCGCAGTTACCCAACTCCACGACGACACTAAGGTACCTATCAGCGAAATCAAGGCAAAGTTGCATGACAAGATTATGGAACTCAACCAGAAACGCCTGAAAACACCATCCGAAGTCCCGTTTGGGAACACAACTGCCGACATGAAGGAACAGAGCTACAAGGAAGTGGAAGACGAACTGCTTCATCCGGAAGAAAACCAGACCGAACAGGATGAAGAATTCAAAAATTTCTTTGGCGACAGCTATCCGGGTTCAGAAGCATTTGCAGCCCCAGATGATGATAACGAAATGCTTGGTGGTAGTGGTGATTTTGATGGCGGTGACTTCGGTGGCGGAATAGACAACAACGCCATGGGTTTCAGCGATGAAGACATGAGCTCCCTTAACGATACCGCCAATAACGCATTTGACGATTTCACCGCGGAAGATGGTGCAGAAACGGCAAGTGACGTGAACAACATCTCGGCGGAAGAACCCGGTGGTGAGGAAGTCGGAACCGATACAGCAACCGACAATGCGGATGAAACACCAGTCGATACGGATGAAACACCCGTCGAAGAACCGGCATAAGAATAAAAAATAAGCGGTGCAAATACACCGCTTATCCCATCTATTGGCACATAATCGTTGCATTTGCAACGATTATTTTATTTTCCAAGATAATACACCTTTCTAGCAAACAGCTGGTTGCTGAAACAAAGCATCATTTTGTCATCCGGGCCCAACTTCAATAGCAGATTCTTGCAGTTGCAGTTGCGGATCATAATCGTAATGATATCCATCGACAGTTCAACCGACTTTTCCAGATCGAACATATGGACTTCGCCCATGGTCACAGTTGCACCATAGCGGCCTTCCACCTTGAACTCGATAGAAACATGCCCTTCATCCACCGGGGTAATCTTGACAATGGCACTCGGGTTCTTGTAGTTCACTCGATAAATCGTGTCAATGGTAGCAATCATCGCGGCGGTATCAAACTTCATGTAGTCGGTCATCCCTTCGGATGACATTGCTGGAAATTCCGGTTCCTTGTAGGAATAATCAATGCGCATGACTTCACCGGCAATGCGAAGACGCTTATTCTTGTAGTCAAGATTAAGGGTACATTCCTGGGAAACTTCAAGCATCGGGATGATACGGAAAAGGTCGCATGGAATCCTAATTGCGAAATCCGGAAGGCCCTTGTTCACTTCGACACCGTCATGCCCAGAAAGTGAAGCAACGACAGTGGCGAGAACAACCTTGTCCTTGCCGGAGCGGTAAGAAAGCAACCCTTCGTGACGGTGAATTTCCATCCATTCAAAGTCAAACGAGCTGTCCGTCACGATGGAGAATGAACCCTGTTCAATCTTGATTGTTTCATCAATGCTGTCCCCCATATCGTCATATTCGAACGACTCAACGGGCTCACAGTAGCATTCAAGTTCAAACCCTTCAAAGTCTTCATTGAAGGACGACGCTACATAAAGGCGCCCGCCATCCACCCAAAGGGTGACATTGTTTTCCTGGGAAACTTCTCGGCATAGTTCGCAGAAATCATGCAAATTGACCCAGGCATCACAATCAAGGAGTTCGGACTTCAATGTGGAGTCCGTGTTTACATAGACACCATGTTCAGTCTGAACATGCAAAATCACAATGCCATCAGAGTCCTTGTCGGTCCAGACGTGAGCCCTCATGTTGTCATCCCTGGTCGATGAATACAGGAACGAAATCGCGGAACGGAACCTAGTGGCGGTATTAAACATTACAAGAGATGGAGTTTTTTCTGACATACTTAACCTCATTCGAAAACTACATCAAAAAAGGCGCCCCAATGGGACGCCTCTTTTTACTCAGGAGGAATAGATTAATAAATATTGTCCAGAGCGGCAAGGTCGAAGTCTACGTTGTCGTTTCCGTCGTCACCCTCGCCTTCCTTCATTTCGGTTCCCGGTTCGCCAAACAAGTTATTAGCCCTGTCCATCATGTCACCGGTATCGCCAGTGCCACCATTCGGATCGCCAATCTGGGCATTCGGGTCAAAGCCAACACCAGTACCGGTCGGGTCATCGCCCGGCATGCGCATAGCGGCTGTCTGAGCATCGACATCGTTGATGCTCGTGCCGTCTTCGTTGTAAACCTCGGGGAACCATGTGCCAAGACGCTGGTCGAAGGTCTTGGGGTCAATACCGTCTTCAAGAGCCTTGGCCATCTTGACAAGGCCATCCTTGTTAAGAGGCTGACTGCCCAATGCAGCATACTTCGGGAACTTAAGGAACGTAGGAACTGCAACCACACGCGGCTGAGCCAACGTACCGGCCCAACCATTGGCAATTTCATCCTCGTCCGGCTGAACACCCGAGCTGTCATCCTTCAAGCCCTTGGTATACGCATTCGCAATAATCTTGTTAAGCGTATCAACAGCCTTCTGAGACAGACCGGCACCGTCATCGCCCACGCCAGGGTCACAGAACGTGGTAAATTCCATGGTCTCCTTAGCACCTTCGGCTGTACCACCGGCATTGGCATTCACATCACCGGCGCTCATGCCACCACCGGCATTAGGATCCATTCCAGCACCACCGTCAGCACCACCGGCACCACCATCCGCAGGCGCAGCAAAGTCATCTGCCGTGAAATCGCCTTCAGCTTCAAGCGTAATCTTGTTGCACATGCCTAGAAGGGCATTAAGCTGCCAGTCCACGGATTCCTGTCGAACCAGCGCACTTGGACCCATTTCAGCCGTATTCAGGTTGTCAAAATCAACATCGCCGAAGTTGTCGTTTCCGGCAAACCCAGTAACAGAGCCAACACCGCCAGTCATCTGGTCAAAGTTGTCGGCACGGTCACCATTCTTCACGAGGTCGATTGCCAAGCGTTTGATTACCAAGTCAAGGCGGCCTTTCAGTTCATCAGAATCCGCCGGTAACACACGCTGTGTAGTATTGCCGGTATTCTTGTCATCGAGAATGATAGTAACTTCGCCTTCATCGTTTGGTGCCATCATCTGCAATTGAATCTCATGGCCAAGGCACTGCATCTTGCCGGAAGTCACCTGCTGGTCCATGACCGGCAAGTCAATCTTGCACGTCATGCCATTAGCTTCATTCAACGAACGGAGCCTGGACTCGGTCATGACCTTGATTCCAAGGTCCTTCAAGTTCAGGTAATTCTTGTTGAGTGTAAGCGGATCGTTGTCGTATCTACGATGGTCCCACTTCGCCTTGGTCTGGTCGCCAACAGGCTTCGGGACATTCTTCGTGATGGTATCAATAAGTTCTTTCTTAGCCGGAACGACCGGGCCGCTCTGGGTCTTGACATAGCTCATCTTACCCATATTGCCCAATTTTTCCAGGAGTTCCTGACGAGATATAGTAATCGGCACGATTGACCTCTAAAAAATTCTTCTTTGGGAGAAGTTTATAAGGTCAACCGCAACTATTCACGCTCCCGCACCAGCCGTTCAAGCCATTCAATATCACCGGCATCCGCCTGATGGTCCACCGTCGTACAAGTGTAATAATGGTTATCCACTTCACCGGATCGTGTTCTGGCGGTCACGAGCATGTATTTATGTGGACTATCGCGGTAGGAAAATACCTTGATGGTTATAATTTCATTGTCCACCCAGCACGTCTCATCGGAACCCCATACCGGCATATACAGGACAATGGACTTCACGATGTCGATTTCCGGCTTAATGTGTGAGGCCTTCAATGGGCGACCCATCTTGTTGCATTTGCTGAAATACTCGATTATCCAATCCTTGACTACCGGATCAATCGCAGGCCACTTTGCTGCTGTTTTCATGATTATGCCTCCTTAATCAACAAGTTCTTCTGCATTTTCCTCTGCGCCGGAGCATTCCACAATCATCGCATAGATGCCAATGGGGTACTGCTGGTCAAGACCCTGCAAGTTGGCAAACGACTTCAATGCGATGGAGTCGAAGTCAGCAGCCACGTAGCGGATTTCCATGTCATATTCTTCACAGCCCAGACCTTTAAGTACCGTAAAGATGGATGCAGGAATCTTACGGTATCTCTGCTTGGAGGATTGCCCATAAGCAACCTCGATAGCCTTGCTGTCGCCCGGAAGAGTCATCGTGTAGTCAACCTTGCTAGTAATCTGCTGCCCAACACGGCCCTTGAAATAGAACTTGACTTCGCCCTTCGGAGTCACATTCACGCTAAAGAACTGGCACCCGGGAACAAGTTTCAGCTTCTGGACATACTTTTCCAAATCCTTCTTGTTCAGCTTGATGGTGGCCAAAAGGCTCATCGGGTCAGCTTCGCGGGAAGCTGGAATCTTCGTGTCGTCTTCATTAAAGAACGACGGTTCCGCAGTAAGACTACGGGCAGTTTCAGAACCGTTGGCAAAGCGGATAAACTCATAAATATGGCCAGCAATGGTTTCTTCATTGTCAACTACGATACTGCCAGTTTCCGGGTAGCCAATAAGTTCAGCAAACCGGATGAACTCGATAAACGATGACGAATTGATTTCCAGTCCGTCAAACGAAAAATCGGTGGGACCCGCGCTGATATGGATAAAGCTGTTCTCATTGTGTATGTTCAGGCAAGACTTGTCGCCGTCATGGAAAAACTTGACAGTCTTAGCCTTGGTCACCAAGCACACCTGCTTGATTACATTGAAGAACGGCCTACTAAATCTTATTTCTTGCATATCTCTTTCCTGCGGTTAAACGCTATGGCTTGCTCGGTAGCCGCCACGTAGCTGATGATTCTATCCTCAATCTCGTGCCATTTCGGACTATCATAGGACACCATGTAGTCACCTGAACACGAAGAACTGACCGGCACCTGCATCATTCCGAGCCGATATCTTCTACAAACCGCCGAGATAATCGGGCCCATAGCGCTGCGGCATTCGCCCAGTACATTAAAATAGTGAATTTCTTTAAGTTTGTCAAGCATTTCGCCCCGGACGGCAACAAATGGACCGTCAAGTACTTCAACCGGGTTCATCCCGTTAACCCTTACCGACCCAAGCACCATCTCGTTGCTTGCCGGGTTCAACCGGTACTTCTGGTAAAATCCGTAAGTGCGGGTGCATTTCGTCCATGTACCGTCAAACTGAGTAAACTCATATCCAAACGGAGCGACTGCCATTACTTCGCTAGGGACCTGCCGCAAAGTTTCATAAAGGTTGATATCGTTTATGAATGATGTTCCCGGGACAATTATTATCCACTCCGGCAACATCTTCACCTTGCGCATGATTGAATTTTCTATGCCCCGGCGTATCAATCGGGTGGATGAATTCGGGGTAACCCGTCGCCTAAGCCTGAAATCATGGTCACGGACAAATACCGCCAGGTCATATTTACCCAGTGACCTGTCCTTGTATATGTTGCAGCCGGCATTTGTGTAGACAAGGGAAATTATTTCCCTGTTCTCCGAGTATTTCAGCACATTGTCGCGACGAAGAAGCAATTCCTTGGTCGGCTTGAACCCAAGCTCTACACGGATAGCTTCCTTTTCACGCTGCCTGTCGTTCTTGGCATTGACCACTTCACGCGCATGCTGCTCCTTGGCAAATTCCCTTTCAGAATACGCATTGTCCAACGCATATTCAATCGCCTCAACGGCAGCATGTGTTATGACAGTCTTTGGCTTGGGAGTGGTAAAGCGTTTCGGTTCCGGGTTCTTAATCGTCTTGCCTATACGGATGTTCGGATAATATTCGACACCCGATGCAATAATTTCCTCGACAGCCTTCTTGTCCCACCCGCATATCTTCTTGAAGGCATCCTTCTTTTCCACAGGATCGCCATACTTGTCCACCAGCGGACATTTGCCACGAAGACAGTTATCAATCCACGCCTGACTTTTACCAAAGATATACTCGACATTCCTGGAGTTGTAATAAGGCTGCTTGCCGCTACCGTAACAGCGTCCCTGCCAGCACTTGTTAATCAGCGCATCCAGCTTCGCCTTGCTGATACCCCACTTCACCTTGCCATTTGCGGCAGTGTACTGCTCACACTTGATGAGCTTTCCGCGAACGGCATTCCTTGCTTCCGGAACCGCACCACAGTATATTTCGGCAATGCTGCGGGACATGTATTCCGGGATGGGGTTTCTTCTAAACTTGTGGCCGTTATCTACCCTAGCCTGAGAAAACTTGATTAGCGTTTCCTGCGAAACCTTGCGGATTTCATACTTCTTGCGCGGTTCAGCCTCAATACGCTTGCGCTTGAGCATGAACTTCATGTTGCTCATCTTGAATCCAAACAGAAGCGCGGCATCAGTAAAGACCAGCGGCTCCCTGATGTATTTCAGTAGATATAGACGATCGAATGTGCGAAGAAATTCATCGGCATCCTGACGGTAGACACGCTTCTTTCCATTTGCGTTTAGGTGAACCTTGATGTCGCCAGCCCGAACATGCTTCACGTATTTTGCAGGGCTATGGATATTCAGGTACACCATGGCCTCTTCCTGCGTCATCTCATACAGCGGATGGTCAGTGGATGCAGGCATCAGCCGATACCGCATGATTCGATGCTTGATTACCGAAGTCTTGTAAATCTTGTTGCCATGTTCGTCCAGGCGAAACGGGACCATTTCGCACAGCTTAATCTTCCGGACGTATTCGACATCCTTCTTGATGTAGGATGCAACCCACTTCTCGTCTACAAATTCCGGTTCAGGTTCATTCAGTTTCTTGATAAGTCGGTCAAGCATTAGAAGTAAACCTCCGGTGTTACGGCAAGCTGCCGTCTGGCATTGGCTTCCTTACGGCGCTGCATGTCCTTTTTGTACTTTTCCTTGGCGACATTTCCATATTTCAGCATGAACAATATGTCGGAGCCACCTGGCTGACGGGTACGCGCATCTATATATTCCTGCCGGACATACCCATCCGAATCAAGCGGCATGTTGGTACCGTGTAGCACTTCGGCGTTGACATCCTTTTCATTGATACCTTCCCAGTCAAACCACTTATACCCTAAATGGCATGATGCGGTTCGACCCTTGCGGCCAGCCTCGTCATTGTCCCATATGAACACGCAGTTTTCCTTGTTCTGGGCAATCTTAGGGTTGTCCATCAGAATTTCCTGCATGTGTTCGACACCACCGATACCGATTGCATTCGGAATGAAAGTGGAGTCAATCGACCCTTCCAGAATGTAGAACGGACGGTCAAACCGGATAAAGTCAATATTGTAAGCCTCGCGGTGTACGCCCTTCCAGTTCAAATATCGGGTAGGGTTGTTCGGATCAATGGCGCGGGCATCAAACTGTGTCCATTTGCCACCAAAATGGTAAAACGGTATAATGATACGGTTCTTATACTCGTTACCGACCGGTCTTCCGGTATTCGGGTTTATAATCAGGTTTCCGTTTTCGTCCCTATGGAGAAACTGGTTCCCTTCCTGGCAAACGTACCACTTCTCGAATACTTCGGGGCGAATCTTTCTTTTCTTGCATTCAGCCAGGCCTGCCTGTGCCAGCGGGTGATTTGCCGTAATGGGAAGGAGCTCGCCATCCACGAACGGCAATTCCGGAGAAAGTTCCACTCGGTCTTCTTTCGGCTTCTCCTTTCGCGTACCTTCATGCCCCATTTCACCAAATGCGGCATATATTAGCCTTTTGTAAGCTTCGCGGTCAGTCTGCTTCAAATAATAGGCAAACGGCATAGAACAGGGACACTTGAAGCAGATATACTTCCACGTGTCCTTATAAATCCAGGCCTTCCGCTTGTTTGGAAAACGCATGTCACCACAGTTCGGACACACGAACTCATAATGGTCAGAACGTTCTTTCAGGTTCTGGGTCCCGTAAAGTTCATGAATGAACTGATCATACACCGCAGCGGGTATTTCTGAATAATCAACAGCCATTAAATAAACACTCAATGAAAAACGGCACCGTCAATGACGATGCCGTTTCGAACTAGACAATTGCTAGAAAGGTAAATCCGCGTCGTCATCAACCTGGATGGTCGTGGCCGCAGGTGCACCACCAACCGGAGCGTTACCGAATGGAGTCGGCTGCGGTGCAGGAGCTGCAGGCGGGGTATATGCCGCCGGCTGAGCCGGAGCTGCGCCCGGAACACCAAACTGCGGGGCTGCCTGCGGAGTCGGAGCACCAAAGTTGGCCTGCGGAGCTGCTGCCGGGGCTGCAAATGCACTCTGCTGAACAGGTGCTGCTGCCGGAGCCGCAAACTGCGGTGTCGGAGCTGCAAACTGCGGTGTTGCCTGAGGAGCTGCAAATGCACTCTGCTGAACAGGTGCTACACCCGGTGCCGCAAATGCGCTCGGCTGTGCAGGAGCTGCTGCCGGATTCACGTATGCGCTCTGCTGAGGCTGAGGCTGTGCATAGTTCGGTGCAGACGGGTTATTGAAGAATGCACCGGCATTACCGACAGTAGTCTTCGGCTGAGGCGGAACATAGGCACTCGGCGTAGCAGCCGGCATAGTGCCACCCTGGGCCGGCTGAGCAAACTGCTGACCAAACGGGGCAGGCTGTTGATAAGCCGGATAGCCGTTAGCTGCAATGTTGTTATTGTTGTCCACGGCCTGTGCAGGAGCGCCATCGTAGGCAGCATAGAAGCTGCGGGTAATACCTTCCAATTCTTCGGAAGACTTCGGCTGAAGTTCGTACTTGGAAAGGTCATGGCACTGGTTGAGGTACTGCATGATGCCTTCATCATTGTTGGCAAGCGGAGTTGGCATCGGATCGAATTCGGAAGCCTCCCACACGGCAGCACCCTTATGAGTACCCCATGCCTTGGTGGTGTCCCACGTGCCCTTCAAGTGGAACACTGCACCGGTGAGGACATTCCAAGGGACACCGACATACTTAACCGTACTGGTGTACTGCTGCTTGGCCTGGCCATTCTTGTTGACATTGCGTTCCGGCAATGCAGCCATGACCTTGTCCCACTGCTTTGTCTTGGCGTGCCAAATCTTAATCTGGCCGTTGTTTTCCGGGTGAACGAAGTCATTGATAACGAGAACGTTCACATAGATGTCATCAACGGAGAGGTTGCCGGAAATACCGGAATCCTTGGCTGCCTGTTCACCATAAGTGTTCTTGATTTTGTAGTAACGGTCCCACGTTTCCTTGCAGAGCGGGCAATAAGCCTTGCCATACTTTGCGTTCGGGTCGGGAATGTTTCCGCGACAGATGATCGGGCCTTCGCCCCAACGCTGACCATCGCGCTTCTTAAGATAATGCTTTTTGCAATTGACGTGAGGCCAAAGATTGTTCTGGACACCTGCAAGCCCTCTCGGGAGGATGCGGATGATGGCTTCAACGCTTTCGTGCTGTGCGTCGCACTGGAGTTGCCATTCGTTCGGGTCTGCGGGAGCGCCTTGTCCTGCCGGAGTTTCCGGAACGCCACCCATGCCTGCGAACATGGAATTAAACTGAGGAGCGGCACCTGGCTGAGTGAACTGAGGCTGAGCAAACTGCTGCTGCCCGCCAATGCCGAATTGATTCTGCTGAGGAATATTTTGATCCATAAGTTATCCTTATTTCTAGTTCTTGATGCTAAATTGCTGCTAGTATCTGCTAATATCTTCTATCCACAGTTTATAAGTAGGAGCACTTTTCGCACCCATCATAAAATGTAGCAAAAAGAAAGGCGGTTTGTAGACCGCCTGATGAAATTTTTCGCATGTAAATATATTTTTACTTTGCTTCCGGCTTCTGATACGCAATCCTGGCGTTTACCTCGGCATCATTGACCGCAGCAGTAACGATTTCTTCCATGTTATCCGGGAGGACAAAGTCTTCACCGTATTCCTCCTCGAACGCCATGGCGCATTCCTTCATGACATCCTCGAATTCCCAGCCAATGCACTTGGCCGCGACATTCTGGATAATGGCCAAGTCGATAACCTTCTTAGCCTCGTCATCCAAGTCGGATGTCTGGGAATCGTCCACATTCGGATTATAGGTTTCCGGGATGTACTTATTGCCGTTTTCATCGGTAACAAACATATCCTTGGTTTCCTGGTCGGTAAGCTCATGCGCCTCGGTGACAACATCGGCATCAGTCTCGTACTCGGGCGCACGGGCGATGTAGCTCTTGCCGAGCATCGGGTTGTCACGTTCCTCGCGCAACTTTGCGAGCCACTTTTCTCTATAAACCGTCGGGAGGTTCTGATGGCTGCCGTACACGCCATCCTGTGCATTAAGGAGCATCAAGCTGGTACTCTTGATTTCCTTGTTGCGTTCTTCAGCCTCGCGTTCCAGGGTTTCCTGGATTTCCTTCACTACGGCGCCATGTCCTGGAAAGTGATACTTACTCATCCTCGTCATCCTCCGCCACCATGTCCATCATGGCGTTAAATTTTGCATCCTCGTCATCATCGGGATCAATCTGCGGCTGGGGTCTAGGAATGTCAAAATTCAGCTCGCCCTTCTTCACCTGTTCATTGACCCGCTCAAGCTCCTCGACAGAAATCTCAATCCCCTGTTCAGCGGCAATCATGAGCTTGATGTCGTTATCTACAAGCGGGCCAAGCTTTGTAGACTCGACCACGCTCTCAATCGCGCACAGGATTGTGAGCATGGTGACGCCATATTCCTTGTACCGGTCATAAACGACATGGATTGCTTCGTTCAGCTTTGCCCTGCCTTTCTTGAGGTACGATTCCGGCATTGTAAGGACAATGGCCATGTCGCCATCATATCTCGGCGGGGAGCTTAAAAATTTGTTGATTTCACTGACAAGAAGCTCGGTTTCAGCTTCCTTGCTCAAGTTTACCGCGCTAGACGGGTCATTAGAATCAGTGTTCAGATGGAGCATAATGTTTCCTATTTATTACCTACGAGAAACTACTCCATTTGAGCACTATTTAGCGGTCCTTTTTGGCTTTCGGCGTTTTGCAGCGGCCTCCTGGTCAAACATCATGTCCGAACGGAGCGCCAGGTCGTAATCAAGAAGGCACCTGGTCTTCTTTTTCTTTCCGGACAACGGCTTGGAGGTATAGCGCATGAGCGCGAGGGTATCCGGTTCCAATGACTCAGGTCCAAGTACGTCAAACTTGATATGATTTCGCAAGATTTCGCACATCCAGAACGCATCACAGAAGTCGGAATGTGGACTCTCGAACTGCGCCAATGTATCAAAGTATGGATAGTAGAACTGTGGATAGATTTCCTTCACCGCCTGGCACATTGCCGGCTTTTTCGCACCGCCGTTACCGGTGGCAAAATGCTTAATCTGCGGAATGCCGTAAGTAATGATGCCCTTGCCCTGCATGAAGAAATGGTATCGGACACCTCCGCAGAACTCGCCAATCTGGAAAATCGCGTTGCTTCCCTGCCGTTCGGCTTCTTCATAGGCATAGTCCTCGAAGGAAATGTACTTCACGTCCTCCATATCCTTGTTGAGCAAGGTATAGGCGCGTTCCATCCTGGCCATCATCGGGAGCTTTGTGTAATCTGTACCGAGGGCGTAGATATGAACATGCTCCTCGTCATGAAGATAGCACAACTTGGAGCTGTATCCATAATAATCGACTGATTTGATGTCAAGCGTAGCGTCGTCAAGGTCCATTATGACCTTGCCCGACGAATTCATTGATGGGTCTATTCCGGCAATCTTCATACCGGAAAACTAAATCATACTGGCAACCCGTTCACCCGGCCTTGAAGGCAACTGCTCCTGCGGGGCGGACTGCTGTGCCTTTGGTGGCGGTGGAGGCGCAGCTCCGCGTTTTGGAGGGCGCGGACCGCGTGACATCATCTGGTTGGCCATGACCGCATCCGATTCAGTACGAAGTTCCTGATAATGGGTGAGTTCTTCTTGCGTCGCATCAAACCACTTCATCCGCATGAAGTCGCAACGGGTTTGGAAAATGTCGGAATTTCTACCAAAACGGTTCTTCAAGAACTCATGGTAGAACATGCCGCATTCACGCAACACGGAGTCGGACTTGATTGAAATCATCACGTCAGCCGTTTCCGTATAGCCAGAAGAACCCTGCACAGCTTCGATACCCGCATCGAGTGAATTATATCCCAATCGGTTGAACTGCACTGCGGAAATACCGGCGATATTGCGTTCAATGAGAAAATCTCGTATCTGTTCCGCCTTGGCAACACCGTCAAGATACATGCTACGCTGTTCGGCTGCAGAAAGACCTGGCTTCATGATGCCGATGTAGTCAATCACCAGAAGATCAAGCTTGCCATAGGTAGCTTCGAACTGATCAACGTACATTTCGATATCGGCAGGCGTAGTCGTCGTCTTCAAGCGCTTCACTTGCAGGTTGCCATGAACGCCATCGCCCTGGTTTGCGCGAAGCTTCGCATCAATCTTCGCCCGGCATTCTTCCTCGGTCATCTGCAGGATTTCCGGCATGGTCACATCGCATAGGTTAGCGGCCAATCGCTGCCATAGATAGTCTTCGGCAAGTTCGAGGGAAATGTAGAGAACGTTATACCCACAAGAATACGCAAATACACCTTCATTGCCAAGGATAAGACTCTTACCGACGTTCGGCTGGCCAACATATAGGGTAAGTGTCTTGCGATAATAACCGCCACACCTGATGGTACCATCGGCTTGAATGATGCCGGTCTTGGCGCGAATTTCGTTGATTGCGGAAGGAATACATTCCTTGCGTTCCTTCAACAGTGCCAGTGCCGTCCCGATGTCGGAATAAACGTTGAGACCAAGGTTGGTATGGAGGGAGAAGTTTACAGCTTCTTTAAGCTTGGGGAGGAGACCGTTGATGCCATCAACATGTCTGTCATGGACGTTTTCAGCGGCATTTATGAGGATATTCTCCGTCATTCGTTCACGGAAATATCCTTCCAGAATCTCGATAAGGTAATCTTGCCGAACACCGACCATCGGTGTGTTGCAGATGTATCCGAGTTTTTGAACCAACTGTTCAGAGAAACCGGTCGAGCCCATGCCCAATATAAGTTCCTGGGCGCTAGGACTGCGTTTATGTTTCTTGTCGAACTTGTTGATTACTTTGACAAGTGCCTGGTTAACCGGATCCAAGAACATGCTAGTGTTCAGATACGGCCTAAGCTTAGGGCCAATCACATTGTCATTGAAGAAGGTTCTGAGAATTAAGTCTTCCCTGCTCAGCTGTATTACAGGGACCGCCCTGGCATTAGCTGAGGCCGGGTCCCATGCGGGAGGGAGAGCTGCCGCTAGAGCATCTGGCTGTGTAGGAACGACCACCTGCTGTGCTGGATTCATTACCGGTTGAACCGGCTGGAAAGGTGGAGGTAACATGTTTTCATTCACGGTTTCTGGCATAAGTCAATCACAACGCATAAAAATCACAATTCATTACATTCGGAAATATAGCAAAAATATAGCAAACCAATCGCAAAATAAACGAAAAAGTCGGGAAGTCCCCGACTCTTTTCGACTTACGTGTTCTTTTATTCGGCAACTTCGTCCGAAACCACCATGGCGGCAGTTTCCGGTTCCGGTGCCTCTTCCTCTTCGCCGAGGGCCTTCGCCATGCTGGCGGCCTTCTTCTTGGATTCCTTCTTGACCCTTTCGAGGTTGCGTTCGACTGCTTCCTCGTCCACTTCGAGACTTACGCTCTCGTCGATGCCGTTCTCACCGAGCTTGTCGGCAAGAGACCTATTCTTGTAGGTTTCATGGACATAGTCGTTAATCGGGTCAAGGATGGTACCGATGGTTTCAGCCTTGTGGAGGTCCTTGTTCAAGCAGGTAATCCATTCGGAACGCGGCTTGCGCGGATCCTTGATGACCCATGCACCGGCATTGCCGATACGGCCAGCAGGAGGAGTGACATCCGGATACTTTGTGGCAGAATAAGCATCAAGGAGGCCAGCCGCCTTGGCGATATCATGAAGACCGTAGTATGGATTCAGTCCGGTCTTCCAGTCAAGGTACATCTTGACCTTGGTACCGACGTGGACAAAGCAGCTCTTCTTGATGTTCACGTTCAGGATAAGGCCGAGTTTTGTCTTGTCAGTTGCAGAAACAACTTCGAATCCAACGGTAAGGTCAAAGATGACACGGGCAAAATACTTGGCGCCTTCACCACCAGCAATTTCTTCCGGGTTGCCGTAGCTGGTCGGCTTCAAATACTTGTGGTTGGTAATGTACATCGGCACACCGAGTTCACCGCAACGGAATGTCATGTCGGTGAAGAAGGCCTTCAACTTCTTAGCCTTGGTCATGTCAGCGCTATCGGCACCCTTCTGGGCATCGTCCACACCCTTGTTCGTAAAGAGACCGCCCGCAGAGTCAAGCACAATGGCGCACTTACGTTCATTTTCAAACTTTTCACCCTTGTCTTCTTCAAGCTGGCTGACGATCATGGACATACTGTGGTGGAATTCTTCGACCGTATGCATACGGACAATTTCGAACTGGCCAGGAATGAACCCGAAGTTCTCGATGAGCATTTCTTCGGTGGTTTCATTTTCGGTGTCATACCAGAAAATATAATAGCCCTGCTTCATGAGTTCGAGGGCAAAGTTCAACTTGGCAATCAAGGACTTACCGGTTCCGAAGAAACCCACCGCCATGAAGAACTTGTTCATGTGGAAGCCCTGATATACGTCACCGGACAAAGCCGCGTTAAACGCATAGGAACCGCTGTTAATAAAACCGTATTCAGGACGTTTCTTGTTATGGTCCAGGTATTTATCCCCGGTCTTCAACTTGCGGAAGAAACCGAAATTTGGGGCAACCTGTACACCCGTCGCTGCTACATTTGCTACTTTCTTAGCCATGAGATACCTCTTTTTTCAACTGAAATTTAACTACTTGATACCAAACTGTCAACTACTAAATAACTGAAATATCCACACTATCAACAACTTATCAACACTTATTTCATTGGGGACAACAAATTCACCCCGCCCTGCGTCCGTTCCCATAAATCCATCTTTCCAATCATCGGTGTGCAAAACACCTTGAATTTTCCGTACGTCACCTTATGCCACGGGAAGTTGGACGTATCCGGGAGAGTAAACGGCGCCATAGTCAACAGGACAATCGGTCGGAACGAGTTCACCTTCTTGACATCAAGCACCGACTTGAAGCCTTCCAGCGATAGCATGCACGAGCCGTTTTCGGCAATGTCCTTCAAGACAACCTTCCCGGGTGTCTGGGCGACTTCAATGTACATCAGTGCGCTAGTCGCCCCAGCCGGATGGAACAACGCCACCCTCGGGTCACGCATGATGGACAGATACTCTTCAAGGTCAAAATATCCAATCACCGGAATCCCACGATGTTTTTTGCTTGGCATGTTCTGCACCGTGTAAATGTACCTGCTGAGCAACGGCTCCATAAACTTGCCATCGTCAAAGTCTATGCGTCGCATCAGGTCATGAATTCCGCGTAAGTCCTTCATACGGTCCGTATTGAAGGTAATGCCACGTCGCATCTTGTCATATACCATGTTTGGCTTGCCTGGAGCCGTACTGAACTTGCCAGAGAACTTGTAAGTCCCAAAGTCCATCGTGGGGACATGGAAATGATTCAGGGCGTTAACCAAGGAAATTGGATCCTTGACGCCTTCAACAACACCGTCCACGACAAATATCTCGACGCTCTTGCCATCAAGTCGCATCGCAGGCATTGTCACCCCGTTGGAATTGTAATAATTGGATTCCATTATGTAGGTACCCGAATTCGGTGTACCATCCTTATCGCAAATGCCAAGACGCAGGCCAACTTCCTTCCAGTCGGTCTTGTAGTTATCCACGTATACCAGGTGGGTATTGGCGGCAACTTGCTGTCCAAGCATCATTTGACGATATTCCCTCTAGTCTTGAATGGAAGAACAATGTATTCCGATGACCCGCTAGGCAGCACGACCGCGATAATTATGCGGATAGTATTGCCGTCATAGTCGATATCAACCCGGCTTTCCTCATAATCAACAGACACTCGCGGCTCATATTCCTGAATAGCCGCAAAGCATTCCTGAAGGATACTGGTTTCATCATCCTCATTCATTATGCCAAAGACACGTTCTTCGATAGTCGTCCCGAAATTGGAATTAAACAGCCGTTCGCCCTTCCTGGTAAGGAGGATGTTGTAAATATTCTGCACCAAGCTGTTTTCATCAGTGATTTCGGCAAAATTGTTGAACCCGAGGTCACGATTGTAGACCGCGGAATTACTCAGCCGTTCATTATCGTCATCCAGGCGGGCCGGCGCAGTAAACACCTTGTTCCGCTTGGTTGAACTTGCGTCATAATAGACACGGGTCACATTGCTTAATGCAACACCATCCCCATTCGTTATCAGCAATTCCGCCATGCCTTCAACCTTGCCAGGAATGTCAGGAACTACCACCTTCACGGAATGTTCATCGCCTGCTATAACCGGAACACTTTCGCCATCAAGCGTAACGACGATATCCTCGATATCAGAACCGAACGTACGTTCAGGCGTAGTTATAGTGATGGAAGCCCGTCCACCCGGAATCAAGGTGCTCGGAGTAGCAATCACATCAAATGGTTCCTCTGCAGGCTGCGTACTTTCCTCAATATCCAATGCAGTTTCAGCAGAATCCAGCTCAACCACGCCATCCTGTTCAAAATCACCATAATTTGCAATGGCTAAGGACACCAAGCTCAGGTGGTTGCGCTTCCACTGCTTGACTACGGATGCTGGAATGGTAAAGGTTATTTCCGGATCTTTCGCATCGCCTCCACATGCCCAGTCAAGGGAACTGACAGGTTTGCTTATTGCAATGGGGCTGACACTCACCTTTCCATCCACCTTATCATATGAATCAGTACCAATCCAGTTGGAATCGGAAATTTCGTATACCCCAAGCATGCCGATAACATTGCCAAGTATATTGGAGGACTTGACAGTTACTTTAAGGAGTACTTCAGGATGGTTGACTTCGTCCAGCCCGGATATAGCAAACTTGCATGCAGCAAAGGACTTTTCCGAAATAGGAAGCACAGTGGCGTCACTGTGCGTGACACCATTGTCCCCCACCACAAAATAGGTATCATATGTCGGATGAATGATACTCACGAAACCCTCGCTTAGAAACGGCCTCGGCCAACGCGTCTAGGAGCCACCCTGGTAGTAGGAACTGCGCGAGGTGTCGAAACTGCCGGTTTTGGCTCTGCCTTCTTAATCACTTCCTTTCCAGAATCAGTCATTGCGATGTCAACCAAGTCACCGCCATGTTTCTTGATGTACCGGGCACCCTGGACGATGGCATTCTTGTCAACGCCCCTTGTCAGTTCGGAGTAATACTTCGATATGGAACCATTATCCATTCCGGTAAGTATTTCCGCAGCACTGCATACGCATTCCATCGGCTCCATATTGGTAACATGCGCTATAGCCTGAAGAAGGCCGCTCTGTTCCAAATCAGAGAACTTCATGGAATTGTTGACATAGAAGCCGGGTGTCGTAATTTCTTCATTACTAAGGGCCGCTACATTGCCAAGATCCATTTCATCAGCCACTTCGGTAAGACGGTTAGCCATGCTGACCACGTCAGCGGCACCCATCTCAGTCAACCGATAAAGGAGCATATTGACATTCGGTACATTTTCCAAACCGGTGCCCGCAGCAACCTGCCTATTGAATGTACGCATATCGGTAACGAGAGGAAGAATATTACGGGTATCAATGTCAAACAATGCACCCATGCGGTACACAATGTATCCCTTACCAAAAACTGTCAGGATATCAGTAGCACCGGCATCTTCACCATTCGTCCCGCCGTAATTCTTGGACAAATTATCATAGCACATTTCAGCAAGGTCGCCAAGCTGGAGTATCGGCATAGCAGCCTTACGAGTTTCCTCGGCACTCATCGAGGGGATATCACTTATATCGCCCATGTCATCCTTGTCCGAGAACCTATGAAGCAGGGAATTATTGAAAAGCATTGCAGCCTGCACGACAGCATGCTTTCCATTACTCAAATCCGCAGACTTGGCCGCCTGGGCAACGATAGACTTGTCGGATTCCGGCTTCAATATCGTAATGCCTTTCTTTGAAGTCGTGGTGTATGGAATTTTAGCAACATCGCACAGCCACTTCAATATACTGGATGAATATTCAGACAATGCACCAATTTCACCCGGATGGCTTACTGCATCAGACAACTCCTTTTCCGCAATGGCAATGCGGGCAATATCTCTAGCCGCCATTGAATGCAGCACTCGCATCAATCCATTAGCCGCACGCTGTTCACCAAATGCGGCAGAAAATTCAACGGTACCATCATCTGACTTATTAGAAAGTAAAGCGTCTGCTCCACTTGTTCCATTCTTATCACCCGAGCCCGTCATCGAATCAGTGGCAACCATACCAACCTTAAATGCGATCGGAATAATCGGCGCATCGTTCGCGCCATCTTCTGAATCGGCAGTCAATCGGTTAAGAATTGGCAAGAACTGAGCCGCATTCATCCTAATGCATTTGACACCGCCATGATGCCGGCCTCTCACAATGCTGTCACAGTCTTCGATTTTAAGACCCCTGTATGCAACATTAACGGCAGAACTCGGCAAAAGTGGTGCAATAAGTCTATTCAAATTTTCAAGAAACTTTTGTGGACCCATGACAACCGCGTTGTCACCGGACTGAGAAATTGTACCATACTTTGGAATATCAAAAGTATGAGGAATTTCCGTTTTCCCACCCAGTTTAGTAGCAAGGTCGCCTTTATGAACGCCATTACCCAGAATTTCAAGCGCCATGTGTTCCAAAGCACCAAGAGGTACATTATAGCCATTAAACCGATGGCTTAGCCAAGCCATGCATTGGTCAAGGTCCGACTTCAGAATGAACTGATTAAGAATGTCGGTTTTCTCCGAGGCAATCGATTTGTCTTTAATACCCAAATCTGCTGAACGTCTTAATCTAATAGTTCTATGAGCAGACTCAAGGGTACCGGCACGCATAAGGTACTGGACAATAGACCCGTTACGCATGAAGTCGCCCCTGCCATGAAGGCGTTCATCGATACTGGAAACAATGAAATCCAGCTTTTTCTTGAAAATATCCGGTATAGCAGTAATTGCCGCGTCGGAAGCGTCGGTATGTTCACGGCCAGAATAATTGTTATATTCGGTAAGGAATAGCACCTGCACTTCATCTTCGGTAACTAACTGTCCAGCATCTTTCAAGTATTCCTTATTTTTATCGGCAATACTAAAGAGCTTAAGCCAGCCCTCCCTAATTTCAGCAGATGAAAAAGTGGTATCTTTGGCAAGCTGGCGCAGTTTTTCACGATGCTGGCGTTCTTCCGCTTCACGTTCTGCCGCAGTCTTACGTACTCTCCTCTTTGCTGCCGGTTTCGGGGCACTATCCACGGGAGTGGGATTGAACAGGTTATCATCACTGAGAACAATCGGACTTTCTTCACCCAAATCATCGTCACCGCCAAATACGGCTTCCTCGCCCAAATCAATCATCGGCTTCGCAGCACCATTATTTTCAGGCTGTACCGGAGTATCAGACTGTTCCGGATTGGATTCATCAGGAGACAATGAATCAAGGTCATCATCCCCATCACCGAATAAGGCATCCTCACCCAAATCAATGAAGCCAGAACCACCAGTCGCTTCCATGATAGACTCAAAGATTCCAGTCTTTTCCTTGCCTTCTTTAATCGCGGCATACAGACGATTTTGGATGTTTTCAAACGCCGCTTTCGGAGTCATGTTAATACTAGCCATATTCAGTTTCCCAGATTGTCAATTTAGCTACAGTTTTATAAAATATTCATCAAAAATGCGCCCCAGTGGAGCGCATTTCATCATTCTTCATATTCATCTTCGGATATCGTAGGCGGTGTTTCTTCATCACTTTCCGCCTCAATTTCCTTATCGACGATTTCATCTTCCATTTCCCTTAGTTTCTTATGGAACTTGGCATAACATTCCTCCACCCCGTCAGTATCCAGTGTCATTGAATCGACAGGAAGCAGTTCATCGTCGAAGATGGACCTGGCAACCTGAGTCAATCCAGGGGCATTGGGTGCCCATACCTCAAACACAGAGCCATCGGTAGTACAGATGTTCCCAAAGGAGATGATATCGGGCATGCCGCCATAGGCAATGACCTCGGTCATCCCGGCAGGTATCCCCCGCTCCTTGTACGGATCGTCACCAAAATCCTTGTTGGCGCGTATCATCCGGCTTTCGTCGGTATCAAGCGCGTAGATTTCGAGACGGGTTCCACCGTCCTTTGATATCACACCCTTTCTTTCATTCACCTTGGCATTGACCAAGTGTTCCTCGGCTACCATCATGTCAATATCCGGCGATGGAATGGGCGGATTATGCATAAGATACGTCTTTGCATACTCCAGCGGATTCTCACCGTCGGGAATGAACCCCAACGAAAAGACCTGGCGGTTGTTTTCACCAAAGATACGGGCAACCAGGCGCCCACCATCATAGGTAACCTCGGCATCACCCAGCCCGGCCCCATCAATGGAATATGGGGAGGTGAGGATAAACGGTATGCCGGCATACAGGAATACAATCATGAATTCCGCATGGATGCTGCCTATCGTTCCGGTAGCCACATAGAATGGCACCGGGATGTAAAACAGTTCCGGACTACCCATCAGGCCATCGATTTCATCCTTGAAACGCTGCACAACATCCTCCCCATCCTCATCGGAGAGCATGACGTTATACTGCGAAAAGCACGAGCTTAGGCCAAGCTGACAGGGTACGGAAACCATTAGAGAATCTTGGAAAGAGATGCAACAATCTTTTCGTACAGTGGAGATGCGCTGTGGTCCGGAGTATTCTTCTTCTCTTCGTCAATCTCTGCCTGCACATCCTTGACGTACTGGGAAATAGTGTCCATGATTGGCTTAGGGAAGCTGTCCGTATCATATTCAAACTTGCGGTCAGGACAGTTGCACTCGACAACACCATCAACGACTTTCACGCCGAATTCCTTAGCTTCTTCATCGGTAATCTGGATTACTTCCAGGAATTCCGGAAAAGCAAAGTATGTCACCATGGTAGACGGAATCTGGTGGGCGTACTTGACAATATCATACCTTTCGGCAATCGTGAGACTGATTTTCTTGCTCATATTCTTAAACCTCTTAGTCGGAAACTATATTCATTCGCAGTTTTGAAATTTCTTCCAGCTTACCCTTTATGGCATCCGAGGCAGGTTCGTCGGCGGGGGTAAACACAAAATCGCATGGATATGGCAGGCCCATGAAATTTTCTACAGTTTCCTTGTAACTGTACGTACTTCCAGCCGGTATCTTCTTGACCATCAATGGACCCGGATAGTCTATTTCGACCGATGTTCCCAAAATGAAGCTTTCTACCGGCAATTGGTGGAAATAAATGAACTTGTCGCCATCAAAGCTCAAATGTTTCGTCGCCTTTGGGTGGAATTCCAATACAAGATTTCCGTTCATGCCCCCGTATCGGCCACCATTCCCCTTTCCCGGGACAACCATATCGACGGTACCTTTCTTGTAATGGAATGAATGGCTCACCTGCTTGCCGGAAACCCCGGTTCCGCCACATACGACACATTGTCCAACCGGAACCATGCCCGTACCGGAACATACCGGGCATCTGATAACCTTGTCACCTTCATTCGTTACCGTGCGTACATTACGTTCACCGTGGCAGTTCGGGCATGTTTCCAGATGGTCACCCCCTGTACCCGAACATTCAAGGCATTCATGCTCGACCATGTACTGCACCGTCATGATAGGAGCGCCCTTTACAAAAGCCTCCATGGAAATTTCCACATTCACCGGGGCATCAGTGCCGTCAACCTTGCGCGGATCTGTCGAAATTGGTGCATTGCCAAAATTTTTGGCTACGCTTGACTTTCCCATCGCGGCACTCCACGTAGCCATTGTACTCGAAAACGAATGTGAGGCATCATATTTCCGACGCAACTCCGGCGTCTTAATCTTGGCATACGCTTCATTAAGCTCAGCCATCTGTTCCGGGCTTCCACCGTGGTCTGGATGCAATTCGCGCGCCCGTTTCTTGTATGCGGCAAGAATTTCCTCATCGCTGGCTTTCCTAGCCACACCTATAACAGTATAGACATCTTTCATGGTATTCCTCTCAAATTGTGAACTACGCACAGCTTGAAAGCTGCACGCTTCGCGTTAGCCCCGTAGGAGCGCCCGCGCCTTGGACCGCCGTTCCGGCGGCGAGAATTCTTTTGCCTTCGTCAAGGATGTTGATGGCGGCATTGAGGTCTCTATTGTGGGAAGTGCCGCATTGCGGGCACTTCCACTCCCGGACACTCAAATTTTTAACAACTTCGTTCCTGAAGCCACAGCAGTGGCAGATTTGCGAGGAAGGGAACCATCGTCCGACACGGACGATGGTCCTTCCATACCATTCAGCCTTGTAATTCAGCATGTTCAGGAACATTCCCCACCCGGTATCATGCTCGGACTTGGCAAGATCGCCTTCGGCGACCTGCCTTACATCCAAGTCCTCGACTGCAATCGTTTGGTTCTCGCGAATGAGTCGGGATGATAGCTTGTGGAGAAAATCCTTGCGTTGGCTAGCAATGTGCTCGTGGAGGCGGGCGATGCGCTTGCGCAGCGCCTCGCGTCGAACTGACTTGCCATTTTTCTTTGAAAAAGCCTTCTGGAGGACCGCGAGGCGGTCCTCGGCCTGTTTCATATAGCGCGGGTTGGCGACGGCCTCGCCGTCGCTCGTCACGCAGAAGTCCTTGATTCCTATGTCGATGCCTACGGCATAATCGGATTTTGAGAGTGTCTTCGGCGCTTCCTCCTCGACCATTATCGAGGCGTAGAACTTTCCCGAACGCGACCGGCTTACAGTCGCGTGCTTGATATCCTTCCCGTTCCAGTCGATATTCTTATAATCCTTGAACTTGACAAACCCGATTTTCGGAAGGCGCAGCCTGCCGTTCTCGATTCGGATATTTTCTTTTGTCCGGTAACTGGTATAGGAGTCGCGGTCGCGATGCTTGGCCTTGAACTTCGGAAGCCCGACCCCATCGGCCTTCCGTTTGAAGAAGTTCTTGAATGCCGCGTTCAGGTTGAGGACTTCGCCTGTGAGGGCGTTGCTGTCAACTTCTTTTAGAAACGGAAACTCGGCATAATAGTCGGTTGGTTTTGTCCGACACTGTGTGCCGGTCGCCTCATACGACTTCAAACGGGCATCCAGCATGCAGTTGTACACCTTGCGGCAACAGCCGAAGGTCTTGCCTAGCAAGACCGCCTGCTGCCGGCTTGGATATAACCGGATGTTGTATGCCCGTTGAAACATATCTCAAATATACTCCATTTTAACAGTTTATTAAAGAGGCTTTCATCTCGCCGCCTAAAAAGGCGGTGAGTTTTCCCGCCCCTATACTATAAACTATCTCCAAGAGGTTACATCATGGCCAAAAAAGACACATTTGTCAATAGCGTAGTCAATGCAGGGAAGAACTCTGGTGGAATCACCCACACAATCGAAAGCAACGGCCCACAGAAGAAGAAAGCCGGTTTCTATGGTTTTGCTATGGGTAGTGCAATCAGCGACATACCGGGCAACGAAGCAGCCGCAGCTGCGGACGCCAGCTACGCTACTTCCGGCGGGAGCAACGCTGCCCCGGCAACCGGAGAATCTATCGACCTCAAATCCTTCAATGCCTGTCTTGAAGCAGTCCGTGCACAGATGGAAGGCACTCCTATCGCTAATCAGGTCATGGATATCTTCAATCGCGCCCAGCAAGGCCAATGCAATACCGCCCTCTATTCGGCTGCAGACGGATGTCAAAGCATGGGGAATGGCGCTCCGGCAGACATAGTCAAGGAAAACCTCATCGCGACGGCTGCGGCCAACTGCGAAACCGCACTCAAGCTCTTTAAGGCGGTTTCCGGTGTAGATTATTGGCTATTCCGTCACTAACCAGGCACCTTTAATGTAGTTTAATCCTCGGAAATAACCCGAGGATTTTTATATGGCAGAAGAAAATACCCAACCAGTCACGCCAACCAAGCGTGTTGTCGAAGTGCTGATTGACGAAAACTGCAAGCCGAAAGAAGGCGAAGTCACCATGAAGTGTCTCACATTCGATACGCTTGACATGCCGACATACGATGAAGTAATCAAAAACACTTTGCCCGACTACGACGACTTCGATGTGCTCCGTGGTAAGATGGGGGCATGCGATGAACTTGCCGAGTTCACCAAGGTGTTCTACTATAAGGTGAAGGTAGACCCGCCAGTCAATGGCAAAAACTATCGCATCGAACAGTTGCCCAAGTACCCCAAGTTCCTAGCTCTCTTCGAAGGGAAGAAGACTATCAATGAGATTACTCTCTTCGATGTCAACAACAAGTTCAACAAGGAACAGTTTGACCAGGCGCTTGAAGAAGACGAACACAAAAACAACCTTGCCGAAGCGGCAGCCGAAATCATGGCAAACATGAAGAAAGAAAACCGCTTCTCGTTCGATGCCGAACTGAAGGAAAGCGACCTCGCAATCCTTAAAAAGTGGATCAAGAATACCGACGGCTTCACGTCATACAGCGACCTCCTTGCAGACTCCTTCCGCGAAATGCTCCCGGACTTCAGCAAGCTGGGTGAAGAATGCGAGAACCCGATTGACTTCAACCCGTCCGACGTGCTTTTCATGCAGTCGGCACCGGAAGATGGGGAAGAAGGCGCCTACGAAGGCGAAGACGAAGGCAATGACTTCGGAAGTTTCATGCCTACCGCCGGTGGGTGGAGCGTGGAAGAAAATTAACTTTTATTCCTCTACTGAAAAATCCCGCCATTTGGCGGGATTTTTTGTTATACAGGTTCTTCCTCACTTGCTGGAGGCGGAGCAGCCGGGGTTACCTTCGGTTTTCTGGGAGCCCTGGCTTTCTTAGGTGCCTGGGCACCGGCGTTCACCGGCGGAACAGGTTCCGGGGCCGGGGCAGCAACCGGTTTCGGTGCCGGGGCATTGGCCCTCGGGCCACGGACCGGGCCGCGAGCCCTCACCGGAGGTGGATTCTCCGGTTCCGGTGGATTCAACCACTCAACCCGAACACCACGATCACTACGCTTAATGTCACCGGCAGCAACCAAGTCCTTGGCAATTCTTTCGGCAACCCCATTGATATCTCCCTTAACCCGATTTTCAACCATCACCACCATATTCGACGGGATGGAGCTCTTCTTGCGGCTAAGGAATTCACCAATTGCCTGCTTGAGTTCTTCCTGGGAAGCATCGCTATACTTGCCGTTGAACAAGCTGTTGACAATGCTCTTAATCTTGTCCACACCAAACGTAACCGAGAACATGTTCTTGTTTTCGTCGGTGAACTTATGAACGAAGTTACCCTTGTCATCACGAACAGCCCACGGACGGCCAGTCGAAGAATCCATGGAATTCTGAATGATGCCGACGAACACCGGAACCGCACGGTCCGTAGCAACGATCGGGTCATAAGCAGCAACGTTGCCTTGGGCAAGTCTTCTGAGAACTGGATATGCCTCCTCGATAATATCGCCCTTATCGTCAAAGATAGACTTACCGAGTTTCTGTTCAGCCTTGTTGATGAGCGTACGCATGGTCATTCTGGCAACTGGCGTATTGATATTCATCGGCTGGTTATTACCAATGATGATATTGTCAGTTTCCTCGCCATCGGCGTCAATTACCATGGAGATGCCAGGAATACCAATATGAGCAATCCATCTCATGTCGGCTTCCGTGATATCGCCACGCATTGGCGTCTTAGCAGCTTCAGGAGCCAATGCACCAATCGGACCGTTCATAGCCCTACGAACACCGCTAGCGCTGTAATTCTTCGGGTCGTTAGCATACCGTGATGCAAGCTGGTGACGAGATTCGTGGCCATAAAGCAATTCTTGCATGAATTTACGGATACTACCTTCAAAGCCAGTACCCTTCTTCAGCTTTTGGAACACTTGGTTCATTTCTTCTTCGTCAGCACCAAGAGGAATATTCATCAATTCCTTACGCACGGTATTCTTTATAGCGTCAAAGGTCCGTGTGTTAGACTGATTCAAATAAGATTCGCCAAAATTTCCACCGACTGCACGAGAGCGGGTATTGGAAGCATTCACTGAACCAACAAGCTTATTGTCAACCGTGTCGAGCTCACGTTCAAAATCACCCATATTGGAGTTTTTACGACGTTTACCCACCAGCCCCGGTTTTGCATCCGTCTGAGCCTGATTAGCAGCATACTTCATCAACCTAGTATACCATCCGCCCGCGCCGGATTCGCGAATCTCACCAAGCAAATCCTTAATCCCATCGAGCGTATAATGATTATCGCCCCTGGATTCAAGCGTTATGCGGCAAGATTCTACAAAATCAATATAACCAGCACCTTCAATAGCCTTGATTTCATTAAGCCGCACGGCCATCAATCCAGCGAGCTTAACAAGTTCAGCAACATTCGATGCATCAAGATTGTTGACGTGATTAGCACTCAGCCAACTGCGCATACCAGTGTCACTCAGCAAGGCTGAATTTTTCCCAACTTCGGCAACAAATTCAGCAGTATGCACACCAAGAAGTTTAGCAGCCTGTTCTCGGGCGGTTAATACGCCATGCAATGCGTTCGCAAGCTTCTCGCTTGTATTGGCAATGGCGGTATCGATTTTAGTGCCACGGTCGTAAGCTCCTCTAGGGTCAGTTCCAAAGAGAGTGATGATTTTGTTGCTAAGCAATTCACTCATACGATCTCTTTCAGACACAGAAGTTCCGTCAGCCATTATTTTAGAAGCAGCACTGGACCCCAGTTTACTCTGCACAAAATCGACAGCATCTTCACCCGCAAGGTCACCTAGCTTGGCATAGGCATCAGCCCTATTTTTAGCCTTGGCTTCATTGGTCTTTCCATCAGGTTCAATAATATCACCAATCAACTGTTTGATTTCGGATTTGCTACCAACATCATGTGTTGGGTATGCACCCGTAAGTTCTTTTGTAAACTCATCAGAGTCATACGCCGCACCAATAGTTTCATCCGTATTAATCTCGTCACGTACCTTGCCAGCAAATGCAGCATGAGCGGCATTGCGTTCAGCCGGGTCAAGAGCGGCAAATATTGCAGCCGTCTTTCCACCATCCAAATTGCCCGCAAGGTTAAAGAACGTATCAGCGATTTTTTGAATCAACGCAGGATCTTCTTTAGCCAGCTGGCTAAATGAACGGTTATCCATCAGTCGATCAGCAATCTGGAATCGAAGGGCCCTAACGACAGAATCCAAATATTTCGGAACAGTGAGCAAGTTTTTGGCAGCAACTGTCTTGGCGGATTTAGCCGACGTATTTGTGTTGCTGAATCCCATTTCAGCATACGTCATGCCAGCCCGACTACCATACTTAGCGGGTTCATTCAATCCAAGAAGTTCGAATACATCCCCAATAAATTGCACAGCATTGCCCTTAATCTGTTCTGCCAAGATCTTTTTCAATGCCGTATACTGACGATCACCAGTTGCCTCAGACCTAAGGATATGTCCCAGCCACATTGCAGCCGTACTATTTGCAGCGGCGCCGACATTTATGTCAGTATCCATTCGATGAAGCTTATTGTCAACATCATGAGCGTTTCTGACAAAATAATTCAGTACTCGATGTGCGCCAGAAGTTGCATCCATTGCAAAGTCGTTGTACAAACTTTCCAATTCATGGGCAAGATTATCATCCGTAACACTGTCACGCGCCTGGTTTAGCAGCTCGTGGGCGTCACTCTTATTTAGATACTGATGTTCCACGCTGTCATCGCGTCCTTCCTTAGGGAAAGCACGTTCAGCTGCCACATCCTGCATTGCACCCGGAATGTCAGAATTCGGCGTAGCCAATCCACGCAACGGGTTAGGCATCTTGACAATCTTCGTCATGTCGCCAAGGCGAAGGATAATGTGAGCAAAGCCGGTGCTTATCTTCATCACATCATCATACTTTACCGGAAGCGCCCCAACAACCATCTTCCTATCAAGGAAGTTTGACACTTCATAACGTATAGCAGCAGCGGCAGGAAGCATGATTTTGCCATTAGCACACATTTGCTTCACGCCATCAATGGCATTCTTGGTTATCTTAAGCCATTCTGCACCACTAGCGTTATCCAAAACAACGCCGTTAGGAGAATGAAGCAATCGTGCACTCAGACGAATTTCCATGTAATTCGTCCCGATGTAATCAATTACATCATCTGCCCAGAACAGTGGATGTTCCGTCTTCAGGGCATCAGCCTGTGCAGAACCTGCTCGGGATTCAAGTTCTTTCAACTCTTCCCTAGCAGACTGAATATGGTCAGCGCAAGCAATCATTGCATCCTGGCTCAATCCAACGAACGCAGATTCGCCATCCACCAATGGACGTTCTGCAGCAGAACTTTTATGTGTTTCCCCGGTTCTGACAGAGTCAAATCCAAAATAACCGGTTAGACCAGCATAATTCTTTCCGTTTGGCGTCCACTGCGGCATATTTTCAGCAACGTATTCACCAATTCCGTATTCCTGCTGTTCAACGGCATTTTCGGATTCGGGCATATCATCCAACGGGATGGTTTCGTCAAAAATCTGCGACAGCTTGCTGGGCTCAGTATGGAAGAACTGGGCCACATTCTGCTTCAAAGAGTCAATATCATGACTATTCTTAATTACAGACAAGGCCGATGCAGCCATCTTGGCATATGCCTTACGTTCTGCCTCGTCGCCGACCGCATTACCACGGAATGCGTTGTAAATCGGTTCAAGGAGCTTGCCATCGGACGTAAGAAGCTTAAGATTCTTTCGAGCATTTTCAACACTCAGCAAAATACCCGATACCGTACCGGACTTTGAATCAACTTCCTCGGCCTTGGCAATCAATCCATCGACCGCAGTTGTATACGAGTCGGGGACCAGCGACATAAGCAACGGCGTAATAGTTTTTGCAACATCGCCATTCAGAATAATCGCCACTAATGCGGCATATACGCATGCATATACCTGAACCAAAGTGCCCTGTTCAAAGCCTCGGCCCTTGAAAGCATCAACCACTTCTTCAATACGGGCTTGATCAACCCCAGGAATAGACGCAATCATCTGCTTGACCTGGTTGAGCAGCGCCCTATTTGTTTCCGGACGTGCGCCCGGAATTACCCGTTCGCGTGGACCCTTTGTGTATGAACCCATCGAAGAAGTTTTTACAATTGAAGCCAGCTTAGCAATCTGTTCCACTTCCGCCTGACGGGCGGAATCAACACGTTGCATCATGTCTGCCAGGTTTGCATCACCAAGGCGTCCTAGCGGAATATTCTCTTCACTATCATATGTCACCAGCATCCGGTTGCCAGTATCATACTTACCGCCGGTATAAGTATTGATATCGTTAAGGAACTGATAGCCATAACCCTTAACAAAATTGGTTCCGGACAACGCAAGATCCATAAGGAACGTTCTGAATGCATTCAGCGACTCGTTCGCGTCACCATTATAAGCGCTTGCAATTTCACTTGGAATATCGCGGGATTTTAATGCACTGGTGAAATTAAAGCACATTTCCCTTGCATAGTCCTTCGCCTCATTCATTTTCTCATGAATGGCTTCCGGACCCTTTGCATGCGCATCATAGTCAGGGTTATTGTACATGACCGCAGCATACATGCGTGCCTTTTCTACTGCCTGTGCCTTCAAGTCTTCATATGACGCATCAGACACCAGATTCTTGATGTTGCCAAACACGTCATAGAAAGCGTAACGATATGATGCCGTTGCAATAGCGGTATCATCATCAACCGGGCTAGTCCTATTGTAACCAATAGCCGTATGCAGATACAACTTCAGTTTACTGTCATATTCAGTTATGCTCTTAACAATAGCATACGCCTGAAGCTCACCATCAGTGCAGCTGTTGATGAGACGCCTATCGGCAGCAGGCAACGTGGAAGCAATTTCCTTCTTAGATGGCGGATTATCATAGAAGTCAGTAGTACCGGTCAACATGGAAGCCGATTGGCGAGCGCCCACCATGGAATCCAATGTATCCTGTGCTATTTCCGGTCCTTCGGATTGCCTTACTGCATTCAGTTCATCACTTTCTACATTGAGATGTTCAAGCTGATTGTCAACTGCACGGCTATACGGAACAACACCCAGCCATTCAGTGTAAGTTGCATAGGATGTCGTACTGTCTATGTAGGGGAACAACGTCGTCTTAATGAACGAATCAGGATTTTCAGCACCATCACCAGCACCTTGGCGGAAAGTTACCGTTTCATCACCAAGCTTCACCGTAACAGCACCGGAACCCTTGTCGTCAGAAACCACAACATATTGCTTCGGGAACTGTTTAACAGCCTTTAAAATACGGCTTGTAATTTCACCTTCGGCAACGCTAGTTTTACGGAGCAAGATTTCATCACCATATCCGGCAACACCAGGATATTGTGTATCAGTGAAATCAGGCGGCATCAACTGGAATACCTGGCGCAAAATGTTTTGCACCAGCTTCGAAATATTAGCATCGCCGAGCTTAGACTTCAACTTGGCAATTGCAGCATTGCGGACCTCATTCGCCCTGTCACGATCCATTGCCAATTCTGCGATAAAATCATTAATTTGAGCGCGAATGGCATCCAAGTCCGCACCATCGCATCTTCGCACTACTTCGCCCTTTGTATTCGTAACTCTTGGGAGGCGTTCCTGCATGCCCAAAGCATCAGCAATCAACTCATAGCCAAGACCTATTACATTAGGCTTCGAAATCTCATTTTTCGCGCCGCGCTTACCAGTGAACTGAGCGCAATCCTGGGCAAACATTGGGCGCAAATATTCCGGGGCAACCGGCGCACCTGTCAAGTCAACGGAATCATTGAAGATTTTAAGCGCGATATACTCAGAACGCCCTTCACCGGTCTGGTATTCGCGGCTTTCCGTTGCACCTCGACCCTCAACCCAGTCGTGCACAAATTCAACCGTGTCGGCAATAGTAACATCGTTTCCCTTTGCGACATCAGGCATCTCGGTAATGTCTGGACTGTTCGACCAGAACCAGTCGTTAAACTTCTTTCCGGCAAGACCGTTTACTTCATGTTCCACGTCATCGGCGTAATGTTCAGACATACGGCATGCGATAAACGCATACACTTCATCGTCCGAGATTTTGACATCCGGATTCGGCCTGAGTTCACGAAGCAATCCATTGTCATCAGCAGATACCCGCTTGCTTGAAGACAACCCTTCAACATATTCATTGCGAGCATCATTCATCACATTGGTCATATCTTCAAGCATCGCCTTTCGAGTGCGGGAGCCTTCGATATGATCTTCCAAATCAAACAAATAAACACCAAAATTTTTACCAATATTCTTCAGCTTTTCGGGGTTATTCAACACACCCATGACGTAGTGTCTAGCTTCCGCCAATGTCGGACCGCCCCGTCTGGATTTCCGCTGTTCGGCAATAGCATCACCCTGCATTGAGGTGTTTGAATCAATTGCATACGGGACCAAACGGCCAGATTCCGGATCATTACGTCCACCAGCTATGTTAGACGCATCGTTATGCTTTTTGCCATCATTCAGGCGAGCCGTGTCGTCAGTGACCGCATCGGCGATGATACTGTAGTACAGCGGGTCATCGTTTTTATGAAACGCCGCATATATCACCGACTGCAAAGTTGGCGGGAAGCGCAACATCGACGTATTATGCCGGGCAATGCTATAGAATGGGGATTCACTTACAATTTCAGGAAATACCTTGGCCAATCCCTTTAAACCTAGCAGCGAGGTACGAATACCGGCAACATCCTGTTTTGCGTCATTGATTGTGCTTTCAAATAATGAACGAACGCTCATGCTACAGCCTTTGAAAAAATATGGTTATTTGCCGGTAGTTTATAGTGCGGACCAAATATTTTAGGCCACCACGGATGGTATATTTCTCCATTTTACCTTATAAACTGCAGGGGACTGTCATTTTGAGGGCGTTATGGCTACACCAAATTTTGAATTTGTGCCAACGGATGAAAATTTAAATAACGACACAACATTTCCGTCGGATATATGCGATAGTACCCCGGCAGCTAAGGCGTTGTACCTGCAAATGACACAAAAACTATGCACCCAAGACTGCATAGATGCTGTAATGCACTCTTTTTCAACATCAAGCGCAATAAGCAAATTCATTGCAAACCCATCAAAAGCCGGATTGTATCTTCTTGCTACATATCAACTAGCCACACCAAATCCAAATATTCCAGATACGGATCAGCCCAGCGAAGTACTCGCCTTCTTGGAAAACGCAGCCTCCGTTCTCATCGGAAATGTTACGAATTTTACACCATCTGACGAAGATTCTGCATTCTTATGGAATCGTGTGGTCGAAGAAGTTCCTTCCGCACCATTGTCCATCGCCATTCTCGGCCTATTTTGTACTGCATTTGACAAATCACAGCTTGACAGCACCCTCAAATGGATGACCCCAAAGGATGATAGGTATAAGCACCTCAAAAAACACCCTGATGAATATCAGCACGCCAAGGAAGTTGAATTCAATACTCGAATTAACGCCATTGCGGAGATATTTAACAAATGTGATACGGCGTTTATATCGCAATCCCAAGTTCCCGATGAAGCATTCATGTCCAATTTAAGCTCCAAATTGTCGGCGCTACCTTCCGTCACAACCGACTCTGCAACACCACTTTATGGGAGAACTTTAAACGTTCAACCCGGATTTTTTACCGATGTTGGTGGTTCCCGTACCATCAGACGGCGCCGTGTAGGCGCAAGAACTAGACCCATTTCCGACGACAAACCGGTGGAAACGTCGGCACCGCAAGTTACGCCACCAAATGGCACGGTGCTTGATGCAAAAAATAACGTACCAACTAAAACAACTCCAGGTGAGCAGTCAAACGGTGAACTATTCACAGCTGGTGCAGCGAACATTATACCTCCTGGGAATGACACCGAAGCACAAGACTTTGTTGAACCACCAGCAGAACCAACCTCATCAGAACCCAATGATGCCGAGGATGATATGGAACACGATGAAGATTTCAATTTTGAAAAATGGCTACACACCCCATTAAACGACGAGGATAATGCCAAGATTGAAGAACTGCAGGCTTCACTGCAAGGTGTGGAGGCTCTTGCCCGTAAGGCAATTGAATCCTCCGACCGTACAGCGCAGGCAGTAGCAGCATTACAACAAACAATAAGCGGGATTCAATCCATAAATTCCGGCACCTCGTTGACCCCAGAACAGATACAGGCACTCGGACGACTACGCGGAACAGTGCAATCGGTTGAACGGGCTAGCGCAACAGTAAATCAAGCTCTTGCCAACGCACAAGGTATTGTCGATGCCGCAAAGGACACCGCTACCCAAACACAAGAAGCCTTCCAATCCCAAGCAAATACAATTCTTCAAAAAATTGAAGACTACCTTGCACAGATACAAGGTATCGCTGCTGAAACCAGGACTTCCATGCAAACAGCACAGGAAGCCCGCGAACAAGCGGCGGAAGAAATTGCACGAATTGGTGAACAGTCGTCATCGCTATCCGAATCCCAGATAGCACAACTTTTGGAACTTATAGGCCATCCCGACCCCAATCCAAATCCTGGACCTAGCGGTGTTGATGGCACAAGAGCACATCAAGAGGGTGATTCCGATGGCAATTTAACTCCGCCTCCGATTGCGCCCCGTGTAAACATTCCCCAGAAGGTCCTTGCCGAAATCTACGCACATGCAGCATCCCGCGAGCAAATCATCGCTGCTATCCATGCGGTCGAAGACGATATTGCCGGAAGTACAGCAAATGCAGAATTCCTTACCCGGTTTGCACCAGGCGTTACCCAGTCAGTAATCAAGGATATCCTCATCAACCGCACCCCAAGCGGGCAATATATCACGAGGACAGGGGCACGGGGTGGTGAAGGCATAGCCCATACCAACCTCACCGGCGGTCACACCTTCATATCGGGCAGCCGGACCAGGCCGCTAGGTTCAGTCGAAGTGCCTGCCGGGTTCACTCAGGACAACTCTTCCGTCCTTTGGAACGAGCCTATCATAACGTCCATGGGTTTCCCGTTCATCAATTTCGGTGCGCCGGAAATCCAGATGATATTGAAGGGCAAAGATGAAAAACAGGTGAAACAGTCTTATGCGAAGCTAAAAAAGCAGATGAAGCGCGTTGGCCTGTCTTCCCCGATCAAGGTTCTCAAGGACTTCAAGAATGCCAAGGGAGTTACTTGCGCAATCAACCGCATAACTGTTGATGCCAACGACCTTACTGAAGTAGGCAACGCACAGGTCATGGCCTCAGTATATCCCCGAGTATCAACAGATTTGCAGACTTCCATAGGCACCGTCCCGCTTACCAGGGACTTCATTGTCGAAGTGTACAATGTCCTCTCGCCGGTCAAGGGAGCAAAAATCTACATGGATACCCTTGGCATGAGCGAAGAAGAATATGCCAACATGATAAACCGTAATGGAAGACCCCCGCTGTACATCTTCGTGCCTAAGGAACGTACGGGATTCAGGAAAGGAGCATCCAGCTTCATTTCTCGCCTTTTCACCAGCAACTCGAAGCCGACACTGGTGGAAGCGCAGATCGGTTCTCACCACGGCGGATTCATCATGCCGTTCAGGACCACGCAGCTGCTCTTTACCGAGGTATAACATAGTTTGCCAGGAGGTAAGCAAATGATAACAGTCAATCAAGTAGCATCGGCAGTTTACGGGTGCATCGTAGGCAACTGGTTATTGAACTTATTTCACACCTTCACCAGAAGCAAGGATAGCGAACACCGGTACGTGGTCGTCGCCCAAATCCAGACAGGCGAATACATCAGGGTGCTCGAAACCGAAAGCCAGACACTCGCCTATGATTTTGAGGACCAGATTAACGCCGATACCAACACGATTACCGGTTTCACATTTGACCGCATGATGCCTGGCGACAAGGAAGAACTGCAAATGATTGAAATCCGCACAGCAATCCCCACCGATGCGGAAGAGCGCGAAAAGCTGCTGGCGATAATCCATGACGCCAGAAAATACTGGTAGTCGTATAAACTGAAAATGTTATAATTCAGAGGTTAACATGATTCCCCAAGAACTTCAAGATAAATTTTACGCCGCGCTTGAATCGATGAAGGACGGCAAGAACAACTACATCATCGACTCGCTTGCCGCAGGTGCAAAGGCGACATTCGAAAGCTTTGATGGGAAGAAAACCGCCCCCTGCATCCCGCAGGTCTGCAATCACCCATCCCCGATGGTAGCCGAAGCTATCACCAAGCTAGGCGACGCAATCATGTCTATGCGCACCGAGGAAAACGCCGCGCTCGTGGAAGCTATCAAGTCTGGATGTGATTCCTGCTTTACCTTCAACTACGATGGCAATGGCTGGTCCCCGGATGAAGAAAATCCGCAGCCGACACCGCAGCCGGAAGGCAAGTATCGCTTAATCGGAGCTAACGATGCCACAGATAACATGAATAGCGAACCCGCTGAAGGCGTTTATGCGCACGGCGAACTTGAAGACCGTCTTGGGTTCGACATTCTTGATCTCGTAGGAACCACTACTGAACAGTTTATTCAAGACTTAGTCGAAGGATTGGCAGCCGACCCGAATTACGGCAACGGCATCCCGGTAACTGTTGCAGGTATCAATGAACCGTGCAGCATGTATCTGTGGTGCAGAAAATTTGGAAACTACACTCTTCCACAAGGTCTCGTCGTTCTGAATTCCGATACCGAATCCTTGGATTACGCTCGCAATATGTGGCAGGAAAAACCAAAACGAGTCTAGTTCATCAACACTTAATTTCAGGGACGGGCCATCTGGTCCGTCTTTTTCATATAGTTTTCGGGTATGAGCATATATGTAGTAGGATCAAAACGCAACAATTTCCTTGAACTCGACGAGGGCAGGGAGAAATTCTTGGTGGACGCCCCGCACAAGGGGGACAATATCGACAATCTCAACCCATGGTACTGTGAGCTAACCGCGCTGTACTACATGTGGAAACATTCGGCAGCAAACATCATCGGCCTGGAACACTACAGGAGATTCTTCGCAAACGCGGACAACCAGGGCTGGTCACGGCTGACCAAGAACCAGGCGAACGAGCTCCTCGACAAGTCGGACATCATTGTCACCGAATTCTTCCACAGGAAGAACTACTCGGCGTTCATGTGGTTCGCCGATGCCAAGTACATGAAGTGGCTTGACATGTTCCTGTCGGTACTGGAAGAAACCGAGACCAACCTCGGAACCAGGTTTGTCAACTACCTGAAAGGTCCGTCCCTCATCCAGTGCAACATGTTCATCGGCAAGAAGCCTCTTATCGATACATACTGTAAAGATTTGTTTACTTTACTTGCAGAATTCGACAAGAAGGCTGGCCTGGATGATTCCAACCGCAGAATTGACGGATATCTGGCAGAACACTTCTTCGGTTTCTGGCTGTCCATCGCAAATGCAAAGATGGCCAAGGTGCCAAAGCTGGAACTCAGATACCTCCGAACCGGCGTGCCGGAAGGCGAAAAAATCAGGACAATCTACTAACAGAAAAGGCCACCTCGCAAGAGGTGGCCATCTTCATCAAGTTGGAAAATATGTTAAGCGGTTATGCCGCTGAACTTGCTTGCCACGAAGCGCAGGAGTCGGAGAGCGTTCGGACCGGAAGATGCCATATCCTCTACGGTATCATAACTTTCGTGATACTTCATCGAACCGCTGCCATCCATCAACGCACTGCAGTTGATGTTGAAGAATGCCGGCCTGTCGTCATTCAGCATGACTTCAATCCTGATACTGCGGACGCCATCTTCATAGTTCATCATGAACAGGTTGCGTTCAAGAGAAATGTTCCATGAACTGGGAGGAATCTTGGAAATGCGGGTAAACAAGGTGCCCGGAATGTCCTTGTGCCTGGAGAAGAGCATCTTGAGTTGCGGCACGACCATTGGTGGCTCCTTTGGACCCTTGTCAAAATTTTCAGCAACCTTCCTGGTCGCCTCGTTGACCAAGTCAACATCCCGCTTAGTCAAAGGAACACCGTCAACAAGCTTTCCACCATCTGCATTAAGGTCGCTGACGATGCAGTCCATTCTCGGCTCCGGACCATAGAACAAGGTAGGTCCCACATTCTGGTCAGTTTCATAGACACGGCGGATGTACTCCTTGATGGACAGGATAGTCCCCTCGGAATAGTCCGGGATGCTCGTGGCAATGAAATTCATGTCTGCGCTAGTCAAGGTGCCAGACGTAAGGCGATGTTCCTTGACCATCCTGGAGACTATTGCCTGTGCAGTTATGACGATTGCGCGATTCGCATCTTCCTCTTCCAGTTTGCGTTTTAGCGAATTGGGTCTAAAAGTTTCCCAGATCTGCATCAGGCTGGCTTCGGAAATATTCTTTACGCCCAGGCGTTCCAGGAATTTCGGGTATTTAGGCATTCCGAGAACCTTGTAGTCGCGGCCATTGGGCTGTTTTGGAGTACGCACCTTATACCATAGTGTCGTAGTATACTCATGCAGCTGTTCATCATTGATTCCAAGATCACCAAAGTAAAAATCGTCATAATCCGGTTTTACTTGCTTCAAAGCTTCTTCATAGGTAGGCAGGCGGGAACCTTCGTATGTAAGGTACGGAGGAATAGCGTTACTGTCATTGCCCATATTCGGCTGCTGTTGTCCAGAAAATTCATTCCCTAAGCCAAACGGCGGATATTTTTCGTCCATCTCGTGCGGCATATCAGGAGGTACATTCGGAGAATCTGGTTCTGACGGCTGTTTCGAATTGCCAAGGATGGCATCCTGCATGTCCTTATCAACTTTCTTAAGCGCCTCGACAGAAGGAACTTCATTCAGTTCATTTTCTTCATCGGACGGTTCGTCAAGCAGGCCGGCATCGTTTTTAGCTGCACTCGGTTCATTATCGAAAGAGCCGCTTTCATCTTCAGCGTCTCCCTCATCCAGATACTGTTCTTCAATGTCAACAGGCACATCGCCCTTAACGTCATCCATCGGCAAGGTATCTACTTTGTCAGCCAGTTCGGGAGTTTCGGTATTGTTGGTTACATTCGCTTCTTCATTCATGGTTTTCCTCCATGAAGAAACTACATTATTCGTTTTCGTCCGGATTGAAAATCGGGTCGCTGACCGCATCTTCCAGATCATACATCAAGTTGTCATTCTTGCTGGAAACATTCAGGCCGGGCATCTCGGGAACACCGCCCTCGGTTTCATTTTCTTCATCCGAGGTATCGGTATCCGGCAATTCTTCGGGGGCGGTAGACGGAGTTTCGTCTTCGCCCTTTTCAAGAACATCGGCAAGGGCATCCAAGCTTTCCTGTGCCTCGGGTATCTTTACCGGATTGAGGCCTTCCATTTTCGGTATGGCATTCTTGTCACTGACGACATTTTTTGCTTCCGGAATCACTTCCGGATTCTTGCCCGACGGTTCCACGACCGGCTTATTGAACAAATCAGGATTCTTGCCTGGAGCCGGCTCGGTCTTTTTACGCTTGGAAAGCGGACCTATGTCCACATTGTCGGGTTCTTTCTTTGCAAACTTTACAGTGCGGGCATCTTTCATTATGGTGCCAGCATTAGTAAGCATTCCCTTGAATGCGGCAGCAAGATGCTTGCAGATGGTATGCTTGCGCTCGGGGTCACGGATGTCAGGCGGAATGTCGGAACCGGCATCGCCATGCCCTGCCTCAAACCCGTCATTCAGGTGTGCCATGTTGTATGCCGCGCCTGAATATCTGAAATCCTTGCACGGACAGAAACACTTGACATCGGCTTCCTTCAAGGCGTTCACCCTGGACCTCAGGTCGCGTACGTTGTTCGCCACTGCAAACAAAGACATCCCCTTGGGCTTTACCGATATGAAGCATTCGTAAACTGTTCCTGGATTGGTCTGGGAAGGAATATGCCACCGGACGACAGCGTCGCCCGATGGATTCTTCTCGATTCCCTTGTAGTTGTAAGTGAGTTTCTTAGACCGCTCGATACGGCCAGAATCCAGAGGGGCTGTAAAGTCCTTCATTGTACCTTCCAGGAAGGTTTTGAGTCTGGCCTGTATAAGCGATTTGCGCATTAACCCACCCTAAAGAGAGCCTTGGCAACGTCTTCCTTGACGACCATGCCGAACTTATGGTCTTCAAGCGTTATGAAAATCATGTTGAAGCCATTGCTCATGTCTTCATCGCACCAGCGGGCGATTTCCTTCGGTTCACTCCTCGGCTTAAGGAGATAGAACGGAGGATGGCCGTTTTCGACGAAGTACTTGGCCAAATCTTCAGCGGCTTTCTTGTTTCCAGTTGCCAATGCGGCATCCTTTTTAGCGTTATTGCTCTTGGTATTCACTTCAGCCATAGCCTTTGCATAGCTGCCGAACGCCTTCTTCGGGTCAAGCACGCTATAGAACTTGGCGAGATGGGAAGCAGGAACCTGGACTTGCTTGTTCAAGTCGGTAAAAACACCCGCGCTTACGCCAAGCGGTGTAGCCTTCACGGTATTATTGCTGTCGCTGTCCGCGCCGGCAATATCATCATACATGACAACAAGGTTGTTTCTGAGGCAAGGAGTACCCTTGTTCTGTGCAATTGCCTTCAATATATTAATCGGACTCTTGAATGCGTTCTTGACTGTCGCAAGCAAACCTTCCATAAGCGGTTTTCCATCCTGTCCAACAGCCTCAGTCTTTTCGTTCTTTTCCGGAACACTTGCATCGATACGGGCACCAGTATCCCTACCGGCAGACTGGCCGCTGCCGCGCACACCAAGCGTCCCGCCAATTCCCATGCTAAGCGCCGATGCAATATCCGGGTCAGCCTTAAGCTGCTTCTTGAACACCTTGTAAGCGCGTTTCTGCGCAGACGGATCCTGGGCACGAAGCATTTCCCTGACCAACGTGGAGGTGAGATTAATCATCGGGAAGCCATAGGCGGTAACGACTGCCTTGTCAGCTTCGGAATCATCTTCTTCTTCAAGAACCAATGCGCTAGGAACTTCAACCTGGTTCAAGACCCGCATCAATTCGGCCTTGATATCGTCAACGCTTTGCTTGCCAGCCATGGAAGCAGTTGTATCATTGCGGTTTTTCAACTTTCCGGAAGTCTTCAACTGTTCATAAAGGTCCGGCGCCTCTTTCTGAATTGCCGTAAACACCAGCTTGGCGAGAGTCGGCGGATTCTTGGTAAGATAGCTGAAATAATCCGGATTGGCTTCAGCCTTTGCCTGGATAAAGTTCTTCACCGTGGCGACAATCTGCTGATGCTTGTCGGCGTCAAGTCCAAGCTTTTCTAGTGTCTTTGCCACCAGCTCATCGACAGGACCCTTTCGGACATCATCGGCAGCGTCAACCTGTGATGCAAATTCACTATCTGTCGCGGTAAGGGCATTGACGGTACGGTGAACAATCTTCTTCAAACCGTTCACATCGTTGCCTTCAAGCGCAGTAGCGGCTCTCGTCAGGACATCCGGCGAGGAACTGACCGCGTTTTCAATACTTTTCTTGACCGCCTGGGCAATCTTGGCACGCAATGGTTCGGAAGATGACTGGTAGGCATCATTCACAATCTCGTCAACTTTACCGATAAGCATGTCCTTTGCGGCATTCGGATCGGTCACCGCCTCCATGAGCGGGGAGGCGATATCGTATTCGATAAGCGATTCAACAAGCATGCGGGCGTTCGAGTTATCGGCTTCAAAACATATCACCGACCCATCGACAACTGCACCGGCATCTTCCAAGGTGGACTTAAACGATGCAAAAGCATCAAGGTTCTTAATATTACTATTGAAGGATTTCATTGAAACTCCCGGTTTTTCAGGAGTTTATAGTTCTTGGCGGATATTGCCAACACATTATATCGCGTTAGCGTACTCGTCGGCGATGTGCATGTCAACCGCGTCACCCCATCCGCAATAATACCCGACCTCGTAGAACGAAGCCATCTCGGCATTGACTGTCGCATCGTCAGGATCAAGCACGGCCTTTTCTTCCACGGTAGTCGTCGGGATACCAAACCTGTCAAGTTCCTCGTCGATTATCCGCTTCACGGCATCGCCATGGGCGGACGGAACAATCACCTCGTCATGGACAGTGCAGTACGGGCATCCTATTTCCCTCTGTATCCTGGGTATGACACAGTCAAACACGAAGGAACTTTCCATCCTCTGCAGCTCGTAAGCAAGGGCCCGGTAGTTAATTCGCTTCAGCTCCTGGATCAGACGGTTCAGGCATGGATAATGTTCCTCCCAAACCCTGCGGCATGCGTGCCATGTCTGGTCACAGCCAGGGTCCAGGTTAATGCCGGCAAACAATGTTGCAAGGAACGCCGTCTTGGCGGTATCCCTGTCCACGTCCATGTCGAGGTCGCAATCCTGCGACATTTCGGAAGCGAAGAATTCATAGAGTTCATGACGGTTCAGCCTGTCACGGAAATCATTGAATTCGCGTCCTATCCTGTCCGCCCCTATGCTGGCTGCAAAGTCCTTGGGTATCGAGATGAACGACTGCCCGTTTCTCCCTATCATTGCCGGAATGTTCTTCAGGCACCCCTCGATGATGTAGCAAAGGAAGGCACCCTGGCTGCTCTTGATGTCAACCTCGGTGACAGGTCCGCCATCGCATGTCAATGCGGATTCCCTGACTTCGCGCTTTACCTGGGTAATATTGGTATGCACGCGGCCATAGTCGTCACGTACGACAAACAGGGAAGTATCGCTTTTCTCGGCGTCATTGAACCGGTCAACCTTGCGCATCTCATTGACAAGTTTCTTCCCCTTGACGCCGGCCCTCACAAGGGCACGCTGTGCCTTTGCGCGGTCGATGTGGAAATGTTTCAGGTTGCGGTGCGCATCATTGACAACCGGGTCCATGAGCTGAACCCGTTTACGCTCCTCGGCGCACTTTTCCAACCGTTTCAACAGGATTCTTGACTTGAGCTTCACCGGCATCAGACGGCCAGCATGGAAATTGCCCTTGCCGTACAGATGGGCCACATCCTTGGCATAGCAGTATTCCTTGAGCATCCACCCGAACCCTTCACCGAACCATACCGCCTTGCTCAGTCCGGGTGCGTTCCCGGTAGCCTTGCAATACGAGGCGCCGCGCATGACGACACCCCAGGTCTTCAAGTTCTCGAAGACCTCGATGTACTTGTGTCCCATGGCGTTGTCCATGATTTTCGAATAGAGGCGGCAGTACCATTCGCGGCACTTTGGCGGCTTCATGGTTGCCAGATACGCCTTGCGATAGGACTCGATGAGCCCTTTCGTTATCCAGTGTATGATTAACCAGTAATAGTCATGGTCCCTTTCGGGAATGTTGTGCTCCTTCAGCAGTGCACGGATGGGTTTCCTGAACTTGTCGAGAACCCGTATTTCATATTCGAACTTGGTTCGTGTTTCCGGCATGACACCTACTGAACGGATAGTGCCCCCATGTCTTCCTCTATAATGAATCGCTGGACAGAAGACAGCGGGGGGCACTTAATGTAAAAATTCTTGATGCGTGGGTCCAGCGAAGACCGATTTTTTGTTTGCCCGTAGCTTATATCCGGGTGCAGTTGAACTACACCAGCTCAGGCTCAAGCGGAAAAGTTACGAAAAGCTTTCGACTTTAGCAAGAGGTTGCCACTGATATACATTGTAAAAAATTATTTAAGTTTACATAATACTGTAGATACAACGTTCCGGGGAGGGTCTGGATTGTGGGCTCACGCCAAAGTAACTTCCCTCCCATAAAGATGTTTACGATTCGGAGGCACCGGACGTGGCTTGCCATGGACGGGCCATGTAAGCGAATCGTAAGTTCCAGGCAAAGCGGGCTTGTTCTACAGGTACATGGCCGCCCGGGGAGGCAAGGTTTCTGGATTCAGGCCTGCGGCAAAGTCACTCACTTCCCATAAAGATGTTTACGATTCCTGGTGGAAAAATCATGCCCGTTATTGACATCCGGTAGCAAATTTGTTACATTTCAGGGCATGAGCGAAGGAAGTATCAGCATATCTGCCAAGGACCGGAAGTTCCGGGTCGTCGTATATTCCCCTACGGACTGGCACGCCGGCATGAAAAGGCCGACGATGACCATCGAGCTTTTCCCGGTATTTCATCGGGAATCGGTGTCGTTCAATGCCGAAATGGTAGGTGACCTTCCGGATGTCGTGGAAGGTCTGGACCCGATGTATGTCGCCGGGAAGGTCATGTCGGCTGTCAAGGCCGAAATTGAGGCCGAAGGCGAAATACCGAACGACAAGCGGAAGGGCGACTGGTCATGGATCCTTTCATCGACCGACGGGTACATACGGCCAGGCTTCGAATACAGGGTGATTGTCTGGTTCGTGACGGACACTCCGGGTAAAATAACCGCCATGTGGATAGCTTCCACTGACGCAGTCAGCAGAGATGCCATCCGAAGCGATGAACCGAAGGGACACAGGTACAAGGTGTAGCCAATGGCGGAAACCGAAAAGAAATACGATTTTGTTGTGCAGTTCTCGGTGGGCGACTCGTCGCACACCGCTGTCAGGGCATATCCGGTAAACCCGAATTTCAACCCGAAGACAGTCCACATGTTCATGCAGTCCGCCTTTACGTTCTACAACAAGGCGAAGAAGTATTCATGGGAAGCCAAGCACCATATCCGCGGGTTTGACTGCAACGAGTATTTCTATGACAAGTCCAAGGGGTGGATTCCGACCGGGATGATCCCGAGGGCACGCGATTACCTGAAGATGCAGTATGGCGACCGTGTCGCCGTGACGATTTCCAAGGATATCAGGAAAATGTTCTCCCCACCATTCGGCACGGTGACGCGGGAGGATATCGAGGAGTTTACCAAGACTCTCAACATCCATGACCGCGAAAGCGGAAAATCGCTGGTCCCCTATGAACACCAGTACCGCCTTGTCGAGATTGCGCTAAACCGGCGCAGGGGCCTTCTGTTTGCATGCACCTCGGCAGGGAAGTCGGTGTCGATGATGATTATCGCCCGGTACCTGATGGAGAAGGAAAACAGGAAAATCCTCATAATCGTGCCGAGCAAGAGTCTGGTGGAACAGCTGTATGACAACTTCTACACCGACTACGGATGGGATGAGGCAAGGGACTACTGCACCCTGCTGCATGGCGAATCTTCCGACAGGATTTCCAAGAAGAAGCTGGAAGAGTTGCAGAAGCAGTCGATTGGTGAAGAAAAGCTCCTGAAGCAGATTACAATTTCGACGTGGCAGACGCTCCAGCATAAGCACCCGGACTTTTTCAAGGTCTTTGATGCAGTACTCGTCGACGAGGCGCACGGCATGCGCGGCGTTGTCCTGCGCGGCATACTTGAACTTTGCGTGAACGCCAACAACTTCAAGGTCGGCGTTTCCGGGACGCTTCCACTGATCAAGCCGACCCAGGAGAACAGGGGAAGGAACGGGGAGATTGGCCTCAGCCTGGCGCCCAGGGATGTTACCGACAGCGCCGAGTTCATTGACGCATGCAACATCGAATCCCAGTTGGGCCCGATTTATGACGTGGTGCACCTGCGTGACCTGATTGCCAACGGTACGCTGACCCCGGTCCAGATGCACATGATTTACATCCCGTATCCACAGAACACGAGGTATGGCATCTGCTATGCCAAATATCAGATGGAACGGGCAATCGTCCTCGGGAACAGTTCCCGCAAGGACGTGATTGCCATGCTCATCGACGCGGGGCATCTTGGCGCCGACCAGAATTCGGTCATCCTGTATGACGGAATTGAACGCCTGCACGACCTTTATGACTTCCTGAAAGAGAAGTATCCGCAGTACACCTACCACATCATCGAGGGTGAAGTCAGCGCATCCGAACGCGAGTCGATCCGAAAGGAACTGGAAGGGAGTGTCGGAAATATCCTCATTGCCACCTACGGGTGCATGAAGCAGGGCGTGAACATCAAGCAGCTCAACAACCTCGTCCTTGCCGAACCGGCAAAGTCGATGTACAAGGTGATGCAGTCGATTGGCCGTGTGGTGAGAAAGCACCCGAACAAGACTGTCGCCAACGTGTATGACCTTGTGGACGATGCTAACTGCTGGCAGCGCAAGAGGGATGGAACCATGGAGCAGATGTTCAACTACATGCTTGTCCATTCCAGATACCGCATGACGTACTATGATGCCGAGAACATCCCGATAGAGGAACAGCACATGGACGGCATCTACGAGGCACAGCTTACCCCGGAGGATATCAAGAAACATCGCAAGGAAGCTGCCGACCGTGCCGCCGAGAGGTTGCAGAAGCAGAAGAAGGACCAGACGGAACTGAACCTTCCATACAAGCCGAAGTTCTCGTTGATTTAGATTTTGTTGATATTATGTTGATAGAATGTTGATAAGTCGTTGAAATTGTTGATAGATTGACAAATGCATGAAAAATTTGCCAAGTAGTCGTCAAAGTTTGCCAACACTTGCTACATTTACCATATTGGAATTGGAATATATCGATGGCCGGAAATAAGAAGAAACCCAAAGCACCTGCGTTTGAATTGCCTCCCCTGAAGTCGTATAGGTCGGTGAACAACCGTTGCCTGGTCCTGGACTGGGCGTCGATGTCCTATCACAAGATGTTTTCGATAAATACCGCCAAGAACCGGGAAAAGTACGGGTTCATCGGTGCAGAGGGTGAAATTAAGCTTTGGCGTTCTTTCATGATCGATGAGGTGATGAAGCTCATCGCCCTTTTTGACCCGATGCATATCGTGCTCGCCCTTGAAGGTCCGGGCTCATGGCGCAAGCAGTTTGTCAAGGACTACTATGCCGAACATGCCACGGTGTACTACATAAACGAACCTGATAACAAGGCGTACTTCGTCCGCGCAGACAATCTCGGCTATGAAGTCCGCAAGGCCCAGGATGGAAAGTTTGTCGTCATCCCGATTCCTATTGCCGATTTTCCCAAGCTCGATGAGTTGAAGCATAAGCAGCTGGGTGAATTTCCGCCTGAAAAGCAGGAGATGTTCTGGAATATCTATGCGCCGAACGGGAAGAATCCGATTCTTCCGTCATACAAGGGTACCAGAAACAGCAATGACTGGCCGTTTACCGTCGACCGCAAGATTTGGCGAAAGTACAAGGAACAGTTTGCGAGGGAACTCGCACCGCTTTTCCGTGCCCGTGCAATTGCATGCGAAGACGCCGAAGGTGACGATGTCGTATATGCGGCAGCTAAGCTGTTCAGTGGAAAGTCTGACGATGTGATTGTCGTGACGCATGACTCCGACTTGCTGCAGTTGAACTTCCCGAAGGTGAAGGTATTTGACCACATCAGTTGCAACTTCATGACCGTGGACGATCCGGTAAAGTACCTCGACATCAAGGTACTTGCCGGCGACGATTCCGATAACATTCACGGCATGTCGTTCATCAAGCCGAAGACAGGTAAACTGGATTTTACAGTAAAGAACCGTTTCGGCAAGGGCACTGCCGCCACATTTATCCAGACGTTCCCGAATGTATATGATGTGGCGAAGAACAACGGTTGGGGTGACCAGTACATGCGCAACCGTAAGCTGATTGACCTTTCCTGCACACCGCCGGAAGTGGTCACCCGCCTGAACGACTTGCTCAATCAGCCGGAACCGGAGCTTTGCGGTTTCGAGTTGCTTGATTTCTGGGATGTCGAGCCGTACTACAAGGACCTCATGCAGAGCATGCGCTCCTATGGCTACCGTTCCATGATTACCGAGGAAATGGCAAAGAAGAAGGCGCCAGTCGCGTTGCCCGCTATCCAGCCTTCAAGTTTTGACGACAGGACGTTCCTGCCGATTCCTCCGGGTGGCGCGCAGACCGTGACCAAGCCCGCCATGCAGGGATTTACCTATGCCGACACCGCCGGCATTGATGACTTTGGAAGCTTTTTATGAGGAGAGGCTTTATGGCCAAGAAAACAGTAAAACAGATTAAGGCAGCCATCAAGAAATCTGCCAAGAAGGCTGGTTTCCCCAAGCTTGAATTCAACAAGGACGGCACGCCGAAGAATTGGCGTAAGGCACTCGACAGGGTGCCCATGGACCGCAGCGTCAGGCTTTCCGATTTGCCGGAATGGCTTACATTCAAAAACGAAGCTGAAAAGCAAAAATTTCTTGAACAGATAAATGCCGCATTGGCTAGCAAGAACTGGAACAAGGAGCTCAAGGATTCTGTTGACCAGGGTGTCATGCAGCTTGAATTCTCCGGCAGTGGAGAAGGAAGAATAAATGATCTCCTCAGTGATAAAGTCTCTGGACTAGGTGAAACTCAGCGGATAGCCGCTAGAATGAATGATACGGTCCAGAAAATCAACCATGAAGAGACCGTACCGGGGCAGGTTACATCCGAGGCTCCCGTGATTCCGGAGTCCAGGTTTGTCCTTCCGCTTCCAACGGCGAAGATTGAAGAGTTTGACATTCCCGAATACGTGCTCTTGGGATTCACACAGCCGGGTAACGATTTCGCGCTTGAAAGCAACATCAACGTTTCCGACAATGTCCGTATCGTATATAGGCGCGGGGCGGAATACTTTGAGGCGGTGATTGCAATCGGACCTGCACGGAAGTATGGCAGGCGCTGCATGGAAATCGACACGAGGGTATTCAAGGACGGCGCCACCTATACAGTGACCGGTATCTTCTGTGACCACCCGACTTGCTCGACCGAAACTGCGCTGGATCCGGAGAGACAGCCGCGTGCAGTCAAGCTGTATAACTTCCTTTGTGAAAAACTTGGATTGAACTAAGGAACAAGCAAACCGATATAGTTTAACCACGTAGATAATTACGAGGTTTTCTTTATGAACATCCACTGTCTTGTACAGGTCAACGGTAACGAGCTTGATTTCGCCGAATGGCTCGACTACCATATCGCGCTCGGGTTCGATACCATCTTCGTGTTCAACAACGGCAACCATACCTGGCTTAATTCAGTGTGTGAACGCCGCGCCGACAAGAATGTGGTCATCGTGCCGGGTGAAGAAGACTGGTCCCACCAGTCTACCATTATCCAGAAGTTCGTTGCCCGCCGCAAGCAGCAGTCCTGGGCAATCTGCCTTTCTGACGATGAATTCATCTGGATCGATCCGAAGCTTTACCGAAACATCAAGGATTTCGTGTTTGGCGAATGTGACCGCCGTGGCGCAACTGCATGCACCCTCTACACCAAGTACATTTCCTCCAAGGAACCGATGAAGAGCCGCGTGGGCACGCAGATTGACTGCTTCACCCACATCCGTCGCGAACCGGAAGGTTATGTCCCGCCACTTGAGGTGTGCCCGAATACCGGCGCTACCTTCTTCAAGATTACCAGCCCGGACATGCCGCTTGCCGACAAGCTCACTCCGAAGAATCCGTCGCGCTGGATGGATGCCAACGGCAACCGTCTCCTTCCGGAAGAACTTGGTCATTATATCCACTCCAAGGAATTCTTCCCGATGCGCTATCGCGCCCGCATCTACCGCTTCTGTCCCAAGAGCGGTTTTGAAATGAGCTTTGCCGACAATGCCGTCCCGAAGGGTTTTGACATCCAGGACATGTCCATGCAGGAAGCCCGCAGCCTCCTCATGCGCGTCCCGGTGAACCCGGATACGGAGAACCTTTTTGCCAAGGATATCATTCCTGAACCGCCTGCCGTCGTGGAAAATTCCAATGGCACTACGAGCGAGATTTCCAAGGAAGAACTTGCCGAACGCGAACTCCCGGTTTCCAAGGCCCGCATCTGCAAGATGATTCTGGCCGGCAAGTATTTTGAAGACATCCGCGACGAACTCCATGCAAAGTATCAGGATATTGATGTCGAAGCACTTGAGCGCGTGTTCAACAAGGAGCGCGAAGCGATTATTGCATCCGACACTTCCTACAAGTGGTTGCAGGAGCTTCTTGATGAAGGAAAGACCGAAGAAGAAATCTGCAAGACGATGCTCATCAAGCATACCGCATATACGCGCATGGTGAAGGCGTTGCCGGTTCTTGACATTCCGCGTGAAAATGCGACCGAAGAAGCAGAAACTGCTGCCGACCCGGGTCTCAAGCTTGAAGTCGGCGAGCCTGAAAGCGTAGAGGAACTTGCGTCCGCGTTTAATGAAAGTGTCGAAACCCATAAGCTTACCGAACTCGAAAAGGAAGTAATTGACAATTTCGAGAAGGAACGCAGTGTCCGCAAGAGCGTCAAGCAGGGTGGCAAGCCTAAGAAGAAGGGTGACGAGCCGAAGAAGCCGAAACTCGTCGGGGTCGAGGCTGTCGAGGAAGGAACCGAAGACGATGGCGGTGTCGTGATTAACGAATTCGTCCCGCCTACCGAATCCGAAGACTTTCAGCTGGATGTTGAAAGCGACCTTATCGAAAATGCGTCCGCAGATTCGGTAATCGCGCATGCGTCTGAAGGGGGTACTGAAAATGCGTAACGCCTTGAAGTTCTTCGCAATGCTCCCGATGGTCATCTGTTCCATGTTCATCGGTGCGCTCTTGGTCGGGTTCTCGGTTGCCGTTGATTCTCTTGAAACAATCGGCAAGTCCAAGGACCTTCCCACCAAGTAGTCCTAATTGCCCTATTTTTCGTGCCCGGTTGCCACAACCGGGCCTTTTTGCTACATTTAGGTCATGGCTAATTCTTCGAAGAATCATATCAATGTAAAGCGGATTACGTTCCGTAATTTCATGTCCTATGGCAACGACGTGAACGAGTTCAAGTTCCCGAACGGACTCAACTGGCTTTGTGCGGCTAACGGTTCCGGCAAGTCCACTCTCGTCGAAGCGCTCAACTTTGCATTTTTTGGCAAGTCTTACCGTGGTGGAAAGCGTGAAGAACTTCGTAACACGATGAACACCGAAGCGACGCTTGAAGTCACTATTGAATTTACACGAACCCAGGGTACGGTCACCGAAGAATACTTTATCAGGCGTACCGTCGATCCGAAGAACAACATGAAGTTCTCTGTCGAAAAGAAAGAGGGCGACAAGTGGGTCATGCAGAATAAGCGTGCCGGGTTTACCCAGAAGGACTTTGAAGACGATATCCTCCGTTTCAATGAAGTGCTGTTCAAGCACAATATTGCACAGAATACCCAGGAATCACAGCCGTTTATCGACCTGGAAGCTGCCGACCGTCGCAAGATTACCGATTCCATTATCATGTGTGACAATGACCGCATAAAGAAAGAAAATGCGAAGGAATTGTCCGCTGCGAAGACTAATTTTGACATTGCCGGGAATGACCGCGACCGCATTGAGAACGAAATAACCGATCTCAAGAAAATCATCGCCCACATGGAAGAGGAGAAGAAAGCCAACATTGCCCAGATGGAAGCGACTGTTGCCGAGAAGCGCAGCACTGTCGACCAATATAAGGGTCAGGCGGGTGTCCTTGCTGCCGAGCTTCAGTCATTGCAGAAGAAACTTGGCGAGATGAAGGCTGTGCTGGATACCGAGTCCAGTATTGACTCGGCAATCGCGGACATTCATAATGCAAAGTCCCAGATAGTGCCGTTGCAGCAGTTCCGTGCCGATCTCGAAACGGCGAATTCCGAATTGGCTGCTGCGATGAATTCCTACAATGCTTTGCCAATCCAGGCGAAGAATGATGAACTGGCAGGAATTGACAAGCAGATTGGCGAACTGAATTTTGGTCTCCAGGTCATCATGACCGAAATTGGTGAAATCAATGCCGACAAGGCAAAGGCTGAAGGTGTAGTCAATAAGTGGGACTATGCACTCCAACAGGCCTCTGCCCAGTTGAAGCAACTTGCCGATGACGGCAAGAAGCGCAAGGCGGATCTTGCCCATGTCGATGAACAGATTAACCTCGGTTCCATGATGCAGGCGGGCACCAAGTGTCCCACATGCGGACATACCCTTACCGAGGCCGACATCGAGGAGCATAAGGGCGAAATCCGTCAGAAACTTATCAATGACATCACCGCCGATGTCAACCGTCTCCGCGATGCCTGGGTTCAATGTAAAGGAAAAGTTACTGAACTTGAACGTAGTCGGGCTGAGGCGGCTGCCGAAGTTGCCAAGTTTGCGGAGGAATTGCCTGCCGCGCACGAGCGCCGTGTGTCAGTTGAACAACAGGTGGCTACGCTCACCGCTAACAGGAGTGTCGTTTATAACGAGGTTCAGGGGTTCACCGCCATCTACAATAGAACGATTGTCCCTGCCGAGACCAAGGTTAAACAGCTGGAACGCAACATTTCCTGTTGTGAACAGGTTATTGCCGGAGCCGGTGTAAATGTCGATGAATTTGTTGCCGAAGAAGCCCGCCTGACGCGGGAAAAGGAACGTATCGCGGGTGTCCGTACCGAATGGCAGACCGCATACGATGCCTACTCTGCCAAGAATGGCGAGTATTCTTCTATCAGCGGTTCCATTACCCAGATGGAAGCGGAAATTGCCCGTATCGAGGGCGAAATCAAGCGCATCAGGGAAGCTACCAGTGAAGATGCGTTGGCCATGACCAACAAGCGTCTCGCCGATGCCGAGCGTGACCTTGAACAGGCGACTGAACGCTGGCATAGTGCAAGCAAGACCATCGCGGCATGTAATTACATCACCACAATGCTTTCCGATGGCGGCATGAAGAAGATGATTTATGGCCTGTACATTGACCACTTTAACGAGGTGGTCCGCAAGAACCTGCTCAAGGCGAACCTCCCGTTCGTCATAGAGTTCGATGACACTATGAACTTCAAGTTCATCAGTGCCCCTGGATACGCCCCGTCGTACACCATGCTGTCACAGGGTCAGCAGCGCAAGGTTGGATTCGCAATCGCGATGGCCTTCCGTGACTTCGTGTCCCTGGTTGGCAATTTTAGCATCAACTTCATGAGTCTTGACGAAGTGCTTGACATTTCGACTGACAACTATGCCATGAGGGAAATGCTCGACATTGTCCGCTCGATGGTCGATGACATCGGGTGTGTCGTGGTCATTACTCACCGTGGAGAGGTGGTTGCCGACAAGTTTGACCATAAGATCATGGTCGAATATGACGGTACCTATTCCCACATCGGGGAAGTAACCGCCGTGTGAATCGGTTGGATTGGAGTGGAACGGCCACCTGGTTGACACCGGGTGGCCGTTTTGCTACATTTTGGGCATAGCAGAAAGGATATAATTAAAAATGGTACAACAAGAAATCAACAAATTGGAAATGGCATCGCTCAACATCGTCTACAACAACCTTAGTCCGTTGGATGAAAAGAAGGGCCGTCGCGGCATCTGCCACCTTATTGAACATATGATTGGGGTGACGTTTGACCCGATTCTTCCGGAATTGCATGAATATGCAATCAGCGACGACATGATGACCAGCCATGAACATGTCATCGCTTCATTCTCCGGCACTGCCGAAGCGATGGAGAAGTTTGTACCTAAGATTCTTAAGCAGGTCATCGAGGCTTCGTCCAGGAAAATTGCGAAGAACGATTTTGAGATGGAGCGCGATGCCGTTTTCAACGAGATTGCTGAACTTGGTTCCGATTTCAACAACGTGATGCTCACTGACGGGTTGAAAAAGGTTTACGGTATCTATCCACCCGAGGGTTGCATTGAAGATGTCGAAGCATATACCTTTGAACAGTTCAAGAAGGATTATGACACGTACGTGCCACATCCGAGCGACATTGTGTATGTCGGTCCGCGCACTCTTGACATCCCCGACCTGGCAAAATATGAGGTAGGAAAGTATGACATCGGAAAGTACCCGAAATTGAAGCTGGAACCTAAAGTCAAGGCAAAGCGTTCTGACATCGCCATTGACGAAGATGCTGAGTATGTCGGGATTTCCGCCTTCGGTACAAAGCCGGTAACGACTAACAAGGAATATGCTGCACTCAATATTGCCTGCCGCATCCTTGGCGGTGATTCCGATAGCGCATTGTATGACGAATTGCGCGTCAAGAACCATCTTGTGTATTCATGTGGGGTCAGTGTCGAGTCGTTCCGTACTGTCGCAATTCCGATTTTCTTCACGAGCGCTACGGCCAAGAAGGTGCCGAAGGTAATCAGTGTCATGAAGAAGGTGTTGAGTGCCCCGGAAAAGTACATCACCGAGGAGCAGTTCAACCGCACCAAGAACATGCTCTGCATGATCTTGAAACAGCAAGACATCATGCGCTTTACGTCACCCGGAACCTATACCCGCTATGGCATGATTGATGACGAGCCTGCGACATCGGACATCACGTACAAGTATGTGATGGGTGTTGTACGGAAGTATTTCGGCAAGGATTCATTCAGAATCTTCGCGGCATCCTAGCTATTGGATTCGGTGGCGGATACGGCACCCGGCTTGTCATTGCCACCACCCATGATGCCGAGGGTGGTGCGGCCCGGCATGCTGAATCCGGCGCCCCGCCCAAAGCGGCTGGCGTATGAACGGTTGATTAAGCCCTGGATGAACGGGTCCTTGGATCCTGTAGTCTGGTTGGGGATGATGCCCTGGGTGCACTGACCTGGCATCGGGGCATGCATGGTTGGATTTACATCGGTTGCCGATGCTTCCATTATTGCTGTCCATAATTTGGCTACGGCCTCGCATACTACGGGGTCCTGGTCGCGAAAACGGTCGATAAAAGCTAGATACCTGTCCATACCGGACAGTTTATTGCTATATTTGTTTCAAAGAGGTTTCAATATGGCCGCATTAGACATGATTTCGGGCGTCGGGCTTGACAGGGAAACTGCAACTGCCGCCAGTACGATTGATGACAGATACTGGACCAAGAAGTACCAGGGTACCCAGATTGACGGGACTGACATCAGCAAGCTGATTGTTTTGCCCAATAAGTTGAAGACTATGATCAAGACCGCGATTTCCAATACCGGCCTTGGCAACTACATCTTCTATTCTGGCCCTGGCACGGGAAAGACTTCCCTTGCATTGGCGATTCCGGGCATTCTCGGCGCCAAGTGTGTCGAGGTGTCGCCAAAGAAATCAAGTGAAATCCTTGAACTGATTGACCGGTATTCCGTCTTGAAAAGCAACGGCAAGCCGTTCTTCTTCGTGCTTGATGAATGCGACCATCCGAATAACCCGGAAGACTTCTGGCGCAATATCCAGCATGAGATTGAAGCGAATTCCTCGAACCTCAGGTTTATCCTTACCTGCAATGACCTGTGGCGCATCCCGAAACCTGTCCAGTCAAGATGCACCCCGGTGAAGTTCAACCACCCGGTTGATGACAAGGATTTTAAGAATCTTATTTATCGGAGGCTGAAATACATTGCGGACGAGGAAACAAAGCCGCATGGTGGCAAGGTGGAGAAGGATACCATCAAGGAAATCATCGAAGCATGCTACCCGGATATCCGCAACATGATAAATGTCATGAAGAATACCTTCGACGAAAATGAAGGTAACATTATCGGGCATCCGCATGTGATTACTGACCAGACGGTCGAGGCTATCGCGAAGTTTTTGATTTTACGCGACTTGCGCGGATTGCGGTATTATATTTCGATGAACGTGGATGACCCGATGAACGTGTATATCCCATTGACACGATACCTCATGGACCGTCTTCCTCCCCAGATGGACCTGGCAATGACAAAGGTCGTCCGTGACGGCCTTGTCCATGCACAGGGACTGGTTGACCAGGAAACCATGCTCATGGGCTATTTTGCCGACTTGATTGACATATTCAACGCATTCCAGATTCCGGCTGCACCGTTGCCGAGCGAGCCGATTTATGCACCGAACAATACGAATGCGGTCGGTGAACAGGTACAGTCGGCTCAGGGGGTGTAATGAGCAATTTCGATCCATTCCGGTTTGTGGATGAGCGACAGGCGGGGCAGCCGGTTTCTGAAGCCGACTGTAACGAGTTCCAGATGTTTACTGCCTGCCGGTACCTGTCGATGAATCCGAACCTGCGGAGGTGTGTGGAGGTATTGAACGACCTGCAGTTCCAGAAGCTCCCGAAGGACTTGCAGGCGCGTGCGTTCAATGCGTTCAACGGGGCGAACCTGAATCTCAGGTGGACTCGCGCCAAGACTACCGTTGTCCGCGAAAAGGACGAATTCATTGATCATATGATGAAGATTACCGGCATGTCAAGGAACTGTGTCAAGGCTGCAATCCGCTATGGCTATGTGGACAAGGATGAAATCGAGGAGGCCTACATGCGGAAGTACGAGCCCGAGAAGATGATTGCCCGAATGCAGGGTGAAGAACGGCAAATCAATCGCAATATCAAGAAGGCGGCAAATTTGAAATGAGTGCGAACCTGAATGAGATAATGGACCTTTTCGGCGTAGACGAGGCTACCGCCAAAAGGATTGTCGATGCCGGTTTCAAGACCGGGGATGCCGCCAATGAAATTGCGGCCAACATGTTCTACGACGATGCTGGCCTCAATAGAATGTTTGCAAAGGTGAAGAAGGACTTTGATGGCTTAAAGGCGGAGGAGGGCCTCAAGGATTGACTTAGTCACCTTTCCTGGCACGGTATTTTGGGGCCGTGCCTCAGGTGCCGGATGATGCTTTGCGTCTTCCGGCGTTTTTTCATTTTCCGACTTCTCGGCAGACATCTGCGGTTCGACCAGTGGCTTCGGTCCGTTCTGCTGTGCCGGCTGTCCTTCCTGTGGAGCCTGTTCTGGCTGTGCCTGCTGTTCGCCGTTCTGCTGGGGAGGCACGGGTGCGGGTGTAGTTACTTCGGTCACGTCGATTTCGGCAACAGGGGAATTTGCGAATTCATCCAGCATCATTAACAGCTGGTCATCTGCCGGGATGCCCGCTTCCGGCTTTCCTATTGCATAGTCGGCGAGAAGGTCCATAGGGGTCTTGCCGTCCACGTCCTGCATCATCCACGCGGAACCCGCCTGGGCGCCTCCGTTTTCAAATGGGGACTGCAGTGCGATAAATCCCATGTCCTTGTCAAGCAGCTTCCTTATAAATTCGTAGTTCACCTCGTCGGTGAATTCGCCTGTCGCTGCCTTCACTAGGCGGTGCAGCACGGTGTCCCCGGACGAATCTCGTGTAGTGAGGTACAGCGGGTCTAGCTGGAGGATTGTGTCCAGCAAGTTGTCGGCCCATTTATGGAGCTGGGTCGTCCATTCGCTCGGGCTTGTCTTGATACGGTAAGCGGCATACTGCATCGGGAACATCAGTAGCGAGCGCTTTTCTTCCGGCGTGGCAGTCTCGACTTTCTCATTGAACAGGTGCTGGACACCCTCGATGAGGGTTTCCTGCCCCGGATTCTTGGCCTTTAGCCGGTTGAGTTCGATATTTATACCACGCTTGTCCATGCAAAACCTCTTTCTTGACGGAAAGTTTATAAGGTTTGATGCATTTTGGCCGTTTTTATGAGAAAAAAATTTGACCACGGCATAAACTTCACGCAGAAAAATAACAACCGTGAGGTTTTCCATGGCTACAAAAATGGGAGCAGCTGGGGTTCGCACCGAGCTCAAAGACAGTTCTCAGTATACCGTGATCGAGAATCCGAATGCGATTGCCGCCATTGTTGGCTTTGCCCCCAAGGGTGAGCTGAACAAGGTCACCAAGCTGAACAATACTGCGGTGATGGACAATACGTTCGGTATCGGTTTCAATAACTGGAAGTACAACCAGGGCCTATATGCTGCACGCGCCGTGCTTGATGCCGGTGGCTTTGCCCAGTATGTCCGCCCGTATGGCGAAGAAATCGACATGAGTGACGCCCGCAAGCGTGACTTGAAGACCGACTGCTTTGTCGTGTCCTTCGACCGCAAGGCCGCTCAGCAGGAAAAGGGCAAGCAGAATTCGATTAACATCGAATACTTTGCGGCTACCCGTTACAAGTCTGACGGCGCTTCCGGCTACGGTGTAACTCGTAAAATCAACAACATCGCTGAAACGGTCGATTCCGGGTCCAACGTGGACTTTAGGGTTTTCGCCGATGAAAGCTTCAAGGATAGTGAAAAGGCTCGTGGCGATGGCGACGCAGTCCTCTTTGCAATCATGGGTGCTGACCCGAGCTCCGCTCGTCGCGCAGTGACCTCGTATGAGATTGTTGCACAGCCGGATGACTTGCAGGACCGCAATCCGGATACATTCCGTGTTACCCTGGCTGTCAACCCTGGCTTTATCGTTGGCGATACCGTGTATGGTCCGGCTGACACCAATACCAAGACGCTTGGCAAGTTCATTGTGTCTGGAATTGATGGAAAGGATGTCGAAGTTACGGCAGCTGACGAGGCTACCCACAATGCCTGCATGATGGGTTACAAGCCGACTTCCGTATTGATCTTCTCCCCGGAAGACGCAATTGCGGATGACGATGCTGACTATTTGACTGTGAAGACGGCTGTCACGGGACGTGGCGCAAAGCTGTTCTCTTCTCTCCGGATTGACAGTGTTGGCGTTGAAAAGATTGCTACCGAGGTCTTCAACGGCGAATTCTTTACGGTGCGAGACCAGAAGAATGTGTCGGTGGATGTTCGAGTCTCGAATAGCCATTTCTCAACTCTTCCGAATGATACATTCGTGGGAGCTGAAATTGGCAAGTCGGTTGAGATTGACGCTATTCCAGGTGTGTGCAATGCCGATGTTGTTACGCTTGAATGGAAGTATGACGGAGCAATCCACAATGGTACGTTCATTTATGCAGTGACGGAATTTAACGATGCTGGAACTCCGACCAAGGCGGAACTCTACTTGGAGGAATCGGCTTGGTATGAAGAAGATCTTGCCGATGCTACCAAGTTCTCGGAAATCGTCGTTCATAACCTTCCGTCTGGATGGTATAGCGAAAATGATTTCGTAACTCTCGTCGTCCCGACCAAGGGTGATGATGAAGAGTACACGTCCATGTCTTATCTGGCTCGTTTCCTCGACGCCTTGCTTGCTGCATTCCGTGGCTCTCGTCTTGGATATGCAAGCAACGTGGTAACTAACGATATTAACATGACGAACGATAACACCAACACTGATCCGGCCTGGATGAAGGCAAAGGATTTTGTTGCTGGTAAGACAAAGGTTCTCAAGTTGGCACCGGGTGCCGCATTCGACTACAATGTAGGCGATACCGTTGCCATTGTCCGTGGTTCGTTTGATACCGAGCGTGAATCCAATGGTGACCCGCTCACGTTTAGTGGCGATAATATCCTGAAGCTCAGCACGGTCACTGCAATCAACGGATTTACGAACGAGGTTACCATTAAGGATGCGGTTGATAGCGTGTTTACCGAAACCGTTACCAAGACCATTCAAGGTTCCGATCCGGAATTCAAGGATGATTACCGCCAGTTGCAGTTGCTTAATCTTTCCACCACGAATAAGACCGTGTATACCGCAATGACTACGGATACCGTTAAGCATTTCGACGAAACTGTTGCTACGCAGTTTGGCACGGAAGGCAAGATGGAATTCGTTTCCACGAAGGCATATGTTGAAGGTTCAACTGTCAAGGTAAAGGCAAGTGTTGATGGTGAAGAAGTGTGGTACGTTACGACCATCGAAGAACGCGGTGACGTAGTTGGCACTGAAACTGATTACCATTACACGCTTTCCATCGTGGCTCCGGAAGGTGCTACGGGCGACATCGAAATCTTTACCGGAGAAGAAACGACCGGTATGGTTCTTGACTTCTACATTATTGGTAACTACGATGTTACGGTCAATGGCCAGATTCAGAAGACAACTCTCCCGGTGGATGTTGCCAACAAGGAAACTGGAGATGTTCTTGGTGGAGTGTTCCACTTCCAGAGTTCCAAGAAAGACAGTGCTTGCATCCAGCAGACTGAAAAGGTTCTCCGTGATTCCGATATCGGTGCCAACTTTGTGGGTCTCGGGCTTGCTACGGTTCGCTATGAAGACATTAACTTCACTGGCGTGACGGAAAAGGTCTATGACTTGACCGACGAAGGCGAAGCTGTCGCTCGACTCTATATGGCCTGCACATACCGATTCAACGGCCATGTATATGACTTCGACGGTACGGTGGTTGAATATGTCCACAACGAAACCCAGTTGTTCATCGGCGATGCCGCTGACTCTGAATTCGAAGGTTCTGGCCTCAAGTTCATCCTCAACGAATCCGGTATCCTGGAAGCCTTCCTTGAAGACGAATCCTGGGACCTCTCGGAAACTATCGTGGATGGCATCCCGACTTCCAGCGTGACTGCGGTATCCTTCAACACCAAGGACCCGGCCATTGTGTGGAACGCAATCTGGAGCTATGACCCGAAGAACAACAACAGCACGACAACGCTTGCAACGGCTTACTCCTTGTTCCTTGACAAGGACAAGGCTGACCAGACGTTCTTCGTCGCTGCCGGTAACGACATCAACAACTTCGGTTGGGCAGGTCGTGAAACGTTGAATACGACGGTTATCCAGGCTATCTTGAATATCTGCGAACTCCGTAAGGACTGCTTCGCCTTGTTTGATGGCGTGGCTGAACAGAACGTCAACAATGCCTTGAAAAAGGATGTCGTACGGTTCGCACCGACGCTCGGTCGTTGGGGTGCTATCTATGACGCACGTCCGATCTTCTACGATTCGATGATTACTCGTCGTAACGTGGAAATCGCACCGTCCATCGCGATGGCTTCTCTCATTACGGCTAACCGTTCCGGTTCAATCTTCTGGTATGTCCCCGCCGGTAAGGATACCGGTGTCGTGCCTAGCGCATGGTGCACCAGGGTCAAGTATGAACGCAAGTTCAACATTCCTGAGGACTCGGATTCCGACATTGCACGTCTCAGTGACGCTCATGTCAACCCGTTCCGCACCAACGATGACGGCATCTTCTGCTGGGGTGACTTCACCATGCAGATGGAAGACTCCGCATTCAACCAGATTCATGTGGCAATGCTTATCGCGGGCATCCACAAGATCTTCTACAAGTACCTGGATGGCAAGGTGTTCCGCCTTAACACGGCTGCACTCCGCTCCCAGATTTCCAGCGACTTGCAGGCCAAGTTGAACATGATGCGTGACAGCAACCCGTCGGCGTTCTATGATGCCGTTGCAATCTGCGACGACACCAACAACACCCCGGAAGTCATCGACCAGAACAAGCTCTATGTTGACTTGAAGCTCAAGCCGACAAAGAGTACCCGCTACATCTACCTCAGAACTGAAGTCCTCGCGACGAGTTCTGGAAACAGCATCACTATCAGCAACGTGTAAGGGAGGTAAACTATGATAGGAAAAACTGCTCCTGATATTGATAAGGTCTTTTGGGCCGGCAACATAGACCAGCTCCCCGATCCGGTGCGTTCCACTCGTTGGCGTTTCATCGTTGACCAGGATATCTTCCAGGCTACTGGCATCGAACCTACCAATGGCGACAGCTTTGGCAAGGATTTCGAAAGCCAGAAGAACTTCACCATCCACATCGTGGGTGGCCCGAGGATTCCGGAAGTGTCGACTCGCGCTGAATCAATCAAGTACATGGGTTTTGAGAAATTCTACCCTGTTCAGCAAGACAGACTTGCTGGTGAAGCCGAATTGACCGGTCTTCTCCTTGAAGATGGTAGGGCGTATGAAACTATTCTTGCTTGGAACCAGTGCTGCCTTAACACAGGCATCTTGAACTCCGACGGCAAGGGTGACACGAATGCGGGCAGCAACCGTATTGCTGAGGGTAAGAATGCTATCGAGCTTGGTCTCGGCCAGCAGGAGAACTACAGCAACCCGACGGCAATCCTGCTTCGTAACCAAAACGTTACACTTGAACTCTATGACTGGATGTACGGCGAAGTCATCATGGCTATCCGCTACATCAATGCATGGCCAATGAAGGTGTCGGTACCGACTGACTTCTCTTACGACCAGGCAAAACTTGCCCAGTTCAAGTTTACGCTGAAGTACGACCGCTGGAACATCTGGTTCCCGGGTGGCTACCACAGCAAGGTGTAAGCTGGAATATTTCCAACGGGGGTCTCTTCGGAGGCCCCTTTCTTGCATTTTGGGGCAAAATAAGCTATTTTTATGGTATGATTTTCACGGACGAAGAAGTTATTGCCGAGTTGATTGGCTCCGAGGACCTTAGCCTCAATGAACAGTTGAAGAATTTGCGCTTGTGGCTGCGGAATACCATGAATACCATGAAGCCGAAGCCGGATGGTACCTGGGAAGTCGATCCGCAGACGGTCTACTACAACGCGGCTTACTGCATGGCTGAAGCTGGAACGAAGATAGGCATTATTGCGATGCGCAACCGTTTCCGGCTGAACCAGATGAAGAAGGACTATGCAATCCACAAGAAGGAAGGCCTTGACAAGTTGCACCATGACCGTTCTAGGGGATGGGCGCCGAATGACAAGGAAAAGGAAATCCTGGTAAGCGGCGATGCCAACTTGGCCGAGGAAAAGATGATGATTGACAACCAGGAAGATTTTGTCCAGTTTCTGGCTGAGCAGCAGGAACAGATTCGCTACTATGCTCGCAACGCGGATGTTCTCGTGAAGGTCCATAACTTCGGTCAGGAAATTGGCAAGATCATCGTATAGGGGGCATCATGAAAGTGAAACTCTCCACATACAATGACATTGGCAAGTGTGCATACGGCACCCTGATGGACGAGTTTGATTCCGACCGGGATATAATTCGAGTTGACGGGAAACAGGTTGAAATCAACACACTGGATGACTTGTTTCAGTTCTTGTGGAATATCCCGGGTGTCGCCTCCTACGATAATGTGTCGCATACCTCCGTTGTTGACTTCTATTCTACCGGTACATGGTGGGAATGCAGGTACACTAAGGATATCAAGTGGCATGAGAAGAAACTTAATGAACTGGAAAAGCGTATTGCAAAAGCCGACAATAAAAAGAAATCGAAGCTGCAGCAGAAAATTGAATGGAATAGAAAATCCATTGAATCATTGAAGCGCCTCATCAATGCCCTCAATGAGGAAATGGAGAAACGCAAGGAGATGATACGTCATGAAAACGGATTGTAAAATTGTACAGGAATCACCGGTACCTCATGCCGATGAATGCACTCATGTTCTTGTGGGGGCTGGCCTCGCGTGTAACAAGAAAGTGCTTACCGAAGTTGTCAATGAGGAGTCTGAGCTTGCAAAGAAGTGCGGCACGGGTGTCGATTTTCAAAAATGGACACCGGTCCAGGTAGATGCCGTTCATTGCGACGGTGTTCCCGTCACCCCTCACAAGCGTGTTGATGTTCCTGTCGATAAGGGAATTTTCGGATGAGCCAATTTTTAGACGCTGAACCGCTTGATTCCGGTGATGACTTGTTTGGCATGGACGTAGACTTCTCGGCGAAGCCTGCGGTCGAAGAACCTGTGCATGAGCAGACTCCGGAGGAGCATCGCGAGGAAATTCGCGAGGAGATGAAGGGGAACGCCTTTGCGGCAATCGAGGACAAGCTCGGTCTTCCGCTCGGCAGTACCAAGGAAGGCATCAAGGCTGCCAAGGAAACGACAAAGGCAGTCACCCAGGCTGTCCAGAATGTGAAAAGTCAGTACTCCATCATCGAGACTAAGGAACAGCTTAACGAGGCATTGCCTGTTCCCCGTTACAATATCGAGAGTTTGGCGGAAGACCGCGAGCGTCTTAGGAAGCTTGCATTCAAGAATCTGGACATGGCGAACAAGTGGCTTGAGACGCTTGATGAACAGGTCATGCGCACTCTTGAACCTACTGACCAGAACTGGACCGCTGCAGCAAACATGTACAAGACGGTTTCCAAGGGCATTACTGACCTGACTCACATGCTGGTCACCTTGCGTCAGGAAGACGAATTGATGAAGCTTCAGCTTTCCGCGAATAATGCAACCAGTTCCGGGACGACGGGTGGAAGTGGCGATGCGCCAGGCGAAGCCGTGGATCCGTCTGACCCGCTTGGCAGTACCAAGGGACGACCAATGACTCCACAGGAAGTCATTGCGCTTGTTCGTGAATGGGGCAAGGAACGTGATGCCGAAACGGAACAGCTCGTCAAGGAAGAAGCGGATGCTCGCCAGCGGGGATTGGTTTCCAAGCCGGATGAAGATGCCAAACCGGAGTGAAATTGCTATATTCCTCGCAAGAGGAATTTTTTATGTCAAAAATTGCAATTATCGGTGACATCCACCTTTCCCCAAAATGCGACATCACTTCCATCAGGAATCGTGTGGTCGCTGCACAGAAGGCGTATCTTGACGGCCTTGCACCAAAACTGGAAGCCGCCGGTGTCGATACGATACTCTTTGCGGGCGACATTTTTAGTGTCCGCACATTCGTTACTGTCGAGGCATTGAACTACGCCATGGAGCTGTTTGGAAAGACCCTGGCAAAATTTGACATCCATATTATCGCCGGTAACCATGACTGCCTGTACGACAATACCAACCATGTATCCAGTATTCGCTACCTGGGCCTTCTTCCGAATGTTCATGTTTACATTGATGACATCGAGACCGTAGAGCTTCACGGGATGAAGTTCCACATGGTCCCGTGGGTAACTCCGTCCGCGATGCCTGGATTCAACGAATGGCTTGCCAAGATGGCAAAGAAACCGAAGGTCGAACGGGACAATACCGTCATTCTTGGCCACTTCGACATGATGGGTGTCCTTATGGATGCCGGACAGATTTCCGAAGTTGGGCTTGAACCTGAAAAATTCCTGAAGGCAGCCAAGTACACATTCAGTGGCCACTATCATTGCCGTTCTGACCAGGAATATCGTGGAAACAGGCTTGTCTACCTGGGCACGCCGTTCCAGCTGACTTTCGCCCATGTCGGGACTAATTGCGGAATTTATCTCTTTGATGATGACATGAACCTTGAGTTCATCGAGAATACTGAATCACCAAGATTCATGGATTGTGATGATGAACACCTGGATGGCCTTGGCGATATATCCAACTATTTCGTCCGCTACATGGCAATGACTGGCCGCAATGCCGACGAAAGCGCCGAGTTGAAGAAGAAGCTGGAATCCTATGCACCGCTCTATATCAAGATGGTTCCTTATGGCGGGAATGGTACTTCGCTCGACGATGCAAGGGTCATTGACGATGAGGAAGCCAAGAGAATCATGGAAAGCGACACCATTGGATTGGCTACCATGTTCATGGACCGGTATGCCGAATTGCTCCCTCAATTTGATGATGGAACCGATTCCAGGGTGATGATTACCGATCTTTTGAAAAAATATGTGGACAGAGTGGGTTAAAACCTGTACATTTTTCAAAATTGAATATAGTTTCCTCATCAAAGAGGAAACTTTTTCATTATGACCGATTTTAAGAAACTCATCGAGGACGGCATTGCCGCCAACCTGGCATCAAAGCCAAAGTTCAATATTCTGTATGTGGGCGATGAAACTTCCCGCCTCTCATACTGCCGTGGCCTTACCGCCATGCAGGAGTTCAAGCATTTCTATGGCAACCTTGCCGACATTTCCCTGACGAGTATCGACAGCAAGACGTTTATCAGGGCATGTCCGGACCTTGCCTTCTACAACATTCTATGGATTGACAACATTTCCAACCGCAACTTCATGGCTTCCCTTGAAGAAAAGGTAAATGCTGTCATGAATAAGATTGCACCGGACTGGCGCAAGGATGCTGAACAGATTAAGAAAGATTCTGAAGGCGACCGTAAGGCTTATGAAGATTTCCAGGCGGAAGTCGATGCCAAGGTTGCTGAATTTGGCGAAGACGAGGAAGGAGCCAACAAGTATCTTGAAAGCGTCAAGGAAAAGCTTGACGCCTTGAAGGAAAAGGCTACCGTCTATGAACAGTATATTGCTGATGCCAACGCATACCGCGCAATGACTCTCCGTGTAGTGTATGCCCTTGACGAATTTGTGTGGGAAGCCCCTGCTGGCCGTCAGAACACCATCGTCGGCGCAATGACTGTCCAGGAAACCATGCAGATGGCTGACGAAGTTGTCGTGCCGAACAGTGAACTTGCGGGCGCCATCAAGGATCTCGGCCTTGTCTCCGAATACACCGATGTTCTTGTCATTCCGACATTCATGAACGAGTATTTCTACCCGATTAACCGAATCTACAGCCGCATGACATCGTTGAGCACGATTATCAACAAGCCGAAGATTTTGGTGAAGGGTACCTGCATCCCGAAGAATGTGCAGAACTTCATCATCCACGGCTATGACCGCTACGATTTCACAATTTGCAGCGTCGGCGAACTCGATGAACGTCTCATGAAGCTCCTTACTACTCCGAAGGATCCGAAGCATACGGAAAAGGGTCCGTGTGTCCGCAACATGGTGCACTGGGCAAACCCGCGAATCAACCCGCGCAACATCCAGAAGACGGTTGCAATCGAACGCGATGCCGCATTTGATTTCACCATCCTTACTGGTCCGGATGACTTTGCAGATGACATCTACAATATCACCATGACCGATACCGATGCACTCATTGCAATCGCTTCCGGTTCCGTTGCAATCGCATGCATTGACGATGCTGGATTCAGCAAGGGTACCCATGTCTGCCTTGATACGGGTCTCACCTTTGGCAAGAACACCAAGGTTGATGACATCAAGGGTCTCATTGTCAAGTGGTCCATCTGTTCCAACTGGGACCAGGCCTTTGAAAAGCAGAAGCAGTACCTCATTACTCGCCGTCTGGTCAGCTCGCCTAACGTGATGGGCGGTTTCTTCAACGCCATGCTCGGACGCAAGCTCTCGCTCGCCCGTAAGGAAAAGTTCGGTGATGGCGATACGAAGCCGGAAACCGAAACGGTTGAAACCACTGAAAAACAGAAGGACGGAGAATAACAAAATGACCGGTGAGCGGCATTTTGCCGTCCGCGTGGACATTATGAGCCTGGCAGCAAACAAGGACCTGCCAGGCCATTCTCTTGATTATCATGACCTTAAAGTGGAAGCTCCGATGCTCATGGAACCGTCATACAGTACCCATGATGAAGCTGCTGCGCGGGTCCTCGATATGATGGCACACGGTCGGGGTGAAGAAATAGAGGTTGACCTACCGAACGGGGAACACTATAAGGGACCCCGGTATTTTTACTACACTACGAAAGGATGATGTATATGGCAGAGGGACTTGAAAATTTGGATCCGGATAGCCGGAAAATTCTGGAACAGGCCATGTCAATGGATTCCTCCATGCGGGCGATGGGCATGCGTGAAATACAGGCTAGCGAACAGCGCCAGCTTGCCGAGGATATGGAACGTAAGAATGCCGAGGCCCGTAGGCGCCGTGGCGCTGCAATCCTTGGTGAAGACCCGGTCATGGCGACAATCAAGCGGCAGGCGCCCATTAAGCGTCGCCGTGGCATGGTGACCCAGGAAAATGTGATGCCGTTGTCCAACCCGGAACATATTGCTCCGGAAGTGCAACTGCCATCCGAAGCTGCACCGGCTGAATCCGTAGTCGATGCCAACGAGATGCGCAAGACGTTTTCCAAGATTGGCAACCGTGGCAAGTCGAATACTGCGGAAAAGCCTCCTGTTCTTCCTGTTCCTCCTGTTCAGGAAGCCCAGCCGGAACCTGCTGCCCCTGAGCCGAAGGCTGAAACTCCTATTGTACATGCTGTGCCAAGCCAGGAATTGAATGACCGTCCGTATGATATTGAGGAAGGCGAGTTTGGCGTGTTTAACCGGGTTTCCAGACTTCCTTCCAAGGGCTTGTTTTATCCAGCCCCAATCATGGGTCAGGCCTTGAAGCTAGTGGACAACTATTTCCTTGATGACGTGGTTGATGGCTCGATGACTACGCGACTGGCTATTAACTCCATCCTCAAGCGTAGAATTCGCGGAATCGCCCCGGAAGACATTGCAACCATAGATGAATCGTACTTGCTTCATTGGCTCCGCGCCTCGTCGTTTCCCAAGCATGGTTTGTGGCATCCGGGCTACAAGTGTCCACATTGTCAGTTTGATACATCGAAGGAAGACGTTTACAATGAATTTCGGATTGGGTTCCGTAACCTAAAGTTTACATTAACGAAGGACATTGATCAGCTCTATGAGTTGCACAGGGTAAACGGATATCACAAGGGCTTTCTTGATGACGGGCGGGAATGCCATGTCTATATCCATCGGCTCCGCCATGCAATGGAGCTTAACAAGTTCATTTCTGAGTGGGAACAGAAGTTTGAAATGGATGCCCCGAATGCAATCCGTAAGATTGCCGGTGTTGCTACCGTTACGGAAATCGAAGGCTGTGAAGACATGTGGGATAAGTTCAGTTACATTTCCGAGCTTTCCCCTAAGGAAAAGCCGGTGTTTGAAGATCTTGTGGTGGCCGGGACCGTTGCATGCAACATTTCTGCGGTCATTACCTGTAGCCGATGCGGAGGTATGGTTGAAACGCCATATCCCTTTCTCGTACGGCGGTTTGTTTCCAGTCTTTAATATCGTTTCCCTTACGAAGGACAAGGCTCTTGTTTCGGAAATAACGAATAACAGCATGGCCGATTGCGACCGGATGTTTATCCCGGAATTTCTTGAACTCCTGGCCTACGCCGAAAAACGGTTTGTTGAACTGTACGGGCGCACCAATGCCAAAGTGCCACTTGGCGCCCCGGGCACCATGTAAAATTATAAACTGTCCGGTGATGATGCAGTCACCGGATTTTTAATATGAGCGGACTTTTTAACAGAAATACGACAACAACCGGCCAGGTTACCGTGGTCAATAATGCCGATGCCCAAGATGCCTCGGATAAGGGTGATTTCTCCGCTGCAATCGAGTCCATCGGGACTGCGATAGGCGAACTGAAAGACGCGTTGCCGGAGATGCTTGAAAAGGCGTTTACCGGGGCGATTGCGAGCGATGCCGCCAACGACGCCATGTATGATGCGCTTGCCTCGGCTACCCATGACAGCATAAGCGACCTTCATGATGAAGGAGTGTTTGGTGTACCAGACAGGAACAAGCCAGCTGCAGAAGATGCCAGCGGGCGTGGATTTACCAAGGCTCAGCTTCTCGCCGTTGAAACGCTGGATACGAATGAGCATTTAGTAAATTCCCTCGAAACGGCAATTGACAAGTCGCTTGACAAACATAATGTTGGCAAAAATGAGAATCAGCAGCATGAAAATGACCGCAAATCCATTGATGCCAGCACGAATCCCGAAAAGAATGTGAATGCGAAGATTCGCGATGATGTTCATGGCATACATGAAATAATGAATGAACGTAAGCCTGAGCATGATATTGACCGTGCAGTTGGATTGCCCGAGAATGATATTTTTATTCAAAAAGGCAAACAGGCCTCTAATCAGTTTGACCCTAATGGGAATAACGATATCACGGCTCCTGAACTAAGAACGGATTTCTTCGATTTTAACAAGTTACTGGCAGGCTTTGATGATGATGAAGATGCCGAGCTAAAACCGAAGAAAAAGAAAGACGAAACTGGGACGGAACGTAGCCGTGATAAAATGAAGGATGACCTTCAACTGAAGTTCTTGTCGAAGACGGCTCCTGACTTCATGTCGAAGGGTAATCAGGTATTTGATAAAATCTTGAATGATGAACTTAATGTTCATAGTGACCAAGCCAATAGCGACTCAAGTAGCATTGTCAAGAAGACGAGTGGCTTGGGTTCGTTAGTCAAGGGTGGTGGAATAGCCGCACTTGGTGCAGCGACCATTGCTTCGCTTGGCATGATTGGTATGGCCGGAAAATCGCTTTGGGACTGGCACAAGGCCAGCAGCGAGGCCAATGCAAACATCGATAAGAATCTCAAGAACGCCACTGATGCCAATAACAAGATGAAAAATGGCGTAAACGATGATTTGCGCGATGCCAACATCAAGTCGGATAAGGCTGATGCTGAATTGGCAAAAGAAAAGAATGGGATTTTGGCATCTGTAGCCGATGCAGTTTTTGGGGCAAAGACCGAGGGAGTCCGGAATAAGGAATATGAGGCCAAAATGGCGGAAGTTGACCGCCAAATCGAGCTGAGACGCCATAAGCAAATGCTTGACCGTGCAGAAGCATATGGTATCAAGCGTACTGATAGCAAGGCGGTTGGCAAATGGCTCGAAGAACAGAAACAGCTTGCTACCAAGGCGGGGGTCAATGTTGAAGACAAGGGTGCTTTCATCAAGTTCCAGAATGAGGAACTTGAACGATACAAGGCTGCACAAAAGAAAGCTCTTGATAACGGCACTCAGCCCAATGGCCAGAATCCGAATAATCAGCAGCAGAATCCGCAGCAGCCTGCTGTCCAGAAGGATGCCCAGCCGAACATTCAACAGGAAACTGCAGTTCCGCTGGCTGTCGGCTCCAACACGAATACGACTCCCAATGTCATAAACGCCGGCACGGGCGTAATGACTGATGATATAATCACTGCCGAGGAAAAGGCAAGGCAGTTCAAACAGTTTACTTTTGAAGGAATCCGGGATGCATTCCTCCTCCCGGAAGTGCAGGCGGTGTTGACATCGACAGCTAAGGCTGCTGGAACATCGGTAGAACACAAGTTGATGGGGTAGTGCATGGCGTGGTCAGCAAAGGAAATCAGGAAGAAGAAATACACCCCGTTTCCGGGGCATAATGACAAGTTGTCAAAGTTATACCATTCGGAGAAATTGCCAAACCCGAACGTGGTGCGTATTGAAGTTTTGTCTCCATCTGCAAAGGCGACCTACTTGAATGGTGGCCTGTATGCCATGACTAACCGGTTCCAGCAAGCTCTTATGGAATCCATGCTTTATAACGATGCGACCAAGCCGTTCTATGGATTCTTCGACCCGAAGGACAATGAAGGTGTTGAGTTTGGATTGACCGCCTCATGGGAGAAAGGAAAACATGGGTTTGGTGAGTTAACTGAGACGCTGAATGGCGTTGCCGGTGCAGTTTCTCACATTCCTGTGGTTGGAAAAGCTGGCAGCAATGCTCTTGGGTTTATGGGAAAGATTACTAAAACTGTTGGTGATTTTTCGACCAAGATGGCAAATGCTGCCGGTCTCAATACCGACTCTACGGGTGCCTGTACATTGAAGGATTTTAAGGGCGCTACGTTTAATTTCGACAAGACCGTAAAATGCAAATGGTATATGCCGGAACAGGAAAACATGGCGCGATTGTCTATTTCCAGATTGCTTACTTTGGCGTTTGTGCGCTCGGCAAACATGGATGACAAGGATCTTGTGGGCAAACTGACCAAAGCTGTTGCTGAATTGACTAGCAGTCAAGATTACAAAGATACAATGGCGTCCGTGGGAGAATTTGCCAGCGATGCCAAGAAGGGATTATCGCAGTTTGGATCCGCTGTATCGAATAAGGTCGGCGAAGTTACCGGGGCGATAGGCGGGGCTATTAGAAAATACGTTCCGCTAGGCGATGAGATGATGGACTATGGAAATGACCTTGGTGAATTTTACAGCAAGAAAGCCGGTGAAGCTATTGACGCGGCAAAGAATAAATTGACACCCGATGCGGATACGATGAAGCTTGCCAGTGACGTGATGAAGATGGCTGCCAACGATGGGCTAAACTTCATGTTGAAGATTAACTCGTTCTTTGGCGGAAACATCACGGTGAATCCATTCCCGGTACGGTTGACTCTTGGCCATATCCTTGATATTGAACCCCTTGTTATCCGGGGAGTGACTTTCCATTCCAGCAAGGAACAGTTCATTTCCGAAGACGGCACCCACATTCCGCTCTACATAACGGCTGACATTCAGTTTGATATGTGGATGACTCCCGATCCAAAGAAGGGCTTCATTCGCTGGATGGGTGACGATGTGTTCAATAGCGGTCGTTACCTGAAAAGCGCGCATGCAGACAAGAAGGAAGGAACTACCGGGACCACCGGTGGAAACAAAAAGAAGGGCAGGAATAAGAAAGGCAGGTAATATATGGCAAAGGAAGAATTCCCACGTTTTCGTAATCATGACTTGCCAATTCAGAGTTCATTCAAGCTTCCGTTCTATCGGGGCGGTCGTCTTGACTTGGTGTGTGCCGACAGGTACGATACCCCAACCGCCTACAAGGTGTTTGCTGCGGCAAACAGGATGACAAATCCTATGCTGACCCGTCCTGGAATTCGCCCGACGGACGAATCGATTCGCAACGAACTAGTTTTACGTGGCTATCGTGGAGCTGCACTTGAGTCTGAAATTCGCCGCATAAACGATACGATGGTATTGGGAGTGCGCGACTGGCTGGGGTATTCCGATTTCGGCAATGGAAATATCACGGATGCCGAGCCGGACCGTCTGATTTTCGTTCCGTCTCCGGACAGTGCAGTGAAGTGGTATGAACGGTATAACGAACTAAATGAAGTGGTTAGCGACCAGGAAGAAGAGTAATGGGTGCAGTATCTAAAACCGGTTCAAACTTCGTAGTGGCGTTTTCGCTACCGAAGTCACTCAATCCCGAGGTTGACGGGTATATAGCCATAAACGCACCTAGTGTGCGCAAGCTCGGCATGTTCTTTGACGTGAATGCCATGCCGTATGGACATGCCGAATGTACATTGAACCACACCGATGAAATTCCCGTTGGTGGCAGCTATGGGACCATGGTTATTCAGGAATATGGGTCGGAATTAAAAGAAGACTTTGCGTTTGGCGTCTATATTTCCAACTTCAAACAGTCCCAGAATACTACCGACAGTGTCAATATCTCCTTCGATTTCGTAGTCGGGTCCAAGGAAAGCGATTTGAAACAGGTAAACTTTGCATGCACGGGAACGAGCTCGGCAGCGTTGAAGGAATGCATCAAGAAAAGTGGAATGGAATACATTTCCAGATATGTCGATAACGGTAAAAATTCTGACACCATGACATGGCGACTGGTCAATGGCAATCTTGCAGAAAACCTGAATTACATCGTCAGTATGTCCTATGTCCCGTCGGATATATTGTTCTGGGCATTTGATGAATTGAAGGGGAAAATCATCATCTCTACATTCAATACGGAAAAGGCGTCTAAGACTCGTTCAATGATGTTCTATTCGCAGGATGCGATGCTTTCCACCAAGGATGCTACATACAAGCCGAAGGCTCTTGCTGGAACTACTATTTACCGTTACGAGTCCATGACCCGTGAAGACCGTTCATCCACATGGCGTGCCGCAATGTTTCCCAACCTGGTGGTCGATACAACAAACAACAAGGGAGAGAAGGAAACCGGCGACTGCGGTGGTGAATGTCTTGATGTCATCATGGCGACTGCGGGGGCGAACGAGCTTCCTTCCGGCATGAAGCCGCCCAAGAACAGCACAGGCGTTTATGGCGAGCCGAAGCTTGTCATGTCGTTCCCGATGAATGTGCATAAGAAATATGCCGTTGCCGATACTATCCGTGCAAGGCTTCTTGCTGAATACAGCCGCGTGGCGGTGGTTCGCATCTATAACCATTTTGGCCCGCCGGTCGGTTCATGCGTGTACTTGATGGCAAACAACATCCTCATCAAGCAGGGACAGTTGAATGCCGACCCTAACTACACTGCCCGCTACATCGTATTGAGCAAGCAGGTCAACAAGAAAAATACCGTGACTAGCGGTACGTTGGGAAACCCGTCAACCACGATGACCAGTGAATATGAAACAGATATTGTCCTGGCTACGAATTTCCAGTATTCCAAGGACCCGTCGAAGGAATATGGCATAGTCATGGATACTGTGCGGCAAGTAGTTGACAACATGAAGGAAAAGTAACATGGTTGAATCATCAATGAACTACAGTTCGCTCACTAGGCGCTTGCCGCTCCCGTTCTATTATGGACAGGTGGTTGGGACGATGATTGATACAAACCATACCGGCGCTGTGCAGGCGATAATCAAGGGCGTTACTGATGACTGGAAAACCGAGGAACAGCCGTGGGTTTATCCTCAGCTTGGCCTTGGGTTGGAAGCCGTTCCGCAGGAAGGCTATTGGCTGCTTGTCAAGTTCCTTAATGGCGATATTACCCAGGGTCTCTATTATGGCGTGTCGGCGACTCCGTCATTCCTCCCGAGGGAATATACCGAAAACTACCCGTTCCTTGCGGTCGCCAATCTAGGCGAGCATAATTTTCTCTACACCCACAACAGGGATACCCATGTCACCAAGATTGAAAATCCGGGTAACGGAAGCAACATGGTATGGGGCCCGAACGGCGCGATTACCATCGAATCGGATAGTTACAGCAGTGAAGAAGGTGCCAAGTCGTTGCCTGTCTTGACCGAGGGGACAATTGACATATTTACCTGCATGCCGGTTGGGCATGGCGAAAGCGGGGTCACCCAGGGTAGTGAATATCTGTCGGTTTCCCATATTTCTGCAATGACCATCGAAACATTGCGCGGCGCTGGTCCACAGGAAGAAAAGGCTCCCAGTCCGGACGAGATTTCCGATGGCACCAATGTCGCTGAATTGTATGATGCAGCCGGGAACGTTGTCGAAACCGTTCCAATCGAGCCATGTGGCCCGGATGGATTTGCCCTCAGGAATGGAAAGAAGGCTACACATATCCTTATCTGCTGCACGGACAACGTGGCATTCTCCACCAAGCTGTCTGACTTCATGGATGCTGACGCCAAGTGTGTTCCGCATTATCTTGTTGGGCTCGGCGGTGGCGAGCCGGATATAATCGGGACCAATGACGTGATGGCGGGCGACTTGAAGAACAACGGATTCGTCCAGCTCATTGAACTGCAGAATGATGCCACTTTTGGCAAGGACATGAAGCTGTCCAAAATGCGCAACAAAAAGGCCAATGTCGATGCAATCGTGGTGATGTTCTATGGAAACGGCACGCTCAACCAGTACCAGATGGATAAACTGGCATTGATCCGCACGAGTGCTGTCAAGACGTTTGGCCTTGATGGCGAGCCGCCAGTATTCGCATATCAGCGCTCGATGCTGGACGTGTCGTATATTAACCTACAAGCATACGAGGAATACTAATGGCAGCCAAGACTTGTCAAGAAGTCCTCGATGGGGATAAGAAAAACCTTACCGGCGTTACCGGAAAGGTGATTCCGAGCAACCCGGAGCCGACTTCGGATTCTAAACTCTCATTGAATGATCATGTCAACGAGTTTTTTGATATTTTCAACAACGCTTCTCAGGCTATCCAGAAAAGCGCTACCGAATTGTATGCATATGACTGTTCGGACCATCTGTATGACTGGATTACCGATTTGTGCCCATGGCTAAAGACTGGACTTAACGGGGTCGATACGGCCAAGAAGTTCCTGAACTCTATCAGCAGTGGAGTGAAGCTGAAAGATTTTATGGCTACCAATACGGTGAACAAGGCAATTTGCAACGCCATTACCTCGTTCTACGGTACCCTTGTCGGATGGTTGGAAATCTGTTCCAAGGCTGCCTTTGTATTGTTTGAGAAGATAGATGCTGCCCGCAAGAAACTTGAAAGGGCCACGAAGCGCATCACCAATGCGACCCTGGCTTGTCTCCTTGACGTTTATGATTCGATTGACAAGTATCTCCAGAACACAATCGAGCTGTCGATTGCGATTGACTGGAATGGCCTTATAAAGTTCATGAGCACATGTCCTTGTGTTTCCAGGTTCATAGCCTTTATAACCGGATGCGATAAAGATTCTGACGGCAATAGCATATCTGACAATCCTACTGAAATTGTCAACTGTTTAAGGACAAAATTCTCGTTCCTTGACGGGGCCACGCTTGCTACAGGCCTATCCAGGCTGATGGAAAAATACATCCGCAGATACCTTGTCATGTTCTTTGACTTCATCAAGTTCGGCATTGATTTTATTTTCAGTATGATTATAGCCCCGTTCCGGTGGCTCATCAAACAATATGCCGACTTCCTTCGCAAGAAATGGGACGTTACTGCCATGATTACGGGGTGTAAGGATGCTCACCTTGACTGCCTCTTTGTCTACACGACCGAATATGACGGTGACCGGAAGTATTACGGCATGTCCATACTCGACATGATGACCACCCTGAAACGGATGGTTCCTTGTCTGGAATACGGTTGTCCGGGATTGGGCGACAAGATCCGCAACAAGGTGAAGAAACTGAATGAGGATTTCCGGCTGACCGATGATTTCTGGAACCGGGCGTTCGAAGCTGACCTGTACATGTGCTGTATTGATGCTGATGCTGAGCGGGGATATACATTGACCCAGTTGCGCGACATGTGGGATTCCCTGTGGGATAGGCTTGTATCCAAGACCCAGAAGGCATCTGTCGTGGTGGAGGAAAACCGCAGCGCGGTTACACGTGGCTCCTTGTCGGCGACTATTGAAGAAAGCCGTCGCGAAGCTACCGGTAATACCGAAAGAGCGTATGATGACCCGTACAGGGAAGCAGCCACATTCTCGACCGGTGTTGACCTTGAGAATAACATCATCAACGGAAATGAATATGTTTCCAAGACTGACGAGGATATCCTCATCAAGGTTGCCGGTTCCATTGTGCAGGGCTTGAAAGGCGGAGACGATTACTACAACGAGAAATGGTATCAGTATCTTCGCTTCAAGGCTGTCAAGGAATATTCTGACGACGGGATGAAGAAGTTGCAGGATTATGCTGATGACCTTACCGAGTCTTACAAGAGGACGGTGGTTCGCAGTGCATACCTTCCTGGCCCAAAGAAGCGTTTGCCGCTTGAAATAGACTCTGAAGAACGTCAACCTAACTACAGGCCGGATAATGACTACAACCGGCAGCGGGTCGAGGCCTTGCTGGCTGTCAGTTGGGACCAGCCGCCGAAGACGGAATCCCTGGCTGACTATTATGCGAGAATGTATGCCAAGGCGGTGTAGCTATGACGAAGAAGTCGTATTATACCGGATGCCACAATGACTTCTACTACGTGGACAACATGGATAAGTATATGTTCCAGGAGGCCCGCGAGTGGGTGGAATGTCCTAAATGTGGAGGAAAGGGGGAAATCCACGGGTCGGTATGTCCATGCTGTAAGGGCGAGGGACGGATTGAGCAGCTTCCGGTGAATTACAAGTCTGACTGGGAGCGCAAGGTGTTCATATTCTGCGACCATAATCCCTTTGTGACCAAGTGGGGCTATGAGCCGTTTTCCATATCGTACTTCTCCCCGGTTCAGATGCGCCAGTCGATTTACAAGCCGGACATATATGTCGAGTGCCAGTATGCGGACGGCTCGAAGGAACGGTGGCTTATCGAGGTAAAGCCGGTTGCCTATTCGGTGATGCCTAACGCCCCCAAGCCGGTAATGGAAGGGGCTACTTCCAAGCAGATTGCCAATTATCAAAAGCGGAACTTGGCTTACCAGCGCAAGAGTATGGATGTTGCAACCAACTATGCCAAGTGGGAAGCTGCCGAAAAATGGTGCCAGCTGCATGGGGTAAACTGGCTGATCCTGAATGAGAGCAATACGATGGGGCTATTTAGCCCAAAGAAGGGTGTTTGATGTAGTTTTCCTTGTATAGAGAGGAAACATCATGTGCAATGAAAAAGAAACACCGGCCTGGTTTATCCACGGCGCTGAAATTGCCAATAAAACCAATGGGATTGCGGAAAATGACAAGGAAGGGAAAATCCTGGTAATCGATGATGATACCGGGGTATTGAGCACTACTGTCAACGGCGTATATACCAAGGATGACCATGCCACGTCCGGGGTAAACCGTAAATTCGATGCAACTTTGGTTGACACCATTGACGAAGTTTACCGCAGCAACTGGAATCTTCCGGAATATCTTCCATTTCGCGAATGCATCAAGATGAGTATTCAGGATGGTATCGAGGCCGGGATGAAGCGTGCGGCTGCCGGGTACGACAAGAAAATTGCCGAAAAGGACAAGGTTATTCAGGAACTCACTGCCGAAGCTGAACGCTGGAAAAACGTATTTACCGAACTGGTGAAAAAATGCCGTGCCGGCATTGATGCCTTGGATTTTATCTCCAGGGTCGTACATGGTAGCAGTGGGCAGAAATACTAATGGCGAAACCTTATCCAGAAACGCCGGAAATTGACGGCATTTATCTGCCTCTGAGCAAACGCCTGGTTGAATTTGGCAACCAGGTATATGCTGACTGCACTTCTAGCCAGCGTGTCATCATGTGGGTCTTCAGCTTCTACAACGGCATGGCGAATTGCAAGGTATGCAAGCATTCACTTGACGAGATGTATAACTGGTTCCACAAATACGGCATGTTGAACGATCCGGTACGTGGAGTTCGTATGGTTGTCGAGGATGAGCCGCATACGAACAGATATTATAATGAACTTGGGATAAGTAAACTCCCGATGCATATTTTCACAGACGGTGATGGAAAGATTATCGACATCCTCTATGATTTTCCCGATGCCGAATGGCTCGATAAGTACATTCTTCCTTATTTGCAGGAGGACTCCAAAATATTATGAAACAGCGAGTTACAATCATAGGGTATTCTCTCGATGCCATCCTGGAAGCGGTCCGGCTGGCAACCAGTGCCGAATCGGAAGTTGTCTTGCTGGGAACGGCTACGCCCGGTGACCCTCTTGATACATATGGCGACTGCATAAGCAGCCGCTATGCGGATGTCATTTCCGAACTGATGGGTGGCGGAGTCACCTTCGAGGAGTATGTGAATCCTCGCCACCTGTATATTCCATTTGACAATGTAAAGATCGCCAACCGCCGGAATGGGGTTATCCAATTTCCGCTTTCCAAGAAGTCTTTCGATGATGTTGGCGAGTGGTATGAATGCGTGGAGGGTATTGCCGATAAGACGGTCACTGCGTGCATGGCAGACCTGGCCCTTCCGCCGACCAAGGTCATTACCGCAATGAAAACTGCAATGCCGTCCAAGTTTGTTGATACTTTCATTAAGGCAATGGGTGTCACCCGCTGGCGCGGGGTGCAGCTTTCCAAGTTGTCCATGCAGGGATTCAAGTACGAATTCCCGCTGGAATATCTTGCCAAGGAAGACTACAACGAATATTTCTGCCATCCGAAGACATCGTACCATGACATCTGTGCAAAGATTATGCAACGGTTCGGAATTGGCTATCGCAAGATTACTCTGAAAGAAGCTGGCGAAATTATCAAGGACAATCAATATCCAGGTCATACAATAATCATGGATAACAGGGTGGACCAGTTCGTTGATTATATCGGTGGCCGGTTTGAGCGTCAGAGGTTTTCGGCAATCAACATGAATGTCCCTCCGGAGCTTGAATTTGCTGGCGATGGCTTGTTCTACACTCCGTTTTCATCCTGCTGGGCGGTGTCCGTGTTCAATGGAAAGGCCAAACGGTTCATGTCCGAAGTGGTTGAAACGCTGTATGGCGAGGACATCACTGAAATACCGTCAACCAAGGCGAACATCAAGATGTACGATACCTATGTCAACCTGATTAAGCAGTTTGGGAACAAGGAACTCATGCTTGGCCAGCGAGTGGAGACGTTAATAAAATGAAGACCGGGATCTTTGCATACGATGGGTTTATTGACCCGAAAAAATATGGTGATTACCAGGTGTTTATTGCAAATCCGGCGATACCGTGCGGACTCGCATCTCAACTGAATGCTGGCCTGGCAAATTTCATGGAGGCCGGGTGCGACAATGTCATCTTCATTGGTAAAAACTGCGCAATGCAAGATGACCTCATCCAGTCGCATGTTGAACATCTCGAAAACCACCTGTATCCGTTGATTACATGTGGCCGGGTTTTGCATCAGGAGAGTCACTGGAAAGACTTTCGTGAAGTTGGCGGTGCCAAGCGCTTGAACCTGTTCAATCCCAATGGAACAATCATACAGAATTCATCCGTCCTTACGAACGGATATGGCATTTCTATTGGTAACTTTGGCATGAATCGGGCTGCGATTGACCGCATCAGCCGTTTCTCCCAGATATATTTCGATGGTTCCAGTCCGCTGCCGCGTTTGAAGGATGCCCAGGCATTTGGATACGGAAAGGTATTGTCTTTGTGCGCCTGGTGTGCAAGGGTGACTATCTTTATGCTGCCCACAGGGAAGAACAATGCCGTTATTTACGGTATGGATGGCTGCAACCCATATTCATCGCATAGCTGTGATGCAGACAATTCTTCCGATACAATAGAAAGAATTGGTAAAGAAATGGCCAAGCAACCGCTTGACCTAGATTTCTTCGATTCACCGTGCGACCGATAGCTACTTCTTGTAAGCGTCACGCATGTCGTAATTATACTTGTTTGGCGTGTTGAATGCCGTCGGGTGAGTCTTCATGTATTCCTTGTAATCATTCGGATTATAGGTCTCGTAAGTGTATGCACTCTTGGTGCCTTGCCAAGTGGTGTATGGGGTTTCATAGAATCCCTTGTTGTATTCTCCGTATGGGGAACTTTCGGTTGATTCCTTGATGAGAGCGTGACCGGCATCGACACCCCTGGTGGTATTGTCGCGAAGATAACGGAATTTCTTCTTGAAGGAACCCTGGAAGGAGTTCGGGTAGGCCAGCTTTACAGAGAACTGGAACTGGTTCTGTTCATCATACGACATCTTTACCTGAGGGGCATTCAAAAGCACGCATGAGTTGAACTCGAACATCTGCCCAACGTCAATATCCGTAATGACCGGATCCTTGTCGGTATCCTTGGAGTTCAGGAATGTCCTGGTGTCATGTGAGCGGCCCATCGTGATGGCTTCATAGTACATGTTCACATACAGGTTGATTTTCTGCATGGTGCTACGTGGCTTCAGGACAAGCGGGCTGAATTGCACGTTGTATAGTGCGTTGAAGAACTGGAACCACATCATGTAGCTGTCATCCAGCACCGTGAGGTCTAGTTCGGACGGTCTGTCGTTTCCCGTAATGAGCGGATATTCCATCGTCTTCGTGGAATCGACCATGAACCATTCCATCTGCGCCTTGGCGCCCGGAACATCAATTGCCTTGGCGTTCCACCTCATGCAGAGGGTCTTGTCATCGTTGTTCCATGCATGTGCAAACCAGTCGTCAAACTGATTCTTCTTGTAATAGTCGAGCGTGTTTGGAAATACCTTGACTTCCGACATCTGATACTTGTCGGCGAAGGAATTTCGGTCCATGACCCGCAGTGCTTCCTCGACATACGGTCCGTATAGGTACACTTCATACCGGTTAGGTATGTGGCCCCTGGCGGTCTGGTAGAAATCAACCAGTTTACGGCCAATGACCCCGCGTTCCTTTACGCCGGTGTTTCCAACATCCTGACCGGTCTGATATGTCTTGTTGGGTACTGGTGTTGCCATGGTTAACCTGTTTGTCCGTCGGTGTAGCTGTTGTTACTGGTCGAGACGCAAATTGCACTCATTAAGTTATTCGGGTCGGGAAGTCGGATGATGCGCTTGATTTCATACTTGACTGTTATGGTGAACGGGAGCGGATCGACTCCGCGCAACTGAGGCTGCAGGTCGCTCAAATCCGTGAGTCGGCACCGCTCAAACCTGACAATCATGTGTTCCTGGGCGCAATCGTCCGCCGCGTGCATCTCGATGTACGGGATGAAGGTCAGACGGTTCCTGTACGACCGGTCCAAGCCGTAAATCCTGTGCTCCGGATCCTGTTCCGGGAAACCTCCGGTACGTCCACTCATTACGGTGTCCATGTACCGGTGGAATGCCCACCAGTTTTCATACCAGTTGTCACAGAGCATCGTCACCTGGAAAGTCTTCTCGTATTCGTTGTCTTCCTGGATTGGAATATTGGTAACGAACTTATAATGGCCTTCCGGGGAATACTTGATGCTGAGCCCTGGACAGTTGTATTTCTGGATTAGCGCATTCGTAATTTCCGGTGGGGGAGCGGTGTGAGGCACCGTGGTAAATTCGGCATCGTTTGCCTCGTCCTCCCACGATACCGGCAGAGGTCCTATGCGCAGGCGCCAGAACCCTCCGTGCACGGGCGCGGGGCTTCTGGATAGCCTTCTATCATAGACATGCCTTCTTGCCATAGTGGATTACTTTCCCATGTCCTTGGATGGAACACGCTGCTTGCCGAGTGCAGCCTTCGGCTTCACTGCACCGGTATTGTCCTTGCCTGGATGGTCAGCCTTGCTGTGGATGGTGACATCGTTCGGCGTGGACTTCAACTTGGCATCATAGGAATCGAGAGTTGTCACGGTTCCGCTGACATCAATCATCTTCGGTTTTTCGTTGAAGATGTTCGGGATGTTCTGCTTGCCCATGGCAGCCTTCGGCTTTACGGCGCCGGTGTTGTTCTTTTTCGGGCTGGCTGCGTTGGACTTTTCAACGACCTTGCCAATTCCGAGTTCTTCCACGGTGTGGGTGACCTTGCCGGACATTTCCTTGACCGTAGTCTTCCTCAATGCCTTGATGGAACCGACAAGCTTGTCTGTCGATGGCTTCTGTGCGAAGCTGTCGAGCACTACGCTGCCGAAATTGTCAACTTCGGTAATCGGCTTTGCAGTCTTTGCCTTGGCCTTGTCGCTACCGAGGAACTTTTCCCATGCGGCATCGATACTGGTTTCGGAAGCAACAAAATCTACCTTCGGCTTCACCACGCCAGATTTGTCGCTGACCTTGAGTGCATGTGGTCCGCCCTGTGGCTTCCAGAACGGGAACATAGTTTCTTCGTCGAAGCCGCCTTCTTTCGGGGCCTTCTTGGAAGCTTCCATAATTGCTACACCGAGTTCGCTTTCGGTGGGCAAGTCAAACATGTCTATCGAATATTTGTTATCCATCATAAATATTTTCCTGCAGGATTTTCCGATAGATTTATATGTTTTGGGATACCGGATGTCCGGGTGTGGCTGATCATGGGACATTATTTGATATAAACTGATGCTAGAAACAAGGAGAACCTGTGAAGGCTCGTAAGATTGCTGGCATTCGTCTCATCAACTACATTGAAGATGGGATTACTTGGAAGTCCCACAAGGACGTTATATTGGATTTCTGGATTACCAAGAAATGCAAAGAGGCCGGCTATTCCCCGTTCCAGTTTCGTAACATGTTCCGCGTGGTCCAGTTGCCTACAGCGGCACAGCAGAAATACGAAGAATGGTTCAATAACTATGATTTCCAGAACGACACCGACAAGGATTGGCTGGAATTTGTGAACGGTACCTTGAATCTATTTTACCATACTTCCGAACCGGTAATTGAACCGGATGAAACCTGGTTCATTGACCTAATGCAGTCCGAGGTTGAAGCTCGTGATATCGTTACCGAGCAGGTGTATCACGGAAGCCCGAACCTAAATGCGTTCTGGAAAATTGAAACCAACTCAAAGCCGGAAGAAGTTGGTGGCCGTCGCAACGGCTATATCTATGTCACCAAGCTGTCTGACCTGAAACCGTCCGATACCCAGGGTTATTACTGGGGAGTGATTTTCCAGTGTCCGGAAACAGTGAGCCTTGCATTTGACGATGGCGGCGTGAAACGCAGAAAGTGCATCTGCTGGGCAGCTGATACCAACCATATGACACTGGTGCGTGTTGGCAGCGACGGACGGCTGATGATTGTTCCCGTGTTTGTCGAGGGAAAGACTTGGAAGGCGGACCGCTGGATTCCTGAGGGTAGCATCAACCAGAAACCGATGTCAAGTTCCGGGCTGTTGACCTACATCAACCAGAATTTCCATAGGCTGTATGGCATCTGGGATCAGATTGATGACAAGGTCAAGAATGTCCGTGAACAGTCCACTGCACGTCTTACCGCAGTGAACGTGATGAACGATGAAGAAATCAAGCTCTCCAGGGTTATCGGCAATCTTGACAAGTTCGTCCGTGAAGGTAATGTTCCGGATGAACGTCGCGAATATAACAAGGAAGTCAGGCAGAGCCTGATGAAACGCCTGCGCGAAAGGGACAAGGAAGCTCGTGCACAGGTCAGGGAAATTGCCAAGGCTGAAAAGCGAAAGGACAAGAACGAACGGGCAAAAATCAATCCTACCGTTACACCGAACTAAAAAGAAAACCACCGGAATCCCGGTGGTTTTATTAAATAGGTAGATGCTTTATATATTACAAATTGTCGAACTCGTGATTGCGCAATGCATTCGCAAATTCATCATCATTCATATCAGCGCCGGCATTAAGTATTTTTTGCTGGCGTTCGCGTGTGACTTCATAAGGTTCTCTGTTCAATGCATTCACTTTGGAACTGACAGACATGGCCCTATCCAAATATACTGCGGCCACATTGTCTGCTAGTTGAGGATCATCTAAATCGAACTTACTTACAGAACACTTAACATTGCTGAAAGGAAGTGCGCGGCCATTCCCATCAGAGAATTCTGGATATTCTGCTGACACGGTGTTGCCAGTAACTACTACCGTACCCATATAAATGCCATCGACATTAATAACAATCCAGTTGTCATGTCTGTCATCCAGTCTTGCACTGAGAGCTCGGTAAGATTCGCGATCAAATAGAACCTGCAGTCTCTTGGCAAGCCTCTGAGTCACGAGGGCGACGTTAGTATCATCGGCGTCACCTTCGTCAAAGTCAACGCTTCCTTGACCGGTGACACGGTCGATATTATACCGGCTGTCATTGTTTTCGGCACCGAATTCGGCATCGGACGCGTTGGCGACCATATTGTCAATGTCGAACGGGTCGTAATCGACATCAACGGCTTCGCAGAAAGCCTTGAAACCCTGTCTGAGGGCCGGAAGTGCCTGCTTGCAGTTGAACTGAGTGCATACGCTTTCCATGAAAGCATTGTACTTTTGTTGGATTTTATTCATTTTGGAGTCTCCTTATTATAATTCCCCTGTACTCATTTCGGCATCATCGCCGGTCGAGTTTAAATCATCTTCCATGCCACCTTCATCGGCAGCTGGTTCAAGTTCATCACCACCGGTGCTGTTTGCATCTTCAGCAGTTTCCGGTATATCAGTATCCGAGGTTTGCTCTTCTGCTGTCCAGTCGTCCGGGTTTAGTTCGTTATCGGAAGTGTCAAATTCTGAACTTCCGAGACCCATTGCAGTTTCATCGAAACTATTTGGATCTGTGGTGGAAATGTCATCGCCCAGAGAATCAAACGAACCGCTTATCATCGCATCCGAAATCTCGTTGTCGATGGTAGTTTGCCGCGGAAGGTTGTCATCGCCGCTAAGTCCGAACACATCAATACCCTGGGTCTCGTTTGGATTTACACCCACTTTTTGACGGAGCTGGTCAGCAACGTCGCTTGACTGAGAAGCTTCCAGAAGGACTTCTTTGAACATCTCGGTAGCAGCCTCGGCCAAGATAGTCGGGCAATCGAATGAATTGGCAAATTTTGTGTAGAAAGCCATCATCGATTCCATCTGTGGTACATGTTTGATGTCAGCTGGCATGTGATTCTCGCAATTTTTCTACAGTCTTATATCAAACATGAAACATTTTTGCTATATTTCAATTAAACAAGCAATTAGGAACTAGAACAATGTCAAAAAATAAGCTCGAAATTACTGCCATTGGTACCCTCATGTCCATGGCCCCGACCGTCGTCAAGGACACTACCGTCACCAAGTTCAAGTTGAAGATTACAGGTACTTCCGATTCCAAGGAAATGGCTGAAGTCCTCGAAAATACTTTCGGTGTCGAGGACATCAACATCAATTTCCCGCTGGGCAGTGTCAAGGCCGACCTCCGCGATTACGGCGTGTTCATCAAGGTCGATTTTGGGACCGAACTGGAACATCTGGTCACGTTCTCCGGCATTGCTAATACGGCAACCTTCACCCATACCCGCAAGAACGCCGGTGATGGCGTTGAAGAGAACATGACATGCACCATCGACGGCATCAAGAACCGTGACGAAGCGAACGATGTTCTGGAAGAATGGATCAAGCGCAAGGAAACCAATCCGCAGACCGGCAAAAAGATTCTCATTCCGATTAAGTTGGAAATTCATTCGCTGGATGAAAATCCGGTCGTGTTTACTCCGATTGCTGAAACGGATGAAAGCGAAGAAGAATTTTAACGGAATAGGCAAGAAATCCCACCCATCTTCAGTGGGGCGAGTTGAATTGCCCGTAAGCAGAAACTTATAATTTTTAGAGAAAATACTTGCTTCTCATTAAAGGATAGTGTATATTTAAGGTATGATGTTGAAGGCATACAAATATCGGCTCTGTCCAACAAAAACACAAGAGGTGCTTCTATCCAAGCATTTCGGGTGTGCCAGATACATCTACAACTATGGGCTTGAACGAAAAATAAAGTCCTACTCCGAAACCAAGAAAAGCGTGTCCCGCTTCACCATACAGGCAGACTTGCCGAAGATGAAGAAAGCCGATGCGACAAAATGGCTCTCCGAAGTCAATTCACTCTCGCTCCAAGCAGCCCTGCTTAACCTGGATATGGCGTTCACCCACTTCTTCAAGGAGAAGAAGGGCTTCCCGAAGTTCAAGTCCAAGCACGACAACCGACAATCCTTCCAAGTTCCGCAGAATACTACGGTGGACTATGATGCCAAGCGGGTGTTCTTGCCGAAGTTCAAGGAAGGAATCAAATGCAAGTTCGATCGACAATTAAACGGAAAGATAAAGACAAGTACAGTAAGCAGGACACCAACGGGTAAGTATTTCATATCCATTCTTGTAGAAACCGAAGATACCCTACCAACTAAAGCACCGATAGACGAGAACAAAGCGGTCGGCGTGGACTTGGGTATCAAGACGTTCGCCACATTAAGCGATGGGACTGAAATACAGAACCCCAAATACTTAAAGAAAGTCTTGAAGAAACTCAAGCGTCTGCAACGCTCCGTTTCTCGTAAAGTCAAGGGAAGCAACAAGCGGAAGAAAGCCGTCAAGTTGCTTGCCCGTCAGTACGAGAAGGTTACGAACAAACGCAAGGATTTCTTACATAAGACCGCCAAGTATTTGATAGACCACTACGATACAATATGCCTTGAAACCTTGTCTGCAAGCAATATGGTTAAGAATCACAAACTTGCCCAGGCATTGTCCGATATAAGCATTGGAACATTCAATACCTATATGGACTACAAGGCTGAATGGTATGGAAAGAACATCATAAGGATTGGACGATTTGAGCCATCTTCCAAGATGTGTTCCTGTGGTTATGTCTATAGGGGATTAAAATTATCCGATAGGGTGTGGACTTGTCCTGCTTGCAGTTCCGTAAATCAACGTGACCTTCTCGCTGCACAGAACATCAAGAAGTTCGCGTTCAGGTTAAACAATACGGCTCGGACAGCCGGAATTTACGCCGAGGATTCTATGAACCCCGTTAGGGGAGCAGCCTTGGAAACATCACTCGCAGATGCTGTGGAAACCCACACGTCTTTAGCGTGTGGGTAGTTCATTTACAATCCGTGCATTCCGTACAGCTTCATAAAGGAAAAGGTGGCCGATTGGCCACCTTTTTTCTTAAATAAAACGTCGTGTTAATGGATTTGTGCACAGGACAGCGACCGACAGCTTCTTTTTCTGGCTGGGCCTGATGCGTATCCGTTTCTTTGGCGGCACGGGTGCTTGATGGGTACTTGATGGGTACTTGGTGGCTACCGGTTTCTGGGGTTCCGGTTCAATGGGTGTAGGCGGCATTTCGGCCAATGCCGGCACTTCGGCATCCTGGATGATGTCGATTGTTTCGTTTTCAATATTATTTTTGTTCTTACGTGCCATAAAAATCAGTTTATATCATCCGAGTGATGTAGTTTTCCTTTAGAAACCTGAAACCCATAACACCAGGAGTTATCATGTCAGAAACAGTATCTATAGCTACAATGGCTGCGACAGAGCCGGTTGCGGTGATGAGTGGAGAAACTATCATTGCTATTATAGCGGTACTCATTGCAGTAATCGTATTTGGCATTCCGCTCTACGTGGTTCGCCGTCGCAACCGAATCCAGGTCGAAGAGGCCGAAGAAGAAACCGAACACGTTGCCGAGTCATCTACTGAACCGTCTACCGAACAGGCTGGTGAACCAGCAGAAGAAAACCCTCAGTTTGCCAATGAACCTAAGCTTACTCAGGTACCGGCTGTTACAACAGAACCGATTCCGGTGAATCCAGTCCCGGCCACTCCGGTTAAGCGCGTTGAAAAGCAGGCAACCGTTGCCCCGGCTGCCAAAAAGAATACTGTTCGTAAGCGCAAGCCGAATTCCGAAGCTGCCGAGAAGGCTTTAAAAAAATCTTTGGGGGAATTTGCTTCGAATGACGAGAAGAAACCCGTGCTTTCTAAGGAATTTGTCAATAAGCATCTCCTGAAATTGGATGATAAGAAGGGTAAAACAGCCAAGAAGTCCGGTAAGGTTGCCAAGCCCGGCAAGGCCGTCAAGACCACCAAGACGGGCAAGAAGCCTGCAACAAAGGCCAAAAAGAGCAAGTAATTTATTTTCGTAACTGACCTCCTTAAATCAACAAGGGTGCCGTTAGGCACCCTTTCTGTATAAACTGCTCCATGCAGAGGAATTGCAATATGGAACAGAGACACCGAGAGTTCATAAATTCAGTTGTTGCTTTGGCTACCGACGAGAATCGGCCATTGCTTGAATGCGCCTTGAAGGAGTATGTGGTATTGGAAGGCATGGATAATTTCTTTAACCGTGCCCGGAGCCTGGTGGGAAGACTGAAAAACAAGATCGTTGGCGGAGCCAATGCGGCCAAGCGGACCCCGCCACCCGAAAATACTCTTGGCTTGAAACATCGTGACTTCACGCCTCAGCAACAAAAGGCAAAGCAGTTCCTGATTGACAATGACCGCAAGACTTGGGAAAATGATTATAACCGTTTCCTCCAGGCATGTGACGACATCACATATTTTCTGAAAACCTACGGCAACCGTGAGTTTAACCAGATGAGGCAAACGCCCGACTTCAAGAAAGCCGAAAAGCGTGGCAACCTGATGGATGACTACATTAGGGTGAATCCACAGAAAATCCGTGATGAACACCGCGCCGCGTACCGTAACATCATGGATTCGGTGTGCAAGGTGACACCCGGGCACCGAGCTCTCATAGAATCAATCCTGTCACTGTATGACATCACTGAAGGCGTTTCCAGAACGCATGTAGTTCCTTTATGTGAATCGAGCAATCGTGACTATGCAGTTGCGCAGCTGAAAAACGACATGGCCATGATCGAGGTGTTTATTACCAGGCATGGCGTTTATCCGTGGGAAAAGTTTCTTAAGTCGGGAGAATTCCGTGATGCATATGTGAACTCTGCATCGAAAAATCCCGAGATTGCGCCGAATAAGCAGGTAGATCAGAAACTTGTTGATACTGTGCGTAACGCGTACCGGTCCGGCTACGCAGGTGCAATGGAATCCGTAGATGGGAATATGAAGAAATTGAACAGGTATCTCGGCAAGAAACCGACGGAAGACATCAAGGACTCCAAGGGGTATGTCGATACAACCAAGAAAGCCTTCAATTACTTCAAGGACGCCCATATCAAGGAAGGCGCCTGGGCGGTTCACTTTACAAACGATAAGGCTTACCCGAAAATCAAGAAGGGTGGCTTTGCCAACGGTACTACGGTACTTGACCACCTTGCCTACACTACGATGTATGACGGAGGACGGGGCAAGCAGGGGTGGCTGTTCGCCCTCCCGGTCGGTTGTTCGTATTTGAAGCACTATGACCTTGGATATGGTGACTGCGCGTTCCTCATCAAGGCCGATGGCGTCATTGCCAAGCATGTTGGTGAACAGGACGATGAACTCATCTTCCGTGACAAGGATGTCATCAAGAAGATACCGTTCCGCTACGATTATGACAGCAAAAAGTGGGTTGTCGAACCGGAAGATGGCAAAAATGAAGAATTTGACACCATCGGACAGGTTATCGAGGCATATCAGAAGTAGTTATAAGCTAGAAGTGTGTGGCAATTCAGCCACACGACAACGCGGGACCTCTATCGCATGGACAACAAATTTTGCGGGAGACCAATCATCAACGACCGCAACGGTCGCACTATATATGAAAAGACGCTTGGCCAGCAGAAGCTGGTCGACGCAATCAATTCCCATGACATCATTTTCGTATCAGGTCCATCCGGAACCGGTAAGACCGCCATTGCCACTTGGGTCGGCATAGACGGTATCGACAATGGAAAGTACGAAAGGCTCATCCTTACGCGACCGGTCGTTACCGGTGGCGAGGAGCTTGGTTTCCTGCCAGGTTCACTGGATGAGAAGGTTGCCCCTTACATGCAGCCGCTGAAAGATGCCATTGCAATGATTAAGGGCTATCCGAAGCAGCACGATCCTGAGAAGGAAGTCGTAAAGCGCGAACCCTTGACTGCAAAGGAAAAGAAGCGGCTTCGGGCCAGCGCGAAGGAAGTTCCGCCGCAGGTGGACTTCTATGACCGGGTCAGGGTTTGCCCCCTGGCCTACATCCGTGGTTCGACGTTGTCCAAGTCATACATCGTGTGCGACGAGTTCCAGAACGTCACCCCGATGCAGATGAAGATGATGATTACCCGGCTTGGGCGAGGCTCCAAGATGATTATTTGTGGGGACCCGAACCAGTGCGACTTGCCGGACAAGGCTACTTCGGGCTTTTCCGATGCAATCAGACTGCTTAGCGGGGTCCGGGGTATCGGTTTCGTTGAACTGGATGTCGATGATATCGTCCGCCACCCGATGATGAAGGAAATTATCCTCCGTTATGAACGTCCGGGATACCAGGCGAACAGCGGAAACTTCTCCGATGAGAAGGAATTTAGCAAGATTCCGTCTCATACGTGGGATAGGGACCGGGAAGGGTACGATTTCAGCGAAGAACAGGAAGACGAGGGGATTTGCTCCCACTGTGACGGTACGGGTGTCGATTCGTTCACCGGGGATGCCTGTCCAATTTGCCACGGAACCGGGTACACTTGTTAGAAAATTACAGGTAAATTATAAACTCAGTTGGTGAAAGCCAATCCCGGGGAACTAAATGTCTACACTCGAGTTCATTACTGCTAAAATCAACATGGTGTCAACATTCATTGTTGCTGTAACAGGCCTGCTCATTGCAGTGGGTACACTCGTAAAACCCTTGCGAAACTGGATAGTGGAGCAATTCACCAATAAGAAGGCGTTCGAAGCCGAAATGAACTTGGTGAAGGAAGCCCTTCAAGCTACATTGCGTAACCAACTTACCGAGGTATATTACCGGTCGATTGATCGTGGATTTATCTATGAAAATGACCGTGAAAACTTCGAGAAGCTGAATGTTGCATACGAAAAGCTTGGGGGCAATTCTTATATCCATACTATCCATAAGTTGATTTCAGTCATGCCGAATGAAACGACTGTCAAACAAGTTAAACCTAAGACCGGCTCGCGGAAACGGGCACCGAGGAAGTAGATATGGCTACCGTGGATTGCTATCAGACGGGTGACTACGGATATTTTGGGGTAGAACGGGACCCTGACTATTACAGAAATCATGGTCCCATTCATCCGCGGCCCGTATTTGAACATATGGTTGGTCGTCCAGTTGACTGGATGATGCATGTATGTCACCCATACTACATACCGAACCAGCCGGATCCCCCACCCCCGCCATGCGGTTGCTGTTCACCGTGTGCGGAACCCCATTACCGATGGTACTGGCCGTATGCGCCGTGGTGGAGACCTTAAACTTACAGCGTCCTGATTTCTTTCAGGAACTAGCCTCCTACGGGAGGCATTTTTTATAAACTGCAAGCCGAGGTTTAATATGAATTTTAAGCAGACAATTTTGGAATCATGTGCGGGTGTTCCTGCAATGGGTAATGCAGCTGTGGCTGCGTGGGAATGCCTTTTCGAGGCCGATTCTACCCAGGTTCAGAATGGTGGCACTACTGAAAACAGTATCCCGGTTGACCCGGCTGCCCTTACGGAAAATCCGGAAGGCGCCAAGGTGCTTGCCAACATTGCCAACAAGGCCGCTCAGGAAAAACAGCAGGTTGACAATGCCCAGGCCCAGCTTGACCAGACTACCGCTGCAGCAGGGCAAACCCTTGGTGAATTGCAGCAGGAACTGAATGCCAAGAATACACTGAATGAACAGAACCAGAAACAAGTTGCCAATGCGCAGGGGTAATTAAATGGTTCCGGCAATCAAGTACCTGGAATTTATGAAGGGCCTCTTCGAGGCGACTGGTGACCGTGGTGTGGTAGAAGCTGCGGAAACATTTCGTGCACTCTGCGAGGGGAACTTTTTCCGCCCGCTTATGGTGCCTGATTCGGTACGACAGAATGCCGTAATCGACTGGAAGGGCTTTACCCACGTAGTCCCGAATGCCGCCAATACATCCGGAACGTCGGCTCCTGATGTCCTTCCTGATGGCGGAGTTAGCGTAAGTGGGCATTGCACTCGTGACATAGGCGAGGAAACCCGCGATGCGAAATGGAATGTTCCCGACTTGATTTCCGGGGGACAGATTACCGGACTTAACAAATACAAGTCAGATGCACTGCAGTCCGTGCCCATTGATCAGATGATTAAGCGGGCCAAGGAACATCTGCCCAACCCGATGCAGTGGAATCTCAACTTGACCCGCATGCCAATGCAGTGCGGATATTCGGTCACATGCCCGAACAACCAGAATGGCGTATATGCCGGTGATGGCGCCGGTGGCGGTGGTGGCGGCGGTGCCGGCGCTGGTGCGGCAAGCTGACTATGAAGCATCCTATATTGCTTCTGATTATGGCTCTTTTGGTGCTTCTGGGCATTTTCACGTTTGAAATCAGTAATGTCCCTGCACAGGAAGATTTTCAAATAATACACCAGGTTGTTCGCGATGGCACTTGGGTAGACATTGATAAACCTTATAAACTCCCTGAAAAGAAACATTTTTGGACTATACCATGAACGAAGAAATCTTTGACACAATTTCGGACCTGCTTTCCAAGAGTGGGGCAGCCGTTTCTAAGAAAGCGGATGGCACTATTGTAGTGTCTCTCCCGAATAGCGAGGGAACGCTCGCCGAATGCACCGACAATGGCGATGGAACATTGTCCTACACCATTTATCTCGGTGACGGGTCGAGTGAAGCCGGTAGCGGTACGCCGGAAGAATTCAAGGCACGTGTCGTGGAGTCGATGGATTCATGGATTGACTATGTCCCGTATGAACAGTATAAGGATGATGCTGCCCCTACTCCGGAGTTTCGTCATGCCCTTGGTGAAAGCCGTGAAGACAAGATGCGTAACACCCTGTTCGATATGGGTCTTGACACTATTCAGGTAGAGGCTATCATGGATGTTGCTGGCGTTCTTCTGGAAAGCAATGGGGTTTCCGCATATATTTGTGGAAAGGAATTGTATGGCACTAATATAGAGAATCTTGTCAGCCGAAAGGAAAATAAGAATTTCATTAAGCGCCAGTGGGCAATTGACCAGTATAAATCGCGTAATATACCATGGCCTGGACAAGTGACAACTAATGATGCCCTTGCATCCATAGGTTTGTCAGAGCCGACCAATGAACAATTAGTTGAATTTGCAAAAAGCCATATGGGCGGTGTGGAAAAGCAGCATATTGCCGGTGATGACGAGCAATATAGCGGGGCGGTATATAGCAAGTATGATACTACTGAAAAAGGCAGCGGTAAAAAGGGTGGGTCCAAAAAGAAATCTGATGATACTGCCGCTGATGTGATGTCTAATGAAGGCACGTTTGAAATTGAAGAAAACAACAACTTGGATGAAGACGTAAGCGCACAGGAAGTCCGCCATTCCGATAATGAAGAGGACCAGCATTTCTCATCGGCTAAGGATGCGTCTGAACAACTTGGTGTTGGAATTGAAGAGGCACCTGAAGAAGAACCTAACCAGAATAATGCAGCGATTGGTTCTCGGCTGATAAAGATGATTAATGATTTGGGCTACACCAATCCTGAATTGCAAAACATGGACTGGTCGCAACTGGAGCAGTGCTATTTTGCCGTAAGTAAGCTTGTAAATTCCGGTAAGTTCAATGCCGAAGAATGTAACCAAACTGACCTAGCCGGGTTGCTTAGAAAGTTGGGATATAAGAAGGGCGAAGTACCTTCCACTGAATCGATTGTGGAAGAAATCATGCCGACCGTGTGGGTGGGTGATGTAAGTTCGCTTGGCGGTTCTGAATTAAGTGATGTATCTGAGGATGAAATTCCGGATGCGTATATTGAAACGATTGAAGATGGTGCCAATGAACTCAAGGCGTCGCTTAATGACGGCTACGCAATCTATAGCAGCGACCCGTTAAACCCGGGTGCTACAATACTTGATCTTCTTCGTGTACTTGGGAAGGGCACACCGACATTTGTATTAATTAAGACGCTGTTTGGGATTCCTGACAAGACCACTGGGGTTGTTCAAGATATTTTGTCCGGTAACCCGGAGATTATGCAAAAACTTGAACAGGGTGAGCCACTTTTAGAAAATCCTGCCTTGACTGCAGCACAATGCGATGCATTGAATAAAGCAACTAAGAATGCGGTGGGTGCCAATGCAATTAGATTGATCCAGGACAGTTTCGGTATTTATATGGATAATATCATTCGGGGACTTCCGGCTGGATATGCACAAGTGAATGATGAGACGGTAAGTCTTGCCGAGGTGCCGCCGAATTTTGTGAACATGATTCGTTCCATCATGCTTGGAAAGGGATGTCCGCTTGCTGGCTATTCCTGGAAGGCAATTGATAGGCTTATCAATAACCTCGGAAGCGTGATGATGTTTAAAGGCGGAACTACGTCCCCTGCTAATCCAGCAGCTCGTAAACTTACCGGGAAAATTGCCCGTAAGCCGGTGAATGCCTAGAAAACATTTACGCAAAGAATAAAAAATGGCTGCATGCGCGGCCATTTTTATTATATTTAAAATATGCTAATAAAAATTTTAAACGGATGGAGTTACTGATCGAATGAGAAGAAGCCGTAATATGTCTACCATACCGGGAAACAGCTGTACCGATATAATGAAGGAAAGGGCCGTTGCCAAAAGTGCACAGTGGGTTAACACCGATGATTATAAATTTCCCGATGATTATTACACGGTACGGCGCCTGATGAATAAATATGGCGACAAGGCCGTACTCGGATTGATATTGTGTTCCTTTAAGCCTATAGGCTTCAAATGCCCGGAGTGCAAGGGAACCGGCATAATCCAGGAACGGTATAATGCATACCCCCAAGGGCTCCCGGATTCATACTGGGGCGAAAAGTGGGAATACCGGGACAAGGAATGTCCCGTATGCAAAGGTTCCGGGGCAGTTCCCAAGAAACTGAAGCCTAAAATGGTCCAGGACGGCTGGGAAGAAGCCTAACATTGACACCCTCCTCAATCGGAGGGTGTTTTTATTTGCCATCTAATGTAGTTTCTTAGCGTAAAGCACCGAGTTGTGCAGTAAAAACTGCGCTTCCCTTATAAACTTACTGGAAAATCGTGGTATTGTAATGCAGAAAGCAGAAACACAGAGACTGGTAACGGCACTTTTCAATAATGATGACGCAGAAATCAATCGGATTGTCAGTGCCCGGCTTGAAAGCCAATTCAAACGCCGTGTCGAAGAAACCAGCAAGGCTGTTTTTGAAAGTATGCTTTCTGACCAGGAACCTCAGTTTGGTTAATCCAGGGGAGTTTGGAAGATGGGTGCAATAACAGACAGTATGGGCATTTTCGAGACACCGGTGTTCGAAGGTTCCACTTCGCATATCGGTGAGCGTATCGGCCTTGATGGCAAACCGGTCAAACGACTGATTATTGAAGGCACCGCCATTGTTTGCGGTGTTGTCGGTATCAATGGTCGTGACTATCCTCGGGAAATTATTGCCAGGGAAGTTGATCGGTTGAATCGTGATTATGTGGCTTATGGCCGTCTGGCTGCCGAACTTAATCATCCAAGACTTGATGAAGAAGGCAAGCCCCGCGATTATCCGATTTTTGAAATGAACTTGAAGAAGACATGCGCTGTCATTGAAGACCTCCATATGGAAGGGGACAAGCTTAAATGCCGCATGGTCGTTGCTGAGGATACGGATGCTGGGCATGATTTGGCCGGTCTAATCAAGATTGGGTATCATCCTGGATATTCGCTTCGTGGTGCCGGTGATACGGTCAAGAAGATAAATGCGCTTACTCGTGAAGAATACGAGCAGATTGCCGACAACTACACAATGATTACCGTTGATGTGGTCGGCAACCCGAGTTTCGGTCAGAGCGCAATCTTTAATTCCCGTCGTGAATCCATTGAAAAACCTGCAAAGGTCCTCACCGAATCAATCAATTCGCTGCGCCGTGAAGTGGCATACAATAGGGCCCTGATATCCACCGGGTATCGCAGCTTTAACCGTGAATCGCTCATTGGGTACCTGAGCCAGATGAGATAGGGATAATATGGTGCTGGAAAAGATATTGACAGAAGCCGAAATTGGTTCATTGCCTGAAGGCGTTGCCGCCAAAATCGAGTCGGACTACCAGTCGAGGTTGGAGGCCGGTGTAAAGGCGGAATCAAAGAAAACTGCCGAGAAGTTCTCCAAGCTTCTTGAATCAGTTAATGCTAAGGTTGAAGATAAAATCAATGCGGCTGTCGAGTCATGTATGAACAACATGCAGACTGACGCAATCAACACAAAGATGTATGCCGCGTTGAAAGGCGTAGCCGCTATCCTTGAAAATTCCCTTGGTGTCGATGGTTTTGGTGATACCCAGACCGTGAAGGAACTAAAGAGGGAATTGGCCAAGGTTAACCTTGAACTAAAAGAGAACTACATCAAGCACGAAGAGATTACTGACAGGCTTAACAAGGCTAATGCTGAAACGAAAGTTCTCAGGCTTTGCCAGGGTCTCGACCCCAATACGGTCAGCAATGTCCTCGACCATTTCCGTGGCCATGATGAACGCGAAATCACGAAGGAAAGCGTTACGGCATTCATCAATGCGCATCTTATCGATGACCAAAACGGCTTTGTCCTTGATGTCGATCCTGATCCGAGCGACATCAACATGGACAAGATTCGCAATGCCATCAAGGATGCCGATGATTTCCAGCTGGACTTCAATGGCAACGAGGAACCTGCCCAGCCTAAGCAGACTCCTGCCCAGCGCAACTTCGTTGAGGCTGTCGGTCGTGGCTTGAAGCCACAAAGGGTCGGGCTCCAGGGAACAACCGTTACCTTGGAGGCTATCCGTGGGGAAAATGCCGAACCGACCGATGACGTTGGCATAGCAATGAAGCAGATTGCGGCATACGATGAACTCGGAATCGGTGGCCGATTCGGCTAAGTTTGCCAGAAATTGACATAAAGCGGCATTTCGGTGCCGCTTTTCTTGTTTCCGTAAAAGAAATAGTTTTCCATCGGATACGGTACTGCCCATTGGGCGGGTATAAACTGTAGAAGAGGTATTTATGCGTTCACAGAGAGATTATAACCAGCAACCACAGCCAGGGCTTGTCATGCCAGGTATGGGACCGGGCACCATGCCTCCGGCACAGCCTGGTTTTGCTCCTCAACAAATGACTATGCCCGGTGGCAATTATGCCCCCAATCCTTACCCGTATAACCAGATGGGTGCGGAATTTGGCGGTGTTGGGTATGTACAGGGAAACTTCCCTCAGCAGCAGCATATGCAGAATATAGGCGGTGGATGGGCATCCCCGGGACACCAGGACCCGAATTCCATTTCCGATGTCATGAACCAGGCTGATGCTGATGCTGCTGTCGATAAGTATGATGCACTCATCAATAAGCTGAACGGTATCGATCCCGAACTTTCCGAGGTGAGAGCCGGCGGTGTCATTGCGACCAAGAGCGTCGATGCGACATATCATGAATTGCTTCGCGTCATCAAGCTTCTTGAATTCCCGGAAGAATGGATTCCTCCTACCCGTGCAAAGTATGTTGAATCTGTCCGTGCCGGTGGAAAGCCCATCGTTGACAAGTTGAAAAACTACTCGGTGCAGATTGCTAAGTTGAGGTAGTCTGATGTTTGCCCTTTCCAATTATGTCTTTCATGACAAGCCATCTGAACAAGTGGGCGTCCTTACCATATTGGATGAAACATCCGGTATCAAGATAACGTATGCCGATATTGATGCCGATGCGTCTGAATTCGAGATGGCATATATGTCGCCCAAGGATGATCTCAGCGAGTCATGGAACGTAGTCTGGAAAGGTGGAACGTCCCAGCCGATTGATACTGTGGAACGGTTCAAAGTCCCTGTTTATGTCGAGTATGTCAACGCATTTGGTGACAGGGATAACTGGAAAGGGACCTTTGTCGTTTATGGCAAAAGTGACACGGTCAAGAAGCCGACTATCCAGTATATCAACAATATCGCCACCAAGGTCGGTTCTACCGAATACGTGACAATTTATGGTCATGATTTCAATGATGATTTGTCGGTATTCCTTGACCGGCCTGACGGGACATGTGTAAAGTTGTCTGGAACGGAACTTTACCGGCAGTACGGAACTTCTGATGGATATGACACGATATCGTTCATATTCGGCAAGCCGTTTGTTGCCCTGGATTCCAAGTGCAATGAAATTTGCGGAACGTATGCCATTCACCTCGGCTATGGCGAATGCGGTGCAAACAGCCCGGAAGCTGGCACATTTGATTATGAAACTGCCTGGAACAACAACCTGTACCTAATCAGGTATAAATATGACAGCGCCAACAAGGAGCTGAGTGAACAGACTCCCGGAGGCGCAATGACTACGGTTGACCCGAAGTGCTTTTACGCCAGTGAACTTGAACTGGTCACAGACGATTACTCGTCTGACAGCAAGACGACAAGTGGCGGTGTGAGCAGTAAGCTTGGTGCCGATATTTATTTCAGGATAAAGCCCGACACCGATTGCACGAAGCTTAGCTACTACCTGGTCAAGTTGAAATATTCAAGCAATCTCCCAAAGAGGGCTGGTGAACTTACTCTTGATGGCGTTCAACTGATTGAAGGCGACCTTGTGTGGTTGGACAAACAGTTCGACGGGGGCAATGGCCTCTGGATTGTCCAGACAGGCGAATGGCTTGGGTTGAAGACGTATCTTGAAGGGCAGGGCGGCTATGGTGAATATTACAAGCCATGCCAGAGGGTCGAACAGGTGCCGCTTCCGGTTGATGCAAATGTAATTGCCGACCTTGGTGTACATGTCAAGGACAAGGTGACGATAGCATGTGATAGCGATGTTCCGAAAGACATGCGGTTTGGGTCGCAGAAAATATGCAATACGATTGTCCGTCCGGGTGATACGGTTCTACTTACCAACCAGAGCGATGGTGCCAATGGACTTTGGGAAGTTACCTGTGCCGAGTGGGTTCAGCGCACTGAATCGGTTCCTGTGCATAGCGGAAACACTATTTCCGGCGATGACTTTGTTATTGTCCAGAATGACATTGATTTTTGTACATGCGAACATGGCGGGAAGAATATTTTCCACATCTGGTATTACTACCTGAACGGAGCCTGTTATCTTTCCCGTGCGAAACGTACGGTCAAGATTACATGCGGCTTGAAGGGTACGTTGTTCCCGTCGAAGGGTGTCGATGTCTCCGACTATAAAATTTCCGTTGATGCCAATCCGGAACTTGTCGTCGATTCCCATCGGACTGCTGGCGATCCGGTCAAGGAAACCTGTGCGGAAGAAGTTGAAAACTATGATGCCGACTATCGAGTAAACATTAGGGATACTCGGTTTGAATGCGGCAGTGAAGTCATAACGGCTCCCAATGGTTTGTCGATTTGCCGTTGCGAACATGTGTACAATGTTGGTAACGATGCCGCATTCTCGTCGAGAGACCGTAACGGGTTTAGCATAGTGTTCTGGCAGTACGAGGATGGACACTGGCATCTTTATGCATATATAGGCGCCGGTCGTTATGACCTTGGAATGAATTACTATGTATATCACCTGGGTACAAATGGCATTGCGACTGAATCCGATGTAGACGAGAATGTCGAAATTCTCCCAATCGGTGCAGATGGACTTCCGATGAAGAAAACAACCCGCGATGCGTGGTTCGTAAACCACGGTGGACGGCTTGCACGGGATTTTGGGTTGTTTGACGACACCTGGAATTTCAAGGTCACCGATGAAGAAACCGATGAGGTTTCATACACCCATGTTCTTGATGAGAAAACTTTGTATTCTGCGTGGGCAATCAAGTGTACCACGACGATTTGTGCCAAGCGGGACTACAATCCCGATTCCATCCTTCGTACGTCATGTGCCGACATGGAGAATGTCGAGACTGCCAGCTCGGTGATGACATCCGTCCATCCGACACCGGATACCTGGGGCTTCAAGCTCTATACCGAGGCATTGTCGAAGGCTCGCCTGTGCAGCATCTGGAACTCGATGCCGCATTAAGAAGTAGTTTACTTCCTGTACAGAAGTTAAAGGATTTTTGCAATGAGCCAGGATAACAAGGTTACTCATTATTCATCGAAAATGAAGGCTAGCATGCCGACAAAGATGAAGCCGGAATTTGATGAAAATGGAAACCAGACCGAACTTTCCATGCTGTATGGTACCATCGACAAAGGGTATCTGATGAAGCTCTTGATAGAGCACAGGGAAAAGATGCTGCCGTACAAAGCTCTTTGTAAGGAAGTCGGCAAGGAAAAGGCAAAGGAAATTCCGCGTCCGGAAATGGATCCGCGCCTTGCCAGGATTGTCCAGATTGTCATTGAGAAGACTCTCGGTTCTGCCCGTTTCTCCGGATATACGCCGGAATGGAAGGAAGAATTTAGGGGTCATGCCCTGATTCTCGCATTGAACTATCTCCACAACTATGACCCGGCCAAGACGAAGACCGCCAAGAGCAACGACCCGTACAACTATGTCCGCCGTTGCGTAAAGTGCGCTTTCTTCCAGAAATGGGAAACATTGAACAAGCGCAGCGAACTGGTCCAGTTTGTCCCTCTTGATGAAGGCATTCTTCATTCGTGCATCGCGTTTGACCAGTATGCCGGCATGGTGAAGCGTGAGAAACAGCGCAGGCACTGGAACGCATCCGCTAATGCCGGTCTTACCGGTGAATCGATTGATGAGGCTATCCAGAAGGTTGAAAAGACGGCTGAGGCCGTTAATGACGACAATGTCCTTCCGGAAGATATGGAACAATTATAAACTTACGACGAAATATATAGCTTCGTAGGTGTCCAATGGGAATCAGAGTAAACAACGGTGATGCAATAGGGATGATTGGTAACAATTTCGATACTCATCCGGACTATCGCCATGATCTTTTCTTGCAGGTGCAGCAGCTTGCACGCGGCATCGGTGACGTGTCTAGCGGCAAGGCCGATGAGTTCCTTGAACGTGCATATGAACAGAACTGGTGGCACACCGAAGACAAGCTGGCCGAAGTGCAGGATAAGTTCAAGGAAGATGACATGATTAACAATACTCCGGGGCGTGGAAACAAAAACTTCCGTCGCATGGAGTATGATATCATCAAGAACCCGAATGGAAAGGGTGCCGAACCGGATCGAAAGGCTGCCGAAGAAAAGGGTCTTCTTACCAAGGAAGAATTGCTTGAACGGCTTAAGTCTAAGAAATGGACTATCTGCACTACCGCAAGCGCAGTCAGCAATACGCCGATTACCCAGAAGGATTACGACGGGCAAATCAAGCTCCGATAAGTTTCAGTTTGAAACATTCTTTTAAAAAGTGCCGATTTTCTTATAAAATCGGCATTTTTTATTGTTGGCACGCATTTTGCATATTGTGTAGTGAAAACAAAAAGGAGTATAAAATGTCCAAAGAATTCAGTATTTTCCCGTTCCCTTCCGCTTTTGCAAGAAGCTTCAATGATATGTTGAATGACTTTGCAGTCAAGAGCAATGCATATGACATTGCCTGCTACAAGTCGGAAACCGCATCCGATGTCACGTTCATGTTTGACGTTCCGGGTGTCCAGAAGAGCGATATCGATATCGGCTTTAGTGACAATGGCCAGGTGCTGACAGTGAACGCTACCCGTAAGTTTGACGACACCGAAGTCAAGATGAAGGCTGCAGTTGCCGTCCCGGAAAAGGCTGACACGACCGCCAACATCAAATGTTCTTTGCAGGATGGCGTGCTCACGGTTGCTATTCCGGTAAAGAAGGTATCTCAGCCGCGCAAGTTGACTATTGCCTAAGGTTATCCCTGAATTAAAATTGGCCACCCGTTGGGTGGCCTTTTTGCTACATGCTTGCGTATTTATCTAGCTTTTGCTTCAGTCGAGCTTTCAATGGCGCCTTGTTGACTTGTTCGATCGCCTCACGGAGAGCCTGAACAAAGTCCTTCTTGGGGGTATCCCCTCGTGCTGCTTCGAGGATTTGCAATGGAGTCTGTTCAACCGCTTCTTGCTTTGGTTCTTCTGGCTTCTTGTTTTCTTCGAGGCCGTACTTGCAGTGGCCGTTGCAATCAGGATCGCCGCAAGGGCAATCGCCGGTTGCTTCGATAATCACCGTTTTCATTCCGGTGACCACACTTTCCAGGACGGCATTATCTTTGATAACTGCTCGTGCTTCCTTAAAATATCTTTCCAATTCTTCGTTCATCGGGGATACCTCACCCATAGACTTATAAGGTTTCAACAACCATGAACTTATAAATCTATCGCTGAAATGACACCGTTCTACTATGTAAGAGAAATCGAAAAACTGCTTGTTGCCATCTACGACATGTTCGACAATCTGCGCGTGAACAAATACACTGACATGCTCAGGACCGAATTTGCCGATACAGTCAGGGTAAAGCTGGTCACACATTATTCGGATGACTTCGCCAACTGGCTAAGCACTACGATGAGCAAGCAACAGCTGCAGGTCCTGCCAGTCGCCGGACTGCGTTTTATCGGTACGTCTAAGGACGATAGCAATCTTGTCCAGCCTACCTACGCAAGAGAAATCTATTCCCGGAGCAATGATTTCTGGATTAGGGACATCCAGCCGAAGCCGACTGTATTTCGATTTGAACTGACTGTCCTTTCTAGCAATTTCTCCGATTTTGCGCAGTTGAAGGAAAACATCGAGCCTTACTTCAACGATTACCGTACGGTTCGCTTGAAGGAGTTTGATTTCGCTCCCGAGATTGAACAGCCGGTGCCGGTGTTCCTGGCCGGAGTTTCTGACCAGCTTGATGATGAAACGGATAACACCGGTGCCAAGTTCCAGCAATACAAGACGACTTACCAGCTTGAAGCCCATGGACTGATGCACAAGCCATATGCGCTTCCGGCTGAAATTCGGTATGCTGAAATGAATTTCATAGTAAACAAGCAGTATAACGATGTCGAGCAGATTTTGGTATATCCTGATGAAATCGCGAAACAGAGGCGCCGTGCATGGGAAACGGTTGAACCCTCCATCAGGGAAGGATATTCTCTCCTGAAAACGTTTGCCAAGACGCTGGTTCGCCGGGGCGAGGTAAATGGTGAAGAATATTGGGCGGACGAAACGCTCCGCTACGCGATGCTTACCTACAACGAAATTACCGGTGTCGATACCACAGGGAGCAATATTGGAAAGAACCCAATCTTAAAGGGATACAAGAAGGACGAAAACGGCGAGTATATCCTTGATGCCGATGGCGATCGCATACCTATCTACGACTGGGAACAGGTCATAGTGGATGACATTGAACGTCCTGCCGAGGTACCATCATTTGACCTCATCCACCTTACGTTTGACGAGGATAGTCCGGTTGCCGCAGACATGAGCGGGCTTGGCAGGGACTTCGTTGCGGTCAATGACGATACACGGAAGTTCATTCCCGGACTCCCTCCAGGCAACGGAACCAACACCGATGGCGGTTATGTCTATGATACCCCGACCGCGGATGATTCCCGGCTTTACTGGAGCCAGATCCTCAACTGGTTCGGCGACAACAAGGATGGAACTATCGGAAGTCCGTACACCTTCAAGGCGACCTTGCAGTTCCATGAAAGTGTTCCGGGCGATACGTTGTTCCAGTATCTCTACAATCCGGATGATGTGACTCTTGAAGATGGTACGGTAATACCTGCTGAAAGCGTATGGTTTGACTGGGGTGTAATGGATAGCAAGCTTTACTTCACCTATCACACCACCACGCAGAGCAAGACTTTCGAGACCGAGACTTTCGAGTTTGACAACCAGATGATTTATTCGTTCTATTTCGTACTGTATGACCACGGGCAGCGTGGCATCTTCGGCGTGAAGACTAACCTCAATGATACCATGGTTGCGCTGAAGACGGTGGAGGTTGAACAATGACAGTCGCCGAAATAATCGAACAGCAGCGAAGGGCATGTGAAGCCGACCGTATTGCCAGACAGCAACGCCGTCCCAATATGAAGCCTAGTGCACCTGCCCCTCAGCCGAAACCGATGACTCCAGCCGATAGGCAACGTGCCTTCATCGAAGACCGTACTTATGACGGGAAGGCTCCTGAAGGTGATATGGCGAGGATTATCCGGAGGGAAAGTCCGGATGAATATGTGGCCCGTGACGGAACGCGTACATTTGTCCCGTGGCGCTATGTGTCGATGCAGGATTTGGAATTGCCCAGCAATGGGAATCCGTACCGGAAGCCGAGTGAGGAAGAAACTAATAAGAGGTTGACGGATCCATGGGGCCGTCCATCCGGTTATGTCGGTTCTGCCGCTGGTTTTGACATGTCCCCTGAATATGATCCGTGGTCGGCAAGCGGAGCTTCAGCGGGCACGGTTCCTGCGTCACAGGGTGCGCAGGGTGGTTGGGATGAATGGCTTTCTCCGGCACCGATGCAACCGACAGCTCCACAGGCGGCTCCCCCGCAGCAGTGGGAGACATGGATGGCTCCACCTCCGGAAGCCATGACGCCTCCACCGCCATCTCCTGCCTCGGAACCTTCCCCGGTTGTCGATACCGAGGGCACTTTGGATATCATGCGGAGCATGCGTCCATAAGGAAATAATTTTATAACGAAAGGAAGATAACACAATGACAATCCAAGAAATTCTTGCTGCCCAGCAGAGGGCATCTAATGCAACGCGCAAGGCTGTACCGGCACGTCCGGCAGTTAAGCCAGCTGGCAACTCCGTGGCCGATATTCTTGCCGCGCAACGCAAGGCAAGCGAAGCTGCACGTAAAGTTATTGCTGTACGGGGTGCCAAGCCTGCACAGAACAATTCCGTTGCGGAAATTATTGCACGACAGCGTGCAACCGCAGCAGCACAGAAGGCCGCTACTGCTGGAATCAGCCCGGTGCTTTCCGGCGAACAGAAGGCTATCATCGAGTCCATTAAGGAACGCTATCATGCATTCCTCGCCAAGCTGGACCAGGAATTGTCTGGACAGGAATTGTTCATGGCTCCTCCCGCCGCTGAACAGGCTCCTGCCGAACCTATCTTTGCACCGAACGTTCCTGCCAATGCGGAAGTCGTCGTGGATGCGAATCCTGTAGCCAATGGCATATCCGTCGGTAGCGAAATGGGCGGACAGGTAACTGTGTCCACCCGTCCGAAGCGTCAGCGCAAGCCGAAGGCTGCTGTCAAGGAACCTGAACAGGTCAAAGCAGCCGATGGCGAATAAACCATGTCGTCGCTAGTGATAGTTGCGGTAGTCATTGCTGCCGGGGTCATATTCTTCAATCATGATGATTGGAGCGGACTCCTGTAGTGATGACTATAAACTGCTGTTGTTAAAAAGAGGTTCTTATGAATTCCGTCAAAACCAAGATTCTTGTTGAAGCAGCCACAAAGATTACCGGCGATCCGATGGTTGCGAAGTCTATCGCCCTCATGGTTGCCAGATTAGAAGCTGCTGATGGTAAGGGCGGAAACTACGACAGTGTCAAGGACACTGCCAATTGGCTCCTTGACTCCTCCAATGACTTGAATAAGATACACTGGGGGGTCAAAAAGATGTCGAAGCATACTCTATTGCAGGATGCATATGACCTTTGCCGTGATGTCGGTGACCGTCTTGCCGAGAGTTATGTTGCCATCACGGGGAAGCCGGCTGCTGATGTGAAGGTCGATGACGAGACCGTCATTGCCAAGCTCAAAGAACTTCAGTCACACATGGCTGACGTGGCGGCAAAGAATCCTAAGATGTCGGAAGGCGTGAAAAATATTTACGCCGATTTTGACGAAAAGATGACCGACATCATCTACAAGTTCACTCAGTTTGATGGCTAAGCCGTAGATGGCGTAACATTTTCGTACTATATTTCCTGAGGGGGATCTAATATGAAGATGGCTGATATCATGGCTGCCCAGAAAGAAGAAATGCTCCGGCACAAGTGGATTGAGTCGGAAAAAGCTGGACACGATCTGGGTGATTCTGTTATGATTCAGTGGACCAAACAGTATGGTGCTGATTGGCGCTATAATTTCAACCTCGAACATTTAATGGAACTGCCCGAAGGAAACCATGCCGTTTTCTTCGGGATTTTTCTTGATGGGGCGTCAACACGCCGTCTAATTGATGTAATGCAGCCGTTGGCACCTTATGGGTGGGAAATGAAATGTGAACGCTGCACATTGTCTTTCGGGGTTCCAGATGACCATCCTGATGTAAAGGAATACATTGCCGCCAACTTGGGCAAGAAGGTTAAACTGCTGGTTGATACGATTGGTATTACGGGCGATGCGTTTGCCGTTGGGGTCGTGGGGGATTTTAAATCTACTGCTGAACACTCGCATATTCCGGTTGCCATTCCGCCAGGCGGACACTCGAAGAATTCAACCCTGATTAAGGATTGGAAAGATTATTCCCCGAAATTTGAACTGTTTGGCACGGTAGATGCTTTCCCGCGAATGTTCCGCTAAGTACGGGTCCGCCCAATCGGATATTTTTGCGCCATTTCCTTGGCGGTCAAGTACCGCAACTTTTCAAATTCATTCATGTTGTTAAACTTGATGATTTCCTGTTCCAGCATAGGATTGAATTTCCTGATGTGCTTCCACTGCTGGTCATCCCGCAGGTTCTTTGCCATGTTTCCCTGTGCGATTATTGGCTGGACAAAGCATCCCGTCGCGTGTTTCGGGCGGGCCTCGGTTTCAACCGAGGCATCTTGGTATAACGGATCGACACACAGTGCCGGTTCACGGTCAAATGCGATATCGGCGAGCTGCATGATGAACTCGCCGAACTCGTAGCCTACCAGCCTGCCAAGAGCTTCCATGGCGACATTGGTATCATCCCCGGCAGTCTCGAATATCCTGATGATGGCATCGGTCAGTTCGGGATTGTTCGTAGTCCTGAAGACGCTGGTTCGCAGTAGTTCGATTGGTTCCATGACCATAGCTTATAAACTGCTGGCATGGATGCCAAGTATATCACACGCGATGACATGGTGCGCCGTATCATTTCCAGGATGGGCGGGCAGTGTCAGGAAATTGAAATGGTCGTGGAAGAAGACCGTGGTCTCGGCCATGTACACATGGCTATTGAGGACACCGAGGACTTCTTCTACCGTTATTGTGTGGACGAAGCCCAGTACATTGACCTCATGGTCCTCCATCTTGTTCCGGGGGTCATGGAATATCGTGTTCCGCCTAATGTCGTCAACGTCATTGAAGTGAACCCGAGTTACGGCAACACGTTCAGCCCGATGATGGCATGGGACGTTGGGCCGGGTGAATCCCTGATGGGTGTCGGTGGTGCCGGTCTTGGTGGCCTTGGGCAGTTTGACCTCATTACCTATTCAGGCGCGTTGCGCTACCTGGAGGACGTGAAGAAGCTTGTCGGCACGCAGTATCATATCAAGTTCCATCCGACGGACCATCTCCTGAGGATATACCCGACCCCGAGGTCCAGGACGAACGCGGTTGCTGAAGTGTACCTGAAGGCCAAGAAGTCCGAGCTCTACAACAACATCCTATTCCGTGACATGGCTTTCTGGCGGGCACAGGAACAGCTTGGCATCATCTTGAAGAAGCATACCTTTACGATGCCGGGCGGGTTGACCATCAACGGCAAGGAAATCTATGATACGGCTGCTGCCCGTCTTGAAAAGCTGGAAGAGAAGGTTATCAAGGAATCGCCGGGTGCATTCATGATGACCGATTTGTCCGGTATATAAGCTGTAGTAAAACATTCCGGAGTTTAACAATGGATCTCAACGAACGTATTAAAAAATTTAACACCTTCCTCACCAATTTCGAGAAGGCTAGCGGTGCAACCGGATTGTGTGAGGCAGTCCGTTCCGCAGCCAAAGTTTGCTTCGAAGGCGTCAAAGAAGACGCTCCTTGGATGGACTCGAAGTACCTTGACCCGCAGTACAGGAACAATGTCAAGGCTAGCTACAAGGACCTCCACCGCAAGATGTTCCATGACATCCCGACCGAGAAGCTTAAACAGCGTATGGCTGCCGAAAAGGGTGCAAAGTACAACAGCAAGTCGGACAAGAAAGAAGAGAAAGACGACTAATTGAATTTCCTCCTATGTGTTAAAGGTCGGCATTTTGCCGGCCTTTTCCGTTGCATACAACATTGAACTTTGTTATATTTTACATATGAACCCGAAATACGACCTTATCACCGTGGCTGAAATGCTGCGATACATTGCTGCACACGACAAGGCAGCCAACTTGAACAAAGACCTCACGATTCTCCGCGAAACGGCGGTGGACCCCATCTCCAAGAGCCAGTTCTTCATCGGCAAGTTCCGGTGCTTCTTCGAGAATATCGGGAATGAGCACGTGGCGGTGACTTGCCCCGGACTCAGGATTTTCCATGAAGCGCTTACCTTGAAGCTGATTGACAAGATGGCTTCCCGATATGAACGCAGGGTGGTGATTGACCATGCCGTGGCTGATGGCGTCAATCTTGGATATTTGTTCGTCAAGGCGTATGACGGCGTTGTCGGCTATTGGTACTTTGATGAGCGCACGGGGAAGCACCGTGTCTACCTGTACCACAAGGAAAGCGAAACGAGCTACATTCTCAAGTATGAGGGAATGATTAAGTTCCTCGTAGACGAAAATGGCCTGGAGCATTGCGTGAACAACGAATACAAGGTTGCGGACACGATTGAAGAGCTTGCCCATCCCGAATCAAAGGAATCTGAACCTAAGAAGTCCATTATACAGCGCATTAAGGATTGGATAGCGTCGCAGAAACCGCTGGATCCTGATGATGCAAAGTTGCTTGAAGAAAACTTTTGGAAACTTGTGTAATTACCAGCTTCCCATAGATGGGCATGCCTGGTAGTTCGGGTCGCCGGTGATATCCTTGACACATTCGTCCACTTCGGGTGGACGGAACAAGATGGCGTCCTTGAGCTTGGCGAGGTCTTCGTCCCTGATGGCAAGCGGGTTGCCTGCGGAATCGGTAAGTTCCTTTTCCGTCGATGTGCCGTCGGTGGCCTTTCCGAGGGAAGCCTGACCGAACAGGTTGTCGATGAAGTGCTTGTTGACCGGGCTGTTTGCAACATCTTCCGCGACAATCTGGCCGCTGTCCACAGCCACATCCAGATATGCCTTCCACCAGTATTTGCGGAAACCGGGCTGGAATTCGGGCAGCTCGTCGGTAATGCTTGTAACCTGGAAGGTTATCTTGTCGTTCAGCATTTTTATGAGGTCGCCGGCCTTGGGATATATTTGCCCTGCAGAATACCCATAGTAATTGAACTTTGAGTAGCCGCGCTGTGAATAAATCGGGTCGTGGTCAGCCGGGTTGCATTCTGGGATAACCCCATGTTCCTTCAATGACTGGTAATTCAGTTCGAGGAATAGGTCCATGTTGATGTAAATTTCCTTTTTCGTACTGAACTGCAGACCGATTCTACTGTACAGTTCGGTCTGCGGATCGAATCCACCTATCACCGGGATATCAAATACCCTGTCAATGGTGCGGGCGTTGTCTTCGTGGGTAACCGGGTTTGCCGAGGCATTGAATGTTGTGGTATAATAGGAAACGTTGATGCCACCCATGCCAAGTGTCGCCGCACGCTGTTCAATGGCGATAAGATTCTGCGTCTTGAAGGAATTCTGCTTGCGGAAGGTCATGATGCGTCCCAGGCGCCCGGTATGCTCGAATACGGGCTGGTTGGCCTGCGCGAGTTCAGAACGTTCGACGTTACCGGTGGCCTTCGGGTCCCACATGCCTTCCTGCACATGTGCAAGCACGCTGAAATTGGGGACGACCACTCGGGTAGCCCTGCAAAATCCTGTAACTGGTAAATCGAAAATCGGCATCTGAACCTCTTGGTGTAGTTTATAGTGGCACCTACCCCAAAAACGTTATAAACTGTTGGCGAAAGAGGAAATGATGTATGGCAGTTGCACGTAAGTATGGAATAATCTCATTTGAAGAGGCCAGGGACCATCTTGTTTCGATTCTCCAGGCCAAGGAAGGCCGGCTGGCTGACTTCGGCGCAAGCTCCTACGGCAAGACTCTTATTGAATTGTTTGCAGGCCAGAGCGACCTTATGGCATACTATGCCGAAGCGGTATTTGCAAACGCCTTCCTTGAAACCGCAGAGAACTCATCATCGGTCTATGCCGGTGCCAGGATGCTTGGTTACAGCGTCCGCCGTCCGGTTCCTGCAAAGGCGGGAATTGGCCTGCGCCTCACGAAGTCCGGTGTCTATGACACTGTCCGGGTGTATATCCCGAAGGGGACTGTATTTTCAATGAGTGCAAGAACGCTCACTGCCGTTACCGACATGGAATTCGGATATGACCGTGCAACTGACGAAGATTCGACCGGACTGATGAAGCTTGTTTCCGGCGTGGCGGTGCTTGTAGAAGGAACGTACCGTACTGACGCATTGATTTCCAATGGGCAGCAGAACCAGGTATTCTACCTCAATGACCCTACATTCTCCGATTACTTTGGCGAAAACGATCCGAACTATGCGGACGATGGGCATATTACCCAGCGTGCCGCGTGTTTTACGACTGTCACCAGCGATGCCACGCTAGTTGACAACATCGACCCGAATACGGTGAAGAACGACCGTCTGTATTGGCGTATTTCCCGCCGCGGGCTTATTGACCCGAGCAATGAAGACAATGCGAACGACATTCAGAAATTTGCGGATGGCGACAAGAACTTTACGACCAACTATACTGTAATCGTAGGGACTTCCAATGATGGCGGTGTTGAATTGCGATTTGGTGATGGGCTGAAATCCGCAATCCCGTACGGCGACATTATCGTCAAGTACTTTTCCACCTCCGGGGAACAGGGAAACCTTCTTGGCGTGGAAGGCACCACGCTTTCCGTTGCTGGTGGCGGTATTCGCATCACCCAGGCAAATGGCAAGGAAAGCGACCTTCTTGTTTCCGACCTTAACATGTTCCTTACTACCGACATTCGCGGTGGTCTGAACATCGAGAGCATCGATTCAATCAAGAACAACGCTTCCCAGATTTACAATTCGCTTGACCGCCTTGTCACCCGCCGTGGATACAAGACCTTCCTTCGCCGTTACGCCGACATCAAGTATGCATCCGCTTACGGCGAGGACATCTTGAATACGAAGCTCCCGAATGGCGGAATCAACGTGAAGTATATGAACCAGATTCGGTTCAGTGCGCTGAAAGACCTTTATCGTGAAAAAGACGGCAAGTACTACCCGACTGCCCCGTCGGAATATTTCCTCAGCGGCTTCAAGGTGAACGGTCTCATGAACACGTGGGAATACGACTACGAGGAACTTGACAATTCCGTGGTTGCACACGATGGCGCAAAGATTGTGTCCAACATCAACAAGGCGCTTTCCGAAATCGTGGACGAGACCACGCTTGCGACTATTATGCAGAAGGCTATCTTGCCGTATATTCCGGTGGTCAAGCCGGACTACCGCGTATTTGGCGCAATGGTTACGCCGTTGGACTATGTGGTGGATGGCAGCGAGCTTCATTCTATCATGGTTGCACTGAACCGCCGTTCGATGGTTACGCTTGGTGGCGGATACCATAACTTCGTGTTCCCGACCGTCCACAACATGTCGATGCACATGGATGTCACCCTTTACAAGGGCAACAACTTTACCGACGTGCGTGAAAAGATAACCAAGGCTGTCTACAAGTTCCTGAAGGACAATACTGAATTCTGTTCACCGATTTACCGTTCAAGGATTGCGTCCATTGTCCATACGATGCCGGAAGTTGCCGGGGTGGATGTGACGTTTACTGTCCCCGACAATGGATATGACGGGCTTGACCTTGAAGATTACCCGTGGCTTGGCGTGCTCACGTCTGACTTTATCGCGCCCGGCACGGTCACGTTTGACGGACCTGAATTTACGCTAAATGCGGATGTTTCCTATAACGGGACTCTCCAAAACCGTTCTTTCACTTTCAAGCTCCCGAACCAGAAGGATATGCAGACTCTTCTGACGTATTACTACACATCGCATGTCAAGCCGTATGATCCGAGCGACCGAATTACCGATAAGTATGTCGGGTATATCTGGTCCAACGTGATGCAACAGGTGTACAGGCCGATAGTGGACGCATGGGAAGATGCGAAGAACAGCGGTTCATCGGAGATGGGTGTCCTTGAGGCGATTATCAACACAATCAAGACCTGGAGCATGGAACCCGGTTCTGACGTGCTGACTTTCAAGGATTCTGAAACCGTAAAGAATCTTCATGAAGTTGACGGTTCCGTTCTCTTCGATTACCTCCTTTACGGGATGAACTACATCAAGCTCGTGAGGAATATCCTGTGCACAAAGACGGCGAAGGCTCTTATTGATCCGGAAACCGGAAACATCACCAATTACACGAACGATAACGAAATTGTCCAGTTTAACATTCCTAGCGAGGAGATTGAACTGACTGTGGCATATGATTCCTCGCTGCTTACCAAATAGGGGATGTAGATGCGCTCACCGATTTACAATGATAGGGGTCAGTTCCGGTTTAGTGATTTTGTCGCCTACATACCGGAGTATCTGAAAAACGAACCGGATGTGGTTACGCTACTGCAGGTGTTCAGCGACTACATCAACAATGCATACAGGAACATTGAAACTGTTGAAAAGTTTGAGTTCGCTATCGTTACGACTAGCGGAAACGTGGATATTGCCATACAGCGCATGGAGTATCTTCGTACGATGCTTGACCTCGCGGGTGCACGTGGCGACTATGTGAATTTCATGTCGGTGCCGCGTGCCAATGTAAAGTCGAACGCCGTGTTCGGGCAGGACACCGGCTTCTCCCCATACACGATTAACTACAACGGCTCAGAAATAGCTGACCGCATTGACAATGCGTCTTCGGTCGATCCGGGAATCGTCTGGTTCAATGACGGTGACGTAGTCTTCGTAAACTACGACAACATTGCGGGTGAAACCAGTCATGTGGTTGCCTACTATTACGATGCCCAGACGAATGCTCTTGTGAAGGACCCGGAAGGTACTTCGCAGGACCCGTTTACCGATACCGACAACTCAGCCAGCAGGGTGCTGTCGTTCAAGGCATCCGATGTGTCTACCGTGAAAACCCGTTATGGATACAGTGATGAATACGGCAACCAGTACAAGGAAGTGTTTTTTACAGCCAGGATATTTGATGTCAAGTCTGATAATGCGGTGAAGGAAATAACGCTGTCGGGTGGACAGAAGGCTGTCATCGATTACTATGGGATGGAACGTACCCAGTCCGGAAAGATGCGGACTGCGATACGCTTTGATGGCGAGAACGGCTGGAAGTGGAAAAACGGATTTCCAACGGCAATCATTTACCTTTCGGAAACCAGCGGAGGAAATTTAGCTGTCATAAAGGGACTGGACAAATATTGCATGCCGGCGAACGCCTGCACCGACCCGTCCTATATTGAAACAGCTAACCGATATGCGATTGTCGGCACTCCTACGGAAGAAGACAATGTACTTACGGTCGAACTGGATACGTGCTACCCTGAATATGCAAATGGGACCGTGTATCTTGCGGTAAAGAGAAATTCGCAGATTCTTGGTGAGTTTAACGTGGTCAAGGATAGCCGTGAAAGTGGCCGTCTTGATCTTAGGCTGATACCGACAGGGACTATGCCGGACATTTCTGGGTATGGCGATGGCGAACTGGTCCTCATCGACCTTCCGCTGTTCTATGGAAGGGGTGTCCTTGATTATACGCAGGCGTCCCCTATTATCAAGCTGGGCATGGTTGAAACGCTTGACTACAAGGACGAGGATGGCCTGAATATCATACCCGATGCGAAGATGACCGCGTATGCATGTACCGCCGAAGGCAACCCGGAAATCGGGTCCCTGAATATTGTGAAGAAGGACGATCCTGCCCGTTCATCGGACGAATCATACATGGATGGCGGCTATGTAATCGTTGTTCCGTTCAATTCAGATATTGCACGGAATTTTGGGACGGCATTTGATTTGGGTGACCGTATCTACATCGAGAGTGGAAACAAATATTGGGATGACCTGGCAATAGTGAGGTCCTTCACTGCCGTAGCCGATGGCTATGCCATGAAGCTGGAAGGGATTTCAGCTCCAATCCGTCCAATCCGCACCGCAACCCCCGCAAAAGTCAGGGCTGCAACGGTTGGCTATTTCTCTGTCGAATCCGATGTAATAACTACCGGATATGTCAACGAGTCCAAACTTTCGGAAGGCGGCTCGGTTGTTGTGCTGCATAGCACGGACAAACAACTGGTTGTCCGTATGTCCGCTGACGGCACGTTCAGCACCCATGTCCCTGATGACACGTACTCCGTGGAAATCCTTAAAAAGACCGATGACCGTGTGAGGAATCTGTTGCAAGTCGATGTGGCCGATGGCGTTACGACGACCATATGGTCCAGGAGCCGTGGAGACCTGTTTACTCGTCCGTACGTGATGCTCACTGATGAAATTGGCAACATGGGCATAGGCAAGGTCGTGTATTCGGATGGCGATGAAGTGTATCCGCTTGTAGTGGGTGAGTACAAGAAGGGCCAATATGTCTATGACAGGGCTACCAAGAGGGTTTACCGCTGTACCGAGGATTGCGTTGTCACCGATCCCAATATAGCTTCAAGCAGTAATTTGTTCGGTGAAGACCGCATCGTTCATTACAGCGTACCCTATGCAGAAAAGTTTAACGCGTTCATGCCTTATTATGGGCCGTTTACGTCGCTTGAATATGAAGGGACGGTGGAATATACTACCGACCCGGAAGTCTTCATGGCACCGCTCTATATTACTAAGGTTGAAGAGAAGTCTCTAAAATACGGATGGGAACACCGTGAATTCCTTAACTACGGTGACAGCCTAAACATGTCCGGGAAGAGCAGGAACGGCATGGTTGAATTCCATACCACCGAGCGTAGCGGGACTGGTGAATGCCTGACTGCGGACGATGTGATGGATATCGTCAGCAGTGACCTGTTTGACCGGTGCTCATGGTCCTACACACATCCTATAGTCACGAAGGGATGTTCTTCCTCATTCAAGGTCGATGTCGATGACCCGGTGTCCATTGGAGCGGAACGGATTGACGATGATGGCACATGGAAGGTTACAATACATTCTGCTGCACATGGACTAGTTGATGGTGCAATGGTGACCGTCACTGGTCTGAATGAAGCACAGGTGAGGGGCTATAGCATAGACTTTAATACGGCGCTGGTTTCTGTTGACGTGGTCGATGGCGACACCTTTACCTACAATATCAAGGCAGACCCCAAAATCAAGGCTACAAGCTGTTTTGCACTTCGCGAACATGATGCTGCCGACATCGAATATGTCCAGGATTACTTCGTTGAAATTGCGGCAATTTCGGCTGATGCCGACGAAGGGCTTTCCGTCCTGTTCAAGAACAGGGTTCATGGTCTGATTGCCGGAGACATGGTCTATCTCGACGGCTGTGAATTGAACGGCACCCCGTTCCCTGCAGGCCCATATGAGGTCGCCTCGGTGAATTCGGCGTTTAACGGGATTACAGTAAAATATTCCAATCCTGGCATTCCTGTTCCGGTGAATGGAGCCAAGGTCAGGAAACCTATTGCCGTTGGCGATATCGTGGTCATTACTGACGAAAGTGACAAACCGGTCAAATTCTATGAAGTTGAAAGCGGCATATGGCCGGAAGTGGAGCGCAATGCGCTTGTTACTCCGTTTGACCTGTTCTCGCAAACCAACCTGTTTGACGTGACCGACACGAACCCGACGATTGCTTTGGGTGACCCGATTAAGGTTCGTGACATCATCTATACGGGCGAAGACCGTGCTACCGTGCATCTTGCCGAACCCCTGGTGCATTTCACGGCAGAAAACCGCAAGTACATTGAAGGGAAAACGGTGGTGCTGCTTGAAAACATCACTCCGAGTGATTTCAATGGCTACCATGTCGTCGAGGCGATAAACAGCCCGACCTCCATCGAAATCTCCATGCGCCTGTATAATACCTACACCAATGTCGGAATCCCGACCGGCGACTTGGACATGACGCTCTCGGAATGCCGATGGTACAAGTTTACCGTGGATGAAGTCGAATGGGAAAAGACCAGTTCCCAGGCTACATTTACCGGCAAGAACACTACGAACAGGGTCGCTTACGACAATGGCGTGGAGACCTTGCTATGCGAATATGAACATGGATTGGCTGTTGGCGACTATGTTGTTCTGGGTACGGCATTTGACAGGTTTGACGAGACGACCGGACTGTCTGACTATGCGATGGGCAAGGTGGTGTCGGTTCCTGACAAGATGAATGTGGGTGTGAAGATTGTCTTTGGCAACTATGTGCCGGGGATGTCAATCAACCGTGGCGTGATTACCCTTCCGGGTAGCGACAATATCGTGAAGCGCTATGGTGAATATTTCATGCGTCTTGACAGCATAGATGGCGAAAAGTATCAGTTCCGCAACGGCGACATTGTCATTGCGGCTGGACAGCTTGTTCCGTCCGAGCGCATGTCCTACCTTGTCCGCGAAGGTTCCAGGTGGAGCATTCTCAAAAAGAAGCGTATCGTCAAGATTCGGAAAATCAGTGTCGATGAGTACCGCAATAGCTACTTCATGGATGCCGATGCCGACGAGGATGTGGATGAATACAAGTATACCACCTATTCCGACGTGGATGTCGCAAAGTCTACCCAGTGGGCTTATGCGTCCCGCATGTACATGGTTAGAAACCCGATATTTGCGAAACCGGCAATAGATAACATGGATACTACCCGTGACCCCAATGCTGAATATTCGTCCGCAGAAGATTATGCGAACGTGGCACCCAGGGATGACATGAAGCGTTCCTTCAAGGGTGTGCCTGACATGAAATATCCGCTCATAGAAAAGATTGAGCGTCTGGCATATCTCCGCGATGCGAATGTGATTGACTTCGAGCTTATCGGCTACCTCGCCAGGTTCATGGGCTACGATCTTACGCCGATGGCGGAGGATGTGCAGACCAGCAACCTGTACAGGACGGTAAAGCAGCAGGAAGCTGCGATTAGGGAAGCCGTGCTCAACTTGCCCCAGTATTATGCCCTTGGTGGCACTAATGCCGGGTTGAAGATGCTTATGGGCGCCTTTGGTGTCATAGGCGAAGTGCTTACTCTGTACACCAACACCATGCACCCGTATGATGAAATGCTGAACCGTGCCGAAGTGGAAAACCGCCTTAGGGAGGATACGACAAATGGTACTCTTGAAGGTACGTGGGTATCCACCCCCTATATCGACATCGAGCTTACTGACGATTCCCGGTTCCCGCAGTTTTCTATACAGGCTGACGACATTAAGCGCATCAAGGAACAGATTCGCGTATGGAAGCCGATTAACGTAGTCTTCCGAGATATCATCGTCCGCTATGTCGATGAAATCAACCTGTATCCCCAGATTGAAGGGCCGGTTGTCTCAATAACCGAATTCGGCGCGGCAATTGGATGCAATGAGGATGACGAGGATGATGAAGTCATTGAACCGGAATACATCGATCCGGAACTGACTAATTGCGCTTTCTAGCGGTTTGGTGAGGCCATAGATTATAAACTAGTTTTCGTAAAAACTGGGTTTATAATCGTATGACAAACATCAAATTGACCGAACTTGGCAGAAATTTGCTTACCCCGCTTGACGATGCGGCAGGAGCTCCTAAATATTGGATTGGCTACTATGCGTTGGCCTATGTTCCGAATAGGAAGGTTGACTCGCTAGCTGATGCGGCAAAGTATAGTAAGCTTACATCGACTGGTGACGTAATTTATAACATCTGGCAGGGTGATATGGTCAATGGGTATGCCACCGAAAACCCAGATGACACCGCCGCTGCATCACTGTTTGGCCTTACACTGTATGACAAGAGCATCCGTACCAACTACCGGTATGTCTATGTGCCGGGTGATGGCGTAACGAAAAAACCGCGCAACACGCTGGTTGCATGGGAAAGCGTGAGTGATGGCCATGGCGAAAATACCCTGGTAAGAAAGGGTGCGGCTGTTTATTACGGTGTAACCGATAATGACGATGCTGAAGAAGATGTTGGGCTTCCTATCCCGGCTCCGCTGTACTATCGCGGAGAACCTGATGTAGGAAATGTGCCGAATTCCGGAAACAGCGAAGATCCTATGGTTTCTGCCGACTATCGTTACTATGTCGGCACTAGGTCAAGTGGCCCGTATGGCTGGCAAGATTCTGCAAATACGCAGTCTGATCCGGTTGTTGATAAGAATGATTTGCCACTTTTACAATCCATTTCAAACTTCAACAAGTTCCATGGCCCGGTAAGCAGCGAAGGATATGGAGTGTCTTCCGTATCTTCGTGCCACAACATGAGCAAGGCTACCAAGTATTTCCCGATTAGCCATTATACGGTGGTCAATGACAATGGGAAGAAGGTTGCCGAAACCAAGAATACGTCCCCGAATGCAACAGCAATCAAGTACACCATTGATTTGACACCGATTACATCGGATGTTGGGTACACCGCCCTTAACTATGAAGCTGGCGATTCTGGCGATGACCAGGATGCTGAAAACCAGGAACTGTACACGTCCAAGCATATTAGCTTCAGGTTTAACCGTGTTGGTATCTATGCAGTACCGATGTCAATTCATCGTTATTCTACCGACCGTGATGCCGAAGGGTGCAACCTCCAGAAGGTCCAGTTCGAAATTGACGGAGATGCGGAACCGATGTTGGTTGCCGTTGCCGATGTCAATGACACCATCATATCGGATAATCCCAATGAAGGCGGTGTTGCCAAGTTCGGCCTTGATTTCATTATCCATGTTCCCGATGAATCGGAACTGGAAACTAGCACTGCGGTGTACTACAACCTTTATGAAAATGATGCCACTACATGGTACAAGAATCAGCTCTTGGCATCGGCAAGCATTTCAGAGGCGGTTACTGACCTTTCCCTTGAAATGAATGCGATTAAGCAGCAGGTTGGCAGTGCAGGCCGGGAATGCTGTGCCCAGACGACCAACCAGGACCAGTATGCACCGAGGAACCATACCCATGACTACCTGAAAAATCTTGTCGATGGCATTGGCAAGCCAGGTGCAGTTCGTGGCATCTATACCTGCGAGGAAGGCGATGGCCGAGGCATTGTCTCTCCGTTTGGCGATGACGATACACCGGAAAGCATGTTTGCCAGCGGATACTCGGTTGGATCGAATTCTCTCGTACTTGGCGACTTTACTGCGGCATCCGGCGAAAATTCCATTGTCCAGGGAAAGCTTGCATACAGCAATAGTGACTACACTACGATATTGGGTTCGGAAAATGTCAGGTGCAAGGACTCTTCCGGCGTTACCATGCTTGGCGCATCCGGTTACAGCGTATCCGAATGCGACGGATCTGTTCTGTTTGGCAATGGGTTTAACAGTACCGATGAACCGTCTGAGTTGTCAGGCGTACACCAATCTATCCTGGGTGGTAGCTTTGTTGGTTCCGTGAGCGATGTACGGGGCTCCTTGCTCATCGGCGATATGCAGCTTGGTAAAACTCCAATGTACGATGCCGCAAGAAATGCACTTGTGTTGCGTACTGGTGATGACCCGGAATTCCGTGTCCGTGGCCAGATGCATAATTCCATTGCCATTGGTGATGGGTATGATAAAGTGTACACGGAAGGCCATGATGCAGATGACCTGGATAGAAATATCAACTTTTATAGTTCGCTGAATATTGCTGGCAATACGCACAATTACTTGACACATAATCTGGAAACGTGGTGTACATTCCATTCCGAAACACCAAAATCTCCTGAAATGCAATGTGCCATGCAGGTGGGCGGCTGTATCAGCCAGCGCCTTCAGACATCTATTCTCATGTCAACTGGAAATTCCGAACTCGGACATTTCTCCATCAACAATACCTTGACACATGAGGGCGGTAACCCGGTACTTGGTGCACGGTCTTCCATCTTGATTGGTGACAGTAACGTGTATGGTGAGAATATTGACAGTGTTGTTGCCATAGGCAGTCAAATGCATATTCCAAACAACTCTGTCGGTTCCATCATTGTCGGCAGCACCATTGGTGCTTCTGATTGGAAAGATGACAAGGTGATGACACCGGATGAGTTCAATCAGCATGTTAGTGATGGTGATTTGACTCTCAATGCCCATTACGTAATTCTTGGTGACGGGACCATTAAGATTTCTGACGGACTTGGCGGTTACGTTGACCAGGTGCTTAGCGGTGAGAGCGACGGCATCTATGCTGGCATATTTGTCGATGCCGATGGCGTGATTACCTATAACTCAAAGAAGCAAGTGATTTTTACCGCGAATTACTACGACCGTACGGTTGGCGAGTATAATGCCCGGTTTGCCCGTCTTAACCCGGAGAAACTGAAATATTCGCTTATCTTGGGTGGGCAGAATGCCATTGATAGCATTGATACTTGCAACCTGTCCGTTGTAGGCAACTCCAATACTGTTGAAAAACTCGGTATCGCTAATGTGAGCATATTCGCAAATGAAACGACTATCAATGGTCAGGCATATCTGGCATCGGATGGCAGACCGGTGTATCCATCCATGAAAGACACGCATATCTTTGGTAGTGGCATTACACTGGAATTGGATTCTACCGATCCATATGCAACGCATTCGTTTAACAATGCTATTGTAAACCTTACCGATGCATACGATAATAACCTTCCGGCGATATTGGGCGTTTTCCCGCATCCGGTGAAATACAACTCAATTCCATATGACGGTACTCTACATCAAACTTGGTCAATTGGATTTAGTAATATAAGCGCAAACAATGAACCGTTCCATATTGATCCGTGCTATTTTGAAAATTACAAGCGTGCATGGGTTCAATACGATCCAGTTAACGGTCTTACGATATGGGAAAATTACAGAACCGAAACCGGGTATGGCTCCGATGACTGGGGTCCGGTTACGGCAATGGCAGAGCTTGACCAGCAGGAAGATGATATATATCGAGGTCATCCATTGTATGGTTATAACGACCCGTTTGTCGGAAAAACTCGTGCAAAAATCCGAACCATGATTACTAAGCCGAATGCGCCGATGGTTTATACAGGCGGTATTGCACTGGCTGGGCAGCCGACAGGTACTGGCAAGGATAACTATGGGTTAATTAAACTTGGTCATGAATCAAAACCGGTGGCGTACATTAATGCAAACCCAGTAATTGGCTGGGGGTCCGCCAACTTGCTGTGTCCAACTTCCATCACTGGCACGACGACTTGTCCATATGGCGGCATGGTCCTCGCAATTGACAGTGAGCAGGAACTTGATGGTACGATGCATCTTGTGCTGCGCAGGAATGTTCCTTCGACCAACACGCAGTTTGACGGGGGACTAAATTACGAGAACTGCACCGCTGATGAAAATATTGATCCGATAAAGGGAATGCATTATATTGTTGGCTGCAGCAATGGAGCGAATATTACAATATTGCGCAACGGCAACCGTATGAACTACGGTGATGAATGCTGTGTGGTCGTAAAGGATGGATCAGATGGAACGGTTACTGTGCAAGGTATATCGACTGGAACATACGGTGATGCAATTGGCGACTTGATTGGCGAGCACACATTGTCGTCTGGTCATAGCTATCTGCTTCGGAAAGTTGAGTACACTGAACCTGGGGAAATTACCTCAAAACCGGTATTTATGGTCACCCAGCTTGCTTAAATCAAAAAACCGTCCGAACTTCGGACGGTTTTCCACATCTGATGTAGTTTTTTGGCGTAACAAAGCGTAACAAGGAAGAAACCCTTATGAAAATGACAGTAAAGCGCAGCTATCTTTTTGAACTCCGCAGCATCTTCGCAAACGCCGACAAGATTTTCGGCAACCCGATTCCGAGTAAGGTCCGCTATGCATTCTCGGTCAACATGAAGCGGTGCAACGAAGAAGCCAAGGAAATTGATGAAGGCTTCCCGAATGATGAAAAGTGGGTTGAATACGAACGTGGCCGTCTCAAGATCCTCCATGACGCCGGTGTCAATACCAATGCCGACTTGGCCAAGCTTGACAAGGAACAGATGAGTGCGCTTGAAGAACGCATCAAGGTCTATGCTGAACCGTATGAAGATGCCATCAAGGCCCAGGACGAAATCAACAAGGCTCGCAACGAAACGCTTGCTGAAGACATTGAAGTTGAACTCAGGACGATTACTCCGGATGAACTCCCGCCGATTATCATCGACCGTGACGATTGGCAGGTTTGGAATGTCTTGTTCAACGACGGTAACGGTATCGTAAGGGAATAAGCATGGCTACACTCAGTGCCTGCATAGTAATCCGGAATGGGAAGGGTAGCATCGTCAAATGTCTTGATGCCCTCCTTCCTATGGCGAACGAGTATGTCATCGTGGACACCGGTTCTACCGACGGTACGGTGGAATTGATTAAGGAGTGGCGTACAAAGCACCAGAATCCTGGTTTCATTGTCGATGAAGTCGGAAGCAAGTTTCATGATGAGGACGGCATATTCGACTTCGGGGCGGCAAAGAACTATGCCATCTCGCTCGCCCACTGCGACTATGTCATGTGGGTGGACGCAAATGACATCCTGAAGGATGGCAGGGGAGCCCGCAGGGAGTTTGAGGCCATCGTTGCCAAGAATCCGGAAGCGAGCATCGTAATGGACACCAAGGTGTCCAGCACCTTCCAGTTCCCGCGAGTGCGCATCATGCGCAGGGACAAGGCGCATTTTACCGGAATGATTCACGAAACGATGGAAGATCCCAATGGCCACACGAATGGCGTCAGGATTCGCTATGTATTCGAGAATTACAAGAATACCCGCGATGTCCGCCGTAACCTAAAGGCCCTCGAAAAGGCCTGGAAGCAGGACCGTACTCAGCGAGGGGCGTTCTATCTTGGAAACTCCTACAAGGACATGAAGGACCTTGGAAAGGCTGCCGAGTGGTATGCTGTCGTAGTCGACGAGTTCCCGACGGTGAATAACGAAAACCGGTTCAAGTCCCTGGAAACCATCTGTGAAATTTACCTGATTGGCGTTCCGGACCTTGAAGACCTCGGCGCAAGGGCTATGCAGATGATTGAGGAATATCCCGACCGTCCGGAAGGGTATTTCTACCGCGCCCGGTACCAGTTCATTACCAAGAACTACCATATGGCGAAAAAGTGCCTTATGCAGGTGATGCGCCTGAATGGAAGCGACAAGAGCACATTGTGGCACAGTCGCAAGATCTACGACCGCCATTATATCACCAGCCTCATCAACAATGTCGATGTGGCTATCGAGCGGCAGGAAATCTATGACTTGAAGACTGCTGAGCCGATGCCTCTTGAACATGTCGAGGATGGCGGGTTCATGGGCATGGCTAACTGCGGGCCCATCGGTGGTGGCATCGGCGGGTTCGGAAGTTTTGCCATTTAAGGGGTCTAAAATCTTATAAGCTGTAGACCGAGAGTCAAAATATGCCCACATGACGGTCGGAAGGCTCGCATGTGGGCGTTTTTCATAGAATCTAATGGTGGTTACCGATGGATACAATGGATACGATGTACAAGTTGACCAAGCAGATTGATGCGCTAACTTACAATTCACGCGCCGTGTTGAATGCACTGGTACGCTCGTGCATTGCAGCCGGTTCATCCAATGGATATACGGTCCGGCGCTATGGGAAGGAACTTACCCTGACACGGGCGGACATCTTCCGTCTTTACGACTTCTACCAGTGCTGGGCGAATGGTTCGTATGGGTATGAGCCGTTCACCAATAAGCAGGAAGAATTTGATGATATCGTTGCCCGGTGCGACGCGAAATGGACCGGCGATGACCAGTCTGTGACCAAGTCTATCGTCACTCACTCCAAGATACTTTATCTTGTTTCCACAAACAAGGACGAGGAAGGCACGGACTTTTGGCTGGACCTCATCCGGAATTCGTCATCGCCAAAGCTGGTGACGAACAGCGCCCCGATTCCGCTTAACCTGCGTACCCCGCTTTATGATGCGGACTTGTCAACCAAGAGTTTTTCCCAGTACGAAACCTACCTGTTCCCTAGTGGCTACAACAAGCTCGCGATTACCGGCATGCCCGGGGATGGCGAGGAACATGTTGGCGGTGGCAAAAGCTGGGTGTGGGATATTGATGAATCCATTGAAGTGACTGCTCCCCGTATTGTACTTGGGTATCACAGCAACCCGGTTCAGCGTCTCGAAAACTATGGTGAAACCAAATACAGCATGAGTTTTGGATATGAAACTTATGCACTCGGTGAACGTTCCGTCGCGCTCGGTGGCCTGCTGAACATTGCATACGGCACAGATTCTGCCACTGTTGGCGGTGTCCGTGCATTGGCTATTGGTCCGCAGTCCATGGTTGCAAGCGGTTACATAAATACGACTGTCGGCGAGGATACGTTTGCAGCCAATTATGCCGTCCATGCAATCGGGCCTTATTCATCCGCATTAAACCGCGAAACGGTTTCAGGCGATTACACCTACCCGTTTATCATCGAAGGGGATAACTCGACACCCAAGGTTGTCGATTGCGAAGTGATCAAGGATCCTGTCACCGGAAACTGCATAATCAATGATGGTGGCGAGAGTGTTCTTGAAGGCGGTGGTCGCGATACTGTACGCATTTCAAATGTGTACGTTACTGAAAACGGTTTCGACCACATCAACATTGCGGCTGGCGATGATGTCGTCATCTATGCACAGACAAGAAAGGTGGAGACAGGTTCCGTTGTCCCGACTGCCGTCGATGGATATGCCTACAAGCCGCTGTATTTTAAGGTTGTCAAGGTCACCCGTCAAAATGACGACTACCTTGTCCAGCTTGACGGTTCTATCCCGAAGGGCGAATCACTCAACTCGATGCTGGTGTCCGGTGGTTACATCAGCCGCGTCGGCTTGACCCTTGGTGAAATCAACTATTCAGGTACACCGCTGACGCCCAAGGAATGGCATCCAGGTGAAGCGTCTACAGCATTGAACTACAATACGTTCACCGCCGGTGTCAACCAGACGGTTGTCGGCCAGATGAACCGTGGTGAACGCGATGCAAAGTTTGTGGTCGGTACGGGTTCGTCCTATGTCGGTACGGATTCCTTCAGGCGTAACGGCCTTGCGGTTGCTCCGGGTTACGGCTATATGCAGACGGCAAGCCGTTCCGCAAGCATTGGTGTCAGCGATTATGCGGGAATCCCGTATCGCGACTACGATGCGATGTTTGTCGCAAGCGGCGCATGGCTGATGCATAGCGGCGAAGGTACATATACCGGATATTCATGGGTGAATGATACCCGCGTCGAATCTGGATTGTATAGGAACGGCGTTGACGTTGAAAGTAGCCATCTTACATTCGTGCGTTCCGGTTCGAGCTATTTGTCGCAGACACATGATGTTACTGCCTGTCTTGAAAGCAATGCGGGTACGGTGATAATCAATGCCACCAGTTACGTAGGTTCTGACAGCAACTACGATTCCCTCCTCCAGCAGGGCCCCATCGGTACTGACGTTGGTGATAAAGGTGTTGCGATTTATTCTGAACATGGCATGGATATCCGGAACCTTGATGAAAGCTATGACATGTCGTTCTACAATAGCGGCTACATTGCAGCTACTTTTAAGGGATTGCTTCTTACAGGTAACACCTGGGGCGCTCTCACGACGACGGATGATGCAAGGTCTTTCTGGGTGTATCACAATGCACAGAATGACTATACGCATGTCTTTGGCGCCAATGGGCATTGTGTAGACTATCCGAACGTGATTGCACAGAGCGGCTTCTTCTTTGGCGTGAATGAAGGGAATGCCGGAGCGACACCTGTCGCCAACCGGTTGAATCTTCCTGAAAAGCGTACCGGTTCCTGGGATGCTAACCAGGGCAGGGCTTTCCATATCATCAACTCGGCGGTTGCTTACGTGAACACGGATGGTGTTCCTGGATATGACGTGGCATGTCTTGCTCTTCCGGGTTTGACCGTTGCCGATAAGGATGCTACTAACCCGCCGCATCCGAAGGTCATCAATTCGTTCATTTCCGGTACCGGCAACGGCGGTGTAATGCCAAGCGATACCTATGTGACCGAAGAACTTGCATACCTGTCTGATTTGGACAAGTCATGCCTGAACAAGACGGTTCAAATTAAGATGAACACGGTTTCCCGGACGTTCTATAGGGCATTGGCTGATGACGGGACATACAGCCGTCCAACATCTACCGATGGAGGAACGTTCGTGATGGGAAATGTCGAACTCCCGATTGATAATGACATGGCCGGATACTTTGGCAGTTACACTACCCGCAATGCGCATCCATTTAGCGTAGTGCCTGTCCTTACCGGCTTGGTATATGCCATGCCTGCCTTGCGGGCACCGGAATATAGCCTCACTGATATTACAATCAAGCGGATTGGTTCGGTGGTCGCATGTTCAATGGAAATTGCCTTCCCTGCAGTGGATATCTTGCCACAGGTCAAGTATACCGAAGTGTTGCTGGTGCTAAACAGCTCTCCGCTCGAAGCGCTTGGAATCTCCGACAGTTTCGTGCTAAGCGGAGCTGGGCATCAGGGCGTATCGGTGACCTGCACGATGGCTAAGCTGAATAACACTCCGTTGGGAATTCTGGGATCATATTACAACCCAAATAACATGTTACAGTTCCTAATCAAGAATCCAAACCAGGTCAAAGGAACCAAAATGTCCATTACCCTTACTGGGGTCTACAACGAGGATGCTGACTAATGGGTACACAGAAATTTAACATTCGGGATATCAATCCGCTGGAACATCTTACTGCGGATTTGGCGAAGGCCAGGTTTAACTACGAATCCATCCTGAATGGTCTTGTTGAATGGAATAACAGCAAACTGAAGGATGTCACGGTCCGGCTCATGTGCAATACGGAACCGGGGGTAGTCGATTATACTTTCCCGACCAAGCGTGCCGCTGAGGGTAACGGGGGCAACATAGCCGATCCGTACTCATGGCGGGGTTCATACTCGTATATTCAGCGCTTGCCGCTTTCTGCAATGATTTCGGAAGACCCCTCGAATAACGACAAGGTCGATATCCGAATCACTGTAAACGAAGGTTGCGGCGCGACATGGAAACTGTGCCTTAGTGCGTTTCTGTATGATGAAACAAAACGTACGGAAGTTCTGTCCATCGGCACCAACACATTGCTTGGACATGTGTCGGAGAGTGACCGTAGCCGCGGCCCTATTAGCATCATGAATGGTGTGAAGGCAAGCACAGATTATATACCCGGACAGTTCCTCCGCGTTTATTTCCCGGAGAATGGGTATTCCACGCTACGGTGGGTGAACACAAGTATTGCCAAGGATGAAAGCATCAATGAAACCAACACGTCCACCGTGGTTGAACGCTGGGACCTTTCCCGCATAAATGCATACCGTGGCGGAAGGACAATCGAATACGTGTTTGCTGTCTATGGAAACAAGGTTTACCGCCCTACCGGGTCGGTGACCCGTTCCGTTCCAACTTCCCCGTCAAGCGGCTGGGAATACTATTGCGACGTGTATTCCGAAGGCAAGGCGCTGGAACATGGCAAGGTGTATCTGTATGACCCGGATGATACCGATACTGACTACAAGTATGCCGAATTCTTTGTCTATACCGGCGAAGATACTGCCTACCCATATCCTCCGTATGACATTCGTACCGAAGCAAATTCGGCTCCCGAACGAGTTTACAATGACGGCTGGCAGCATCCGTCCGTAATCCTTCTGCCTGTTACATCTGACTTCAGCAAGACTAACGCAGTTCGATGGACTACTACGACCGACATCGAATCGCTGGTTCTTCTCCGGACAAGCGATGGGACTGCCGACAATGTGCCGGATATAGAAGCGAAGGCGAATGTCCGCATTGTTGGAGGAACATCCGAGGACAATGGCGGGCTTGCAATATTCGACACTGCCAATTATGTTGAATGGCCGGGAACTTCCCCAAAATGGTCTGCAAACCACGTGTATTCGACTGATACATCGAAGGGTGTCCTGGACAAGCAGAATTACAGCGCGTCGATGATTTTTGACCATGCAAATCCTGCATGCAAGCAGTGCAACATTATAAATTACGATGGTCCTGACCTTGACCAGGGGTTGATTATCTACCTTCCTGTTGAATCGGTAGTCGATGGACAGCTGGTGTATCCGAAGAACGGACGCACATTTGAATTCCTGTTCCGTATATGGCCGAATCCGGCATACAACGGTCATGAAACGGCTGACCTCATTATCAACAAGGCCCAGATTTACGTGTACAGTATTCCTAGCCGCGAACGCATGGATTGCAATGCTGCTCCTATCGCAAAGTTCAGCATGGCTAGACTGACGAATTTCTACGTGTTCTCCGAGAACATCGCAGTGCCTAACCGTCCGGTTCTCGTCAAGGCGAAATTCGTTTATTCGGCTGAGGACATGGCATGGAAGACCTACGACTATTATCAGCTCCCCGACCATGTGTTCCTGAGTCCAAACGGCTTTGTCGATCCTAGTACGCCTTCCGATGACACATATGGTGTCGAAACGGCAGGGTTCCCGCTCGTGCAGGATCCGTTCTCTAGTGTTGACCTGTCGCCCGTGCTGGTAGATGATAGTTTCCGGAACAGAATTGAGGATTAGGAGGACTGATGACTGAGTATGTACATAAGGATAAAACCACTATCCATGAATATGTTACATCGCCTTCCCTGGATCCTGTAACAGCAACGACTCCCGATGTGCATGGTGTTTATCCTGTGAATCCGCTTGGCTTCCCGGATATCGGCATATGCAACGATGACAAGGAATGTCTTGCCAATGGAAATCCGGAATTTCCCCAGTCTAAAAATTTCAGCATCGACACTCCAAGCGCTTCTACCCAGGCCGATATTGAAATCGGTTCACCGGTGGGTGAGCTGGATGGGACCGAAATTCGGATACCTGTTGAATTGCTGGAATGCACCGATGCGGCAACAAAGACCTACCGGGTGAAAGTGTCCGGTGACATTGTAAGCGCGTTGGTAACCGTCGGCTCAATAACGTTTGGAAATGCCGGGTACGAAGATTACTCGGTAACTGGTTTACTTGCACCATCGGTAAATGTGCTCAATCCCGAACTTGATGATGACGGATATACTGTATTCGATACTACTATGGTTGCCGGGTGCAAGATTACGGGCCGTGTTGGCGCGGGACGCATAAATGTAGTCTTGGACGTAGACGGCAAGAATGTGCTTCTTACTGCACAGAAGAATCCTGCCGAAAATGGTCTATACCAGGTTACCGGTGACGGTGAGCCGTGGGTCAGGCTCGCTTCAATCGCCCATGTGCAGATGGACCCGAGCGAATTGCCTTATGGCGAAAATCCGTACAATGACCCTGCGTCGATTGATAACAGCCAGGTGTGCGGGCATATCCGCCATGGTTATAGCGACCGCGAAGTAATGGAGTATGTTGAAGAAAAAGCCGGTGAAATCATAGCCAATGCGACTCACCCGATGTCTGAACCGGGAGACCTTGCAGGTGCCGGCAAGCTGACCCGCTGGTTTGTTGAGTGCGGCGATGTTGAACTTGGACATTCGCATAATGGGGGCGATTCGGTAACTGTCGAAGGTTTTGGTCTAGGCGGCTTTAGCAGCGGCGAATGCACATATGGCAATATGTGTTCCTATCATCGTCGCCCAAAGGAAAATGATGGCATTCCCGTGGAATCGCCCATTACGACATTTTCTATTGGTACGAAGCGGACTGACAGTGACGACAAGCTGCCGAGGGATTGGCCGTTTACTCCGGTTAGCAGATTTACGGGCAGTGATATCGAAAATAACATTACCCTGCTGAAAACCCCCATCATGACCGGATCCGGCAAGCTGGGCGGTCTTAACTTTGACATTACCGAGACTTGTCCCATGTGCGGCGGTACCGGGATATATGAAGGTCTTTCATGTCCTGAATGCTCAGGCTTGGGTGAACTAGTAAAGGCGCACAGCATTTCAAACCGCGTGCATTTGTGTGTGAACAATGACTTTAGTGCCGACAGTGATGGCAATACCAGCTTCAAGACTACTTTTGTCCATCTTCCGGCTCCGATTGATACCCAGGATGGCGATGAAATCGAGTTGACCGTTTCGTTGCCTGTTGTTCAGGGTCCGGACAGTTACGGCAATGGAACGGATGCACAGAAACTAAGCGCATATTATGCCTACGTTTCAAGCCCACGAGTCATTGTCCTTAGCGGGCATTGGAAATTTAGCGATACCGAAGTGGTGTGGCGCGAAAGTTCCCAGACCGGGGAACGCACTTATTCAACTGGCAAGATTGAAATTGTCGATCCGGACATTGAACCGTTCATGGTCATGGAAGACGGTGAACCGGTGCCGATGGGAACGAGGACGGAAATCAGGTTTACTCTCGATGGCGGTTTGAATTGCCCGAGATATACCGATATGTCTGGCGTTCTCACTGTTAATGATCCTGGCCATATTGTCATTTCGAGTCTTGAAGGCTATCCATACACATCCCGTCTTCGCGATACGAAGATGCGTATTTGCGGGGTGGCTTACCTGGATGAAGAAGACAAGTCGACTGGAACTGACAACTTGCTTGGCCTATACAGCAGAACTGACACTACGCTTGGGGATGACAGCCCGACCGGTGGTGACCTTGACAAGTTCAACAAGTTCATCAAGCCTCGGACGCCTAATTCCGATGATGGCCGTCAGGGTGTGTGCGTGGGCGATGCCCGACAGATAGTCGCTACGGTCTATCCTACGGTGACAAATACCTTCCCGTGGGCGCTTGTCGGTCGTCACAAGATGAAGCATCTTGACAGGCTCATGACGGACGAATGGGACCTTGGTGAAAACTCCGTGTCTGCAATGATTTGGAATTCCAACCGCAAGTTGATTGATTTCCCTGACACGCTCAGTTTCTTCGGGTATGGCGATGCATGTTATGGATTCACGGCAGATACTATGCCGGTCAAGTATTCCGTATGCAATTTCGCCGGTTCTAGCGACAAGTCCATCATTGGTTCTCAGGTGCGAATTGAATTTGATGGCGAAGCCTGGGATGGTGCTGCCACGAACCCGGTGCGCCAAGCTCGCAAGGCCGTGGCAATGTTCGCCGATGATTTTAGAAAGATGCGCCTGTTCCATGGCGGCAAGCTTCCGAAGATTAGCCGTGCGTCCAAGATTCGTGTGTCGGACTCTCCCATTTCGGGAGACCTTTCCGTATATTTTTCAACATGGGATGATGCCGTTGAGCCTACAACCGATGTGCAGGATAACAAGATTTCCTCTGCTGCATGGCTGAGCAAGGCTAGACACCTGCCTGAATATGTGCTTGTGTCCGGGCAGGATACGTCTGTAGCGGGAAATTCGATTATTGGCGTAGATCCGTTTGCCGATGACACTGTAAGTGTCCGTTACCATGCAGGATTCGCTGGAGACAAGTATGGTAATACATACTATGAAACGAAGGATGGACATGAAGTAATACCGTGTGAAGTAAAATTGCTCGGGAATGACCGCGCATTTGCTTACCGCAGCGTGATTTCCGCCCGTGTTGCAAGTGATCCTGATGCCGCAACCCACCCGTTGTTCAACGATGCGAACCGTGTCGCTGAATTGCAGAAGGTGAGTGTAGACAACTGGAAGACTGGACTGGATTATGATTTCCGGGCACCGTATGACTATCTGGTTGACGGTGCTGATTATCAGAAGTGGATGGACATCTATTCGGCAACTGCAAACGTATTCTCGGTCGATACCATCCCGGTACTTGACGATATGAATACAATTCCTCAGCTGACCGATGCGCAGAAGGTATTCCTGTCTGGAGACCCTATGGCATCTTATAACGATGCCTCTGAAAACCCGGTAGATTTCACTGCAACCAACCTTCCGTTCTATGATGAGGAATCCGCCCGTTCCACCGCGCTCACCGACATGTTACGCAAGATGGTTAGCCCGTTTGGCGCCAGGATGCCGGTACGTTTCTGGGATGGCACCCGTGTCGCTATACCTATAAATTGGGAACAGGACAATGACATGGTTTTGCTTCCCCGCATGGTGTGGCCGGAAGACGAATGCACGATGTCTGATGAAACCCGCCGTGATATTGTCGATGACAATTTCATTTCCCGCTCGTCCAGTGCAGATGCATTGGATGTAAACCTCAATGCGGTTGAAATGGAAACATCCCTCCATATGGATTGGAGCGCCCCTCCGGTGAAGGCTCGCAAGACATGGCGCAACAAGGCGACATTTACGGGAACTGGAGAATTTGCTGGCCCTAGCGGATATGTTCGCGTGTTCATGAAGTTCAAGTTCTCGGCACAGGCTGGCCGGTGGTACACCGTTGACTACCGTCAGGCCCCGATGTCGTATCTCACCCCGCTTTATGGCGCAAACGCCCTTGAAGCGACTGTTGATGGTGTTCGGGTGTGGTCCGAGTCGCTGTGTGGCAATATCACCGAGTGGAAGGATATTATCATGCATCCATACTACAAGTATTCGCCGATGGACATCAACCCGGTGGCTATACCGAAGCTGGTGGAAAATGCCCCAGTGGACCCGGATGCCATTGAGCTTGAGAACAACACCGACCTCTATACGAGCCGTGTATCCATGCCGCGCCTTGAACGTCCGTATATGCCGGTGTCTGAAGGCGGTCTTGGACTGAATGCCCCTTGCGATGCAAACGGGCGTTCCGCCGGTCCGTCTATCATCTCTGGCATGCCGCATGCAAACTTCTGGTCAGTGAGGAAGCATTTGCGCCCTGCGGTTTCTGTCCTTGACGGAACAGATATTCCTGGATATGCTGACGGGGGAGTGCAGTCCCGTGCTGGCGGTACAATGGGCGATGCAGTCCTGTGGGGACAGTTTGATTTCCCCAGGAAGGATATGGCACATCCAACGTACATTATTCCGCCATGCAACTTTAAAGAAGACTAAAATAATAAACCCGGTCAATCGCCGGGTTTTCTGTTATGTGGATTGAATCGTTAAAAACAGGTGGGCGGTTACCCCGGTGGCCCCTGAATTCGTGAGCCCGCTTAATGACAGGCCGAAATTTAGGACATTGGATGACTGGTTATGGATAATCCCGGAAAGCGCTATCTGCTCCTTATGTCCATATGAAAAATCGAAGTTGATGGTAGCCTGGTGTCTACCGGACGGGCTTGCTTGAAGGGTAAGCGGTTCACATACGTTCAATGGAGTGAGGCCGTTGAATGTGATGTCTGCCCTTGCTTCATAACGATACCATCCCTGGGAAAGCTGGACGTTGCTCCCGTTGATTGTGATTTGGGTCCCGGTATGTTCAACCTCATGCAGATCGAACGTATCGTCGGCTGTAAGGTCTGTGACCGATTCGGCTACCATTACGGAGCCTTGTCCGGAAATGTTACCAAGCAGTTCTTGTACGCCGATGCGTTTGGTTGCCATCTGTTCGTTGCCAGTCTGGACAGGGCCGGCAATAGGAAGAAGTCCGCCTTCGATAAAAGCCTGCTTCTGTTCCGGTGTACCCTCAATCGGGTCAAGATCTTCAATATTCTTGGTTATTACAAAATCATACATGGGCGGGACCTCGCTTTACGGTAACAGTTTATAACCGCGGGCGCCTGTTCCCGGAGCGGCATAAGCTATAAACTATCTGGCATGAAACGCTGCAACTGTCAACATCCGCTTCATCCTCATACTCCGGGTCCTGTCCAGCACACGGGCTCGATGCTGTACCCTGACGTGGGACCGCGTCCCATGCCGTACCGTCCGATGCCACCGGAACCACCGGTGCCTATTCCGGAGCCGTGTCCGGAATTCAGCGAGAACAAGACTGTAATCGTCGATGGCATTGGCGATGTGACGGTCACTAAAGAGGAAGGTGTCTATGACACTACTTATCATGTCAGTTTCGACGGGTTTGAGAAGCGTTATGAGTTGCAGCCGTTTTCCCAGGAAGAATTGACCGAAATTTTTGATTCCGTTGATGACGGAGGTATCTAATGTACGAGAGCAATATGCCCGAAATAATCAAGTACTTGACCGAAGATGACCTTAAGCTCATGTATGGCAGATTGAACCGCCGGTTTGTGGTGGTTGATGCCCTTCCTGCGGTCAGTTCCCTTGAACCCGCTGACAAGAATGTTATCTATGTCGTCAAGGAAACCGATGGCGGAGTGGAACGCTACTGGCCGAATGTTCTTGAAGACAATGTGTGGAAGCCGGTTGGCATCGTACAGGAAGACTTGAATGGGAAGATTGACAAGGTCAGTGCCGAGGAGGGCCATCTGGTTGTTGCCGATGAAAACGGCAACCTGGCCGATGCCGGTCTCATGCCGGGTACCTTTGTCGCATTGGCATATGACCCTAGCGAACAGATCCAGCCGCATGCAACGGATTTCCGAAAGATTTGGTGTGCACTACAGAGCGGCATTCCGGTAATCTTGCTTGACAACCGCGAATCCGGTACCGGCCTGTATGCATCACTGAATGCAGCTGGCTATACCTGGCCGGATGGCGACCACATGGCTGAACGTGTTACCGACGTGGATACGGACTACCGCCCGCATGATGACTCTATTCCGGGCTATTATGATTCCGAAAATGGGAAATTCTATTATGACATATATCATGCCATCGAAATCGACCCGGTGGATGGCGTTGTGTATCATGACCTTGTAGATGACAAGGTTTACCTCTATGCCGATGAAGCGTTTATCCGCGTGTTGCGGTTTGTCCAGTTCAGTGCAAACGAGCTTATCAATGACGATCCTGTATGGACTTCACGCAAGGCCGCACGCCCGGTATTTTTCCGTATTTTTGAGCCGGAAACCAGCGCTACGGCAAATAACTTCTATGTGGTCTATGGCGATTCGGCAAGCAGCGTAAAGGTTGACCTTGAAAAGAAGGCTGACAAGGTTCTCAATGCGGTCAGCGGACACTTGGCTGCCCTTGACTCAACAGGGAACTTGGTTGATTCCCGCAAGAAGGCTTCTGACTTCGCCACAGCTGAACAGGGCGCAAAGGCTGACACTGCTCTTCAGGAACACCAGGATATTTCTGGGAAGGCCGATAAGAGCGCCATGGCGATTACGGATGTCGCCGGTGACCCGACCAAGAAGAATATCAAGTTGAAAGACGGGTTGGCTACGACTGTGGTTACGGAGCACGCTGTCACCGGTGCTCGGATTGGTGATGGCGAAAATTTGCCGATTGAACAGGGTACAATCGTCATTCCGGAATCTGCTACCGTAAATGATGGAAAACTCTCTATCAAGGTAGGGAATGCTTCCCCCGTTGTGTTCTCCGCGAATGATGCCAGTGACAAGTCGATTACTGTTGATAAGAATGCGATAGACCTTGGTGACGTGGACAACACGGCTGACCTGAATAAGCCAATCAGTACGGCTACGCAGACTGCCCTCGACAAGAAGGCTGACAAGGTGGCAGGTGCAACCAATGGTAACTTTGCCGCTTTGGATGCCAACGGAAACTTGGCTGATTCGCATGCCAAGATAGACGATTTTGCCACGGCAGCACAGGGTGCAAAGGCTGACACGGCTTACCAGAAGCCGGACACTGGAATCCCGAAGAGCGACCTGGCATCCGATGTGCAGGATTCGCTAGGAAAGGCTGATACAGCCCTCCAGGAGCACCAGGATATTTCGGGCAAGGCTGAGAAGTCCGAAATGGCTATCACCGCTGTATCCGGCGATGAAACCAAGAAGAATATCCAACTGAAGGATGGCTTGGCTACCGATGTGGTTGTTGCTCACCAGGATATCTCTGGTAAGGCTGAAAAGTCAGAGATGGCTATCGATGATGTCGCCGGTGACAGTACCAAGAAGAAAATCACGCTCAAGACCGGGCTTTCTCAAGAGGTGGTTGTCGAACACCAAGACCTCTCTGGAAAGGCGGACAAGGTAAACTCGGCAACTAGTGGCAACTTTGCCGGACTGGATGCCAACGGCAACTTGACCGACTCTGGCAAGAAGACTGCTGATTTCGCGACTGCCGCACAGGGTAAAAAGGCGGACACCGCTATTCAGGGTGTCACGTTGAACGGCTCTACGCTTACGCCGGACAGTGCTAAGGTTGTTGACCTTGGGAATTTGAAGACGAAACAGACTGCGGTTGCTGATCCACAAGCGTTCGGAGAAGGTCTTACGTTCATAGACCAAACTGCACAGAATGAGAATGGCGTTCTAACGACACTCACCAAGAAAACCGTCCAGAGCGCGTCAACTTCCCAGAAGGGTGTCGTCCAGTTGCAGGATAGCATCGCGTCTAACGAATCAAGTACTACGACGGCTCCTACACCGAGAGCGGTTCGTGAAGCCATTTCTAACGCAGTTGCAAGTGCTTATCACCACGCCGGTACAAAGGTTGTAGCAGACCTTACAAGCTTGCTACTGGTTGCTGAAAACGAAGGTTGCGTCTATAACATGACGGACGCCGGTACGACTACGGCGGACTTTATCGAAGGCGCTGGTAAGCCTATCCGTATTGGTGACAATGTTGGCGTTTGTAAGGTCAGCTCAAGTCCAGATGCTTACAAGTTTGACTTGTTGTCTGGCTTTGTTGACTTGAGCAACTACAAGACAAAGCAGACTCCGGTATCGAGTCCTAGCCCAGATGGTTCCGGTATTTCATTTATCGATTCAGTGTCCCAGAACGAAAATGGTGAACTCGATGTACATAGTAAGAATATTCAATACGGAAATACGTCGCAGAAGGGTATTGTTCAATTAAACGATGCCGTTGACAGTACGTCCGTCACAACCGCAGCTACTCCTAACAGCGTCAAGCAAGCCTATGACCTTGCCAACTCTGCTGTGAAGGGCGTGCAGAAGAACGGTACCGACATTGTTCTCGACCAGAACAAGAAGGCGAATGTCATTGTCAACGATAAGGAACTTAAGATCAAGCTTGGCTCTGCCAATGCTGTTGGTACTGGATTTACGGCTGACGCCAATGAAGACGTAATCTTTGAAATTCCTCGTGCATCTTTTGATAATACGCAGACTCCGACTACGTATACTGACGGTTTGATGACCGGTGAAGAGAAGGAAAAACTCAACGGTATTGCTGCTGGCGCAGAAGTCAACAGCATCGAGAGCATTACCATTGAAGGTGATCAATCAGCTCTTCCGATTAGCCAGGAAAATGTTACCATTCCGAAGGCTAAGTACAGCGGTTCTACTTATACATCCGGCGTAATCACTGGCCAGGATAAGAAGAAACTTGACGAGATTGAAGATGGTGCTCAGGTCAACGATATCGAGCATATCAAGATTGAAGGCGAAACCGCCGACTTGACGATTACAGACAAGCGCGTGACATTGCCGCTGGCTGCATCTGCTACGACTTCTCCGGTTGCTTCCGCTAAGGCTGGTATCATGTCGGCATCCGACAAGGACAAGCTCGACGGAATTGAGCTAAGTGCTGACGTTAACATCATTGAAGGCGTACAGCTTGATGGTGAACAGAATCCGCTTACACCGGATGCAAGCAAGGTCGTAACGATTCCGGAAGCCGCTGTGGACAGCAGTGGTGCTACTCCGGTGTACACCCACGGCTTGATGAGTGCTACCGACAAGGAAGCCCTTGAACACCTCAAGACGCTCAAGAACTTCTCCAAGGTCACTATCAGCGATGGCGCAACTCCTACGCCGTCTACAGCCGACTGTGAACCATCTAACGACCATGACACACTCACGCTCGAAGCCGGTCACAACATCGCTCTCGCCAAGGACACTAATTCCAACAAGGTTACGATTACGGCTTCTGCCGACCCGGTGACGGTTTCCGCGGGTGCTGGTATTGAGATTACTGAAACTCCGATTCAGGGTGGTGGCACTGACTATGAAGTCGGTGTCAAGGGCGGTCACATGGGTTATCTCATTGATACGGCCATTAGTGTTTCTCATATCAAGAATGGTGATGACATCATCATTCCGGTATCGGCGTCCAATCCAATTAGCACATCCGGTGACGACCGTTTCGTGATTTATAATGACGCCACCAGCGGTCACAACTACCTCGCTGCCCTCAAGCCGATACCGGCGTCTGGCAGCACTCCGGCGGTAGCTGGTGTTGACCTGTTCACACTGTCTGTGAATATCAACGTTGCTTATATGCCTCGCGGAAACGGATATTTCTACAGGGCTGGTGTTAACATTCACGATGTCGGTAATAACGTTGTGCTGTCACAGTCGGTTGAAACTTATCCGTCTCAAGTAGGGGAGTGCTCCGTAGACCAGACGTTTACGATCAAGAATACCTCGAATAACACGGTGACAATCGACGGCAAGGAATATTGCTGCTATCGCATAACCTATGTCGGCGAAAGTGATACGACACAAGACGACCCTGCCGGAAATGCCCACGTGTCCCTTACGGCACATGTTTCCGCCATGGAAATTGCGGTGGGTATAATTGAGCACACCGGTTCTGGTTCTACCCTTGGCGCGGGTGAAGCGATATCTATCGCTAACGACCTCATATCCGTAAAGCATGGCGATGGTTTAGGAATCAATTCAACAACCGGAAACCTTGAAGTCAAGCTTGGTTCCGGGTTGAAGTTTGACACTACGGGGTCTGCCGAGGCGGTTGTTACGCTTGACAACCCGACCGAGGAAGTGGTTCAGGCTGTCCAAAAGATGCAAACTGATCTTGATACGAAGCTGACCACGAACTTCGCGATGCCTCAGATTACCCATGTTTATGATTTCGCAGACCGTTCAGTATCTACGTTGGCAAGCGGTGCTTGCATGCTATGTCAAGCATTTACGGTTCCTATCAACAACGGAATCCGTCTCGAAGCGTTGAGTGAAACGCCGACGGTGTTTGGTATCTACGCAAAGCAAGCGTTCTCGGGCCATAAGATAATGCTTGCACTTTATGTGTACGACTTTGAAACCGGTGCTACTGACTATGTCGCTGATACCGGTCCAGTAGAAGTCGTGGCTGGCCGTAACGAGTTCCCGATTAAGCATATTAACCCGAACATTAACGAGTTACGGTCTGACTGTGTTTACTATGCTTCTCTATACTTGCCTAGCGAGGCTAACGTGAATGGGTTGCTGTTGTGTGGGTGCGAATCGTATAGTTCAGCATCTCAGATTAATGCAATCCCGCGTTTCACTGTGGGTGTTGAAAACATTACGTACAATGGCGCCGAAATTTCAATGACTGATGCTTCCGTGGGACGCCTCGACTACAATGACGGTAACGGAACATACTACATCGGTCCGTGGAGTAACTCGTATAACGAACATCCGAATGCACCTAGATTCTTTATGCAGATTCGTAACGGTGCCGGTAGCGGTAGCGTTGCAACTGACCCGTTCGTCAACATTACTGGATATAGCCTGTCTGCTTCAAACGGCATCGTCAATATATTCCAGAGTACGACGGTTCCGCTCAGCCCAGACGGCAATGACCTTGTTATGCAGTCGGTAAAGCCGGCAAAGGATGTTACGATTACCGAGTGGACGTTCTACGATACCAATGCTAGTGATTCCAACAACTGGGGTGCACGAGTATATACATCTGGTTTCGATACGGAATTGGTTAATGGCGGTACAGTTACATCTACTCATACCCAAGTTTCCGGAACGAACTACTACGAACATAAGTATGTGTACAGCACCGGCCTGGCGTTGAGAGCCAATACAAGTTACTGGTTCCCGGCTGGTGTCGCTTTTGACGGCTCTGATAAGCTTGTGCAGTACACCGGTGTCACGGTAAAGAAGAACCTTGCTGCGTTTGATGACGGTGCGAATGTACCGTACTATTACGTCCGCGAAAACAATGCTCAAGGAACGTTCTTGAAGCTCAAAGACTCCAGCAACAATGAATGGACAATTTAATGAAGGATAACGGATATGGCAACAGTAAATCCTAGTGTTATTTATGAACCGCAGACTCTCACCCAGGAGCAGAAAGACCAGGTTCTCGCCAACATCGGTGCGATGAAGTCGTTCGATGGCGAACCGTTTACCTTGACTGAAAAGAATAAGTTGAGCGGTATCGAAAGCGGAGCCGAAGCCAACGTAATTGAGGCTATCAAGGTCAACGGGACGACTCAGACCGTTACTAACAAGACGATCGATATTTCTGTCCCCGAAGTTGACCAAACGTACAACGCATCGTCTACGAATCCGCAGAGCGGTACGGCAGTTGCACAGGCAATTGCCGCTAGTGGTAACGTGCCTACTCCGGTGTCCACGGATGATGGAAAGGTATTGAAGGCGTATGAGGACCCTAGTACTCATGCAATGGGTTACAAGTGGGACGTTGCTGACAGTGGTATTCCATCAGCAACCTCTGCTGATGATGGAAAGGTTCTTGGCGTTACGAACCAAGGCCAGTCACTTTCATGGGTCAATCAGCCTACGGTAAACGACAGTACGGTTTCCGTCAAGATTGGCAGTGCGTCCGAAACCGCTGTAGGAACGTTGACGACCAACCAGAGCTCAGCATCAAACATTGTCATTCCGATGGCGTCCGCTACTAATGACGGTAGCGATAACTGGACATATGTCAAGGGTGCTATGTCTGGCGAGGACAAGCGTGCATTGGATGAATCCGTTACTAAGCTAGGTGGTATCGAAGCTGGCGCTCAAGTGAACATTAAGCCAGACTGGGAAGCCGCTGCCGGTGATGATGCAGAGATTCTGAACAAGCCGACGATTCCTACGGTGAACGATTCCACGGTCTCGATGAAGATCGAGGGTGATTCAACTGCGTTTGATTCTTTTACCACAAATGCCGCTGCTGACAAGAGTATTGCAATACCGCTCGCTACGGCTCCGTCTACTGGCGTGAATGGAAATTCTGGTGCTATTACTGCGGCTGACAAGGCTAAGCTGAATGCAATGACAACGTCGCATCTGCATATGCTAATGTTTGTGAATGCTAGTTCCGAAGATCCGGCTCCGTATGGCGTGTGGGTAGTTGACTTGGATAAGCCTAATGCGCAGTCGCCACATGGCTATGACTATGCTATGTATGATGAAATAAAGGCGAGCCTTGAAGCTGGCAACATTTATGGATTATATACATATTCTACGGCTCCTGGTGGTGACGAAGACGTTATGATAATGGCTAGTTCTCAACTGCAAGGTACAGTGGAACATCCAGGCATTCGTCTTGATTTTTATCGTATGTATGGCAGCTATCCATATACATTGCATTCGACATCTATTTATACGCCGTCTAGGTACAATGGCAGTTCTGCAACGCAATATCCAGAAGGCCGAATGGCGTTGCTGTCGCACAATGGCGGAATACTTCAAGATTTTGACTTGGCGACTCGTGGTGTACCGGCTTCTGATTCGTCGGACGCTGGCAAGTTCCTTGGTGTAAACAGTAACGGAAGATACACGTGGCAAATGGTCGAACACGTCCCCGGAATTACCAGTTCGGACAACGGTAAGGTGTTGACCGCTTCGTACAGTGGCGGTGTCGGAACGGCTGCATGGGCGGCTCCCGAAGCTGGTAGAAAAGTACATCGCATTTATTATGACGCTGATTCTGCCGCTACTGGTGATACATACGGATATTTGCAAGACTTGGAAGGCACTTATGATTCGACTAGCCAAAGTTATCCTCGTGTAACTGCGGATGACCTTTATGATTGGATAGTAGATGGTCAATCGATTGCGCTTATCATTAATTACAATCCAGCATCTCCGGCAGATTTTGTCAATGGCGGATATCTATATCCAGAAACCGTTCAAGCAACAATTGTAAGTAACGAAAAACGGGTTACCATCCAATTTATGACGGTAGACCCAGATCGGTGCGTGGTTGTTGGTGCTTGGGTTGATACCGAGCACGGCGAATCGACCAATTATGCTAAAATAATTCTTGGCGACGATGAATCGCCGATATATCAATTTGGCATACAAGAAGACTTGACAGCGAACCTTACTAGTGCTGATGCTGGTAAAGTATTGAGGGCTGGTTGGGATGTTCCATCTCAAGGCTCGCCGAAACCTTTTATCGAATGGGACGATGTTCAAGAAGTTCCTACTGTCGGCAGTTCCGACAACGGCAAGGTATTGAAGGCGACATACAGTGGCGGTGTCGGTTCCTACTCATGGGAAACGGCTCCGAGCAGCGGAGAGATGAACGTCATCGATACGGTCAAGGTTAACAACACCGCATTGACTCCGGACGCAAACAAGGCTGTCAACGTCGAAGTTCCGGAAATCAAGCTCGAAGGTGCGGCAAGTACTCTTACACCGTCCAGCAACGTCGTGACTATTCCAAACGCCATCGCAACCGGCGAGACCGGGGCATCCAACGGATTGATGACGGCTGCCGACAAGAAGAAGGTGTCCGAATCAATCGTCTACAAGTCTAACCCGGCGTCTGGTGCGGAAGGCTTGCTTGCACAGCGTATGTATGTCGCCCGTTCCGACCAGGAAATCATCAATATCATCTACGGTGGCGGTGCCGAGGGCGAAGGAACCATCATTTTCAGAATAGGTTAATATGGCTCATACTGGTAAAATAGCGTGTCACTTTCCGAATTATTCGGGCAACCCGAACCATGACGTGGATGACATCAAGTTCCTCCCGGCTGGTACGGTAATACCGGCTGGAGCGACCGATGCACAGATCGAGGCGTTGCTGGTACGTGTCAAGAAGGTTTACGCGATTCCGGCTGGTGCGACCGTCAGCTCCGTAGCCGACCTCCAGCAGTATGTCGTGTGGACATGGCTTGATGATCTTGCAGCCGGTCACGAGACGATCGCTTTCGAGTATACGCCTTCTTCTGACGTGTCTTTGATAAGTATCGGCATCTTCACCGACTCGAACAATACCAACACGACTTGCAACATTGCAGTATATCACGAGTCCGGACTGGTCGTCTACCGCCACAACGTCGACACCATCGACGCGGTCTCGACTAAGTACGGGCTGTCCGGACGCCGTAGGCATATCGACGGCATTTCCGGAGTTACGCTGAAGGCTGGTCTGAAGTACTACATCCAGTACACCCAGCAGACCGACTACACGTCTACGAACTTCTATCCGGCTTACTATGACGGAACACCGGGAAATTACAAGGTTTGGTACTACGGAAACGTGCAGAACAAGCAGACCGTCAACATGGCGAACTTTAATGAATACAAGGGCGTGATTACAGACAGCTCCGCCATATTCCACATGAACGAGGGCGACTTCTTCATCTGGAACGGAAGCTCCAACGTCGGCATGACTCCTGGCTACTGCTACGTGCGTAGCAGTGTCGGACAGACTTACATCTTTACTGGCGTCATTGGCGATCCGTCGAGTTCGTACCGTCCTGTAACCGCAGCGGATATCAGTGCAGTTCTTGGTCGACCGCAGAATGGCGAGTTCATCTGGTATTGCCACCAGCAGACCGGTATGTCTTTCGGACAGATCTGGGCTAAGACGGTTAATACGGCGTCGTGGGTTGGCGTGTGCGAAACCGAGCCGTCCTACATGTATTCAACGTGTGAAATACTTCATGGGCTCCATGACAATCCTACTGTAGTGATGCTGTCTCATCCAAGCGAACAATGGTTTAACTTTGGCGACAAGTTGTCCCTTAAGGCTGGATATACATCCCAGGTGACATCGGACACCCCATTGCAAACCATTCCGGCACAGTCGTTGCGGGTCGTTAACGGACTGTACTGCATTATGCATAACGGCAACCCATGCCCTTTATTGGTTACCGGAACGGGCAATACGGACTTCGTATGGCTTGAACAGAAGTCCGACTTCTTGCAGTACGTAGACCAGGTCGAAATGTACAACTGGCTCGACTACGTGGGCAACAACTCCGACATGCTCTCCACCTACTACAGCGACGGAAGCATCGTGGCTTCCTTGAGGGACAATACCACATACCCAGTACAGAGTACAAAGAAATATTACCTTGAAATCAACGGAAACGAGGTTTAAGATGCACCAGTACTATGCAATAGACAAGACTACCGAGAAGCTGGCTTTCATATCCGGAAGCCTCCTTCTGCTGTTCAACGCCATCAAGACGGCTAAGAGGGACAAGAACGAATTTTATATCACGGAGGATACCGGGGTGAAGTACATATCTGCTATCGTGTATGTGGACGGTTCGTGCATATACAACAACATCAACTTCTGGGTGAACGTCGCTCCGGAAGTACTAAAGGACTACGACGCCCACACCGTAATCGACGTTCTGGGCAAACCAGTGGAACGGAGTCGGTTCGAGACTGAATACTATTCCAACACGTCAAGGGTCGCCGCTATGGACGGCTCGTACGGCGAGAGCGACTACAACATATCGGTAAGCCAGGAATTCGTGTCCCTGTTCCACAGGGAATGCACTCTGACAGACTTCCAGACCATCACTCCTATGGAAATATTCGCCAAG
>Ga0310690_10000073_pt1 | contig 222966 bp, 206 predicted proteins | sample AusTroGonzalo_MG_2_FD_207661 | JGI IMG/M metagenome (GOLD analysis project Ga0310690, IMG submission 207661) | Bovine rumen microbial communities from tropical cattle in Woodstock, Queensland, Australia - Gonzalo_04 (v2) (version 2) | ecosystem: Host-associated > Mammals > Digestive system >... | reverse complement strand
CCACAATAAATATTCAAAATAAAAAACCGGTCAAATGGCCGGTTCGCGTAGGAATAGTTCCCACTTATTGCTTATCATAACGACCGCTGTTTTGGACGAATTTAAACAAATCGTTCGGACGCGCATTCGTTGCATTCAAAACCTTGGCGATCGACGACATTGTGGGCCAACGTTCCTGGCCATATACCGACAAACGTTTGCTCTTGTTAAAGGTCGTTGGGTCCAGCCCACACCGCCGAGCCAGCCCCGAACAAGACAACCCACGTTCATGCGCGAACATATCAATCGCATTCCAAATTTGATTATGTGTCATAGTGCATCCCTCCTTGGTTGATATTGCACAGAATTAAACACTATCACATAATGAGAATTAAATCAAGTATTCTATCACAATAAGAAAACAAACCTAGATAAGCCCCTATATTTTATAACAACAAAAAACCGAATAATAAAAGAGGATTTTAATGGTACAATACCTGTAAATAACGACGTATTTCTTTCTCTACTATCTTGGATTCTTCTCTAAAATCGTCCAACAAATAATCAATATTGTCCATTTTTCTCAACACTTCTTCTATCTCTTCTCGTCTGGTTATAAGGTAGCTTGCCTTGTCTTGATCTGAACCAGAATTTAATAATATTAGGGACCATTTGTCCTTAATCTTATCAAAATCCTTTGCCACGGGAATATCAATATGGAAATGGTCCAGCGCATGTTCTAATTTTAACCCGCCCCGCGAAACATAGGGCATAACCGCCCCCCGCACAGAAATTAAATCGGTATTTTCAGCATCAAAACTGGGTTTAGTAACGACGGTATCGCCATAAAACACCGCCCCACCCCGCACCGCATTCGCGGCACGTGTACGTGATTCAAACAGCCCAAGATTTACCAGCGCAATATCTATTCTCATACAACAATTTTTACAAATTATTTCCGAAAGTCAAATAGACACGAAACAATGATGTTTTACCAACACCATTAATGCCATCCTAAATCAACCATTCTTTTAAGAATGTCCTCTATAATGTTCTCGCTACTTTTTTCATCAAACACATCACTTACAGCATACGATGCCTGTTCTGTTAAATGGGAACGATAGGCGATCGCTCCATCCAAATTATTTGCTACGCTAGCGACACCGTCTGTCGCCTCCGATATTTTTACCTGTCGTGGGTTCAACGCCCCTTTACCAATTTCATCTAAATAATGGTTGTTTTCATGTGCCACTGTGCCAAGAAACTGATTTAAATCAGCTTTTTTCACAACCGTTGGATTAAGCCAAAACTCAGTTGTTCCAGAACTATGACTACCTAAACTATCTCCTAAATCAGATTTATAAGTACAATTTAACCCATCACATCCTTTACGTGCATTATAACTGTCCGATAATTTCGCAGCAAATTGTTGCTTTTTTTCCAAAGACAACTTACGAAATTTAAGCGCTTGTTCCGCCAGTTCAGGATCTTTTGCGATAATGTCAACATACTCATTGTACGTATCGATGGCATATTTTTCCAATTGTTTTTGATCTATGGTCCCTGATAGTGCTTTAGAATATACCTGTTTTTGTTTCACAAGGTCGCCAAAAGCCTTATCAAGTCTCCCAGCGTCTTTTTTACTATCCAATGCAGCCGCTAGGTCCATCGCATTATCCTTTCTTTCAATATCGCCCAATATACGTTCAACTACTGGACTTTCTTTACCAGCATACACAGGAAAGGCTTCTGCTAAATTTGATTCTCTGATAAAAAAATGATTTCCTTGTTGTGTGAATGGTATCCCAAGTTCTCTGAGTTTAGATATTGCTGTTTTCTCGGTTCCTTCGTGCATACCAAACGTGTATACAACCTGCGCTTGATTGTCCATATACGATGACATGCTACCACCCATATTTTTTACCCATGTCTCTAAATCATTCATTTTTGGATACTGGCTTGGTACATCAAATAATGGGGTTTCCATAAACCCATCTGGTACAATTCCAGCAAAAAATCCTTGACCATCATCAAGAGGTTTCACATTGTAGCCATAAAAATCTGCTTCCAATTGGCCTTTTGGTATCCTGATTTCACCACCACCGCTAAGTTTTACTGGTTTTCCATCTCTTAACATTTTACTGATTTCTGTTCTGGTTAGCTTCGCCTTGCTTGTGGTTTTGGTTGCGTTTTCAGCCTTACGTGCAGCATTTGCGACCTTGGATATATTTTTCATTTTCATAAATCGCGACGTTACGAATCCTGGATTGTATATGATGCTGCCTATAATCAATACTGGTTCCGATGCTTTATCAATGTAATCTATTGCACGTAATTTTGAACTCTGCATTGCGCAATCCGCTGGTGTGGCATATACGGTTTGTCCTTCGTCATTTTCACCACATGCTACAAATTCTGTTTTAATCAGTCTGATAAGGTTGTCCATCGTTTCACCAACAATCGCTTGGTCATCTTTATTCAGATCGTTCATTACACCAGACAAAGTGGCATAATGTTTTTTCAATACACTCAATGCACATGCTTCATCACCACATTTTGACGCATCGTCCAGGAAATCACCAAAACGGTCCGCGGCGGCCTTGCTCAAACGTCTGTGGTTCCGATCTATTGCGTAATTGATCGCTAAATCGGTCACCAACATTTCCACACCACCGGCCACAACCGGCGCCGCTAACCCACCAGTACCAATGACCACAACCGAACCACCAACAATGACAACGGCACCAACGATATAATATGTGGCGACATCAGCCTTGTACGTTTTCATTGCGTTGCCCAATATACATGCGCGAACATCGTCATCCCATTTTGCCCCCTCACTTGAACCCTTGGCACGTAATGCCACGTCAAGTTTCGTGCATTCATCCTGGGTTGGACCACGACACGTTTCACCCTTGAACATTCCGCCGTTGGTTATGCACTGCATCGCATCCATACCGGTATTAATGCGTTTTTTGCTGCTTTCGGTCAGGTCATCAAACACAAAATCAACCATCTTGGTTCCAACCGTACAGGTCAAAACATAATCCACATCCGCCCCCAGGCCATTTCCATCTAATTTTTTGATTGCCGGATTGCAATTGATATAACTTTCACCCGGGAATGTTTTGCGCAGGTATTCCTCTAACTGAACCTTGGCCTGGTCCGCACGCATTTGAACGCCACTTTTATAGAACACATAACTGTCCACGCCATCAATCTGATTCAATGTCGCAACACCAACCCGTGATACCGCACGCGATAAACGGCAATAACCCTGGTACTGATTTGTGTGACCAATACGCAATGCAAAACGATGCATTTCACCATCGCAAATCTCATCATCTATATCGCACGATTGCCACGCCTCTTCGACCGATTTATCCGGGTGCTTTACAATTTTACCGCCAAAGAATTCGCACATCGCCCTGTTTTCACTTTCAACGGACGTTTTGCCCGGTGTTTCATTCAAACTATCAAATTCAAATTCGTATGCTTTGCCGCCCGCGCTGCATTTTATGTAATCTTGCAACAATCGTGTTTCGAACCCGATTTTACACGTCAGGTTCAGATTCTTTTTCCGCGCATATTCCGCAATAAATTCGCGCCCAACCGGCCCCTGGGTTTTTAGGTCGGCAAAATCCTTGATGCATTCGCCACCGGCATTGCTGCAAGACTTTTTATAAACCAGCACATGACCATCACGCCCAACACATTGGTATGTTTCCGTATATTTTCCATCCGTTTTACCCACCGCACTTAATGTCCAAACACCGTTCATTTGACTTACACAATTTGCGGCCGTCGCATCGTCACCACCAAATCCCGATTTTTCCGCTATCTGGTTTATAAAATAGCGACAATCGTCGTATCCCTTGTTCGTATTTATATCTTTGCCCGCCGCCGCACAAACTTTATAGATTCCCATAACAGATATTTTGCCGGTGGTTTGATCCATTTGTTTTTGGAATTCGTCCGCCGCAAATTGTCTGTTTTCTTCGGCAACCAATGTATTAATCGCATCTTCTATGGCGGCTGATTCGAACTTTATCCAGTTATCGGCCATTGCCGGTAACACTATCAAGGTTGCTAAAAATGCGAACAGGTGTTTCCTCATTTCAGCACCCCCGTGCATTTTTCGGCGACATTTGCCACTTTCTTAATCGCGCTTATTTGTGTCGCATTGAATACGGTCGCGGTTGCCGATGCACCGGCGGACGCGCCCGCCAATATGTTTGATGCCGTGTTCAGGTTCTTTTCTTTCTGTTTTCCCGCGTCACTGTTATCGTTACGCGTTGCATCCGTATTTGCCACCGCCGACGTCACTGTTCCCGCCGCACCAGTTGTCGCACCGACAATACTGGATATCATTGCGCCACGACCGCGATTATTTATTTTGGACACATCGACATAGTCATATTCACCACAGGCGTTTGCAATATCGTTTGCCTCGGTCACATCCGCACCATTTATACGCGCCTGCATAATTGAATCACGCAGGTTTTTAACCGATGCTTTGCAATTATCAATTTGGGTCTGCAAATCGTCATCAACCTTGTTTGTGCCGGCAATTATCGCACCAGCGACATTGGTTGCGGTTCCGCCCGCCATCAATCCGGTGCGCCAATTACCCAGCGACTTTGATTGCTTGGTCAGTTTTTCTATCTCGGCTCTGTAACGCGCAATCTCTTGCTTGGCTGCTTCTTTCTGGGTATCCATATCCGCCGAAAAAACACGCCAATCGTCGTCGCTTGACGTAATGCCAGGATTGCGTTGTTCTATTTCGCGCAGTTTTTCCAGTTTAACCTCGACCTTCTTATCCTTGGACGTCTTCACAATACCAACCATTGTCGCACCGGTGTTAACCGCAGTCCCAACACCCGTCACCGCCGTGTTAATACCCGCCATTTTCTTTAATTCGGTCAATTCGTCATCAATACCAACGCACGCAGAATATGTCGCCCGCAACGCATCATCCAAAGGCAACACTTCGGCACGCACCGGCAACAAAACAAACACCCATAAAAAAGCAGATAAAAACACCCTCATCTCTGACCAGAAATTATACCACAAAACTGGCTGAAATTCCAAGAACAAAAAAAACGAACATGAACATAAAAATTCGTAGTTTTCCGACCACTGACAGGTACACCAATCTCTGCTCTTTTATGCGTTGCGACTATTCTCTAATTTTTCAACAATTTGCAGCAATTCATCCGGAATATATGTCTTCGCCTGCTCTTTTATTTCGTCCGGAATGCCATAAAATGCCTCGGCCACCGAGCCGGTGATTGCACCAATGGTGTCAGAATCACCGCCAATAGAAATTGCATTACGAATTGCATCCTCGAAATCCGTCGATTCAAGAAAACACTGTAATGCCTGGGGCACAGTCCCCTGGCACGAAGAATCCCAACCATAATCGGCCTGCAAATCTTCCACACTATCGCACAAATCGTAATAGTTATCTTGAATATAATTGGCAATTTGCTCTTTGGTACACCCGTTTCGTGCCGCCCATATTGCGATCGCCGTTGTCTCGGCGCCTTTGATTCCCTCTATATTGTCATGAGTGACCGATGTAACCATATACGATAATCGTTTGACTTCGGTAACATCTTTACCATACCAGCCTGCCGACGAAACGCGCATAGCCGCACCATTACCCCAACTGTTGTAGGGCCCCCGGTTTTTGTCGGTCAACCAGCCCCGGAACATTCCGCCATAGCCCATATCATCGTATTTGTTTCCGATTTCACGCATAGACCTTGCGGTTATCTCACTCAAGTCGCCCCCGTTGCGCATCCAATCGTCAATGGCGCGCGCCACCGCAATCGTCATGCAAGAATCGTCTGTTATGCGACCCGCGGGAGAAAACAATGAAAAATCTTTTGTTTTGATATTGTTAAATTCATAAACAGACCCGACAATATCACCAATAATCGCACCATACAGCATCTCATTTCCTTTCTTTTGACTATACCCAATAGCGCTCGAAAGTCAACCATCATAAAACATCACAAAACACTTGACTTGCAACACAAAGGGGTATAATATACGCCTTGCTATTCGGGCATAGTTCAGTCGGTAGAACAACGGACTGTTAATCCGTATGTCACTGGTTCGAGTCCAGTTGCCCGAGCCACAGATTCCGCGGGGTTGAGCAAGACCCCGCGATTTTTATTTCTTGCGTTTGCTACCTATTTGCTACCAAAAACCGGCATTTTTACGTACTTTTTACATCAAATCGGAGACAATTATTCTGAACCACTTCGTGGCTGTATTGACATTGTTCTACTTTTGTGCAACCATCTGAGACATGAAATACCTGATTCTCTTAGTCTTGTTATCATAAAAAACCTTTGTCGGATTTTATAATGGAGTAAAACATGAATAAAAACGAATTAGATAATTTATATGCCGAATACCAAGAGGGAATCGTCAGCTGGGAAGATTACAGCAATGCAGTAAAACGTTCGGTTGAGAATATTGATAAACACGCAACAGGCATGCACGTCCAAAATGAGATGCAGTCTACCTATATTGGAGACCCTATCAGGGAAGAACGGGAAAAACGAGCAGAACAATCGGTTAAAAATACGATTGATAGCGAAGTTCAATCTTTGCGAGATGCTATTCTTGAGCATATAAAACGTGTTGACTCGATTGATGGCAAGATTTGTACAAAATGCGGGAAACCAATTAGTAAAGCCAGATTAGAGGCTATGCCAGGGACTAATATTTGTGCAAAATGTTTAAGGCCAGATATGCCAGAAGAAGACCACGATTTGATTGACCATGTTTTAGATAATGACAATTTATCCATCGAAGCAAAAAACATAATCTTGCAAAAAAATGCAGAAGCAAACAGAAGAATAAAAGAATTAGAACGTAAAGAGCTAGAGATTAATAATATAATAAACGAAAGACTGCAATCAGAACAAAAGAAATTTTATGAAGAAAGGGCTGATTTAGAATATAAACGAGATCTGCAAGCAAAAGCCATGAAGGCAAAAATCCAATCGGAACAAAGCGAAAAGATAAAAAGCCTTTTCATAGAAAACAGGTTTATGAAAATAAAAAATGAAGAAATTTTTTTGTATTTTAATAGTTCCCAATATAATGAACGTAGCCCTGTGTTAAAGGGATGTGTGTGTATAGAAAACAAAAAGTACGATATTAGTGTTTGGAAAAATATTAATAAAGATAACGAACCTTATTATGCCGGCTATTTGAATATTAATATTATGGATCAAAATAATAGAATAGCACAAAGACAAATCGCTGGAAAAATCGGGTTAAAAAAACGTCAAGGCTCGTTATACGGTAGTGTTTTAATTGATGAAACACGTTATTCTATATATGATTTGCAAAAAAGATACGACGAAAATATGGATTTGCATTATTGGAATGGAAAGATACACAACAGGTATATGCCCGATGAAAATTTACCATTTTAACGGTCGCGAACCGATTGATTGGCTGGTATCAATTTGCAACGAATGCCATAAAGCAAGGCACAAACGCCTTAATTACTAAGCACACCTTTAATACCTAACTCTTTACGCATTTTCGTTCCAAATTTCACTATCTTATCTGCCATCTTTTCTGCCTTAGCCTCTATGGCCCTACTATCACGCAGTTTGTCATAACACCGCCATATTTCCGAATCCAATTCATAATATTCATCGTAAATTTTTTTGGACGCATATATTATCATTTGCCCTTGAAGTGCATTGAACATATCTTTGCATTTCTGCGGCCATTGATGGTTGCGACGATATTTGTCATGTTCCATCAACACCTGACATGCATTGATATATAATTCTTCGCGTTTTCGCATTATATGTAATCTGCGTTCACGCCGCAGTTGTAGCCATGATTGAATTCCCAAACCAAATAATGTTATGACGGCCCCAATAACAACTCCACCTGCCCCTATCAAAGCCGCAAATATCACATCTGACATGTATTATCTCCAATTTTTATTAGATTATACAACATCATATTTTTAATATTTTTTCTTGAATGATTTTTTCTATTTCCCTGCTATCAATTCCACCGTTGGAATCGTCCTTACTTGTTATTGGCTCTATTCCATTTTTACGGTATAACTCGAGTTTTAACAACCACTTATTTCTATATCCTTCCTGTGATAACATACCTAGATGTTCCCAGTAATACGTTTTTCCATCATACTCTATTGTGAAATCTGGTTTAACAGGTCTATCTCGACCATCTAATTTTAATGGTTTTTCATAAGAATATTTTATTCCGTGACGTGCCAAAGTATTAGCAACAATAACTTCTGATTTAGATATAACCCTTTCGTTTCTGTCCGTTACATGAATATATTTTGATTTATCAGAACCATTATTGTCTGAAAAATCAACATTCTTGGCAGATTCGAACAAATCGCTATACCTTGTTAACAGTGAAGACTTAGAATTCTGTTTTAAATCTTTCAACCGTTCTATTTCACCATTGTATAAAATAACAAGACGCTTTTTCTGTCTGGTTAATGCGGTATACAACATTTCTCGGCTTTCTAGTGGCATATGCTGTCCCATGATCAATATCACCGTATCAAAGTCGCTTCCTTGCGATTTATGCACAGTTATCGCATAAGCCAGTTCCAACACGGGGGCACTATCTTCTCCGAAATCCTTTTCTGTATAACAAAAACATTTCATCGGTTGAGAAGAAAACTCCACCCCATAAACTATTTTATTGAACGACTTAGCTTGTCCCAAAATACCTATCTCGCCATTGGCCACAGGGAGTGAAGTAATTCGTTGCATATCTACAGGCCTATTTGCTGGCCATATTTTTGTATTAATCAGATTTATAACCTTGTCCCCTTTCACAAGTTCTCCTGGCAAAGGCAGCGGGTATGGATATCGGGAATTCTGTTTCGTCTCCATTTCCTGTTTTAACATATCCACCCTATATTTTTCATGGATAAACGCGTTCAATCCGACTGTTCCGACATCAAATCTGTTTCTTAACGGTGCAATTATCTGCCATTTATCTGCATAACTGCCTATTCCGGATCTTTGATTATACTCGTTACCACACCAGAAATATTGTTTCCCTTCATATTCTGTGGCTCCCAAACTTTTATTGAACCCCTGGACATCATCCACAGAATTCATGTTTAATTCTTCTTTCAAAACCTCTAACAATTTATCCCTTAAATCTTCAGGATTATCCCATTCTACAAAAGACAATCTTTCGTTTGAAGGAGTTTGATCCAATAACTTAAACACTTCATCATTTGCTTGTGAACGAGTTTCTTCATCAAGAGAAAAGTGCTTACTTAATTCAACATCTAAGTGATAAGGATTTGGGTCATTTAAGAAACGCACTTGCGTTTTTAATTCGGCAAAACCATGATTCATATTTTTTAATTTGTTCACCAATTCATAAAAAGGTTTTCCCGCACCGATTGGGGGCAACTGTGATACATCACCAACAAATATTATTCTCCTTGCTTTTTGAAAGGCCATCAGCAATGCCCCAAACATTTCCTCTGTAAGCATTGAAGACTCATCGATAATTACATCCAAGTCTGCCGCATTTTGATCTGGTTGTTTGGGAAGCAGATAACGCCCAGTGTAATAATCGTAACAATTTCTCCCCTCTTCAACAGACTCTAATCTAACCAAATATCCCGCTATTGTATTCGTATCACAAACAATGTTTTGTGCGATATTTTGTTGCATACGCACTCGTGCTTTACCTGTAGGGGCCAACAATAATACTTTGTTTGTAAAAGATTTACACAAATTTGTTAACAATGTTGTCTTACCGGTTCCTGCAGAACCACATAATACCGAAATAGCGGATTTGGCTATAGATTCTGCAGCAAATGTTTGTTCCCGCACAGCTTCCAAATTACTAGATGTCCCTTCGGGTAACTTGATACTGAATTTACCCTTTTCAAATGGTAGAGCTGGTAACATTATACGTTCGTCCACCATTTCCCTGATTTTTCTATCCAAATTATCAAAGTGAACCAGTTTGTAAAAACGACCAGCTTCATTTTCTATTACACGTATCAAATCGTTGAAATACTCTTGGTCATACACTTTCAATGTGACCGCATCAGTAACACACGTTTCCTGTACATTGATATTTGCTATTCTTTCCAATAATTTATCAATCGGCAAATATGTATGCCCCTCAGAACCAGCATTCGATAAAACATATGTAGCGAAGCCGGCTACTCGATATGGATCGTTTGGAGAATCTATGTAACCCTTAGAATCACCAAAAAATTTCGGTCTATATTGCTTTGGGACAAAAAACGCCAAATCCACATAATATAATGATACTCTTTTACTTTCTTCTTCATAAATACTCGAGGTATATATCACATATGGGTTGTTTGTTATGTTTATTTTATCGTTTATCACCTTGTCCCACAAACAAGCCGCCTGATCAAATGATATCGATGTTCTGGCCAAACGTTTGAATGCCTCTATATATCGCATGACTATCTTCCAACGACTTTGATGATCTCGAGTAAAATCTATACCAGATGGCGTCTGTTGATTCGAAATCCAGTCTGTAAGCACATCGAACAAATCTGTACTCTGCTTATCCTGTATGTGTTTGTATAATTCTTTTGCAATGGAACAACCCGGCACACCAGGTAACACAACCGATAACATGATACCAAGATCTGGGTATACTGGGCGATCTTTCCACAAAAAATCTATTTCAGCATCAACCCACGTTTGACAATCAATTATATTGCTTTTTATATACCCTAATTCAGCCAATTTTTGCAACGATTTCTTCACCTGCAACAACACGGAAATTGCCGCATCATGAGAAACATGTTCAGACGCATATGAAAAATCTTCTCTAAAATCACTTGGTACTGATACAACTATATTTTGCAAGTCCTTTATGTAATTTTCCCGATCTTTACCATTCTGGGCACATTCGATTTTTTCGATTATTTGAGCATATGGCAATAAAAAACCACCCAATATACCGTTATCATCTTTTAAAAACAGTTCGCCCTGCTTTCTTATTTTGTGTTGCACCATGCATTCCCATGAAAACGATTCTAATGGAGATGTGGCATCAGCTTTTTTGGCATGTTTTTGAGGCAACGGCACAGCTTTATCAACAACAGCTATTCCAAGCAAGATTCTATCCCCGTCTTCAACATAGGGAACTGATTTTGCATATATAAAACACAAAGATTTATCGGGAACAACGTCTTCAAAAAACTTCTTAAAAATTTGTTCTTGGGTTTTTGGATTTTGAATCCAGTTTTTTCCGACAGGCTCTCCCGTACCATCTGCATTACGCATCAACAACGACGCTATTTGATCGTCGATATCCGGTATATTGTTCAAATCTCTCAGCAAACTACTATTAGCCCTATTTTTATTTTCACCCCTCATTAACCATCTGAATGGACGAGCTATTAACGTATATGGTGGAATATGTTGGACGCTTGGTATAAGATCACGATGTGAATAATAACCATATCTGGCATAGTTATGCGAACATTCAACCGTCGTTTCAGTATCAGACATAAATGCCCTGCCTTCTGTTATACAGGGCAAATGAGACCGTTTTTCATTATCATCAAAAGCATTTAATGGCATACCATTCATGTCAGGTTTTTGGCACAACAATGAAGAATTGGCCGCTATTGACTTCAACCTGTGACAAGCATAGTTTTTCAGTGGGCAATCACACACCCGCCCAACAAAACCATTGTCTGTCCAAGGAACCCGAATAGAAATATGTTGTACCATCTTAAATCCTGTGATTTGATACCATTATTACTAGGATTATATTATCAAATAGCACTATATTTTTCAATTAAATAAACCTATCTTACATTCCAAAACCAAATCCAGATTTTCGTCCGATTTCTACAAACCAAGATTTTTGTTTTTATAATTGAAAATATCAAAAACCCTTGAAAACCGTCAAGTTGACACTATATATTACACGATCAAATAAAGATGTTATATCATGATGAAAGAACTATACATTGAAATACCGGTTGAAGGCTATTGCACGTTCGAGCAAGCGTGTGAATACCTTGCTTTCGGCCGCGAACCTACCCCACATTTAATCGACCACCCCAACGTTGGTAAACGAAGATCAAAAAGCCGCGACAAACAATATGTTCGACTGATGACAAAAGTAGCAAGTACGTTATGTAATATGTTAAAACAAGGCGATATCACGGCAATACGCACCCTAAAATCATATCGCCAAAAACGCCCCCAAAGTATACGGCCAAATTTTTGGAAAAATATTACCCCAGAGCATATTTTTAGGGGTTCGTCTTTGTGCGAAGACGCAATGGTTAATCTCGAACAAATGAAAGCAATAGCCCCAGTTAAACAATATAAAGTGACACTCGATAAAGATGGCTGGATATGTATTAATGACGGCAACATTATCACCAAAATTCACAAAACCTATCCAGGCCATAAAAACTACGAATGGATGAGATTTTATTTTGATCACCCGGACGAAGTGGTATCCAGACAGGATGTAATCAAACATTTTGAAAACACTAAATATAAATATGCCGATGGTGATAAAATAGATCAGTGTTTATTCGTCGCATTCAAAGGCCAGGAGTGCTTAAGACATCTTTGCTTCCCGACATGTAACAAAAAAGAGATTTGTTGTACACCGGTCTTCACCAGTACAGATGCACTAGTGTTTTAATTGCAACGATATTTAACGAAGTATCCCGGCGGTTTGGACAAAACCGCTTTTTTATTACCCAATTCACACACAAAAAATAGCACTTTTTGAAAATGCTATTTCTACATATTACACAAATTTCACCGCCATAATACGAATATGTAAAAAATCAAACAGATTCGAAAGGTGAAAAAATGTCAGAAATAACTTTTAATACTTCATTAATGGATCAAAAAGCCGCAGCGACATATCTGGGAACGACGGTTGCCACACTAAACACTTGGCGTGCAACTGGTAAATATAAAATCCCTTACGTGCGTTGGGGGCACAATATCAGTTACCGCAAAGAAGATCTGGACGCATGGATCGCCGAACATTTAGAAAACGTGCGGCCAATCGCGTAAAAACAGATCATTTAAAAGTTGTCCCTGCGACAAACGACACACGACGGAGCGACATGCAGTTAGGTAACCAGGGTGGCGGTTCTGTCATAAGCCATTATCAATTCCGCGTGTGTGCCACTGGTTGACCTGAACGATGTTGTGAGGCAGACGCTTGGGATTTGTACGCCGCCAACAAACAACCTGCTGTTAAAATGACTTTGATACATTTCAGTTTTAATGGCAGCCGACTGTCCGCAAAGCGGAGAAAAAAGGATTAAATGTTGGGACGCAAGCCCGCAACAGCCAAACATAAAAGAACCACAGTGTTTGGTTGCCAAGAAATGTGTGGGGTTAGGCGATTCCTAACTGCTCATCCATGGGCACACGCAAGTGAGAACGGCTAGACAGGGTCTTTTGCAGATAAAACGACTGTTTTTGAAACGGTTAAAGGGCACTTACGTGCTTGGGGAAAGCTTAAACCTACTGCTATTCCCGGGCATTTACTTTGGTATGGACAACTAACCCATGTCAATAAAACATAAACAAAAAAGAAAGGAGTTTAAAATGGCAAATTATGATCCCGATACATCTGGTTTAATATCGTTGGCTGACAGATCTAACAACGAAAGAACAACGATAGCAACACAAGGTGGAATTGCATCAGGTAAAAAACGTGCAGAATTAAAACGAATGTCTGAGATTGTTATGGGTCTTCGTCAAGAAAGCGATGAAGACCCTGTTGCAAAGTCCATAAAGTTTTTGTTTTGCGATTTGACCAATCCTTTAACGTCAATACCGGATACTGTAAAAGGGTTAAAATTTGTAAAAGAAATATGTGAAGAAGATTAAACCAAGGAGTAAAAAAAATGAATACAAACGAAAAATTAAAAGAAATATTGATGCGTTTAATCACTGAACAAATTGACCCACAGGTTAAACCTGTATTGGAAGACTTGTCCATGGCATATAAAGATCAGATTATTCCCGGATACGATAGTCGACTGGAAAAAATTGCCGCCACCATGGTCAACAAAGCCGAGGCTGGCGATATCAAGACCATCGCTTTTATCCGCGAAATTGTCGGCGACATCGAATGGCCAAAATAAAACCATTTTTTACGTAGTAAAAATATCATGATTGGGGGTATGTTAATGTACCCCTTATTTGTCCAGTTTAATCTGTTGCTTTTGGTCAGATTTTGTGTAAAATAAGCGTAAAGGAAACTTTTCTATTTGATATTTTAACAAACAAAGGCGGCCCTATGACACAACATGTGGACATTTTGCAACAGTTGCAGTGCATGGTTAACACTGAAACCCCAACGCCCTTGCATGTCGTTAACCAGATGTTAGATTTAATTCCTGAATCTGTATGGTTGGACGATAATGCGAAAATACTGTGTCCTGCTTGTAAAGATGGCATATTTTTACGCGAAGCCGTAACCAGGATACTTCGGGCGAAATTCAATCAATTGCCAGACAACAAAAACGCTGTATACGAATTTACAACACGCCAAGAAGGCATTTTACGCCAAATCTTGAAAGACCGTATATTTGGTATCGCTGTTTCATATCGTGGTTACCGTGTAACAAAACGTACTCTTTATACATGCAATCCAACATTTGCCGATATAGACAACATATTTTTTGATGAATCACTTGGAGAATATGTCAGAGATAAGTCAGGTGCAGAGATAGAAAAACAATGTTTTCATTTTGTAAAAGACATGCAGGCCGTGTCTGATTTTTTTGCAGCAAAAGGGGTAGAAGATATGAAATTTGATGTTATTATTGGGAACCCACCATATCAATTAACCGACGGTAGAGGTGGTTCTGCTGATGGGGCAGCACCAATATACAATAAATTTATCGAACAGGCAATTAGTCTTGCCCCAAAATATCTAAGTTTTATTATCCCCTCTCGTTGGATGATGGGCGGGCGAGGGTTGGAACTTTTTAGGCAGAAAATGATTGCTGATACCCGAATCAAAGAAATGCACGATTTTGAGGACGAAACCATGTGTTTTTCTGGAGTCCATATTGATGGTGGGGTATGTTACTTTCTATGGGACAGGGATTATGATGGAAAAGCACAATACCACTATACATCAAAATCTGGTGCCCAAACACATTTTTCGCAATTTCTCAAAAACGATTATTTTAAGTTTGTCATCAGAGATGGCCGAATATTATCTATACTGGACAAAGTTAATGACACCAATAAATTTTCAGAATTGGTATCGTCTATCAAACCATTTGGTATAGAAACATGGCTTTTTAATGAACCAACAAGGTTAACAGGTGCTAATTTATCTGATAAACCTTTTGCAAATAGTGTAAAGATTTACGGCGTAACAGGTGTAAAAGGTGGGGCAAGAAGAGTTCAAGGGTACGTAAACAAAAAAATTGTTACTTGTAACGAAGAAAATGTTGATAAATACAAAATATTTTTCAGCAAAGCATATTCCACAAATGCTATAAATTATCCAGAAGTGATTTTAGCAGACCCCAACGAAATTTGCACGGCCACATTCTTATTGATAGGAGGTTTTTCATCAAAACAAAAACGAGATAATTGCTTATCCTATATGCAAACCAACTTTTTTAAAGTCTTGTTGTATTTCGGCAAAGGTACTATGAATGCAACCAAATCTGTTTTTCATCTGATACCTATGCAAAATTTTGATGAATCTTGGAATGATGAAAAGCTGTATAAAAAATACAGCCTTACTAAAGACGAAATATCTTTCATCGAATCTATGGTCGTTCCAATGGCCGCCACGGACATAACAACAGATATAGTTACAGACGATGAGTAAATGTTCTTTAATAAAATCTTGCACACGTGTTCGTGACCTTGGGGAAGTCTTTACCCCAAGCAAGATCGTACGCGACATGTGTAAATTGATTCCAAAAGAAATCTGGAATGATATTGATGCAACGTTTTTTGAACCAGCGTGTGGGAATGGTAACTTTATTATTGAAATTCTGAAACGCAAGTTGAAACACTGCAAAAACATTCATGATTGTGTACGTGCATTACAATCAATATATGGTGTGGATATAATGACTGATAATGTTGAAGAATGCCGTTGTAGGATGTTGGGTATAGTATTGGCAGATATTCAAGAAAAAGAATGTGTCTGCTGGCACAATGTCAGAGAAATTGTTGACGTTTTAGAAACCAATATAATATGTGGCGATACGTTGACAATGATGGACTGTAACGGTGAAGATTTAAAGTTCAAGAATTGGGAAACTGGAGAGTTTGAAACCCTGAAACATATGTTAAATGCAGAACCAATCCAAACGGAATTGCAATTATAAGGATAGAATATGAATATTTATGTAATTAAAACGAAAGATTCTACGAAAAATTACATCTCTATCGGGGAAACGGCCGGCAATGTCGATGAATACATAAAACATACATATCGCAAGCAAGCCACGGAAACTCTTTTTGTAAAGTATAATTTTACAATTCCGCACAAAACGAAAAATTTCGATACGTTAATTCATAATGAATTAGAAAAGTTAGGATATAAACGCCCTTCCGATGTGAATGGTCGCGAAACTTTCGATTTCGGCGAAGACAATGGTGTTGATGTAATAAAAGCAATAATAGTTGCATTAGAAACTAATACCCCATACGATTTAAAACGCACCGAAAACTTTCCACCAAGAAAAGAACAGTCAGACTGTATAAAAGCAACATTAGAGGAGTTCAAACAAAGTGACAAATTCTTGTGGAACTGCAAGATGCGTTTTGGCAAAACGTTTACGGCATATCAACTGTGTAAAAAGGCTAATTACAAGAACGTACTTATTTTGACTTGGAAAGTCGCTGTTGAGGATGGCTGGAAAAGAGACTTACTGAGTCATCATGACTTCCGCGGTATAAACTTTATAAACAAAGACAATTTACAAACTTTTGACCCTTCACACAAAAATGTTGTGTTTATATCTATCCCATTGTTGTTAGCAAACAAAAATTTGGCCGCCGAAGATGATGAGTTTGAAGATGAAAACGATAAAATTAAACCTGGCGATATTATCGGGTTTACAGAAAAATTAAAAAATGTTGCTGACATCAATTGGGATTTATTGATAATAGATGAAGCACATTACGGGACTCGTGCCGAAAACACTAAAAAAATCTTAGAAAAATTAAAATATAAGAAATTATTGGAGTTGTCCGGGACCCCATTCAAAATTTTGGACGATGCGGAATACAAACCATGGCAAATATACAACTGGACGTATCGCAACGAACAAGATGCAAAACACAATTGGGATGGTCCTGTTGAAGAAAACCCCTATCGTGATCTACCCGATATGAAAATCTACACTTTTGATGGTGTATGCGATTTAATAAACGAATTCGGTGAAAAAGAGTTCAATATTAACAAGATTTTCAACGTAAATCCTGATACCAAGCAATTTGCACAAGAAGATTGGGTATTAAATATCATCGATTTTATGTGTGGAGAAACCTTCGACTTAGGGAAACTTGATGGGGAAACAGCCGTAAAACGTCCAAGCGTGACACTGCCCTATTATGGTATCATGAAAAACCAAAACAAAAAATCGTTATGGTTTCTTCCTGATGTTGCCAGTGTTTGTGCGATGGAAACATTATTGAATAATCATAAGTTTTTCAAACAATATAAGATTATAAATGCCACTGGTGCTGGACTAGGAAGCAGCGTCAAATCACTTGAAAGGTTTAAGGAATTAGAAAAAGAGACGGACAAAATCATTTGCCTATCGTGCGGCATGTTAAATACTGGCGTGACCATAAAAGAATTAAATTCTGTGATTATGCTGCAGGATAAGCATTCTGCACAGGACTTCTTTCAAAGCATTTTCCGTTGTCAAAGTCCATGTCCTGGTAAAAGTGAATGTTATGTTTTTGACTTCAATCCTATGCGTTACTTTGAAAATATGAAAAGCTTTTCCGAAAAGAATGGTGAAAAAGGGAAATCACCAAGGGACAACCTTCAAGAAAATATGATTGCGACGTATTTGTACCTGAATGGAGACATGAAGGCCGTAACATATGAAGATTTGATGCAATATATCACTCTTGATTCTGATCCAGAAAAATTAAAACGCGACTTTCAACGCTCAAATAATTTCAGTGTTCAAATATCATTAAAAATGTCGAAAAAACTGCTGGATATAATTGATAAAATCCCGCTATATAAAAACGAAACAAAAACGACAAAAAAAGAGTCCAAAGGAAAAACAAAAACATCCAACAAGAAGACAAAAAAGAAAGATTCTGTTACGCCACCTCCATTATTTGAAATTAGGCGTTCAAAAATAGATATTCTGATTTCGAGTTTAACGATATTTATATACATCACCAATGCACAGGAAGAAACCTTGTGGGACATCATAAACACCAAAGAATCGGATCTGTTCGAGAAGATATGTTTTATGAGTGTCAAAGATTTTGATTTATTGTATAAAAATCAGGTGTTCCGCGATGAAGTGTTAAACAAGAGCATTTTCCGTTTTAAAAATCAGGAATCTGTATCTCGTGACTGGAATGAAATTATACGTGATGAAATATTAACGAAGTAATGCATTCGCGAATGCAACAAGAACATATCGAGGCAAGAATGACCAATATCGAATATAATCTTGAGATTGCCAAACTAGAAATCGAACAATCGAACAATATGATGAATTGGATGGGAAATCTGGCAAAAAGCCTGTTCACAGCCTTAATAATGATAAATGGTGGTGCAATAATCTCTTTACTAACTTTTTTAGGCAATTCAAAATTTATCACTCAAATAGTTGATTTGTGGTTTGCGGCAATTGGTTCATTTTGTTTGGGAATAGTTATAACCATAATATCGATGTTTTGTGCATTTTTTGCACAAAAAATATTTCGGGAAGGTCTAAATAGGGATATAAAGCAAGACCGGGAAACCGATGTTAATGTAAAAAACCGAAAAGGAATTACATACCGGAATTGGGCCATTGTTTTTGTCTGCATTGCCATATTATGCTTCGTATCGGGCGTTATATGTGCATTATTTGCTTTAAAGTATGGAATCTGACGATTAGTTCTTTATTTGATTATTCGTATTGATTGCTTATAATACTCGTATGAAATCAAAATCTTACATAATTGATGATCCAGAACTCATGTCAGAATGGGATCGGGAGCATAATATTGATTTAGATCCACAGAAAACGGGTAAACATTCTAACAAAAAGGCCTGGTGGAAGTGTAAAAAGTGCGGGTATTTATGGCAGGCACAGATAAACAATCGCTCAAAAGGTGCAGGATGTCCTTGTTGTGGTAAAAGGGTTTGTGTTCCAGGGAAAAACGATTTGGCGACAGCTTATCCTGAAATAGCAAGAGATTGGCATCCAACTAAAAATGGTGAGTTGACTCCGGATAGAATTTCAAGAAATTCACCTAAAAAGGTTTGGTGGCAATGTCAGAAATGCGGATACGAGTGGCGAACAACTGTTTCCGGTAGGACGAGCAGCGTGTCTAAATGCCCAATGTGTATCGGCAGGGTGTTGGTTCCAGGAAGAAATGATTTAGCAACAAAGTTTCCAGAGTTATCTAAAGAATGGCACCCAAATAAAAATGGGGATATAAAACCATCTAATGTCATGCCAGGAACTCATACAAAGTATTGGTGGAAATGTGCTAAATGTGGTCACGAATGGCAAGCATCTCCGAACAATAGAACTACACACCATTCCATCTGTCCACAATGTTCTATAAATACATACGCAATCAAAGGGGTGAACGACCTTGCAACCACTCATCCAAATTTGGCTGCAGAATGGCATTTAACAAAAAACGGTGATTTTTCGTCACAAACCGCACGATATGGATCTACAAAAAAGGTTTGGTGGATTTGCCCAAATTGCGGATATGAATATAAAATGTCTATTTATAGTCGCGTATTAGGTTCTGGTTGTAAACATTGTGTGCATACCAATCACACTTCTTATCCAGAACAGGCATTGTTTCATTATATTCAACAAATATACCCCGATGCGATTAACAGATATAAAGCAGACTTTTTAGGGAGGATGGAATTAGATATATTTATACCATCGCTTAATTATGCAATTGAGTATGATGGGGCCAGATGGCATAAAGAGGAATCAATACAGAATGAGCGAAGAAAGTATAATTTGTGCCATGACAACAATATAACATTGTTACGAGTTAGGGAAAAGATATCGCCACTTGGTTCTGATATAGCAGATTATGAAATTGGTGTTGTAGAATTAAATGGGAAGATCTCATTAGATGCTACAGTAAGAGAAGTCGTTAGATTTATAAATTTTTCACGCAAACATATTGATATTAACTTACACCAGGATGAGTTAAAAATTAAAGAAAAGTACTTGTGCAAGCCGAAGGATTCTTTAGCAAGTAAATATCCAGATGTTGCGAAGCAATGGCACCCAACGAAAAATGGTAATCTTACACCAGATATGTTTAAACCGGGTTCTGAAACAAAGGTTTGGTGGCAATGTCAGAAATGCGGATACGAATGGAGCTCAAGTTCAAAACAGTGTACACGAAATAAAAAGGCAGGCTGTCCTGCGTGCTCTAACCAGATATTGATTCCCGGCAGAAATGATTTAGCCACGACACATCCTCTTTTAGCTGCGGAATGGCACCCAACGAAAAACGGGGATATAAGCCCGCAAAATATTATTACTGGTAACGGTCGCAAATATTGGTGGAAATGCTCTAAGTGTGGCCATGAGTGGCAAGCAACAATAGTTCATAGAAAGTTTTCAAACTCTGGTTGCCCTCTGTGTGCAAACAAAATAGCTGTTGCAGGAAAAAATGATTTACGTACAATGTACCCAGATTTGGCACAAATGTGGGATTATAAAAAAAACAACGGTTTAAAACCTGACCAATTTTTACCAGGTAGTCATAAGAACGTCTGGTGGAAATGTCCTGTTTGCCATTCCGAATGGCAGAGAGGTATCTGGTCTCAAGTTCATATAAACCAATGTCCACACTGTAGTAAAAGCAAAAATCAGTTAGAACTGGACATAATAAAAAACTAAAATATAGGTTCAAAGTCTTTTTAGAATGTGGTCTATCAAGAACTTGTCAACATTCCATTCTAGAATAGCCCCGTATTCGTCGCCAAATGTGTCACCAAAAAAACAAAGTTTGGTGTTCTGTTATTCTGGCACTTGACTCTGTGCTAATTCCAATAATACCTTACTATTAGTGTACATCTCATCAGGTGTTTCCATGTGAAAGTACGACGCCAAGTACAAATCTAATAAATCCATATAAATATCAGATACTTCTCTACCCGTTGCTTTGACATACGACCTCGGTGCATTAAAACACATATCTAAACGCCCAAAGCTGTCTTTTGTTACTGAGTTTCTACCTTCAATATCTTTCGGAAAAAAGAAAAGTTTATTATATTGCAAACACATTATACGATTTCGCATAATTGGGGAGTATTTTGGTATATCTGTTGTCCCTTTGTCGAAGCCATATAACGGTAACAAAAATAACGATTGTTTATTCAATGCTGGTACTGCTTTATCATTTTCTGTTGGCCGTTCTATATTTTCAGCCTCCATACTTAACACTACACAAGGACGCATTTTTGCCTTATTTACCAACAACTCCTCATTTATTCGTAACCCTATTTTGTACACAGGAAGCGTTATTGCCTGTTGTCTAAAATGCTTGTCATAATCCAATTTTTCTATAGTAAAATTACCACCATCATGTGTATTAATGTCAACACTGTTTCTTTCCACGCTTAACACAAGTCTTGTTGGATCCATAAATAACACTGGTGTAAAAACAATACTTCCCTTTTTTATATCAGAAGTCGCGGCATCGTTATAAAAAGGTTCCATTTCCCACCAATTCATTTAAACACCACCTTACACGGCCCAAATTCCGATAACTCTTCCTTAAAAAAGGTTTTATCAAACTCATTCAACAACGCATCATCAAATTTCGGGAACAATTTTTCATTCCTAACAACCTTATGGTTTGTTAAAATTTTTTTTACTTTATTGAATTTTGTTTTAGATATTGGTTTTAATTCAATCGCCCCTCTTTCTATATCTTTGACAAGATTATCAAATTTTAAAACATCCCTCATATGCACATTTTGCATCGGCTCCGTATCAAAATAGACATAATCCAACAACTTGTATGTATCATCAGTGAACCGCTTCAAATCTACGTTAAATATCTTATTTAAAACCTTTGGCGGCAGAACCCTCCAAACATCCCTGCGAGACACGGTAAGATTTAGTGGTTCATATTGAATCAAGTCTGTTTCATAACGTGTTTCCGTTACTTTTTCTTTCACTAAACGCAGATTAAGTAATTCGTCCACAAAAGCGTTTGCATCGTTAGAATATGGCCCAAACTTCCAAAAAATCCATTTGATATCTGTAAACTTATGGCCCGTTTCCTGTGCCATATAAACATCCAACAAATACAAATACTTCACCAGGGTGATTCTTCGCATAAAGAATCCCGCTTCAACAGCTTCCTTAACCAGAACTTGCAAAAATAGCAACAATATTTGTTTTTTTTCCATGGGTCACAAACAAGCGTAGTATTGTAAGAACATTATTGCAACAAATTAATATGTATTACTATGTTTATTTTGTCAAATTTCCTCTGACACATCAGGAAACACCAGAACCTGCAAATTCCAACATCTTATCTGCACCGCGTTGGATGGAATCGCGGATAGGATCCATGGTTAGACGTGAATAAACCTTGGTTGCAGCACTGGTTTTGTCTCCAAGGGCTTTACCAATAATATGCAAACTGGCACCTGTGATAGCCTGATAACTGCCAAAAGTACGACGCAGATCATGAAACCGCAGATCTTCCACACCAGCACGTTTCAACAACGCATACCATGGACGGTGTAAATCTTCCACATGGCCACTTTTGCTGCCCATCTGACTTGAAAACACCCAATCATCTGTTGCATGTTTGTGCATTTCTTTCAGAATATCCCATGCCTGCGAGATCAAAGGTATACGTTGCGGATCACCATTTTTAGAATCTGGGAACAACACAACACCAAGTTTTAAATCAACATTAGACCATCGCATGGATAACATATTCTGACGACGTTGGCCAATGAACAGCGACAGCAAGACGTAATTTTTGAACACTTCGTTTGGCTCTTCATTAAGTGCTGCGAAAAAGCGTTGAATTTCATCAGGCAACAGAAAACGCTCACGTGACTTTTCACGGAACATCTTGATCCCAACAGCAGGATTACCGCTGTGTTCTGGATATCCCCACTCTATTGCCTTGTTATACATGTGCTTTAATAACCCAATCGCACGGTTGGCAGTGTATAAACTTATCCTGTCCTTTAATTCAACGTGTAGCCGTTCAACATCCGCCTTGGTCACACTCATCATCTTGCGGTTATGAAATGGTGCCAGGTTATTGCGAAACATTGTTTCGTCTTTGGCCTGGGTCTTTGGGCGGGTATGAACCACGACGTGTCTTGGAAAATACACATCATAGAAAAACTGTTTCAACGTCATGTCACGCAAGGCCTCATTACGTTCCTGGTTAGGATCAATCCCCTGTTCAGCCCTTTCACGCAAGGTATGAGCCTTTATCTTAGCCTCTGCCAGTTTTATGATATTTGCAGAACCAATCTTGGTCTTTACACCACGGCCACGAAAGTACATTTGCATAAAATATGTCTTAGCACCACCATACGACGCGATCACACACAAGCCATCATTGGAATCTGTGTCATAATACACCTTCTGGCCTGCTTCTGGTCGCGGAAGGCCGTCGATCACCTTTTGCGTAAATTTAATGCGTTCTGTCTTCATTTTTACCCCATTTTTATTCTATGTATATTCTATGAACGGTGTCATATTCTATGGTTTATTCTATGAATTCGTCAAACTTCATATAACATGACCATACTACGAACCCAGCAGAAAATCAAGGAAAATTATAAAAAATTAAATTTCGTAAAACAAACTACGCACGGACTGTTAATCCGTATGTCACTGGTTCGAGTCCAGTTGCCCGAGCAATGAATTCCAAGGGGCTCAAAAGGAGCCCTTTTATTTTAGTTTATGTGTCCGCTTCGACATGAAAGTTCTAATATTGAACAGGATGATGATATCGCCACAATACGGTGGTAATGTTATGCCCCAACACAATATTGCAATATAATGTTATTAATATTATGACGATATTCTTTGGATGTTGCATAAAATTTTGTTGGTTTTAGGTTCTTTCGTGTCTGGATCTGGACCACTTACGACCGGGAATATTTGGATATGGCGGTGTTGTGTGTGTATCCGATGGTAAAAAAGTCGCGAATTCCGCCAATGTTATTCCCGTGGCATCCAACACGCGCGATATGCTATACATACTTATCCAACGCGGCTGACCATTGCGCATAGTATATTTACAACGATTAAATGTCGTTGGATTTAATCCCGATATTTTTGCCAATCGCGAACAGGATATATCAAAGTGTTCTGCTAAATTGCAAATTCCGGCCCATAATTCACTGTGTGTCATATACTAACTCCTTTTGTAATATATTATGAATCATATCATAATATAGGACCACCACAACATATTCCACCATAAATAGAACACAACGCCATAAAACCGGACATTGTGCGTTATTTTCATATTTTACAAAACGTAAAAAACGCCCCTTTGGACACGGGGCGATTGACATGAAAACATTTATTTTGTGGTTTTTTATCGCGCATTTGCCGGACGGTCGACCAAAATAATTATCAACCATGCAACCGCGGCTATTCCGATCAGGCTGTAAACAATGTTTGTTAACAATGTCGCCGGCCCAAATAAAAACGCCACCAAGTCAAATCCAAAGATACCAATTAACCCCCAGTTTAAGGCGCCAATGAACATCAATGGAACAAGAACGTAATGTGTAAGTCCTCTCATCTTCTTTCTCCTTTTCAAGGTTTATATTTCGTCTGAATCCCAGACGACGTTATTATAACTGCTTTTATTTCCCCGTGCAAACACAATACGCCAATTAGGAAAACGTTCCAAGCCCAACAAAACAAAGCATTTCACAAGATTAGTTTAATACTAAATGAACGATATAAACAACATACAAAACGACAAACAAAATACCGGACCAACGCCCTATTTTATGGTTACGCACCGATACAATCCACAAAACACACGCAACCGCCGTTGCAATAATCGCATCACTTATAAAATCATAATCGAACGGTATTGTGCCGACCATGCCGGCGATGCCCAATACAAAAAGGATATTAAATATATTTGAACCGATTATATTGCCGACGACCAAATCCGACTTTTTCTTTATTGCCGCAACGACACAGGTTGATAATTCGGGCAAACTGGTTCCGAACGCGACGATTGTCAATCCAATTATTCGCCCAGGCACCCCCAGGTATCGCGCTATTTCGGTTGCGGAATTTATTATCATATCGCTGCCAAAAACAAGCGCCACCAGTCCCGCCACTATCATCACAAAAATATGAAAACCAGATTTACTTTCAATTACTTCATCGGACACATCCGATTTTGATACCGCAAATGAATACACCAAAAACAATACAAACAAAGCCAACAGCACCGCAGCAGCAACGCGCCCTATTTCACCATACTGGAATCCAACGAATCCCAGTAGTGCCGTTATTAGTATAACAAACGGAATTTCATATCGCACCGTATTGCGCGTCAATTTAAGCGTTGATATGCACGCCGCCACACCCAAGATTAACAGAATATTTGCAATATTGCTGCCTATGATATTACCGACGGATATGCCCGCTGCCCCATGCAAATTTCCCAATATACTGACCGCGGCTTCGGGTGCGCTGGTTCCCATGGCGACGACTGTTAAACCAATCACTATTTCCGGAATATGCAGCCGGCGTGAAATTGCCGCCGCGCCATCAACAAACACGTCCGCCCCGCGGGTCAATAAAACGAACCCTAAAATAAGCAAAAATATATTTAACAGCATGGTTGAATTATATCACAACTGGACCGACTTACCCAATTATATTTTTTATCGCAATATCCGCCAAACGCAATCCAAACGAACCTGTCACAGTTACAATTGAACCAAATACTCGCCCGGGTGTCGCCGCCGCACGATTTGGAACCTCGGTCGAATAAACGACTGGGAAATCAGGCATGTTTTCATCGCGCACAATTTTGCGAACACGTGCCGCCAACGGACAAACAGATGTTTTTAATATGCGCCCCACTTTGATTTGTGCAGGATCGGACTTTAATGCCGCGCCCATGCTGGCTGCAAACGGAACCCGATGCGCCACGCACCATTTATACAGCGCGATTTTAGAATCAATTGTATCAATTGCATCAATTACAAAATCGGGACGGATGGCAACATCTGATTTTTCATCCCAAAATGTATTAAGCGAAATAACCACGGCATCTGGATTTATATCATGAATACGCGCCGCGGCAACTTCGACCTTGGGTTTTCCGACGGTTGATGTCAGCGCAAAAATTTGGCGATTTATGTTTGATTCCGCAACCACATCAAAATCAACCAAAACGATTTGACCAATGCCGCTGCGTGCCATAGACTCGATTGCAAACGAACCAACCGCACCGCATCCGACAACCATAACCGTTGCGTCGCGCAATTTCGCCATCGCCGCATCACCTAATAACGCTGTAATACGTTTAAATCTTTCCGTCATTTATGACCCCCAATGTGTTTTTATAAATTATTTCCGTTAATTGTTCCGTGTCCACCCCACGAATTTTCGCGATTTCCGCAACGATCGCCGGTATAGTGTTTGGCATCGCCACATCGGGCGCATCGCTTTCCACCAAAATACGCGATATTGGAACCGCCGCGACCGCGTTCCGCGCCCGTGTATGCTTTTCATTACAGATTTCCGCACCAAACGAAAAATACGCACCCATATCGGTCAATTCACGAACCAATTCAACCGAACCAGAATACGCATGAAAAACCATAGCCGGCGGCAAATCAACACCGCGTAAAATGTCCATCATTTTTCCCCATGCGCCCACACAGTGAATATGTGCAACACGACGCATATCACGCGCAATCTGTAACCCACGACAAAAAACCGTTTCCTGTAATTCGGGGTCTGGGCGATTTTTATCAAGGCCTATTTCACCAACCATTAAATCTGAATGCGCCGCCAGCGCATTTATCAATTCATAATCCCATCCATCCGATAAATCCGAAACAAACCACGGATGCGCACCAATCGCCCCAAAAACATTACCGCGTTGCGTCAATTCCACAATCGTATCCCAATACGCCGGACACGTTGCATTTACAACAAAGCCCGCGACACTATGTGCGGTCGCATCGCGCATTTGCGTGTCCGTTAAAATATGACAATGTGCATCAATGTATTTCATAACGCCCAAATAATAAAACACAACAAACCAAATTGCAAAAAGAAAACCCCGCATTGAAAGCGAGGCAAATAGTGGTGGGACCACAGGGATTGCACATTCCCATCCGTCACATAAATGTGCCGCGACGGGAACCCTTTCCACACGTAAGGCGCGAACGGCGCGCAACCGCGCTTGTTCTGGCCAACTATCGTGTCGAACCCACGGGTTCTCGTCCGCTTGCCCATGCCACAAATAAAAAATCGCCCCTTTTGGGCGTTTTTTTATTTGTGGTGGGACCACAGGGACTCGAACCCTGGACCCAATGATTAAAAGTCATTTGCTCTACCAACTGAGCTATGGTCCCATGGACCCCGAAAGTGACCACATAAATGCGATTTTTCGGTGGTTCGGGCCCAATTTTGCCACAATAAAAACGAAAATGCAAGAAAAAATGCAAAAAATCGCCCTGCCCTGCATAAAAGTTGAAAAACCACCAAAAATGCGGTATAATAGCAGGATAGAGACACGTGAGGCTATACAGTGGATTTGAAAAACAAGCTGTTTGGTTATTTTGCGCAACGACATTTTGACTTGATGTCGCCTGAGGTTCGTGCCCGTTTCGATGAATATGCCAAAAACGAAGATTTCCAAGGGCATATGAAACATTGGAACGACAATTATAAGGGCGCAATGACCCCTGATTTGGTTAATGATTTCATTGGGTCCACCAATGAATATAAGTTGACTAACGATGAATGGGGCGATTTGTATGATGCATACCAAGACGCCCTGCAAAGCATGGATGTCGCCAAGATTCCACCAATCGGATTTGATAGCGAATACAAAAAAGCAACTAAAGATTTCATTGCAGCATGGTTTGGAAACTTTGCAGATGGCAAGGTATTTATCCAAAAAACGGCCACTGGTTTTGCTGATGACATACTTGCAACAGGCACTGATAATCTGGCTGATTTTTTGACAACCAATCCAGCGTTTAAAGATGTTTTCAAGAGAAATCTTGCTGATACGTTTTCTGATATTAGTTATGGTGATTTTATTGATGGTTTAAGAACCAAAAGATATAATTCTGATGTCAAGTTCAAAGAAAAAGTTCTGACCGTTATTGGCTATATACGGGATTATGGCCCCCAGGTAGGATACGAAGCGCCACCGCGGTCGCAATGGCCACAAAATGTCGGCTATACCTCTTCGCCTGCTGGCGGTGGTGTATTTGTAGTCGATACGCTGGTTTCTCCGTTGACAGACATTTATGCGCACCCAAACACAGATACATGGTTTGAAATACCGACGGCAGACCGCAACACTTGTATTCAACGTTTTAAAAATCATTACAGCGAAATATTTGATACACTGTTAACAAAACCAAAGGTTCGTGAACATTTCCTGGCACAGACTCGTAATCCCATAATTACGGAACCTTTGCTTAAAGCCATTGAATCAACCGATTACGAAAACAAAGATTCCAAAGATTATGTTCCTGAAAAATATCCTGATGAGAAAAACTGGAAGCAATGGCTGGATGATTGGAAAAACGATACGTATGAGGATTATTTCAGAAAATTCGTAAACCCCAGTCGTGGCACACGTTTATTTTTCAGTCCGTGGTCACAAAATATTATCAAGGCGTTTGATAAGGTAAAAATTAAACCGACAGATGGTCTTGAAGGTATCTTATCTAAGAAAAGCGAGATTTTAGATAAACTAAAGTCTAGCAAGACATCAACCGATCATTTTGAATGGTTCACAAAAACCATCGAAAATCTGAAAACTGCTGGCATGGGCAAGGCCGTCGAAGGTGCACTACGCAATGGCGCACAAATGCGTCATTTGGTATCTGGATTAATTGCAGAGGCCGTTGAACAGGGAAAAACCAAAGAAGCAAAAACAGCATTAGAAATATTGTCCGTTGCGAAATATGGTCTGTCATCCAGTCGCACACTGAACGCCCTACACTCCGCAACAAAAGATATGAAAGTGTTTTCAGATGAAAAATTGTCCTGGAATAAAAACCAAGGCGTTGCGATGGTGTCCAAGGCAATTGATAAAACCGCTGGTTTAGCAATCCAAGGTGTCGGTCTTGCTGCGACAGGCATTCGTAACATGGTATCGCATAGTAGGACTAAAATTAATGGTGATATCAGAACGAATAAAATCTTAAATAAAGCGCACAAGCACTGGAACGAAGAAGATAAAATCGCAGAACTCGATAAACTTCCTAATATTCTGGCTGATTTGAGCGCTGGACACAGTGAATCACACCACATAATTAATGCCACAACAATCGCAGCTGAACGGACAATACTTGCTGGCATGCCGAATGGTCCTGAAAAGCAAGCATTACAACGTGATATTAGTTTATATGACAAAACCGTACTAAATCAATTGAATGAACCAGCGGAACGTGCCAATATTTTAGCTCGCCAGACAGCACGCAGTGTCGGCACCGACCCATATAAAGAATTGGTTGCATATTGGAATATGTTGGAAATGGTTGGTAAAACCCATTCTTTCACACTTGGCAGCATGTCTGTTAAACGCAAAGCAATGTTAGAGGGCTATACCCGCGACACTAGCCAGGCACAGGCCATTGCCAGAGATTATCTGAACAACTTTTCATCTTGGCGCACCTAGGAACGGCTTGATTTTTACCTTAATTTATGATATAATATAACTCAACTTGGCACCGATGAATCGGCGCCGTTTTTTATTTTCCAAACTTGTTCTTAATCAAACAAATTCAAAATAACAAAAGGATAAACTATGTCACGAGTTTTACAAATTCGCCGCGGCACAACCGCACAAAATGATAACTTTACGGGATTGGCCGGGGAAATCACATATGATACAACCGCCAAGACTTTACGCGTTCACGACGGGTCAACACTGGGCGGGATCGCGTTGGCGCGCGCCGATGAAATTCCGGAACCCGGCACCGAATTCGACATCGACAGTGTGCCGGATACTAAATGGACGGAAATTTTTACACGTGTTGCCCCCGCACCATTTACAGAATACACCAGCACGAACTTGACCATCAGCGGTTCAACATACATTGAATATATTTTCAGTGGCGTATCAACCACCCCGACCATTGTTCGCGCTTCACTTGTCTGTCAAACCGCCGCCGCGGGATACACGGCGGGCGACGAAACAACCGCATTTGGCATTGGTGATTATTGCACCGCCCCACTCTATACCTTCGTTGACGGCAATGGCGTGCATGTTCGCACACTGATTGGCGGCGGGGCTTTTTGGGTCGCACACAAAGCCACAGGTGTTAAAACGAACATTGCCAACGATGAATGGAAATTAAAAATCCGCATTTATTGTTGAAATCTGAAATAAAATTATGCTAACATCCGCGCAGCGAACATAAATACTAAACAAAGGATAAATAAATGTACATACTTGCGCTGAACTGCGGGTCTTCGTCCCTTAAATACCAGGTTTTTGATGCCGACACGAAAAAGCCTATTATTGGTGGAAACGTGGAAAAAATCGGATCACCGGATTCTTTTATCACACAAAAATATCCGGACGGCACAAAACAGAAAAAAGAAACGTTCATGAAGAATCATAACGAGGCATTAAGTGTCGTTATGATGATGTTGCGCGATGCATCCATAGACACCAATAAAATTGCGGGGGTTGGCCATCGTGTTGTTATGGGTGGCGCGAATTTTGCGTCTTCGGTGGAAATCACAGACGAAGTTATGCGTGCTATTAACGAATGGGCGGATTTGATGCCGCTGCACATACCGGCGTCGTTGATGGGCATCGAAAGTGCGCGTCAAATTATGCCGAACGCGACCCAGGTTGCCGTGTTCGACACCGCGTTTTTACAGACCATGCCGGAATACGCGTATCGCTATGCCGTGCCGGATGCGTGGTATCGTGAACTGGGCGTGCGCCGTTATGGTTTCCACGGGACATCACACCTGTATGTATCTAAGCGTGCGGCGGCAATTTTGGGCAAACCCGCGTCGGAATGCAATTTAATTACGATGCACATTGGTTCGGGCGCGTCCGGTGTTGCAATTAAAAACGGTCGTGCGATTGATACTTCGCTGGGCATGACACCAACCGCTGGATTGGTTATGGGTACACGTCCGGGCGACGTTGATGCGGGTGCGTTGATGTACGTTATGGGCAAATTGAAACTAAGCGTCGATCAAATGACAAAACACATGAACAAGGATTCCGGTTTAATGGGAATTACCAAGTGCTTTGCCGACCGTCGCGATGTCGAAGAACACAAAAACACGGACCCATTATGCCAATTGGCGATCGAGATGGAGGTTCACAATGTCAAAAAATACATCGGCGCATTTATGGCGGAACTGGGGCGCGTTGATGCATTGGTATTCACGGCAGGTGTTGGTGAAAACGACGATTACCTGCGTGCAAGATACTGCGAAGGGTTGGAAAACCTGGGCATCAAATTGGACCCGGAAAAGAATGCCGCGGCATTGGCGCGCAAAGGTGTTTCCGAGGCCATTATCAGCACCGACGACAGCCCCATCAAGGTTATCATGATTGCCACCAACGAAGAATTGGTTATTGTCGAAGATACCATGGCAATCATGAACGGTACATATGATGCCGACCACCTTAAAATGGACTATTCATTCGCTAAATAATTGTTAATCTATCGCAAACCACCGTGCCGTTTGGTGCGGTGGTTTCTTTTTAAATTGCATTGACACGATGCGCGGAATTTTTTTATAATCGAAATATTAAAAGGGGGAAAGTGTTATGAAAAAAGTGATTTTGGGGCTTTTTGTCGCGTTGGCGTTGGCCGGCTGTGGCCAGGTTTACGACCGCGAACCCGTTGGCGTCGGATACGACAATAACGAACTGAAATTAAGCCCGTGCGCATGCATCATGGTGTTCCAAGCATAATGCACGGATACTGTTGCTGGGGGGACGACATTGAATTATCCAGACGATTTTAATACGCGGACTTTTCCGGCGGGTAAAAGCATTGCGATTTCGCGCGCAATGGGTGTCGGTATTGTGTCCGCGTTTTTAATAATCGTATGTTTGTGCGGACTGTTGATTTGGACAATTCGTTCGGTTCGTGTTGAACCGTATGTTATCGCCACGGGTGGTGCTAATGATAAATGGCGCGTTGTGATGGCGGGCAACGGAACCCCGACAATTAAAATGACGGATGCCCAGTTGTTTCAGCAATCTTTGCTTTGGCGATTCACACAAAATTGGTTTAACATATCGCCAAATTCCGACAGTAATGCCGCCGTGTGGAACACCGAATGTACCCGTGAAAACTGTCTAAAAGACGATACTGGGACGCGTAATTGCGCCATATTCTGTGCCGTGGGCGATGAATTGTTTTATCGTTTTTCCAAGGATACCCTGCCCCAGCATCAATTATTTGAATCGACGGGGGTAACACGGTTGGTTGTTCCGGAATCTCTGCGCATAGATCCCGTTGGTGATGTATCGGTTCGTGGTGGTACATGGCGAATATCGGCGACCATCATACTGAACGGCGGGAACGGGGCAATGGATATTGTCGCGTACGCAACAATCGCACGTAATGAAAAGTATTTTCCCGCGGCACGTGGATACTATATCGCGGAATTTGATGCATATCGGGTAAGCCAATGATAAGAAAAATTATTATGTTCTTTTTTGGATTAGTATTGTTGGCATTGACCGTGGCGATGCTTTTTATGGCATCGGCTGTCTATGACACCGGTGTTCGTGAAACAATAAGTCCGTATTTCTTTCAAACAAATGAATTGTCGGTTATGCGGCCGGGCGCGCCAGTGCGTGAATCTGAAATGGGCGAAACCGCTATGCGCGAAATGCTGATTAAAAAATACGTAACGGAATATTTCTATGCAATTCCAGACCCGAATAATGTTGAACAACGCACAGGTTCATATTCCGTTATGGTACGGATGTCCGCACCAAAGGTTTTAGAACAATGGAAAAAAGGTGAAGCGATCGGAATTCAAAGTATGTCGGAAAATCATATGATGCGTACCGTCGCAATTGATGGGGAAATATACAAACCGTCGGACAGTGATTACTGGGTTGTGCCGTACGTATTAAACACATGGACAAAATCGAACGATATGTCGGTTGAACCACAAATAACCCATGGAACTTTATTGATGAATGTTTTGTACGAACCCGGAATACGTGAAACAACACTTGATATTGGAAAATATTTAAAGAATAGTTATAATAAATTTGGAGCCGAATATGATCCTGCGATTATTTTCCGGTTCCAAGTATTGGATTTGGAACGTCAATGATAAAAAAATTGTTACTTTTATTGATAATGATTTCCGTGTATAACACGGGTGCTGCGGTTGCCGCCATGGACGAGGATCCATTTGATTTCGATAACTTTGCAATTGCGGACAGTGTTGATGCCGATGTAACAACAACACCAAACACGATAAATGCGGGCGCAATGCCGGCAACGGTTTCTTCGTTTGATATTGCCGGTGTTATGTTGGGTATGTCGTTTGATGATGTTTATACGTTATTTGCAAATGGCGGTTTGTATGCACCGCGTGAAACGAATGCAATTGTTTATACCATTGCCCCCGATTGGCGGTATAATCTGGACTATGAATGTCGGCAACAGAATATTTTCGTTCCAGATCAATTGGAACAGTGTATTCGAACACTGGCGCAAAATCGGGGGTTAATGTACGCGTCTGAATATCACCTGGTCCGCAATGTAACGGGCGAAACAATTGACGTGTATTTTACCAGTAACGCAACCGACAACCGTGTTTGGCGCGTTGAATATAATAATGATGTTAACGAAGTCGAAGGCACCGCCGAAAAGTTCGAGAATCAGCGCCAGAAAAAGATTTTAACATTTTGGTCGGGCGTTATTGATAAATATGGTACGCCTAATTCCGGCACGGATAAATGGTTGTCATCAAATAATTCATACGACCCAATGATGACGGCGTATTATGGCGCGTTGGAATTAATTGATAATGGATTGTATGCTGGGGATGCGGCGGTAAATGTTCGTGATGCCCGCGAACAGTTTCCATCAAAATCCTATGCTTTTTAGGTTTAGCAATATGATTAATAAATATGCATTTTTGTATCAGCTTTTGGATTTAATACCAATCAAGTCCCAGAAAGTTAAAGTTTTTCGTATGCTGCTGCGTTTTTATAAGAAGAAAAATACGCTTATCATACTGCACAAAAACGGACAAAAGACAGTGAATCCGTTAAGATTTCAAAAATACCTTTGTGTTCGTGCATCGGGAAAAACGACTGGCAACACCGTAATTATTGACGAAAGCCAGGCAAAAGGTTGCGATATTCGGCTGTATTTTTGGGATGCGTGCAACAATACTTTTGAAATTGGTACAAACAATATGATTCACATGACCGCGTATATTCGTGGCGATAATGGTCATGCTACAATCGGTGATTCTAACTATATTTGCGGGGCGACATTATATCTGTACTGTTCGGGCACAACAACCCTTAACATTGGAAGCCATAATTTATTCAGCGAATCTATTACGTTCTGGGGTGGCGAAGGACACAGCGTAATTGATCCAGCAACAGATACAGTATCCAATTTGGGTGGTCACATAACAATCGGCGACAATAATTGGACATGTATGAATGTTTGTTTCCTTAAACATGCCCGGATTGGTAATGGTTGTGTTATTGGTTACGGTTCAATTGTTTCCGGTGATTTATCAAAAGACAATAAATGTGTTATTGCGGGTAATCCTGCACGCGTTGTTAAGCGTAATATTTTGTGGTCTGATAAAGAACCGTGGAAATATAACGGCGAATTGTATATATAAATTAGTATGAACAGTTACGAATCCGGTTTATTTGCGGAATTTTTAGCAAAAATGTATTTGCGACTGCATGGGTTTCGCATTGTGAAATCGCGCTATATCACCGGTCGCAATACGGGTCGTGCGGAAATAGACATTATTGCCCGTCGCCGCAATTTAATGATTTTCATAGAGGTCAAACGTCGTCCAAGTGTTGATATTGCATGGTCGGCAATTACACCGGCACAAAGCGTGCGCCTGCGTCGGGCGGCGGAAAACTTTATTGCGCGAACAAATTGGCGTGGCGACACGCGTTTTGATGTGATTTTGGTGTGTGGACTGCGCATTTATTGGGCGCGCGGGGCGTTATAAAAAACACTTGATATGTGAATTGATTCCTTTATAATAAAAGTATACTTTTTCAACAGAAAGGAGACACCATGAAAAAAGTAATGTTGGCATTGTTTGCCGTTTTGACTTTGGCCGCCTGCACTGGTTCATACAGACAGGGTAATTGTGAATACGATTTCTTGTTACACAAGGATATCTCGATTTCGAAAATCATCGGCAATATGACTGGTGGTTGCTAATAAAAAACGCCCCAAACGGGGCGTTTTTTATTTATTCTTATTTTGCCACCACAACCATCGCCGGTCGCAAGACCGCATCACCAAACATATATCCCGACTGCATTTCTTCGACAATTATGTTTGATTCCGCATTCGGTGTTTCAACCACTTGAACCGCATTATGAAATTGTGGGTTTAATTTTTTTCCAACCGTTTCTATTTTCACCATACCGATATTGCCACATGCAGATTCAATCGACCGCGCCATCGCGTTAAGCCCCGCATCATCTGGATTATGAGACAGCGCCGCATCAACCGCATCCAAAACCGGTAAAAAGTGCCGTGCAACCGACATTGCCCGATTCCGTGCCGCCGCATCAATATCAATGGCCGCACGACGACGCGTGTTTTCCAGTTCGGCAGCCACACGCAGGTATTTATCGTTCAATTCGGCAATTTGTGCATTTAATTTATCGACTTCGGTTGGTTCGGCGGATTCGACAACATTTTCTGTTGTCTTTTTATCGACCGTGGCATCCGTCACAGAAACCGTATCAACCTTTACTTTTTTATCGTCCATAATGTTACCCATTTAAACTAAAGGGGGCGGCGGATTCACCCCCGTTTGTTACCCTAATATTATTTTGTTGCTATTATTATAGGTATGAAATCGTCCGGTTTCAAGGATGCGCCCCCAACCAGCACTCCGTCAACATGCGGAATCGACATCAATTTTGCGGCATTAGTCCCCTTGACGGATGCACCATACAGAATTGGTGTCCCGCCCCGCCCCATTTTATCCAATGTTTCGGCAATCAGTGTGTGTGCCGCCGCAATTTCATCATCGGTCGGGGTAATTCCCGCACCAATTGCCCAACGCGGTTCGTACGCAATAATTACATTGCCACCGTCGCTTGGGACCGATTCACGAACGCCCGATTCGATAATTTCCATTGTTTTGCCGGCGTTCCGTTCGTCCATTGTTTCGCCGACACAGATAATCGGGGTAATCCCCGCGGACAATGCCGCGACCGCTTTTTGATTAACTATTTCGTTCGTTTCACCGTGGTACATACGGCGTTCGCTGTGTCCGACAATCACATACTTTGCGCCCGCTTCCCGCAGCATAGTTGCCGAAACCTCGCCGGTAAAGGCACCATGATCGTGAATTGACACATCCTGGGCACCAATGGCGGCGGGACCGTTTGCCCCGGCAACAATAGTGAACGGAACGCACAAAATCACCGTATTTTCCGTTTCAACATTCGCCAGCGCGTCCTGCATTTCCACCAGTGCAGCCCGTGACCCGTTCATTTTCCAGTTTCCCGCTATTATTTTCATAATTTCCCCTTTTTTTCGTTGATTTTCATTATATCGTTTTGCTATGGTAGCGCAAAAGGGGATTAAATGCTAGAATATTTACGTAATGCGTCGGAAAAACCGATTGCGAAAGTTTTAATTACAATTTTGGCCTTTTCTTTTATTGGCTGGGGTGTTGCGGAATGGATTTTCGGCAATGTGATGAGTGACACAACACTTGTGCGCGTTGGTTCCGAAAAAATATCGGTTCAGCAATATAACCTTGAACGGTCACGCGAACTGGCAACTATGTCGCGTGATGAAATGCGCAATGTGTATATCGACCCGGTTGCGGCGCAAAAATTCCAAAATGATATTATATCTAAATTAACGACCCAGCGTATGGTGGAAAATCGTGGACACAAAATGGGATTCATCGTTTCCGATCACCGTATTGCGCGTGAAATTCGTGAATATCCGGAATTTCAGGAAAATGGTCAGTTTTCGGCATTGAAATTCGATACAACATTGCGTAATTCCGGTTATTCCGAGGCTGAATTTGCGGAAATTTTGCGTTCCAGCGTTTTGCGTTCAATGGTGTTGGGCGCAATGTCCACCCCTGTGCCGGTTCCGTCTTTTGCGACCAATACGATGTATAATTCACGCTATGCCGAACGTGACATTGATTATACAACGGTGAAATTTGATGATTTCAAGGTCACAAAACCAACCGACGAAGATTTGCGTAATTTCTATGCGGCGCATCCGCAAACGGTCACCGAAACACGCACCGCGTCATATGTGTTGATTCCCGCGGACATGAGCAAGCCCGATGAATACAGCGATGCATATGATGTTGCGATAAAGGTCGAAGATGCCATTATCGGTGGTGATACACTGACAGACGCTGCATCTAAGCACAAGGCTAAATTCGTGTCGTTAAAACCATTTTCCGCCGGCAACCGCCCATCGGACGATGTGTTAACCGACGCAATGATTTCGAAATTATGGTCAATGGATGCGGGGACAGAATCCGAATTGATTGAAACAAAATCCGGATTTGTGATTATGCGACTGGATAAAGTTACGCCGGAACATACCGCCGAATTCGAAGATGTGAAAAAGGATTTGATTGCCGATTGGACACGCGATGCAAAACGCAAACAAGCGTATGTACGCGCGAACGAGATTTTGGTTGATGTGAATTCCGGGAAAAATATGCCGGGCAAGAAATCTGCGACCGTATCACGCACAAATGGCGCACCCGATGATATTCTGGTCGCGGCGTTCAGGGAAAATGTTGGAACGAACTCTATTGTTGAATCCGATAATGCTTTCTATGTCATGACTGTAAAATCGGATGCAAAACCGACCACAAATGATAAAAAGGTCGCGGAATTAAATTCAGAATTACAGAAAATGTCCGAAAAGCAAATTACCGATGATTATAATTCATTCCTGATTCGTGAATATCCGGTCAAGGTAAACGAAAAGGTTTATCGTCGATTCCTGGGCAATAATCAATAAAAACGAACCCCACGACACGTGGGGTTTTATTTTATAACTGCGCTTTTAATTAAAGTAACGTCTTCTTTGATTCCGTCAATTTTCATTTGTAATTGACCTATGCCGGTTTCCAAAATAGTTGTGCGATTTTCCAGCGATGTTATGCGTTCATTGGCACGCGCCAGGTCATCCAAAGAAAAATCCTGACGCGCGACCCAATAAACCATACCCGCGATAAACGCGATTAAAAACCACCCACCACGCAAAGTATCAACCAAAGACGATAATGTATTTTGTTTATTTGACATTTTATTTTATGGCATTTTTATTTGCCCCTTTCTGATAATTGTTCAATTTGATGAACCAGTGCACGTTGTGCCTCGACCCCGCGCAGTTCTGCATCGGTGGCGTTCGGCCCCAGCACTCGTTCAATCGTTATTTTTCGTAAATACGCCAAAACGGCACGTCCATCGGACGTGCCAAATGTGCGCGCAAAGTTCTTTTCTATTTCCGTCATGATTCATCACCATTAAATAATATTTTCAGCAATCGCCATCTTTGTAATCGGCGCAATATATTTAAGTTCCGCATCGCTGTTCAATTTAATTTGGTCAATTATGCCACGACGTGATAATATTTGCAGCCCCCTGTCCACCAATGGACGAATAAATTCATGCAACAGCCGCCCGTATGTAGCACCCAAAATGCGCATCATATCCGCATTTCGCGCAAGTATTTCGGTTGCGGTCATTTCTTTGTCGGAAAGCAGCCCCAAACGATCCGCCAATAACGCATGACGAATTCGTTCACGCAGATCCTTCAATACTAATTGAGACACATCAAAATCTGCACCCGATGCCAACGGGGTTAATCCCGATGAACCAACTGCCTTTGGTATAATTGCACCCGGTGTCAGGTTTATATTGTTAAGGTTAATTACACCATCGTCATCGGCCTGCCATATACCGGAAACGGCAATCGTTGCATTTTTAAGAACCAATTCGACAACTTTGTTCGCGGTTTTAATATCGGGCAATGCACGCATAACGGGACTGCGGCCATACAATTCACCAGATGCCAACGACCACCGGAAAATAATATACGGGTTTGTTTCAAATGTTCCGGTTGATACGATATTGTTTTCAATATCACCGCCAACATCCAACCAAGCAACAAAATCCGTACCAACCAAACTTTGCACCATTTTAAGTGGCATTTCTGGGTCGCGCTTCATTTTATCACTGATATCTTTTGGTGGTGTCCATGTTGGGAAACGCGTTGCTATATCACACGCACGAATTGATGTGGTGTGAAATACCGCATTCGGCAAAATCGCAATATCGTACATAGGAATCGCCGTAAAAGAAAAAGCAGATGATGCACCAATCGGATTTTCCGCCATAAACAGACACGCCGTTCCACATACGACCAAATCCATATAACATTGATGAATAGTCGTATAAAAATTAGAATCGTTCAAATGCGCCCGAAAAACAGATGTTGCAATTTCTGCGTTTGGTGATTCATCGCTTTCAGGAATCAAATCCATCCACAGCGATTCCGGTGGCGTAATCAGTGAATATAACGATGCCGCCAAATTATCGACTGCATCCGCCGCGGTTGAATCAAACAGTGTCGCAATATCATCGTCCGTTGATGGCATCGTATAACGCCGCGCGGTATCCCACCGATTTATCCACGGTGCGCGCGCATCAATTGCACGGCGATACATTTGTTGTAATTGTTTTGTGTCTTGTAACATTTTTGTTCCTTTTTTTGTTATGGTTTAAGAAATTTTGAAATTTGTATTTGCGGAATATATCCGCCCCGCCCGTCCATTTGGTCGAACAGGTATCGGAATTACAGAAACAGCACCCGCAACCGCATCAATTCCGTCATCGTGCGTTGCGCCCCCAAATGGGGACCAACCAATCATTTCAGACAACAGTGGCGTTGATTGTACGCGCGATGCACAATACAATCGTCCAGTCGATAAAACTGGTTCCAATGTATCGATAATGCGATCTGATTTGCGCTTGTTATTAATTATATTTTGAACCACGATATCCATTGCTCGTTTGGCCGCGCATTCGCGCAGTATTTCCGGCAACGCATTACCTATTCCGTTTGTTTCAACGCATATTCTGCGCATATTATGATGCGACAAAAAATCCAGAACACGTTCACACTGGGTTGCCATCGGATGTTCATCACCATCGGCAACGACCATGTACATCACATCATGAATAAATATTCGGTGTAATTTATCATCGCGATATATTATAACGCAAACACTGCCGTCTGAATTTGTGCGCCCCAGCGAAGGATCCCAATACACGGCGGCACCGGTAATTATATTGTCGCCAATACGTGCATTTTGCGGATTAAATTCATCCGTATAGAAATGAATCGCGCCAGGATCCAGCCGAATTCGTTCCATTGATACCGGCATCAACATCATCTGGGACGCGAAATGATTTGCGCCAACCGTGGTCCGCAGGTCTTCTATTACGGAAATCGGAAAGATTTCCGGCCACGCCGGCACGCCCGCCGCATCAACTATCGGGATTTTAAGGGTTTTATACCCACGCAAAAAAGGCGTTGAAAAACCGATTTTTTTCTTTACTATATCAAACATGGACTTTACCCCGAAAACTTTACCAACTAATTTAGAAGCTGAACAGGCTGTTTTGGCGGCTGTTTTGATGAACCCGCGCGCGATTGAACGCGTATCGGATTTTTTACTGCCCGAACATTTTTCACACCCTGCGCATGCAGAAATTTATAAATTGGCATTGCGCCAGGCCGCATCCGGTAATGATTTTGATATTATCACGATTAAAAACTACCTGGATCAACAGGGTGTCTTGGAATCTGTTGGTGGTGTTGATTATTTAACTCAATTGGCGGGTGCCGGTGCAACGGTGGTCAGTGTCGAACAATATGGCCGTATTATTTATGATAATGCGATGCGTCGTAACTTAATCGCTCTGGGTCAGGAAATCACCGAAGATGCTTTTGTCGAGGATTTGGATAATCCAGTATCCCGACAGATAGAGGTTGCCGAACAAAAACTATTCGAAATGGCAACCACAGGTACGTCTGAACGAGAGGTCACCCCAATTGCAACCGCATTAAAAGACGCCCTGGCCGAGGCTGAGATAGCATACAAGGCCGATGGTCAATTGTCAGGTTTAACAACGGGACTGACGGCGCTGGATAAATCCATAAGCGGTTTGCACCATTCTGATTTGGTTATTATTGCCGGTCGTCCCGGTATGGGCAAAACAACACTGGCAATGAATATCGCGTTCAATGCCGCAAACGCCATTTTGGCGGGACGCGCAAATAAAAAATACACCGGTGCCGTTGTGTTTTTCAGTCTTGAAATGTCATCCGCCCAGTTGGCGGCTCGTGTTTTGGCTTCTCAATCCAAGGTTCCAGTGTCCGCCATGCGCGAAGGTTCATTAACCGACGAAGATTTTATGAAATTATCCCAGTATGCGGCGGCGATTGGTCGTGTTCCATTATGCATTGACGACACGCCGGGCATGTCTGTTCCAATGATGCGCACACGCGCACGCCGATTGGCACGCAAATATGGTGGTATTGCACTTATTGTTATCGATTACCTGCAATTAATGACATCGCCGGGTGGCCGCAAAAACGATAATCGCGTCCAGGAATTGTCCGAAATTACCCGTGGATTAAAAATGCTGGCCAAGGAACTGGATGTTCCTGTTATTGCCCTGTCGCAATTATCACGTACGGTTGAATCGCGCGACGACAAACACCCGATGCTGTCCGATTTGCGTGAATCTGGTTCTATTGAACAAGATGCCGATATTGTTATGTTCACGTATCGCGAAGAATATTACCTTGAAAACCGTGACCCTTCGAACAGATTTTCCGGCAACGCTTCGGAAAAGGTTCAGGAAAATTACGAACGTCGCCGCGAAAACGCCCGAAACAAGGCAGAGATTATCATCGGAAAAAACCGTCATGGCCGCACCGAAACAATTCACACCGCATTCTTTGGTGAATACAGTTTGTTCGACAATTTGGACGATGCTGCCGCACGTGTTGCAAACACATTTATTCCAATGGAATCAGAACAGCAAACGCCATCGCCAGCCGCCGCTGCGGACGAAATCGACGTAAATGCAATACCGGATGATATGCCACTGTAATTTTTTCTTGCGTCTTTTGTAAAAATTGACTAATATTTTGTCAAGTATTCCAAGGAGTTCCATAATGGCCCAAGAAGAAATCATTTTTCCAAATAATATCCGCAATATTCGTTTGAAACGCGGTATGAAGATGACCGAATTATCGCGTCGCGCAAATTTGTCTTTGTCGGCGGTATCTAAAATCGAAAAGGGTGTTCGCCGTTTGAATCAAAAACAATTGCTGAACATCTGCAATATTTTGGGCTGCAAATTATCTGATATATTTATCAAGGAATCTGACGAGGTCGCAACCCAGTGGCAAAATGAGATCAAACGTCGCCTTAATGACAACGAAGACAGCGGCCTAAAGATTTTTGGCTCTGGTCTGCGCAAGATTCGTCAACAACGCGGCAAAACCATTGCCCAGGCTGCCAAGGACGCCGGCATGACACTGTCTGTGTATCACAAGATAGAGGTTGGCCAACGCGAAATCTATGAAAACGAAATTGAACCATTGGCGAAATCTTTCACTCTGACCGTTGGTGATATGTTCGATAAAATCGCCAATTTGTATAAGTCTGGCGAATTAAACAACCAAATAAGCAAGGTCAAAGAACGCGTAAAATCTGTTTTGGTGCCGGGCAATCCGGTATCTGGCATTGATATGCACGACGGACTTTATGGCGCAAAATTGTACGACAGCGCGCGCAAGAAATTGGTTCCTGTATTCGGCGTACCTGCGGGCAAGGCAATTAAATTCAAAAAATCCGATGAAACGATGATTGTCGCCCCCACGGAGTTGGAGGGACGCAAAGGTATCTATGCTGTCGTTCCAAACACGAAACACATTGGCGGATTTTTGCCCGAAAAATCTTATTTGTTTGCCGATGTAAATGCCAAGGTCACAGTCGGTGACATGGCAATCTGTATTGATGCCGAATTCGACAAATTAAAATCTGATGACGTTGCCAACGCACAAATCGTTGCCGTGCGCCAGGATAACAAAGGCAAAATTTATGGCCAGGGTGCAACCGCATCGGAAAAAATTATTGGCAAAACCATGCACAAGGTTATTATGATTGTCATGGAATAACCACATAACCGCGGAGAGAGAACCATGAAACCCAGAGCCAGCGTAGTAGCCCAAAAATTATTAAACCTGTACCGCCAATCACATGTCATCATTGGCGGTTGGTCGGCATTAAATCCGATTTTTGTTGAAGAAGCCACACCCGACGTTTTAACCGCGTTGGCGGATTTACCGACGGGCAAGATGTTAATTCGCCATATTGAAAATTTAAGATCGGGAAAAACGCCGATGGATTCTATTGATCGTGATTTGTTGCCATACGGTGGTATGATGGCGGAATCCACATCAAATTTACAAATATCAGAACGCGATTGGAACGAATTGGTTTCTGCTATATCCGCATTTACACCAGACCAGGATGGATTAAAACGTATCACGGATTTAAAGATTATCAAATCCTTCGGGGCAGAATGGTTAAATATTGTGCGGGCTGCGTTGGCCAACAAGCACCCAGAATTGCTACAACAGTGGGCAATCGTTGACCAAACCTATAACGCGTACAAACGTTGGAATATGGCAAAAGACATAATGTCACAATCTATTAATGACCGTACCCGTGCCGAAATTCAGGCCGATATGTTCGAATACGAAACTTACCTGCCTATGTTCGGTGACGAAGGACGCGAACTATTGGAAAAATTGCGCAATTTCGTCAGCAGTATAAAACATATCCCCGAACAGCAATAATTAATCATCGTCTGTGGTGCGATATATCGTATCCATCGTATGTGGTGTGCCGATGTAAATCATCGCACCACCGGGCGATAATATAAAATCCAGTTCCCGCAGCCGTTCCCGCAGCATATCGCGTTTTTGTGGTGTGTTACAGGTATTTGGAACCTCTACATCATCACAGATAATTAAATCTGCGCGCGCACCGGTAATATTTCCATGAATCCCCTGACATACAACGGATGGCTCACGAATACCGATGGGGCGATTTATAGTTATACGCCCGGCGGCCCACTCTTTTTTATTTTTTGGCACCATATCCACACACATCGGATGATTTTCCAAAATATTGCGTACATGATTGACCATACGTGTCGCCAGGGCGCTTTCCGCCGACAAAATTAGAATACGTGTTTCGGGTCGCAGGTATAAAACACATGCCGCAAATATTCCGACGACCGTCGATTTACCAGAATGACGAAACGCCATTAATAAACCACGACGCACGTCCCCGCCCCAGACATCGACCAAAAAGTCCATCATGCGACGATGATGCATTGGGGTTTCCTTGTTTATGTATCGATTCCAAGTGTCCATAAAATCATAGAACGCCATAATCATCGTTATTGTCGCCCGAAGCGGGTTCGGTTACGGAACCATAATCGTTAATCAACACTGGCAAAGCGCTTGCCAAGACCGATACCAAATTATTATACAACCCTAACACGCCGCCACCCGACAATTTGTCGCGCACAACATCCAATGTGTAATTTAGGAAATTTACCACATTATCATGCGTATTCTCCCACGATGCCACATCGATATCAACCGCACGCAAATCCTTGAACGCTTCCAACAAAAAATTAAAGTCATCGTTCAAGTCTTCGGGATCTATTTTATCGGTCGGTTGATAATCGATTATGCGCGACAGCGATATTTGCCGAAATATATCAATCACAACGCCTTCGCCCGGTGCAGTTGTAAATATAACACGCCCACCCGTAAAATCATCGTTTGGAACAACCGTACACCCGCTTGTTACCGCAACTTCATCCAGTGCAATATGGACATCGGCAACCTGAAAAAACGGAAATGCAAATACATATTCCGTAGTTGCGCCGTCACCAGTATATGAAATTTTATACATGTTGCCCCCCGTTTATCCAACCAGTTCATCAAAACGCGACAATAATTTTTTCAACAAGTTTTTCGTTTTTGGATTCTTTACAGATGCCAATTTGGTTAAATTTTCCCGGCGTTTATCATCATACGGCTTTGCTGTTTCATCACTGATTCGTTTTAACACCGCACCCGTCGTCATATTTTCACGTGCAACGCCACCCGCACCATATTTTGCACGTTGTGTCGCCAGCGCTTTTTTGACCAGGTTTGTTTTTGTGGCTTCGTCTTCGGCCATTTGTTGTAAGATTTCCTGACGCTTGTTATTTGCTTCTTTTTTTGATTTCTTATAGTCTAAAACTTCGGTTACATCCGAAACAATTTGTCCCATAATTTCCCCCTTTTATTTAAATTTGCTAAATTCCGTAATTTCCGAACAACGACACCGACAATATGGTTGCCGGCAATTGCTCATTCCCATGTATTTGCCACGGTGCATTAACACAATCACGCGATGTCCCCAGCATATTTACCGAAATGTCGCCACTAAATCCGTCCGAATCTTCGTCATAAATTTCGTTCGGCAAAGTTACGCGCGACCCGTTGATAAATAATGATTTAGTTTTCAACACTCGTACCATTATTTTCCGTATACGCAACCGCGACACATTGTGTCCCGATGCACGAATTGGTAACCCGGCGGCACAAAAACTAAACTCATTATCACCATCCGACAATGCGGACGCATCGAATTTTTCCAACGATATATCATCGCCACGTTTGACAACGACATATGTTTCATCATCAACAACCGCAACCGATATAAAATTGCCGGCGGTTGTGTACCTGCCCCATGCGGAAACACCTAAACCTGCGTTCTGATTCAGCACCGCCATTGAGCCGTCGTCCATAACCACGAATAATTGTCGTGATGCCTGGTTATATGCCATATCAACCGGTCCCGTCATCAAATGCTTTGCCATTGCACATAAATCGTTGGCATTATAATTTTCACCCAAATCGTCCAGGCTTAATTCGCGAATATCGTGCATATTACGTGAAACGAAAACGGTTTGACCCTCTATCTTTTGCGGTGGTAAATATTTTGATGCAACACTGCCGACCGATGTATGCTGCTTGATATCAACCGATGACGGTGTCAACGGCTTATTTGAAATGGCCCATTCACCAACAGATGTTAATATTTGTAAATTATCACTGCTGACAACTGTACAAATTTGTTGGCGCTGTTGCGATGTAAGGGTTATGAAAATCGCTTCGTCATCTAATCCGGTTCCAACATCAAAGTTCGTATGTTTCCCGACTTGGGACATCCAAACGCCACTTGGCCAATCACGCGAGCCACCAAACACCAAACGATCTTGATGAAAAGTGATACTGCGTGGCCAACCGCGGCGTTTGCCAAATGCGGCCTCACGCCAATCTGTAATTGGCGATTGTGGTAATGTATATGTCGAATTTGTATATGCAACCACATTGCGCGCATCAACAAATGAATCGATTCGCCATTGCAGCCCCATTAGTAAAATACGCCCACCAACATCGTTTGCCGTCCAAAAATCCGCGCTTGTCGCAAAGTTAGCATAATTGTTACCGCCACCATTTGCCGTAACAGTTATGGTTATGCCACTTGCATCGTCAAATTTCATAAACGGCATATTCTGGGTCATATCATCATTAACCGAAAATTCGAAAAGGCTTAGGGAAAAGCCGCCCGACGTTTTCTGTAAAACACGTGGCTGATAATCCGGATGCACAAAAATAATTGTTCCGAATCGTTGCGCGTATTGGACAGATGCGACATCATCATACGACCACGGCGAAATTATACTTTGGGTTGGCGTGCCATCCGGTGCAATAACCCAAAGACGCTCATCAGCCATTGCCAAAATATACTGTTCATCATCAGATACCGAAAAAGGCACCAATTTTGCCGCACCGGTCAAACTTTTAACTGCTGACAATCCACAGCGACGCGTCAATCCACCGCCGGGCAAAACATCCATATTTTCAAGTTTTGACAGTCCCGATAAATTATCGTTCGCAAAAAATTCTGGCGCGACTTCACCATTTGAAAAAGTATTTTGTGTCTTGATAAAATCAACCATTTGATACCTCCTGGGGTTTAGAAACGCGCATTTATTAACGAAAAATCATCTATATTTGCGGCCGTTGTTGTTGTGCTGTCTATGAATTTTGCGGATGCATATTCCGTTTCGTATAATGCCGCCAACATTCTGAACACAGATTGATCACCAGTCATCGGCACACAGAATTCCATTGCTAATTTAGTCACTGCCAACGACACAAAGTACGCAGGATAAGATTCCGGCGTAACGCGTACCAATGCGACAATTGTAATTCTGTCGTTTGGTGCGACAATCCGACCATTCGATATTTTTCCAGGCGTTTTTATTACGCGCAACACGTCCGATGGAATAACAAAATCGCCATCCACTGTTTCTGTTAATTCGTACGTGCGCATCGCAAATCGCCATGGGTGCGATGCGATTAATGCATCCATTACCGGGTCAAACAATGTACGTGCCAATTGTGATGCCACGCTGTCATCATTTAATGATTGTATTGGGCGTTCCCCCAGTTTCAGTAACGCCATTGAACATAAATCTACTTTTGTTTGCATTATATCCCCCTGTTATGAAAAATGGCCGGCGCAAACGCCGACCATTTGTTTGCCTTACGATAATGCGCTTAGTGTTACATTGTCGCTTGACACCCCAACAACCTTGATTGAGGTGGCATCAGAACCATTAACAATAACAATGTCGCCAATGTTCATCAGTGTTTTAACACTGTTGAAATAACCGGCGGTTGCAATTGCTGATAATGTTTCATTGGCGGCATAGTGCCACAAAGTAAAACCATTAGCATATGCGATTACAGACAAATTTTTATTTTGAAATGCCATAATTTCCCCCATTAGTTATTGTTATTAGGCTTCTTTACACTTGATACGAACGATACCGTCGTTATCAATCAACACCGCGCCCTGGGACATGCTGTTGCTGATAAAGTGTGCTGCGCGTTCACCGTGCCAAGAAATATCTGTTTTGACTTCCTGACCACAGGCATGACCGATGCTGGACGCGTGATACATAAAGCAATCACGTTGTGTTCCCGACAACGGCAAATCGTTATACAGCAACCAAGTAATACCCATCCACTTTTTCGTTTCGAAACCAGTGGTCAATGGCGTATCACCCACGTAGTCTGCACGAACGAATTCGTCTAACCCCAGCAACACATTCCATTGTTTTACACCAACAACTGCAAAACGACGACCGTCATCCGGCACATCATTTGCATTCAGTGCTTCAATCGCCTCTAAAACCATTGTTTTAGAAAATGCGTTTGAATAATTACCGGTATTGCTTGTTGTTGCACTCATAGCCGAAACAATTAATTCATCGGTTTTACGACCCAACGCATATGCGCCGGCGGCCGCGACAACGCGACGTTCATCGACATTGGTTTTTAATTCATCCAATGCATCAACCCAATCGCCCGCGTAATAATCCGCCAACGTGCATTCAACCGGCGTATGATTAAGGTTCATAACCGGAACAATGCCATGACGCGATTTCGTGCTGGCGATACCTTTGCCCACCTTTTGGAAAGTTGTGGATGCACCGACAACACCGGATTTGCTGCGCACGGAACCGCGCAGTTTTGTGCCCATTTGCTGATAAGCCAAATGAACATCTGCTTCAAATTGTTTTATGAAGACTTGGTCTATGCTTGTTGACATAGATATACCCCTTTTGTGTTTATAAGATGAAAAAGTGCGATAAAAATCGCACAGTTAATTACATTTTGTTTTTGGTTATGCGGGAAACCGCGCCACAAACAAAACAATCAAACGGGTCCCCGTGTGGGGATTATCCAACAACAATATCAGTCAGACTTGCGCAAATCTGACTGATATTATTTTTAAAACAAAAAGGGTCGGATTAACCGACCCCGAAATTATAATAAATGATTATTTATTATTTTTTCTTTGCGCATTTTGCACATGGCTTTTTAGCTGCTTTTTTAGCAACTGGCTTTTTAGCCGCGGCTTTCTTTGCAACCGGCTTTTTTGCAGCTGGTTTTTTTGCAACGACTTTCTTTGCAACCGGCTTTTTTGCAGCTGGTTTTTTCGCAACGACTTTCTTTGCAACAGGTTTTTTAGCAGCTACTTTTTTAGCAACTGGTTTTTTTGCAGCTGGTTTTTTCGCAGCTGGTTTTTTTGCGGCTGGCTTTTTAGCAACCGGTTTTTTCGCAGCTGGTTTTTTCGCAGCTGGTTTCAAGAATGTGAATGCCATTCTTCTCTCCTTTATTGTTTTTGGATAGAACAAATTTTTTTGTTCTTGTTTTCATTTTATACGAAAGAAAAAAATTAGTAAAGAAGAAAGTGCAAATTTTTTTATTTTATGAATATAATTTTTTAAAACCGTTTTCAATTTTACGAACATACTCTGGATCACTATCACGCCAATATTTTGGATCCTGCATCATGCGACGTAAATCGTTATCAGTTAATGTTTCGTTTTCATTTTTTTGTGTTTCTACAACCGGTTCCATTGATTGCATCATCTTGTATATGCCTTGGATTCCGGCTGGTGTAGCGCACAACGCATCAAATGCATCACGTGGTAAAAACTTATTTCCAAATGTTTCAATTGCATGCAAAGCATCATTCATTTTTTCATCACCACCAAAAAAATTTTTTAATTCAGCAATCGCATTTGTTTCATTTTTTATATCAAATAATTCTGATAACACTGGTGATAAAAATTCATTTGCGATTTTGTAAATCTGTTCAACTTGATTACATGTCAAACCAATTTCACGAAATTTTTGTCGAACCGATTCGTCATTGAACATATCATCGGTTGGATATTGTGATGCATCGTCTGGCACACCAATTGCGCGATTGAAACGTTCACGTGTTGCATTATCTGATTCGGAATTTGGCACAGATACCATCGTTCCGATTTTCTTTTCCAGTTCATTATATGATTTTAATAACGAATCTGTATTAAGTGAACCGTCTTCGTTCAAGAATTTTTCCGGGATTTTATTATCCATATTATTTTCCTTTGGTTTTATTATCAGATTTTCTTATGAAATATATTCCACCAATTGTGAAAATTGCCTGTAACATAACGAATATATCGGTATCCCCGACCAAGTAAGATGCAACTGCGGACAATATACCAACGCCGGACATTATGTATGTTTTTTTATCGGCCAGTATTCCACCATTCACTAAATTGCCCCTCATTATTCCCCCATATTGTAAAAAAGTAATCCATCAACATCGGCGATATATCCACGCGCAACCGCCCATTCGGGCATTTCATCGGCGCGATGAAAACGTACCGCACCAAAACAGCAATCGGATAAATTACCATGCATCATCCGATTCGCAACACGCACACACATTTGAAGCGCGCGATTATTTGCATCAACCGATAAATGTTTATGTCGCGATGAATTTTCATTTAACGATTCAAATATATTTTCATCCATCGCAACATCAATCTCACTTCGATTTGATTGTTTTGCGATATTATTTATCATCGAAGTCAGTGCTTCGACCGATGCCAGTGTTGGCATATATGTTTCTGCATACACGACACGCGCAATTTTATACACATCAATTTGTGTTTCGTCCGGATTATGTATTAATTCCAGTTGCATTTATTTTCCCCCGTGTTTATGGAACAAAAAAAGCGACCCGAAAATTGGGTCGCAAAAATAAAAAAGCCACACGTGCGTGTGGACAGAATCTCTACTCTTGATGCCACATATAGTATCAAAAATCGCACCAAAAGTCAAGAAATATATTTTATTGCATTGTTATTTCATCGCCATATACCAGGAAATAGCGGCTTTCCCGCCGCAGCACCAGCGCACCATTTTCATTAATACCAATCAGTTCCGCCGTTTCGCCACGATATTTAACACTGCGATTCAAACCCGCCGCCAAATCAGTCCACCGCGCACGCACCATTTGAAAATCCGTCGCACGCCATTTATCCAGGTTCCGCATCAACTTATTTAATAATTCATCACGCGTCAACGACACATAATTATCTAATTTAGTGGTTTTATATGTCGCATTTACCGTTGGATTTGATTTTATATTTATGCCAATACCAACAATAACGAATCGCCCTGAATATTCTATTAATGTTCCAGAAACCTTTTTATCATCTATTAAAATATCATTTGGCCACTTGATTGTAGGCATAATACCAAATGCGATAAGTGTTTCGGCAATCGCCACACCAACCGAGTACGCCAACCGCGCATCGCGCTCTTCACATTTATAAATAAAACTGACATACAGATTACCGTGATGTGAAACCCATGTGCGTTTATACCGTCCGCGCCCTGCCGATTGCGCATCCGCCAATATCGCAATATGATCTGCGCCGCGACCATCTGCAATCATATCATGCGCATATGTTTGCGTACTTGGGATTTTATCAAAAGAAATAACCTTATAATTTGCCAATTCGATAAACCCCATTTTCATTTACGATAAATTCGTGACCATATAACTTACGCAACTGATATATTGCCGTATCAACCGTATGTGTTGCGGCATCTGCGCTGTACCCCAGTGCGGCTTTTAATTCCCCCGAACTCATTCCGCCGGATTTATAAAGTTGTACAATTATTCGCGTGTGCAGTGCGGACATACGCACATTTGTCCCGAATAATTTGCGTATAATTTTTGAACTGTCGGTGGCATCTATTAATGCCGCCTTTAATTCCAGTGCCGATACAGGCATCAAAATATTTAACGAATCAAAATTTATATCGCCCACCGTTGGCGCGTCCAATACAGTTACGCCCAAATCGCGCAAAATATTACGCCACACAGCATCGGCGGAATAGACTCTGATTCCTTTTAACATAACAGTCAGAATAAAGTATATTTTTTATATTGTCTATAAAAAATGCCACAGGGAAAAACCTGTGGCATTTACAACAAACACACCAATAATTTATTCGCGTTCATTGGACGGCGTATCAATATATTTAGTAAAATCTTGGATAGATGCGCCGGTGGATGCCAAAATTTTTGAAATACTGTTTGTTGATGGCCACCGGGGTTGACCTGCGCGCGACCACCGTTTACTGCGATTAAAAGTTGTTGGGTCCAAACCGCTGCACTTTGCAAGCCCCGAACAAGACATTCCATGATCTGTTGCGAATCGTTCTATGGCGTGCCAAACATCTTCGTGTGTCATTTTGTCCTCCCTGGTTAGAAAATTGTCGAAATTCACCAAGATTTTGTTCCATACCCACGATTTTCACAACAGGCACCATTTCCTAGGAACATATTGATTTTTCTTTGTTTTTTGTAAAAAACCACCCTAAAAACCCTTGACTAAAAAATATTTTTGACAAAATGCTTGACAAATTGATTTTATTGTCCTATATTACACATCGTCAAAGGGGTTAAACCCGATGACAAGGGGTTCAGGGATTCAGACTCCCTCCTACATTCTCTCTCCTCTGGACTCTGGGCCCCAAACAGTTAAGAATGCTCTATTTCTTTTTCTCCTTTCCTTCCTTTCAAGAGCATTCGGAAAACACCGCCGGCAACGGCGGCGTTTTTTTAATCCCCTTCGCGGGGCAAAGGGGTGGATTGTGAACGAAATGAATTACTAAAACTTGGGTGGGGTTGCTGGATCGCCACGCTACGCTCGCGATGACAAAAAGTGGCGCAACAACCCCATCCTTTGTCATTGCGAGCCTGCGAAGCAATCCAGTCAATAAAAACGCGCCAATGGCGCGTTTTAAAATCCCCTTCACATGGTAAAGGGGTGGATTGTGAGTGAAACGAACAAGACGGGGTAGTTATTACGAATCTTCGTCACGACTACCCCGCCTCGTTACACTCGGCACCCCTTCGCGGGGCAAAGGGGATTAATTCCCACTTGGTTTGCTGAATTTCCAACCATAGTGTCATCCCCGCGAAGGCGGGGATCCAAAGTGAACGACGAAGTCGGAACGATGCGCCGCAGGCATAATAAATTAATTGCTGCGCAGCAATAGATACCGGTTCCGTTCCCTCGCTACGCTCGCCCGGTATGACAATCGCCGGTATGACAAAACCGGTCATTTGACCGGTTTTGTTAACCACTACCCCGTCACTTCGTGCCACCCCTTCGCGGGGCAAAGGGGATTAATTGCCACTTGGTTTGCTAAACTTCCATCCGCGGAATATTTTGCCCGGTATAATTGTTGCCGCACGTGGCGTATTAATATCGCCACCAAACGTCACCGTCCCCGCATTATTCGCGTCTATATCGGATTGGCTTGCCCCCGACCAGTTAATCGTTATCACATTCGCATCACACGATGCAGGTTCCGGTGTGACCGACCCGAACATGGCACTGCGGAAGTCGGCGACGTAGAGAACGTGGAGCGCGCAGTAGTACGCGCAATACGACGCGCAGTCAGACGGTGCACCCTCCACGGGGTAGTACACCCAAGCCGAGCGCGCAGGTGCTGTCATTTTGCACCAACAATACTCCCCGGTGGTGCCCTGTTCGAAGTTATATTGCGGGTACGCGGTACCATAACTGCCAGATGTTGTATTACATACCGCAATGCCCGTTACATGACCGTACGGTGCCGTTACGTCCCATGTGCCATTCCCACTATCGATTGGCGAAGATGTGTAATCTATGGGTGCGATGTCCGGGTCTAAATCTGGGACAGCCGCCTTTACATGATATCCATTATCACAACCCGTGGGTTCACAAGTGTCCACACCCGCGCCATAGTAATCGTTTCCGGTGACCGCGGTTGAATGAGAAATATTCGCCGTGGTACATGCCTTATAGCACTGTGTATCCGCCGATGCGCCCGCCGCGGAACTGCCATATCCCGATGGACATTGTGAACGCGTTGCGGTTGAACCATAGTTCACAGTTGATGCCGCGGCATAGTATCCCGAACCAACCGCACTGCACGTGCCACCAATTTGGGCAACATCCGGTCCCGCGGTAAATGTCCCCGTTCCAGCATTCGTAAAGAATGTACCCGACACCAAATCAAGCATGCCCAATACGCTATCACTGTTCCGCCGCACAGGGACACCATCAAACACGACTACACCATTATCTGTGATTCTGAAATATTTATATGCAACGGAAGCTTTTTCCGAAAAATATGCCGTTATATGATTGCAATACAAAGCAATCGTGTTGTATTGATTTGTTGTATCAAGCCAACTTTGTGTTCCAACAACTGTCCCATCTTTTGACAAAGATGCCGTATGGTCTGAATTAATAACCAATTGCCATGAATGGAACGCACCGTCAGATGAAGTATATCCTATATATGCACTACGAGTCGCACCCGTCCACAATCTTCTACTAGAGTTTGAACCGTGTAGTATCCCAGCAAACAAACGGTCATCGCCATTATGCAAAACACCAGTATTATATTCAGCGCCAAATAATGTTGTACTACCACTGCTATTATCTTTACCTTCCCATTCGAATTTTAAATCATCTGATGTTAATATAATCCCTGTATCAATGCACTGTGTTCCCGTTGATTCCAAGTATTCCAACTGGGTATATGTTCCACTCGCCATGTAATTGCCAGCGGCACAACTTAGTGTACACTGGCTGGCGGCGGATTTACCGCTTGTTGTGTTTGCCGTGTATCCCGATGGGCATGATGAACATGCACTTGTCGAACCATAATTTACCGTGTGGGGTTCTTTGTATTGTGCCGCACCACATGTACCCCAGTTGCTACTTGTCTGACCGGATGTGCCAATATAATGTCCACCGGTAACACTTATTTGACATTGTGTATTGGCGGTCTTGCCCGCTGTTGTGTTTGCGGTATATCCCGATGGACATGACGTACATGATGATGCACCCGCCGCGGAATATGTTGCGCCGGTGCAACTGGTGCATGCCGCAGCACTGGTTGTATTTGAATATGTCCCGGCCGGACACGCCGTACGAGTCAACGCCCCTTCGGCTGAATAATACCCCGTACCGACATCGGTACAAATTTTACCATTTAAACAATCCGCGCCATGGCAATAGGCATAATTCGTACCATTCCATTCAGCAGCAGATGTAATAGTATTATATTTACCTGCGGCGCATGCATAGACCTGACTTGTGTATGTATTACACGCGCTATGGGTCCCACCGTATCCACCATCTGTGGTATTATAATAACAACTGATTTCAAACGTCGCATCCGGATCATTATCAGAAAAATTTGCCTTGCACCCCGTAACCGTACTATGTATATTCCCCGTCCAAAAAGCATCATATCCATTGACCCGACTTGCCAATTCGCCGGTTACCGCGGGACATTCGGTGCATTGCGATGCACCGGCATTTGAATACGTGGCACGACCGTTTGCCCCCGTAACATCGGCGCAATTTGTTTGCACACCACCACTGCACGCGTATCCCGCGGGACAGATTGTGCAAGACGAAGATCCCGCCGCCGATGACCCATAGTACCCCGCATTACATGTCCAATTGCATGTGCCGGTAATCCGCGTTGCGTTTGCGGGTAATGTTCCACACGGTTCACATGAAACACGATATGTGCCGGATGTTGTGGTGTTGCTGTTGCTGTACCCCCAATCATTTTGGAAACCGGTGTTATATTCGCCCGTTCCCGCCGGACAGGTTGTGGCCAGGTTCGTACCGGAAAATGTTTGATACCACATTTGTGTACTGGATGACGATCCCGGTTTAATTGTGCTGGGAAACGCGTTTGGTGGAATATAACCACTAAGGTTTGTGCAGCCGTAAAATGTGCGGTAAAACATCTGTCTTGTATCCGTTGCGGAACGGGTGTCAATCGCACTAAACAACCCCGTCGGTATCGATGTTAACCCCGTGCAATTATAAAATGTGTAGTTAAACATACCACCTGTATTCGTGGCGGAAGATGTATCAATACCACTGAACAACCCCGTCGGTATGGATGTTATTTGGGTGCCGTAAAATGTGTCTTCAAACATATTACTTGTATTCGTGGCGGACGATGTGTCAATCGCACTGAACAACCCCGCCGGTATTGATGTTATTTTGGTGCCTAAAAATGTTCTGTAAAACATATAACTTGTATTCGTCACGGACGATGTATCAATACCACTGAACAACCCCGCCGGTATCGATGTTATTGGGGTGTTGTAAAATGTCATGTAAAACCGTGGAATGTTGCCATTTACAACCGGAAACATCGCCCCCAGTGAACCGTCAATTGACGCAACATTAGCCTGGGTTCCGCTATAGAATGATATTGCCGCGGTTGATGTATCCGTACTATAATCCGTCGCGGTGCCACCGAATCGCACCGTGTGCGTGTCCGCACTGCCCCAAGTACATGTGTATGTTGTTGCCGATGTACTTGTACGCGTTATTGTGTTGCCGGAAATCGTGCCGTATGACGATGTATTCTGAGTCAAAGTTCCACCATCACCACAGTCAACATAGAATGTTCCCAACGCGGTCATGGTCCACGATAACGATGTTGTGTCACTGGTCGTCGTCACACTGAACTTTGGCGTTTCACATGCACTGCCGGTATTGATATACCCCGCATTGCATTCCCATGGGCATGTTGCGGTGGTTGGGTTAACGGTCCATTGGCTGTTCGCCGGTTTGGTGTTTGTACACGCGGTGCAGACACCATTGTTCAGGTATTGTCCGCCCGCGCATCCACAGGAAACAACCCCATCCCATCCAGCTTCATATCCAGTGATATATTGCGGCACACCATATGACGAACACGACGTGGCAAGATTAGTACCACCAAACGTGTAATTCCACGTAGTGTCTTCACTTGGATGCCCATTCGCAATCAATCCTGCAAATGTTGTTGGCGGAATATAGCCGGACAAATTTGAGCAACCGTTAAACGTGCCCAAAAACATTCCTTCTGCCGCGGTGGTAATACCACTGAATAACCCCGCTGGTATACTGGTTAACGATGAACAACTATGAAAGGTTTGCATAAACATATAATTCGCCGAGGTGGTAATGTTGCTGAACAATCCCGCCGGTATTGATTGTAGCGAAGAACAATACATAAATGTGTTGTGAAACATATCTACTGCCCCGGTGGTAATACCACTGAATAAGTTACCCGGTATACTGGTTAACGATGAACAACTAAGAAAGGTCTCATTAAACATTCCTGTTGCCGCGGTGGTAATATTGCTGAACAATCCCGACGGCAACGATGTTAACCCCGTGCAACCCTGAAATGTGCCCAAAAACATAGAGTTTGCCCCGGTGGTGATACCACCGAACAAGTTCGCTGGAATGCTGGTCAGTCCCGTGCAACCCTGAAATGTGTACTGAAACATAGAGTTTGCCCCAGTGGTGATACCACCGAACAAGTTCGCTGGAATGCTGGTCAGTCCTGTACAACCAGAAAATGTACGCTCAAACATACTGTCCGCCCCGGTGGTGATATTGCTGAACAGTCCCGTTGGGATACTAGTCAAACCCGTACAACCAGAAAAAGCACTCTCAAACATATTATCTACCCCAACAGAATAATCATTAAACAATGTTGGCGATATACTGGTTAGATTTGTACATCCATCAAATATCCCCTTGAATATTGGATATTGCCCATTTGCAGATCCAAGATAGGGAAACATTGCCGATATATTACCGTTAACCGATGCGACCGTAGGTGGACTATCGGTACCACAAACATCACCAGGCAAACAAATAATGACGATATCGCTACCGCTACTGGAGCTAGAACCAGGAAAATTTATAGGCGAAACTTCACCAGTATTATTATACCCTGTCGCCACACCGCCGAATTTCACCGTGTGTGCGGATCCCGACGACCAAGTACAAGTATATGTTGTCTTGGATGTTCCCGTACGTGAAATCGTTTTTCCGGAAAGTGTACCGTAAGATGATGTGTCTTGTGTTAATGTTCCGCCGTCGCCACAATCAACATAGAATGTACCAAGCGCACTCATTTTAAACTTTAATTCAGTTGCATCGTTTGTGGTCGTCACACTGAACTTTGCCGTTTGGCAGTTTGTTCCATCACCGTTCACATCAATTTGGTCACTGGTGCATGCAGCAACCGCGGTGTTTGTGAACATAAACACCGCAGCGCACGCGATAATCATGCGCGATAATCTTGATAAAAAACCGCGGAAAACAACCACCTTCCCCCCGATTCCTTTCCTGTTTCATAGACATAAAAAAACGCATCTGGGACACGCATTTATGTGATGTTTTCAGTATACGAAAAACTATGCAATCAATGCAAGGAAAAAAGTTATATTCGGGTTATTCCCTTTCAAACACAGAAAGCAGTTCCCAATGTGCACTGCCCACAAATTGATCAACGGGAACTAGTTGTGCTAATTTGTATCCGCCGCGCATTAGTATTTCCATATCGCGCCGGAATGTTTGCGGGTTGCACGAAACATATATCACACGCGGCACATCGCTCTTTACCAATTCGCGACATTGCGCCAATGCGCCCGCGCGCGGCGGGTCCATTATCACACAATCATACTGTTTCAGCATTCCCACCGTCAAAGGGTGTTTAAACAAATCGCGTTTGTCACCCGTACCGACAATATCAAAACCGTCGGCGTGCGTTGCAAATGTAAAATTACCCAAACCACAGAATAAATCCGCAACCCGCCGCGAATTACCCGCCGCCGAAACAACCATATCGCGCAGAATATTTTCGCCAACTTTTCCCGGCTGCAAAAACGCGTTTGCGGGGTATTCAACCGATACTTCGCCGAATTTTATTATTGGTTTTGCCGTTTGACACACGACCCGGTCGTTCCACACAACACGAATCGCACCAATATTTTCCACGGCCGATTTGAATTCGGGTGTAAAGTACGGAACATCGGCATTAATAACTATATCAATTCCGTTTTCGCACACGGTTATCATGCACGAACCCGCCCCACCCCACGGCAAATCCGCAACGCGCGGTAATATCGCATTTATTTCCGGCAACATATTCGGACACGAACGCACAGGCACTATATTTTTAGACCGCGATTCGAACAAACCAAACTGATTCCCAGCAAAACAAAAATCACCACGACGGCGCGTCCCCGCGGCAATCCAGCGCGCCTCGCCCGTCAGTGGCAAATCACCCAGTTCTGATAATTTTTGTTCGCGATAATGACCGGATGCAAAATCATATTTGCACCCGCCACAAATGCCAAAGAACGGACAACTTTTCATCTTATATTAAAAATTGATGCGCGCGCCAATGCGGAACTGATGCGCCGTCGGTGCAAAATTCTTTATCACGTCGAACTTTGGCGTGAACATATACATATAGCGATAGCCCGCATCAATAGCAAAATATTCACCCAGTTCAATGCCCAATCCAGCCATCACCGCCGCCGCCGGACTGATTTTGTCATCAATTTTTGCACCATCAACCTTGTTACCACTAAGCCCGATACCGGCACCAACGTATGGAATTAAATGCTGCGAATGGAACAAACGATACATACTGTCGATACGCGCATCAACCAATGCATTAAGAAACAATGTATTGCCAGTTAACGAAATTCCTTCAAATTTTGCCTTGGTCCTTGTATAGTCAGCCTCTAGCCGAAATGTGTCATAAATACGAATACCGGCAATAATATCAAACGAAGAAGTGTTTTTACCGCCAACACGCACGTCGTTTTTATCGGTATATGATTGCCACATTGAAAAATCGTACATTCCACCAACATAAAACCGGTGTACGCGCGCCAATGCTTCCCTGTCATTACCGCCGGGCAATTCGTTCACAGGGGTTGTAATCTGGCGCACACGGTATGTAATTTCCGCGTTTGCAGATGTTGCGATTAAACATAATGCACTAATTAATAATTTTATTTTCATATCATTCACCCCATCAGAAATTTACCCGGAACGACGCAATAATATTGCTGATATTATCAACACCACCATGGCGCACGCCCCAACCAAAACCATTACCTATCATCATCTGGTACTGATACGCGATATCAATACCAATTAAATCGGTTAACATAATATTGAACCCCAATGTCGCACGCGGCGCGGCAATAACGAAACCGGACGAACCGTTTGCCCCCTCGAATTCATAGTGTCCCAATCCGGCACCAATACCCATGAACGGCACAAAGTGGCGCATACGCGTAACGTCACCCGTTTGAACATAACGCCGTGCAAAATCAAAATAAAGCATCGCACCCAAAGTCTGATAATTTGCCTGGCGATTTTTTAATTTAGAAAAAGTGAACGTTGACATCTGGGCATCAATTTCCGTTCGCACATATGACGACAAATTCCAACCTAATCCGATTTGCGTGGTATAAGAACCCGTAGATTCACGTTTTTCATCACCAAATCCAGCATAGTCTGTTGCAAATCCCAAATTGAATCCCCCGCCCGCACGAAGATACATTGACGTCGGGACAAGCATTGCTATATCAGACGTATCAACAACACCGACTTTTTCATATACTTCTCCCCCCAGTTCCCCCGGCGCATCATCAGAGGCTTCGACATCGACATAATATGCGGTACCAACGACATCTAATCCACGTAAAACCTCGGACTTAAACGATTTGTCACTGTACTGTGCGTATGACGGACACACCATCAACATCGCAATAAAAAACCAAGATATTTTATTCATATGCATACACCCAATTTTAATTTATATAAATATTATCATAAATTGCGACTTGATTCCAGTGCGATTTATGCGTAACCTTAATATGTCATGAAAAAGCAAACCAATGCCGACAATAAAAAGATAGCATTAATTGCCGGCGCATTACAGTTACCGTTCTTTACACGCGACGCACTGCGTCGCGCGGGCTGGGATGTGTATGTTATCGGGCTTAAAAACTTTGTTGACCCGAAATTAAATCCCGATTTGGTCATACGTTTGGGTGGCGCGGGTCGTGCGGTTCGCGAAATGCGTCGTCGTGGCATAACCAAGATGACATTTGTCGGGGCGATTGGACATCCGAACCTTTACGATATTCGGCCCGATTTATGGTCATTGACGGCATTAATATCAATTATGAAACATCAACGGGGGTATGATTCTATGGCAACTGCATTAAATAAAGTTTTGGAAAAGCGCGGATTTACCGTGGTCGCGGCCCAGGATATCGCGCCCGAATTAACATTTGAAACCGCGGGTGTGCAAACCAAGACTAAACCGACAAAATCGGACATGGCGGATATTGAACGCGCGGTGGATGTTTCGCATACCATCGGCAAAATGGACATTGGGGCATCGGTCGTGGTTGATAAACAAGTTATCGCGGTCGAGGCAGCCGAGGGTACCGCAAAAATGTTGGAACGTGTTGTTGATATGCGCAAAAACAAAAAACGCACCGGTGGTGTATTTGCGAAAATGACCAAGCCGGGTCAGGATTTACGAATCGACATACCGGCGATTGGTGTTGATACCGTACACGCGGTTGCGGCGGCACACCTGCGCGGAATTATTGTGAATACAAAAACATGCTTTGTTGTCGATAAGGCAAATGTAATTCGCGAAGCAAATAAAGCAAAAATCTTTATCGTCGCGGTGGATTGATAAAACCGACAAAAACAATAAAAACATAAACCGCCCATTTGGGCGGTTTATTAATAACTAATCACCTAAAGAAATAATTATTTCTTTTTGATTTCGTTAACGGTCACTTTGAACACAACCGGTTTGCCGGCCAAGTTTTCAACCGGATATTCAGTCGGGAAAGTGACATTGATGTCGCGCGATTCGCCAACTTTCATACCAACAACCTGGTCTTCAAAACCCGGAATGAATTGACCGCTGCCCAATGTTAATGGGAAGCCAGCCGCGGTACCGCCATCGAATGCTTCGCCATCCAGATAGCCAGCAAAGTCAATTACAACGGTATCACCGTTTTTTGCACCAGCGTTGCTGTCGCATGCCGCCAGGAATGCCACACCGCAAATGCCCAATACAGACATAATTTTTTTCATGATTTACCCCTTTTTCTTTTGTCCGAACTAAATATATTAAATCTGCACCATAAAAAGCAAGTGGAAAATATAGTTATTATAATATTTTTTGCCGAATTAAAAAACCGGCACTTCGCCGGCTCTTTCTAATTATTGTAAACGCACCGAAAACCGTATTCGCGCATGGTTGCGCCATCGGCCTCTATACGATAATCATAATACGGTGTAGGACGCATAACATCAAATGACGGTTTATCATAAATCATGACGATACTGTCGGTATTGCGACCACATACGCGCTTCATTTCGTAATCTGCAACCTTGGCCAAAATACTGCGTGAATCACCATCAATGTCCATACCATCCGCCCCCTGCATTAAACGCAGACGCATTTCACGAACATCGCTGTTACCCAATAATATTTGGACACGCACCATGGCACCCTTGTATTCCTGCCAGCGGGTTTCCATACGTGATGTTTTCCATTTATTGTCGTTTTGTTCCTTGGTCTGTTCATCCTTGGGCTTGTACGAATCGATATTGGAATACTGATTTTCCGATTGCATAAATTGGCTCGTGCGTTCATTGTACAATGGCGCATCCGGACCACCGTTTTCAAAATCTTTACGATTATACGGCGCGTCCCCATTGGAACACGCGCCCAAAACCAGCGTTGAACAAAGTGCAAAAAACCAAAATCTTTTCATTTTTATTTCTCTCTTTTTTTCTATTTTATCAAATAAAGCATTTTGATTCAAGGGTCGATTTATGATAAAATTAAGTATAATGTCAAATGTAGTACTTGATTCTTTATTGGAACCGGTCACCGAATTCTATAAACCCGAATTCGTCGAAGAAATCGCCATAAATCACGCGGGCCAGGTTTGGATGCGCCTGCACGGTGCGCGCGTACCGTGGGTTGCATATGATGCACCACAATTATCGAAACAGTACCTGGTCGATTTGATTCATACGGTTGCCAATATCTATGAACGGCCATTTGATCCGATTCATGGTATGCCGGTTGTATATGCGACATTGCCGGGAAACCACCGTTTTTCGGCGATTGCGGGACCCAATGTGCAATACGATGAACGCGATATAACGGGCGGTGTCGCTATGAGTATTCGTGGCGGTGGCGCACCGGATACATCTTTTGAAAACTATCATTTGGAACGCGGAAAAAAATTATTAAGTGTTAAACCACGTGGACGTGTTCGACCGGATGACCCATATGACCGCTTAATGTCAGCCATTAATGACGGCAGTCCGATTTTAATAAGTGGCGCAACCGCAACCGGTAAAACAACATTCTTGAATCATATGTTGACCCTTATTGACCAGAACAGCCGTGTTATCACTGTCGAAGATGCACGCGAAATTCGTGTACCCCAGGAAAACCGGGTTCACTTTGTTCTGTCGCGTACCGAACAGACAAATGATTTTAATTATGCGCGTCTGTTGGACTTGGTTGTACGTATGACCCCCGATGTGATTATTGGCGGTGAAATATCAACCGACAACGCGTCGGTGTTGTGGGAAATGTTGGGGACGGGCCACGATCATTTCTATACAACCATTCATGCCGAAAGTGCCGAAGCTGCCTATGCCGCATTTGCCGACCGAATTTTACACACTCAGCCCGCGTATGACCGTGGTGAATTAATCGCGGAAATGAAGAAAAAAATCCGCGTTGTCCAATTATCACGCGACGGCGCATTACGCGCAGTGACCGAAGTTGTATAAAAAGTTAAATTAGACCAAGGGTGATAAAATGGTAAAGAAAATCAAAATAAAATACGACGGTTCAATCGAAGAAATGGTGCGTTTAGGCTTGGTTGATGAATCAGGCTGTGAAAACAATAAAATGCGTAATGAATTGAATCAGTATCTGGCGCATGTTGCACAACAAAAACTCAGATAAATAAATTACATGAAACAAAACGGCATTAAATAAATGTCGTTTTTTTCCTTGCGTTATATCAAAAACATTTACTATAATAGTTGTGTCGTGGTGGGTTGCCACGATGGGGTGTAGTTACCTCTTTTACGGCGTCGGAATAGATTCAAATGGATGGCGCGTATGCGCTGTTTATTATATTACGACGAAAAACAAACCTGACTGTTGGTCAGGTGGGTCGTGAATATATTGAATAAGCGACACAATTCCGTAAAATTGTAACTAACCTCCTGACCACCTGAAAATTTCCGGTGGTTTTTTTTAGTAAAAGAGAAAGGAAACGGGGGACATTTGAGCGTTTTTGCGGATTTTTGCAAAAAAATATGTACAACGACAATTGTTGCGTTCGCGTTGATGTTTGGCACGGGCGCGGCATTTGCGACAAACAATTGCACCGGTGCAACATATTACGATGCCGTTTCGGACACATGTATTGCATGTCCCGCGGGTTATGATTACGATACAACATCAGGCAAAACATCCGCATCCCAGTGTCAAATAACCTGTCCCGCCGGCACGACGTTGTCGAATGAATACACTCAACTGGAATATATAAACTTCAATAATACATACATTTATACGGGTCTACAAATGGTAACCAATATCACACGTGGCAGGGGGCGAATATATGTTGATGCGCGTATGAATCCGGTAAATAATAACAAAGAACAAATTATCGTCGGTGGCGGTAACTTCTGGGTGGGTAAAGATAACAATTGGTGCATCGGATATGGTGCGAACAACAACGACGTTTGCACATCCGCAGCACCATCCGCTAATCGGTGTATATATGATTTAAACCTGCCAAACAACCAATATACCGTTTACGACACAGTAAACGATGATTATATTTTGAGTACATCCGTAACGACGGGCACACGAGGGAACTCTGGTAATCAAATCACTATCGGTGGTTATTCATCCGGCGCGCCTGCAAATGCAGATGTATATCGCGTATTAATATACAACGATGGTACATTGTTACGTGATTTTATACCCACGCGCCGCAATTCCGATGGCGAATTGGGCATGTATGATTTGGTGACAAATACGTTTTATCCAAAGGCCAGTGGTTCGGGAACATTTACCGCGGGTAATGATGTTGGGCAATTTGGCGGGCAATGTACCGATGCGGGTGTGGGATATTGGTCAGCGGCACAAACAATAAATTTTGGTTCGGTCGGTACACCACGCACGGCATGTGTAAATGCGCCCCAGAACGCGTCATACACCGCCACCGGCACATCTGCATCGTGTCCATGGGCGTGCGATAATGGATTTAACGAAGAAAATGGTGCATGTATATGCTCTGGGGCAACATATTACGATGCCGTTTCGGACACATGTATTGCATGTCCCGCGGGTTATGATTACAATACAACATCAGGCAAAACATCCGCATCCCAGTGTCAAATAACCTGTCCCGCCGGCACGACGTTGTCGAATAATGATAAATACACTCAACTGGAATATATTCAAACAAATGGCAATGAATATATTGATACCGGTATCCAAAGCACTGGTATCGGACTAGAAACCGATGTACAGTTGCAACTTACAGACAATTCCCATGGAGAACAAGCCATAATTGGTCGTAGTTCTCCGGGAGGATACGAAGTCTATTTCAGCAGTTCGGGTGACAAAATCGGAACATACCGCAACTCTTCTGAAAGAGCCGACGTACGTGTTAACTATGCCACGAATACATTGTATCGGATACAAAGTAAAATGACCGATACGGGTATTACAACGGATGTAAATGGAATCCAGCAATCTTTTTCCGGAACCTTGTCAACAAATATTACCAACACACAAATACTACTGTTTGCGCATACCTTTAACTACTTCCTATATGCAAAAGTTTATTATGTAAAGATATGGCAAAATAGCGCATTGGTTCGTGATTTTATACCCATGCGCCGCAATTCCGATGGTGAACTCGGTATGTATGATTTGGTGACAAATACGTTTTATCCAAAGACCGGTGGTTCGGGAACATTTACCGCGGGTAATGATGTTGGGCAATTTGGGCAATGTACCGATGCGGGTGTGGGATATTGGTCAGCGGCACAAACGGTAAATTATGGTTCGGTCGGTACACCACGCACGGCATGTGTAAATGCGCCCCAGAACGCGTCATACACCGCCACCGGCACATCTGCATCGTGTCCATGGGCATGCGACAGCGGGTTTACCGAAAACAATGGATTGTGCGAAGCAATACCAACATGTTCTGGCACAATGTATCTGGGGAATTGCCATCAAAGATGTTCAGCAATATCTGGAATATCAGAATTGCATGTTAGCAATACAACTTATCCAACATTTGCAGATAAACAAGGGATATCATCACCCGTATTGTGTGTATCTAATGGCACAGACACATGTTATATTTATTTTGAACAAGACACTGGAAACGAACATGGATTAAAGGTATTATGGACCGACGGTAACGTATACCACGCCATTGATCCACAGTAACATCAAAAAGTTACATAAAATTAACGGGGTTCACATCTATTTTGACCCGGATGTTTGCGGGCTGTTTTACACGCGCAATCCAATCCGCAACGATTGGTTGCAACTTTGCACGCACGTCCCCAGCAATCAAAAACCGCATTCGATACCAATTTCGAATTTGATATATTTGGGCCGGAACAGGTCCCATTATTCGCCCACCGTTTATACTTGGCGCAACGGATGCTAAATCGGCACAATACTTTTGCAATATATTTTCTTTTGCGCCCTCTATTACCACCGCAATCAACTGACCATATGGTGGCATTTTAGCCATACGCCGTCCCGCCATATCTGTTGCCATAAATTCATCACGATTACCGGCACAAATTGCATTCAAAACTGGGTGGTCGGTCTGATAAGTTTGCAGCAACACACGCCCCGGAAATTCGCCACGACCGGCACGACCGGCAACCTGGAATAATTGTTGAAAGGTATGTTCGGCGGCACGAAAATCCGTTCCAAATAATCCCATATCCGCATCCACAACACCAACCAAAGTAAGGTTTGGAAAATGGTGCCCCTTGGCCAGAATCTGAGTTCCAATAACAACATCTATTTCGCCTGATTCCATTTTGTGAACGATGCGTTCCAGTGCCTGACGCGATGCGATTGTATCACTGGACACCAACGCAGTGCGTGCGGTTGGAAAACGCGATATAACCTCTTCCTGAATCTTTTCGATACCAATTCCACGCATCGAAACATCGCCCCCGCAATTTTCACACTTTTCGGGCAAAGGTTCGGTGCGCCCGCACATATGACACAGCAATTTTCCAATTCGTTTATGATATGTCATACCAACACTGCAATCAGGACAGGTTGCGGTCCATCCGCATTTTTTACACTGCACAATCGGCGCAAAACCGCGACGATTTATGAACAGCATAACCTGTTGTTTATTATTCAGCGTTTCCGTAATCGCATTACACAGTGGTTCCGACAGTGCGCCCGCGATTTCCGGTGCAGACGTGGCATCTGATTTTTTATATGTCGTCGGGCGATTTTCGCGCAAATCAATTGTTTCTATTTTTGGTAACGTTGCCCCACCAAACCGCGATGTTAATTTAAGACCGTGGTATTTACCACTCGCGACATTTTCCAATGTTTCTGCGGACGGTGTCGCACTGGCTAACACCACCGGAAAACCCGATATGGACGCACGCAGAATCGCCATATCACGCGCATGGTAATTTCCCATATCTTCCTGTTTGTACGAAGTGTCATGTTCTTCGTCCACGACAATCAACCCCAAATTTTGCCACGGCAAAAACAGCGCACTGCGCGTTCCAACAACAACGCGTATTTCACCACGTAATACGCCACGCCAAATATCACGCCGACGCGCCGCGGTTAAATTACTGTGCCAAACAACAGGGGGCGCACCAAATCGCGATTCGAAACGCGACATAAACTGGGCTGTCAATGCGATTTCTGGCATCATCAATAACACTGATTTGCCCGCATTATACGCACGCAGCGCCGCATCAAAATATACCTGGGTCTTGCCAGACCCGGTAATACCATCAAGCAAGAATACCGAAAATCCACCGTGCGACAGCGCATCACCGATTTGTGTCGCCGCCGCGGACTGTTCATCGTTAAGCGCAACATTGCCCATATCACGATATTCGTGAACAAATCGTTTTTCATTTTCAACCACACGCGATTCCGCGGGGCGCAAAGTTTCATTTTTTATCATTGTTCGCACGACCGCCGGCGATACATGCGCAATATTAACAATATCATTTACCGACATTGGTTCGTTGTCGTTGGACGCAAAAGCATCGGAAACCGCCAACCGTGCGGCGGTCATTTTTATTTTTGCATCAAAGTCAAAAGAATACAGTTGCTCTAATTTTGGTGGCGAAAAAGCGTCTGGAATATTTATGATTAATTTTAATACCGCGCCCGGTGTCATCAGTGTCCAATCGGACATACGTTTTATCCACTGTAAATCGGTAACCGAAAGTCGCGAATCCATAACGCGCACAACGCTTTTGATTTTTTCCGCCGGCAACCCGGAATCACCAATTCCCCACACCACACCAATATATGGCCGATTCATAACGCGACATTCAACAAACGAACCCAAATCCGCATCCGCGTTTAAACGATAGTCGTATCCAGTATTTACGACATTAGGCAATAAAACTTTGACAATATCACCGGCTTTGAACATACAGTTAAAATACCCGGTTTTTTTGTGAATTTCAACAGATTAAAAAATTATATTTTTGCGATAATTTCGTCCGCACTAAATTGCGTCCGAAACCATGTACGCTGACGCTTGGCATACTGATTCGTTTTTGTAATCCAGTTACTAACCGCGTCATCCATTGTGATTTCACCACGAATATATTTGCATAATTGCGATGCACCAATCGCCCTATTTTCATCCCAGCCGGCATCAATCACCGCGCGCGCTTCGTCCAGCGCACCACCCGACAGCATTTCCGATATTCGTGCCGAAATACGCACACGCAACACGTCCGCCGGCGGATTAATTAAAATACGATGCGCATTTGGTGCAACGGCGCCCACGCGTTCGGCACTTTGATATTCGGTTATGTGTTTACCCGTTTGTAAAAACACCTCTAACGCGCGCGCAACGCGTTGTGGGTCGGTCGCTGTAAAATCCGATGGCAACATTTTTCGCGCCGCGCCTATGTCGGTCGCAACCATTTCGCGCGCACGGGTCCGCACATTTTCATCTATGTCGGGCATTGGCGAAATACCGTTAATTAACGCATTGATATAGTATCCCGTTCCACCAACAAAAATCGGAATCCGCCCCGCTGCGATTGCCGCATCATATTCCGTCCGCGCCAAATTCAAATATTCCGCAACACTTATCTGTTCAGTTAATGGCAGGATAGAAAAAAGCCGATATGGCACACCGTCTATTTCGTCCGTAATTTCGCGCCCGGCAAAGGGTGACGCCGAAATATTTTCAATTTCACGATAAATCTGAACACTGTCGGCATTAATAATTGTTCCGCCGATTTTGCGCGCCAAATCATGGGCAAACGAAGATTTGCCCGATGCGGTTGGTCCGGTAATGATATACGCTTCATAATTCATGTTGACAATATTATAAAATGACAACGGACAAAATTCAATTGTATTATACAAAATTATCGTGCTATGATAAATTCGCATAACAATAATAAAAAGAAAGGAAGTATTATGTCAAAATTGAGAGTTGCGATTAACGGTTTTGGTCGTATTGGTCGTTTGGTTTTGCGTGCGGCGTTGGTATCAAAACGCGACGACATCGAATTTGTTGCGGTTAATGACCTGGCGCCAGCGGCGGAAAATGCATATTTATTGGAATATGATTCTGTTCACGGCAAATTACCAATGGATGTTAAATTGGACGGTGAATACATTATTGTCGGCAAACAAAAGATTAAATGCATTTCCGAACGTGACCCGTCTAAATTACCTTGGCGCGAATTAAAAATTGATGCTGTTATGGAATGCACCGGGCTGTTCACCGCGGCGGACAAGGCGCGTGTTCATCTGGATTGTGGGGCAAAGCGTGTTTTGGTTTCGGCCCCGTCGGCGGGCGCGGATAAAACGATTGTTTATGGCGTTAATGAAAAAACATTAACATCCAAGGATTTAATCGTTTCCAACGCGTCATGCACAACGAATTGCTTGGCACCGGTTGCCAAGGTATTGGATGAAAAGTTCGGCATTGTATCGGCATGGATGACAACGGTTCACGCATACACCGGCGATCAGCAATTACTGGATAAAAATCACAAGGATTTCCGCCGTGCGCGCGCCGCGGCATTGTCTATGATTCCGACATCCACCGGTGCAGCCAAGGCGATTGGTTTGGTCCTGCCGAACCTGGCCGGGAAAATGGACGGCATGGCTATCCGCGTTCCGACACCGGATGTTTCGGTTGTTGAATTGGTTGCGAACCTGGAAAAGTCCGCAACGGTTGACGCGGTCAACGACGCAATGCGTGCGGCGCAATCTGAAATATTTGGATACAATGACAAACCATTGGTTTCCATTGACTTTACCAACGACGCGCACAGTTCCATTTTTGACGCGGCACAAACAAAAGTGTTGGCGGACAAATTGGTACACGTGACCGCATGGTATGATAACGAATGGGGCTTTTCAAACCGCATGTGCGATACCGCCGTTGCGATTGGAAAACTGATTAAATAATAAAAAATCCCGCATGCGCGGGATTTTTATTTTACTTACTTTTATAACGTCTTTGGGCGTTTAATGTTCTGATAGCGTTACTGTATCGTTGCGACGCATATTCAAACTGTTTTTTGCGTTCTGCAAAGCGTTTATTTTTTTCCGCTTTATGGTTTATATTCCGTTCAATCCAATTCGGGTCTATCACTTTTGCTGGACGAAAATCAAAATCATCGGCGGTAAATATCTTATCCACATTTTTACCAAAGAATTTGCGCAATTCATTCGTATATTTAGCAGAATCTGCCGCTGCATAGTGACTATATTCAATCGGCTCTGCTAAATTTAACACGTTTGCTTCTTGTTTAGCAATATTGTCCATGCTTTGAATATATGCTTCATAAACCATTTTTGCGCGTTCTGGACGTTTAATTCTGTAATTTGTCATCATCACTATCGGTATAATAATTGTCGCAGCGCCACCAAGCAACATCAACAAACAAAAAGCTAAATCCCCTTCTGGCGAATGATAGTCATAATGCATGTTTATACTCCTTTTATGTTAGATCGTTACGTTCCGCAATATAGCACGAAATAAAAAATCGTCAAGTATAAATACAACATTAAAAAAATGCTTGCATTTGCATAATTCGCGTTATAAGATATGTGGGCTTTGCGGGGTGTTAGCTCAGCTGGTTTAGAGCGTCTGCCTGTCACGCAGAAGGTCGAGGGTTCGAGCCCCTTACATCCCGCCAGTTTTATTTGCCGCCACTAAAACGGCGGTTTTATAAAGTTTCGGCCCCATCGTCTAATGGTTAGGACACCGCCCTTTCAAGGCGAGAATCCCGGTTCAAATCCGAGTGGGGCTGCCAAAATAACAAAATCACCGTTTGGTGATTTTTTTATTTTGCTAAAACGCCCCACTCGGATTGCACCAGAATATCTTATTTGCAATTTTCGTCATTTTATGATACAATATACTCCAACTTTGCGGGCAAATTGCCCGTTTTTTTGCCCCGCACGTGCGGGGATTTTTATTTTTGGGAGTTAAAATGAATATCAGTAACAATGGAATTGAAATCTTGAAAAAGTTAGAGGGTTCGGTCATTCGCGCCGGCAAACATGTAATATACGACGATGCAACGGGCGCACCCATCGCGACGAATGTTTCACTGCCCCGCGGTGCAACGATTGGATATGGGCACCTGATAAAACCGGGTGAAGATTTTACCGCCGGTATCGACGAAAATCGTGCGACCGAATTACTGCGCCACGACATTGCGTGTGCCGAACGCACTGTTCGCGAAAACATTACCGTCCCGATAACCCAAAACCAATTTGATGCGTTGGTGATTTTTGCATATAACATTGGCGCAAAAAATTTTGCGGGTTCCACAGTTGTAAAATATATCAATAATCCGAATTTTCACAGTGCCGCATATCCGACATTAAAATCTGCGTGGTGCGCGTGGAACAAATCCGGCGGGCATATAATGCCGGGATTGATCCATCGTCGCGAATCGGAATTGAAATTATTCCACACCATTTGACATTTTGAATATATGCGGTTTATAATGGCAAATATGAAAAAGATATTTATTGGATTTTTACTGGTTGTGTCGTTGGTGGTGGCGGCCTGTGGCGTTAAAACCGCACCGGAACACCCCGACCCATCGTACCCGCGCGCATATCCGGTACATTAAAGCAGGTATGGCGAAATTGGCAGACGCGCTGGATTTAGGTTCCAGTGGGGAAACCCGTAAGAGTTCAAATCTCTTTACCTGCACCAATAAATATGTATGGCGTCTGCGAAGCGGATTGCGAGCGTAGCGCAGCAATCAAATTGGCAGACGCGCTGGATTTAGGTTCCAGTGGGGAAACCCGTAAGAGTTCAAGTCTCTTTATGCCCACCAATTTTTATCGTCATCCGTATTCTTTTGTCATTGCGAACGAAGTGAAGCAATCCAGTCATTAATTATGCACGCGCCTACGGCGCGACATATACACTGGATCGCCACGCTACGCTCGCGATGACAAAAAAAACTTGCTTTCCAGTAATTTTTAACATATTATTCAGTGCAATATAAATCAAAGGGCAAAAAAATGGCATCTAAAAAAGGCAGCAAAGAAGTTATCAAGCTGGAAAACAAAGAAACCGGCTATTACTATACAACAACTAAAAATACCAAGTCGGAAAATACGGCGGGCAAAATGAAAATGCGTAAATACGATCCAAAATTACGCAAGCACGTCGTCATGACCGAAGGTAAAATGTCACACTAGTGACGGTTGTAAAAAGATTTTACCCCCACAATCGTGGGGGTATTTTTTATTTATTTCCCAAACTTCCCACTTCTGGGGAAACCGACCGGAATCGTGCGACCCTGGGTTGCGCGTTTGCCAACCCACGGTTGCCAATCGTCCAGTTTCGTTGTGCCGCGCCCCGTTGTCCAACCAAAACCATCCGCCGCATTAAAGAACATTGCGTCAATAGTGTATGTGCGTTCGGCATTGTATTTCTGTAATATAACGCCCTTGCCCCGGGTCATTTCCGGAATTTCGGCGGCACTGAATATCAACAATTTATCGTTTGACCCCGACATCGCGACCGTATCACCAACAACATCCACGCACAACACCGCCGGATTTCGGTCATCAACGTTCATAACCTGCTTTCCATTTTTGGTCTGGGCCAGGCAATTTTCACCCGACACAATGAACCCGATTCCATGCCGCGCAATCAGCAAATATTTCGCATTTGCATCCAAAACAAACGCACGAACAATATTCTCTTCGGCACCAATATCCGCCATCATACGCACCGATTCCCCGAATCCACGCGCCGACGGTAAATCGTTCGCCGCCAACGTAAACATTTTACCGCTTGACCCGAACAGATTGATTTTATCGGTGGACATCGCGTGGAACGCCGACAGTAATTCGTCACCCTCTTTAAACTTCATATCCAAATTGTTCAAATCCAGGTGCCCCTTGGCCGCGCGAATCCAGCCCATTGTGGACAATATGACGGTAATTGGTTCTTTTTCAATAAATTCGTCCGCGTTAACGACAATTTCTTCGGTCTGTTCCGCCCAAGTTGTGCGACGACGCCCCAGCGCAGTTTTTTTATCATAACGTTTTTTGATATCGGTGAACCACGCCTTTAATTGTTCGTTTTGCATTTCTTCGCTTTTCAGCAATGCTTGCAACTGCTTCTGTTCCGCCAACAATTCTGCGTTTTCGCGTTTGATTTCCATTTCTTCCAATTTCCGCAGGCTGCGCAGACGAGTATTCAAAATCGCCTCTACCTGTAACTCGGTCAATTTGAATTCATTCATCAAAACGGCCTTGGCATCATCTTCGGTTCGGATAATTTCAATGACGCGATCCAAATTCAGATAAACAATCAACAACCCGCCCAATATTTCAAGCCGACGCGTAATGTTGCCCAGCCGCCAATTTGTGCGCCGCAACAACACTTTTTTCTGATGCGCGATAAATTCACGCAGAACATCGCCAATACCCATAACGCGCGGCGCACCGTTGGAATCAATAACATTGAAATTCATATTGAACTTATATTCCAAATCGGTTGTCGCGAACAAATGCGCCATCAACTTTTCCGGCGGCACATTGCGCGTCTTTGGCGTGATAATAATACGAACATCGGTTGTCGATTCATCAACAATATCATCAACCAGCGGTAATTTCTTGGCATCAATCAGGCCGGCAATCTGTTCCACCAATTTGGACTTAATCAAACCATATGGAATTTCGGTAATTGCAATTTGATAGCCACCACGGTCCATTTCCTCTATTTCCCAGCGCGCACGAATACGGAACGCACCACGTCCGGTATCATAGTTTTTGCAAATAGTATCAAAATTATCGATTAAAACACCGCCGGTCGGAAAATCGGGGCCAACCAATTTCTTCATAATCTGTGAAGTTGTCGCATCGGGCTTGTCCACAACCAGGTTTAATGCATCGCAAACCTCGGCCACATTATGGGTCGGGATATTTGTTGCCATACCAACCGCGATTCCCATACCACCATTCGCCAGCAAATTCGGAAATGCGCCCGGCATAACCGTCGGTTCAACCGTTGTGCCATCAAAGTTCGGCATCATATCGACACTGTCTTCATCAATGCCTTCCATAATCAGCATCGCCGCATCGGTCATTTTGGATTCGGTGTAACGATATGCAGCCTGGGGGTCACCGTCAATATTACCAAAGTTCCCCTGGCCATCAATCAGTGGATACCGAACCGAGAAATCCTGGGCCAGACGCACCATCGCGTCATAGACCGAAGAATCACCATGCGGGTGATAATGCCCCAACACATCACCAACAACAGTTGCACATTTGCGAAACGCCGCCGCGGGCGACAATTTTTGCCGCAACATAGAAAACAAAATACGACGATGAACAGGCTTTAACCCATCACGAACATCGGGCAACGCACGCGACACAATGGTTGACACTGCATAAGACAAATACCGTTCCGAAATGGCATCGGACAACTGTTGAGAATCGATTCTTTCGACAAAATTTGCGTTTTTTGACATATCGAAATCTTATTTTTACCAATAAAACTTATAACATTGCAAAAAAAATAACAACAGAAAAAACGCAACAATGACAAAAGAAAGCACTACTTGCCGCCCACTGGTTGACAAATAAGTTTTTTATACTATATTTATAACGCGTATCGGAGAACGAATATGCCGTTAAAGAGAAGTAATTATTATTCTTTTGTTGGTGCCGCTCTGTTGTTGGCGGGGGTTTGTTGTGCTGATTTCCGTGGTACACAATTTGATAAAAAATCGCGCAAAAATACACCCGACGCATCACGAAATGTACAACGCACGGCTTTTTATGAAATTCAGCCGGAAACCAACGAATACATTCCATTTATGGAAAATTGGGAACGAACTGTCCAAACACCACGCACCATAAACGCACAAAAAATCGCCGGTGGTGTATGCTATATGATGGACAACGGCGACCGTATTGAACGTCGTGGTGGATCAATTGCATGGCGCAATAATAATCCGGGATGTATCCGATATTCTTCCAATGCTGTATCAATGGGCGCCATCGGGCATGCCAACGGTTTTGCCGTATTTCCAGACGAAACAACCGGCATGTGCGCCATAGAAACATTGTTAAAGTCAGAAAATTATCGCGATTTAACGATTGCACGTGCCATAACTAAATATGCGCCCCCACACGAAAACAATACGACGGAATACATTAATAAAGTTTGTCGGATCAACGGATTGAATAAAAACCAAAAAATCAGTGACCTAAGCGATTCATTGGTAACACGTGTTGCACACACAATTCGTAAATTAGAAGGTTGGCACGAAGGAACGGAAAAAGTCGTGTTTGCCCCCCGACCACCGGAATTGATGGATTTTGACATCAACCAAAAACTACGGGAAATTCCCTTTATAAAAATAAAGACATTATAAAAAATGCACCGAATGGTGCGTTTTTTAATTTATCTTGTTCTTTATTTCACGTATTCGCGCCAAAATTTCCCGCAAATCGGCATCGGTCACCGATTGAACGGGACGATTACGAATTTCATCCGCCATAACTATGCATAGCGTCGCTAACAGCGAACTTTCCGGCAAAGGCCCAATTTTATCCAAAATTTCACGCGCACGTGCATCAACCATTTTGCCCAGTTCAATCAGGCGTGCTTCCTGGCCATCTTCGCACCCCATGGTATAATTCTTATTAACAATTGGTATTGATACGACACTCATTGTAACTTCTTTAGTATATCCAACGATTTATCAACCATATCCGCCGCACGTTTATTTTTATCGCGCAGTGTTTTAACCTGTTCAGTTAAAATTGCAACCTCTAAATCCGTTTGGCGACCGGCGAACACCGCCGACGAGCGCAGACGCGACACGGCATCTTCCAGATTGGACAGTTCTTGAAAAATTTGTTGTTTGATATCGGACATATTGCCATTCTAAGATATTTTTTATATGCGTTCAACCCTAAAATGTGATATAATGCGCGCATAAAGTGTGGGGATTTTTGTGATGAAAACCAAAATTATTTATATTTCCGGATCCGAAGTTTTTGATATAGCTGACATTCGCGCCGCTTTTGACGAGGTTCGTAACGCCCTATCTTTGGGTACAGACACCGTTTTATTTGGCGTTCCTGTGGATAATGATGATGCGTTGGCACCAGGCAAACCCGTTGAAACAGTGCCCGAACCAATCGCGGCTGTTTCAGAAACGATTGTCAAAATTAATGAACCGGTTGTTGACCAAGAAGAAATTGAAATACCCGTTGAAAAGCCGAAAAAGGTCACGCGCCGTGCACGGGCCAAGGTGGTGCCGATAACACCAATTGAACCGGAAACGGAAACCGAACCGGAACCCGTGGCTGAACAACCCATCGACGAAAAACCGTCGATTCCTATTTTGTCCGTATTGGGCGCAAAATCTGAATCGGAATCATCGGATGTTTTACCCGAAACTGAACCGGATTCAGAACCAATTGACCCCCAAGCCATTGATGTTGCACCGGTTGATATTAAACCGGATACACAACACGTGTCTATAAGCGATATGTTGGCGGACGATACCACACCGGTTGAAAACCATGAAAAAACACTGGAAGAATTATTGGAAAGTATGACCCCACTGGGCGAAGATGAAAAAATTCCAACTCAAACCGTCGCGACCATCGAATCCGAACCGGAACCCGAGCAATTGAAAAATTCGGACACAGACACCGATGTAACACTGGAATTATTGGCGGCGGAATTTGCCGAATCTGCGGACAAAATTGTTGCACCCGCAAAACCGGAAACACGTGGCAAAATTGGCAAATTAAAAAATATTTTGCCGTTTAAAAAGGCTAAACGCGACGATTCCGGAATAATGGGCGATTTGTTCGGATGGGCGGGCGTTGCCAATGACGAAGATTTCACGATACCTGGATTCTTTGCGAACGCAACAAAAAAATAAAAAATGCATATCGAAGAAATACGCAGATTACTAACAAATTCCGGCATTCGCGTATTGGACGCGGATTCGATGTCCGTTTATATCGAAGACCCGTCGTGTATTTTGCGCGGTTTTGAAACTTTTTTGGAATATGCGTGGATTATTATAACCGCCATAACCGGTGTTTTATTATTCGGTTGGGCGGTGTCTATGATTCGTGGTGCAAAAAATGATATTATGACTAATATTCGTAATTTGTTTTTGATGTTCGCGGCGCTGTCCATGGTCGGGTCAATATTGGGTATGATTTATGGTGACGATATTTTTGGTATTGGTTGCAAAACAATAAATGTTTCGGTAAGCGAATTAAACACATTGCTGGACGCGCGCCATAAAAAAATGTCAAAACGCACGGGCGATTTATACGAAGATTTTCAAATCTATGATTCCGGCGCAATCCAGCCCGTTGAAATCGGCGATTAATGTAACATATGTAATTGTCGCGCCGAATGCACGGTATCATTTGCAACAACTAAATGATCATATAATTCTATATTCAATCCCGACAACACAGATTTTATATTTTCTGTTATTTCCATATCCATCGTTGAATGTGAATTATTCGAACCGGGATGATTATGCACCATAACAATTGAACGCGCATTTAATTCCAGCGCACGTCGTGCGATTTCACGCGGATAAACAGAACTTGAATCAATAGTCCCCGTGCTGTGTATTTCGTCTTCAATTAATTGTAAATTTTTATCCAGGTATAATATATGTAATTCTTCGATTGGCTTGCCACCTAAAACCATACGGCAATAATTATGCAAAATTTTTTCATCGTGAAAAATTGGCGTGTCACGTAATTGATATTTATAATTCAGTGTCATCATTTCGTGAACTAATTTTATAAATGTCGCGGTATTTTGACCAATACCCTTGCACGTCATTAATTCTTTGACGGATGCGGTAAAAACCTGGTATACGCCACCAAATTGTTTTATCAAACTGCGCGCCAATGGTCGCACATCACGACGCGGGATGATGTATGCCAACAATAATTCTAATTTTTCATAGTCCGCTAATTTACCGTCCAAAAATTTGGCACGTAATCTTTCACGATGACCGGCATAAAAATTTTCGTCATTGTCCGGCAATTATAATCCCCCACATTACATCATGCGTTCGGTGAATATTATCACACCATCTTCGGTAATTCCCAATGTATGTTCCCACTGGGCCGACAATCCGCCATCAACGGTACGCGCGGTCCAACCGTCGGGGTCGATTTTGCATTCCGGACGACCGGTGTTAATCATGGGTTCAATGGTAAACACCAACCCAGGCACCATCTTAACTTTGTCCCACATTTTATCATAGAAATGATATATTTGCGGATCGTCATGCATAACCTTGCCAATGCCATGCCCAACAAAATCACGCGATATGGAAAATCCGTGCGGTTTTACCACCGCTTCGATTGTTTTTCCAATTTCGGACAACGGCACCCCCGGCGCACAGATTGAAATAGCGGCATTTAATGCATCCTGACACGTTTGAACCAATTCACGCGCCTTGGGCGACACATTACCAATCATAAACATACGCGACGCGTCACCATGCCAACCCTTGTATTCCGCAGTCAAGTCAACATTAACAATATCGCCATCTTTTAAAATTACATCGTCACTGGGAATACCATGCACAATAACATCATTGACCGATGTGCATATGCTTTTTGGATAACCCTGGTAACCCAGATCAGACGAACGCGCACCGTTTGCTTTAAGAAATTCTGCAACCATACGATCTATTTCGCCGGTCGATATGCCCGCTTTGATATACGGCGAAATATAATCGAAACAACGTGCAACCAAATCGCCGGATACACGTAAACGTTTAAAATCCTTGGGTGCATACACAGATGATAACATTTTTAATTCCTTCTTTTTATTGCTAATTTAGATGCACGCATTACCAATTTTAACGAAAAGTCGCGCAATAATATTTCGGCCGGCATACCCGTCGTGCGAAATTGCGCCTCTAATTCATTTAATCGTGTTAATACGGACGTTATATCGGATTCAGACCATATTTTCAATGCCCGACGAAATTTATCTTCGACTTTCCAAAATAGACGCGGTAATTGACCGTCAACAACCGCCACCAACAATTTTTTAAAATGTCCGTCCAACATACGGATCAGCATATTTGGTTCGGCGCCACTATACAGCAATCGATCCAACGCCATCATTGTTTGTGTCAAATGTCCCGCCGTCAATGAAAACAAATAATCGTCCGTATCAACCGCACCGGTATCCGGCAAACATTTTTCCACATCTTCTAATTCAACAATATTTTTATCGCTGACATATATTGCGATTTTATTTAAAAAGCCGCGCGTTATTCCACGGTCCCCACCCAAATGCGTCACCATATATGCCATTGCATCTGGTGTTATTTGCTTTATACCAGATTCCGCGGACAATTCCGTACGAATCAATGTTTCCAACGTTCGTTCATCGTCATTATAGCACGCCAATGCGGCAACATCATCGCCATTTTCAAATAACGCCCGCAATCCACCACCGGCACGTAATTCGCCCGCTGTAACAATAACGGTTGCGGACAATCCCGGATGCGAAATTAATTCGGATATAATACCCGTATCACTGTCACCAGCATTGGAAATAATCACCATTTTTTGTCCACCGAACATGGACGGTGTGCAACTTTCTGCAAACAAAGCTTCCTGTTTAGCGGCCAAATCATCGGCATCCAGCGCAAACAAATTATCTTTTTCGACCCCTAATTTTTCAATGGCACGATCGCAATATTCATCGACCTGGCCCGCGTCGGGTCCGTATATCAACACCGCGCGAATTTTATCTATGCCGCTTTTAAAATCAGATTCTTTCCACTTCATTATTTTTTATCATCCGCATGCGAATATTTGTAAGTTTCTGCAATGGCACGATTTCCAATTTTTTCCGCCAACACTGTTATAGTATTTTGCACCGCATTATTATACGATGCGTTTGCCGCAACCAGGTAACGGACGAACGAATATGATTCGGACGCACTTTCACGACCCGTTGCAATTACCGTGTCGCCCGCACGCAATGTATATGTCGCAACAAGTAATATTTCCTGCCATGTGGAAATACCGGTTGATTCCAACGCTTTATACTTAGTTGTGGGTTCCGTCAACGTAACATCCAGCGTATATCGTGCGGTTGCGTCCCTTTGACCACCGAAATATGTATTCAGCGCATTACGTAATTCGATTCCGTTAACACCAGATGCAATTGGTGCGACATAAATATCCGTATCATTGTCCGAAAACATAGGACGAAAACCACACCCGGCCAATAATAAAATTAATAATATTTTTTTCACGACAATTGCCTTTTTATTTGTAACAAAAGTTTTCCTGTTGCAATTTATGTTTATATTACCTAGACTTTTAATAAATCGCAAGGGGGAAAGATGAATATTTTTATAATGATTTTAATCGCTTTGTTTATGGGCACATACTATTTGATTTCCAGCCCGTCGTTGCGCATTCGGGAACAAGAAATAGACTATGCCGTAACCCGCGCGGATTTGCGTTCTATTGCTGAATGCACACTGGCGGCACATAATGCGACAATTAACGGGCAACAATTTGACGATGTGTGTGTATCCGAAAATGATATCAAAAGCTATGTTGTATGTATGAGTGCAAAAAACACCATAACCCCGTGCGAAGGATCTAAAAATAAAAAACCGGAATACTCCTATATTCTTACAACCACGGCACCAATCCAGGATGATAAATACAACGATATGATGGAAATACTGGAACAAAATTATGCCGATGTCGGTACGTTTGGCGTGTTTTTGGATGATCAAATTGTGTCCGGTGGTGGCACAAAGCGCGGTCTTCCAACATCAATGTCAAAACAATATTCTGTCGCCGATGGTCAATTGGTATATCTAACGCAATACGATATTCCGGATGCCGAAACGGATTATGAAACGACCGATTCGGACGGTGTTATATGTCCCGCTGGCACGGCCAAGGTTTATCGTTTCGGTCGTTGGCAATGTATAAATATTAATCCCAAAACTAATTGTGCCGGCGATATGATTTGGAGTGTGGATTTATCGGAATGTGTCCCGGACGAATCACGCAAACCGCTATGCGCGGCGCAACAGACCGCCGTTATTGTTGATGATGTATGGGAATGCCTGGACCCATTTAGCGACAAAACATGTCCCGGTAATATGGTCGCACGATTGAATTACAACACACTGGAATGGGAATGTATATCGGATCCAAATGCGACCCATACGGCAAAAAAGTGTGACTACATAACCGGTGGTGTGGTTTACGGCAAACAGGGGGCAACATTACGTATCCCGCCATCTTCGTGTACAGATTGCGAAGTATTGTATGTTGATCAGGATACATGCCGTTCGGTATGCATACCGGATGAAACAAAATTGAACGATTCGCGGTGCTATCCCGACAGTGTCCGTTCATGCAGCGGTGAAACCCGTGGGTTCTACTTTGGTTTTCCTGATCGTGCATACATTGCGAATGTTTCCGCCGTCCGTTCAATATCCGTTCCATTAGACGAGGATCATTCTAAAAATCGAAAATTTAATTGTATGGATTGTGGTGCACGTGGCATAGATGAATCTAAATCGTTACCGCCATATGTAATTGTGTGTAATTAAAAACGCCCGCTTGGGCGTTTTTTATTTTCCGTTTTTCTTTACACGCATAGTTGTCAATTCTTTTAAATCCGCACGTGCCTGGTTATATTGCTGCAACGGCACATATTTGCGATTTTCGGCGGTTATGCGTGCATTTTCTTCGGCTTTATCCAGTCTATCCTCTTCGATTTCTTCTGGTGTCATCGGGATTGGATAATTTGGAACATTGTTATTAATATTCGCAACCGAATTATTACCACGAACACCGTTCGGATGGCGTTTATCTATGACGGTTAACATCTGTGTACGATATGCTTTGCGTTTAAAATCTTCAAGATTACGGTTGGTAACAAATCTTATCATTTCGCGCAAAGACGACAAAACTTTATAATTATCATCGGAATGCCCGTTGATTAACTGTATTGTAACCATACCGTTACGCGTATCAATAACATCATACCAATGCCCAACGTTACGTCCATTTAACATCATAAAATCGATCATTTTATGGCGGATTTTTTCAATAATTTCAAAACCAGGGAAATCTTCCGATACACCGTTACGGCAAAAATGGTATATATTTTCCACTCCGTTGTGTACAAATGGGGAAACTTTACCGAAACGCGCCGGATTATATGACATTTCATTCCACAGTGCGCGACATATAACCCCGCCGTCAATTTTACCGACAACGACATTTGCTTTTGTAATGGGTTTTTCCCAATCCTGGGAATGCTTGAACTGACCATAAGCATCGGCCAGACCCGCCCCCGTCAATTTACCAAAATATGCACGATTCGCACTGTATTTCACAACATCGCGTTTGGAAACTATTTTTTGTTTTGCTTTCTTATCCATGCACACCTCCCTGGGCTATATTTAATATAGCACACAAAACGATTTTGTCAACCGACAATCAGAAATACAACAAAAACGGGGCAATCCGCCCCACTTTCGTTTTATTAACCATCGTAACGTTGATATTCGCCCCGTTCTAACAAATCCTTCACCATATGGTGCTTGATTTTTTTTGCGGACGTTTGCGGCAATTCTTGTTCTGTAATTGCAAAATGCTTTACCCATTTATATTGCGCGATTTTAAGGTTAGATGCCTTGACCAGCAACGCAATATGTTCCGCCGTTGTACCCGGCTTGACCTGGAACACGGCATATGGAACGACTTTGTCGTTAATTTTGTATTCGAACACCGCCGCCGCCAAAATATCGGGGTTTTGCAGATACAAATCTTCCATTTCTTCGGGCCATATTTTTTTACCACTTTCCAGCACGATTAATTGTTTTTGCCGTCCTTTGACAATCAAACGCCCCTTGGGATCCAGCATTCCAACATCACCTGTTTTGAACCACCCGTCTTCGAATGCGGCGGCATTTGCTTCGTCATTACCGATATATCCCGGCATCAACATTGGTCCCCGGAACCAGATTTCGCCGGTTCCATCTTTATCTGGATTATGAATTTTTAATTCATTTCCACGCAGTGGTCCCGCATAGTGAATACCGTGTCCATTTTTCTTTGGCACCGCCCAATTAAACAGCGCCGGTCCAGTTGTTTCGGTCAAACCAAAGCAATCACCAACCGAAAATCCCAACTTTTCATAGAATTTTCGAATCGTTGGTTTTAATGGTGCGCCCGCAGAAACCAAAACGCGTGTCCGCCCACCAAATGTATCGTGAATTGGTTTTGTAACTTTTGTAACCAAACTGCCAAGCCCGATTTTACGCAAAGGCTTTTGCAGTGCCAATATAATACGCATAATCCACCACACATGTTTTTCACGCGCACCATCTACAATTTTTTTATAGAACACTTCCCAAATACGTGGAACGGCGGGAATAACTTCGGGTTTATATTTTTTCCAATCCGCGACAAATTCCGCCGGTTTTAATACCGGTTGCAGTAATAATTTGCCCTGCATCGTTACCGGGCATACAACATTAATGACAATACCGTATATATGATACAGCGGCAAAAATCCATAGAATGTAAACCCAGGCTTTACAACATGGGTATAATCTTCGGCACCCTCACATAATGCAAGCAAGTTTCCATGTGTAATTCCCACAACCTTTGGATTACCGGTTGAACCGGATGTAAAAGACATTTGCGCTATATCGGAACGATTCACATCGGCGGCCACGAAATCGTCAACATCTGTATCATCGACATTTTCGATATTGAACATCGGCACATCACAATCAAACATATGTGGTACATCCGCCAATGCCAGTTTGGCCCCCGTACGTTTCATCATATTAATATGTTCTTCGTGCGCCAACCCGGTATCCAGCAATAGTGCACATGCCCCGATTGATAAAATTGCATAATACGATTCGATGAACTGCGGAATGTTGGAACACAATAGAGCAACAACATCGCCCTGTTTTATTTTGAATTGTTTTTTCAACAACACCGCACGTTTTTGCACCGCGCGCAAAAATTCGGCATATGTCTTGTTCTCTCGAACAAAGAAAACATTGTCCACGTTGCGCGTACAAACATCCGCCAACATTTCATACATATTTTTCATTGTTTCTAACATTATTCTTTCCTTGGGTTTTATATCCGCGCATCTGATAAACTAACTGCGCCCTGGACCAATTATAGTGCTTTTAACCCGATGAAAACAATCATTTTTATGCATTTATTCTTATTTTATTTACGAATCAGAAAATCTATATCTTGATTACGAATCGACTTTTGTGAAGTTTTTTATCAATATTTTGTGTTTTTTATCTAAAAACGAATCGTTTTTGACGTGATTTTTTTTAATTTTTTTACACAAAATCATCTTTTGTGTCGCATTAACCGATTCCGATTCGCTCTGTAACACGCGGAAAATATGCCTTTCAAAAAGTAAAGTAAAAAAATTAAAAAAATTCATTTTTCTTATGTTGTAACAGAAGCCAAAATACAATATATTGTCACTAAATCAACAAAAAGACACTATATGTTGTGTTTTGACTTAAAAGGTTACGAGTATGTCACAGGGTATTAATGATAATAAGGTGCAGACATTAAGCACAAAAATGGTCGCGGTTCAGAAGCGCAGTGGTGAAACCGTTCCATTTGATGTTATGAAGATATACAATGCTATTAAAAAGGCTGTCGCCGTTACAACAGAAATGGACGATGCGAAAATTGCCGAAATAACACAAAACGCGTTAAATAAAATCGACGAACGGTTCGCCGGAAAAACGCCCAAGGTCGAAGAGATTCAAGATGCCGTCATCGAATCATTAATGGATGCGCACGCATATAAGACAGCCGAAGCTTATATAATATATCGTCAGAAACGTTCTGAAATTCGCGATGCATCCGTTGATGCCGTTGATGTTATCGAGGGATATGTCGGTGGTTCGAATTGGCGCATCAAAGAAAATGCAAACATTGGATATTCCATCGGCGGTTTGATTTTGCGCACATCCGAACGCGTAACGGCGGAATATTGGCTACACTTGTACCCTCGTGAAATTGCCGAGGCTCACAAGTCCGCCGCGGTTCATATTCACGATTTGGGTTGGTTAACCGGATACTGTGCGGGTTGGTCATTACGCGAATTGTTATACGAAGGATTCAACGGTGTTCCGGGTTATCTGCAATGCGAACCAGCACGCCACATGGCAACCGCTGTTTCACACATGGTGAACTTCCTGGGAACTCTGCAAAACGAATTCGCCGGGGCCCAGGCATTTTCATCCGTTGATACATATTTAGCACCATATGTCCGCATTGACAATATGTCGTACGCCGATGTTAAAAATGCTATGCAGACGTTGGTATTCAACTGTGCTGTGCCGTGCCGTTGGGGAACACAAACACCATTTATTAATTTCACATTTGATTGGACTTGTCCAAAGGATTTGCGGGATCAGCGTCCGTTTATCGGCAAAAAACAGGTTGATTTCACATATGGCGACCTGCAACCGGAAATGGATATGATTAATAAAGCATTCCTGGAAGTTATGACCGAAGGGGATGCATTGGGTCGTCCGTTCACATTCCCGATTCCAACATATAATATCACACCTGATTTCCCGTGGAATCACCCAAATGTAAAGCCTTTGTTTGATTTGGCGGCGAAATACGGTATTCCAAATTTCCAGAATTTCCTTAATTCAGATTTGAATCCAACCGATGTGCGTTCAATGTGTTGCCGTCTGCGTTTGGACGTGCGCGAATTGTTGAAACGTGGTGGTGGTCTGTTTGGTTCCGCGGAAAAGACCGGTTCAATTGGCGTGTTCACAATCAACCTGGCGCGTCTTGGGTACACGCACAAGGGCGACCGCGAAGGTTTATTCACCGAATTAAAGCGGTTATTGGAATTGGGTCGCGATCAATTGGAAATCAAGCGCGAAATTATTACTAAAAATATGGAACGTGGTCTGTATCCGTTCACCCGCCGTTATCTGGGTAATTGGAATCATCACTTTTCCACAATTGGTGTAAACGGTGCAAATGAAATGGTTCGCAACTTTACCGATGACCGTGAAAACATTGCAACACCAATGGGTAAAAAACTGGTATTGGATGTTATGGACTTTATCCGTGAAAACCTGGCGAATTTCCAGGAACAAACCGGCAACCTGTATAATCTTGAGGCAACACCAGCCGAGGGTTGTTCATACCGCTTTGCGAAAACGGATAAAAAGAATTTCCCGGACATCATCACCGCCGGCACACCGGATGCGCCATATTATACGAATTCGACACAATTACCGGTGAACTATACCGACGATCCGTTTGTCGCACTGGAACACCAGGAAGAATTACAACGTAAATATACCGGGGGGACAATGTTGCACCTGTATATGGGTGAACCTGTGTCATCTGGGGAAGCCGCACAGAAGATTGTTCGGACGATATTTGAAAACTATCGTATTCCGTACATGACATTAACGCCGACATTTTCCATTTGCCCAAAGCATGGATATTTGCCGGGTCGGCACGAGTTTTGTCCTAAATGTGATGCGGAAATTGCCGCAAATCAGAACGACAATAAAACAGCCAATAACTAAAAACAAAAAAAATAAAAAAAGGGGAGAAAAAAATGCAAACAACATGTTCTTGTTCACAACGTACACCATGCGAAGTCTTTTCACGTTCAATGGGATTTATTCGTCCGGTGTCTAATTTTAATATTGGTAAATATTCTGAATTCTGTGAACGGAAAACCTTTACCGAAGAAAACAGCCTGACCACGGGCGCGCGTCACGCGGATTTATTAAAAATGGCGGCATAAATTACGATGAAAGATATCCAGATTGGCGGATTGGTTTCATTCACAACAATCGACTATCCGGGAAAACTTGCTGCGGTGCTGTTTTTGGTTGGATGTCCATTGCGATGTGCATATTGTTCCAATCCGCATTTGCTGGAAATTGGTCCGGGCGCATATGACCCGGAAAAGGTTTATGGTTGGTTACAAGATCGCGTCGGTAAATTAGAGGCCGTGGTTTTTTCCGGGGGCGAGGCATTGATGCAGGGGGATGCAACCATTGATTTTATGAAACGCGTTCGTGATTTAGGTTTTTCAATCGGCCTGCACACGAACGGTTTTTATCCGAAAATGTTGGAACGCGCCGCGCCATATGTGGATTGGATCGGATTAGATTACAAGGCAACGCGGGAAAAATATGAATCGTTGGTCGGGAACAGTATTGCATACGACAATATGATTCAATCATTAACATTTTGGCAAACAACAAAAAAGGATTTTGAGGTTCGTATAACATGCGACCCACGATTTATATCTAAAAGCGATTTAATTGCGATTGTACGCGATTTACACGAACGGGGGGTTATGACAGTCGCGATACAAAAATACATCGCCCATTTTGAAGATGACGCGCATAAAACAACACCAGAAATGCGGGAACAGTTTTTTAATGACCCCGCCCTGCGCAAAGAGATTTCCGCCATGGTTCCCAACACTATTTGGCGGGAATAAAAAGACGCCCAATCGGGCGTTTTTTTTATTTCTGTTTTCATTTACAGCATTAAATACATTGTTAATAAAGGAAAAAAATGATAAAATATTGGTTTGAATAAATGGCAATAATTTATCATCGGAAGCAAAAAAATGAAAAAGAATAATGTAAAAGACCAGGTATTGCCTAAATCATTGTGGAGATTTTATTTTGGGTGCATGGCAAAGTTTAAATGGATTGCAATTGCATGGGCGTTGATTATTCTTGTGCGAACGATTGCAAACATTGCGTGGGCATATACGCAAAAACTGGTGGTGTCCATATTTGAAAACCCAGTGATTTCACAATCTGATTTTTTATGGGGCGCAATGCCAACGATTATATTAATCATTGGATTAAATATGTTTATGTCCATATCGATTGTGCTGTCTATGTACACATATAACCATTGGGCGCCAAATTTAAACAGGCTTATGTCCGAACGATTAACACGTTATGTTCATGGTCAGTCTATGTCGTTCTGGTCGGGACGCATGGCGGGCCAGGTGCATTCACAAATGGGGCAAATTGCCGACGGGGCGTTTTCTATCAACAGTCTGTGGCGTTCAATATGCCGCGTGATATCTATTATAGTAAGCAGCACGATATTATTCATGACAAACTGGTATGTTGGCTGTCTGTTTTGTGTGGCAACCGTGTTCCGTTTTATATTCACATGGAAAATGAAGGGCCCCATGCGCGAGGCCCATAAGAAACGTTCAAGCGTAATAAGCAGCTTGTCTGGTAAATTGGTCGACAGTATTTCAAACTATTCAGTGGTAAAACTGTTCGCGCGCAGCAAGGGCGAAGAAGATTACCTGGCGCCAATCCGTGCGGAACGCGTGACGCGAACACTTTATGTCGGTTGGCTGGAACGGTTGTTTTTTGTGGTGCCGGGGCTGCTGTGGGATACTTTGTTGGGGGTGACTGTTTTTCTTTGTGCGTGGCTTTATACCAAGGACCAAATGACCGTCGCCAATGCTGTATTTACCGTTGGTATCTATGTAAGTGTTATGGGTATGATTGACGCGTTGATGGAAACCGTTCCGGAAATCATTGATAAATTAAGCAGCGCATCGCGCGCGTACGAAGAATTGGTGACGGAAATTACTGTGACCGACGCGGAAAACGCGCCAGTGTTGAAAGTGACACGCGGCAACATAGAATTTAAAAACATCACATTTGCATATAAACGCAAGAAGGTTCTTAACGACCTGTCGTTGCGCATAAGGCCGGGCGAAAAAGTCGGCCTTGTCGGGACATCGGGCGCGGGCAAAACGACCCTGGTCAATTTGTTGATGCGCTTTTATGACCCAAAAAGCGGCACGATTTTAATAGACGGTCAAGATATTCGCAATGTGACCCAGGATTCACTGCGCGAAAACATTGCCTTTATTCCCCAGGAACCAATGATGTTTAATCGAACACTGGCTGAAAACATTGGCTATGGCAAAGTTGGCGCAACGCGTGCCGAAATTAAACGCGCCGCGAAACGTGCCGCCGCAGACGAATTCATTATGGGAACAGATAAAAAATATGAATCAATGGTCGGCGACCGTGGAATTAAACTGTCGGGGGGCCAACGGCAACGAATTGCGATTGCGCGTGCATTTTTGAAAGATGCACCTATCCTTATTCTGGACGAGGCAACATCTGCCCTGGACAGTGAAACCGAGGTTGCAATTCAGAAATCATTTGATGAACTGGCGCACGGTAAAACAACAATCGCGATTGCACACCGTCTTTCGACTCTGCGTAATATGGACCGCATTGTTGTCCTTGATCATGGTCAGATTGTAGAAATGGGAACACACAATCAATTGATACGCAAACGTGGTGGCGAATACGCACGCCTTTGGAAAATGCAATCAGGCGGATTTTTACAGGAATAAAACACCGCCCATTCGGGCGGTTTTTATAATAAAAAATATTCTTTTATGATATAATATTCGCCGAAGAGGTTTATAAAAATGGCAACAGCATCGGCCAAACGACGTGAAAACTTTGATATTTTACAGGCAGGTATCTTCAACATGTATGTTGAAGATAATCTTGATTTATTTGAACGTCAGGCGGCAAGCATTATGAACATATATGATGTCGCGCGTGACGATTATTCATATGCATCGGGGTATTTCCACCTTTGTACTGCATTCGGTAAAAGTTATTTGATTAAAGCGATGGCGATGTCATATAACGCGATGCAATCGGGTAAAAAGATAATTGTGTTGGAAGAAAACCAATCAGTTGTAAAACAGATGGCACGCGAATTAACGGTTAATTCATCGCTGCAAAAATCTGATGTTGGAATGTTTTTTGCAGAATCGAAAGATACGGATACGCCGATAATTGTCTGCACATACGCATCCATGAAAAAAATGATAGAACGCGTTGGTCGCGAAAATATTGGACTGGTTTTATGTGACGAAGCGCATCATATTTTATCCGAAAATCGTCAAAATGTTGCCCAAGAATTTGCAGATTGTGCATTATATGGATTTACCGCCACATCGGACTATGGCATTCAAGATAAAAATTGTGCAACGGTATTTGGTCCGGTGATTGATTCAGTTACGGTTCGTGATGGTATTGAACGCGATGGGTTATTGTGTTCAACTAAGACGGGTTTGTTTTTATCAAATATTCCGGTTGATTTAACGCATGCAATTGCACAGGGGCATGATGATTATGACCCAAATATACTGGATGAATTATTGCGTGCGTCACACGTTGATGGATTGCGCCGCGGATTGGCAGATTGGTATTTAAACGGTGTTGACGATACGATTGGAACGGTGTTTGGCAAACAAACAATAATAAATGTCCCGAGTATATCTGAGGCGGAACGTGTCGCACGTGAATTTAATGTCGCCGCGGCGGCAAAGGGTCTGGAACCAATTGCATGTGCATATCACACAAAGACATCGGATGCGGTTCTTGACGAATTCAATGCCGGCAAATTTCCGGTATTGGTTCAGGTTAATAAAATATCCGAAGGATACAATAATCCAAATGTTGCGATATGTATAAATTATCCGACGCACAGTATGGTTCGGTCAATTCAACGTTCGGGGCGTGCGTTGCGATTTAATCCGAATGATCCGAATAAATGTGCGCTGGTTATGGATATTGCGTTTGCGCGTCGCGCACCGGACGAAGGCGCGACAGATGTGTTGTCCGCCATATACGAAAACGGGCAACGATTGTTTTACGATGTGTTGGGGACGGTGCAATGCATGAATCCAGCCGACAAACGAACAATTGGTGACGGAAAACAAAGCGAAAACACACGTCCACGTGAAAGTGTTGCATTACCAAGTGTGTTTCGTGTTGTGACATCGGTTGAGTTCACAAATATGGTATTGGAACATCGGGCAAATAATTTGGATGTGGAAATTAAAACATCCGAATGGTTGGGGGCAAAAGAATTAGCAGGTAAATATATTGTTGGGAGTTCCACAAAAATATTGCGCACCATGGAACAATATGCGGATAAAATGCCAAATGATATTCAGCGAAAACGAAGTGGTACGCTAACCACACTATGCCTGCGTCGTGGTGCGATTGATGAATTTTGTAAATTGTCGGGTTTAAAACGTGCGGATGAAAGTATTGATAAAAGCAAAATTAGTGAAAAAACATCCGAATGGTTGGGTGCCAATGAATTGACAGGTAAATATATTGTTGGGGGTCCCACAAAAATACTACGCGCAATTGAACAATATGCGGATAAAATGCCGAATGATATTCAGCGAAAACGAAGTGGTCCGCAAACCGCACTATGCCTGCGCCGTGGTGCGATTGATGAATTTTGTAAATTGTCGGGGTTAAATCGTGCAGATGACACGATTGGTGAAAAAACATCCGAATGGTTGGGTGCCAATGAATTGAAGGGCAAATATATTGTCGGGAACTTCACAAAAATACTACGCGCGATTGAACAATATGCGGATAAAATGCCAAATGATATTCAGCGAAAACGAAGTGGTACGCTAACCGCACTATGCCTGCGCCGTGGTGCGATTGATGAATTTTGTAAATTGTCGGGGTTAAATCGTGCAGATGACACGATTGGTGAAAAAACATCCGAATGGTTGGGGGCAAAAGAATTAGCGGGTAAATATATTGTTGGGGACCCCACAAAAATACTACGCGCGATTGAACAATATGCGGATAAAATGCCAAAAGATATTCAGCGAAAACGAAGTGGTCCGCAAACCCCACTGTGCCTGCGCCGTGATGCGATTGATGAATTTTGTAAATTGTCGGGGTTAAATCGTGCAGATGACACGATTGGTGAAAAAACATCCGAATGGTTGGGTGCCAATGAATTGACGGGTAAATATATTGTTGGGGGCCCCACAAAAATATTGCGCGCGTTTGAACAATATGCGGATAAAATGCCAAATGATATTCAGCTAAAACGAAGTGGTACGCTAACCACACTATTCCTGCGCCGTGGTGCGGTTGATGAATTTTGTAAGCTGTCTGGCTTGGTGCGCAAATCGGATGGATTTAGGTCGGGGACAAAAAATGTTGGTGCACTGGGGTCACTGCGAAAAGCCAAACACAAAAACAAACCAAACGATCAAAATGAAAAGTAGACACCGCCCATTCGGGCGGTGGTTTTTATTACTGGCGGATGGGGAGGGATTGCTTCGCCACCTTGGCTCATTCGCTGCGCTCACCGGCATACTTCCGTCTGCCTCTCGCCTGCGGTTCGAACCCCCGCCCCGTGTGTTCTTGCCCCGACACCATACGGGACAAATAAAAAATGCCCCGCTGGGACATTATTTATTTGTGGCGGATGGGGAGGGATTCGAACCCCCGGAAGCCTTACGACTTCAACGGTTTTCAAGACCGTCGCATTCGACCGCTCTGCCACCCATCCTAAACTTTTTTCTTTTTCCGCCGGTCTTTCAACCTACGGTTTTGTTCAACCAGGATCTCCCATTTGTATCTCCTTTACTCGTTGCGTATTTTATACTTCTTTTTTCCGCAATGCAATCGTAAAAACTATTACACCAGCAACAAACATTATGAACGACAACAATGTTCCCATTGTTAATCCCCACGATGTAAGGAAGCCTATCTGTGCATCGGGCGCACGGAATTGTTCACAAACCATGCGTGCAATCGCATACCCCATGCCAAAAACACCCGACAAAGCCCCCGGATAGCGCCGCAATTTGGTAAACCGATAAAGGCACGCCATCAATGCAAACAACAATATGCCTTCGCCAAACCCTTCGTAAATAGGACTTGGGTGACGCGGAACCGGTGTTTCACCATTAAACACAACCGCCCACGGCACATCGGTCGGACGACCCATTACTTCCATATTGATAAAATTGGCAATGCGGCCACATAAAAATCCAATTGGTGTAACAACCGCCAACATATCATATATTGACCAAGTGCGAACCCTGTTTTTACGCGCGAACAGCCATGTTGATAACATTACACCAACCAATCCGCCATGAAAACTCATTCCGCCATGCCAAATTGCAAAAACTTCCAACGGATGTGCAATAAAAAACAATGGGTTGTACAGCAAAATATAGCCAATTCGACCGCCCAATATTACACCCAGAATAACCGCAGTGAATAAATCGTCCACCTGCTTTTTATCCAGCACAACTGGCGATTTGCCGGATGCTAACATTCTGCGGAATAACCAATATCCAAAAACAAACCCCACAATGTATGCCAGCGCATACCACCGCACATCCAGTCCAAAAATGCTAAACGCGACGGGTGAAATTGGATTAATGATTATTGCCATATCAAATTATCCGCGCTGGTTATTCATATTTTGTTCGAACACGGCCAGTTTTCTGGCATACATACCCGGATTGCGCACTGATAATAATTTAAGCAAATTGTAACGAACGTTGGTTTCATCATTCTTTTCAACATAACCCACAATTTCTTGGATGCTTTGTTCATCGGCCCCCAACAAATTCAGTGTGTTTTTGATTGTATTCATACAATTCGATATTATCATACTGCTTCTTGCTATTGCCTTGGGGTCTTGGAATTTCGACGCTTTTTCTTCCCCGATAATCCGTTTGTTTTTAGCGATAATAGCCATATTATCAAGCACGATGCGACCGCGTTCACCGATATCGTGTGTGCCCTTTAACCCTTCACGCAATGTTCGACTTTCTATACGCAGCGCTCTGTATCTATCTCTTTTAAGCATTATCAAATCCTTTTTATTATTGTGTTTTTAGTCTTGAATTTGTCCCGTTATTGTATTACATAAATATTAAATAACAAGGAGAAAATTATGGCAACACACACAAAACCAATGCGTATGGACGGTATGTCGCTTTACCTTAAACGCGTATTTGCATTAATGTTTGGTGCGGTCGGTTTAACCGCAATCGCATCTTTTGTAACGATGGCGACACCGCTGATTGCGCTTTTGTTCACATCAACGGGACTTTCCGTGTTTTATTACATATTGCTTTTTGGTGGGCTGGCACTCTCCATATGGACCCAGGTTCGTGCATTTCACCTTAAACCCGCAACGGGTGGGTTGTTGCTGGCACTTTACGCGGTTTTGATGGGCATTGTTACGACACCATTATTGTTGGTCGCGGTAACACACAATCCGTGGACAATACTGTTCGCGTTTATAATTGCGGCTGTTATGTTCGGGTGTATGGCATTGTTTGGGTACAAAACCGTTCGTAATTTGTCGTTTTTACGCATATTCTTGTTCATGGGTATGATTGGATTGATATTGGTTGGTGTCTTTTCGTTCATTTGGCCGGCATTGGTCGGTGGCACATTTGGCACGATGGTGTGCCTGATTGGTGTTTTGGTATTTGCGTTATTCACCGCATATGATATGCAGACATTAAAGGGTGCATATAATTATGTTGGTGACGAAACACAAAAGAATCAGTTGGCCGTGCTGGGCGCATTGCACCTGTACATTTCATTTATCGCAATGTTCCAGTATATTTTAAGCCTGTTTAACCGCAATTAATAAAAAACCAAAAGGAAAGTAAAATGGCATACAAAATAGATAAATCACAATGCATTGGTTGTCACACATGCGCGGGCGTTTGCCCGATGTCGGCAATATCCATCGATGCGGATGGCAAATGTGTAATTGATGCATCAAAGTGTGTTTCGTGTGGCACGTGTGCGGCAATGTGTCCGGTCAGCGCGATTAAGCCTGAATAAAATTAAAAACGCACCAATTGGTGCGTTTTTTATCGAAACATTTGTGACATATTTATATCATGCAACTTTTTTATTTCCGCATGGGCCTTGTTTTTTAAATCGATCAATTTTTTTATCAATAGAACATCTGCAACACCACCCACCACAGTTATTGGTGTCACATAGTATTGTATTTGTATTCCCAGGTCAAAATCATACCCATATTTAACAACAAAACATCCTATTACTGAAACCAGTACTGTACCTCCAACTAAATACGTCCCCCGGTACAAATTACGCATCTGTTTTGCCATTTTCAACGTTGATTTCATTATATCATATTGTTCCTGGGTTACATTTACACCCGGCTTTGCCTGGGCAACAATCGGTTCTATGGTTTTAATTGCATAATGCCAATTCATATTTGCATCCTTGGTAAAAAACATTACAAAACTTCCGGATTATCACACCAAATACAAAAAAATCAATATATTATTGCAAAATTACATTTAAGGTATCATAATATGCCCGTAATTAAATTGGAGTTTTGATATGCCAGCAAAAACAGTTAATGATATTGTCGCGTTATGCAAACGTCGTGGTTTTATTTTCACGGGTTCTGAAATTTATGGCGGGCTGGGCGGCGCATACGATTACGGTCCGTATGGTGTGGAATTAATGCGGAACATTAAAAACGCATGGTGGAATGCCATGATTTATTCCCGTAATGATATCGAGGGTTTAGATGCCGCATTGATTTCCAACCGTCTGCTTTGGAAATATTCGGGACACGAGGCATCTTTTTCCGACCCATTGGTCGAATGTAAAAAGTGCGGTGCCCGCATGCGCCAGGATAAGATGCGCGACCCAACCAAGTGCGATAACTGTGGTTCAACCGACATTACCGAACCGCGTGCATATCAGTTGATGATGGGGCTGTCCATCGGCGCAATGGCGGATGGCGCTATTAACGCATATCTGCGCCCGGAAACGGCAACAACGACATATGTTAATTTCAAAAATGTTCTGGACGCGAAACCACATAAATTACCATTTGGCATTGCCCAGATTGGTAAGGCGTTCCGTAATGAAATTTCGCCCCGCGGGTTCGTTTTCCGTATGCGCGAATTTGAACAGGCGGAAATGCAATACTTTGTAAATCCGTCCGACGACGAAAAGTACTTTGAAATGTGGAAAGCGGCGCGTATGGCGTGGTGGGTTGATACACTTGGCATTCCGGCGGAAAAATTAAGATTTTTGCCACATGTAAAATTAGCACATTATGCCAAGGCCGCGGTTGATATTGAATACGAATTCCCCGATGGCTTTGACGAGGTCGAAGGTGTTCATAATCGCCAGGATTTCGACCTGGGGTCACATACTAAATCCCAGGATGAATTCAAGATTCATGCGAAAGTTTTGGAAAACAAAGACAGCACGACAAAATTGTCTTATTCCGACCCACAAACCGGTGACAATTTCATCCCATACGTTATTGAAACGGCAATGGGTGTGAATCGCGCCATGTTGGCGGTTATGTTGGAAGCATACACAGAAGAAGACCTGGGTGACGGCAAATCACGCGTTGTTCTGAAATTAAAGCCATGGTTGGCACCGGTCAAGGCCGCGGTTATTCCGCTGGCGCGTAATGTTCCGGAATTACTGGAAATATCGAACAATATAGAAAACGATTTGCGCAAACTGGGCATTGGTCGTATTGAATTGGAAAACAGCGGTAATATCGGTAAAAACTATCGCCGTCACGATGAAATCGGCACACCAGTATGCATAACGGTCGACCACCAAACAATCGAAGATGGCACCGTTACACTGCGTTATCGTGACACGATGGAACAAGTCCGTGTTCCGATCGCCGATGTTCCGTCAAAAGTAATGGAAATCGTGAAACATTAAAAAAAGCGCGCCAATGGCGCGTTTTTTTTTATTCGTTTCCATCCGGAACCACCGCAATGTCGTTATAGTACGACATAAATCGATTTCCGGTCGCACAGTAAAACTTCTGCAAAGAATCCTTGTACTCACGCACGGCGGACACCCAACGTTCATCAATGTCACTTTGTGCGCCCTGGTACGCGGTAAACGCGCCCGCGGCACCACCAACACCGGCACCAATCATCGTCCCCTTTAAACGCGCCTTGTTATCCAGGTCGATAACACCACCGTCCTCGGCACTGACATACATCGGTTCAAAATCGTTTATTGTGGCTTTATCCGCCGACAACGCTTCGCCCTCGGCTTCGCCACGTGCGTTACGCCAATATATCATCGCACTTGGATGTGTATTCTTCCACGCATACCAATCGGAACGTTTCATACCAAAAAACTTATCCGTAATTCCCCAGATTAATGCGGGTTTGTTACTTTTCGCCCGAACAGCACTAACAATTTTCACATATATAGAAGATTTATCGGTATTTATGCCGGGGACCATTTTGGATTTACCGTTTTCCGTATTCATCCAAAACTTATTTTCCGACATTCCCTTTATCGCATCTATTTCACTGGATTTCAGCGAGAGCACTTCCACTGCTGTTTTGTCACTATCATTAATTTTTACCTTCACAGATGCCAAATTTTCCGGATTGCAATTACCATTTTTGCACACAACGGATTGACCGGTATTCAAATCATAATATGCCCCATCGGACTCGGTAATACCGTCACCCTGGACAATATATCCCCACAAACACTTTGCGGAACCGGTGCCATCCGACCTTTTACAATCTTCGATGCGCAGCACAGAATCACCAGACGCCATAATATTTCCAACAACACCGCCCGCCGCGGCATTAATTCCGGTGGACATAATCATATCACCACCAACCTTGCCAGCGTACGAACCACCGGCACCGATTGCCGCACCACTTAACGCGCCGATAATAGTCCCCTGGATTTTACCCTTATCCGTTCCCATTAAGCCGTCTTTGCCTATATCATTTTTACCGGCAATATTACCACCCAGCCCGCCAACAATCGCACCCGCCGCAATCTTTAATGCCGCGTTTTGCTTTTGTTCTTGGTTCATAACTTTCTTTACATCTTCGACGGTTGGGGCTTCGTCCGCCGGGAAAATAACATTTTGTGCATCTATGGTGTACGAATATTCCGGAAAATCGGAAATATTGCACTTTACCGACGATCCCGCCGCAACATTTGCACGCGCCAAGGTCACATATTGTGGCGCATTTGGATTTGTAATAGTTGCACTGCTCGGTGCCAAAGCACGCAGTTCAACAACCGCGACACATGTGGACGCACCACCCGCACCAACACCCGCGGTGGGCTTATCCCACGCAAATTCACCGTCTGGGTAAATACGGGAACAGGCCTCTAATTGACTGGCACTAATACTGGCCGTACCTCTTTCTATCTGCTTTGCTAAATCGTTGTCGGCGACGCGCACCGGCAATTCGCTTTCCGTCGCTGTAACCGTGGGTACCGCGGCATTTGCCGCCGCCGCGTTCGTCGCAACCATTTGCCGATAAACATCATTTTTTGTTTTATTACCGATACGAACGGCACCATCAGCACCACCACCGACCAAAATCCCAACCAGGCCGACAAACAGTGATATATGTAAAATCTTGTTTTCGTGTGCCATGTTCTTTATCCAATTACCACAGTCGTATAATTAAAATTGCAACCGCAACCGGGCACCGACGTCAACCATCGACAACCGGCCACTTTCATACCAATTGGTATAGTGATAAACACTATCATATGGGGCCTCGTATTCGCCACCGGCACCATCACCCAGCCATTCGGTTTGTGACATAACAATACTGCCCGACGTTTTAACACGCCCCAAATTCGCATAACGCACAAAGAAATCCATTTTCAGTCCGCCGGACAATTCGGTTGTAACGCCGCCCTCTAACATAAATGCCAACTGTTCCGTAGTACCGCCATTATGATATGCATAAATATCGGAAACACCGGTCAAATCACCCGGTTCCGCATATGCTGGATCCATTTCGGAATAGAACGTATTATCCAACACGACATAGTCCGCAATCGTGTTCAGCGAAATACCAACACCGGCACCAATATACGGCCGCAAAGACCCACCGGCAACATACCCGGTATATGAATCGATGTTGTAATACACGTTTAACATCGTTGCATTGGCGGTAATTGCACCACCATCAACCTTGGCCGTGACATAACCGCCCGCACCGTCCGCCGTTTCGACATTGTCTGCATAACTTATACCGCTATAGCGTAAAAACGAAAAATCAACACGAATATCATTGTTTATGGCCGCACCAACGGACACCTGTAACGGAATCACAGTATCAGAACGGAAATCCGCATCTTTAAACGCGCCCGGAACGGTAAAAGACTTTGCCTCGCCGGCATAATCCGCCGACATACTGCCCATCAACGACGCATTATATGCCGCCGAAACACCGATATACAGGCCACTGTCCGCCAAACGATCATAATCCGCGGGCTGATAATACTGACGTCCCGCCGCCGTTGCGTTCGAACCAACACGCGGCAAAGTACCGGTAACCCGTGTTGGGCTGGCCGCGACATTGGGGTTTACCATAATAACCTGGTTTTGCCCCGGCACAACCATACCATTTTGCACTGTCTGTTGGGTTGTGGCATTCGGATAATATAAAACACGACCGTTTGTAACGATTTGATTTGGTGTATTAGGATTTTGATACACCGGATAGGCGGCACCTGCGCCACATGGCGCGCCCAACACAAAACCTATCAAAGCGGCGGAAACACCGAACTTTTTCATTCTCGCTCCGAATTCCTTTGGACATATTATATCATAAATTGACCCCATAAAAAAGCGTTTTATAAGAATAAAAAATACCCCCGCAAAAATGTGGGGGCATTTTTACACATTTCGGCTTGGTTTTAGAATTTCACATTCAACCGAATTGCCGTTTCGATCTTGAAATCGGTCGTGCTTGCGGACAAGCGCTGGCCATTATCAAGCGTGTTTTCGATGAACCACGACACCTGCATACTGTCTGTTGCCTGGTATGCCAATGTGAACGATTGTGCAAATTCGCTAAACTCGTCATGCATTTCTTTGTAATTGGCAATCAAACCATTAGCAACCGCTTGACCATTTGGATTACTGATTTCTGTATGAACTTTTTTCAAGCTATTTTCCGCATGGTAAATGTATTTCAGTCCGACACCCCAAGACCATCTGTCGTTTACCTGATAAAATGCATTTGCACCCAAATCAAACTCTGTTGTTGATTTTAAATCAACCGAGATTTTATCTGGGATACCAACATTTGATAAAGCAATTGCTGGTTGTCCAGGCTTTAAATCAGCCAATGTCACCTTGGTCGTGTCGATTTCGTTATTGTGGTTACCCCAAGTGCGCAGCAATTCAACAAAGGCACTGGTTGTCCAACGATCCCAAACTTTGCCAACCTTGGTTCCGACGTGGTAGCCCCAACGACCATTCGAGAAGTTATCGTATTCGAACGTTGTAAGTCTTGGATCATGAGAGGCACCACTTTTATTAACCAAAGAACCTTTCATTTTTTCGATACCACCCATGTGCAAGTCGCCATAGACATCCCATACCCATCCATCGCCACTGTTTACGATACGATATGTTGTGCCCAAACGACCCAGGTGGAACCCATAGCGATGAACATCGCGGTTATGTGTGTAGCCAATCTGACCATGAACCGCCCAACGATCGGTAATACCATACCCCAAATCCAATGTCGGACGCCAAATCGGAAATTCGTTTGCCCCGCCATGGAACAATTTCCGTTGTGCATCGTTGTTATCCGTTACCTTGTACATAATACCAAAACCAACTTTGCTGTATACCTCACCCGCGGTTGGTAAATATAACGGATTTTCCATATTGCGCAAAGCACCCGCAACATATGGCGCATCTGCGAACGCAGGTGTTGCCGCAACGGCCGCCAACATTGCAATTTTCAAAGTTTTTTTCATCTATAAAACTCCTTCGTATTTTTTTGATGAAACACACCGACCCCCATTATTGGCAAGACCGGCGAACCACATCAACACCGAAACCAACCGGTGGCCAATTTTTACAACATGGTTACGCACACTTTGCTATATTCTGGGAATAATGTCAAAAGAAACTTTGTCTTGACATAACACTTGAATATGATTATGCACCGCGCTATAATTAATACGAAGAAAACAAGAACAATAAAAAAACAAAGGGGGATGCCATGCAAGCAAATGCAAATAACAACATGGCCAATGTTGCCAAAACCCAACGCGGTAAAAAGAAAAAATCTATTATATCCAAAGAAAATCGGAATAAAATCCTGCGCGCATATATCGCGCTGTATAGTGCGTTTTTACTTAAAAACCTTATGGCGGGAATGAAACTGGGCGCGGCGTCATACGGTGCGTTACAGTTATTAAAATCGAAAATCGCAACAATGGATAAACAAAATCCGGTTACAAAATTGTTAAAGCGTATTCATAAACATCATACCAAGGTTATGTCTAAACGAATAATGACCAGTCCATATCGTGACGCGGTTCCAAATATAAAACCCGAATCACGTGCGAAACTGGCCGCGTTTGTATCGAAAAAGTTTAATACGGCGAACGCGACATTGAACGCCATGTCGGCAATGTATAAACAAAAATCACAAATGGTGGTTAAGCCGAAAATTGTCGCGAACGGACAAAAATCCGCCACTAATTCGGCCCAAAACCAGCAAAAACTTATGCTGGTTATCCGCATGAAGCAAATGCAATTACAAAATCACCGGCAACACGCCGCATAATGAACTAACAAGCCGCCATTTTGGCGGCTTTTTATTTTTGGTATTTTTACCTTGATTTGACAAAAAAACTGTTTAGGATTTAGACATACAATAAAAAAGGAGTTCTTTCATGAAAATAGAAATAAAAAAACCAAAAACTGTTATTGCTGGCATCGGCGTTTTATTGTTAATTGTTATTATTGTTTCGTGTTCTCTGTCCGGCTGGCGCGCCCGTCGTTCGTTAAAAAGCGAATGTGGTACGGGTATGGATTGCGTATGTTTTGCGAATTTTGTGGACAATCGTTTGGATTTAAAACAGGTACGTGCGTTTCTTAAATACTTGAATTCTGTGAAACGTCGGCCGGCTACAAATATCTTGGAATTTACGGACGAGGTTTCAGCCCAGGGCATTACCCAGGCTGTTGCAATTTGCCGTCCGACCCCGGTTCAGCAACCACAACAACCGGAAAAATCGGCAAAAAAGAAATAATAAAAAACCGTCGCAAATGCGACGGTTTTTACTAACCATGAACACGTTTTAAATCCCCTTTGCATGGCAAAGGGGTGGATTGTGAGTGAAACGAACAAGACGGGGTAGTCACATTGTCATTGCGCGCACAGCGAAGCAATCCAGCATTATTTTCTTTTATACGCAACAACCAATGGCACTAATTTATCGGAATCCGCCCCAACCCATGCGCGTGGAATTATAATGCTGTTACCCTGGCCCGCCGACATTTTGGGTTGATGTTCATTATTTTTGGCATTAATGATTTCCGGTAATTTAATCGTAATTTTGTCCGCCGACCCCGGCACCAGAAAAGTAATTTCATCGCCCGCACGAATTTCATTTCTTAATTCAAATACGATTTTATCGCCATCAACCGCCGTAACAACACCCGCCGCATGATATTCCGATGTTGACCGCGCGGATTCATAGTTATGTGCATCCGCCGTCACCGGCCCATCAAAGAACGCGGTTGTATATCCACGCGTTTCTAATTTATTTAAATCATCCATAAACGGCGCGGGGTCAAAGTGTTCCGGGTCCGCGGCATATGCATCCATCGCCGCGCGATATGCATGCACAACCGACGCAACATAGTATTCGGAACGATTGCGACCCTCTATCTTTAACGAATCCGGTTCGGATTCCAAAACCTCACGCAGGCGCGGCATCAAACATAAATCGCGACTATTCAAAATATACGCGCCATGTTCGTCTTCATCAATCGGCATTTCAATACCGGTGTCATGTTCGCGCAAAATCACATCATAATTCCACCGACACAGTTGCGCACACGCCCCACGATTTGCCGGTCGTCCAGTAATAAAGTTCGACAGCAAACACCGCCCCGAATATGCCATGCACATTGCACCGTGAACAAAAATCTCTAATTTCATGTCCGGACACGCCGCACGAATAGTCTTGAAATCATTGTGTGTTACTTCGCGCGCCAAAACGCACAGTGACGCCCCCGCATTTTGCCAAAACTTTACGGATGCCGACGAACAGATATTCGCCTGGGTCGAAATATGAATTGGAATATCGGGGTGATTTTCCCGCACCCAGGTAACAACACCCGGGTCGGCAACAATCAGCGCGTCCGGCTTCAGGTAATTTATAACATCACTAACCCGCGGCAAGTTTGCATATTCCCCATCATGCGCAAACAGGTTGAACGCCAAATAAACCTTTTTACCGGAGGCATGCGCCAAATCTATGCCCTGCTTTACCTCTTCGGTAGTAATTTTTGCGCGCGCACGCATAGAAAACCCCGGCAACCCGGCATAAATCGCATCCGCACCATACAAAATCGCGGTTTTAAATGCGTCCAGAGTTCCCCCCGGCGCCAATAATTCTGGTAATTTTTTCATGATATATATTTTTAATTGTTATTTTGTTTTTGCAAGCATTTTGTGATTTTTTGTGCTTGATATTTGAAAATCAACAATGTAATATATGCGTTGCGTTAAGCGCCAGTTTAGCTCAGTTGGTAGAGCATCTGATTTGTAATCAGAGGGTCGTTGGTTCAAGTCCGACAACTGGCACCACAAATTTTCGTTAATAAAAAGCCGGCGGTTGCCGGCTTTTTATTTTTGTTTTTCTTTTACTTCTTTCATCAATTGAATACTTGGGTTCAACATATCATAGTATTTACTTGTGTCTTTTTGAACAATATTAAATTGTTTACTGGCCTTTTTTAAACGTTTTTTATTTTCCGTTATACTGCTATCTATGGATTCTAAAACTTTATTTGCCCACAAATTCATTGAACGCCCTATGACGTACTTATTCCCCATTTTCTGTGCTGCACACACAATATCCAACATCGACTTTGGGGGCTGACTGTTGTAATCGCACCGGCAATACTCAGCACGCTGAGGACGCATTTCGAAAGACGTTATCAAGACCCATTGCGAATTATGTAATATTCTAACGCCTGTATTTGTTTTACGCTCTAACACCCTTATCATATGATATTTTACACGTTCGATATCGCGTTTATATTTATCAAGATTCTTGCACCATTCCCCAAGTTTTGAATAATCAATATCAACATTGGTATAATAATAATCACATAATCTTTGTATCAATTTGTGCCCCACTTCGGGATACATTTTAAATCCTTGTTTCGTATTCAGAATATCCAAAGCCGGAACAATATTTTCCTTGACCCACTCAACATCTTCGCCAAGCATACCAAGCGCGATTTTTTCAACATTGGAAAAACGTTTCTCTCTGTCTTTCAGATATTCATATTCCCCAAACAAAATTCCTGCCAATGTAATCAATACTATCATATTGCTTTTTGGGATATATAAATATTCTTTGTCCTCTAAATCTTCTAAATTGGTTGCTGTCAAAACGTCAATATATTTTCCAATCTTTCCATTTGGCTGCATATCATACTTTTCTGCCAATTCTTGTCCAGAATCACCGTCCACCAATGCTTTAGAAAATTTTTTTCGTGTCTCTGTATCTTCATCTAATGCAAATGTGCGATGTGCACAACTGCTTGCAGATTGATACTTTTCTAATTTTTTTGAAAGGAATGCCACCAAGGCCTTTAGATTTTCTACTTTCTGTACATCATCCATAACTTAAACCTTTTATTTGGCCCTCTCCGCAGAATTGGATGCTACCACATAATTTACAAACATCAACAAAAAAACCGCCCGATTGGGCGGTTGTTTTTTATCTGTGTGCCTCTATGGCATCACGAATTTCCGCGGCTTGTAATCCCATCAATTTATTGTTGTATTCGTTAAAGAACGCATTGGATGTATTATACCGCGGCGCACGCGCCAACATTTGTGCCTGGACTTCATACGCACCGCGCAGAATCGTCTTAAAATCGCGCGTTGTTTCACGTGGTTTCAACACAGTTTGTTCATCGGGTTGCAAATATTTAACCTCGTTCGTTTGACCGCGTTGATAGAATATTCCACCCAACCCATTGCTATAATCAATACAATGCGATTTCACATAGTCATTGTTATACACCGGAATATTTGTGAACGGCTTAAATATCGGTTGATACAAAATGATTCTGTCGGCCGCCGGGACGATATTACCGAACACCGGACCGCGTGCGCGTTCTTTGCCACGAATCCAATGATCAATTTCGACATTTGGCGCATCGACCGTTTCAATATGCGTGGCGTGCGGAAAACCAAGTTTGGGCGACACCATAAAATACGCCGACGCATTTGTGAAAACGTAATTATCAATGATGAACTGAAACGATTGCGCGGCGGATTTGAAATATTGCGTATATGTATCCGGGAAACCCAATCTTATGTCCGGCTGGGGCTTGATTTTTTCAATTATCAACATACGGTCGGTTAAACCGGTCCGTTGGGTGATAAACGTGTGCGGTTTTTCCATATTTAACCCATTTTGCAAATAAACCATAGACAGCCGCAGGCCCAAACGCACCTTGTCGAACCAATCCAGCAAAATGCTTATTTCGCGCGCCGTAACGGGTTTGTCCGCCAATACGTTCAGCAAAATCGGCTTTACCGCGCCCTCTAGCGCCGAAAACTTTTCATTGCACGCCTCGCACGCGGGCATGGTAAAGTTCATATATGAAATTCTTGATTTTAATTCGCCGTCCTTTAATACCTTGACAGCGGGCATTTTGCCACGTCCCGTATATTTAATCAGCCATTGTGGAATAATATGTTCCCGGTTTTTATCAACCGGCGGATTTCCACAAAAAACACAAAATTTAGACATATGTCATATTCCTTTTGATTGTCCCTATAATTATTGCACAAAATATATTATTGTCAATAAAACAATTAAAAAACAAAACCGCCCGTTCGGGTGGTTTATCTGGTATTGTCTTTATTCATTTGTTCAACATGTAGTGTAATCCATGCTTCGGCTTCTTGCTTGCATATCGCCATTACTTTTGGATCCAATTCCGCCGCGCGCTTTTTCACCATAGATGTAATTTTACTGTCCGGAAAAATTTCCCCTTTGTACGAAACAAGATCGTTTGTGATTTCCAATTTTCCTATTTTGTACACCATATAAACCACAAATTTATCAGTTGTTGGTCCATGCAATTTTTCCTTGTACATACAGACCTTGATAGATTTGGCTTTTTTTATGATGCTTTCTATCTCTTGTTTCTTACTATCGGCCATTTTGAAACCTATTCGGATTTTTCAGTGGCGGCGTCTATGGCATCTTTGACCTTGGCCGCCGTTTCAATCTGTAACAACTGATTTTCCAGCGCGGTTCGTTCGGAGGATTTATACCCCGTTTCCACCGGCTGTTTTGGTTCCGCATCCGCACGGGGTGCGTCATCGTTTTTTTCGGGCTTTTTATCCGATACCGCGGGATTAATCAGGTTTTTATAAATCTCTATTGCCTCGCGTGTACCGGCCATATCGCGCGCCAGCAATTTATTTTCCGTCCCCGGAATAAACCATTCGTCTAATTTAACCGCCGTAACCTGCATCAATGGACGCATACGCGCCATATCGACCCACCGCGGCAAACGTGGTGCATCGGAATAATACCACAATATTCCCCAATAAACGATACCCATTGCCACCACACCGCGGACGATACCAAATATCACCCCCAGTGTATGATCGGTAACGTTCATAATGCTGCCCTGAATCCGTTCGCGCAATTTTTGATTAAAGAACCCGACCGTAATCAAAATCACAAAGAACACCACAAAATATGATGCCACCAATGTGCCAACCGTCGATTCGGATAACTTAAACCAACTTTGCAGCCAACCATCCAAAATGGGCGATGCAAACCGTGCCGCGACCGCCGCAATCACCCACGACAGCGTAGCGATCGTTTCATACACGCCACCGCGTATTGTCGCCCATATTGTGGACGCCAATACTACGATGATGTATATATAATCCAATGCCGTTAAATCAAACATTGTTTTGTGTTCCGATTATTTTTTGTTGTCTTTTTTTAACAGAACAAATCCCAATCCCGCAACCAAAGCAACCAACAAAACATAGAACCAAACGGACGAACCACCGTTGTTCACTTTATTTTTTTTTTGCTTCATCCTTGGATGCTACTTTGTATTCAGAAATCGCGTTTGCCCGATCGGCATGTTCTTGTTTGAACTTTTCCGCATCCTTTTCCATTGCTTCCTTGTTTTTGGCGGCGGCGGCTTTATCTTCATCGCTTAAATCAACTTCGACCGCTTCACGCAAATCTTTCTGCATAAAATCAGCATAACCCTGGAAACATTTATCACCAACAACCATCACCGGCACACCGCCCGATTCGTATTCGCATTTTTTCAATGCATCTTCGAACATCTGACGATTTGCATCTTCGAAAACATTAACTTCGCTGACCATTAACTGCGGATATTCATAAATCAAAGTGTTGGAAATAAATTCACGCGCGTGATGGCAATGTGGACATGTCGGCGAATAATAAATCGTGATGTTTGCCGCGGATGCAGCACCCATAAACGCAATGCCACAAGCGGCGGACAAGATTGATAATGTTTTCATGTGTATTTTCTCCTTGGTTAATGTTGTGATTATAGAAAATATATTTTGTGCGCCGCAAGTGCTTTTTACAAAATATTCAAACTTTTTTTCAATTGTGATATAATGGCATTGAATTAATGGGGGAATTACAATGAAAATAGCAATAATCGGAATTGGTTCGGTCGGGTCAGCAATCGCGACCGCGGTCAAAAACACGGGGTTGGCACATGAAATCGTTTTGTATGATACCGATGGGGTTCGCGCACGCGCCGCCGCCGAAGACTTGGGCCATGCGAGTGCTTTTTCATACGATATTAAAATTACCGCGGCAAGCAACTATCGCGCAATTCGTGGTTCGGAAATAGTCATCATATCCGCCGGCGCAAATCAAAAACCCGGTGAAACGCGTATGGATTTATTGAATAAAAACGCGGCTGTCATTCGCGATGTTGTACCACGTGTTATGGTGAACGTTGATAATAAAAATGTGAAATTGGTCATTGTCACGAACCCGCTGGACGTGATGGTTATGCTGGCCCAGAAATTATCAAAATTGCCGGCGGCACGTGTAATCGGCACTGGAACAATGCTGGATTCGGCACGTCTGCGTGTGATATTATCACGACATTTATCCGTATCGCCCCAGTCCATCGATGCATATGTTTTGGGCGAACACGGCGACAGTTCCGTTGTCGCATGGACACCGGCGGCAATCGGCGCAATCGCTTTGGATGACTTTTGCAAACAGACAAAAACACCATTAACCGCGAATACGCGCGCAACAATCGAACATCGGGTGCAAACGGCCGCATATGAAATTATTCGTGGTCGTGGCGCAACCTGGGATGGAATTGCCGGCGCGGTGGCGGATTTAATCCGCAGTATTGCGAACGACGAAAACCGAATTTTGACGGTATCCGCCGTTGATGGGATTGGCGCAAAATCAGTCGCAATGTCATTACCACGCGTTGTTGGTGCAAATGGCGCGACAAAAACATTGATACCGAAACTGGATAAAACCGAATCTGCCGCCCTGCGCCGCAGCGGTGGCATTATTCGAAAAAATTATGATAAAATTATGAAATAAATCACGGGGCGAACGCCCCGTTTTATTTGGCAATACAATCATATTTATATCATAAAAATCGGGTGCTATGATTTTCGCCATGGGGGGAAATCATGTTGGACAAAATCGAATACACACAATCACCGGACGGCAACAGTTTTTACGCATACTGTGACGGGCACCCAATCGGCAAAATAACATTTGTTCGCACCGGCCCAAATATAGTTATAATTGACCACACCGAGGTTGACGATGCGTACCGCGGCAGCGATATAGAATTAAACCTGATCCGTCATGTATGTGATTTTGCCCGACAACACCACCGACGCGTTTTACCCATATGCCCGACCGCGCGCACTATGTTTGGTCAATATCCAGAATTTGACGATGTGCGAATGTTCCGCACGCGATAAAAAACGGGGTAATGCCCCGTTTATTTAATACGATTTTGCAACAAATACATATGTTGGGTCGGCATCATCCAGACAACGACGTGATATCTTGTATTTTTCCACCATCGCATCAAATTTTTCATTTGTTGTTAAATCATATTTGATACGGAAAAATCCGATTTTCCCATTCGACAAAGCCTTGTCCAATTCCGCCAAGTCTACGACATTGTGAATCATTGACTTGTTACGTTTTTCGGCGGCGGCCAACATATCGGCCTGTATTTGCGACAACATATCGCCTGCATTTGCAACCAATTCTGATATCAATATCGTTTTCTTGGAATCTTTACCAACATCACGACGTGTTACCGTAACGGAATCAGATTCCATTTCGCGAGTGCCAATTTCAACACGTAATGGTACGCCACGTTTAATCCATTTCCACATTTTATCGGGCGCACGCATATCGGAATCATCAACCAAGACACGAATTCCCTTCTTCTGTAATTTTTGCGCAAGCGCATGACCGTATTTATTCAAATCGTCCGCCGTTTCATCGCGCGTAATCGGAATAATCACAACCTGGTACGGTGCAACCGCCGGCGGCAAAACCAAACCATCATCGTCGCTGTGTGTCATGAACAAACCGCCCATCATACGCGTTGATGTTCCCCAAGATGTTGTCCAAGCATTTTGCAGTTTACCATCGGTCCCCAAGAATTGAATTCCGAATGATTTAGCAAAATGTTGTCCCAAGTCATGCGATGTTCCGGCCTGTAAAGCCTTGCCATCTTGCATAATCTGTTCAACCGTATATGTGTGATCGGCACCGGCAAATCTTTCTTCGGGTGTCTTTTCGCCCATAACACACGGGATTGCCAAAACATTGCGCATATATTCGCCATATACCCGATGCATTTTACGCGCATCTTCGTTGGCCTCTTTATGTGTGGCAAACACATTGTGACCTTCCTGCCAATTAAATTCAGACGTACGCAGGAACATACGTGGCCGCATTTCCCAACGCATGACATTAACCCACTGATTTAATTTCAACGGCAAATCACGATACGATTGTACCCAACGCGACATCGCTTCGCCAATAATGGTTTCAGATGTCGGACGAATGACATATGGTTCCGTTAATTCGGCTTCGGGATCCGGTTGCAATTTACCATCAATCTTTTTCAAACGATAATGTGTAACGACCGCCGCTTCCTTGGCGAATCCGGCGACATGTTCCGCTTCGCGATTGAAATAGTCAATTGGTATCAACAACGGGAAATTTGCGTTTAAAACGCCATTTGCCTTAATCCGTTTATCCATTTCATCGCGCATTAATTCCCATATTGCCCAACCGTATGGTTTAATTGTCATACAACCACGCACAGGCGCGTTTTCCGCCAAATCCGCCGCCACAATCAGATTTTGATACCACTGGCTAAAATCCTCGGCACGTGTTGGTGTAATTGCTGTTTTCATTTTTTATTCTCTTATTTCGTTGCGTTTTTATCTTTTAATTCCATATATTTTTCGGAAACCATGTCCCCCAGCGTTGCCGCCATTTCTTTTCTGTTTTTACCCGCCAACGGCGGTGGCGGCAAAACGGTAATTTCAATCATCATACCGCCCAGCATCATAACATGATACAGTTGCCCAAAAGCGCTGCGTTCATGATCAGCCAACGGGCCGACATCCATTTTCTTGTTATCAAAATACGCAAAATGGTTTGCCATATCTTCGGGTGATATTGCATCACCGTTGCGATAGCGATAGTTCACAACAACCGGCTGGACAGTTATGTCGGCGCCTTCGACAATACTGAACAGTGTGCTTTTAAACGGCTTTACATATGCGCCGTTTGTGGTTGTGCCCTCGGGAAAAACAAATAATGGATATTTTACCTTTGATAATGTTTTACCCATGGAATCCAGCGCGCTTTTCGCGGACGATGGATTGCGATCGACAAACACAACGCCGAATTTTTTTGAAACCCAACCAACGATGGGCCATTTGGCAATATCTTTTTTGGCAACCAAACTGCCCCCAAAAGCAACAGGAAACATTGCAATTTCAAACACTGAAATATGATTGGAAACAACCAACAAAGGCCGATTTTTTACCAATTTGCCATGCACGCGAATTTTGACATTGGAAATGATTTTCAAAAACCACATAAACACGCGCATATATGCGACCGACGCGCGACGCGGCAAAATCGCGATTATCGGCATCTGAATCACAACCATGGTCCAAAACAGTCCCATACGAATTCCGCCGGTTATTGTGTTGAAAATATTTTGTTTACGTGGTTTTGTCATTATTCTTCACCCTTGTCCACACTGTCATCAACATATTCTGCATCGGCGGCATCTTCGCGCAACAGGAATTTCACGAACGACCCCAATACTTTTAACGGGCCGCGCACCGGGAACAGAACGATTTTGCCGATTGTCTTGACGGCGCCTTCATCGATATCGACGGATAAATCCTGTAATGCGTTTTCGCTGCCCAGGAAGTGTTTCTGATACGTTGCACTGATATTTTTAGTTTGTAATGTAACAAAAACATCATATGTATTAAAGCCCTTGTCAATAAAAACGCCATTACCAAAATCCGCACCGACACGCAGATACCCCTTAATCAACGGAGGCATTTGACGAAAAGCCTCTTCTTCATCGACAAATATTTTTGGCATAATGTTCATACGTGATAACGCCGGATTAACACTTTCGTGGAAATTTTCGGTCAACACGGTCGCACGCAGACGCGCCGGCGCCAACCGATTGTAATACAGGTACGAAATCGCATGTGCCGACAACCCTGGTTTTTGACCAACCCACGACGCAACACCGAACAACACGCGCACCTTGCGCCGCAGAACATATTCCGACAACCCCGCCCACAGCAAGCGCATAACCAGCGCATTATCACGATACCGCGGGTCAACGCACGCACGCGACATTTCGGCGATATTACCACGAACCTTTTTGATTTTTGAAAGGTCGAATTCCGTTTCGGTATAGAAAGAGCCCATTTTTTCGGCGGCTTCGCGATCAATTATGCGATAGCATCCAACGACAACACCATTATGAAACACCGCCATATATTCGGCAAAACGATCATAAGAATCATATTCTTCGCGCAGTGTCCGCTGTTCTTCGGTTGCGGATGCGCCCTCTTCCTCGCAAAAAACGGCATATCGCAACGCGCGTACCATGCGACGCTCTTCTTTGTTTCTGGTTAATCTGACCTCGTAATCACGAACCTTGATAGCCATAGAAAATCCTTATGTTCATATTCCTATTGAATACAGACTAGCAAAAACCGCCCCCGTTTTCAATTATTTTTATTTGTTTATGTTATTGGGATAAATTTATTTCAATTTATCGGATAATTCGGCAATCGCAATGGCATACCAGTTGGAATTATTCCACTTTTTAATCCGATAAAAATTAGGATATGTCAAATATGCCGTGATAACCGGCGTTGGTGCGACATCGGTATCCGGCGATGCCGTATCAGATGCACTTTCACGCGCCGCATCAATCGCCGCAACATCCGCAACCAGCCCCGCCATCATATCCCCCGTCGGAATTGCAGTACCGTCCGGATTTAATACACCCATTGCCGCCCAGTCGGTTAACGATTTTTTCACATCGCCCTTTAATAAAGACGTATCAAAATCCGCCGGCAAGATAACCCGACGCGCGATCCGTTCGTTTGGATTCCAACCCAATTTATGCAGATAATTTCCGGCGCTAAACATAGCATCACCAACACTGCTGATGATATCAATACTGTTATCACCATTACCATCAACGCCATATTGTGCCAGCGTCGTTGGTATAAATTGGAAATGCCCCATGGCACCGGCCCAACTGCCACTAATACTGTGTATATCTAACTTATTTTTATCGGCAATCTTCATCAGCGCGATTAGTTGATTTGTAAAAAACTTCTCGCGACGACCATCATATATTAACGATAAAAAAGCATTTACCAATTTATGCCGCGATTTAACCGCACCATAGTTCGATTCCATGCCCCAAAAAGCCAAAATCACGTGTGGCGGCACATCAAAAGTATTTTCCACCCGATTCAACAAAGTTGGATACTTTGCACGCATTTTTTTGCCGTCTGTGACACGTGTTTGTGTGACAGTGCGATTCAGGTATTGTTCCAATGTTAATTTAAATTCTGATTGATTTTTATCGCTTTTAACAACCGACGGAATGAACAGTGGTGACCGTAATGTATCTTCGATAACTTCTATTGATATATTTTCGGACGCGGCACGCACACGCACACCATTAAGCACCGATTCCCATCGCGCCATATCAAACGCACCACCATCCGCATGTGCAACAAATGGCAACATAAACGCCAATGCAAAAACTGTGCGTAAAGCGTTTTTAACCATACCACACCCCCATGATTTAGAATGAATATTTGAACCCTATGTGCAAACCAAACGATTGCCAAATGGCCTCTTTCAAAGATTCAGTAATGACTTCTGTATGTGCCGGCGTTGTTTCAATAATCGGCAATCCGTTGTCATCAAGAATATATTGACCATTTTCATCAACCCAAAAAGCACTGTATTGTGCAACATACAATTCGCCACCAATTTTACCAACATGGAAATAATTGGTATCCGCCTTGATCGCCAATTGTAACCGATTAGACAGACGTAAATCGTATTCCATTTCCAATGTATATGTATACGCGCCGTTGGAACCCTCGTCCAGGAAACTTGGGTTTTGTTGCCAATCATCACGATTCGGCCAAATACCCTCGGACGAATATTTCGGCAAACCAACCTGAAAATAAAAACGCAATTTGTCGGACAATGTCATCTGTTTTTCGATTTCCAGTCCCAAATAAAATCCGGACCATGTCGTATTATAAATATGCGTTGTTCCATCAATACGAATTGGTCCATCGCCACCGATAATAACACATTCACCGGGACCAACACCCCACGGTCTGTCACCCATACTTTCATCATAATCCGTTGTTACAATATGATCACCCAGCGCATTAAATCCGGATCCGGGTGCAACGGTAACCATTATATCCTCGGGCGATAAACACACCTGATACCAATCGGTTGGCGCGGTCTGGTCAATTGGTAATGTGTAATAATATCCCTCGGCATCACCATAAACATAATCACCCCATTCCGACATCATCGGTAAATAAATTCCGGGATTCGGATATAAATGATCCGACATTTTAAGGTTATGTTTGAATATTTCATATCCAATCGACGGCGATAATTTCCACCCGGCAATATCCCAAATATGATGCGCCCCAATACCGAATTTAAAATGATTAGTATGTCCCGCTTCATCACCCATGGAAACGGTAAATATTCCGTACGTTGGATCCGCCCAATCGTATGGTTCCAAATCGTAATCCATGGATAATCCGCCGGATTGCATAGCGCCATATGTATAATCGGCATATGCAAACATATCAAAATTACGCAGTGTGAAATTATGACGCGCCCCGACATTGATCTCGTTGAAAATCATATCGTCCCATTCCAGCACGGAATTAACGCCCGTTTTAAACTGAAAATCGGCAAAACGGCGGGAATATCCGGCATAGATGCTTGTTTTCGGTTCAGATTCTGCCGGCAAAGCAATTCCATTTGCGGTAAATGTCCCGTTTGCCGCACCGACATATCCACCATTATTGATTAATACCGCGGTTGAATCATACAAAACCGGCGCTTTGGCCCGTGGAATTTGGTAAGTATATGTGTTTTGCCCGACAATTTGTTTAGTGCCCGATTGCCCGACATATTGGGAATATCCCATATTGGCATAGTCGCCATATGCGGCACGATTTGCGGTTGTATTTGGCGCACTTTGATAATAGGATGGCACACCCTCGTTTGCTGCAAACGCCGCAAACGGTGCCAAAAACGCCGCTAAGATTGCGATTTCCCCTGTCCTCATTCCATAACTTTTCTTTTATTATATCATAAAAGGCGAACATAAAAAAGACTTTTCATTTATAACTTGCGAACAGATTTTGTGGGGCTACAATAAACGCACTATGACGGTCCCACACAACATCTATATCCATGTTCCGTTTTGTATGTCAAAATGCAATTATTGCGCGTTTTTCAGCCGCGCCTGTGCCAACCCCGATTGGCACGCATATACGAACGGCATTTTGAACGAAGTTGATTACTGGGCGGACCAATTGGGCAAAGCCGATGTTCCAACGATATTTTTTGGTGGCGGCACACCGTCATTAATGCCGACAAATTGTTTTTCAGAAATTATAACACGAATTCACGACCGTTTTAACGTTGCACCCAATGCCGAAATCACATTGGAATCGAATCCGGGGACATTGGATGCGGTGCGCCTGGACGAATTTATTGATGCGGGTGTAAATCGATTATCAATCGGGGTCCAGTCGCTAAATGATGACGAATTACGGTTTCTTGGACGGCGCCATAATGTTTCGGATGCAATGCGATTAATCGACTCGGCACAATCACGCGACATTCGTGTATCAGCGGATTTTATATATGGTTTGCCGGGACACACCGCGAAATCCGTTAAAAAGTTGTGTCGCGATATAAACAAAATCGGATTGACCCATTGTTCAATGTATGAATTGACAATCGAACCGGGAACACCGTTCGGCAAAATGAATTTACAAATGCCGTCAAATGATGAAATGGCGGAAATGTATAATGCAATCGGCGAAACATTGAATTTGCCGCGGTACGAGGTTTCAAACTATGCCCCCCCGGGTTACGAATGTTGTCATAATCAGAACGTGTGGAATGGCGACGCATATATCGGGTTTGGTCGCGGTGCCGCGGGACGTGTGTTTATTAACAATACATGGTATGAACAGTTGGGCGCGGGCGCGCGATTTGAACCAATGGGCAACAAAACACGCGCAACCGAAAAAATTATTACCGGTTTACGCACGGTGCGTGGAATAACACTTGCACCCGACATAAAAAATGCGCTAAATATGGAATACGCAAAATCGCATCCCGATTTGATTGAAATCGCGAACGACCGAATTCGCACAACCAATCGCGGAATGTTGATTTTGGACGAAATACTATTAAACTTGGTAAAATAGGAAAGAAAATGGAACACAGGTTTTTGAACTTATTGGGAATTGTGGCCGTTGTGGCTATGATTTTTGGTTTTTTTTACATATCAAAGGGGAAATACATGGATGCTGGAATAAAAATTGAAAACATGGATTTATCGATTAATCCGGGTGATGATTTTTACGGTTATGCGACGCGCGGTTGGGCGGAACGAAATCCTATTCCTGACGACTATACGCGTTATGGTGCCTTTGATGTGTTGCGCAATACAAACCTGGAACGCGTGCGTGAAATTGCGGAAAGTGACAATGGTAAAATCGGCAAACTTTATCGCGTTGCGATGAACGAAGACAAATTAAATGCCGATAAAACCACACCGGTCGCGCCATATTTGGCGGACGTGGACGCATTAAAATCCCCGGCGGATTTACCGGCTTATTTGGGTAAGATGCATAAATTTGCGTCGGCATTTTGGGGTGACGGTGTATCATTGGACGAAATGGACAGCGACCATTACATTTATAATATTGGCCAGGGCGGCATCGGCCTTTCGCGTGATTATTATTTCGACACCGATAAAAAGTCTGTCAAGACACGCACCGAATATAAAAAGTTCATTGCAAAACAGATGAAAAATTACGGTATCGCGGTTGATGCGGAAAAACTGTATAAACTGGAAGAACGCATGGCGAAATCGTTTTACCCAAAGGAAAAGTTGCGCGATCCACATGCGAACTATCACAAAATGACATTGGACGCGGTGCGTGAAAAGTTCCCGCAATTTGATTGGGACGCATATTTGACGGCACGTGGCGCAACGGCTGCAACAAACATAAATATAAACCAGCCCGAAGCAATCGCGGAATCAATTGCGATAATGAACGACACAGATTTTAATTTAATCAAAACATATCTGAAATACAGAATAGTCGGCGCATCTGATTCATTATTGGACGACACGACATACGACATAACATTTGATTTTTATAATCGTTTTATGGCGGGCCAAATTGAAAAGAAGCCACGTTGGAAACGCGCGGTTTCTATGCTGGACGGGTCATTGGGCGAAGAGATTGGTCATCTGTACGTGAAAAAATATTTTTCCGCCGCGGCGAAATCGCGTATGGAAAAGTTGGTGAAAAATTTACAGCGCGCATTGGGGATTCGCATTAAAAACCTTGAATGGATGGGCGATGATACCAAGGAACGCGCACTGGAAAAATTATCGACATTCCGTGCGAAAATCGGTTACCCTGACAAATGGCGCGACTATTCCAAATTGCATATCGATGAAAATGCATCGCTTTGGGAAAACATGGTTAATGTTTCGAAATTCGAAGACGAATTTTGGCTGGAAAAAATCGGCAAAGAAAAAGATCCGACACTGTGGTACATGAACGCGCACGAGGTTAACGCCTATTACGACCCATCATCGAACGAGATTTGTTTTCCAGCGGGAATATTGCAATATCCGTTCTTTGATATGGCGGCGGATGATGCGTTTAACTATGGCGCGATTGGTGCCGTCATTGGCCACGAAATGACCCACGGCTTTGATGACCAGGGACGTCAGTTTGATGCCAACGGCAACCTGCGCGATTGGTGGACGAAATCGGACGCCGAACAGTTTGTTGCGCGTGCAAATGTATTGCGTAAATTCTTTGATAAAATAGAAATCGCCCCGGGCATCCATGCAAACGGTGAATTTACATTGGGTGAAAACCTGGCGGACTATGGCGGTGTAACGGTTGCATATACGGCGTATAAAAATTTTGGCACACCGTCGAATACGGCATTGAACCTGACCCCGGATATGCGTTTCTTCATTGCGTACGCGGGCGTTTGGGCGGGCAACATTCGCGAAGATGAAAAGTTGCGTTTAACCAAAATGGACGAACATTCGCTGTCGCGGAATCGTGTGAACGGCATTTTGCCCCAGGTTCCCGCCTGGTACGAAGCGTTTGACATCACGGAATCCGACAAAATGTATTTATCCCCCGACGAACGTGTCCGGATTTGGTAACAAGTTCTCCTCCTTTGGAGGAGTACGGCGTAGCCGGGAGGTGGTTAGAGTATTCGTTTTATCTCTAACTCTCTTACCACCCCGGCCTGCGGCCACCCCTCCACCGGAGGGGAACCATTCCCCGACGAACGTGTAAAGATTTGGTAAAAAGTTCTCCTCCTTTGGAGGAGTACGGCGTAGCCGGGAGGTGGTTAGAGTATTCGTTTTATCTCTAACTCTCTTACCACCCCGGCCTGCGGCCACCCCTCCACCGGAGGGGAACCATTCCCCGATGAACGTGTCCGGATTTGGTAAAAAAGAACCGCCGGGCGATTACTCGACCCGGCGGCGCTCCCTTCCTTTCCGTAACCGGAAAACTGATATTGCCCCGAAAACCACCGCGCACACGCGCGGACGGGCAAATTATGCGGCTTTGGCGACCCCTGATTCATTTGCGCCATCGGCGGCGTCCAGAATCTTTTTAGCCTCGGCAAAGACCATCGATTTTACACGTAATGCCAAATCTTTGGTTTCCAAACTTTCGGCGGCCACTTCAAAATCGTCGGTCCGAATTTGCAGCGACACATACGCCCCGACCAATGACGGACGGGCTAAATCCTCTATCGAACGTGGTGAATTGTTTTTGCCAATCTGTAATTCATCGGCCAGCGATATAATTTGACGATCGGCGTTAACCCAAACAGTGGTCGTAAGGACCTTGTTCAGGGCAATCATGATTTCTTTTATGTTTTTTGACATGCGCGTGTCCCCCTGTTTTTTTGCGTTGTTAAAGTAAAATTGAATCCGATTTGTATTTACACGATGTATTTACAAAATTCGTTTTCAACTTTCCCTGTCGTTTTTGTTTTTTGCAGAATTCCGGCTTATCGGCGGTTTTCTGGGCTTTTTGAAGTTTCCTTCCTTGTCTATACAACAATCATAGAACAAAAACGAATCGGTCGTCAAGCATAAAATTAAATTATTTTCATTTTATTTAAAAATATTTGTTTTTTACCACACATCCCATAAAATCCCATAACATTATTACAAATTGTCATTGACAACCAAAAAACCGTGTGCTAATTTTTTCTTACGAAGTCCGAAAGGTCGGCACAAAAACCCAAGAAAGCAAGGATATAAATGTCATTGTTTCTCTCATCTTATGAAAATCGTTTGGATACCAAGGGACGTATTTCCGTGCCGGCGGCTTTTCGGGCTTCGTTATCAAACGAACAATTTGCTGGCGTTGTGCTTTACCGTTCTTTTACAAACAATTGTATCGAGGGGTTATCCATGTCCCGCATGGAACAACTGGCGACCGCAACCGATAAAATGGGCGTTTTTGACGGAACGCTGGACGATTTGTCGGCAATGCTGTTTGCGGATGCGCGCCCGTTGAACTTTGACGTAACCGGCCGCATTATGATTCCGGCGGATTTATTGGCGCACGCGGGCATTACCGACCGCGCCGTGTTCGTTGGTCGCGGAAACAGTTTTCAGATTTGGAACCCCGACGCATTCCACAAAACTCAGGATGCCGCGTTGGCCCGTCTGCGCAAAGAGCGCCCAGATTTCAAAATTGGTTAGTATTTCTTTTGTCCATAAAAAAACCGCCACAACTGGCGGTTTTTATTATTTACGAAATATAACTAGTTGCCCGTCCCAGTATTTGCATCGGTTGACGATGCGATAATTCCATTATACACATCGTTGGCCCACGTTGCGATTGCACTTGGCGACGGTTCTGTTGTAACATTGCCATTGACAGACATACACGTCACAATCAATGATTTACATGCATTGACCGGGATATTTTTGTTGGTTGCCCCTTCGTAGCCATTCGAGTTAAGACACGATGTCACATCGGTAATACAACTTTCCGCATAATCGGACAATACTTCATCCTGGGCCGCCTTGATTTGAATCATTGTGCGATACAGGTATTCCGATATAACCTGGTTATCCGGTTTATATTTACGTTTATTATCATATGTATAATTCTGGCACTTGTTCAGGACAGACATACACATACCGTAATTCTTGCCATCCTTGCTGTCATTATAACCGATTTTGTATTGCAAGAATTTCGACATATTGGTATCGGTCTTGTCGGGATATGATGATGACAATGTATCATTTATGTATTGCGATAAATTACCATCTTGGCTGCCGTCATAATCCCATGCGAACGATGAACAACTGCTGTCGGCGCACCACGTTTTATACAAACTTGTTTTAAACATACCCGGATTGTCCGCCGCATTACCGTCACCGGTCAACGCACGTCCCGGCAACGAACCAACGACAACGGCCCCATTTACGATATATTTTCCGGTTGGATCCAAACAATTTTCATAATCCGCACCGCACACATAGTCGTCCTGCATACATGCGTCCAGCGCACTTACACAGCCACGCAAATCGTACTGATTCCGCTGCTGGGCGACCATCAAACGCGCCTTTTGCAGAACGGTTTTTGCATTACGCACCGTCGCCGTCATTTGATTATTCGCATCCGACAGACTGCGTTCATATGCGATACACTGTTTATCAATTTCCAAATCATACGAATTTGTAATAACAGATATATCAACACCCTGGGCGGCACAGGTATTTAAAACACTGGCCTTGCAACGCGACGCGCCGGTTTTATACAGGGTTTCACCACGTTGGTTGCTGATTGACGATGTATTTGTACTGACCGTTCCAAATAACCCGGACAAATCAAATCCGGTGCTGGAAATCGTGAAATCTAACAAATTCGACAAATCAAAAGATAAAGCGGAATCCGACACACCTGATGCGGTTCCGGTTTTTACATCGATAATCATATCACGGACTTTGTCCAGACTCGTTTTAATTTGGCTGGTATCCGTTTTGCCGCGCATTTCTTCCTCGGCCTCGGTTTCGGTAAACAAAGTCGTGATTTCGTCACCAGTCAAACCAATATATTGAATTTTTTGTGCAACATCCTGTAATTCTTCGGTTGCGGCCTTTAATGCTTCCTCGGTTTTTGCATAATTTTGAATATTTTTACTGCACGAACAACGACCCTGGTTATCGTCCAAAACATTACAGAAGTTATCCATACACGCGACATATTGCGCCTTGCAATAATCGGTCAACTGCGCCAGTTCATCCATAGCGGCGGCGGTATCCGCCGCGTTTACAGAACTTGATTCACTTGTCGTCATTGATGCCGATGCAACACGAATTGTCGGCACACGCGCCGAACCCCGTACACCAACACGCGTTGGTTCTGTATCTGCGCTGGAATATGTCACGTTATTAAGTGCCACCTGGGTCGCGCTGCCCCCCGACGGTTGCATTGTTGCGATACCATTCGAACCCGTTGTGGTCAGTATAATCGCACCCGGCGTTGTCGCCGTTCCGGCCCGTGCGACATTTGTATCCACATTACTTGTTGCGCGACGCGTGGAAACCCCGCTGTTTGTACTATTTGCCGCACCGGCGCGTGAAACAGTACCACGCGACACAGTTGCACGTGATGCCGTTGTGCGCGATGGTGTTGCGGTGGTGCGCGACGTTGTTGTACGTGCCGCAACCACGCGGGAATTAGCATTTGATGTCCGACGCTGGGCCACATTCGTTGTCGCCGCGCCACTGCGCGAACCGCTGCGCAAAGAAGAAACGACACGCGGGCTTGCCTTGGTCGGGACAACCGGTTGTGTTTTTTCTTCCACAACTTCGACGTCCTCAACCGGCATATCGTCCACTTCGTATTCATCGTCCACATATTCAATTTCGTCCGCGTAAATAAACGGCGAAACCTCTGCAAATGCAGGCAATGCCAGCAAACCACCCAACACGACAACAAGTCTTTTCATGGTGAAACCTTCCCTTCTATTATTACTATATTCTATCATATAAAGCCCGTTTAAACAAATAAAAAACTACTTTTGTGCGCCACCGCAACGAACCATTTCCTAAATTGTTAATAAACCAAGTGAAAAATCTTGTTTTATCGTACAAACGCGTTTATAATTTAGCGCAAATCAAGGGATGTATCCGTTGTTATTGTCGTCGAAACTTTATTGGTGTTTATTGGCGTTGCCGTTGATTGGTTGCGCAACCGTTCCGACATCGGTTCACGACGACCGGTTAAACGGCTATGTACCCAAAATCACGGCCGCCGATTTTGACTATGACCCAATGCGGACACCAATTGCCAAATGCTATGCGGACGAATTATCGCGCGGAAAAAATATCAGTGGCGCAACATTAATCGACGATGGAACATCGGCATTTACTGTTCGTGGCGCATTTGCGCGTATGGCGACAAAAACCATTGACCTGCAAACATATATTTACAGCAACGATTTAACGTCCAAGGTTTTAATTGGCGAACTTAAAAATGCCGCCGATCGCGGGGTCAAGGTCCGCATTTTGCTTGACGATTATGGCACCAAATCCGATGTGGCCGATGTTATGTTGCTGAACCAGCACCCGAATATAGAGGTCAAGATTTTCAATACCGTTCGTCGCCGTTCAAAGTTGCTGTTTATGCCGCAATTATTTATGGACTTTAACCGTCTTAATTCGCGCATGCACAATAAATTATTCATTGTAGATAATATCGCATTTATCACAGGTGGCCGAAACATAGGCAGCAATTATTTTGTGCCCGAAACTTCTGCTAATTTTTCCGACACGGACGTTCTGTTTATCGGTGCGATGACCAAATATGCGACAAAATCATTTGATGAATATTGGAATCATAAATTATCGATTCCTGCATCAATGTTTCCCAAGGCTAAATCAAAACATGCAATAAAAAAATTAGAAAAGAAATTTGCAGAAATCGAAAATCGCAGCGCCGAAGACACTCGAATTTATAACACTTCGGTAATGATGACGGAACGCGCATTCAAACAGAAAAATTTTGATTTCAGTTGGGGTCGTGGAACTTTCTTGGCCGATCCCCCGTCCAAGGTTGAAATGACAATGGCGGAAAAGGAAGCATACCGTGGTGAAATTATAAAAAAATTACAAGACCTGTGGTCTAAGACACGCAAATCGGTCTATATTTCTGCGGCATATTTTGTCCCCGGTATGGGCGGGTTGGAACATATTCGTAAAGAGACGGGTTCCGGTGTTCACGTTACAATTGTAACCAATTCATTGTCGTCGACAAACGCGACATCGGTATATGCAAAATGGGAAAAATACAGAAAAGAATTGCTAAAATCCGGCGCGGACATTTACGAATTTATGTTATCGGCGGAAAATCTGCGCGCAAAAAAACACGGACGCGCACGCCAGGCCCCCGGCTTTTCCGTACTGCACAGCAAATCCATTGTATTTGACGACCACATTTCATGGATAGGCAGCTTTAATCTGGATCCACGCAGTGCGTATTTTAACACTGAAAACGTGGCAATTTTTGAAAGTGCCGATTTTGCATGTAAATTGCGCGATATGATTATTGACGATACAAAAACATCGTGGCACGTCACGCTGGACAAAGAAGACAATGTCAAATGGACGGGACAACGATTACTGGATACGGAACCACACACATATTCGCACAGCCCGGACACAAACATATTCCACCGAATTTGGAAAAATATTTGCCGGTTAATGCCCGAAAAATATGTTTAACCGTGATGCGCAGCCAGGTGCAAAACAACACTAACGACGAATAAAATCGTTATACATGCCAAAATAATTTTTGAAGTATGATGACTGTGGTCGCCATGGCAATGGTCACATTCGCACCGACATTCACGCACAACCATTACCCACGACAATCCCAACATTCCCGCCGAAAACACGAACAACCACGGTTCCAGCCATTCCGGCATAAAATGCGCATGTGCAAATTCGGGTGCAAACAGCCCGACAACCGATAACACAATTGGCAAAACACAACAAAACAAATGCGGCAAAATTGACGCAATAATTCCAACACGAACCGCTTTTGACGACATAATTATACCTCTTTTTCTTGGTATCCCCAGCGGGAATCGAACCCACATCAGGGGTTTAGGAAACCCCTGTTCTATCCAGTTGAACTATGGGGACAGGTTTCTTTGTATTTTATTCGTCGATTTTAATATTGCAAGTTATATTCACACGGGGTATAATAATTGCACCCTACAAGAACATTAAGAGGAAAAGAAAATGGCTACTATTACACGGGTTGATTTCGCAAACAGATTACGAGAACGCTTCGGTTTTACAAGTACCGATGCAAATAAATTGGTTGATGTTGTATTCAATGAAATTCGCGACGCATTAATCAATGACGAAGAGGTCAAGTTTGCGGGTCTGGGAACATTTAAAATTTTAACAAAATCCGCACGTATGGGACGCAATCCCAAAACGGGTGCACCGGCGGTTATTTCGGCACGTCGTGTCGTAACATTTCGCCCCAGCGCCGAATTTCGTGCACGTGTCGCAAAAGGAAAATAAAATATAAAAAAACGCCGATGTTTACCGGTATTTTTTTATATTTTTATTAAACAAAATTGATTATCTTATTCCGTCGGTTGTAATTCCGCGCGGATGTCGGCAATGTTTGATGCGCGTTCCGCGATTAAATCGTTCAGATTCGCATGCGTTAAATCCGCCGCATATTTAATTGCATTGGCAAATGCCAGCGCATCGCTATTGCCATGAGTTTTAAATGAGAACCCATTTAATCCCAAAAATGTCGCCCCCGCATAGGAACGCGGATCAATTTTATGTTTCAAACGTTTAAATACGTGAACCAAGAAAAATGCCCCAACAATCGCCAAGATAGATTTTTTAAAATTTTCAACAATGACGCGTTTAATTAATCGGGCGGTTCCTTCGACAGTTTTTAACACTACATTGCCAGTAAAACCGTCGGTAACAACAACTTGAACAACACCGGTGGAAATATCGTTTGCTTCGACAAAACCGATATATTCATACGGCAATTTGTCTTTGTTTTCGGTCAACACATGATTAAGGTGTTGCAACGTTTCATTGCCCTTGGTTTCTTCCTCGCCAATATTCAGAACGCCCAGTTTCGGACGTGGCATATGACCAATAATCTCGGCATAAACACTGCCCAACACAGCAAAATCAAACAGATTTTCCGCGGTGCATTGAACATTAGCACCCAAATCCAACATAACAACACGTTTATCACCACCACCCGATGGCAACATTGTTGTAATTGCTGGACGCGAAATACCGTCAATTGTCTTTAACGCCAATTTAGACAACGACATTAATACCCCGGTGTTACCCGCACTGATAATTGCTGCACTGTTACCTTCGCGAACATCTTTTATCGCCATATACATAGAAGTATTTTGTGCATGACGCAAAACATCGCGAATCTTGTCAGTTCCACGAATTACATCGGGCGCATCGATTATTTCGCAATTACGCGCGACACGCGGATACTTTGCGGTCAATTTACGCAAGGCACGCTTGTCACCAAACACACGGAATAATATTTTATCTTCGCCATTTTGATACAAATATTGATTCATACCGCCAAAGACCGCCGCGGGACCTTTGTCGCCACTCATTGCATCAATTGCTATAATTTTTTTGTCGTTTTCTTGCATGGTTATAAATAAAAAGGCAGAACGGCACGCATGCACCCATTCTGCCATTAAATACGTTTATTTTTTATTTTGCGCCGCATGCCGGACAAATGTGATGTGGGCGTTTCTTTTCGCCACATTTTTTGCAAACACCGCATGGCATGACCGACAAAGCGTCATGGCTGCGACGTTGTGCGCTGCGTGCTTTACTTGTTTTACTTTTTGGCGTTGCCATTTTTCTATCCTTTTTTTACCGATTTGTATTTTATAAGAATATTCTTGTTTTGCAAGGAAAAGTTTAATTTGATATTACCTGGGCTACGAACATACCGTGATTATGCAACAAACCCACCACCGGGGTAAAGTCATCAAAACCGATATAGAACTTGAAACCATCAGCCTCTAAATTCTTGACTGTTTCCAATTTATATTCCGCGGTTGTACCCGGGTATGTATGCGGTTTACAAAAGACGCGTTTTTTTATATTTGGCAAAATACCATTTATAAAATCTTCGACCTTTTGCTGTCCCATTGCCCAACGTCCGGTAATAAATACAATTGTGAAATCACGACCCAATGTTTTCAAAACACGAACCATATTTTCGTTTGGTTCACCGAAACGATCATAGTCTGCGATTGCCCATTTATGCGCAACCACGCCGTCGATATCACAAAAAATAGCAGGTATTTCTTTCATCTTTCTCTCGCGAAATGCGCCCGACCGATGACGGTCGGGCACCATTTATTTTTTATTGTTGAATTAAATATCCAACAATTGTTGTTTGCCACCTTCGCGCGCCAGTTTTTCTGCCTTTTCTTCTTCCTTGGCAATTTCACGGACACGGCGAACGTATGCACCTGTTCCAATTGGAATCAAACGACCCACAATCAGGTTTTCATTAATACCGACCAATTTATCGGTTGCACCCGAAATGGCGGCATCCACCAAAACCTTGGTCGTCTGTTGGAACGATGCGTTGGAAATGAACGAGCGCGATGTCAACGACGCACGGGTCAAACCGACCAAGACCTGGGAAGCCTCAGCCACACGACCACCGTCACGCGCAACACGTGCATTTTCTTCTTCGAAATCAACACGGTCAACAACCTGACCCATCAAGAAACCTGTATCACCCGGATTCGTAATTTCGACACGACGTGTCATTTCACGAATCAGAATTTCGATATGCTTGTCATTGATGGACACGCCCTGCAAGCGGTAAACTTGTTGAACTTGTTCGACCATAAACTGTGCCAATTCTTTCTGACCCAAAATGCGCAAGATGTCCTGGGGTACTGGATCACCATCGACCAACTTTTCGGCCTTGCGCACTGTATCACCGCTGCGCACCAACAGGTTTGTACCCTTTGGCACCGCATATTCAACCGGCGCAGTTCCATCGGTCGGTTCAATACGAATGATGATTTTCGATTTAGAATCTTCCAATTCAACCGTACCATCAATTTCCGCCAATAATGCCGGGTTGGATGGACGACGAACTTCCAACAATTCTTCAACACGTGGCAGACCGCCCGTAATATCGCTTGTCTTTTTCGTTTGAACCGGAATACGTGCCAAGACATCACCAGCCACAACCTTGTCACCATTGGCCACATTCAACACAGAATATGTCGGCAACATGTATTCGGCGACTTTCTTGCCACCCAACGATACCACATTACCCTTTTCGTCAACCAATGTGATTGCCGGGCTCAATGGTTTCTTGGTGTTGGCTTTCCAGTTAATAACCTTGTGCGAAACGATACCGGTCATGGAATCAACTTCTTCCTGGACCGAAACGTTTTCAATCAAGTCTTTGAACTGAACAATACCGTCTTTTTCGGCGATGATTGTGTTGGAATATGGATCCCACTCTGCAACCTTTTCACCTTTTTCGACTTTATCGCCATCGTTCTTAATCAACATAGATGCGTATGGTAATGCGCAACTGAACAATTCTTTGCCCTTGTTGTCCACGACCGCGACTTCGCCATTACGGCTAAGCACAACGACACGACCATTTGAATTTGTAATCGTGTTGACACCGGACAATTTCAAAGTACCAGCGACCGGCATTTCAATAAAGTGATTTTCCGCACCACCGGACGCAATACCACCAATGTGGAACGTACGCAACGTCAACTGAGTACCCGGTTCACCAATGGATTGACCAGCAATAACACCAACTGCTTCACCAACGTGAACCAGCGCATTACGCGACAAATCCATACCATAGCATTTAGCACACAAACCGTCACTGTGACACGTCAAAACCGACCGCACATCAACGGATGGTAATCCAGATTCATTTATTTGGTTTGCTGCTGCCTTGGTAATCAATTCGCCCGCCGGAACGATAATTTCCTTGGTTATTGGGTGCACGATATCATGTGCCGCGGTACGTCCCAAAACGACATCCCCCAATGGCACCGACAATGTTGACCCTTGGTACACTGGTTTTGCAGTAATGAAATCGGTTGTACCACAATCATGTTCGGTAATAACAGTATTCTGTGCCAATTCAACCAAACGACGGGTCAGGTAACCTGCCTCAGCCGTTTTCAACGCGGTGTCCGACATACCCTTACGCGCACCGTGGGTTGATGTGAAGTATTCCGCCATTGTCAAACCTTCTTTAAAGTTTGAAATAATTGGAACTTCAATAATCGAACCGTCTGGCTTCTGCATCATACCACGCATGCCAGCAACCTGTTGAATCTGGCCTTTGGAACCACGAGCCTTGGATACAGCCATCATATAAATACTGTTCCAATTTTCACCTTCGGTTTTACCCAGTGCTTCATACGCTTTGTCACCCAATTCATCGGTAGTTTTCTGCCATAAGTCAATCAACTTGTTATGACGTTCACCACCAGACAGCAAACCGTTTTGATATTGCTTTTCGATTTCAGCGGCCGCTTTGTTTGCATTCGCAATCATTTCCTGTTTTTCTTTTGGAATAACGATATCGTCAAAACCAATTGAAATACCAGAACGTGCTGCTTGTTCAAAACCGGTGTTCTTTAACGCGTCAGCCAACATAATCATTGCTTTGTCACCACAACGTTCATATGTGGTCGCCAATAATTTTTTGATTTCGCCGTGTGGCATAACCTTGTTGACCAAATCAAACGGCATGTTGTCGGCTTTCGGCAACAATTCACCCAAAATCATACGACCCGCCGTTGTTTCATAACGTTTGCCATTGATACGTGCAACGATTGGTGTATGCAATGTAATCGCCTTGTTTTCCAGCGCCATTTTCACTTCGTCCATATTGGCGAAACGTGGTGATTTTTCAGTGACATTTCCATTCATCAACGAAATGTAGAACACACCCAAAACCATGTCTTGGGACGGCACAATCATTGGTTCACCGTTTGCCGGCGACAATACGTTATTGGACGATAACATCAATGTACGCGCTTCCAATTGCGCTTCCAATGAAATTGGCACATGAACGGACATCTGGTCACCGTCAAAGTCTGCGTTAAACCCTTTACACACCAACGGGTGCAAACGAATTGCCTTGCCTTCTATCAAAACCGGTTCAAACGCCAACAACGATAATCTGTGCAATGTCGGCGCACGGTTCAACAATACTGGATGTTCATAAATAACTTTTTCAAGTATTTCCCAAACAATGTCTTCGCCGTTTTCAACCATTTTGCGTGCTGTCTTTAACGTGTTTGCATAATCGCCCGCCAACAGACGCGCAAAAACGAATGGTTTGAACAATTCCAACGCCATAGCCTTGGGCAAACCAACCTGATGTAATTTCAATGTTGGCCCCGACACGATAACGCTGCGGCCCGAATAGTCCACACGTTTACCCAACATGTTCATACGGAAACGACCCGATTTACCGCGCAAAGAATCAGACAACGATTTCAACGGACGACGATTTTGTGAAACCATCGGGCGCGCTTTATGTCCATTATCGAACAGGGAATCAACCGCTTCCTGTAACATACGTTTTTCGTTACGAACGATGATTTCCGGCGCGTGCATTTCCTGGAATCGTTTCAGACGGTTGTTACGGATAATTACACGACGATACAAATCATTCAAATCGGACGCCGCAACATGACCCGCATCCAATGTAACCAGTGGTCGCATATCTGGTGGAATAACCGGCAAAACATCCGGCAACATCCACGCTGGATCGGTCTTGGATTCCAAGAACGCTTCGACCAACTTTAATTGTTTGATAATAGATTTGCGTTTTGCTTCGGATTTTGTTTCCGCCAATTCCGCACGCAAACGTGTGCGTTCGTCGCCCATATCCAAATTCGCGATAATGGAACGAACACCTTCGGCACCAATACCAACATGGAATGCATCCGCACCGAATTCTTCGACGGCGGCCTGGTATTCATCTTCACTGATAACATCGTATTGTTTAAGGTTTGTTAAACCCGGTTCGATAACGATATACGCATCGTATGAAATAACCTGTTCCAATTTCTTTTGTGGCAAATTGTTCAACAATGTGGCAATTTTACCCTCACGCAAAAACCAAGTGTGTGCAACCGGCATAGCCAATTTAATGTGGCCCATACGTTCACGACGAACGGACGACGGTCCAACTTCGACCCCACAGCGTTCGCAGACAACACCGCGGAATTTAATTCTTTTATATTTACCGCACGCACATTCGTAATCCTTGACCGGACCAAAAATCTGTTGACAGAACAAGCCCTCGGATTCCGGTTTCAACGAATGATAGTTGATTGTTTCCGGTTTTTTAACCTCGCCATGGGACCATGACAAGATTTCTTCGGGTGACGCGATTGTAATGCGCAATGCGTCAAATTGTTCCTTGGTTTCTATTTGTCCAAATATTTTCTGCAACATATTTGTCATATTAAGTAGCTCCTTTTCGTCGCTTTTATTGTTGTTAGTCGATAGTTGTTAGTTGTTAGGAAATCTAACAACTATAACTAATCAATCTTCTTTGGTGTCATCGCCAGACCCAATCCACGCAGTTCGCGCACAAACACGTTGAACGCTTCTGGTGTACCGGTTTGGATATCGGTTGAACCGGAAATGATGGATTCATACATCTTGTTACGTCCAACGATATCGTCGGATTTCACAGTCAGCATTTCGCGCAACAAGTGCGCCGCACCGTGTGCTTCCAATGCCCACACTTCCATTTCACCCAAACGCTGGCCACCCATGTGGGCTTTACCAGACAACGGCTGCTGGGTAACCAACGAATAGTTACCAATGGAACGTGCGTGAATCTTTTCATCAACAAAGTGGTGCAATTTCATCATGTACATAACACCAACGGTCACCGGACGTGCAAACTTTTCACCGGTCATACCATCATACAATGGGAATTGACCCGTTTCCGGTAATCCAGCCATTTTCAACATGGCGTGAATGTCATCAGATGTCGCACCATCAAATGTCGGGGTTGCCATTGGAACACCGTCACGCAACAACGCCGCTTCGGCGCGAACGTCGGTGTCGGTCATCTTTTCCAATTTTTCTTTGACATCCTTGCCATATATTTTGCCCATGATTGTACGCAAATCATCGGTGACCGCACGTTTAGCCTTGACCTCGTCCAACACCTTGCCAATTTGCTGACCAAGTGTGCGCGCCGCCATACCAAGATGCGTTTCCAAAATCTGACCAATGTTCATACGGCTTGGCACACCCAATGGATTAAGGACGATATCAACCGGGGTTCCATCTTCCATATATGGCATATTTTCGATTGGAACAACCGTGGAAACGATACCCTTGTTTCCGTGACGACCGGCCATTTTATCACCCGGCTGTAATTTCATCTTGTGCGCGATGTAAACCTTTACTTCTTTCAACACACCCGCATTCAAAGAATTACTTTCTGTTGCCTTGGCAATTGCTGCATCGGCACGATCGTTCAATTCTTTCAACTTGATAATATGTTGTTCACGCAGTTCATCAATCTTTGCCTGGTGTTCTTTGTTTTTCACAGCCAACTTTTTAACATCGGACGGTTTAATACCTTCGAATACTTCGGCGGTCAACTTCTTGCCAATAAATGGTTTCAACGAACCCGTACCACTATCGATGACATCGTTTTCTGCGATTTGGAAAATCTGATCTGCAAAGCCCTTTTCGATGATAGATGTTTCTTCTTCGCGGTCTTTGTTAATCTTTTCGATTTTCTGCAATTCAATCATCTGGGTGCGTTCGTCTTTCTTGACCCCGTGGCGAGTAAGGACGTTAACACCAATAACGGTTCCTTCTTCGTTCGGGCCAACGCGCAACGACGTATCTTTAACATTCAATGCCTTTTCACCAAAGATGTTGCGCAATAACGCTTCTTCGGGGGTCAACAATGTTTCAGATTTCGGCGAAACACGACCGACCAAAATGTCGCCCTGTTTCACGCGCGCACCGACATAGATGATACCGGATTCGTCCAGATTCTTTAACGCTTCTTCGCCGACATTTGGAATGTCGCGTGTGAAACTTTCTGGTCCCAATTGGGTATCACGCACTTTGAATTCTTTTTCAACAATCTTGATAGATGTGAATGCATCATCACGTGAAATACGTTCGGAAATCACAATAGCATCTTCATAGTTGTATCCGCGCCATGGCAAGAAAGCAACCAACACATTGCGACCCAACGCCAATTCACCATAGTTCATAGACGAACCGTCGGCAATGATGTCACCCGCAGCAATACGATCACCAACCTTGACCAATGGTTTTTGGTGAATCAATGTTTCACTGTTGCTGCGTTCGAATTTTTCCAGGTTGTAAATATCAACACCCGTCACAACATTGCGGCTGTTCATACATTTAACAACGATACGGTTTGCATCAACGGATTCAACAACACCGGCGTGTTTTGCAACCTTACCCGTACGGGAATCACGTGCAACTTCGCGTTCAATACCGGTTCCAACTAATGGGGCCTGGACCCGCATTAATGGAACACCCTGACGCTGCATGTTCGAACCCATCAACGCACGGTTAGCGTCGTCGTTTTCAACGAACGGAATCAAACCGGTTGCAATGGACACCACTTGGCGCGGTGCAACGTCGATTAAATCGATTTCTTCCTTTGGCACCATGGTAAATTCGCCGTCAACACGTGCGGTAACCATTTCATCAGCTAACACACCTTTGTCTGTTGTCGGGGTGTTACCCTGGGCAATTTTGTGGCCCAATTCTTCGTCCGCAGTCAGATATACCATTTTATCGGTAACGCGGCTGTTTTCGACAACATAGTACGGTGTTTCAATAAATCCGTACGGATTAACGCGTGCATACGATGCCATGTGCGAAATCAAACCGATGTTCGCACCTTCGGGTGTATGAATCGGGCATAAACGGCCATAGTGTGTCGGGTGAACGTCACGCACATCAATGCCGGCGCGTTCACGATTTAACCCACCCGGACCCAACGCGGAAATCAAACGCTTGTGTTCCAATTCAGACAACGGATTATACGCATCCATAAATTGCGACAATTGTGAAGTCCCCAGGAATTCAGAAATCAAACTCATTAACGGTTTGACATTAACAACATCTTGGGGCTGTAAATTTGCGATATTCGGGCTGGACAGCGCTTCACGAACCAAACGTTCGATACGCAACATACCCGTACGGAAATTCTGTTCCAGCAATTCACCAACCGCGCGGACACGACGATTTGACAAATTGTCGATATCATCGATAGTATCTTTGTGGTCAATGATGTTGGTCAATGTTTTCAGAACCGCCAAGAAATCCGTCTTGGTCAACAACCGATCATCTTCGGGACGTTTACCGGAATCGATTTTCAGACGTTTGTTCATCTTGAAACGACCGACCGGCGACAAATCGTAATATGCCGGATCAAATCCCTGACGCTGGAACAGGTTGATTGCCGCTTCCAACGTTGGACGTTCGCCCGGACGAATGATGTTATAAATTTCAATCAACGCTTCTTCACGATTTGTTGTTTTATCCGCCATCAATGTATTGCGCATATGTGCAGTAATTGTGGTGTTGTCGATTGAAATCAACGAAATTTCCTTAACACCCAATTTTGCCAAATCCGACAAAATTTCTTCGGTAATTTCTGTACCCGCTTGGTACAATACTTCGTCCCCGTTCATAATCGGGTCAAACAGATATTCACCAATTAATGATTCAGATGATACACCAAATGTTTTTGATGTCGCAGCGATTTTTGCTAAACGTTTTGCGGTCAATCTGTCACCCTTGGATGCCATGGCCTTTTTATCCTTGGGATTTATCAGATCGTAATTAAGGCGATATTTATCCAAACCGTCAAACGAGTTTACATCACCAATCCACATTTTGCCGTCAAATTTCAATGTGATGCGTTTATAGAACGCCGACAGAATTTCAGTGTCCGACATACCGCTAATATTTGGCTTGCGTGGATCCGCCGCCCATTTCTTTTCATCTTCGGCCGCCGGCAAGCAACGCAACAGAACCGTTGCCGGAACTTTACGACGACGGTCAATACGGACATAGATAACACCCTTGGCTTCTTCGAAATCAATCCATGAACCGTGTTCCGGAATGATACGCGCGGTGTATGTAATTGGGTTACCGGCAATCTTGGCCTCTTTGGTGGTTGCAAATACAACACCCTGGGCACGATGCATTTGGGAAACGATAACACGTTCCACACCGGACGCAATGAAACTGCCGCGTTCGGTCATTAACGGCACTTCGCCCATAAATATTTCTTGTTCTTTGATATCGCGCAGCGTTTTTTTGCCGTCTTCGGCGACATCCCAAAGAATTAATCTTAATTTTAATTTTAATTTGCTGGAATACGTCATATTACGCAGCATGCATTCCTTGACATTATACACAGGTTTATCCAGTGTATATTCAACGAATTCCAAATCAGCAATTCCCGCATAATCTTTGATTGGGAACATGGACGAAAACACGTTCTGTAATCCCATATTTTTACGATTTTGCGGTTCGACATCCGCCTGCAAGAAATCCTTGTAAGAATCATATTGAATTTCAACTAAATCAGGAAGCGGAGTTTGCAAAAAACTTTTACCAAAAGACTTTCTGAATTTTTGGATAACGGCCATGGGTATCAATCCTTTTTATTTTTGCGTTTTGCAAACGAAATATTTTATTTCTGTTTTTACGCCCGTTCGCCCACCACAAGATTTTATATCCCGGGTGGGCGTCTGGGTGACCCGGATTTTCACCCGGGATTTTTTGAACACGAATTCGCGTGTCCGCGATTATTGAATTATTTCAATTCAACTTTGGCACCTGCTGCTTCCAATGTCGCTTTCATTTTTTCAGCTTCATCTTTTGCAACAGCTTCCTTCACAGCCTTTGGTGCGGATTCAACCAATGCTTTGGCTTCGCCCAGACCCAAACCTGTGATATCTTTCACTGCCTTGATAACAGCCAATTTGTTTGCACCGGCTTCAGCCAACACAACATCAAATTCGCTCTTTTCTTCGGCGGCTGCACCAGCGGCCGGACCAGCTGCAACTGCGACAGCGGCGGCGGCGCTAACGCCCCATGTTTCTTCCAACGCTTTGGACAGTTCAACTGCTTCCATAACGCTTAATTTTGACAATTCTTCAACTAATTTCTGAATGTCTGCCATTTTAGTACTCCTTATTCAGGTTTTTATTGATTCTTTTTTCCATACTCTGCTGAAACGCGTGCAATGCGCGATGCCGGTTCAACCAAGATACGCGCAATAGTACCACGAATTTCCAACAGGGAAGGAAGCTTGGATAATTGCACAATGCCGTCTTTATCCAGGACATCTGCATCCATTTTACCGCCGATAATGGTCAAATTTGCATGATCTTCGGCAAATTTAGCCAACACTTTGGTAACAGCCAACGCATCCGTTGCAAACGCAACCGCGGTCGGGTGTTTCATCATATCGGATACAGCTTCAAAATTGGTATCTTTCAATGCCCTTTTCATCAAACGGTTTTTGACAACTTTGAACAACGATACCACTGGGCGCAATTCATTACGCAGTGTTTCGAATTCTTTCACTGTCAAACCATTGTTTTCAACAACGAAAACACCGTTTGCATCCTGAAGCGACGACTGCAACGCTGAAATCAAATCTGATTTTTCTTCGCGTCTCATCTTATACCCTTACTTCTTCTTTTTGTTCAACTTTCCACCGGACTTTCATCCAGATGGGGCTCTTGCTTCCTGCCCCAAAGAATTGTTCTTTGTCTATGATGGCAATTAAGCCGCATTTTTGGTGCGACACCATCAGTCTTGGACAGAAATCTCGTCTTTTGATTCGGGCGAACCCGAACCAAAATATTATTTCACATCAATCCGCAGACCTGGCCCCTGGGTTGTGGCAACGGATGCCCCCAAGATGTACTGACCCTTGGACGATGCTGGTTTAACTTTTTTCAACTGTTCAATCAATGCGTTTGCATTTTCGACCAATTGATCCGTTGTGAACGACAATTTACCGATACCGGCATGAATGATGCCATTCTTTTCCGCACGATATTCGATTTGCCCAGCCTTGGCAATTTTTACCGCTTCAGCAACGTTGTTTGTAACCGTACCCAATTTTGGATTCGGCATCAAGCCCTTGGGTCCCAAAACACGTGCGACCTTGGACATTTTCGGCATCATATCCGGTGTTGCGATAACGCGGTCAAAATTGATTTGACCACCGGCAACTGCTTCGATTAATTCTTCGCCGCCAACGACATCGGCACCCGCCTTTTTGGCTTCGTCCTGGGAATTGACAGTAAACACTGCGACACGAACCTTTTTACCGGTGCCATTTGGCAACGACAACATTCCACGAATGTTTTGGTCAGCCTTGGTAATATCAATACCCAAACGGATTGCGATTTCTAAACTTTCATCAAACTTCTTGGACACATACGGACGCAATGCTTCAATTGCATCTGCAATAGAATAAACCTGTGTTTTGTCCAGATTTGCCCAAGTCTGCTGTCTTTTTGTAACTTTCATGTCTTATTCCTCCACCTTTACGCCCATAGAACGACATTGACCCGCGACGATGTTCATTGCGGATTCAACGGTAGAGCAATTCAAGTCCGGCATTTTTGCTTCGGCAATTTGTTTGATTTGATCTTTTGTAATTGTACCAACAAAATCGCGACCCGGCTTGTGTGAACCGATTTTCAATTTCAGTGCCTTTTTAATATAATATGACACCGGCGGCAATTTCATAATGAATTCGAAACTGCGGTCTGTATAAACCGTGATAATGCACGGAATCGGCATACCAGGTTCTTTATCAGCGGTTTTGTCGTTAAATTGTTTGCAGAATTCGGCGATATTAACGCCCGCGGCACCCAATGCCGGCCCAATCGGTGGCGCTGGATTCGCTTGTTTTGCGGGAACGACCAATTTGACCAATCCCTTGACTTCTTTTTTTGCCATTTTTCACTCCATTTTTGTTTGTTGTGTTGTGGTGCGATGTGGCGCATCTACCACAGTTGTGCGATTTTGCTAAATCGCGAAAACTTTGTGACTACACCCGTTCAACCTGGGTAAAGTCTAATTCAACACTGGTTTCACGTCCGAACACCAGAATAGTCACGGTCATTTTCTGTTTCAAATTATCCGCTTCGGAAATAACGCCATTGAAACCAGCAAACGGACCATCCACGACATGTACTTCTTGGCCCACTTCGTATGTAACATCATCAACGGCGATTGCACCCTCTTCGACCTGTTTCATCAAACGACGTGCTTCTTCTTCGCTTACCGCGATTGGTTTTTGTTTCGCGCCCAGGAACATAACCACCTGAGGCATTAATTTAACCAGCGAAAATGTTTCATTATTCATAATCATTTGGACGACGATATAGCCCGGGAAAAATTTCTTTTCGGATTTAACGCGTTTACCGGCCTTAATCTCGACAACTTCGCGTGTCGGAACCAAAATTTCGCCAAAGAACGCGTTCAGACGACGTTTATCAATTTGTTCACGCAGACCACGCGCGACCTTGTCTTCACAGCCCGTGTGAACATTTACAACAAACCATTGCATTTTGTCTTCCATTTACATTTCCTTCGCTAGTATTTGTTTTAGAAAATCCACCCGACAATCGCGTTCAGCGCGCTATCAACCAAGAACAAAAACAACGTCGCCAACGCGGAAAACACCAGAATCATTATGGTTGCATGCACAACGTCATCGCGCGATGGCCACACAATCTTAAACCATTCGGCGCGTACAGATTTAATAAATTCCAGCATTTTTTTCATAAAATTCGCCCAATTTTTCAATAGTTACAACCATTGTTTTGCCATAATCTTTGGCAGGGGCAGAAGGAATCGAACCCTCATCCGCGGTTTTGGAGACCGATATTCTACCGTTGAACTATGCCCCTGAACATACAAATATCGCCCGATTTATGCCGCAATACCCCCAATGATCAGCGCCAAGATACCACAGCGTTATAAAAAATCAAGTGGAAATATTATATTTATTTAATTATTTTTGTGCAAGTAAAATTTCATGCCATTTTTGGGTAAATATTAAAATCACATAATTTTTACTTGCACTGGTGCGGTCATTTTGTCTACAATCACCATATAAAAAGGGGGAGAATTCGTGCAAAACCGCATAGAACCGCCAATTTTGCTATCCAGACTTTTGGTTCTGGTGTTTGCGGCAACACTGGTTGTGTTGGCGGCGATGGTTGTTACATTATATAAAATGTTCCCGCTTGACCGACCCCAGGTGTTCTTTTTGCGCACGACCAACCCAACGGATTCCGAAATTACCCTGACCCAGGTTATGCTAAACGGTGGTGATTTAGACGATTATCGGCGTAATTTTATTGCGGAATATGTCAAATACCGCAACGAAATCGAACCAAATACACGCACAATGTCCCGCAACTGGAAACGCGTTAAAACGATGTCCACGTCCGATATTTTTGCCGGATTGGCCAATACGGATATGTATCAGCGTTTTTTGTTAAGTTCTGCAAACGGGGACAATGGTGGTTTTGATTTATCTTGTTCGGTTGAATTTCCGGAAAATGGCGGTGTTCGACCATATAAAAACGACGATGCAACATATACTGTTGATTTTAAGTGGTTCTGTACAAATAGTTATGGACAGACCGACCGAAAAGATTATAGAATGAAAGTAAGATTGGAAACCGATGATGCCCAAAATATGAAATGGGCGGATCATATGGAAAATCCATTGGGGTTACGGGTTGCGGAATATTCCGTGGAATCCGGCGACGGCGATCCGTTGGACGCGTTTGTTGTCGGAAACGAATAATCCCAAAGAATAGAAAGGAAAGAACGGCATGACTTTTTTAAATACGATTAAGTTGAATATATCAATTCTGTGTTTGGCGTGTATTTGCACGATGCCATTGTCGGCGATTGGCGCACAAACCGCGTGGAACAATCCAAATGCCAATATGGCCGCGGGCAGCACGAAACCCGGTTATGCCCAGTTATCCTGGTCCAAGGGGACTGTTTTACCAATTCGTCTGCGCAGTGGTATGGTTACAATGATTACATTGCCGACCGGTGAACAGATTGACGATGCAACCGTTGGAAATTCGGCGCTGTTCAATATTGACGCGACCCAGGGTACAAATGTCATGTATATTACCCCAAATGCGGATGTCCAGGGTGGCGATACTAATATGATTGTTTCCGGAAAATCCGGCAATCAATATATTTTCTATCTGCGCGCAGAACCAACAAATTCGCCCGAAATTACATATTCCCAGGTTGACGTGGTAATGGATGGAAACGCAAAATTACCCGGCTTTGCGGGTGCCGCAACAACACCAACGGGTGGAATGTCATCCATATTTAAGAAGTCGAAAACAACATCCGGTAATACTGTCGGTGTTGATGGCGAAGATTACGGTTGGATTAAATCGATGAAAATTGATCCGTCCGAATTCCGTTTTGACTTGGATATATTCGTACCTAATCCGGACGACTATGTGATTGCGCCGGAACGCGTGTGGCGCGATCGTATATTCACATATATCGACTTTGGTGACAAGGTTATCGCCATGACCCAACGTCCGGTCGTATCGTTACTGGTCGAGGGTGGCGAATCCCCGGTCGGTTTCCGTACCGACGGCGAAGATGGTCGTCTATTGATTGTTGAAGCGGTTGGCGATATGGTTCTGCGCAGTGGTCAACGCATTGTTTGTATCAAAAAGCGTGCAAAACCGTTCCTTATTGCGGACACTAATTCCGTTATGGCCTTGGCCGAGGCTAACGTTGCCCAATCCATGATGTCGGGCCAATCGTTGAATAATATGGCGTATGGCTATGATATGGCGGCAATAAATAATGCGGGCGTGAACTATACCGGCACACCGGTTATGGTTGGTAATACCGCAAATAACACAGCGGCGGGCTACTATATGCCGTCCGGTTTTGTTGCGGGAATGGCATATCCACAGCCGACAACAACAACGACCCAACCATCGGGCGCGGTTACGATGATGCCGACCGAACGTGTAACGGCGGGTTCATATTTACCACAATCTAATATTCCAATTATATCCAGCAATCAAACTGGTGTTGCGGTTGAATTGAAATCCGACACTTCGGTCAAGGCTTTGGATGATTATTGGGTCGGATTACTGGCGAAATTCAGTGGCGACGACGGCAATGGTTTGCTTACCCCATATCGGGACAAGGTCTTCTTTGCGGTTGACGAACAGGGCGTTGGCGACCTGGGATCCGGGGCAACAACGGCACGTCTGTATCGTTTACGCATTGGGCCGATGGCGGACATTGAATCCGCACAAAAACTGTGCGATCAATTGTTGAAATTCAGTGGTGCCACATGCAATGTCGTCAGAATACAATAATGTTTATGGGTGCGGATTGATATGAGCAAATTGGGTCAACAATTTTCAGAACTGCGTAAATCAACGCCAAAGTATGTTCAATGGTTATTATTGATTGCGGCGTTTATCGTGGTGCTGATTTTATTGACATTGTTAATGACGGGTTCCAAAAATAAAACGGTAAAGCCCAAATCCAATGCGGTTCCTGTAAAAATTACATTATCAAACGACACAATTAATTGGACGGATGTTGACGTTGGTTCCAAAAAAACCGAAACTATTTTTGTTAAAACAAATGCGCCGGCCCATGCCACCATTCGCCGGAACAAGGATGTTAACGGATTTAACGTAAAAACGACTTGCACGGACGCGGGGGAAATAACACCATCTATACCATGCCGCATTATTTTAGAATATGCCCCGATTGCCGCGATGAAGCCGGAAACGGTTACACTGTTTGTTGATTGGCGTGCGGCATCCGAACCGGTTGAAATGAATACATCGGATAAAATAACGGTTATTTTGGGCGCAAACGCCCCGGTAATAAAACCCGCACCACAACCAGTTGTCGAACCTGTGGTGGAATATGACGACTATGATGATGATTACTATGATGAACCCGAACCAACAATTCGTTCGGAAATAGAATCAATCGCACCATCATTGTCTTTCAGGGATGATATTGTTGCCGAACCCGCACCGGTTGCGGAACGCCCGTCGGAATCCTGTTCGGATTTTGCATTTCCAGGCTATGGTCCAAACGGAAATCAAATTGGTTGGATAAAGCCGGAACGTGGCGCGTACTATTTTCATCCATTCTCCGATCGTGATTGCAAGAAAGCAACGGGTATTTATAATCCCGCCAGTGGTTTGATTACCGATATTGATGGCCGTGGCGATCGCATTGGAACCGACGCGGAACATATTGGTTACGCCGCCGCAAATGCCGGTACTTTGCCAACACTGAACCCCGCGCCACGCAACGCCCGCACCACCACCGCTGCGACAACGACCAAGGATATTCCGATTGGTGGCATGGGTCGTGTTCAATTAAAAGAAAAAATTGATGACGTCATATACGACACGACTGATCCGTCCGCTATTGTTTCAACACAACCATATGACCGCACGTTCGTATTACGACAGTATAAACCTATTCCGGCGACAATTGTGTCCGACGTTCGTGCCGACACCGCATTAGATCGCGAGGGGATTCGTTTCCCTGTTCGTGCGACCGTTGACCGTAATGTATATTCCGATAACGGACGCACAGTTATAATTCCAACCGGAACGTTATTGTTGGGTTATGTTACCGGTGAAGTTCCGGGACCGTACAAGGCGATTGGTCGTATGAATATAAGTTGGTATCAATTCGTTTTACCAAACGGTGTGGAATTTAATTTCGCCGGTCCGGAACAAGATCCTATTTCCGCCGATGCCCAGGGTCGTATTGGTGTTCCGGGTCGCGGCAGCACCGACTATATTGAACAATTTGTTATGCCAATGCTGACCGCTATTGTTCCGGCGGCGGTAAATATGATTGCCCCAGTGGCGGACAAATTCGTTAATCAAATTGATTTGGATAATAATACCGTTGTACAAAGTGGAACACTGCGTTCATCGGAATTGGCGAAAAATGAAATTATTACGGCATGGAACCAGGTTGCACAAAAATTACTGGTCGATATGATGGATAATACAGTTCCCCCGTTCACTATTCCGGCGGGTACACGCATAACGGTATATTCACCGAACGATTTAATGGTTACATGTACAACAAACGAAAAATGTATGGTTCGTGAACCCAGTAAGACCCCACGCAGGAATCCGACTTGGAACACAACACGCGCCAATGACGATTCGTGGGTGGGCCAGGCACGTTCGTTCAATTTAAGCAACCTTTGTGAACCAAGGTCGTCCGATGGAATCATGGTTGCGCAACCATATAACAAGGTTGCGGAAGATCTTAAAAAACTTGGCTATTCATACAGCACACTTGTTGCGTATTGTCAATCCAGTAATTACCAGGCGATAAACAATGCACGCCAAGAGGCAATTTATCAAAATCAACAAGATCCGAATAATAAAAATAGTGTTGCATCAAAAAGTACTGACACCAAAACATACAATGAGCAAGTTTTGGGATTAACATATAATAGTGACGGTTCTATCAAGGATCCATATAAAAAAGAACCAGCTCCCGCCGCGGCACCAGCAGAAAACGTCATTACATGTGACGACGGATTGGCACCCGATGCAAATGGTTGCTGCACCGGTGAAATCTACACCGATATGGGCGAACAGGGATTTAATTGCTGTCCACAATCCGGCGGCGATTGCTTCCCACCGATAATATATTAATGGGAAAAATAAATTAATATACAACCCGCGATACGCGGGTTATTTTTTACCAAAAAAAGGGGGAATCTATGAATACGACGTGACGACTTGATACACACGCATAAAAAGCCGTGCATTTGATGCGCGTTTTTTTATGCAAAAACATTCGATTCGAACATAAAGAATAAAATCCTAAATACGAATCGAAAAACCGATTCATACTTCAACCACGGGTTGTAGTATTTTGTTTTTTTCTTATTCAATTCTATAAAACAATCATAAACATATTACCAAGGGAGACCCAATATGACAAACACACAAATCGCATATGCACCTGAAAAATTTCAAAACGCCGAACAATTATGGTTTTGGTTTTTATATTCTAAATCTGTGCAAAATGATTATACGCGCCGACGCGAAACCGCAACACGTCGTGTGTGCGAATTACTGGACGTGGAAACATTGATAACAAAATTATACCTGTGCGGAAAATTAACCGATGAACAATTAAGTGTTATGAAAAAATTCGGCGATCGTCGTCGCGCCCCACACCAATATGTTTGGGCGGAAAATCGCGCCGCGGACCAATGGCGACGCGCGATGGAAACAATAGAAATTGCCGCATCTGAACACGGCTGGATTAACAAATAAATATTGGGGAATAAAATGGTTATAATTGCTTTTTCAAACAAAACGTCCAAGGTTTTACCGCGAATATTATGTCGGCGATTTCGCCATTGTGCACCAATTGTTTGTATGGAACATAAATTGATTATGTATCAATTTACCAACATTCACAATATAACAAAAATAGAATTAAATAATCGTGATATTGCCATACTGCGCGCACACGGTTGGCGATTTATCTATGTTCCAATCGACATACCGCATGATTTTAATCCTGGGCGCGCTTATTCATGTGTTGATTTATCCAAGCGCGCCATTTGTATTAATAATCCATTTATACAAACGCCATATGCACTTTATAAACGCATTGCGCCACAATAAAAAATGCCCAAACGGGCATTTTTATTTTTCCATTTTACGTTTGATTATGTACATTTGCACAATACCAAACAGATTTGATACCGTCCAATAAAGCACCAACCCCGCCGGCATCCACGCAAACATAATGGTAAATATAATCGGCATCCATCGCATAGCACGTTGCGTCTGGGCGGCAACATCATTTTTATCGGCGGATTTTGTTGCGCCCGATTGCAGACGTTGTTGTAACCACATAGACGCACCCATCAATATCGGCAAAATGAAATAAGGATCCATCGCCGCCAAGTCAGAAATCCAAAGGAAGTGCGCATTACGCATTTGCACCGAAATTAACAACGCCTTGTACAACGCAAAGAAAATCGGAATCTGAATCAGCAACGGCAAACATCCCGACATAGGCGAAGTCTTGTGCGTCTGATACAGTTTCATTATTTCCATTTGCATACGTTGTTTATCGTTCGCATAAAGTTTTTGTATGCGCTGCATTTCCGGCTGCATTTTCTGCATTGCCGCCATTGATGTATACGATTTACGCGTTAATGGCCAAAGAAGTATCCGCAACAATATTGTCATTATGATAATCGCGACACCATAATTCATAACAATCGAATTAATAATATTTATCAACCACAACATTGGCTTTGCCAAGAACCAGAACCATCCATAATCTATCGTTTTTTCAATTCCGGAAATTTGTTCCGATACACCCTTTAATACCGTGCTGTCACGCGGTCCGGCATACAGCAAAGTTTTTATGTTTGCCGTTTCACCATTTGCGACACTTACTGCGCGCGCATTAACATCGGACTGATATGATTCGCCATATTTTTGCGCACGAATCGTTTGATCGGGCGAATCTATATCGACAATAGTTTCCCAATATTGATCCGCAAATCCCATAAATCCATTGGTTGTTGTATATGCACGTGGTTTTTTGGAAATCGCACGCCAATCATCGTGTTCGACATCGCCATTGACATATACAACCAGCCCAGTATAAACACCGGCCGACGATGAGATATCGTTTTCGCGCTGAATCCGCGCATATGGTGTAAATGCAAAATCTTTTTTAGTATCGTTTTTAATCTCGTCATTAACGGTTATAACATAATTATCGACTGCAACCGTTCTGTTAAAAATAACACCATCCGCATTACGCCAAGTATATTTATCGCCATCGGCTTTCCACACTGTGTCCGCGGTTGGCGCAGTTGTCCCAACACCAATAATACCTATTTCCGCATATGCGTTATCGCCGGACAACAATTTTACTGTATCATCATTTTTTGAATTGGCTTTAAAATCACGCAAATTAATGTCCGATATACGCAATCCACGAACGTTCGCAGTAATTTTATCAGATGATATTTCATATGTCGGAACATTTGACACATCAACGACCGCAATTGGATTTTCATCGACCGGCATTTTTTGTTCATGCTTTCCAAACATAACACCAATTGCCCACCATGCGGCCATAAATATAATAAACCACCACAGCAGTCCACTCAAACCGCCACGCTTTTTACTATTATTTTTATTTGCGCTCCACGCGGCAAAGCCCGAATTGTTATTGTCTAAATACTGAACCATTTTCACATCCTATTGTTTATTTGCACGCATACAGCGACGGCGCGCCAAAAGCCAATTCAAAATATACCAACCAACACCAACACAAATGAATATGTCCGCCACATTAAACGCCGGCCAATGATATCCACCAACGTGAAAATCCAAAAAGTCAACCACCGCACCAAAACGCACACGATCGACCAAATTACCAAATGCCCCACCGACAATGAATGCCAACGGCAAACGCTCGTACGGTTGTGCGCGATAAAACAGGTAATATGATATCGCCCCGATTACAAAAGCGGTCAAAACAATTATTACAACCGGCGCCGCTTCGCCCAACGCACGAAACAGCGAAAACGATGTTCCCGGGTTCCAAGTGAACACGATATTAAAGAAATCCGTCACATGCGCCATTAAATACGGCACAGGTATCAATTGCCACGCGGGCGCGAACGCCGGGACTCGACCCGTAATCAGGTTTATTAGTATTCCCTTGGTCAACTGGTCCAGCAATATGATTGCCAAAATGATTAATAAATATTTGAAAATCTTTTTCATTTGTGCCCTTTTCAATTCGACAATTTTTAATATAGCAACCTGGGCAATTAAAAGCAAATAAAATGTCCCATCATTTGGGACATTTTATTATTCAGATAATTTTACGGAATCATCCAAACACGCATAATCATTTTCACGTAATTCATTTAGCACACTATGTATTTTTGTATCGGGCATCCCCATATGACGCAAAGCACGACACCCCAATACAGCGGCCGTTTCAATCGTTTCTGGTAAAGCGTTACACGCACCATATTTACGTAAAGTCTTGCAATCCGCCAAATTACGCGCACGCGCAAATATTTTTACACGCGGCGCAATAGATTTAACCGTTAACAACGCATCCTTGGCTGTTTCCGCATTATCCAACGCAACAATAACGGCGCTTGTTTTACGCGGGTGTAGCCCAAAATTACGCAATACATCGGCATTTTTGCAATTACCAAACACAACATTGTACCCCCTTTCACGACCACGCACGATTGCATTTACATCCATATCAATCGCGACATAGGATACACCATTTTGTTCCATCAATTTGGCGACAATTTGCCCGACTCGTCCAAATCCCAATACCATAATCGCCGGTGCAGTTTCCAATCCCGATCGATCCAAACTGCGCGGACGATACGCGGCAAAAATCCAACCGCGCCGCCGCAGAAAATCGTATATTGCCAACAATATCGGCGTTGTCATAATGGACATGATTATAATCGCGGTTAAAACTTCGGAACTGGTTGATGGAATCGCGTTTATTCCCGCTGTTTTCATAGTTTGTAACATTAACAATCCGAATTCCCCCCCCTGGGACAGCATCAATGCCATAAACGCCGCATCCGGCACCAACATGCCACGCACGCGCGACACCATAAACAACGCCATAAATTTTATAAATACCAATCCAGCCAGCCCGACTAAAATATAGTTCCACTTTTCCAACAGCAACGGCACATTTAATCCCATGCCCAGCGCGATAAAGAAGAACGCCAGGAATAACATCGCATACGGGCTTATTTCCGCGCTGATTTGATGGCGATAAATTGTTTCGGACATTAACATACCGGCCAAGAAGGCGCCAAGACCCACAGGCAAACCCATCATATCCAACACGGTTGCCCAAATAACGATATTCAGCATGACTGTTAATAATAACGCCTCGCGACTTTTTAACTTTACAACGCGCTTTAACAGCGGGTTCAAAATAAACCGACCGACAATCACAACCGACACAATTAACAACAGCGACAGTACTGCAACATCAATCGCCGCCGCACCAAAACTGAACGATTTACCGGCAAATAACGGCAACATGGCCAAGATAGGAATCGACAATAAATCCTGGAATAACAAAATCGAAAAGGATTGATTTCCAACATTTGTATTTAATTCGTTTCGGTCGGACAATAATTGCAAATCTTCGGACGTACTGGACATAGCCAATATCAACGCGACCATAATGCACCCCAAAACCGACCACTGGGTAATGCCAAATAAAATCGGGAATAACATGATGGCAACGGTCAATACCTGGGACGCGCCAAGTCCAAATATTGTTTTACGCATGGCCCAAAGGCGACTCATATTAATTTCCAAACCGATATTGAACCATAAAAACAGAATGCCCATATCACCAAGCAATTGCCACGTCTGATTCATTTCAAACAGGTTTAATCCAAACGGTCCCGAAATAATTCCCGCCGCCAAAAACGCAACCAGCGCACCAATTCGCGCCGCCCGCAAAAAACAAACCAACACGAATAAAATTCCAAAAAATATTAAAAATGATAATGGCATCTCTCTCTCCAATTATTAACTAATTATACCACAAACTTGGCTATCTTTACAAATGTTTCGGGGGACAATTCCTCGGCCCGTTCGGTACCCGTTAACCCAAATCGCGCCCAATCAACGCCCGGCATAATTCCGCGAATCATCTTGCGCCGTTGGCCAAAAAGTTTTGCGGTTACCCCCTCTATTTTCGATAAATCACCAATCGATTTTATCTTTTTTGCATTTGGAATAATTTGCACAACCGCGCTTTCAACTTTGGGTCGTGGAACGAAAGCCGTAGACGGCACACCAAACAATATTTTTGCATCGGCAATTAACGATGTTAATACCGACAGGCGTCCGTATTGCGCATCACCAACCGTTGCCACTATACGTTGGGCAACCTCGCGCTGGAACATTAATGTCATAGACTTTATCGGGGCGCCAGATGCCATTTTATGCAACCAACCGATTAATAATTCCGTTCCCACATTGTATGGCAGATTCGCACAAATCGCATATTCCGCCACCCCCAGTTTTCCGAAATCAACCCGCAACGCATCGTCATAAATAATTTCCAACCGACCGTCCGACGCATCAACCACCCGCGACAAAATTGGCTGTGTTGTTTTATCTTTTTCAATTGCAATAACACGCGGTGCACCCGCCAACAATAGTGCGCGCGTCAAACCCGCCGGGCCCGGTCCAACCTCGATCACCGGAATCTTTTTTATATCCGGCACACTGCGTGCAATACGCCCAGTCAGGTTTAAATCAAACAGGAAATTTTGCCCGAATTGCTTTTTGGGTTCCAATCCACATTCGCGCATCATTTCGGACACGGGTGGCAAAGATTCTAGGTTCATCGTCATAATGGCCGCCGCCCCCCAAATGCCAACGATAATGTGCCATCATCAATATAATCCAAATCGCCGCCCAACGGCACACCGGATGCCAATTCGGAAAAGCGCACACCGCCACCGATAACCGACATAATATAATGCTGGGTTGTTTTGCCCTCTACCGTATTCGGCAACGCAAAAATAATTTCCGTAACATTTTCTTTCTTGATGCGGTCGGGCAAATTCGCGATATTCAAATCGTCCGGCATAGTCCCCGCCGTCCCGGATATCAGCCCGCCAATAATATGATACCGCCCATGAAACACGGACGACTTTTCCAGTGTCCAAACATCACCCATATCGCGCACAACGCACAATTGCCCGTTGGCACGCGACGCGTCACGACAAAACTCACACACACCCGCGCTTTTATCGGTTAAACACCCGCATATATTGCACGGAACAACATTTTCGGTTGCGTCCAGAATTGCCGCGGCCAGGTTTTCCGCCCGCCCGTCACGCGTTTGCAACAATGATAATACAATACGCACCGCCGCGCGATTTCCCACGCGCGGCAATTTTGCAAATTGTTTTATTAAACGTTCGATTTTTTGGTTCATCTTTCCGTTCCGTCCCGCGACAATATCATTTGACGATTTAAGTCCGCCAACGCAACCTCAAACGCATCTTGTCCATCCTTGCACAGAATATCTGGTTTATAACCCTTTGTTTCAAAATTATCAAACTCTAATTCACGATAGTTCATACCAAGCCCGACTATTATGTTACTGGACGGCAAATCAGCCCAACCAACATTTCCATATACTTCCATTCCTGCGGAATTATCACCAACAACTTTTACTCGCGGATGATGTACCATACGCAATAAAAACATTTCCGACGACGAACCTGTTCGCCAATCTGTCAAAATATATATTGGTTTATCATAACCCTTTTCTGTATTAAAACTAACCAAAGGTTCCTCGCCACACGGCAATGGATCGGTATCACCTTTTACCTTATCCCACCAAGCACCATCCGGACGTGCCATCGGTAAAAATCTTGCTGAATCGGGATTGTTTCTTACAAAAGTTTTTTTTGCACTACGAATAGCTCCACCATAAAGGTATTTTGCTAATTCATCTGAATACCGACTATTGCCACCACCATTACCACGTAAATCTACAATCAGGGCCGATGATTTATCTAATGGTTCTTTGAATGCCGATAGTTGCTTTGCAACCCAATCATCACGATACATTCTATGAAAAGCGATTACTGCAACATTACCAGGTTTAATTTCCGTAACAAGAGTATTCGCAGCGGCTAAATTTTTTCCAACATTTTTATTTTTACGCCCCGAATCACACCCAGCATGATATTTATAAAACTGCAAACAAATATGCCGATCTGGTATGACTGCGACAACACCTTTCAGTTCATTGAACAAATCTGTTCCTGTCATATCATGTGCATTGTGATAAATAGATAATAGTTTCTTTAATACTTTTCTTTTAACAATTTCTTTATGAAAAGGCCAACCACAATAAACATTTATTAGCAATCGTGCCAATATAGCGACATCCTTTTTTACCTGGTTCGCTGTAATTTGCTTGTTTACATCAACGGATAATCCAGGACGACAGCCGACAATATCCTCGGTCTTTGACATTGCCAGTAATTCTTGTTCCATTTCAGATATGGTTTTTATTTTGAACATCCACACCCCCATCAATGAAACACATAGCAATCAATGCCGGCGGCGGTCGCTTTATTTTTTAAAGATTGCGCCGCGCTTTCCGACAATCCGTATACACGCACACGGAACAGGCCATTTGGCGCCGTTTCAATAATTGGTGTTGCGCCGGTCGCGCGCTGCACCGTTGCAATCATACGCGAAGCCGCGTCCCGCGTTGAAAACGCACCGAACTGAACACCCGGCCCACTTTGCGCCGACGTTGCCACCGGCACATGATTTGTCGCCGCGTGATACGCCCCCGCAAAGGTATTAACCGATTGCGAATTATCATATGACGGCTGGGGCTGCGGCTTTTGTTCCACGGGCGTTGCAACATTTGTTTCGCGCACCACCATAGACGGCGCCGGATCGTGTTCAATCATTGAAAACCCACGGTTCAGCAAATTGGTCGCCACCGCCGCACGCACATCCTTGTTATCGGCACCCAGCACGACCGCCATCAAATGCCGATCGCCACGTTTTGCCGTTGCAACCAGCGAATACTTTGATTTATTTGTATATCCGGTTTTCATACCATCGCACCCCGGAAACGACGACAACAATCGATTTCCGTTGGTATAGGTTTTACCGCCATATGTCCATGTTTTAATTCCAAAATATTTCCAGTATTGCGGAAAATGTTTATACACCGCCATAGACACCAGCGCAATATCACGCGCGGTGGAAAGGTGGTCGTCATCCGGCAACCCGGATGAATTTTCAAAATTAGTCCGCGACAGCCCTATTTCCCGCGCCACGCGCGTCATCAACGACGCAAAATTACCCTCTTTGCCGCCCTTTAAATTTTCCGCCAACACGCGCGCAATGTCGTTCGCGCTGTGCACGGCAACGGCCTTGATCGCATCCTCTACTGTAATTTTTGACCCCGCGGGTATGCCCAATTTCACCGGTTCCGCATTTGCCGCCGCGTTGGATACGATTAAATAATCGTCCAAGTGCAGCCGCCCATGTTCCAACGCATCGAACGTTAAATACAGCGTCATAATTTTTGTTAAACTTGCCGGATAGTTCAAATCGGTTGCGTTTTCGGAATACAGAACCCGCCCCGAATCCATATCGGCGACCATTGCCGCGCGGTAATTCGCCGCATTGGCAATTGATGCAATAAGCAGCATCGGTAAAATAAGAAATCTTCCCTTCATAGCAATTAAAGTGTAGTAAAATTTTAGTGTGTGGGTCAATAGAGAAAAACAACAAAAAAACACCGGCGTTTGCCGGCAATAATGATTGCAAAATACGATTTATTGGAATATAGTCATAATGTATAAAAGGAGAAAAAATGAAAAAATTATCTATTTTATCAGTTTTGCTGGCTTTACCAATGAGCGCATTTGCAGATTCCACGAATATCAGACCATTTGTCGGTTACAACATTAATTTAGCAAGCACGATTAATTCAAAAATCGACCAAAACGATCGCAACGTTGTCAAGTCGGACACCATCACATTTAACGATGATAATACTGGGGACTTTATAGTTGGTATCGAAATAGACGATATTATGGCCTTATCACTCAACGCACAAATAAACAAAACAAAAACAAAAGTTACAGATGCGGGCACAACCACAGAAAAAGGCAACGAATTATTAGCCGAACTTGATTTTTATTTGACACGAAACTCTAATTTCAAACCATTTGTTTCTCTTAGTGCCGGATATGTCAGCATGGATGGTGGATACAAAACATCTGGTGCACTATTCGGCTTCGGCATAGGATGCAGACAATATCTTACAAATAATATTTATTTAAGTGCCGACCTTAGTTACAACTTCTCTACGGACATGAGCATTAAACAAGTTAATGGTCTTGATGTAGACAATGTGAGCATGCATATGTCTGGCTTTGGTCTGGGCGTAAGTGCTGGATATAGGTTTTAAAAAATCATAATAAAAAAACACCGGCGTTTGCCGGTGTTTTTTATATTTTTTTTACCCCTATTCCACCATATGCGCGTCCAGGAACATTGACTGCGACAGGGCGTTAAAGAAGTTCTGATATGCGGTGGGCGCGGTTATCTCGTGTAAATTTGCCGACGCGTTTGCACGAACCAACATTTGCTTTTTACCCGATGGGCGCACCGACACCGTCATTTTTGAATTATTTGTGAACGACGTGCCGCTGACCGTGCCAAGCGTTTCGTCCGCACGATCGATAATGAATCCCAAATCCTGCATAGTTGCAATCACGCTGCGCATAACCATTTTTTTATCGTTCGTATCAAACGTGCGCGATTGATAGTTGCGGGTTTCAACCTGGGATTTTTGTGTGCCCAGCACGCTGTCACTGGTTGAAATGCAACCGGTCAATAATGTTAACCCAAAAATCGCAACAAATAATTTCTTCATGTGCGTCCCCTTATATCTCGTGCGCGGTCAAGAATAATGACTGGCTTAATTTATCAAAGAATTCGCGATATATTTTCGAATCCGTTATTTTTTCATTACGCGTTTCGTGTTGATTGTTTGTTATGATGCGTGCAAATGAAACACGAACATTGTAACCCGCCGATTCCCGGCTTTTGGTGGAAACGATTGTTGCATAAATCTTTTGTTCGGTGTCATAAACGGGCTCGGTCTTATTCATCGCGGCCAACACTATTATCGCGGCCTTGGCACCGGTGGACGAAGCCTCGCGATTTTTATAGGCTGTAATCAGTCCCAATTTTGTTTCCGTTTCATCCAGTGTGAATCCCAAATCTTGCAACACACCGGCGGATGCGGAAAGGATTGTTTCTTCCTTATCTGTCTCGAACCGCATGGTTTCCATTTGACGGCGCGCCAAATAGTCGCTGTCCAGTTGATAATAATTATCATACGACACGCAACCCGTTATCCCCAGCGCACAAAGACAGATAATCAGAAACTTTTTCATCCGCACCACCATTAAAATGTCGATGTCCGATATGCAAAGTCACGAACGCGATTGTTTTCATCAAACTTTACAATAATGGTCAAAGTGCGTTGATTGCTGGACGCCTTGGAACTTTCCGCACCGGCAATTAATAACCAAACACCCGAACTGGATTTGGAAACATTGCTGGACACTTTGTCATATACCCATGTTTCACGACGTTTGTCGTCGGTTGTAACCATATTTGGCGACCCCAGGACTTCAACCACCTCGGCCGATGTCATACCGACCTTGATTTCACGTTGCGCCTTGGCGACCGTCATTTGTTCTTCACGAACCGGATCGGTTCCCGTTGTGCACGCGGTCAAAAGCGGTGTGGTTGCTAAACAAATTGCTAATAATACTTTTTTCATAAATGTTCTCCTTGGTTTGTTTTTGGAATTATAGAATTTTATTTGGATAAAGTAAATATTTAATCCAATGTTCTTAAACTTATCTTGTCATCGTCCACAATTACCAGTTTTCCGGTGTGAATTCCGAACAACCGCGCCGCATTAAACCCATCGCGCATGCCGAACAGCTGCGTATCAAACACAGACGACACACCGCGCAGCAAACACAACTGATTCGCGACCATGGAATCATTACATACCGCGACAATTGGAATGTCGGGCTTGCGACATGAAATCGCCACCGCTGCGTCCGTATCGCGTGCAAAAACAACAATCGCCGAAGCATGATTTAAAAATGCCATACTTGACACCGACCGCGACCAATCGTTTTCCGGCACATTATCAACCCGCGACCAATCGTATGGATTCGCAATCGTATCGGAATCCGAATATGTCAAAATACGCGCCATTGTTTCAACCGCATTCACCGGATTGACACCGATTGTCGTTTCATCACTGGTCATTGCCGAATCGGCACGCAGATATGCCGCGTTCGCAACATCCGATATTTCCGCACGTGTTGGAAATTCGCTTTCCACCATTGACGCCAACATTTGCGTCGCGATAATTACCGGTTTATTCATCATACGGCAAACACGAATTATTTTGCGCGTAATTGCCGGCACAGATTCATACGGAACCTCGACCGCTAAATCCCCGCGTGCAATCATAATGCCGTCGGACGCGGACACTATTTCGTCGATTCGTTCCACCGCATTCGGACGTTCGATTTTTGCAATGATTTTTATCGGATACGATGTGCGCCGCGCAATAAAGTCACGTACATATGCAATGTCCGACGCGCGCTGCACGAACGAAATTGCAACAAAGTCGGGTCGTTTAGTAATTGCATATTCCAAATCTTCGCGGTCCTTGGCGGTCAAAACGGATGTTGTGATTTCCGTGTCGGGCAAATTAAATCCGCGACGCGACCAAATTTCGGTTCCGCGAACAACGGTCGCCACCACTTTGTGTTTCGTAACTGATTCCACACGCATTTCAATCTTGCCATCGTTCAACAAAATCCGGTCGTCAATATTAAGCGAACGCAACACATCATTATCAGGCAAATAAACACGCTTGGAATTACCCGGTGTTGGATCATCATCAAAAGTGAATTTTCCACCGACCTTTAATTTATATTTTTTGTCGGTTTCAAAGTCGCCTATTCTGTGTTTCGGCCCCTGCAGGTCAACAATTATCCCAATTGGCTTTTGCAGTTCCGCGGATATATCGCGAATCAAATCAATCTTGTGCCCCTGAACCCGCCCAGTATCGTGACTAAAATTAATGCGAAACACGTCCGCGCCCGCCACGACCATGTCGCGCAAAGCACCGCGGTTGTCACTGTTTGGTCCAACCGACGCAACGATTTTAGTAAAATTGTAGATTCCCTCCGACGACATCACAATTTTGTTTATCTTGATTTTTCGATTTTATGATATAACATATTGCCATAACATAACAAGGGGAAAAATACATGAAAAATGCAAACCATGGTGCAATTGATAATACGCAATTATTAAGCATTATCGAACGAATCGAAAAGTTAAACGAAGAAACCGCCGCAATCGCCGCCGATATCAAGGAAGTGTATAGCGAGGCGAAATCCGCCGGTTTCGATCCTAAATACATTCGCCAAATGATACGTTTGCGTAAAATGGATCCGGACGAACTGGACGAAGCAGACGAATTAACACAAATGTATCGGTCTGCATTGGGGCTGTAATGAAACGTTTCACAAAACGCGTTGAAGATTTCACATGCGCACATTGTGGCGCACATGTTTCGGGCAATGGGTACACTAACCATTGCCCGAAATGTTTATATTCACGTCATGTTGATAATACGCCGGGCGACCGCGCGTCGACATGTGGCGGAATGATGGCACCGGTCGCGGTCGAAAAATCCGGCAACGATTTTATTATTACGCACCGCTGCGAAAAGTGCGGCAAAACCATCCGCCAACATACCACGGACGGCGACGACATGGACACAATCATCGCACTTTCGGCGAACAATTCTTTTATTTTTGGAAAATAAGTTCTCCTCCTTTGGAGGAGTCCGCGCAGCGGGAGGTGGTTAGAGAATTTGTTTTTTATCACGAACTCTCTTACCACCCCGGCCTGCGGCCACCCCTCCACCGGAGGGGAACTTTCCACCAACGATTCGTTTATATTTGGGAAATAACAAAAAACACCGGCAAACGCCGGTGTTTTTTTATCAATTTTTATGTTTTGCGCTTGCGGCGATAAATGCATTAAACATCGGGTGGCCGGTGTATGGGCTGCTTTGGAATTCCGGATGGAATTGACCGGCGATAAAGAACGGATGATTCTTTAATTCCACTATTTCCGGCAAACGTCCGTCGGGGCTGCGCCCCGAAATTATCATGCCCGCGTCCGCGAATTGCTTTTCAAAACTTATGTCCATTTCATAGCGGTGACGATGTCGTTCCGAAATATGTTCCGCCCCCCAAATACTATGCGCCAGTGTTCCCGGTTTAATGTCACACGGATACGCGCCCAATCGCAATGTGCCGCCCATGTTTTCCGCATCGTGCGCCGCCATAATGTCAATTACCGGGGTGCAATTCTTGTTAAATTCTGTTGAATCCGCGTCCGCGATTCCCAAAACATTACGTGCAAATTCAATCACGGCAACCTGCATCCCCAGGCATATTCCCATATATGGCACGCCGTTTTCACGCGCATAACCCGCCGCGGCAATCTTGCCCGCGACACCACGCGAACCGAACCCGCCGGGCACCAAGATTCCATCAACATCGGCGCAAGATTCCGGTGTGAATTCTTCGGCATTAATCTTTTTAATCTTTACATGCACATTGTTTTGAATGCCCGCGTGGAACAGTGCCTCGTTCAATGATTTATAAGCGTCCGGCACATGAAAATATTTTCCAACCATACCGATTGTAACCGTCGGCAAATCCGCGGCCAGGTAATGTTCAATCTTTTTAAATTTATCCATATTGCCCGCCGCGTTTGGCAATCCAAAATGATCGGCAATTATGTCAAACACATGCTGGGCATCATACGCCAATGGGATTTTATAAATATTATCGACATCAATACCGCTGATGACATTTTTAGCCGGCAAATTACAGAACATACCAATTTTTGCGCGTTCGTCGGCGTCCAGCATACGCGGGCTGCGCACGATTAACATATCCGCCTGGATCCCGTTTTCCAGCAGGTTACGCACAGACATTTGCGTTGGTTTTGTCTTTAATTCGCCACTTTTTTCCAAATATGGTGCCAATGTTAAATGAATAAACATAACATTGCGGCGACCAACATCGTTCGCAAATTGACGCGCCGATTCAAGGAAAATCTTGCCCTCGATATCGCCCACGGTGCCACCGATTTCACATACGACAAAGTCCGTATCGGTCGGTGCGGAAATATATTCTTTTATTCTGTTACTGACATGCGGAATCATTTGCACCGTCGCCCCCAGGTAATCGCCATGTCGTTCCGCGTTTAACACATCCCAATATATGCGGCCGCCCGACACCGAATCGGAACGACTTAATTTTGCACCCAAGAATCGTTCGTAATACCCCAAATCAAGGTCCGTTTCAAAGCCGTCGTTGGTCACATAAACCTCGCCATGCTGAAACGGCGACATTGTGCCGGGATCTATATTTAAATATGGGTCAAATTTCCGCGCATGAACGGTATATCCGCGCGATTGTAAAAGGGCGCCACAACTTGCCGCCGCGACGCCCTTGCCTAAACTCGAAACAACACCACCCGTGATAAATATGTATTTTGCCATAAGACACCTTCCTTATGGACTTTTATCATAGAAAAAATATCGTTGCGATGCAATCAAATAAAATCCTATACTGACAATATGAAAGAATTCCTGGAAAATCAGCGTCCAAACATATTTTTATGGGTACCATTTATAATGGCGACCGGGGCGGCGCTGTATTTTTCGGCGTCAACGGAACCGAATCTGCCGTGTGCATGGTTATTTGCGGTTATTACATTTTGCGCCGCGGCTTTTTTACGCGCACCGATTGTTATTCGCGGAATATTACTTTTTATATTTGGTTTTTGCTATGCGAACGCATACACTAACACAATTAACACACCAATAATGCCACGCGACATGCGCGACATAAACATAACCGGGCGCGTTACGACAATTGACCACACCCCCGACAAAGCCCGAATCTTTATTCGCGTTCCAGCGACGAATTTAAACATTAAATCAGGCGACGATGCGATTGTCCGTGTTTCAACAAAATCGAATACTTTGCCAAATATCGGCGATGAGATATCAACCCGCGCAACATTGTTCACGCCGTCACCACCCGACATATATGGCGGATTTGACTTTGCGCGTTGGGCATACTTCAACGGTATTGCTGCGACGGGCTATATTGACGATTTCACAATAACAGACCCCGGCAACCACGCAACTATGAACGGTGTTCGGAATTGGTTGCATAATAAATCAGATTCCATATTGGTTGACGGACTGGTATTGGGCTATAAAAACACACTACCAAAAGACGAACGTGCAATATGGATGTCCGCCGGTGTTGGCCACATTTGGTCAATTAGTGGTTTTCATATGACCCTTATCGGTGGTTGGTTGTTTGCAATTTTCTATTTTCTTTGTCGTTGCATTCCATCCGTTGTGCGCCGCGTTCCCGCCCGCCACATTGCGGCAGTATTTGCGTGGATTGGGATCATGGTTTATTTAGGCATATCGGGCATGGGTGTTGCGACAGTGCGCGCATTTTTGATGGCGACATTATTACTGGTCGCCGCCCTTATGGGACGCAACGCATTTTCATTACGCAATGTATGTTTGGTTTTTTGTGCAATATTTATTATTAATCCATATTACATTATGACCGCGGGTTTTCAGTTGTCTTTTTCCGCGATATTCGGACTGATTTGGTTTTGGACGATTGTGAATCCAAAGATGCCGGAAAATAAAATTTTACGCATAATATGCACCGCAATATTGACCGCGATAATTGCGTCGCTTTTCACCGCACCTTTTATCGCACTGCATTTTTATTCGGTGCCGTTATACAGCATTATCGGCAATCTGATTTTATTACCAATATTTTCATTTTTAATAATGCCGTTGGTAATTGTTGGCGCATTATGTGCCATAATCGGAATCCATTTGCCATTGCAGTTTGCGAACATTGTTTATAATTGGACATTGAGTATTGCAGAACACATATCACACCTGCCTTTCGCGACCTTCACACCCGCCCACATATCCAACACCGCAATTTGTTTTATTATTTTTGGTATGATGTGTATCGTCTTTATTCGCCCGATAAAAATACGAATTAACTATATCACGGGTGCGACATTTATATTAATCGGAACAATTGTTGTTGCCACATCGCCACGTCCGACATTCTTTGCAACACCAGATCATGAACTGGTCGGCATTGCGAATAATGGCGAAGTGTTATTTAATAAATCACGCGCATCAAATCATTACTTTGCATTTGATACATGGAAACATTTAACAGGTAACAATATTGATACAACTAACAATCGCGCAAAACATAATCGCGGATTGTATATCTTTGAAACACCCACATACAAAATCGCATATATGCAGAAATTCGTCGCATTGCAAAATAATATTGCGCGTTTATGTGACGATGACGATATTGATTTTATAGTTTCATATCTGGAAATAAGTGGCGAACGTTGTGCGAATAAAATATTGCACGGCGGATTTACTGTTTATGAATCGGGAAAAATTATTTATGTACCCGTCAATCGCCGGTGGAATAATCCGCGCCAATAAAGTATAAACCCGATGCCGGGGCGGTTGGACCCGCCGCACCGCGATTTTTGGCTTTCAGAATTTTTTCAATATCATATGGTTTGCCAATACCGATTTCAACCAGTGTGCCAACAATATTGCGAACCATATGATGCAAAAATGAACGAGCGGAAAATTCAAAAATAATTTCGTCACCGCGCCGCGTCACTTTACATTCGTCCAATGTTTTTATTGGGGATTTAGCCTGGCATTCCGACGCGCGAAAACTGGTAAAATCATGTTTACCAATTAGCATTGAAGCCGCGCGTTTCATTGCCGCCACATTTAATTTGCGCGGCACCCACCAAACACGATTTTTATTCAAAACCGGGGCAGCACCGCGATTTGAAACGATATAAACATAGTGCCGTTTAACACAATCAAAGCGCGCATTAAAATTATCTGCAACAATTTCACAATCCAACACCGCCACAGGCTTATTTACCAGATAAAAGTTCAATGCACGCATAACAGTATTTGCGTCTGCGCCACCCTTTAAATCAAAATGTGCAACCATCGCCACCGCATGAACCCCGGCATCTGTTCGCCCCGCCCCAACAATATCGGGTCTTTCCCCACAGAAAGCGAAAATTGCATCGGACAATAAAGACTGCACAGATGGTCCCTGGCGGTTTTCCTGCCACCCTATTAAATCTGTGCCATCATATTCCAAAATTACTTTATATCGCGTCATTTGGTGTAGTTCAGGCAAGATATACAGCGTTCCAACCGCAACCACTGGTTTTCATCTGCCTCTTTTAATAATTTTTTATATTGTTCACATTCTCTGCAATGTCCTGTACATGGATTACATTTCAAACATGGGCATTCACCATTTTCGTTATATTGGGACACCAACACATTTGCCGCTTGAAATCCGCATATCGGATCATATACATATTTAGCCATTTTTATTTTTCCTTTACTTTCCATTAAAAAACTTACACTTACCGCACATTTGATATTGCAGGTCAATTCCCATTTTAGCAGATTTTTTATAAATATCGCAAGTGTCAGTTTTCGCGCCGAAACACAACATACAGCGGCATTTTATTTTGTTTATAATTTCGTCAAAATCACCGACGGTCGCATTACAATAATTTAATAAATAGCTGCATTTTTGATTTCTTGTTATGCTCATTTTTTATTTTCCAAAATTTATCGTTGCACCATGCAGGCCATTTACAAAACTTTTCCAATCCATTGGTTTTTTACCGGCGGGCTGAATCGTAATAATTTTTAATTCGTCATTTTCAACGCGTGTTTCTAAAATTTTGACATCGATTCCGTTTATTTTTGTGCGACCCGCCCCCAGCGCACGAATTTGATTATGAATCGCACGTGCACCACGCGACCAATCTATAATTTCATCATCGCCCGTAAATTTACGCGTATATGTTGCATCACCCGTTTGTGCAAATCGCGGATATTTTTCCGGCGCGTTCAGGTATTCGACCAGCATTTTTGCGCCAATTTCCGAAACGCGTTTTTCAATCGTTTTATTGGTATCATTTTCGCCAATTTCAAACGGGGTTCGCATAAAGATTGGCCCCGCATCTAATTCAGCAACCAATTGCATTAAACAGACGGCACTTTGTTTATCGCCATTAAATATTGCCGTCCGTATTGGCGACGGACCACGATATTGTGGTAAATTACTTGGGTGAATATTAATAACCGGTGCCGAATTTAATACATTGTCCCCCAATATTACGCCATAGGACACAACAACAACCATATCCGGTGTGTAATTATATTCTTTGATGCTGGTGTGAACTTTTAAATCATGTTCGTTCGCCCATAAATGCACCGGCGACGGGGTTAAAACCTGTTTACGACCAATGGGTTTTGGCGCGCGCGTAAATACCGCGACAATTTCATGACCGGCCTGTCTTACTGCTTCAAAGATTGGGACAACAAAATCATTTGTTCCCATTAAAACAATTTTCATTTTTTATGTTTCCGAACCTTGCGCATTACCATTTCGCGTTTGACCGGCGAAAGGTAATCTATGAATAAAATCCCGTCCAAATGATCTGTTTCGTGTTGCACAATGCGCGCCGGCAACCCAGACATATGTGCCGCCATTTGTTTGCCATTTTCATCCGTCCATTCAACATCTACAGACGCAGGACGCACAACATCGGCAAAGACCGGCAAGTCATCGGGCCCCAATACCGACAGACATCCCTCTTCCATAGAAACGACATCTTCACTTTTTGTAATAATTTTCGGGTTAATCATTTTGAACACTTCTTCGGTGTCCGGATTCATCATAACCAAGAACCGTTTTGTAATATTAACCTGGGGCGCGGCAAGCCCAACACCATTTTGTTCGCGCATCATTTGCACCATTTCGTCCAGGGCGTGCAAAACATCGGTGGTAATCTCACCCACCGTGTCACATTTTTCACGCAGAACTAAATCGCCACAAAGTTTCATTTGCAACATTTACAAAACCTCTTATAATGTATGATAGCAAAGGATTACCAAATGACAACCTATATTTTAATTTTGCTTGGAATAATCGTAATTATGCTTATCGTGCTGCTTTTACGCCGTCCAACGGTCGATATTTCGGCACTGCGCGAGGATAATGCCCGTCTGCGTGAACGCTTGGCGGAACGTTTGGGCGCGTTGTCGCAAAACGCCATTGAATTAAAGAATATCAGTTCCGACATCGCTAATTTCAAGAATATTTTAATGGGCAACAAACAGGCGCGTGGCACATTCGGTGAACGTCAACTAGAGGATATTGTATCCGATATAATGCCGCCCGAAACATACGCGTTTCAATCGGTACTGAATACCGGTGTGCGCCCCGACTGCATTATCCGCCTGCCGTATCCGCCGGGCGATATGATTATCGACAGCAAATTTCCATTGGAATCATATAACCGTATTGCCGGCGGTGACGATGGCGCCAAAAAGCAATTTGAATTGGACGTGCGCAAGCATATTGATGCCATTGCGGAAAAATATATTATTCCCGGTCAAACCGCAGAATCGGCAATGATGTTCATCGCATCGGAATCTATTTTTGAATCACTGCATCGCGATTTCCCGGCAACCGTTGACTATGCCGCCCGTCGCAAAGTGTTTATTGTGTCGCCATCTACATTATGGGCAACATTGAACACAATTCGTGCGGTGCTGTCCGACATAAAAATCAAACGCGTTGCCGGCAAGATAAAAAAGGAATTGGAATTATTATTGACAGATTTGTCACGGTTATCAGAACGCGCGGAAAAAGTTGATCAACATTTTGCATTGGCACAAAAAGACATCAGCGACTTGCAAACATCCATATCAAAAATCGCCCCACGCGCCGAAAAGATTCGTGAACTTGATTTCGGGGAATAAATCCCCTTCGCTGGCGAAGGGGTGGATGCGTAGCAGACGGGGTTGGTAAAACAAAAAACACCGGCAAATGCCGGTATTTTTAAATAAATATTCTGGATTGCCACGGTCGTTTCACTCCCTCGCAATGACAAAGGTTCCTTGGGATTTTGTCATTGCGAGCAAAGCGAAGCAATCCAGTAATTTTATTTTTCAATCCGTCCGCCGGTTTTGCGATCTATCCAAACTTGTTCAGTCGCTAATTTCATTATCGGCAAATCAGATTTACTGTCAGAATATGCGCGCACAACATTTGGCACAACATTATTCTTTTTGGCCCATTTGTTCAGCGCCACAACCTTGTTTTCACCCCAACAAAGGAAATGATATTTCCACGGTTTTTTGCTGTCCATTTCGGATGTGATAATCGCATCAAATTCAATATCATCAACCAATTTGGGAATTAAATAGTTCGTACTGGCGGAAATCAGCAATACCACATTTCCCGCCGCACGTTCCGCCGCGACGCGTTCGAGAGCCCAACCAAAGCGTTCGCGTTTATGTTGTTTAATAAAACCGGCAATGTATTTATCGCGCATTTCCGCGGTTAAAAATCGCCGCATAGATTGCCGCCACCATACCCCCGACCGATTTATCATGCGCGCAACACTTGCCCCGACCATCAACGGCCAAAAAAACCACGGACGCAAACTGTGCCGGAAACAATATCGCGCAAATTCAAAATTAGAATCATGCGCCGACAGCGTTCCATCGAAATCAAAAATAACTACATTTACTTTTTTAGATTTCTTTTGCATTTTAGATTCCTTTTTACTTTTCGTGATTATAGCAATGTTTTCGAACGTTCTGCAATTTAAAAAACACCGGCGTTTGCCGGTGTTTTTTTACTTTTTCAACAAACCACGCATTTTATTTCTGATGTTTTCCATCACTACGAACAATGCCGGGGTTAATGTAAATGTCCATACCATTGATGCCAACATACCACCAATCAAAACCGCCGCCATAGCAATTTTCATATCATCCCCACCAAACAACTGGGGCGCCATACCGGCCGCAACCGCAATAGATGTCATCAACACCATATTTTTACGTTCGGTCAATTCCGCCCATAATGCGTCCGCAACCGGCATGCCGGCACGAATACGATTAATCGCCGGTTCCAACACCAAAATACTGTTATTAACCACTAAACCAACCAACATAACAAACGCCAACATAGCCCCAACATTCATTGACGCCCCGGACAAGAACAGCGCCACAAACACGCCCGCGAAACTTGTTATAATTGCCGATGAAATGGTCAGCGGATGAATCAGCGAATTCAAAATTGCCGCCAACAACATAAACGTTAATATAGATGCCAACAAGAACGCCTGGCCAATCTCACTTGTGGAATCGCCCTGAATTTCCGACATGCCACCAAATTGATATGTATATCCGGTTTGCCAATCCATACGCTTTAACACAGATTCAATTTTACTCTGGACCGGACCCATTGTTGATTTGCCCAGGTTGATGTCGATTTCGGTAATTCTGTTTTTATCCAAACGACGAATATCCGGTGTCGCAGGTGCTATTTCACGGCGCCCCAGTTGCGACAGCGCAACCATACCTTTGTTTGAATTAACATACACAACATCAAATAAATTTTGTGTTTTAAAGGGTTTGGCAAATTCCAAAATAATCGGATATTCGTTTCCATGTTCTTTATATTTATACGTATCATTTCCATACAGTGCATAGCGCAACACTGTTCCAGCATAGGAATTTTTCACACCCCAAAAGTCCATTTTATCGGCATCGGGGATAAAACGCACTTCGTTCGCTGGGGTCTGTTGCGCAAGTACCGCCGATTGAATTTCTTCGATTTTATTTATTTCGTTTATGATTTGATTTGCGTAATTTTCACGAACCGCATCGTTTTCACCATAAATGTTCAAAACAATATCAGAAGACACCGAAGACATCGCCATGCCCGCACGAATTTGAATTTCCGCATCAACAATATCCTTCAGCATTGGCAACATTTCCTGGGCCAATTTTTTGTCGGATTTAAACCGTTTTGATTTATCGATTAATTCGACACGAATAGAAATGTTCTGTAACCCTTGGTCACCGATCTTTGCGGTTAATGATTTTACCTCGGGCACGTTGGATAATTTTTGCTCTATTGCATTGGTTATAGCAAGCGACTTTTCATACGTTGCCCCCATTGGCGCACGCGCAGTAATTGTAATTTCGTTTACATCGGTTGCTGGCGAAAACTCGTTTCCAACAAAACGCATTAAAAATGTTGACGCAATCAATGCCAAAACAGCAAGGCCAACAACACGACCGGCATGTGCCATTTGATATTCAAACCACCGGCGCAACCACGATGATTTTCGTTCCGTCTTTTTAGCCGCCGCTTCCTTGCGCGCAATTTCGCGTTTGTTTTCATCACTTAATCGCAGGAATTTTGCAATCATCATAGGGGTTAATGTAAAACTGAATATCAACGACAGTACGGTTAGATACACAACGGTTAAACCAAACTGAATCATAAATTTACCAACAATTCCGCCCATAAATGCCAGTGGCAAAAACACCACGACATTTGTTCCAACACCCGCCAAAACGGACACAGCAACCTTTTTTGTTCCGTCGATTGCGGCACTTTCTGAATCTTTGCCGGCACGCATTTCCTGTAATGCGGATTCAATCAGAATAATGGCGTTTGACACCAATGTCCCCAGTGCCGATGAATATGCAAGTAATGTCATTGCGTTAATGGTAAATCCACTGGCATACACAAATTCAAATCCCGCAAGCAGTGACGCCGGAATAACGACACCCGCGATTACCGTGGAACGCCAGTTACGTGTAAATGCCAACAACACCAAAACCGTAAATATAACACCCAAAATAATTCCGTTAATCGTATCGTCTGTATCGTCCAAAATAGCGGTCGAAGAATCAGAAATAATTTCCATTTCCGCATTTTGATTCGGAAAATGTGCCGCAAAGTCTGCATTTAATTCCGGCAATTTTTTGCGCAGCGCGCGGGAAATTTTAATGGCGTTACCATCATTTGCCTTTTCCACAGAAGCAATTACTGAATCCGTATTATTGTAGCGCGCGCCTTTTTCAATATCACGCGCCGCATCGGTAACAGATGCGACATCACTTAACTTAAACCGGATACCCTCGGCTGTGGTTATCGGCAAATCTGCAATCTCATCAACGGATGCAAATTCACCAATAAATCGCACATTTTGCGAAGTCGCACTGTATTCGATTTTGCCGCCCGGCACATTTAGATTTTTATTACCCAGTGCCGTCAGCACATCCATTATCGTAACTCCATGCGCCGCCAGCAAATCGGGATCCATTGCGACACGAATTGCGCGTTCACGACCACCAAAAGTCGACACCTTAGCCACACCATCAATCGCAGTAATTTTATTTGCCAAAACATCGTCAATATACTGATTAATATCCGTCGCCGACGGTCCACGCAGAACGATATCAACCACCGCCTGCTGTAATGGATTCATTTTTTCCACAACGGGCTGTTTCAAATCATCGGGGAATTCAGATGCCAGTGCATCGATTTTTGTTTTAACCTCGGCCGCTTTATCGTTCGCATCAACACCCAAATTGAATTCGGTCATGATGTAACCACCATTTTCAAAAATACGCGAAGTAATGTGTTTTATACCCGGCACTTCGGATATGGCATCTTCGGCGCGTTTAATAACCTGGGATTCTATTTCGTCCGACGATGCACCGGGATATACAAATGTCGCCGTAACCATCGGAAAATCCAGCGACGGTGTGCGTTCTATATTCATTTTTGGATACGCAACCAATCCCAACAGTACCCAAACCAAAACAAACATCAATGTAGTAATTGGACGACGAACAAAGAACTTTAACATTTTTTACCCCTACTTTATAACCCTGACTAAATCCCCATCGGCAATGTGCGATGTGATAATAACATCGCCATCGGACACGCCCGTTATCATCGTGTGTTCGCCATCACCGCGAACAACATTAATTGAAACGGCGTGTGCAACCCCATCGCGCACAACAAACACAGTCCCATTTTTAACCGCATCCGTCGGAACATAAAAACCATTTTCCCGAATTTCAACAGTATGTGCGCCGTTGGTTGCGCCACGCGTCCGAACAACATGCATACCCGTATCTAAATCCAATGATGCCGACACAGATGCCACCTCGCCACCACCAGTAATTTTTTGTCCCGGTTTAAATCGCGCAACACGCATGCTGGAAACATAGCCCCGATTATCGTTCACAAACAATGGTTCATAAATAACACCGTCTGACTTTTTTGCGTCCATAACACTTACCGGCACACCGTGCAATTCCGCATCGCGCGTCATATTGAACACGGATTTGTGTTGCTCTAACCCGAACGCAACAAACCGATATATTACCAATATTGCAAACAGCGCAACACCGACCCGCATCACAATATGATTACGACGATGCGAATCCATGTTCTTAATTTTTACTATTAACTTTTTCATATTATTCACCCAATTTTTTCACTGATTCCGCCGCCATTAAAATCTGATATTTAGAATTAAGTAACGCTACATCTAATTGATACAGACCGGACGAGGCCTCGGCCAATTCAATGGCTGACGTTTGACCGGCAATAAAACGTTGGCGTGAAAAATCATATGCTCGCGCCGCCAAGTCACGCGCGTTTTGTAATGTCGTCAAATTGCCGCGCAAATGATCATATTGTAAAACCGCAGTATTATATTTTTCGGTTGTGATTTTTTTCGCTTTATCTAAATCCTGTCGCACGGCTTCGGCATTCATTGCATCCACCGTCGCATTCGCACGATTCACACCACCGGAAAAAATTGGAACCTGTAACGCCAGTCCCCAGTACGCCGACTGATTACCCTTTTTATCAAATAATTCACTCGCAGAATTTCCAATACTGGCGTAATTGTACGATACGGTGGCCGCCAATGTCGGTAAAGCCCCGTCACGTTTAGATCGCGCAGATTTTTCATACATACGAATTTGCTGATTCAAAATGTCCCATTCGGGGGTACTTGTTAACGGTTTTGCATTTAAATCGGCAAAATCTTTTGGAAATTCCGTGGTCAGGTTTATTTCCGCATCCGCATCAATTCCCGCCAATATTTTCAGCATACGATACGCCGTATCACGATTAAATTGCGCGTTTGACAATTGTATTTCCTTGGTCGCGATATCTGATTCGATTTTAACCAAATTTCCACGACTGGCACGACCCGCCGATGTCAAATTACGACGCGCATCGCGTGCAGATTTTAAATCCTGTTCGGAAATTTTTACAATTTCATCGGTCATTTTCGCGGTCCAGTACAGGTCAACCGCGCTATATTGAACCTCGCGACGGACCAATTCGCGATTTGTTTCGGACATTTTAACGGCGCTGCGAACGGATTCAACCGCGTTACCGATTTTGCCAAAGGTATAAATAGGCTGGGTTAATGTTAAACCCGCCATTAATATATTATCGGGCATTTCAATCTGCGAAACGGGTCCGCCCGCATTCATCAACTGCCCAACCAATCCGCCCAACTGGGGCGGCAATTGCATATTCATTGAACCACTGAACGGGTGCGCAACATCAACCAAATTCATATATGTCGCCGAACCCTCTAACTTAAACCAACGATTGGCGTTGGTGGCATCCAGTGATGCTTCGGCCTTTTTAATATTTGCATCGGCCTTTTTAACATCTTGGGATTCCGATAAAATTTTAGCAACCACATCGTCCAGCGACAAATCCATTGCATACGCCGGCATTCCCACAACCGCCAACAATGCGGCAAATAAAATATGCGCAATTTTTCGCATTTTATGCAACCTCCATATTCGATAAAACCTTGTTAATGGTTGTCATGGCATCGGTTAATTTTTTTTCGTCTTCGTGTGAAAGACCCGCAAAAACTTCACCAATAGTCCCCTCAAAATCCGCAATCATTTTTTTTGCAATGTTCGCCCCCGCGGGTGTCACGCTGTACCAAGTATTACGGCGATCGTGTTCATCAACCTCCCGCAATACCAACCCTTTGGATTCCAGATTTTTAAATGTTGCACACAAATTTGGTGTGGTTGTGAATTCGCGATACGCAATATCTTTTAATAATGCGCGCCCGCCCAGGTGCAATCGAACCAGAACACTCATTTGCGACCGCGTGAATTCCATATTTTTCATCATCTTGGACTTCATACGGTCCATCAATCGGTCCATAATCGTCATATTTTCTTCGATTAAACGAATAAATTCTTTACGTGCCATTTTAATCCCCCTGTGGTTAAGAATATAAGCCCAATGATTAAAACCAGGAATCATTATATGTTTTAATAATAGTAATTTCAAGCCTTATTTTTGAAAAAATGCATATTTTTGAAAATTGATAAAGAACTGGTAGAATCGACAAAAACCTAACTAGCGGTGTTCATTCTTTGGAATCCGTGTCGTCATGCGCAAACAGACCAAAACTCACCGCTATTTATATGCAAATCCTAGGAATATTTAGCCCCATTTATCACTTTCTGTCCATCCTTGTTTATCGGCTAATTTCCGGGCATCCCGAACGATTTTATTATATCAATTTCCCCATTTTATATACCCGACGAATAAAAACGGTATAAAACAAAATTCCCAAAAATGAATATAATGAAATACGGTTCAACAAAAAAAGGAGTACATTTATGACACATCAAGATATATGGCAAGCCATTGACAACTTTGCACTTCGCCACAACATGTCTTGTTCCGGTTTGGCACGATTTTCTGGAATGGATCCAACAACATTTAATAAAAGTAAGCGCTGGTCAAAATACGGTCAACCAAGATGGCCTTCGACGGGCAGCATTGCAAAAATATTAAATTCCACCGGAAAAACATTAGAAGAATTTGTAAAATGTATTTGTGATTAAATATTTTTATTTACAAAACATGTTATCCATATAATATATAGCGTGTATGTCAACATTAAAGTCGAAACTAATTTTATTAAAAGAGCTATTGGCACTTAAAGAGGTTGTTGATAAGGGCAGTATCCAAATCGCCGCATGTGAAAATGGCATTAAAAATTCTAATCTGTCGCAACTGATTAAGAATCTAGAAGACAGATTTGATACTAAACTTATCAACAGAAGTTTTGATGGCAGTCAACCGACCAATTCCACCCAAATTATTTACAACGACATATGCGCCATCGAAGGATTGCTTAATAAAATTACAGAAACATTTGTGGATTTGGACGCGTTGTCTGGTTCCATGTCCGTATGGACCGAAGAGGGCCTGTTCGGCAGTTATGTTTTAAAAGACTTGTCTGAATTTTATGCTAAATATCCGAAAATTCGCCTGGAATTATTAATGCGGAAAGAACCCGATGTATCCAGTATGGATATTTTAATCATTAAACCAAAGTTACACCCAAACGTCCATGGAACAGTTTTGTTTAAATTTAAAACACATTTGAAATTTTATACCAGCAAAAAATATTTAAAGACACATGGGAGCCCAAAAAATATCAACGACTTACTAAGCAACCACGATTTATGTATGGTTAAACGCTATATGAACTTGCCCGAATATCAAAGTATTATAAAACGCGCAAAACATTTGAATACCACATCGGATTCGTTGGCATTGATATATCGTTTGGTAAATGATGGTGATGGCATCACTGTCTTGCCGTCATGGTTTCATGAAAGCAGCGAAAACCTGGTATGTTTACAAGACCTGGATTTTGAATACGAAATGGAAACACAGTGTATTTGCAGGACGGAAATCGCAGAAACACCAAAAGTCGGCGCATTTGTTAATTTCTTTATAGATTTTTGTAAGGGCCACGAAGTTCCAATCGATATTTATTATTAAATCCGATTTTATCGGGATGCAGGGCTCTGACCGATCCGTGCGCGACCAAAAATTAAACCGGCAAAATGCCGGTTGAATTTTTGGTTGGGGCGCACGGATTCGAACCATGATAAAGAGAACCAAAATCTCTTGTCCTACCATTAGACGACACCCCAATGGGCTTGGAACGAACTATATCCATATTGACATAGCCGTTGTCATTCCGGGCGAGGCGTTAGCCGAGGGAACGGAACGACACCCCAAAAGCATAGCGCATTATAATATTCTTTGTTCTTTTTGCAACAAAAAACCACCCAAACGGGTGGTTTATTTTATAATGACGGTATTTATAACCATTCACCTGCCCATGTTTTTAATTCGTCGGCGGAAACATCAGCCGGGAAACGCGTCCCTTCGATAACGGTCGCATTTGGAACAATTGGGCGAATATTTTCGGCGGCATCAGCCGTGGTTGGGGTGCTGCCGGATGTGGCGAACAAAACTATTGTTTTGCCATTAAAATCGTGACTTTCCAGGAACGTATCAACAATCGACGGTTCACGACCCCACCAAATTGGGAACCCCAGGAATACTATATTGTATTGGTCCAGATTTTCGACATGTGATGTGATTGCCGGACGGCTGCTGCGGTCCGCCATTTCAACGGACGAACGGCTTTTGTCGTTTTTCCAATCAAGGTCTTCGGCGGTATAAACATCCGCAGGGGCAATTGCGAACGCTTCGGCACCAATGGCATTTGCCAACCGATCCGCAACCGCCGCGGTATTACCAGTCGCACTGAAATAGACCACCAATGACCGGTTATTTTCCCGATTCGAATGCACGCGCGAAACCATAACAATGCCAACAATGGCAACAATTATTACCACTAATATACATAAAAGTTTTTTCATTTTTTCTCCTTTTGGGTTTTGTTTGGATAATTTATAGCAAATAAATCACCATTCGCACAAGAAAAAACATTGCAACCCCCGATATTTATGTCTAGAATACTGCCACACGGTCCCATCGTTCCGTTCCCTCGCTCCGCTCGCCCGGAATGACAACGACGACGGGACGATAGACGGTCCCATCGTTCCGTTCCCTCGCTCCGCTCGCCCGGAATGACAACGACGACGGGACGATAGACGGTCCCATCGTCTAGCGGTTAGGACATCGGATTCTCATTCCGGTAACACGGGTTCGATTCCCGTTGGGACTGCCAAATGTTTCAAATCGCCCGTTCGGACGATTTTTTGTTATAATTCCAACACTTACGCGAGTTCGAAAATATGATGTTAAAATTCATACCCTTTCTGCAAATTTTCGAACTCTTTTATTTTGTTTTTGATAAAAAGCTATCCAAATATGGAAACAAGGCCATTCTATCCGAACTCCATGCTGTAGCGCTTTTTAAATTTGAATTCGGCTTTTGGCTCATTAAGTGTTGTATCGCTTGTTTTGCTTTTATTGTATGTTCTTCGACAAGCCCAATATTTTTAAAATTTTCTGTCCATATAAGGAAATAAAAAGCTGATAGGTAATTACGCTTTTCATTGGTGAAAAATACGCCTTTATTTATGTTTGACCACCCGAAACCATCGGCATCTGTATCACCTAATCTAACCACACCCTTAGGTAAATTAATTTGTAGATAAAACTTGTCTGTACGCAGTTTATGATAAACTGCGTATAAACTATTACAATAATCATCTTTTAATCCAGCATACACAACATGTTCATCAATTTTATTCCATAACTTGTCCCAGATGCGTAAATCCATAGTGGTATTTATTTGAACCAGTTTTTGCAATAATAATACAGACAAATCTCTTTGTTCTATTTCTTTTGATTTTGTGTTAGTATCAATCATTGTTAACCTCTTGCTTTGTATGAGAATACCACAAATGCGCACAATGTCAAGATTGTGCATTCAAAAACACCTTGATTTCCTTACCAAATCGCAACAAATCATAAAGAAAAATAACTCGTGAATTGCACAGTATGCACTGCCAAAAAATGGGTACATATTCTGGGCGTAATTTGATAAAAAACACCGGCATTTACCGGTGTTTTTTATTAAAAATTATATCGCAATCCGATTGTCGGGCCATAACTTACAATATGCGGATACGATATGTAATCAATTGCGAAACCTAAATCTATACCGATATGCCAAAAACTAAAAATCATACCCGTATTTACACCACCGGTAAAAGATACCCCGTGTTTTGATTCCGTGCGGTCCGTAATTCTTTCCTGGATTTCATAATCATATCTGTTTATTCCAAGCCCCGCACCAACATACATTGCAAAATGATCCCCCGACACATAGTCATAATAACCATTTAACCGCAATGCCGTATTCCCAATTGAAACGGTATGTCCGACCAGTATTTGAATTAACTCGGAAACTTCGTCACGATTTTGCAATGCCAGTGCGACCCGATACCGATTATACTGTCCACCAAATTCAAAATTGGTCACGCCACCAAAATCCAGGAAACTGTCATCTTTTATATCAACATCGGATACAAATGCACCAATATTTGCAGAAATATAATAATTCCATTGGTCTGGCACGGGCGCATATTCCGCCATCGCCACCGCAGGCACAAATGTTAAAAATGCGCCCAACAATAATTTTTTCATATCCGCCCCCGTAATCTATTCCAAAATTGCCCGCGCCTGTTCCAGGTAACTTATCGCAACCCGCACAGATTCACTATCAACATTGCGCGATTGTGATACCGTTGCGACCGACCCTGAATCTTTCGTTTTTGATGCACGAACTTCAATACTTAATTCGCCGTCGTGTATCATTTTTTTAACACCGTTGATTGTCATGCCACGGTCATACAGCAACGATTTTATTGTTTCCAATTTGGTAACAGTTTCCGGACGATAATAGCGACGACCACCAGCGCCGGTTGTCGGACGAATTGCGGTTGGAAATTGCTTTTCCCAATAACGCAGCGTGTGTGCCGGCACGGACAAACGTTTTGCCACTTCATTAATCGAAACAAAATATTCTTTGTCCATGTCGGTCCCCCGTTATTATTCCGCAACTGGTTCACTTGGTGTGTCCGTTGCAACCTCATCCGCCGATTCTTCTTCGCGTTCGATTGAAATTGCGGACATAACCCGTTCATTTTCCGCTGTTCTGAACAGTGTTACACCCGCCGTTGCGCGACCCGCAATACGAACATCGGCAACCGGTGTGCGAATAATTTTTCCACCATCCGTAACCATAATTATATCGTGATTATCATCAACCGGGAACGAACCCGCAACCGCAGTGTTTTTACCACCCAGTTTAATGTTCGCAAATCCCGAACCACCACGATGAGTTATGCGATATTCATATGACGAAGTACGTTTACCAAATCCATTTTCGGAAATCGTCAAAATGAACTGTTCGTTCGCCGCCAATTCCGCCATCTTGGCATCGTCCAATACCAAATCGGTTGTCTCTTCTTCGGCGTCCGCTTCTTCTTCGATACCGGTTGCGGCACGACGTGCGGCACGACTCTGTTTAATATATGCGGCGCGCACTGCGGAATCTGTTTCACCATGATTCAACATCGCCATGCCGATAATGCGGTCGTCTTTGCCCAACAGCAATCCACGGACACCCGTCGAATTACGTCCCGCAAAGATACGAATTTCATTTACCGGGAAACGTATGCATCTGCCCCGATATGTCGCCAAGAATACATCTTGGTCTTCGGTGCACGGCAACACAGAAATCAAACTTTCGCCATCATCCAATTTCATCGCAATCTTTCCGTTTGCACGGATTGAATCAAAGTCCGACATACGATTGCGACGCACCGTTCCCGACGAAGTCGCGAACATAAGGAAGTGTTCTTTGCCACTTTCTTGGACGCGTTGCACCTCTTCTTCGTCCACCGGCAAAATCGCGGTAATTGTTTCGCCACTTTCCAACGGCAGAAGGTTTACCAACGGGCGTCCCTTGGCCGATGCGGCCGCTTCCGGCAATTTATAGGTTTTCAATTTATAGCACAAACCTTTGGAGCTAAAGAACAACAACGGTGTATGCGTATTTGCCACAAATACCTGGACCACATAGTCATCGTCCTTGGTCGTCATGGCATTGCGTCCCTTGCCCCCACGTTTTTGTGCGCGATATGTGTCCAGCGCAACACGTTTGATATAACCAGTGTTAGAAACTGTCACAACCATATCTTCGCGGGCAATTAAATCTTCCATGTCTATATCGATTTCCGCATCGGAAATTTCGGTACGACGTTTTGATGACCAATTGTCGCGTTCATCGATTGTCTCTTCGCGAATAATTTGAACGATACGCGCATGACTGCCCAAGATATCCAGCAAGTCTTTGATTTGCGCGCCCAGGTCAACCAAATCGCTGTGAATCTTGTCGCGTTCCAAACCGGTCAAACGATGCAATTGCAATTCCAAAATTGCGCGCGCTTGATCTTCGGACATGCGGAACATACCGTTTTCATATTCGGTGTTTGGATCATCGATTAATTTGATATAACTTTCGATATCCGCGGCGTGCCACGTGCGTGAAACCAACTGTTCACGGGCGACATCCGGATTCGGACTGGACTTAATTAACTCAATAACCTCGTCCAAATTACCAACCGCAACGGTTAACCCCAACAAAGTATGCGCACGATTACGCGCCTTGTTCAAATCAAAAATCGTTCTGCGGCGAATAACCTCTTCACGGAACTCTATAAACGCATCCAGAACGCCACGAATATTAAACAGCATCGGGCGACCACGGTTCAGAGCCATAAGGTTCACCGGGAAATTCGTCTGCATTTCCGTATATTGGAACAACTGATTCAGGACAACTTCGGGAATCGCATCGCGTTTTAATTCAATCACGACACGCAGACCTTCCTTGGACGATTCATCACGAATTTCGGCGATACCCTCTATCTTTTTATCCTTGGACAGTTCCGCAATTTTAATAATCATTTGCGATTTGTTAACTTGGTATGGAATTTCGTCCACAACAATCGCCGGATGATCATGGAAAGTTTCCATATGCGTTTTCGCGCGAACTATAATAGAACCGCGACCCGTTGTGTGCGCTTTATACGCGCCACTGCGCCCCATAATTACCGCACCCGTCGGGAAATCCGGTCCGGGAATAATTTCAAACAATTCATCATCGGAAATCGCCGGGTTGTCCAAAATTGCTAGAATACCGTTACAAACCTCCGCCAGGTTGTATGTCGGAACATTTGTCGCCATACCAACGGCAATACCCGAACCACCGTTCACCAGGAAGTTTGGAAACTTGGTCGGTAAAACAATCGGTTCCTGTAATGTACCGTCAAAGTTCGGTTGCCAATCAACCGTATCTTTGTCCAAGTCATCCATCATGGAAGCACCAAGTTTAGACAGGCGCGCTTCGGTATAACGCATAGCCGCGGCTTTATCCCCATCACGCGAACCAAAGTTACCCTGACCCTGGACCAGCATTTCGCCCATAGAGAAATCCTGACCCATACGGACCATAGCCTCGTAAATAGAACTGTCACCGTGCGGGTGATATTTACCCATAACGTCACCAACAATACGCGCAGATTTAACCGTTGCCTTGGTCGCCGGTGCCACATCATTCATAACGTACAAAATACGACGATGCACCGGTTTGCACCCGTCACGAACATCGGGCAAAGCACGGTCAACAATAACCGACATCGCATAGTCCAAGAAACTTGTCCGCATTTCATGTTCCAGCGAAGATTGTGGAACTTTGATTTCATTTATTTCGTTTGTTTCGATAATTTCTGACATCCCTTATTTCCCTTGTTTTTTAGCATACAAAGCATAGCAAAATTTTGCGCACCGGGTCAAGGATTAAAGCCCAAAAAACACATTGACAAACCACAATTTTGTAGTACAATAAACCGCAGAAATCAGGGAAAAACAAAAAATGAAAGCAGTAAACCATTTATTTTTACCATTGTGGCAATTTCTTGCCGCGGTTTTTGTGTATTATTTAATGCTAGAGGCATTAAAGAAACTCGGATTAATAAAATCTAAATAAAAAGGTTGCGTTTTATAAAAACCTGTGATTAAATAGGTGCGCAAAAGGATTTAGTTATGGCAACAAAAAGAACATATCAACCGTCAAAAACACGCCGTGTAAAGACACACGGGTTCCGTGAAAAAATGGCAACAAAAAGCGGCCGCGATGTTTTGAATCGTCGTCGGGCCAAGGGTCGCGCACGCATTGCCGTTTCCGCGGTTAATTAATACGGTTACCAATTAAAAAATCCGGCCATCGCCGGTTTTTTATTTACATAAAAACGGGGCAACACCCCGTTTAATCATTTTCGTTCTGCCCAATGGCAAATTACAATCGCATGGTCGGCGGAAAAAAGTTCTCCTCCTTTGGAGGAGTACGGCGCAGCCGGGAGGTGGTTAGAGAATACGGTTACTTGAAATATTATTCTTATTTTATCCCAAAAACCTCAAACTCTCTGACCACCCCGCCCTGCGGGCACCCCTCCACAGGAGGGGAACTATTTCCAATGGCAAATTACAATCGCGTGGTCGGCGGAAAAAAGTTCTCCTCCTTTGGAGGAGTACGGCGCAGCCGGGAGGTGGTTAGAGAATACGGTTACTTGAAATATTATTCTTATTTTATCCCAAAAACCTCAAACTCTCTGACCACCCCGCCCTGCGGGCACCCCTCCACAGGAGGGGAACTATTTCCAATGGCAAATCACAATCGCGTGGTCGGCGGAATCGGTTCGAATTTTATGATACGATGTATTGCCGTCAATTTTAACATCAATGCAAACTTCTGGTGTTTCGGGGTTAATTTCTTTTTTATAGTTTAATTCAATCCCGCACAATTTATGTTCGTTGCGATATGTATAACCAACGCTTTCCGTTGCCCACACAGCATAAACCGCGTTATTAATATGCTGATTCACATCGATATCATCAAAGCGGCATTTCATAATATGTGTCTTGGTCGCCTCAAAGTCTGGAAACTTTTCAAATGTGCGATTAAACGCACGTTCGTTTACCAAAATATCCGCCGGTAATTTATCCGCCAATACCACCGGACGACGACGTTCCATATTAATCAACACCCACTGCGAAGTCGCGCGAACCATTATGCGACCGTCCGCGCCACGAATCTCAAAATCACGCACCGTGCGCAAAGCGTCCGAAACCGACGGCCAGGTGGTAAACTGTAATTCCTCGTTTTCATGGGGCAATTCGACAATATCAACCAGGTAATGCGTAACCACCCACGCCAAATTGTTTTCCAGCAGGAACGTGCGCCCCACGCCCAACTTTTCCGCGTGCGTGTCCGCCATTGATTGCAACTCGTTCATCAATATCAACGGACGAACGTTGCTGTAACGGTCGCACTGGTACGCTTGAAGTTGTCTAATCTCGGTATATTTGTCGGCCATTATTTTTCCCCACCCGTTTCCGCAACGACGAAATCGACAACATCACCCAAAACAATTTCATTTGCACGCGCCGCGGATTTAATCACACCATGCAGTGCACTTGGCGTATCACTTGGTATTGTAAGTGTTTCCAATTTTGCACCGTTTCCAACCTTGCGTTCTGTGCGCAGACCACGAACAGTTTTTAATATATCCAGCGCAATCTGCATTTCGGAAACATCTGTATCGCGCGCACTATCCACATCCGGATACGCGGTCAGGTGTAATGTTTCGCCACCCTCGACATCTTTATAAATCTTCTGCCACAATTCTTCGGTAATGAACGGAATGAACGGCGCATACAGACCGATTATGTTGCGCAACACTTCCCACAATGTCCATTGTGCCGCCAACTTTGATTCAGCGCTGTATTTTTCCGGCGACCAGAAACGATCCTTGATAAATTCCAAATACTGATCACAGAATATATCCCAGAAAAATGTATCTATTGCGCTGCGCGAATTATAGTTATCGTATTTATCCAAATTTTTGCGTGTTTCCGCAATCGCACGGTTCAATTCAGACAACACCCAACGGTCTTCGACAAAGCGATTCGCGATTTCAATTCTCTGTGACGCACGCGGATCAAAATCTTCCAAATTCATCAACACATAGCGAGACGCGTTCCACAATTTTGTCAACAATTTAGAACCACGTTTCACTTCGTCATCACTGTAACGCAAATCTGTGCCAATCGGCGCAGTTGCAACCCAGTAACGCAATGCATCGGTTCCAAACTTTTCAACCGTCGCCAACGGATCAACACCATTACCCTTGGTCTTGGACATTTTCTGCCCTTTGCTGTCACGCACAATACCGTGGAAATTAACGGTTTTGAACGGAACATCACCCATAACATAGATACCCATCATAATCATACGCGCAACCCAGAAAAATATAATGTCGGCCGCGGTGTACAATAAATCTGTTGGATAATATTTCTTTAATTCATCTGTCGCATCTGGCCAGCCCAATGTCGAAAATGGCCACAGTCCGGACGAAAACCAAGTATCCAAAACATCTGGATCGCGGGTAAGTTTTTTGCCACCCGATTGTTTAACGGCATCTTCTTCGGTTTCGGCAACATACACTTTTCCATCTTCGTCATACCATGCCGGTATATGATGCCCCCACCATAATTGACGCGAAATCGCCCACGGACGAATTTCACGCATCCATGCCATAAACAGATTATAACGATGTTCCGGCATAAACTTTATCTTGCCACTTTCCACCGCCGCTATTGCGGGCTTGGCCAATGTTGGCGCATCAACGAACCATTGATCCGACAACCATGGTTCAACAACCACACCACCGCGTTCAGAATACGGTGTCGGAATAACCTTGTCTTCAACCTTAACCAGCAATCCCGCTGCTTCTATATCTTCCATAACGGCTTTACGTGCATCGTATCTGTCCATGCCCCAGTATTTTTCGGGTACAGGTGCCGCAGATATTAATTTCGCGGTCGGCGTCAAAATGCAAACCGGGGTCAGATTATGACGAAGTCCAACCTCGTAATCATCAAAGTCATGCGCCGGTGTAATTTTCACCGCACCGGTTCCCTTTTCCGGGTCGGCATGAACATCGGCAATAATTGGAATTTCTATATTGGTCAGTGGAATTATCGCTTTTTTGCCAATAAGGTGTTTCAATTTTTCATTTTCCGGATGAACGGCAATTGCCTGGTCACCGAACAGTGTTTCCGGACGCGTTGTTGCAATTTCAACAAAGCCGCCGTCGACAAGTGGATAATTAAAATAATAGAATTTACCGTGTTCCTCGCGGGTTTCAACCTCTAAATCCGACACAGACGTTTGCTGCTTCGGGCACCAATTCACCATACGTTTTGCGCGATATATCAACCCTTCGTTATACATTTTCACGAACAGTTTTGTAACCGCACGCGACAGCCCATCATCCATTGTGAACCGTTCGCGTTTCCACACCGGGGTCACCCCCAGGATGTGCAACTGATTTATAATCTGGCCACCCTTGTCATTTTTCCATTTCCACGCAATATCTAACTTTTCATCAACAGACAAAGAATGCGGGTTTATACCGCGTTTAGACAAATCGCGTTCAACCAGCAACTGGGTCGCGATTGATGCGTGGTCGGTTCCCGGTTGCCATAAAACATCATAACCACACATACGCTTATAGCGACAAACAATATCGGTCAAAACATTGTCCAACGCATGCCCAATATGCAGATTTCCCGTCACATTTGGTGGCGGCATCATCATACAGAACGATTTTTTATCCGAACGGACGTCATTTGCCCAAAAATCGTTGGAATCCCAGAATTCTTGGATTTTGGTTTCGATTTCGCGTGGACTAATATTTTTACCCAATTCTATTTTCATTTTTTGACCCTTTGACCATTACGCGCAATGTTAGCAAATAAAAACAAAAAGGCAAGAAAACATACAACAATATTATACGGTATGCGCAACCCGGCAAAAAGTAACCCCATATACCGCCGCCGCGCCCGCATTCATCAACACGCGATGCAATTCATTGAACGTTGCACCCGTTGTCATAACATCATCAACCAATAAAATCTTTTTTCCGCGAATTTTATCGGGGTGACGCACAGTAAAAACATTATGAACATTCTGGGCACGTTGGGCACTGGTCTTGTGTCCCATATTTTCACGATATTTGCGCACGACCGAATCGTGATCAATCGGCACCCCAAACGCACGCGCAATTGGCCGAGCCAGTAATGTTGCCTGGTTATAACCACGTTGAAACAATCGTCTCCGTGCAAGTGGCACCGGCATAATAACATCGGGCGAAATGTCCGCATCACGCAGTGCCCATATCATTGCACGCGCCATAAAGCGCGCATACTGAATATGTCCCGCGTGTTTATACGGCAACATTGCCGCACGCGATGCATCGTCATAAACACACGCCGACCGAATTAAATCCAGTTCGCATTTACCGGCGGCACATGTTGGACACATCATATTCGGTCCCATATCAAAACTGGATGCGAACGGAAATCCACAATGAATACACTTTGCCCCATCAATCCAATTAAACGACGTCCAACAATCGGCGCACAATTCGCCATGCGTTTCAACACGCGCATTACACAGCGGACACGATGGTGGGAAAATAAAATCAACTAAATCACGCAAATACCCGCGCAACGATTTCATCGCACAATTTACCACGACATACTTTTATATGTTTTTCTATTGACACTATCGCCGAATATATTGCGTTGCTGCTGGGTCAAGGTTTCAAATTGATCATTGGAAATGACCCGCAATACAAAGCCATCGTCATTACGTGAAGTTAACACCGGCAAAATACGCTGTTCAGCAACACCGGTATCGCGTAAAACCTGTTCGATAATAGCCAGACGACGCGCCGCCAATTTACGTGCATCGGCATTCGTGGTTACACTTTCCGGAATACCAACCTGAATCGCACGTTTTGGGTTACTGACCACAATAGATGCATATTCGGTCAACAAAGTGTAATTATCTCGCGACAGTGCGGAATCTTCATTACGGAAACTAATTTTGATTTCCAGCGGACGAATTCCACCCGCTTCGGACAAATCTCGAACGGCGGTAAATCCCTCAATATTACGCGACATATCACTTGCCACATCAAAGCGGTCATCTATTTGGAAAGTCGATAAATGTTTGTTTTCCGACAGGAACGTTTTACGAAACGCTCGACGCAATTCGGATGGCGACATTTTCGACATATCATTACGCACCGCGGTAATCGTTGGCGAAGTATTTTTTTCGACACTACGCACAACCACATCTTGATTATCCATTGGCACGACCAAACGTGACAATTTTACGGTCGTATCATCCTTTTTGGCGGTTTTTGGTTCCCGTGCGGCGACATTGTTAGTTGCGACTGTTGCAATCGGTTCCGATACTATTTGTGATGGACGTGCGGAAACACTCGCATCAGCCCGACGTTGTAATTCCGCCAATTTAGCATCCAGGTTGCTGACCGTTTCATATATCGGGGTGGGTTCATCGTTACGCACAAACATGGTACGATTTGACATGGATGTGTCTAGGCTTTCCTCGGGCAAATCAAAGTCATCAGATGTCAAAACAGAAAATTCCGATGGACGCGGCATACGCAACGGTGCATCATTTGTCGCCCATAAATCGGAACTTGGCCGGTGTGGAATCAAAACATCGGCAACAGTCGCGATTTTTTCCCCACGATCAACCGGTGTGGTGGCTGTACGCGCGGTAACATTTCGTGTCCGATTATTTGATTTTTGTGTTGTTGCAACACGAGTCTTTGCGACCGGTTCAACCGTGACATTTGGTGTAACATATGCCGGTTCATAATAAACCGGTTCACCAAACGCGGCACGCGCCGAAACCCCCGCAGCCCCAACATTTACCACAGGTAACCTGACACCCCCCAATGCGTTGGATGCCACAAAAATCGCCAACAATGACGTAGTAATCCGATGCATATTCCTTTCCTTCCGATACCATCATAGAACAAATGACGAATCGGGGGCAAGCACAAAATGCATATAAAATTATTATTTTTCGACGGCGTTCGCAATCGATTCCACAGCCGTATTTTCAACACGTGATTTTTCCGCCATTTTAGCCAACCGTGACGGATTATCAAATAACTCGTCCAGTGTTGATGTTAGCCACTTTTGTGTAAACTTACTTTGTTCAATTGCAAAACCACCCCCCAGACGCGCATATGATGCCGCATTTGCTGCTTGGTCGGGATTTATCCCCAGTGGCACAATTATCGCCGGGCGACCGATTGTTTCCAGTTCGATAACGGTACTTGCCCCGCCACGACTAATCACCAAATCAGAATCTGAAATTGTTCCCGCCATATCATGAATGAACGACAACACATTGGCGTGAATCTTGTGCTTGGCATAAAACATCTGTAATTTTTCGACATTTTCCGGCCGCGTTTGATGCGTAACAAAAACTTTTTTATTTTTCATTGCCGCGACTGCGGTCGGTACAATTTCGTCCAAAATCTGTGCGCCCAACGAACCGCCGGTTACAAGCAAATGCGATTTACCCGGTAATTTTGCGCCCGCGTGTTCGATAAAGTCGCGCCGAACTGGCAACCCAGTATAAATTATTTTTGCGGCCGATTTTTTCGGCATACCGTCAACGGTCGGGAAACTGGTCATCAATGTTTTGACCCAGCGCATAGTAAACTTATTCGCGCGCCCAATTGCCGCATTTTGTTCATGCAAAAATGTTGGTATGCGCCACACATGCGCGGCAAACACAGCCGGCACGGACGCATATCCACCAAACGCAACAACGCGCGCGGGACGCGAAAATATAAAACGTAATGTTAATGCGATTGCCGACATGGATATTTTGAATAATGCGTACACCTGTTGCACACGACTTTTTGCGCCGACACCCGATGCCCAAATATGAACTAGATGCGCACCCGCCGGCATACCATCATGCACCATTTTATTCACGCGCCCATCACACGATATTGTAATTTTATGCCCACGTGATGCCAATTCCGTGGCGACCGCCAACGCAGGATATACATGTCCGCCCGTTCCACCCGTTGCAATCCATATTTTCATATTCGCCCCCGTAATTATTTCCATTTATCTTCGCGCATTAATGCCAATACCATACCGAACAGCACACAGTACGCAACAAACGAACTGCCCCCGTGCGATATAAACGGCAAAGTCATACCCTTGGCCGGCATAATACGTAATGTCGAAGCCAGGTTGATACAAACCTGAATCCCGAACATTGCCGCCGTTCCGGCAATAGCATTTGACGTAAAATCATCACGCACACATCTTGATTGATGCAACAGACGCCAAAACACCACCACCAACAAAACTATTAAACCACATGATGCAATAGCCCCAAAATTTTCACAAATCACGGACAAAATGAAATCGCTTTCCGCCATTGGCAAACTTTCAACCACGTGCGCCTTGTCCCCGGCACCGAACAGTCCCCCATTACGAATTGCGCGCAACGCGAACCCAATTTGACTGTGTGGATCCACGGAACCGAACAAAGCAAGTGTTCGCGCGCGAACGTGTGGCAAAAATGTCACCCCCAACGCGAACAAACCACCACCAATACCGATCATTGATGCAATCCATTTTCCCGGCAACCCCGCCAGTACCAACATGATAAAAAACGTTCCCAGATAAAGCGCCATTGTTCCAAAATCCGGGTGCCAAAATTGTATGACCAACACAATTACCAGTGGTACCAAATACCACGCCCATGACCAAGTTTTTACTTGGAACAATGTACGATGCAGGTTGAACATATCACCCTCATAAATGTCGCGCATTTTTGAAATAAACCACGCGGTCACCATAACAAACCCCGGCTTCATTAAATCGGACGGCATAACACGTGGCAAACCCGGCAACAACAACCAACGGCGCGAATTATTAATCTCGTGCGGAAACAGAAGTGTACCAATCAACAGAATAAAGCATAAAATAAAATCTGCCCACGCAATTCGCATTACTGTCTTTTTACTGACCATACTGACCCAAATCATGGCCACAACCCCCATGATGTAAAAAGGAATCATGCGACAGAAGAATATGTACCATTGGATTTTTCCACCGGTGCGGACAAACATAGCAGAACCACTGGATATTGCCATAATCATTGCGACCAATATCATACCAAAAACCATTATCAGTAATTTTCGATCTATTTCGAAATACCAACTGGTTAATTTACTTTCTTCGGTTCTGTTTATTTTAAACATTATTTTGTTCCATTACACTTTATGCGAATTTCAGTATCACCAACGCCAGCCCTGCAAACATCACGGACAGTATGAAAAACCGATCCACAATTTTAGTTTCGACCCAGCCCAGTTCTTCAAAATGATGATGCAGTGGCGCGCGCAAAAACACACGGCGACCTGTTCCGGTTGCGATACGCGTAACTTTGAACACCATTGTTTGAATAAACGATGACAACAGTATCAAAACCATCATACCCGCTGCGACACCCATAATTATTTCAGATTTCAACAGCATTGCGACTGTTCCCATAAATCCGCCCAATGCCAATGATCCGACATCACCCATAAATATAGATGCCGGTTTTGCATTAAACCATAAAAACCCAAGTACCGCACCAAACGCCGCCCCCAGTACAGCATACAAACCACTGGCTTCGGGCAAGAATATAACCGTGTCCATAAACCCGATTCGCGTTGCGCCGTATAGTGCCACGACCAAAACAATCAGCACCGGCATATAAAGTTTTGCCAACATTCCGTCCAATCCATCGGTTATGTTCGTTGCATTGGCGGAACCACATATCACAAAATATGCAAATACGTAGTAAAACAGACCCAACGGCCATGCAATCCACGAACCAAATGCCAACGACAAATCTGGAACGTATGCCGGCATAGTTTTGTTAATAAGGTATGTTAATATGATTACAAATGCGGCTTCGATTAACAAACGGGTTGAAGGTTTTAAACCATTTGATGCCTTGACTGATTGGCTGGACACCTTTTTATAGTCATCAACAAACCCCAATGTTGCAAACATTACCAATGCCAGTAACGCAACCCACCCGGTTGGATTCACCATCGGCATAAAAAGCACAGAAGAAATTACAATCGCCAACACCACCAGCAATCCACCCATTGTCGGGGTTCCGGCCTTAGCACGATGTGATTGTGGGACATTTTCACTTATTGGCTGACCTTTTTTTTGCCACGCATGCATTGCGCGTATAAACGGTCGCCCGAATATCAGCAATATCAGAAAAGCCAATCCAAATCCACACGCGAACTGTGTCCAACCACTGGCGAAAAAAACGAATCCTTTTTCCAAGAAAAAATCAGTCAGCATAAAAATCTCCTTACCTTATGCTGACATTCTATCACAAAGTTGTGGGAAAATAAATCTTATTTACCGGTGCATTCGATAATTGTGTCATCGTCCAGAATCAATGTCCAGTTTTCGCCACGATTCCATAAAACGACCAATGTATCGTTTAATATTCCGGCAAATTTTGCGCCCGATGCCGCCACAACGTTCGATAATTCCAGTTCATCACCGTTTATATTGGCGATCATTGTGTCACCATTTTCGGAAAACCGCATTTCAACATCATACCCGCCACACTTCTGATTGGTATTGTTGTCATTACGATTGCACGCCACCAGCACGATTGCACAAACCAAACAAATCAATAACTTTTTCATAAAAAATCCCCTTGGACGGGGATATTATATCACAAATTTTCACAATATTAAATTAAAATACACCACCGACAACGGGACTGGTGTCCATAGTGCTGCGGCGGGGTGCCGGGTTGGGTTTTTGGCCGATTTTGAATGCTTCGGTAATAATAGTTCCATCGGGGTCCACGGATGCCGCCGCACCACTGCGCCGATTAACGCGTACAAAACTTAACCCGTTTGGTACCGGGAATGGCTGATTTTTTTCATTTTCCAGCGCAACACGCATAAAGTCCGCAAACACGCGTGCCGCCATATGGCTGCCTGCGCCCTTACCCAATGGTTTTGGTGTATCGTATCCCAGATACACCCCCGCAATAAGGTTTTTAGAAAACCCAACAAACCAAACATCTTTGACTTCGTTTGTTGTGCCTGTTTTTCCGGCGATTGTGTGCCCTTCGACCCGCGCTTGGCGCCCCGTTCCACGTTCAACCGCGCCCTGTAAGATCGACACGATTTGATAAAGGCTTTGTGCATCCGCCAAAGGTTCGACTTCTTCCTTGGTTTCGGGCGGCAATAAATCGGGCGACCATTCGACAATCTCTGTTGTGGCACCGCCAATTGAACGACCATATCTGTCCTGGATATAGTCCACCATTTGCGGCTTTATTGCGTGTCCGCCATTAATAAACGCAGAATATCCCAACACCAAATTTTCCAATGTTGTTTCACCCGCCCCCAGCGCCATTGCGACATTTACATTTTGCATATTTTGTGGATACACACCGAATCGTTGTGCCATTTCAATTGCATTTTCCGGACCAATATCCTGGGCCAGTCGCACAGTCGGCACATTACGCGATGTTTCCAGCGAAAGACGCAACGGAATATCACCCAAAAACTTCTTATCATAATTTTCAGGTTTCCATTCAACACCATTTTCACGAATACCAACAATTGGCGCATCCAGTAACAGCGTCTCGGGCGAATACCCACGTTCCAGCGCCGCCAAATATACGAACGGTTTAATCGTACTGCCAATCTGGCGATATGCTTGGGTTGCGCGGTTAAACGAACTTTCCGAAAAACTTCGACCACCCGTCATTGCCAAGATGCGCCCGGTGTGTGGATTCATTGCGATAATTGCGCCCTGAATTTTATCGGTACGCCCATCATTATATGCATCCAATTCTTTATTTAATGCTTCGGCGGCGGCGCGTTGTAATTTCGGGTCGATGGTCGTTTTGATATAAAGCCCCTGGTTATACAGCACTTCGCGTCCCAGTTTATTAAGTAATTGCCGGCGCACATCTTCGGCAAAGTATTGGAAAGCTGCATCCATCTGTTCGGTAAACCCACTGTTGATATTTAATTCTTCGGCCATAGCTTCATCGGCCTGGACTTTGGTAATATAGCCCTCTTCCAGCATACGACGAATAACATAGTTCCGGCGTTCAACCGCGCGATCGCGGTCATTTGGTGCCTTTGGCAATGATGCCAAAAACGCACATTCCGCCAACGATAATTCGGAAACAGGCTTGTTAAAATACATCAATGCCGCCGACCCAACACCGTACGCGCGCGCGCCAAGGAATATTTCATTCATATAAAGTGTTAAAATATGCTTTTTCGAAAAGGTCCGTTCCAATCGCAGTGCCAAAATAGCCTCTTTAATCTTGCGCGACAAACTGCGTTCAGACGTCAGGAAGAAGTTTTTCGCCACCTGTTGCGTGATGGTTGACGCACCTGAAAAGTTAGTATTAAACCCGACCATACGCGCACCATTATTCACAACTGCGCGCAAAATCCCCTGGGCATCGATACCGGGGTGGGTCCAGAAATTCTGATCTTCGGCGGCGATGAACGCATTGACCAACATTGGTGGCATATCGTCATAGTCGATAAACACACGACGTTCTTCGGCATATTCAATCAACAGTGAACCGTCCGCGGCGTAAAGTCGTGTTGCGACCGGCGGCGCGTATGTTGCCAATTTGCGATAGTCCGGCAAATCATTTCCATAAATGAATATCAACGCCGCCAACGCCGCGATTCCGGCGGTAAACGACCAAAACACAATATGTAATAAAATGCGCAGGACTTTTTTGAATTTCATAACGGAAATAATTTTAAGATAAATAATTATGTATTGCAAATAAAAACAAAAACGCGCCATTCGGCGCGCTTTTTATAATTCAATTTGACCGTTGGTCGCGACCAGGTCGGCACCCATTTCGATTTTTCCGCCGGCCTCGCGTACCATTAATTCACCCGCGGCAATTTCTGCAAAATCCAATGGTTCGGACACAAAACCATCAAATTTACCCGATGCAACCCACGCCAAATCCAATGCCGGACACCCCGTGCGACGCACATCACCAACCGTTTTACGATTATCGGTCGTGTTATAGCAGACAGTCGCATCCGATTCGTCCTTGATATTGGATACCTTGACACGCGCAGAATGAAACGCCGAATAAGCGTATGCACCACGATCACGTTCGGCATAATACAACCGTTCATCAATCGGCGAATAAATCAGCGCAATTTGTGTTTCATCATTTGAACGCAGCGCCAACGATATTGCAAAATGTGGATTCGCACGAACAAAGTTCGCCGCCCCCGACAACGCCAACACAAATTCGTCACGACCATCGCCGGCACGCGACACATTTGGCGTTAACAGACCCGCATTCGGGCGCACCAACATTAAATCAGATAAAATACTCTCTTCGATTCGGGCTTCGGCCTTGGCCACAAAATCACGCGCCCCGCGCAATGATTGCTGCAGGTTTTCAACCTCTCCAAAGTCATGACGCAAACCGGTTGCCGTGCGTTGCAACGCCATAAACATTTTGTTTAATTCCGTTGAACCCTTGATCAGCAATTCCATTTTGCGCCCCCGCAATATGTTTCAATTTAGAAATTAAATCCGGCAAATTTGCTCTTGAATTCTGCGGCGCGTTGACCACGATCACCCGTATTTGCGCGTTGACCGGTCCATGCAGAATGATTCAAGTTATCGGTCGACAAAACCAAGTCTTTCTTGACCGAAGAATACATTTTTACCGTTTTACCATCCGTCATTGTGACGTTGATTTCATGGTATTCTGGATGAATTCCTTTTTTCATAGCATAACCCTTTTTGATTTTTTAGCCACGTGATTATACAAGGATTTTTCCATAAATCAAGCGTTATTCGCGAATTAATAACGTCCTATACAGCCCAAATACGAATTTCCCGTCGATTCCAGGATGTTTATAAATTGATTCTGGTTCTTACCGGAAAAAAGCGCCAAAATTGTTCCCGCATCGGTTGCCAACATGTCCGCCACCGTTGCGATGGACGAATTCATCTTCTTGAAAAAGCCACTGGTTGGGTATATTTCCGCAGCAAACAGTTGGTGACCGCCACGATTATTAGTGGCATTTTCCGCCCGAATCACCATTAACTGACATTCCGGTGAAATAATCATTTTATCGGTCACAACCGCGCCACCCCCCAACAATTCACCCCACCAACCGGTCGATTCGCAAAATACAGGATAATAGACGGTCGCATCCGGATTCGATTCGAAAATTGACGGCAAATCCAAATCAGACAATATAACATCAGGCATTTCGCCGGTCGCGGTATTTATAACTTTGCGCGCCAACTGGTACGTTGCATCACCGTTTGTTTTACGTGGCCAATAAAGAATCGGAAACTGCTTCATTGATGAGAATTATATCAGATTCGGAACCAATAAAAAAGGGGGTCATGCAAAATAAAGCACTTGATTTTTTATTTTTTTATACTTTTCCAGGTTTTTTGCAGGTTTGCCCAAGTCTTTTCCAGATTGTCTTTTGTCGTTTTATAGAAATCGTCCGATATTTTTACATTGAATAAAGTCTGGATAAGTGCCGGAATTGATGTCATAAACATCGCAATAAATACACCCATAAGGATAATTGTAACAATGCTGTCATTGCGCATCATCAATCCGTCCATCAAAATTGTCGAATCGTTTTGTGACAACGCAGTCGCCAATATATTCGCACCATTCCAGTCGCCAAATACCGCGTTCAGGAACATTATCGCAAATGTTACAAAAATGCCAGTCAATGCCAAACCCAATGTTCCCTTTATCACATCATCAATAATCGATTCGATATTTTTCATTCCCCCCGGCAACACTTTCCAACCGTTAAATATCCATGACATCAAATTCAACGGCAACATTATTAAATCCAACGATAATTTGATAAATATTTCCAAGAAAAATATCGGTATCGGTAATAATGCCACAAAAAACAGAACCAATATCAACAACCCACCAAAGAAAATCGGCACATTTGGGAAAATCGGAATATTCCACATAATTTTATGCATGTACTTTTCATTAAACGCCATATTCAGCATAGTCCAACCAACCGTCATCCCCAGGCCGGTCATTTGATGTACCACACCCAATTCACATGCCAAATTATGCCGCAACTTTGGCGAAAACGCGCCGCGCGATGCCGCATCCGCAGACACAGACACCGGGTCCGCAATTGCCGTTGCAACAATACATGTATTAAATTGGTCATCGCCCACAACAATATGATTCATTGACATACCAATACTGAACACCGGTTCAATGAATATGTCGTTTATCATGCGTGGCAACGGCGCGACCAGTAATGCACATACCACACCCAATTTTATAACCCGTGTTCCAAAATCGCCAGTTAATGACCATGGTTCGATATTTTTTGCATTCATATAACTGGATATCAACTGCCATGCAAACCAAATTGCCAAAAACGCCGCCGCAAACGGTATTATCACCAAACCAATGGCGCTGTACACCCCAGGCAAAATATTCGATATTGTACCAATCACATCGGAAAACATCTGACACGACCAGCATGATGAAAAGAAATTCAGTGCATCGTTCATATTAACCGGGGCGGCGGTTCGATATATTGAAAACCCCGCCAAAACACCGACGCCCGCAATGGTACCAACAACAAATGGCGCAACCGCCCCCGCAGTAAATGGCAGGAACGACAAAAACACAATCCAAAATTTTTTGAACCAACTCATTTTATAATAAGTATATCACATTTTGTCCCAAATGTGATATAATTGAAAAGATAAAAATATAAACGCGAGAGAGAATGAATATCATTCGGCGGATTTTACCGTGCATATTTTTGACGGCAATGCTTGTCATGCCCGCGCCCGCGTTGGCCGATTGGGCAATTGTCGACCAATTAAACCTTGCACCATTTGTGCCGCTTGTTTTAGATTCGATGATAACAATCGCCAGTGCGGGTTATGATTTTTTTGTCGGCAACGGTACGGGAATTATTTATCTGCTGGTGTGGGGATTTTTGGCGGTAACGATAGTTTTATATTTAGTAAAATTGTATTTGCCAAAAAATTGGGCGGGTGTATTTGGTTTTTCCGGTGGCGATAATCTGGCGGACGGAAAAATAGGCGCACAAACCATAATCTATAACGTTATGAAACCTTGCCTGCGCGGAATAATTGCGGCGGCGATATTGTTACAGATTCGTCCCACCATGCTAACCGAGGTTCTGGTTAACCCATTTTTGCAATTCGGCGCATTTTATACCCACGCCATTACCGAAACGATTAATGAAACAGGCATTGCAACAAAAAATATAGAATGTCCCGAATCCATTGTTCGTGGGGGATGGATTTCAAAATCATCATGCGAGTTTTTAGTACAACCTGTTTCCGATTTGTCCGCTGCAAATAATACGGTGATAAAGCGCGGATTTGAATATATTACATCTGGGATGCGCGGGTTAATGACGATTGTTCCGCATGGTGGATATGCATTTCTTAATTTAATTACCGGCATCATTTTAGTTATTACATTTTTCAGCAGCAACCTGTTTATGGCTTTGTTGATAATAGAGGCGATATTTAAATTCGGTATGGCATTGATACTGTACCCGTTCCAGGTTTTATCGTATGTTGCAAAACCAAACGATAAATGGTTGGACATTTGGCCTGCGTTTGCCGGGGTTACCAAAGAATTACAGAATCTGGTTATCACAATGATTATGTGTTCATTTATGTTATGCATAAATATCGCGATTATACGCGCATTGTTCACATGGAACACATCTATATTCGTTGTTGCCGCGGGTGGCGCCGTGTCCAGCAATGTTCCACTTGTTGCGAACGCGTCGGGTGGTGGATTTGGTGAACATTCTATTTTGTGGTTATCATCGATATTGACTTTCTACCTTATGTTCAAACTTTACGATATGACGCAAAGACAACTGGAAACCTATGTCGGTGGTCGTGGTAAATTATATGACCAAGTTGTTGGCGACACAAAAACACTATGGTCGCGCATCAAGGATACAGGAAAAACAATCGGCACAGCCGCCGGATGGATTAAAAAGAAATGAACGGAATCGCAAACAATTTTATTGATGGCGTTGTCCAGTGCTATGGTTGTCCGATATTTGATCGGCTGTTCCAGATTGTGTCCAGTGCGGCGGCGGCGGTTTATGATAAAATGGCGTTCTTGGCCACATTGATATTTTTTGTATTGTTTGCGTTTTTCGTGGTCAACGCGGTGTGGCAAAACATAAAAAAAGATGTTCCGGATCCTTTTTATCAAAAATCTGTGCGGCCGGTTATAATCAATTCGTTGGTTGCGTTAACGTTTTTGTGGATGGGGGTTGGCCTGCCGCGTTTAATTACGACAACAACTTTTGAACCTGTTACCCAAATATCGTTAATTTATACACAAAGTATGCTGAACATTGACGATACAGTTGTTAATGAACATGTCACATATAACCCCATGCCCATGGCGGACGACGGATTTTTTACCGTCCGATTGCGGGACAAGGTTATAATGTTAATGAAAACCACTATTACCCAATTTCAATCGTATATGAAACTGGGAATCGCAATAATGGACACCGCATTCAGTTGGCGCGCATTGCTTGGCATCGGGGAACTGGTAAAACATATCCTTATACTTTTTGTCGGCATGTATATTTTTTGGGAATTCTTTAAATTATTTTTCCGATTCTGTTGTTATTTTGCAGATATAATTATCGCCATGACAATATTTGCATTTTTCTTTCCATTATCGTTGGTATTAATCGCTTTTCGTGGCGCGGAAAATGTCCCGTCGTGGATTTCGGGACTGGGCAAGGATATTGGAATAAATCATTTTAAAACGCTCATCAATTCGATTATTGGATTGGCATCGGCGGTAATAACCTATACTGTTATAATGGTTATCGTTGCAAAGTTCTTTGCATCGCCCGAAGCGTCTGTTAACGATATCATGAACGCTATTACAACCGGACATATATTTGATGTCGAATTGTCGGATGATAATATTGCAACAATGTCTGTTATGGGAATTGCTGTTTTGGCATATGTAATAAATTACTTAACGGACAAAAAATTAATATCCCAGGTAACAGATATGGTTCTGGCTGCATTTAATGTCAAAGCGGAAAATAAATTAAGTGAACAACTGGCAAATGATGCAATGCAATTAACATCGGATATGTTCAACGTTGTTAAGTCAGTTGGTTCAACCGCGATATCCGCTATTACAAAAAAAGACGGCAAGAAAGAAGATAAAAAATGAAGAAAAAATTAATATTAATTCTTGTCAGATTTTTGGTCGGCGCAGTCGCGTTGGGGTTGGGTATTTGGTATTTATCTTCGTCCATCGGTGGTGATTCAATAACATATACCAGCATGGATAATTTCTTGACCACAATCGGTGCGGGTGACGATATTGCGAATGCCAACGGATGCTTTATGTGCAAATACATCACCGAATTGTTTGGTGTGTTGGGACGTGCCACAGAATTATTTTGGGATGCGATTGTTAATCATTTGTGGTTATTGATGGCAATCGGGTTTGGTGTGTTTCTATTTGTTTATACCGGCCAATATATTTTTGACGCCGCTAAAAAAACCGCGACACTTGATACGTCCGAAAAGAAAATAGAATTAAAAGCCTGGTTCGACAAAATTTGGCACCAAGGGGTACGCATTTTGATTGCTGGTGCATTTCTGGGTGTGTTTGGTATGGGTGGGACAACGGCGTTGCGCTATGTTACAAAAATCACAGTTACCCCGGTAATGTTTGTTGGTGCCGAACTTGGCATGGTGGCATCGGGCGTGTCCAGCGCAACAGAATGTGGCGCAATGGAAACGGTGGAAAAATCGGATGATGTTTTATCACCTGTATTACAACCGTTTATGTGTTCGATTGGAAATCTGAATGCCGTTATGTTGGCTGGTGCCGGTGGCGGATTTTCATTAATGAACTATGCATGGATGGGTATGGGCGGTGGCGCAATTACATGGGTTGCAGGATTGGCACTGGTAATAATGTTTTTGATTATCGGGTTTAATTTGTTTTTCCAGGTATTAAGTATCATTATGAAATTGATATTTCTTATCGTGTTCTTGCCCATCTTTATCGCAGCATACGCATTTGAACCGGTGTGGAAAGTTGCATCTAAATTAACCACCAATGCATTAAATACACTGGTATCGTCCGCAGTAAAAATTGTCGGAATATCATTAAAGATTGTAATTTTATATGCAACCGTATCTTATGCCGCCGATGCATTTTTCCCGGGACCCGTTGACGGATTCAGTGCTATATTGCCACCAATGATGGGGCAAACGATTGAAACCACCGATGCACAAACTTTATCCGTCATAAATACTTTCAGTGAATGTGAACGCGTGGCGTTGGTAAATGGCGAAATGGATAAAGACTTATTTAAAAATTGCTTTACCGCGCATCGCGCAACCGTCGAACGTCGGTACCCCGGCGCATTTGATTTTATGGGCGATGGTTGGGGATTTATGATGTTTATGATTGGACTGTTTGCATTATATTACTGGGTGATTTCACCAAAGATTGATAAAATATTAACACCAACCGATGGTGGCGAAAGTTTTGACTTTGGTGGTAATATAAAACAGTTGGGTAAAAACATTTGGAATACCCCCGTCCAAATAACAGAAAAAATCACAGGCGACAAAAAATAATGAAAAACATAAAAAGATTTTTATCAAAATTATTTATCGCCATTGTGTGTGCGACATTATCTTTTTCTGCAATTGGCGAAACAAATATGCCGGGCAGTATTGGCGATTATGGTTCATGGATAACCATGGAAAATGTTGATGCCTTTAACACATCCACAGCAACCGATTTAACACAATTCCAGGACGGTTTTGAAAAACAACTGGTTCGCGACTATGTACCAATAGAGGCGCGCGTTGGTATCGCTATGATGAACGGTCTGACACACGTTGCAAAAATATTGGATACATCACTGGTTCGTTTTATGGTGATATTTATAATTGTAATGTACCTTTTTTGGATAATGTTTGAATCATACAACTTTATGCACAATGGTGGCGGCAACATCCAAAAATTCATTATGGATTTAGGCAAAAAAGCAATATGGATTATTATTTGGATTGCTGTATTGGAATTGGGACCGGCACGGTTATTTATGTGGGCAATGGGACCAATCGTATCCATTGGAACATATTTATCAGATTTAATATTAAACGCGGTTGCGTATATTTCAGGCGCGAATCTGCCGGATACATGCAACGCAATTCACGAATATGCAATTGCAACTACATCAAAAGATATGTTAATTGATGCGAATGCCGCCGCTGATTTAATGTGTGTTCCGACACGACTTTCTGGATTTTTCACCACCGGGATTGCAGTGGGTTGGAAATGGATGATTGCTGGCATTGGCCACAGCGCGTTCAGTTTTATCATTGGTGCGGTATTTATTGTTGTCTTTGCATGGAACGCATGGAAGTTCGCATTAATGGCGCTGGGCGTGATAATGGATTTATTCCTGGGCATATTATTATTGCCGTTTACAGCATTGGCGGAAACAATTACCCCAACTTCGTACAAGGGATTGGCGGGAAATATATTTAACGGATTTTTGAAATTATTTAATGTTGGGTCATTTAAACTTGACGCGCAAATTAATCGTTTTATAAATGCAGCGATATACTTTGTATCGCTGTCCATTGTAATTGCGATATGTGCGGCATTATTATACGGTGTAATTGGTACGAATTTAGCATCTGAAATACCGACATTGGAAAACGATGGATTTATTCCGGCATTATTGACGGGGTTGTTGGTTTGGTACTTGGCAAATCGCGCCGATGAATTCGCCAAGAAAGTCGGTGGTGGCGCATCCGTTGACGATTCGTTCGGAAAAGATTTTGGTGAATCAATAAAAACATTGGCCAAAGACACTTTTGCCCAGGCAAAATCATGGGCCAAAACAATCGCCAACAGTAAAAAATAATTTTATAAAACCGTAACAAAAGATTTCATAACGTTTTTCATACCGTGCTTTCCAAACGCCACGGTTAACACATCACCATTTTCAGCAATCACGGTTCCGTGTCCCAATTCTTTATGAGAAACCAACTTCCCAACCATTGTTGCTGGTGTGATATGCGGTGCCGCACGACGTGGCATTGATGCATACGATGTCCGTTGCGGACGTGCACCGCCCTGAAAATCCAAATACCGATTATCCATTTCAGATATAAATCGCGATGGGGGGTTATATTGTCGCGAACCAAACACCATACGCGTCATCGCATTGGAAATTATTGCCCGCCGACGTGCACGTGTAATTGCAACATAGGCTAAACGCCGTTCTTCCTCTAACCCGCCTTCGTCAATAGATTTTTCATTTGGGAAAACACCCTCTTCCCAGGCGGGCATAAATACTGTATCAAACTCTAACCCCTTGGCGGCATGTATGGTCATAATACTGACCGCATTTTTATCAGCACCAATTTTATCATCTTCGTCATCATCGGTTGTCATCAACGCGGCCTGTTCCAGAAATTCAGGAAGCGAATCATATTTTGCAATCACATCTGTTATCAATTCGCGCACATTGTCCAATCGCTCGGCACTGTCCGAGTCCTTGGAATCGCGCCACATTTGCAAATATCCCGATTTTTCCAGCAATGTCTGTGCCGCGTCCCGTGGCGACATATCCATCCAGTTAAAATTAAACGCGTCCAAAAAAGCATCCGCCGATGCACGTTGTTTCGCACTTAATTCCGCCGTTCGTAATGCCGACATCAGGTTAGTTCCCGTCGCCCGCAATTTATCAATCGCGGACGCACCAAATCCGCGGCGCGGCTTTCCGATAATGCGCAGCAAAGAAATATCATCAAACGGATACACCAGCAACCGTAAATAAGCAATCGCATCGCGTATTTCCGCCCTGTCATAGAACTTGGTCGCACCGATTAAGCGATATGGTATCGCACGCCGCGAAAATTCTTCTTCGAACAGTCGCGACACACTGCCCGCACGAATTAAAATCGCATGCTTTGCAAAATTACCTTCTCGCATAATTGCATCGGCAATAACGCGCACCTCGTCCAAATCAGACGGCACTGTCAACACATATACTGGTTCACCAGATACATCTGATTGCACACTGCGTAAATCTTTACCCAACCGACCACTATTGCGCCGAATTAATGAATTCGCCGCCCCAAGTATATTTTGCGTACTGCGGTAATTTGTTTCCAGACGAATAATTTTTGTACCCGGGAATTTTTTTTCAAAATCCAAAATATTTTTAATTTCTGCGCCACGCCAAGAATAAATCGACTGGTCATCATCACCAACACAACAAATGTTCGGTTTTTCAATCCCGCGTGTCAGCATTTCCAGCAACTGCATTTGTGCTGCATTGGTATCTTGGAACTCGTCGACCAAGATATATTTAAATTGACGTTGATAACGCGCCAAAATTTCGGGCTGTGTATTGAACAATCGCAAAACACAAAGGATTATGTCACCAAAATCAATTGCCCCCATACGGGCCAATTCTGCATTATATGCGACATAGGTTTTATCTTTATTATCAAATGCGGATAATCCCTTGTCTTTTATAGCAGAAAATTGTTCAACATAGTCGCCGGGGGTTTTCGTTGATTGCCCCATATCCGCCAGCACAGATTTAACCACGGATTTCTGGTCGTCTTCGCCGTAAATAATAAAATCTGGTCGCAATCCAGCCGCGGCGGCGTTCGCGCGCAAAATACGCAGACAAATCGAATGAAACGTCCCGCACCACAAATCATGTGCATACCATCCCGCACCACTTTCCGCAAATGTGGCAATTCGAGATTTCATTTCGTTTGCCGCCTTGTTGGTAAATGTCAGCGCTAAAACCTGCCACGGCTGAGCCAAGCCGTTATTCAGAATATACGCAACCCGGGTCGTCAAAACGCGGGTTTTTCCGGTTCCGGCCCCCGACAGCACCAAAACCGGTCCTTCTGTGGTTTTTACCGCGTCCAATTGTTCATCGTTAAGATTTGCTAGCATTGATTCCATCATTTCTTTATAATACACTAAACTTTGACAATAAAACACATTTATTTTACGGGAACGGGGAATGAAACGGGTTATTTGCTTTGATATTGAAACAACGGGGCTGGAATATATGCGCGGCGACCGGTGCATTGAAATCGGCGCGGTTGAAATAGCCGACGGCAAAATCACCGACAACACTTTCCACGAATATATTAATCCAGACGGCAAAATAATCCCGCCCGATTCGTATATGGTGCATAAAATTTCCAATGCTTTTTTGGATGATAAACCCAAAATGTCGATAATTGCACCACGATTTCTGGAATTTATCGGCGACGCACCTATTGTTGCGCATAATGGTGCGGATTTTGACTTTCCGTTTATGAATCATGAATTGGAAATGGTGGGGTTGCCACTGATTCCGCGCGACCAGCAACTGGATTCCATTGTAATCGCCCGCAATCGTGTTTTTGGACCGAAAAGTTATTCGCTGGACGCATTGGCGAAATGGTTTGGCATTTCGCTGACCACGCGTGCAGACGCACATGGTGCGTTAATTGACGCGGAAATTCTGGCCAAGGTGTTTTTAGAGTTGGAAAATACGGCACCCGCACCGGACATTCACGATGTAATTGCGAAACAGCATGCGGCGTTTTTATTGCACCCTAAAATAGGCAGCGATTTTCCGCACCGCACATTTGCCCCCCACGATGACGAATTAGTAAATCACAAAGCGTTTATGGAAAAGATTGGATAAAAAACATCAATAAACTAAGTGCCGGCATCCACCGGCACTTTTTTATTTCTACGGAGTTGGGGCGTCTTCTTCCTCGTCATTGGGATTATCTGGGTCTTCACCACCGTTTCCACCAATGATCTCGGGATCGGTACCACCACCACCTGTTCCACCCGTACCACCACTAGAACCACCAGAATCACCCGAACCCCAGGAAATGCCTATACCCTCATTATTGTTAATGGTCACTTGGTCACCTGGGTTTTTCGGCTGCCCTCTGTAGTACCAAGAATTAAAATTTGAATTACCACAATGACTAACAGCCACCGATGCTTCAGGTAAAGTAATTGTCGATGAGTCATAAGTTTCATACCATACCGTTCCACCCTCGCCTCCGCACATGTACTGCACTCTATAAGATGCCTTCCATTGAGCTTCAAATATTGTATCACTAGAAATCGTAACATTGCTACTTCCTGCACTATAGTATGTGCTATTACTCGTGTTTTTCCAGACATTGAAATTGGGTTTATCACTCGGTGCTGTGCAATGTGATGCTATCACAGAAGTTCCTGGCAACGTAATCGGTGAACTAAGGGTTTCTATCCATAAACTACCATCACCCTCACCACAAGTATACGTTACTTGATACGTTGTTGTCGTCGTTCCGCCCGTCCAAGTTGCTTCAATAGTAGTTGGTCCACTAATCGTTATCTGACTTGACGGATCATGCGGTTGTCCTGCAACATACCATTTAGACACACTGTCTGTTCTACCACACTTTGACCTGGCTTTTGAACTATCTGGCAAATAGAATGTCGGTGTTACATCTTCTGTCCAAGACGTGCTTGAACCACCGCCACATTTATATGTTACAGTATATGTATTTGGCGACGAACCAGCAACCCATTTTGCATAAAGGGTTGCATCCCCACTAACGTCATATGATCCATTCTGAGCATAATCAGTACCCGTACCATCTTGCTTGGTATTCCAACCATCAAAGAAATAATTTGTTCTTGTGCAGCCACCGTCTGGATTTACCTTTAACGTGATAGTACCTGATACATTTGTGTGGGCCGCCGGTGGAGTGCCGGTACCGTCACCACACGAATAACTTACTGTATATGTTTGAGCCGAACTGCCCGTGCAGACACCGCCACCAACAACGTCACCTGACTGCTGATACTTGCTAACAAACTTTGATGTCTGATTGGTGCCACACTTACAATAATATGTCGCACACCCACCCGATGTACCGTCGCTAGACACACCATATTTGAACGACGTTGTCTCCGATGTTTTAAGCGTATCAACACATGTGGCATTGTAACTTCCCCCTGAACATGTCGGTAAACATTTATTGACTGTGCTATTCCAACTATACCCAGTGTTACACGCAAAACTGTATCCAGTTTTAAAACACCCTGGTTGACTTACGGTGCCATACGATGAATAAGTACAGCTTGGGTTGGCTGATATTTTTATAGAAAATACCGCGACAGCCGTTTTACCTGTATTCCACGTCGTCGGCCATGAGTAAGTTCTGCCCGGCAAATACAGATTATTATCATCTTTATCAATTTTCCATCCCATAAAGACCCCATAACTGGTTTCCTTGCAACGACGGTGAGCTGTATACGGAGATGATGTGTTTTGGTATGTATTAGAATCCAACCCAAATGTATTATTTGCCCCCGATATAACATTAACATCCCTGTAATTCATGATTGACGGATTTGAATAGGTCGGTTCATCTTCACCGTATTCGCCACAAGAATAAATTATTCTATACGCTCTACTACCGCCAGTCCATTTGGCAATGGCCGTTACGTTGCCCTCGGGCTTGAAATTATAATTTTCTTCACGGACAACGTCAGAATTTCCAGCACCAACTAATTTCCAACCACCAAAATTCGCATTGGATTTTGTACAACCAACCTGTGACACGGAATACAACGAAGCATTCGAACCTTTCGTCACAGTTTGCGTTGTTCCATTACCACTACCTTCTCCGCACTCATAAGTGATCGTCCAGTTATTACTATTATCCTCTTGCCAACATGCATACAGTGTAACATCCTTATCAACATAATATGAACTATACACAGTGGTGCCGGCACAATCTGATTGCAAATTCCACGAAGAAAATGCATATCCATCCCTTGCACACACACCAGCCCCTTCACTTACTTGATACGATCCCCTGTCGACACTGACATCAGAAGTTGTACTAGAACCATTAACAACATGACCACCATTACAATTGTACGTCACCGTATGCGTTATTGTTGACATCTCCCAACGGGCATACAAAGTATATGTGTCTGCACTTTTGTCCCAATTTCTGACTGATTGACACTCGCTATCATAATATTGTGTTCCCCCTGAATTAATTTGTGTGTCATAATATCCAACAAATATGTAACCATTGGGATTTGTTGGACAACTACTGATTGACGGCATTGGCTGACCATATGTTGCCGTAACTTGCGTATTTCCACCAGTGCCACTAGTCGGATTCAATGTTACGAGTGTTTGTTGTGTCACACACCCTGTTGCATTAACCTGCTGATTCATTTGGTACCCGCTGGCACACCCCGTCACATAGCACGTTCCGTATGATTTCTGCCCTTGGGGTTCGGAACCGGTACAATCATTTCTTGAACTTTTCCCTGTACCATCCGTGCCTGTATAGTGACAAGTTTGGATATAAGTTTGCTGTGTACCTGTTGCATTATCCTTTGTGGTGGTCCCATTTGGACATGTGCTACTTGTTGTAGTGTCTGTACCGCTACACTCAAACGTCGCGTTTGTACATACCCCGGATATACCCTGATCGGAACTACCCGACCGATACGTTCCCCCCACACACCAATTACCCGCCGGACACGGCGCACAAGCCGTGGCATTAGCCGGTAAATATTGACCTGCACCACAAATATACTCACCTACACCCGCCCAAGTTGCAACAAACTGAACATTTGCGGCAATTTCCCACGGATTAATCGTATCACCAGGCGACTTCACTATGCTGCCGCTGGTTCCGTTGCTTGACCATGTTCCCGTCCACGACATTTTGTCCGACGTATATCCCGTTTTGGTACATGTATTCGTTGCCAATGTATATGATGTATCGTATGTCACCGTGCCACCAGTTGGTGCAGTTCCGCCCACATCAGATCCGCTGCCACAGGAATATGTTACATTGTATGTTTCTGGTTTCCACTGGGCATACAGCACGACACGATTGTTCTCTGGTGTCTGGGTCAGATTGAAAGACGCGTCGTCAGCATATGAGTTTCCATTGCTGTCCTTCCACCCATCAAACCTGTAACCCTGTAACGAATATCCATGATGTGTCAGGTTTTGTGCCACGCCAACCCTGTATGTACTGTCCGCCATAGTCCCCTCAACGGTTCCGCGCGTATTTGACGGTTTATTCATATTATACTGTACGGTGTACTGGTCGGCATCAATCCAATTTACTTTGAACGCCTGGTTCTGGGTATAATTCCATGTAATCTGACCCGATATTTTATTATTATTCTGATCCAACCAACCACCAAACTTCTTACCCGACGGAACCGAACAAGATCCAGCATTATCCGCCAATGTAATTTGCGTGCCAAATGTCACCTTGCCATTATTTGGTGCGGTTGGTGGTGTACCCGTTGAATTATCACCACAATTGTATGTGTATGTGTATTCGCCGTTGCCCCACACCGCGGTAATAACTGTATCCGCAGTAAGTTGCACCTGGGTTCCCGCTTGTTGTGCCGTTTCATTGGTCCCAACTTTCCATCCACCAAACTTCTTGCCCGTTGGCGCGGTACAATGTCTGTTTGCATCCGTTGTCGGATCCACAGGTAACGTAAGCGGCGATGCCACATTCTCTTGTGTCCAATCGGATCCCGTTGCACCTTCGCCACATTTATATGTGATCTTGTACGAACCAGCCCCCCATTGTGCCATAATAGTAGTATTGCCCGTAATCGTGACATTTCCAGACGTTTGGGCGGTTCCACCATTAACCGACCAACCGGTAAACTTCTTGCCCTCGGGCTTGGTACACTTGTTTGTAGTTGTCGGATCCGCCGGTAACGCAATCGATGTATTCGCCGCTACACCCGTCTGCTTCCATTCCGAACCACTTACCAATTGGCTGTTTGCACCACACAGGTATGTAACAGTATATGTGCTAGTGGTGCTACCATTGTTATTATTGTTATTACTACTGCTGCTACTGTTGCTATCCAAAGTACTCAACAATGAATCATAGAACATATCAGATACGCAATTGATAATCGCATTATTATATGTCGAAGAACCATATGTCGGTACGTTCGTCACATCAGGTCCGGTAATATACTTACAATCAGACACCGTATAATTTGTGCCGTACATCGGAACATTTGGATCAATTTCGGGCTTGCCGGTAAATATCGCAAACCCACATGTTAATGCTATGCTGCGGCATGCACCACGCATCACAGATTTTACATCAGACTTGCTTGCCGATGTTGTTAATCCGCTTACCTGGGTAATCTGTTGATTATAACACGCCGCCACATCCGTAATACAAGTGGATGCATAATCGGATATAATGCGCTGTTGAGCGGCCTTGACACTCACCATCGCGCGTTGCAAGTAATTTATAACTATATCATTGTACGGCTTATATTTCCCGTCTTTATCGTATGTATATATTTGGCACTTGTCCAAAACGGCGCGGCACAATCCCTCGTCCACAGTTTTTTGTTTTGTACCGATTTTCTGCAACAAATATTTAACAACGCACTTTCCATCACCCGCACACGAATTCGTACCAATCCGCGTATTGTATGCACTTTGTAAATAAGATTTGTCCAAAACAGCATTATTGTATTCCGTCATAAACGATTGGATAACCGTTATATCCTGACCCATTACTACTTCGCCGTTCTCATCAATATATGTCTTGGTTGGATCGACACATTGCAGATAATCTTCGCCGCACACCATGTCATCCTTCATGCAGTTTTCCAACGCCGCAACACAGCCCAACGCATCATATTGATTCTTGTTCTGAACAACTGCCAAACGTGCCTTTTGTAACATTAAGTTCGCACTCTTTACATTCGACAGTAACGTTTCGTTCATTTTCTTTAAGCCGGCTTCGTAATCAATACAATCTTTATCAATCGCCAAATCATAATTGCCAATAATCTGATCCTGGGTCGCTCCTGCTTCCTTGCAACGCGTCAATATCGTATTGCAACGCTTTTTTGCCGTACGATAAAGTTCGGTACCACGCAGGTTCGATATGCTGCTGTTGTTCGTCCCAAGGTTCAAAAAGTCTAAATTAAATATATCAACAGGATCGGACGAAAACGTTAAATCCATATCCAAACCAAAATCCATTTCCGATACGTAATTGTTCGTGCGGCTTGTTGGATCCTTGATCATAGATTCTATCTGTTTAAGCATATTCCGTGTCGCAGATGTATCCTTGGTTTCACGAAGCGCTTCTTCGGCTTCGGTTTCACTCATAATCGCACGAATTTCATCCGCAGACAATCCAACATATCTTATCGCCTGGGCAACCTCGTTCAGTTTGTTGTTCGCCTCGGTTACCGCCTTTTCCACCTTGGTATAACGCGACAGATTTGAACTGCAGCTGCAACGCTTTTGGTTCGCGTCGATAACCGCACAGAACTGATCCATACATTCTGTGTATTGTTCCTGGCACGACTTATTCAATTCCGCCGTACGTTCCAATGTTTCACGTGTCCCGGTTAAACTTTCCGCCGTCGCCGTCACATTTTTTGCCGCACGACCGGATAGTTTTTGGATATCGTCGCGGACATTTGAACCCGTCATTGTTCCCGTCCCGGCAATCGTTGCACGACCACCATAGTCCGCAAAACTCGGCCGCAAAGTCACACCTGCACGACGCACCGCCGGATTTGAATTTATATCACCAGTTGCCGCACGTGTTGTGTTTGTGGTTTTTGACTGGTTCGTGGTTGCACGAGTTGCCGTGCCGCGTGATGCCGTATTCGTTGTTGAACGAGACACCGTCGAACGGGTTGTATTGGAATTTGCCGCTGTTCCCGTTCCGCGGGATACGGTTGAACGACTGACCGTTGCACGTGTTGTGGTACCCGTGTCACTGGACGCGTTATTTATTGCATTTGGAACGGCGCGCGATGCGGTTACACGATTTGCCGTCGTGCGTGTTGTTGCGGCACGCGCAACATCGTCACCCGCCGCGGTGGTTGCACGCGACGAAACACCCACGTCGGCCGCAATAGCAGCGCCGGTGAGCAATGCCATCAACAAAAATACTGGCTTAAATTTCCTCATCCTTTTCCGTAATTATGCCACAAACGACACAATCAAGTAAAGGACATTTTGCAAAAAAATATAAAAATTGATAATAAAAAATCCCGCGATGGCGGGATTTGATTATTTTGCTTCCTGTTCCGGTTCAACCGACACAGTCTTGCGGTCGCCCAGACCACGTTTGAACTTCACAATTCCCGCGATTTTCGCGAAAATAGTGTGATCTTTACCCATACCAACATTCAAACCCGGATGCACGGCGGTACCGCGTTGACGGATAATGATGTTGCCCGGAATAACGTGGCTGCCACCGGACTTTTTAATACCTAATCTGCGTCCGGCTGAATCGCGTCCGTTACTGGTCGACGTACCTGCTTTCTTATGTGCCATGTTTCAAACTCCTTAGCCCTTGATATCCGTTATTTTCAAAACAGTAATGAACTGACGATGCCCCCGTGTCCGGCGATAATTTTGGCGACGTTTTTTCTTGAACACCAAAACTTTGTCAGCGCGTTTCTGTTCAACCACTTCGGCGACCACTTTTGCACCATCGATGGTGGGTGTGCCGATTTTTTCGCCCAGCATTAAAACCTGGTCAAATTCAATTTTGCCGTCGGCATTCAGTTTTTCAACCTTAATCACATCGCCCTTTTGCACGCGATATTGTTTGCCGCCGGTTTGAAAGATTGCAAAATCGCTCATATTCTTGCTCTTTTTGTTCGTTTTTTGTTATTTTTATGCACTTTTGTCGAAAAGTTTATGCAAATTGTATGTTTTTTATACAAAAAGTCAAGAAAAAAGTAGGAAATGGTTAGTGGATAGTGTTAGTGGTTAGTGTTTTCTGGAATCAGATTCCAAAGACCTGTCATTCCTGCGCAGGCAGGAATAGGGTCTTGAAAGTTCCTCGGCCTTGTCGTATGCTTGTTATATGCCACGTGATTATAATTTTTATGTTTATATTCTGTTTGATGAACGCGCTAAGGCAACATACATCGGTGTTACAAACGACCTTGAACGGCGAATATATGAACATAAACTGGAATTGATTGATGGTTTTACAAAACGAAAGCATATTCATAAATTAGCATATTATGAATATTACACAGATATAAACACCGCTATTGCACGTGAAAAAGCATTAAAGAATTGGAAACGCGCGTGGAAATACCGCCTGATAGAAACAATGAATCCTGATTGGGTTGACCTGGCCGCATATATTGACGAGCAAATTGCCCGCGAGAAAAATAAGAAAATTTAATAGACCCTATTCCTGCCTGCGCAGGAATGACAGGTCTCTGGAATCAGATGCCAAAAAACGAACATTGTAAAACAAAAAACCGCCCAAATGGGCGGTTTTTGATTGTAAACTGTTATTACATTACCACGACCAACTGCCGCCACATCCGTATCGATAATAACGGGGATCAACCATATTTTCATCACATGGTACGCACCCCACGTCGTGCGTGTTGTGCAGATTAATGCCATAACCATCTGGACAACGGCAATTACCCGTATCTGAACGCTTAATCATTCCTTCGTACATACAGGTTCCACCCGGTATATCTGCCCCAACATATGCATTTACACCAAGCGAGAGCAACCTGAAATAACACTTCTTGCTGTCCGTCCAATAGGTATAATCATATGGTGTTAATGCGATGTCATAGTGATTTGATACATAATCAGAGCAAGATTGTTTGTTGGGCATATTTTCCAACAAACATGACGCATCTCCACTAACGGTTCCACCCATTGTTATACACTGATTTACCAATCTTTGTGCAACAGACTCTAAAATATACATACAGAACATAGTATCACTGTACATTCCCACAGAATCCCAACTTGATGGACCTCCCCCTGAATTAAGATAGCGTCCACCATCCTGGGCTGCATATTGTTTGCAGCCATTAATTGAATCAACACCGGAAATTATGCACAGATTACCACTTTGCGATATCTTGGAGTTGGGATGCGAAAGACATTTTTCTCTATCTGAAAGATTCGCCTGGTTTGCAACCGGGTTCTAGTCGTCACCACGTGTCCAACTGCGGATGGCTTCAACACCATTATCCAGCAAACATTGTTCACGCATCGCGGCGGAATTACCCGTACCACCCGCTGCAATTGTTGCCCCGGACACACCGGTACCACGCAATATTTCGTTCAACGTTACAATATTGCGACATGTGTTTTTGGTATAATCCTGGTCATTGGTGCAACTTGCATTGTCCTGTTTATCAATGACCGCGGTGAATTGCGCCGTTGATGGGTTACAAATCATCGTTTCATAGCAATGCGGAACATTTGAAATTTGCGCACAGTATGTTTTTATACGCGCATCGGTCCACTTTGCCCCCGACGCTGTTGTGTTCGAAGCCTGGGTTTCATAACAATCCAAGATTTCGCTTATACATTCGTCAAAGTTGCTGCCGGCGGTAACCGCTTCGGCACGAACGGTGTCACGTTCTTCGTTTGCGAATTCAAGGCGTTTTTGTTGTAATGCCTGTTGTGCGGCAACCTTTTGATATCCGATATTTTGTGCGGTTTTACGTAACTGTTCGCCATACAAATCGCAATCTGCGTTCGCATCCAGCGCATATTTTTGCATAATACTGCGACGCGCATCGGCAACCGGTCCACGCAGTGATGAATATGGGTCACCCGACGATGTTGTATAACCAAAGCATGTTGCCGAATTGGACGAAGTGTATCCAGTGCTGGGGGTAACAAAGTTCAATTCATATGTACCGGAATTGTTAACGGTGATCTTGCTGTTATAATTATATGGACACTGGGACGCACCGTTTGTACATTTACGTCCACCGGACGGTGGTGTTCCACATGCTTCGTAAATTCCATTAAAGCACGTATCCAACACGCGCGCGCAAACATTATTATGCGCATATTCAAACAATTCATATCCCCATGTTTCCGCCAATGAATCTTTTATACTGTCACTGGATGCAAATGCGCCATCAATTCCGGACAGACCATTAATGGTGGTGTTCAATATACTGGCCGCGTCCAAAATGGCATCGTCATCGCTCTTAAGAATTGTGATTGTCTGTTCCTTGGCATCCGCCCATGATTGCAGTGATGCCAAAATATCGGACGATGAACCCTCGATATTAGAAATATCAAATCCAAAATCATTACCAGACGATTTACAATACGACGGCGAACATGCAACCTTGGCCCCGTTTTCGCCATAGAACATATGTTCCGCACACCAATCTTTGACTTCGTCCGAATTAGAACCATATTTTGTTTTTACTTCCTGCCATGAAACGCAGTTCATAACCTTTTCCGCATCGGTCAATTGGAAAGCGTCGGAAACATCCTTGCCCTTGTTAGCGACCAATAATGCCAATTCACCGGCAACCTTGATCAATTCTTCGTTTGCGGATTCCAACGCGGTTTCGGCCTCGGCAAAAGCGCGTACACGACCCGCACATGCGCAACGACGTTGGGCGGTATTACGTGCGGTGCAAATCTCGTCCATACATGCATAGTATGATTCCATACAGTTGTTATACGCATCGACGGAAATCAGACCGGTTGATGAATCAATAATGTTGGAATAATTGCCGGTGTACAATTTGCTGGACAAATATGTATATGTTTTTGTACTTGCCCGGTTACCCGCCATAGGATCGGTTGTCATCGACACACGCGATTGATTTGTTGCAGTACGTGCAACGACATTGCGTGAATTTGCACGCGTTGTTGCACGTGACACGACATTACGATTTGCATTTGTGTTTGCCACACGTGATGCAGCGTTTGTTGTCCCGCGCGATACGATTCCACGTGCCGCATTTGTTGTTCCGGCGACACGACCCGTTGTCCGTGCAACCGTTGCGTTTGAAACACCGCGGTTTACGGTACGACCCGATGCGCGATTTGTTGAATTCGCGCGCGGTGACGCGTTTGCTTGAACCGGCGTTACGGTTGGCGCAATCGGATCCGCCAAAACGGCGCGCATTGATAAAAACGTAGAACATACAAAAAACGCCCCCGCCAATAAAAACACGGTTCCCATTGCATTTTTTGCAACCGATACAATATCACGTCTTTTCATTCATCACTCTCCTGCGGATTTCTTTCCCGAAAATCCGCCCTGTTTGGGTATGCACGACGGCACACCACTATGATAGTTTGTATTTATTATAACATTTTTCACGCAATGTGTAAAGAGCAAATCAGTTGCCACCACTTGCCACACATGCGCCATTCGACGGGGCAAAGCCATCGGCACATTTACACCACTGGGCGACACAGCCTTCCTCGGTTCCGACGACACAATTGTTGCCCGGCGTGGAATTATCAATACCACTGCATGGATCCACACATTTTGCGACACCGTTTTCCTTGGTTGGAACAAATCCATTATCGCACCCACAATTTACAGCCGTACAACCGCCCGGCCCCACCGCTGATTCTATACCATTTTTCACTTCGAAATCTGTGCATTGCCATTTTGTGCTGCTGCCCCCCGAACAAGGGTTGGCCGTTCTGCAACGACCACCACCCGTGGTTTCATCAAACGATGTCAACGAATTCCTTTCAACACAGTTACAAAATAGTGCGGAACAACCATGCGCCATATTGTCGGCATGAATATCATGTGTACAGCCATCTGCATACATCCGACCTTCCTCTGTGGTCTTGGTGGCGCCACCAATGCAACTTGGTACACAATACAATGTGTCATTGTTATTGTTTTCATCCCAACGTGTTTTATACGTTGCAAACCCCGGCAAGCAGCGATAACCCGCCATAACACATCCCCCATTTGTGGCGACGGCATCGGGACCGGTACAACTGCTATCACTATCAATGGAATAACTTGGCACCATGACTCTGTCGCGTTCCCATTCCCATGTAAATTCACGATATTCATACAGGTGGTAAAACGTATCGGTGTCATCCTTGAACTGCCACCCCAAGAATATACCGTCGGTATATCCACCGGGCTGTTTACACCCACCAAGGCTTTCAGCAACACGGAATTTGTCGCCAACCCCGATATCTGTTTGTGCGGCGGGCGGCGTTCCGCCGAACTTGCCACATTCATACGATAATTTCCATTTAACACATTGACCGTTTTCCAAATGGGCCCCATCGTCACATTTACATTGCGGGGCTGCACAACCAGGTTCGGTTCCGGTGGCACATTCACTGCTGGGGCTGGCATTATTAATACCGGCACATGGATCCACACACTGCGGGGCGCCATTAACCATTTGTGGGAAATAACCGGTCGAACACATACACCCCTGGGCCGCACAACCGGATTCTGTCCCGGTGGCACATTCACTGCTGGGCGCGGCATTATCAATACCATCACATGGTTCCACACATTTTGCAACACCGTTAACCATTCGTGGAATGTAACCAGACCTGCACGAGCACAGTTTACTTACACATTGGGTTGCATCATATCCGATATCACTTTTCTGGAAACCAGCACAATACCATAGATTCCACATATGCTCTGATGTCGAACAACTTACCGGTGCACTGCAACTGCCGACACCTGTAATATCATTAAATATTCCGTAACGATCATCGTCACACATACAATTATACGATGCGCAGTTACCGCCAACTTCCTTAAGTATTCTGTCTACACAATATTTTGATATATTGTTACAGTTAGTCCCTTGCGGGGGAACACACCAAGACTGACCATCGCGCTCTAACATCACAAACCCGGAATCACAACTTCCATCCGTCTTGGCGGTAAAGACCGCTGTGGCGGTTCTGTCCCTATCCCAATCCCAAGTGTATTTCCAACCTTCGGATCCCAAACGGCGTAAATTTTGTTCGCCGTCCAAACGCCACCCCATAAACAATCCGTGTTCTGGTGCTATACACCCACCGCCATCAAATGTAAATTCATCGTCCTTGGAAACCTGTACATTTCTGGGTACTGTTCCACCATAGTTTCCACAACTGTAACTTAATGTGTATTTAGTACTGGACACGCATGCTGTTCCTGCCGAATTCGGTGTCATACCATTCGCACATTTGCAATATTTTGCGACACAACCACTTTCGTTTCCGGTGGCGCAACTACTGCTGGCCTCGGTGCCATTAATGCTGGCACAAGGATTGTAACAAGTGCTACTGCCGTCATAAGCCATATCGTCCGGACATTTGCATCCTTTCTTTATACAGCCACCCAAAACATTTGGATTGGGTTCTTCCGTTGGACACGATTCAAGATCCTTCGATACCGAACCACTAACATTAGAACACATAAAGACTCTTTCACTAGACCACAATGCCTCACACGTTACACCTTCATTCCATTTATATTTAGTAACATCCTGGTAACATCCAAATGGCGCACAATCTTTTGTTCCCCGCGAATAATATAAAGTCCAATACTCACGGTTCAAAAGAAGATTAATACCGTTACATGCCCAACCCTGGAAATGTCCCGCATAGGATGGTCCCGCACAACTTCCAGGATTTGTCGGTGGCGTCCACCCACCCATGTATGTAACAGTTTCACTTTGCGGATTCGGGGTTCCCGACGCACCACTACCACATGTATATCTGATTGTATAAGTCGTGGTTGATGTACATCCATTTTCTGTGGCATTTAACCCAGATTTACATTTGCAACCACTTTTTACACATCCCGACGAACTGTTAAACCCGGTACAACTGCTATCCGATTCTTCGGTATCATTATCACATGAAATAACCTGTTCACCACCGCCGTTACCGCCGGAATCACCACCGCTGTTGCCGCCGGAATCACCACCACTGTTACCACCGGAATCACCACCACTGTTACCACCGGAATCGCCGCCACTGTTACCGCCGGAATCACCGCCGCTGTTACCACCGGAATCACCACCACTGTTACCGCCGGAATCACCACCACTGTTGCCGCCGGAATCACCACCACTGTTACCACCGGAATTACCGCCACTGTTACCATTATTGCCGGCTGGAACAACGACATATTCTTCACATACACCCGACAGTGTGGCTTTATACCCCGTTTCACATCTGTATCCATTGGCGATACACCCACCATTAACTTCTGGCATTAGACTCGTGCATGACGTATCTGGTAATACATGCGTTAATTCGGAAATATCGCGCCACCGGGCCGTAAACGACACCGTTCCGGGCGTTGAAGTAAGGTTTCTAAATTCCCGTGCAGTGGTTCCAGACACAGAGCGGTCATATCTTGCGGCACCACCAATTTTATGCATTGTGGCATCCATCCCGTCAATATCCCAACCGGCAAAGACAAATCCATCCATGGACGGTGCCGATACTTCGAACAAACGATCATACGTAACATTTTCTGGATGGGATGCACCAAAATTTCCACCACCAAGTTCATATGATATATTATACGTAATCGCAACACACTGACCATCGGTCATCGCATACCCTGTCCGGCACCCATCGTTATCTTCGTTACTATTATCGGTATTATCATTCCCCACATTATCCAATAACGAATCATAGAACATATCCGATATGCAATTTATTATCGCATTATTATACGCCGGTTTGCCATATTCAACGCCGTCAGTTATATATTTGCAATCGGAAACATTATACGTTTCGCCATCGACGACCAAATCCTGGTTGACTTCTATTTCCGGTTTACCGGTAAATATCGCTAAACCACATGTTAATGCAACACCACGACACGCACCACGCATAACACTATACACATCGGCCTTATTCGTATATGATGATAACGAACCAATTTGTGCGACTTGTTGACTGTAACATGCGGATACATCCGTAATACAATTTGATGCATAGTCAGATATTATACGTTGTTGCGCGGATTTAATATTTGCCATTGCACGTTGCAGATAGTTTATAACGATATCATTATATGGTTTATATTTTCTGTTGGAATCATAGGTATAAAGTTGGCATTTATCCAAAACAGCGCGACACAGCCCCTCGTCCGTGGTTTTCTGCTGCGTTCCGATTTTACGTAACAGGTAATTTACAACACACTTGCCGTCCCCTGCACATGTTTTTGGACTAATTTTTGTATTATATGCATCCTGTAAAAACGCCTTATCCAATACAGCATTGTTATATTTGGACATAAAAGATTGTATTACGGTTATATCCTGGCCCATGATAACCGCACCATCCGCATCGACATAGGTCTTGGTCGGATCAACACATTGCAGATAATCTTCACCACAAACCATATCATCTTTCATGCATGTTTCCAGTGCCGCGACACAGCCCAATGCATCATATTGATTTTTATTTTGCATCACGGCTAAACGTGCTTTTTGCAGAACCAGATTCGCACTGCGAACATTAGACAACAATGTTTCGTTACGTTGATTTAAATCCGCTTCGTACGCGACACAGTCCCGATCGATGGCCATATCGTAGTTTCCGACAATCTGATCCTGGATTGCACCGGCTTCCTTGCACTGATTCAAAATCGTGGTGCAACGCTTTTTCGCGGTCTTGTACAATTCCGCCCCGCGTGTGTTCGATATACTATTACTATTTGCTCCCAGATATAAAAAGTCCAAATTAAATATATCTAATGGTTCCGCCGAGAACGATAAATCCATATCCAAACCAAAATCCATTTCGGAAACATAATTGTTCGTGTGACTGGTCGGATCTTTGATCATCTCTTCTATCTGTTGCAGCATATTGTGTGTTGCCGAAGTATCCTTGGTATCACGCATAACTTCTTCGGCCTCGGTCTCGGTCAAAATGGCACGGATTTCGTCCGCCGACAGCCCGACATACCGTATCGATTGTGCCACTTCGTTCAATTTTTCATTTGCCTCGGTCACTGCCTTTTCCGTCTTGGAATAGCGTGACAGGTTTGAACTGCAACTGCACCGTTTTTGATTGTCGTCCAAAACGGCACAGAATTGATCCATACACTCGTTATATTGAACCTGACACGATTTGTGCAAATCCGACGAACGTTCCAAACGTTCCCGGGTTTCTGTAATACTATCCTGATTTCCAACCGCAGCCGTGGCCATACGACCGGACAAATTTAACACCGAAGACTTGTTCCGCGTGGTAATCGTCGCACGCCCCGTATTTGTGGTCGTTCCCCCACGTGTGGTCGCCGCACCGCGACGTGTGGACGATGATGCATTGACCCCGTTAACAGAAGCACGTGTTACATTTGATGCACGTGGCTGTGTTGTTGTAGTTGCGCGCGATGCCGTACCACGCGATGAATTCGTTGTGGTTGCACGCGACACGGTTGAACGACTTGTATTTGTACGTGACGTTGAATCAGCCCCGCGCGATGCCACCGAACGATTTGCATTTGTACGCGATGCAACACCGCCACGACCATCCGATCGATTGCCGGTCGCATTGTTTGGTGTGGCGCGTGACACTGTGGTACGATTTGCCGTTGTGCGTGATGCTGTTGTACGCGCGACATTTTCGTCGGTAATGGTATCCCGGCCGGTCGCTAAATTATTCGGAACCGCGCGCGACGCAACAACCCCGTCGGCCGCAAAAGACGTACCGACAAGCATCGCCATCAACCAAGATGTTGGCTTAAATATTCTCATCCTTTCGTTTAATTATGCCATAAATTACTGGTCAGGGTAAAGCATATTCTTACGACATGGATAAAAAAAATCCCGCATAATGCGGGATGACTTTTTGTTTTGATTATTATTCAGCCTTGAACATGCCCTTGAACGCGGCGCCTGTTTCCTTGGCGTCTTGTTTTACCTGCTTTGCTGCATCTTTGAATTCTTTGGCTGTGGCCTTGGCGGCGGCTTTCTGTTCGGAAACGACATTTGCCTGTTCATTTACCGTATCGTCCGCACCACCCTTGACCGCATCAACCATACCGGTTACTTCGGCGGCTTGTTCTTTGATTGCTTTTTTAACAAACTTGGAACATTTTTTGGAAAGCGATTTCACATTGTCCGCCAAGCAAGTCGGAATTGTTTTTTCGCCCAGCAATATTTCCGGACAAACTTTGCTGATTTCGTCCTTGTTGCAAGCCTCGGCCAGTGTTGTTGGTTCGGCTTCCTTGTTCAGTCCCAAGAAATCCAACCAACCCGCATTTGCTGATGTTACCGCCATAATGGCAGCCAAACTAAATACTAATTTTTTTTGCATATTTTCCCCTTTTGGTTTAGACACCAAGATCATAGGAATAAATGGTGCGTACGTCAATATAATTTCATCGCACTATGTTTAAATTATTGACAATATACGCATAAATGGTACATTGACTATGATAAAAGGACACTTAAAATGACAACAAACGATATTTACAAACTTATCAAATCACCATCATATGCGGTGACACCAAATTCCAGTTACAAAATTTACTATGTGTATAATAAACAGGTACATTCTGAATGTATACATGTTCATTTTTTTGATACATATATGGAAATTTATAAATATAAAAACATGAATTCTGAATATTATGAAAACATTGTGACAACAAATAAACGGGGCAACGAAATCGCCAAACAATTCAAAAAAACATTAATGGCAAAGCGTGCCGTTGCAAGAATAAAAATGGTTTGGAAAAACAGAAATAATTAATGAAGTATTAACATACCACCAGTATATTTTTTCTTGGTATCTGGCTTGATTATATGTCGCCGTATTTGTTCATTTAATATCATACTAAGAATGTATATTTGGGTAATTTCAAAAACGTAATTTTTATTAGATTCCAATTCATCGTATAATTTTGCAAGTAATGCATCTGGGGCATAACATTTTAATTCGTCCGGTATTTTCAGACTGGTATCATCATTATGATCATCAATTGTTTTTTTAGTTGTCATATTACACCCCGTTATAAAAAATAAAAAACCATCGGAAATAATTTTCAGATGGTTGGAGCTCAAAGACAATCACAAGAATTGTGTTGCTTATTCAATGTATTCGCAACGCTCCAACCGTTTTGTTGGAGTTTTACGCTACAAAAGTAGCAACTTGTGCGGAATCTTTGAATTCCATCAGCAGAACACCCGCCGACAATGGTTATTATAACAAACAAAACACCAATTGCAAATTATATGTAAAAATATATGACCACCCCGTCCGCTATGCCCCTTCGCGAAGCAAAAGGGATTTGAACTCTGTACTCTGAACTCTGTACTCTAATAAAAACGTCCCATGTGGGACGTTTTTGTTTTCACTTTACTTGCGCGGGAACTTAACCGCTGCCTGGGCCGCCGCCAAACGTGCAATTGGCACACGGAACGGGCTGCACGATACAGAATTAAATCCGCATTTGTGGAAGAATTCAATAGATTCTGGATCACCACCATGTTCACCACACACGCCCAGGTGAATTTTATCACCCTTGGTCGCGCGTGCTTTTTGAACCGCGTCCTTGATTAACAAACCAACCCCCAGCTGGTCAACCGATGCAAACGGATCGGCGACATAAACACCGCGTGCACGATATTCATCCAAGATTTTGCCCGTATCATCACGCGACATACCCAATGTGGTTTGCGTTAAATCATTTGTTCCGAATTCAAAGAATTCACAAGATTCCGCAATTTCGTTTGCCAACACGGCAGCGCGTGGCAATTCAATCATAGAACCAACGGTATAATCGACACGATCACCGGTTTCTGCAAACAAACTTTCCGCCGTTGCATCAATAACCGATTTCACAATATCGACTTCTTTTTTCGAACCAACCAATGGAACTTCGATTTCAGGTTTTACATTGACACCAGCATTTTTACATTCCAGCGCAGCGGACAAAATTGCGCGCGTCTGCATTTCGCAAATTTCCGGATATGTAATCGCCAAACGACAACCACGATGACCCAACATAGGATTCTGTTCCTTTAATGCTTCGCTGCGTTGTTTCACGAATTCAACCGGCTTGCCAATATGTGCCGCCAACAATGCGATATCTTCTTCGGTGTGTGGCAAGAATTCATGAAGCGGTGGATCAATCAAACGAATAGTAACCGGCAGTCCGTCCATAATCTTAAACAACTCAACGAAGTCCGCCTTTTGATACGGCAACAACTTTGCCAATGCCGCGCGGCGCCCTTCAACATCTTCTGCCAAAATCATTTCGCGCATATCCTGGATACGGGACGGGTCAAAGAACATATGTTCCGTACGCGCCAATCCGATACCTTCGGCACCAAAGTCACGCGCTTGTTTTGCGTCCTTGGGTGTTTCTGCATTTGCCTTGACCGTCAAAGTTTTAATTTCATCAACCCAACCCATCAATGTTCCAAAATTACCAGTCATTTCCACAGATACAGTTGGAACCTGGCCCTCGATAATTTCGCCCTTGGCACCATCAATGGAAACCCAGTCCCCTTCGTGAATAACCGCACCGGATGTTGTTTTCAATGTCTTGGTGGCATAGTCAATTTTGATGTCGGGCGAACCAGATACGCATGGCGTTCCCATACCACGTGCAACCACGGCGGCGTGTGAAGTCATACCACCACGCGCGGTGATAACACCCTGGGCAGCGTTCATTCCGGCAATGTCTTCGGGCGATGTCTCAACGCGGATAAGCATAACCTTTTTACCCTCGGCCGCCCATTTTTCAGCATCTTCGGCATTGAACACCGCTTGACCAACCGCGGCACCCGGGGATGCCGGTAACCCCGTCGCGATAACTTTCTTTTCCGCCTTGGGATCCAACATAGGATGTAACAAGTGATTCAACTGGTCGGCACCAACGCGCAGGATTGCTTCTTCCTTGGTCAGCAAACCTTCATTCACCATTTCAACCGCCATACGAACCGCCGCCGCCGCAGTGCGTTTACCATTACGGCATTGCAGCATCCACAATTTACCATGTTCGATTGTGAATTCCATATCCTGCATATCTTTGTAATGCTTTTCCAATTTTTCACGAACATCGCACAATTCTTTATAAACATCCGGCATAGACTCTTCCAAAGACACACGACCGGAATTATCTTTGCTCATCGGTTGTGGTGTACGAATACCGGCAACAACATCTTCGCCCTGGGCATTAATTAGGTATTCACCATAGTATTTGTTTTCACCGGTTGCTGGATCGCGTGAAAAACATACACCGGTCGCACTATCATCACCGGAATTACCAAACACCATCGCTTGAACATTAACTGCGGTACCCCAATCGCCCGGAATATTATTCAACTTGCGATATGTGATTGCTTTCTTGGACATCCACGAACCGAACACCGCGCCGATACCCAATTTCAATTGTTCCCATGGATCCTGGGGGAATACTTTACCAATCTTGACACCAATTTCTTTGAACTTTTCAACCAATTCTTTCAAATCATCGGCGGTTAATTCTGTATCAACTTTGTAACCCTTGTCTTCCTTCATACGTTCCAGTGTGTGTTCGAACAAATCAATATCCGCACCCAACACAACGTCGGAAAACATCATGATAAAACGACGATATGAATCATACGCAAAACGTTCGTTGTTTGATGATTTTGCAAGCGCTTTCACCGTTTCGTCATTCAAACCCAAATTCAAAACGGTATCCATCATACCCGGCATAGAAACGCGTGCACCAGACCGCACCGACACCAACAACGGATTATCCATATCGGCAAACTTTTTACCCATAATATTTTCAATGTGCAAAATACCCGCGCGCACTTGATCCATTAAATCCGATGGATATGTTTGATTGTTATCATAATAATATGTGCATACTTCTGTTGTTACCGTGAAACCCGCCGGCACCGGAAGTCCGACCAAATTCATTTCGGCCAGGTTCGCGCCCTTGCCACCCAGCAAATTACGCATATCGGCGCGTCCTTCGGCGGCACCATTTCCAAATGTATAAACCCATTTATTGCTCATTGTATCTCCTTTAAATAAAAGCCAAGTGATTGTAAAAAAATACGGATTAAATGCAAGTGTAAAAGTATCACACTAAACAAAAAAATTGCCCCGCGTTAATCGGGGCAATTCATATTTATTTGTCGCAACCAAAATCGCCACATACGGGGCGCATTGTTGTATAAGAACCCGCCGGTTCATAGTGAACAACCGGCTTATATTGCTGCACCGTTTCACGAACAAAGTATTCACGTTTAACAACTTCTTCGAACGGTTCGCCACACGGTTCTTCGACCACAGGTTCAGAAATCACGACCGGTTCCGCGATTGTTTCTTCGCAAATAACCTTGGTAATAACCGCACGATGTTCCGCAACGGCACGATTTAATTCGGCGCGCATAGCGTTCATATCGCAATTATTTGTCCGAAATTCGAAATAGTCGGCATTGGCCGATGCGGCCGCCATAATTCCAACAATGGAAAGAGCCAAAATCTTTTTCATTTTTATACCTTTTTACTTTTGCTCTCTCCGTGTGTGGGGATTTTAGAACATTTTTTGGCATTTGCAACAAAAAAGCGTGGAATTTACGCCCATTGCACCGGTCCCGGTGTCGGGGTAAAATAATAACCATGGCGAACAAATTTGATCCAAAATCGGCGATAATATTGGGTATGCAGGACGCGATAGTGTCCCTGTTGGGGCTTATCGCGGGACTTTATTTCGCATTCACAGACACAAAAATCATAATAATTTCGTGCGTAATTGCGTCAATTACCGCTGCGCTTTCCATGTCCGCGGCGAATTATTTGGCAACGCGGGCAACCAATAACGACCACGCATTATGGGCGGGATTTTGCACTGGGGCGGCTTACCTTGCCACCTGTGCGGCATTGATATTGCCGTTTTTAATATTTAATCATCAAACAATAGCAATAGTATCGGTGTTTTTAATCGCGATTTTGATAATATATTTATTCAACCTGGTATGTTACCACGGCCGCGAATTTTATCGACACTTTGCCGAGATGTTGATAATCTGCACAATCATTTCCGTCGTCGCATTTGCAATCGGCGAAGCCGCACATTATTTATTTGGAATATAAAAGCCCCGCGGTTGCGGGGCTTGAACAAAGATTAACGAAACCGTCGTTTTAATTGATTATTGAAATGCGTTATTGTGCCATCGCGCATTGTTCTGAACGCAGGCATGTGTTTCATATCGTCAAAATGAATTGTTTTATTGGATTTAATTTCTTCGGTGCCATCAACCGGCGAATATTTAATGTGAAGATATTCTTCTTGAATCAAATTTTCTTGTTTTTGTGGATCTTCTGTTTTCTGGTTCTTTTTATTTTCATACGAAACGACAGCCATAAAATATGCGACTATTATCGCCGAACCAGCAATGATCATAACAACATTTTTATTATTTTTCAGCCATTGTAACATTTTATTTCTCGTTTTTTCATTACCATTTTGTTTTTGCATATACTCTCCTTTTCTACTTTGCATATACCATGTATTATTTTTCAAAAAATATACCATGCGTCTTAGAAACAAAAACCCGCCATATAGACGGGTTAAATTTCGGTTTTCAGTGTCATAACTGGATTTATTCTGGCGACGACCTACTCTTCCGTGGCTGAAGCCAAAGTACCATCGGCGATACGGAGTTTCCCTGTCTGGTTCGGGATGGAACAGAGGGTGACTTCCGCTCTATAATCACCAGAATAAATCCAGCGAACATCATAATAACTTATTTTAAGAATCTG